>BNJU01000118.1_pt1 | contig 225876 bp, 241 predicted proteins | sample 8539281 | NCBI WGS metagenome assembly BNJU01 (sample SAMD00202456, study PRJDB9452) | human saliva metagenome | isolation source: human saliva | place: Japan | reverse complement strand
GGATCGGTGCGGATGCTGTTATTGCAGAAGGAATGGAAGCTGGGGGACATATTGGGAAATTAACAACCATGACCTTGGTGCGCCAGGTTGCTGCTGCTGTATCTATTCCTGTTATTGCTGCAGGAGGGATTGCGGATGGTGAAGGTGCTGCAGCTGGCTTTATGCTAGGTGCAGAGGCTATTCAGGTTGGAACTCGTTTTGTCGTTGCAAAAGAGTCTAATGCCCATCCGAATTATAAGGCGAAAATTTTAAAAGCTAGAGATATTGATACTACGATTTCAGCTCAACACTTTGGACATGCTGTTCGTGCGATTAAAAATCAGTTGACTCGTGATTTTGAACAAGCTGAAAAAGATGCCTTTAAACAAGACAATCCAGATTTGGAAATTTTTGAACAAATGGGAGCAGGTGCTCTAGCCAAAGCGGTTGTTCACGGAGATGTGGATGGTGGTTCTGTTATGGCAGGTCAAATCGCAGGCCTTGTTTCCAAAGAAGAAAGCGTTGAAGAAATCCTAAAAGATTTGTATTACGGAGCAGCTAAGAAAATTCAAGAAGAAGCCTCTCGTTGGGCAGGAGTTGTAAGAAATGACTAAAACAGCCTTTTTATTTGCTGGTCAAGGTGCCCAGTATCTAGGTATGGGCCGGGATCTCTATAATCAGTATCCTATTGTCAAAGAAACGATTGATCAAGCGAGTCAGGTACTCGGTTATGATTTGCGTCATCTCATTGATACGGAAGAAGAAAAACTCAATCAGACCCGCTATACGCAACCAGCTATTTTAGCAACTTCAGTTGCTATCTATCGTTTATTGCAAGAAAAGGGCTATCAGCCTGATATGGTTGCTGGTTTGTCCCTTGGAGAATACTCTGCCTTGGTGGCTAGCGGTGCCTTGGATTTTGAAGATGCGGTTACCTTGGTTGCTAAGCGTGGCGCCTATATGGAAGAAGCGGCTCCTGCTGGCTCTGGTAAGATGGTGGCAGTTCTCAATACGCCAGTAGAGGTCATTGAGGAAACTTGTAAGCAAGCCTCTGAACTTGGAGTGGTTACTCCAGCCAACTATAACACGCCTGCACAAATCGTCATTGGTGGAGAAGTGGCTGCAGTTGACCGAGCTGTCGAACTCTTGCAGGAAGCAGGTGCCAAACGCTTGATTCCTCTCAAGGTGTCAGGACCTTTTCATACCGCTCTTCTTGAACCTGCTAGCCAAAAACTAGCTGAAACTCTTGCTCAAGTAAGTTTTTCAGATTTTACTTGTCCCCTAGTTGGTAATACAGAAGCTGCTGTCATGCAAAAAGAAGATATAGTTCAACTCTTAACGCGTCAGGTCAAGGAACCAGTTCGTTTCTATGAAAGTATTGCAGTTATGCAAGAAGCAGGAGTAACCAACTTTATCGAGATTGGCCCAGGGAAAGTCTTGTCAGGCTTTGTCAAAAAAATTGATAAAACGGCTAAACTAGCCAATGTTGAAGATCAGGCGAGTTTGGAAGCCTTGCTAGAAAATGAGTAATCCCTTCTCCCATAAATACAAGAGGAAACAGGAGAAAAGAATGCAACTAAAAAATAAAAATATCTTTATTACAGGTTCGAGTCGTGGAATTGGTCTTGCCATAGCCCACAAGTTTGCTCAAGCAGGAGCCAACATCGTCTTAAACAGTCGTGGGGCAATCTCAGAGGATTTGCTTGCCGAATTTGCAGACTGTGGTGTCAAGGTGGTTCCTATTTCAGGAGATGTATCAGATTTTGCAGACGCTAAACGTATGGTTGAGCAAGCTATTGCAGAGCTAGGTTCAGTAGATGTTTTGGTCAACAATGCAGGAATTACCCAAGATACCCTTATGCTCAAGATGACAGAAGCAGATTTTGAAAAAGTGCTCAAGGTTAACCTGACTGGTGCCTTTAACATGACACAATCAGTCTTGAAACCGATGATGAAAGCCAGAGAAGGTGCTATCATTAATATGTCTAGTGTTGTTGGTTTGATGGGAAATATCGGTCAAGCTAACTATGCAGCTTCTAAGGCTGGTTTGATTGGTTTTACTAAGTCTGTGGCTCGTGAAGTGGCCAATCGCAATATCAGAGTTAATGCTATTGCACCTGGAATGATTGAGTCCGATATGACAGCTGTTCTATCAGACAAGGTAAAAGATGCTATGCTGGCACAAATTCCTATGAAAGAATTTGGTCAGGCAGAGCAGGTTGCAGATTTGACAGTATTTTTAGCAGGCCAAGATTATCTAACTGGTCAAGTGGTTGCCATTGATGGTGGCTTAAGTATGTAGCAGAAGCTAGAGGTAAAAAAGATGAAACTAAATCGCGTAGTAGTAACAGGTTATGGAGTAACATCTCCAATCGGAAATACACCAGAAGAATTTTGGAATAGTTTGACAACTGGAAAAATCGGAATTGGTCAAATTACGAAATTTGATCATAGTGACTTTGATGTGCATAATGCAGCAGAAATCCAAGATTTTCCTTTTGATAAATACTTTGTTAAGAAAGATACCAATCGTTTTGATAATTATTCTTTATATGCCTTGTATGCAGCCCAAGAAGCTGTTAATCACGCTAATCTCGATGTAGAGACTCTTGACAAGGATCGTTTTGGTGTTATTGTGGCTTCTGGTATTGGTGGAATCAAGGAAATTGAAGATCAAGTGCTTCGCCTAAATGACAGAGGACCAAAACGTGTGAAACCATTGACCCTTCCAAAGCCTTGCCAAATATGGCTTCAGGAAATGTGGCTATGCGTTTTGGAGCAAACGGTGTTTGTAAATCCATCAATACTGCCTGCGCTTCATCAAACGACGCGATTGGGGATGCCTTCCGCTCAATTAAATTTGGTTTCCAAGATGTTATGTTGGTAGGTGGTTCAGAAGCCTCTATCACACCTTTTGCTATCGCTGGTTTCCAAGCCCTAACTGCTCTCTCAACTACAGAGGACCCGACTCGTGCTTCCATTCCATTTGATAAGGACCGTAATGGTTTTGTCATGGGTGAAGGTTCTGGGATGTTGGTTCTTGAAAGCCTTGAACACGCTGAAAAACGTGGGGCTACTATCCTTGCTGAAGTGGTTGGTTACGGAAATACCTGTGATGCCTACCATATGACTTCTCCTCATCCAGAAGGTCAAGGAGCTATCAAAGCCATCAAACTAGCCTTGGAGGAAGCTGAGATTTCTCCAGAGCAAGTAGCCTATGTCAATGCTCACGGAACGTCAACTCCTGCTAATGAAAAGGAGAAAGTGGTGCGATCGTAGCTGTTCTTGGTAAGGAAGTACCTGTATCATCAACCAAATCTTTCACAGGACATTTGCTGGGGGCTGCAGGTGCAGTAGAAGCTATCGTAACAATCGAGGCCATGCGTCATAACTTTGTACCAATGACAGCTGGAACAAGTGAAGTATCAGATTATATCGAAGCCAATGTCGTTTATGGACAAGGCTTGGAGCAAGAAATTCCATACGCCATTTCAAATACTTTTGGTTTTGGTGGCCACAATGCAGTTCTTGCTTTCAAACGTTGGGAGAATAAATAACTATGAATTTAAACGATATTAAAGACTTGATGGCTCAATTTGACCAGTCAAGTTTGAGAGAGTTTTCTTATAAGAATGGGACGGATGAGTTGGAGTTTAGCAAGAATGAAGCTAGACTTGTATCTCAAGTTGCACCTCAAGTTGCTCCAGCACCCGTTCTAGCAACACCAAGTCCAGTAGCTCCTACATCTGCTCCAGCAGAGACTGTAGTGGAAGAGACTTCGACGCCAGCTGAAACAAGTGTGGCTGCTGAGGGAGATGTTGTAGAGAGTCCACTTGTTGGGGTGGCTTACTTGGCTGCTGGTCCAGATAAACCTGCCTTTGTAACAGTTGGTGATAGTGTTAAAAAAGGTCAAACATTGGTAATTATCGAAGCCATGAAAGTCATGAATGAAATTCCAGCACCTAAGGATGGTGTGGTAACGGAAATTCTCGTTTCTAACGAAGAAATGGTTGAGTTTGGTAAAGGATTGGTACGTATCAAATGATCGATATTCAAGGAATCAAAGAAGCTCTTCCCCACCGTTATCCTATGCTCCTAGTAGACCGTGTCTTGGAAGTGAGCGAGGATACCATTGTTGCCATCAAAAATGTTACCATCAATGAGCCCTTCTTCAACGGTCATTTTCCTCAATACCCTGTCATGCCAGGTGTTCTGATCATGGAAGCATTGGCGCAAACAGCTGGTGTCTTGGAGATGTCAAAACCTGAAAATAAAGGAAAACTGGTCTTTTACGCTGGTATGGACAAGGTTAAATTCAGAAGCAAGTTGTACCAGGTGACCAAGTAGTTATGACGGCAACGTTTGTAAAACGTCGCGGTACCATTGCCGTGGTTGAAGCAAAGGCTGAAGTGGATGGCAAGCTTGCAGCTAGTGGTACTCTTACCTTTGCAATAGGGAACTAAGGAGGTTCTCCATGTTTCGAAAAATTTTAATTGCCAATCGTGGTGAAATTGCGGTTCGTATTATCCGTGCGGCGCGTGAATTGGGCATTACGACGGTGGCGGTTTATTCAACTGCTGATAAGGAAGCCCTTCATACGCTTTGGCAGATGAAGCAGTTTGTATTGGCCCTGGTAAGCCAACAGAGTCTTATCTCAATATTAATGCGGTTCTATCAGCTGCAGTCTTGACTGAGGCAGAAGCTATTCACCCAGGTTTTGGATTTCTTAGTGAAAATTCCAAATTCGCGACCATGTGTGAAGAGGTAGGAATCAAGTTTATCGGCCCATCTGGTCATGTCATGGATATGATGGGGGATAAGATCAATGCGCGCGCTCAGATGATCAAAGCAGGTGTGCCTGTCATTCCAGGTTCGGATGGAGAAGTGCATGACTCTGAGGAAGCCTTGATTGTTGCTGAAAAAATTGGCTATCCTGTTATGCTCAAGGCTTCAGCAGGTGGAGGTGGTAAAGGGATTCGTAAGGTTGAAAAACCAGAAGACCTCGTTTCAGCCTTTGAAACGGCCTCTAGTGAAGCTAAGGCCAATTATGGCAATGGTGCCATGTACATTGAACGGGTTATCTATCCAGCTCGTCACATTGAGGTTCAAATCCTAGGAGATGAGCATGGACATGTGATTCATTTAGGTGAACGGGATTGTTCTCTTCAACGGAATAACCAAAAGGTTTTGGAAGAAAGTCCTTCGATTGCAATCGGAAAAACGCTGCGCCATGAAATCGGTGCTGCTGCTGTTCGAGCGGCAGAGTCTGTTGGCTATGAGAATGCAGGGACCATTGAGTTTCTTCTTGATGAAGCCAGCGGTAAATTCTATTTTATGGAGATGAATACTCGTGTACAAGTAGAACATCCAGTAACAGAATTTGTTTCAGGTGTGGATATTGTTAAGGAACAAATTCGCATTGCAGCAGGTCAACCTCTGTCTGTTAAGCAAGAAGATATTGTTCTACGCGGTCATGCTATTGAATGTCGTATCAATGCAGAAAACCCAGCCTTTAACTTTGCTCCAAGTCCAGGTAAGATTACCAATCTCTATCTTCCAAGTGGTGGAGTTGGTTTGCGCGTGGATTCAGCAGTTTATCCAGGCTATACCATTCCACCTTATTATGACAGTATGATTGCCAAAGTCATCGTTCACGGTGAAAATCGTTTTGATGCCTTGATGAAAATGCAACGTGCCCTCTATGAATTAGAGATTGAAGGGGTGCAGACCAATGCAGATTTCCAGCTTGACCTCATTTCAGATCGCAATGTCATTGCTGGAGATTATGATACTTCCTTCTTGATGGAAACCTTCTTACCTAAATATCAAGAAAAAGAATAAAATGACTTTAAGAGTTTAAACCGAAAAGGGGAATCAATGGCTCTATTTAGTAAAAAAGATAAGTATATTCGAATCAATCCTAATCATTCGGTTAGGGAAAAACCTCAAGCCAAGCCAGAGGTTCCAGATGAATTATTTTCTAAGTGTCCAGGTTGTAAGCATACCATTTATCAGAAGGATCTGGGAAGTGAGCGTATCTGTCCGCACTGTAGCTATACCTTTCGTATTTCTGCCCAAGAACGCTTGGCTTTGACGATTGATATGGGAACTTTCAAGGAATTGTTTACAGGGATTGAAAGCAAGGATCCCTTGCATTTCCCTGGTTATCAAAAGAAACTAGCAACTATGCGTGAAAAAACAGGTCTGGATGAAGCCGTTGTGACAGGAACAGCTCTTATAAAAGGTCAGACTGTGGCTCTTGGGATTATGGATTCCAACTTTATCATGGCTTCTATGGGTACAGTTGTAGGTGAAAAAATCACTCGCTTGTTTGAGTATGCAACTGTCGAACAATTGCCAGTTGTTCTTTTCACAGCATCTGGTGGAGCCCGTATGCAGGAAGGAATCATGAGTCTCATGCAGATGGCCAAGATCTCTGCAGCGGTTAAACGCCATTCAAATGCTGGTCTCTTTTATCTGACTATTTTGACAGATCCAACGACAGGTGGTGTGACAGCTTCTTTCGCTATGGAAGGAGATATCATCCTAGCTGAACCACAAAGTTTGGTTGGTTTTGCTGGGCGTCGTGTCATTGAAAATACGGTTCGTGAAAGCTTGCCTGAGGATTTCCAAAGGCAGAATTCCTATTGGAACATGGCTTTGTGGATGCTATTGTCAAAAGAAGAGACTTACCAGATACGATTGCTAGCCTAGTCAGATTGCACGGAGGGAGTCCAAGATGAATATTGCAAAAATAGTCAGAGAAGCGCGTGAGCAGAGTCGCTTGACGACCTTGGACTTTGCGACAGGCATTTTTGATGAATTTATCCAATTACACGGTGACCGTTCTTTTCGTGATGATGGTGCAGTTGTTGGTGGTATTGGCTGGCTTGGGGACCAAGCTGTAACGGTGGTTGGTATCCAAAAAGGCAAGAGTTTACAAGATAACCTCAAGCGTAATTTTGGACAACCGCATCCAGAAGGTTACCGCAAGGCCCTACGGTTGATGAAACAGGCTGAAAAATTTGGCCGTCCAGTAGTGACCTTTATCAATACAGCAGGTGCTTATCCTGGTGTCGGAGCGGAAGAACGTGGACAGGGGGAAGCTATTGCTCGTAATCTCATGGAAATGAGTGACCTGAAAGTTCCGATTATTGCTATCATTATCGGTGAAGGTGGTTCAGGTGGGGCTCTGGCTCTAGCAGTCGCAGACCGTGTCTGGATGCTGGAAAATTCTATCTATGCCATTCTCAGTCCAGAAGGCTTTGCTTCCATTCTATGGAAGGATGGTAGTCGTGCCATGGAAGCAGCAGAACTGATGAAAATCACCTCACATGAGCTGTTAGAAATGGCCGTGGTGGATAAGGTGATTTCTGAAGCAGGACTTTCTAGTAAAGAACTGATTAAGAATGTCAAAAAAAGAACTTCAAGCTGATCTAGCTAGACTTTCACAAAAACCGCTAGAAGATTTGTTGGAAGAGCGTTATAAACGATTTAGAAAATACTAAGAATGACTAAATGAGACTAGAAAGGTCTCATTTTTTTAGAAAAATGCAGTTCAGACCGAAAAATTGATAGTTGAGGGGAAGATTAATAAAATAGACAAAAAAGATGTATACTGTAGATGTAAGCTTACAAAAATTTATTTTAAGGAGGTACTTGCAATGACAGGTACAGAAACATTTACAGTTCTTTCAACTGAGGAGTTAGAGCAAACTTCAGGTGGTCTTGCCGTTTGGGAAGATGGTTATGGTAGATGGTTATATTATAGAGAATTTGCTCCCTATATGGGGCAAGGGGCACTTAATTCTTATAGGGATGCTTGGAAGTATGGTTTCCGAGCAGGATAATCTTTCAAAAAAAGTACGATGAGAAACACAAAGAAACTAAGACAATTTGGAATATTTTTGCTTATTATTTTACTATCTACCTATTTACCACAAACAATTGGATTGTATGTGACGATAATTTTAGGGTTAGGCGCTGATGTTTACTCTCTTATTTTAACAATGGGATTAGTAGGAAATTTCCTTCTATTAATTTGGTGGTTAAAAAAGAAAAAGATGCTCTTTATCTTTGAGAAAAAGATCTGGAACTGGTCAACTATCTTCTACTTATTTGCAGGTTATGTGGTTTATCAGATTCTCGGTAATTTTTGGGCACGCTATGCTCATTTGATTAATCATAGGAATATTCATGATGAGTATTTTACCGTGGTTCTTTCAAATGGACAACCAACTTTTTTATCGACTATCTTATCTTTTGTACTTCCTGTAATCATCGGCCCTATTTTTGAGGAGACTCTTGATAGAGGGTATTTTATGAACACCTTCTTTCCTAAGTCAAAGTACTATTTAGATGTCATCTTATCAGGTCTTATCTTTGGACTCAGTCATTTGATACTATCTCACCGAGACCCAATTAGTTTATTATATTATAGTCTGATTGGTCTCTTTTTCGCTCTTGTCTATCGCTATACATCTAATATACGATTGACCATTCTCTGTCATAGTTTTTTCAACTTTCTCAATCATGCAAAACCTATCTGGATTTTTATTTACAATTATATCTATTACCACTTTTTTTAGATAGTGGGAGGCAAAGAAAAAGTGTTTGACAGCTGTCAAACACTTTTTCTGTTTACTGTTCTTCTGTTACAAACTGGCTGAGCAGTCCATTGATAAAACGGGCAGATTTTTGATCTGAGAAGTCCTTTGCAAGCTCGATAGCTTCATTAACAGCAACCAACTGAGGGGTGTCAAATGAAGTGATTTCAAAGACTCCTAAGCGTAGTAAATTTTTTTCGACCAAGGTCAAGCGTTCAACTGTCCAGCCTGACTTGAGGTGCTGGTTGATTTGTTTATCCAATTCGTCTTTTTGAGCTTGAACGCCAGAAACCAAGTTCAGAAGAAAGGCAGGGATTTGCACATCTGCATCTTCACGGTCATGCGTGTAGGCAAAGTGACAAGCTGTTTCCATATCTGTGCCGAATTCAAGGCTCATGAGAGCTTGAAAAGCGCATTTACGAAGTTCGCGTCTAGATTCTAAGAATGGACTAGTCATTGAGGAAGTCCTCGTTAAATAGATCTTTCAACTCAGGTTTTGGTGTTTTATCTGGAACGATTCCTGCAACATGAATGTTGACAGCAGCAAGTTCCACATCAGCCATATCACGAACAGCATCTTTGACTGCTTTTTGAATAGTAAGAGCAACTTTTGGTACCTTCACACCGTACTCAAGATAGAGATAGATATCAGCTGTCAGCTCTTCTTCGATATTTTTAAGATAAACGCCACGACCTAGAGAAAATTTTGATAGGGTATCAGATACGGATTTATTTGAAAATGAGTGGACACCCTCAACTTTAGCAGTTGCGATGGCAATGATTTTTTCAAGTACACGTGGAGCGATAACGATTTCGCCAAATTGTTCTTCAATTCCCATAGAATGACCTCTTTCTAGAGATTAGGCACGAGAAACGTAAGTTCCTTCTGCAGTGTTGATGATCAATTTTTGTCCAGCTTCGATGAAGTCGGGAACGTTGACAACAAGTCCAGTTTCCATAGTTGCTGGTTTACCAGAACCTGTAACAGTAGCACCTTTGATAGATGGTTGTGTTTCAGCGACTGTCAATTCAACAGTAGTTGGTACAGTTACACCGATTACTTCAGTTCCGTAGAATTGGATTTTCACATCAGAGTTTTCAAGGATGTAAAGCAATTCATTTTCAACATTTACGACTGGGATTTCGTATTGGTCGTAAGTTTCAGTGTTCATGAAGTAGGCAGTTTCATCCATTTTGTACAAGTATTGAGCTGGAACAGTTTCGATAATAGCTTGTTCGAATTTTTCTTCTGGACGGTAGCTTGTGTCAAATGTAGAACCAGTACGGACATCACGCAATTTCATACGCATAATCGTGTTCCCTTTACCTGGTTTGTGGTGGCTAGCTTCCAAAACGCGGATCAATTTTCCGTCTGCAGTTTCAAATGTCATACCAGCTTTCAATTTGCTTGCTTCAATCATGTTTTTACCTCTTTAATAAATATTATTACTCTTCATTTTACCATAAAATCTTCCGGAAATAAAGCCAAAATAGTTAATGGGAGATGGTAGGAGCGAAAAAAAACCAACCTCAGGGCTGGTTTCTTTTACGTGTTAATCTTCTTTCAATTTCGCTAATTCCTGGGCAAAGACTTGGTGGATAATTGGAATCAAAACAGCTGGATCTGAAATTTGAACCATACCTGCTTTTTCAACGTATTCACGCGCACCACCGTCATTTTTAGCTAGGTGAACAAAGACTTTCTTGGTCGTAGCTGAGCTCTTCAAGAAGGATATGAGATTGAGGCTATTGAAAAGGTAGATCTCTTAATTTGAATGATTATTAAACTATATTATAACCTTTAAAAATCATCTAAGATATACTTGTCGTTATTTACTAGCAGTTATCTTTTTTATGGAATGATGTTCAATGAGCCATCCTACAATCCACCCCGTCGCTAGCAAGTAATTTTCGAAAGCACCGATAGCATTTACAGGAGAATGATACTCCATAAAATTGACTAAGTGATTTGTTCCTATTCCAATCCCACCGAAGATGAGAGCGAGAAGCACGATTCGTAGATAGAACCAATCGTACTTAATATTGACACCGAGAATAAGAATCAATACAGCTAGGTTCCATATTCCAATTTCTCGTTGCCAACCAGCAGAGATTCCATACCCGGAGTGACTTCCCATGTATGATGGAAAGAAAATTTGTAGTATAGAAGCGCCTAGCATAGCGATGATGACTAAAACAAATAGCAATCGTAAAAATTTGTTCATTTTTTCGTCTTTCTAAAACAGAAAAAGGTATATAAAAAGTCTGTTATTCATCTTCTTTCAACTTCGCTAATTCTTGAGCAAGAAGTTTAAGGGCAATTTGTGGGTTGGCTTGGCCTTTGGTTGCTTTCATAAGGAAGCCTGTGAAGGCCTTATCTGCGTTGCGTTTGCCTGACTTGAAGTCGGCAACAGCAGCTTCGTTATCTGCAAAGACTTGGTGGATAATTGGAATCAAGACAGCTGGATCTGAGATTTGAACCATACCTGCTTTTTCCACGTATTCACGCGCTCCACCGCCATTTTTAGCCAGGTGGACAAAGACTTTCTTGGCAATCTTAGAAGAGATAGTGCCGTCTTCGATGATGGCAATCATTTCAACCAAGCTTTCTGGTGTCAATTCGATTTGTTCCAGCGTCTTGCCTTCAGCGTTCAAGAATTGAGCAACTTCTCCTTGGAGCCAGTTAGAGACTTGTTTGGCATCACCACCGAGGGCGACAGCTTTTTCAAAGAAGTCAGAAGTGACTTTATTTGCAGTCAACTGGCTAGCATCGTAGTCTGACAAGCCAAGGTCAGATACGTAGCGCGCACGGCGTTCTTTTGGAAACTCTGGCAATTCAGTACGCATTTCCTCAATCCACTCATCTGAAATTTCAAAGAGAGGTAAGTCTGGCTCTGGGAAGTAGCGGTAGTCTGCAGCACCTTCCTTGACACGCATGAGGATGGTTGCTTTGTTAGCCTCATCGTAACGACGTGTTTCTTGACGGATTTGACCACCTGAGCGAAGGATTTCAGCTTGACGTTGAACTTCGTATTCAAGACCCTTGCGAACGTTTGAGAAGGAGTTGAGGTTCTTCAACTCAGTTTTGGTACCGAATTTCTTGACCATAAGGACGAAGGGAGATGTTGGCATCTACACGCATAGAACCTTCTTCCATCTTAACGTCAGAGATACCAGCGTATTGGATCACTTCCTTGAGGGCTGTTAGATAAGCGTAGGCTTCTTCTGGTGAGCGCATGTCGGCTTCAGATACAATCTCAATCAATGGCACGCCTTGACGATTAAGGTCGACATAAGAGAAACCATCTGTACTGTGGGTGTTCTTACCAGCGTCTTCTTCTAGGTGAGCGCGTTCAATACCGATTTTTTTAGTTGTACCGTCTTCTAGCTCAACTTCAATCCATCCATTGTAACCAATTGGTTCATCAAACTGGGAAATTTGATAGGCTTTAGGATTATCAGGATAGAAGTAGTTTTTGCGATCAAAGTGCATCTTCTTATGGATGTCCATGTTGAGGGCAAGAGCTGCCTTGATACCAGCATCGACAACACCCTTATTGAGAACTGGCAGTACGCCAGGGAAAGACCAGTCAATCACATTTGTGTTGGCATTTTGGTCATTTCCGAAGTGGGCAGAAGTAGGTGAGAAGATTTTTGAATTGGTGTTGAGCTCTACGTGGACTTCAAGTCCAATGACTGTTTCAAAGTTCATTAGTTATCACCTCCAAAAATCACGGGTTGTTGTTTGTGGTAGTCTGTTGTTGCTTCAAAAGCAGCAGCAGCTTGGTAGATAGTCTCTTCTGAGTATTTAGGACCAATCAATTGGAGCCCGACAGGTAGACCTTGGGCAAATCCTGCAGGAATTGAAATTCCTGGAAGTCCAGCCAAGTTGACTGGGATGGTCAAGAGGTCAGCCAAGTACATGGCAACTGGATCGTGGTTGAGTGAATCCAAATCAAAGGCCACGCTTGGAGCTGTTGGACCAAGGATGAGATCGTAATCTGCAAAGACTTTCAAAATCTTGGATGATGAGGGTACGAACTTGACCAGCCTTCTTGTAGTAGGCATCGTAATAACCTGATGAAAGGCTGAAAGTTCCAAGCATGATACGACGTTTCACTTCATCACCAAATCCTTGGCTGCGAGTATTAACGTAAATCTCGTCCAAGTTTTTAGCGTCTTCAGCACGGAAACCATAGCGGATACCGTCAAAACGTTGTAAGTTTGATGAAGCTTCTGATGAAGCGATGATGTAGTAGACTGCTACACCGTATTTAGAGTGAGGAAGGCTCACTTCTTCAACGATAGCACCAAGTTTTTCAAAGTGTTTAGCAGCGTTCAGAATGGTTTCCTTAACTTCTGGGTCAATCCCTTCGCCAAGGTATTCCTTAGGCAAAGCGATTTTCATGCCCTTGATGTCTTGGCCGATTTTTGAAGTAAAGTCGGCGATGCGGACAGGAGCAGAAGTAGAGTCTTTGGCATCTTCGCTGGCAATAGCGTTGAGCAAGAGAGCGTTTTCCTTAACCGTTGGTGCGAAAGGTCCAATTTGGTCTAATGAGCTACCAAAGGCAATGAGACCGAAACGAGAAACCGTTCCGTAGGTTGGTTTGAGACCAACAATCCCGTTGAAGGCAGCAGGTTGGCGGATAGAACCACCAGTATCAGAACCAAGTGATAAGCGGACTTGCCCTGACGCTACAGCTGCGGCTGAACCACTTGAAGAACCACCAGGAACCTTGTTTTGATCCCAAGCGTTTTTAGTTGCTCCGTAGTGGGAAGTCTCACCTGAACCACCCATGGCAAATTCGTCCATGTTAGTTTTCCCGACGACAATCATACCCTTGGCTTTTGCATTGGCAACCGCAGTCGCATCAAAGATTGGCTCGTAGTTGTAGAGCATTTTTGAGGCAGCAGTTGTGAGAATACCATCTGTAGAGATATTATCTTTAACTGCAAGTGGAATTCCTGAAAGGACATTATCAGCGTCAATTCCAGCTTCATCAATGGCTTTGGCTTGAGCAAGAGCCTGCTCTTCAGCTATGGTAACAAAAGCGTTGATAGCTGTCTCGCGAGACTTGATATCTTCAAGCGTTGCTTGTGTTAATTCAGTTGCAGAAATTTCCTTAGAGACAAGGAGATTGTGCAAGTCTTCAATGGTTTTATTGTTGAAAGTCATTAGGCATCTCCTCCATCGTCTAGGATAGCTGGTACCTTGATATAGTAGTTGTCTTTTTCAGGTACGTTTTTAAACAAGCGATCGCGGTCTGTTCCTTCTTCGGCCACATCAGGTCGGAGTACAGTCTTGCGGTCAGCCATGGTCGTAGTAGGTGCGACACCAGTAGTGTCAACTTCGCCCAGCAATTCAACCATGTCAACAATCTTAGACAAGGTAGTCGCAAAGGCAGCAGTTTCTTCTTCAGAGAATCTTAATTTTGAAAGATTGGCAACGTGTGTTACCTCTTCTTGCGTAATTTTCATCTTGCATCCTTTCGTGAAATGATGATTTTTAGTCTGTTCTATTTTACCATATTTTCCTATAAATAAGGGAGGTAAAGCTGAAAAAAGGCATCTGGCAAGTCGAGAAAGAGGTTTAAAGAGACAAAAAAATAGCCGTCCTAACTTTGGCGAGTTAACGAGCTATTTTTTAGTTATGTAATTACAGCCACCGTCTTAAACAGCTCTGTGGGGTGTTGTTGACGCAACACCTTTTTCTATATTTATAGTAACATTTATTTTAAAAATTGCAAGTGGAGTAGGATGGTTAGTACCTAAGTGGGGCAATAGTTGAATAGTAGGCATTAAAATTGCTAGATAGTTTTTGTTTGTTGTTGATTAGCAAACTAAGATTCTTTGATTTTAATATGCACTCTTTTGGTATTCATTCCATAAAGACTGAAGTTCATCTGCATTTTCTAAAACATATTGCCTTATCATTTTTAGGTCTTTTGCTTTTGCTTTACCATCTCTCAGTTCACCGTTCAGAAACATTGAACCCACTTCTTCTCCGTGGATATAAAAGTGAATATGCGCTTTTTGCCCTTTATGGTTATGTTCGTTAGGACGAATTTCAATACCATACTTTAAGAAAGAATATTTAGGCATGTAGTAATCCCACGTAGTCCTTCCATGTTTCAAGGTAGTTATCGCGATTTAACTTAATTTGCTTTTGAGCAAAACGAATATCATAGTCTGCCAAGTCCAAATTTTCCAACACTTCTCCAGTTAGAATACTAAAGGTTCCAATTAATTCATCGTCATCATACATGCGCAAAATAGGGTTGTTTGGATTCTTGTAAATATCATCTTTTGTCACTTCTAAATTGGTTACACCAAATTCCTTGAACATGATTACAACTCCTTTTTGTTTTATTATATCATTTTTGCTAGAATTGTCACAGTTTTCGACATATTGGACTATAAGAAATAACTTTTGTTCAAGTAAAGTCTAACAGAAAATAGAAATTGAAAAAAATGCTAAAATCCGATATAATGGAGTGTTGAAAGGAATGGTAAAATCCAATGTAGAAATCATTCTTAGCTATTGAACCAAGAAAAATAGAGAATCAAAGAAAGAGAACTTATGAATATTCAAGAAGAAATTAAGAAACGTCGTACCTTTGCCATCATCTCCCACCCAGACGCGGGGAAAACTACTATTACTGAGCAATTGCTCTACTTTGGGGGCGAGATTCGTGAGGCTGGTACCGTAAAAGGAAAGAAAACAGGGACTTTTGCCAAGTCTGACTGGATGGATATCGAGAAACAACGTGGGATTTCGGTGACTTCATCTGTTATGCAGTTTGACTACGATGGTAAGCGCGTCAATATCCTCGACACGCCAGGGCACGAGGATTTCTCAGAAGATACCTATCGTACATTGATGGCGGTGGATGCTGCGGTCATGGTCGTGGACTCTGCCAAGGGTATCGAGGCCCAAACCAAGAAATTGTTTGAGGTTGTCAAACACCGTGGTATTCCCCGTCTTTACCTTTATGAACAAGCTAGACCGTGACGGTCGAGAGCCACTGGACCTCTTGCAAGAATTGGAAGAAGTCTTGGGTATTGCGAGTTACCCGATGAACTGGCCTATCGGGATGGGGAAAGCCTTTGAGGGGCTCTATGACCTCTATAACCAACGCTTGGAACTCTATAAAGGGGATGAGCGTTTTGCCAGTTTAGAAGATGGGGACAAGTTTTTGGTAGCAATCCTTTCTACGAGCAAGTCAAGGATGATATTGAACTTTTAAATGAAGCTGGGAATGAGTTTTCGGAGGAAGCTATTCTGGCTGGAGAATTGACGCCAGTCTTCTTCGGTTCAGCTTTGACAAACTTTGGTGTGCAGACCTTCCTTGAAACCTTCCTTAAGTTTGCTCCAGAACCTCATGGTCATAAGAAAACAGATGGTGAAATTGTGGATCCTTATGATAAGGATTTCTCAGGATTTGTCTTTAAAATCCAAGCCAACATGGACCCTCGTCACCGTGACCGTATCGCCTTTGTCCGTATCGTATCGGGTGAATTTGAGCGTGGTATGAGTGTCAACCTGCCTCGTACTGGTAAGGGCGCCAAGCTGTCTAATGTTACTCAGTTTATGGCGGAAAGTCGTGAGAATGTGACCAATGCCGTGGCAGGTGATATTATCGGGGTTTACGATACCGGTACTTATCAGGTTGGGGATACTTTGACAGTTGGCAAAAACAAATTTGAATTTGAACCACTGCCAACCTTTACCCCTGAAATTTTCATGAAAGTTTCTGCGAAGAATGTCATGAAGCAAAAATCCTTCCACAAGGGGATTGAGCAATTGGTGCAAGAAGGAGCCGTTCAGCTTTATAAGAATTACCAAACAGGTGAGTACATGCTGGGAGCGGTAGGTCAACTCCAGTTTGAAGTCTTTAAGCACCGTATGGAAGGCGAGTACAATGCGGAAGTGGTCATGAGCCCAATGGGTAAAAAGACTGTTCGTTGGATCAAGCCCGAGGACTTAGATGAACGCATGTCATCAAGTCGAAATATTTGGCCAAAGACCGTTTTGACCAACCAGTCTTTCTCTTTGAAAATGACTTTGCTCTCCGTTGGTTTGCGGATAAGTATCCAGACGTAGAGTTGGAAGAGAAGATGTAACTCAGTACCAACAATTGGAACTAAAGTTCCTAATTGTTGGACGCTAGTCGCTATTTGGCGAACTAGCTAACTGCCTTACTAACTACGTTTGGCAAATGAAATCGATTTGCCAAACTCCGTGTCGTAATCTAATAATAGGTAACCTCTATGGCGGCTTACCTAAACGCTTCACTAGGCGCTCCACTAGTAAAGTTCTACGAATAGTATCGATTCGTAAAACTTTACGTCGTAATGCTCAGAGGACTAGCTACCTGCCTTACCAACTACGTTTGGTAAATGGGATTGATTTGCTAAGCTACTCTGTAGTAATCTAATAATCGTTAACTGTTATGTTGGTTTACCTGATTGCTCTAAAAAGACAAGTCCACAAATGCTATTGTTTGTGGGCTTTTTTATTGTAAGTCTCAGAAAGTTAAGGGAGCTTATAGTCTTATTTTACGTGAAAAAATTAAAGGGCAAACTAGAAAAATAGATATAGATAGCTCAAAAATATTGATTTGATATTGAAGATAATGATAAGTTTGCAGATAGATTTAGAATAATACTCTTCGAAAAATCAAATTTCAAACCACGTCAACGTCGCCTTGCCGTACTCAAGTACAGCCTGTGGCTAGTTTCCTAGTTTGCTCTTTGATTTTCATTGAGTATAAAGCGAGGGTTACTACTCTTACGTTTTGAGTTTTCTAATACTACTATCGTTGGTTTCTATGATAAATAGAATTATTAAACTCTATGTTCTATTAGGAAAAAAATATGTTGTTTGATTGGATATGTCGTAGAAGATTGTTTATCAATTAGATAACTAAAAAAATTTTTAAAAATTTCAGTTGAATTGAATATATTCGCACAAAAAAATTAAAAAAATAAGAAATTTTTTTAATGTTTAAAAAAACAAAATCAGCATATAGACACAACATCTTTTTAATATATATATATATATATATATATAACATTAGGGAATATTTATTTATTTTTGGATAGAGTGTTTCGATATATTATATGTTGACTCTAGTTTAGAATTGAAGTATACTAAAGAAGTATAATTAAACTTGGCAAGAGTTTACACTTTTGTCTGGAAAAGGAGTAGAAAATGTTTTTTAGACGTCAGAATGGTCGGTACAGAGAGACAGACCGTGTGACACGTTATAAGTTAATTAAATCGGGTAAGCATTGGTTGAGAGCTTCAACCTCTCTTTTTGGTTTATTCAAGGTCTTGCGGGGTGGTGTAGATACGACTCAAGTCATGACTGAAGTAGTAGAGGATAAAGTGAATCCTTCTATTACAGGTTTGGATATTATCAAGGGACTTGCCGCCACAGGGGCAGTTTTAGGTGGTAGTGTTGCTACTCAAACAAAAGTATTTGCAAATGAAACAGTAGCCGTGGAAAAAACACTGGAAAAAACAGACCTTTTGGTTACAAATGATACAGCAGTTTTGGGTACGACATCTCTAAGTAACTCGGAAAATTCTACTAGTTTGTCTACTTCTGTGAGTGAAAGTACTTCGATTTCAGAATCGGCTTCTACTAGCACCTCAGCTAGTACTTCAGCCAGCACCTCAGCAAGTGCTTCCGCTAGTACGTCAGTTAGTGCCTCAGCTAGCACATCGGCTTCAGCCAGCGCTAGTGCTTCAGGTGCTGCTAGTACGTCAACTAGTGTGAGTCAATCTGCCAGCCAAACAAGTAGTGTGTCAACATCTGTAGGAGCTTCCTCAGCAAAAACTGTATCTGAAACTCAAGATGATAAGAAAGTATCGACTCAAAATGAATCAAAGGTTGCCAAAATTGATTCATCAATTTTGAAGCCTGCTGCTATTGAGTCAAATGTTGTTAAAACGAATTCAGATACAACAAGTTTAGTTGGAGCGACAGCTGCAACGTTGTCATCTGTGGAAACTTCTGTAAAGAAAAATGAAGAAAATCGTAAGAAGTTAACCAAGCTTTCAGCTGAAATGGGTGAATACTTAGCGAAAGCTGCTGGTTTGCCAAACACTGATTCTGCAATTACTAAGGTAAATGCAGCAGTGACAGCCATTGAAAAAGCTTTGGCGAATCCAACGAGTGATTGGACAGAGGTGGTGCAAAAAGCTACCTTGGCTCGCAATTCAATTGTCAATGCCGTTTTGAGAGCTCAATCAGGTGCGCGTGATGCCCGTAATGGCCAAGCTATGTTACGCGATACTTCTCTTCGTGCAAGTTGGGCTACTGCTCAGAATGACGGACGTATGACGGTAAGTAGTCCTGTCGCTACTTTTGATAAGGCTACTGGTATCGCGACGTACACTATGAATGTTCAGGCTAATAGTGCTTTGAGCAATGTAGGTGTTAGGGTAAATGTCGGCCGAGGAGGCCATGTCCAAAGTGCAACATTTAACGGTAACTCTATGGAAAAAACCTTTACTCAGGGTTCCGAAATTGTTTATAATTACAGACATGGACAAAATAGAAACTTAAACGGTACAATTGTAGTCAAAGTTAAATATGACAACAATGTGCCGACTGCGGCTGCAGATATGCAGGTTCAGGTTAGCTCAGCACCTATCGGGCAAAATACTCAAGGGAATGCTTCTAGAGTTCAATCGGCAAGTGTTCCGACTGGTTATAGACAACAAACTACAAATACGAATACCAATTCAACATTCCGTTTTAATGTTACTTCCTATAAAGAAGTTTAATGGTGATGTTATTGGAGATGACGTAGGTTTAGAAGGAGTAAATACTAATTCAGGCCGCGTTAAGTATATGAACATCGAGAATCGAAATGTTATTCCTGGAATTGGATATGCAGGTCCTAATAATAATCAAGAGTTAAACAGACCGGCTGTAACTGCTCGATTGGCGGGAACGGTTGGTGGAGACAATGCTTCAGCTGAAGTTGGAAAAACATATGTTTATCGTTTTGTAGGTTCCAACTATAATAGAGACGTAACTACTGCTAACGTAGGTTACTATATCAAAGGTTTCAACGAACGTCATGAGATCCAAAGTGGTAATACTGTTCAGGTTTCTGATTTGGACCATTTGACACCAGATGAAGTTAAGGAAGTTTATAATAATTTTGTTGCAAATCCGCACAATCTTACTAATTTGCGACAACATGGAGATGTTGCTCCGGATGTATCAAAAGGTGAATTAACTCCAAATGCAGATGGTAGCCTGACTCTATCTTATCCAGGAACTAAATCTAAAATAGTGGTTTCTACCGACGGTAAAATTACAGTTACTTATCGTGATGGTTCTCAAAGTGAAATTAATGCAAACCTAGAGAAAGAAAAGGAAATTCCTGACGTTAATGTATCCGTAACTCGGAATGGGGAACAAATTAAACCAGTTATTGGGAGTGATGGAAATAAATACTATTACGTTTATGCGGGTGATGATTTCACAGTCGATATGACTGCGACTGATAACAAGGGTAAATTGAGAGAATTTAAACTTGTACCAGAATCTGATGGAAATCGTCCTGCTTCGGACTTGGCTAACAATTTCTTTAAAGATCAGAAATATGGTAAGGGGACAGTTACTTCCCTGTCAGACCCTAATGGTGAAATCGTTGCGACTCCATCCAACCCTGCTCGTATTACTGCTACAGGACACATGAAGGATGATTTGGAATTTGCCGATGGAAATCATTGGCGCAGAAATGCTATCGCAACAGATAAGGCTGGAAACTATACCCAGCTGGGGATGCAAATAAAGGGAATTTCTTTATTAAACAAGGCAGATTGGCAGATATTATGGATGGTGCAGCGCCGACTGAAACTTTCCAAGTAGATAATATCTCTCGATTGAACCCTAAAGAAAAAGCTCGTATATTGTCTGCTGTTGAAAAACTAAATAATAAGAAGGAAAAACGTATTGATTCCTTCACTATTAGCGATAATGGTACAGTCACTATTATTTATAAAGATAGGACTACAGATACGGTAACTATAAAAGTATCTGATAGTGATTATAAGAGTAGAAGTACTTCTACTAGTGTAAGTCAAAGTTCTTCAATAAGCGCGTCTAAGTCGGCGTCAACAAGTGCAAGCCAAAGTGCTTCAACGAGCGCATCTAAGTCGGCATCAACAAGCGCGTCTAAGTCAGCATCAACAAGTGCAAGCCAAAGTGCATCAACAAGCGCGTCTAAGTCAGCGTCAACAAGTGCGAGCCAAAGTGCATCAACAAGTGCGTCTAAGTCAGCGTCAACAAGTGCGAGCCAAAGTGCATCAACAAGCGCATCTAAGTCAGCATCAACAAGTGCAAGCCAAAGTGCATCAACGAGCGCATCTAAGTCAGCATCAACAAGTGCGAGCCAAAGTGCTTCGACGAGCGCATCTAAGTCAGCATCAACAAGTGCAAGCCAAAGTGCATCAACAAGCGCGTCTAAGTCAGCATCAACAAGTGCAAGCCAAAGTGCATCAACAAGCGCGTCTAAGTCAGCGTCAACAAGTGCGAGCCAAAGTGCATCAACAAGTGCGTCTAAGTCAGCGTCAACAAGTGCAAGCCAAAGTGCATCAACGAGCGCATCTAAGTCAGCATCAACAAGTGCAAGCCAAAGTGCATCAACGAGCGCATCTAAGTCAGCATCAACAAGTGCAAGCCAAAGTGCATCAACGAGCGCGTCTAAGTCAGCGTCAACAAGTGCAAGCCAAAGTGCTTCGACGAGCGCATCTAAGTCAGCGTCAACAAGTGCGAGCCAAAGTGCATCAACAAGCGCATCTAAGTCAGCATCAACAAGTGCAAGCCAAAGTGCATCAACGAGCGCATCTAAGTCAGCATCAACAAGTGCAAGCCAAAGTGCATCAACAAGCGCGTCTAAGTCAGCTTCAACAAGTGCGAGCCAAAGTGCTTCGACGAGCGCATCTAAGTCAGCATCAACAAGTGCGTCTAAGTCAGCGTCAACAAGTGCAAGCCAAAGTGCATCAACAAGCGCGTCTAAGTCAGCGTCAACAAGTGCGAGCCAAAGTGCATCAACAAGTGCGTCTAAGTCAGCGTCAACAAGTGCAAGCCAAAGTGCATCAACGAGCGCATCTAAGTCAGCATCAACAAGTGCAAGCCAAAGTGCATCAACGAGCGCATCTAAGTCAGCATCAACAAGTGCAAGCCAAAGTGCATCAACGAGCGCGTCTAAGTCAGCGTCAACAAGTGCGTCTAAGTCAGCGTCAACAAGTGCAAGCCAAAGTGCATCAACAAGCGCGTCTAAGTCAGCGTCAACAAGTGCGAGCCAAAGTGCATCAACAAGTGCGTCTAAGTCAGCGTCAACAAGTGCAAGCCAAAGTGCATCAACGAGCGCATCTAAGTCAGCATCAACAAGTGCAAGCCAAAGTGCATCAACGAGCGCATCTAAGTCAGCATCAACAAGTGCAAGCCAAAGTGCATCAACGAGCGCGTCTAAGTCAGCGTCAACAAGTGCAAGCCAAAGTGCTTCGACGAGCGCATCTAAGTCAGCGTCAACAAGTGCGAGCCAAAGTGCATCAACAAGCGCATCTAAGTCAGCATCAACAAGTGCAAGCCAAAGTGCATCAACGAGCGCATCTAAGTCAGCATCAACAAGTGCAAGCCAAAGTGCATCAACAAGCGCGTCTAAGTCAGCGTCAACAAGTGCGAGCCAAAGTGCATCAACAAGTGCGTCTAAGTCAGCGTCAACAAGTGCAAGCCAAAGTGCATCAACGAGCGCATCTAAGTCAGCATCAACAAGTGCAAGCCAAAGTGCATCAACAAGCGCGTCTAAGTCAGCGTCAACAAGTGCGAGCCAAAGTGCATCAACAAGTGCGTCTAAGTCAGCGTCAACAAGTGCAAGCCAAAGTGCATCAACGAGCGCATCTAAGTCAGCATCAACAAGTGCAAGCCAAAGTGCATCAACGAGCGCATCTAAGTCAGCATCAACAAGTGCGAGCCAAAGTGCTTCAACAAGTGCGAGCCAAAGTGCATCAACGAGCGCATCTAAGTCAGCATCAACAAGTGCAAGCCAAAGTGCATCAACAAGTGCAAGCCAAAGTGCATCAACAAGCGCGTCTAAGTCAGCATCAACAAGTGCAAGCCAAAGTGCATCAACAAGTGCGTCTAAGTCAGCGTCAACAAGTGCGAGCCAAAGTGCATCAACAAGTGCGAGCCAATCAGCAAGCACATCAGCTTCTGAATCAGCATCAACAAGTGCGAGCCAATCAGCATCAACAAGTGCAAGCCAATCAGCAAGCACAAGTGCATCTGAGTCAGCATCAACAAGCGCGAGCCAATCAGCAAGCACATCAGCTTCTGAATCAGCATCAACAAGCGCGAGCCAATCAGCAAGCACATCGGCTTCTGAATCAGCATCAACAAGCGCGAGCCAATCAGCAAGCACATCGGCTTCTGAATCAGCATCAACAAGCGCGAGCCAATCAGCAAGCACATCAGCTTCTGAATCAGCATCAACAAGCGCGAGCCAATCAGCAAGCACATCAGCATCTGAGTCAGCGTCAACAAGCGCAAGTCAATCAGCAAGCACATCAGCTTCTGAATCAGCATCAACAAGCGCGAGCCAATCAGCAAGCACATCGGCTTCTGAATCAGCATCAACAAGTGCAAGCCAATCAGCAAGCACATCAGCATCTGAGTCAGCATCAACAAGCGCAAGCCAATCAGCAAGCACAAGTGCATCTGAGTCAGCGTCAACAAGCGCAAGTCAATCAGCAAGCACATCAGCTTCTGAATCAGCATCAACAAGCGCAAGCCAATCAGCAAGCACATCGGCTTCTGAATCAGCATCAACAAGTGCGAGCCAATCAGCATCAACAAGTGCGAGCCAATCAGCATCAACAAGCGCGAGCCAATCAGCAAGCACATCAGCATCTGAGTCAGCATCAACAAGCGCAAGCCAATCAGCAAGCACAAGTGCATCTGAGTCAGCGTCAACAAGCGCAAGTCAATCAGCAAGCACATCAGCTTCTGAATCAGCATCAACAAGTGCAAGCCAATCAGCAAGCACATCGGCTTCTGAGTCAGCGTCAACAAGCGCAAGTCAATCAGCAAGCACATCAGCTTCTGAATCAGCATCAACAAGCGCGAGCCAATCAGCAAGCACATCAGCTTCTGAATCAGCATCAACAAGCGCGAGCCAATCAGCAAGCACATCAGCATCTGAGTCAGCATCAACAAGTGCAAGCCAATCAGCAAGCACATCGGCATCTGAGTCAGCATCAACAAGTGCAAGCCAATCAGCAAGCACAAGTGCATCTGAGTCAGCGTCAACAAGTGCAAGCCAATCAGCAAGCACATCAGCTTCTGAATCAGCATCAACAAGTGCAAGCCAATCAGCAAGCACATCAGCATCTGAGTCAGCATCAACAAGCGCAAGCCAATCAGCAAGCACAAGTGCATCTGAGTCAGCGTCAACAAGCGCAAGTCAATCAGCAAGCACATCAGCTTCTGAATCAGCATCAACAAGCGCAAGCCAATCAGCATCAACAAGTGCAAGCCAATCAGCAAGCACAAGTGCATCTGAGTCAGCGTCAACAAGTGCAAGCCAATCAGCAAGCACATCAGCTTCTGAATCAGCATCAACAAGTGCAAGCCAATCAGCAAGCACATCAGCTTCTGAATCAGCATCAACAAGCGCGAGCCAATCAGCAAGCACATCAGCTTCTGAATCAGCATCAACAAGCGCGAGCCAATCAGCAAGCACATCAGCATCTGAGTCAGCATCAACAAGCGCAAGCCAATCAGCAAGCACATCAGCTTCTGAATCAGCATCAACAAGCGCGAGCCAATCAGCAAGCACATCAGCTTCTGAATCAGCATCAACAAGTGCAAGCCAATCAGCAAGCACATCAGCATCTGAGTCAGCATCAACAAGCGCAAGCCAATCAGCAAGCACAAGTGCATCTGAGTCAGCGTCAACAAGCGCAAGTCAATCAGCAAGCACATCAGCTTCTGAATCAGCATCAACAAGCGCGAGCCAATCAGCAAGCACATCAGCTTCTGAATCAGCATCAACAAGTGCAAGCCAATCAGCAAGCACATCGGCTTCTGAATCAGCATCAACAAGCGCGAGCCAATCAGCAAGCACATCGGCTTCTGAATCAGCATCAACAAGCGCAAGCCAATCAGCAAGCACATCAGCATCTGAGTCAGCATCAACAAGCGCAAGCCAATCAGCAAGCACATCGGCTTCTGAATCAGCATCAACAAGCGCGAGCCAATCAGCATCAACAAGTGCAAGCCAATCAGCAAGCACAAGTGCATCTGAGTCAGCGTCAACAAGTGCAAGCCAATCAGCAAGCACATCAGCTTCTGAATCAGCATCAACAAGTGCAAGCCAATCAGCAAGCACATCGGCTTCTGAATCAGCATCAACAAGCGCGAGCCAATCAGCAAGCACATCGGCTTCTGAATCAGCATCAACAAGCGCGAGCCAATCAGCAAGCACATCAGCTTCTGAATCAGCATCAACAAGCGCGAGCCAATCAGCAAGCACATCAGCATCTGAGTCAGCGTCAACAAGCGCAAGTCAATCAGCAAGCACATCAGCTTCTGAATCAGCATCAACAAGCGCGAGCCAATCAGCAAGCACATCGGCTTCTGAATCAGCATCAACAAGTGCGAGCCAATCAGCATCAACAAGTGCATCTGAGTCAGCATCAACAAGTGCAAGCCAATCAGCAAGCACATCGGCATCTGAGTCAGCATCAACAAGTGCAAGCCAATCAGCAAGCACAAGTGCATCTGAGTCAGCGTCAACAAGTGCAAGCCAATCAGCAAGCACATCAGCTTCTGAATCAGCATCAACAAGTGCAAGCCAATCAGCAAGCACATCAGCATCTGAGTCAGCATCAACAAGCGCAAGCCAATCAGCAAGCACAAGTGCATCTGAGTCAGCGTCAACAAGCGCAAGTCAATCAGCAAGCACATCAGCTTCTGAATCAGCATCAACAAGTGCAAGCCAATCAGCAAGCACATCGGCTTCTGAATCAGCATCAACAAGTGCGAGCCAATCAGCATCAACAAGTGCGAGCCAATCAGCATCAACAAGTGCATCTGAGTCAGCATCAACAAGTGCAAGCCAATCAGCAAGCACATCGGCTTCTGAATCAGCATCAACAAGCGCGAGCCAATCAGCAAGCACATCGGCTTCTGAATCAGCATCAACAAGCGCAAGCCAATCAGCAAGCACATCAGCATCTGAGTCAGCATCAACAAGCGCAAGCCAATCAGCAAGCACATCGGCTTCTGAATCAGCATCAACAAGCGCGAGCCAATCAGCATCAACAAGTGCAAGCCAATCAGCAAGCACAAGTGCATCTGAGTCAGCGTCAACAAGTGCAAGCCAATCAGCAAGCACATCAGCTTCTGAATCAGCATCAACAAGCGCGAGCCAATCAGCAAGCACATCAGCATCTGAGTCAGCGTCAACAAGCGCAAGTCAATCAGCAAGCACATCAGCTTCTGAATCAGCATCAACAAGCGCGAGCCAATCAGCAAGCACATCGGCTTCTGAATCAGCATCAACAAGCGCGAGCCAATCAGCAAGCACATCGGCTTCTGAATCAGCATCAACAAGCGCAAGCCAATCAGCAAGCACATCGGCTTCTGAATCAGCATCAACAAGCGCAAGCCAATCAGCAAGCACATCAGCTTCTGAATCAGCATCAACAAGCGCGAGCCAATCAGCAAGCACATCAGCATCTGAGTCAGCGTCAACAAGCGCAAGTCAATCAGCAAGCACATCAGCTTCTGAATCAGCATCAACAAGCGCGAGCCAATCAGCAAGCACATCGGCTTCTGAATCAGCATCAACAAGTGCGAGCCAATCAGCATCAACAAGTGCATCTGAGTCAGCATCAACAAGTGCAAGCCAATCAGCAAGCACATCGGCATCTGAGTCAGCATCAACAAGTGCAAGCCAATCAGCAAGCACAAGTGCATCTGAGTCAGCGTCAACAAGTGCAAGCCAATCAGCAAGCACATCAGCTTCTGAATCAGCATCAACAAGTGCAAGCCAATCAGCAAGCACATCAGCATCTGAGTCAGCATCAACAAGCGCAAGCCAATCAGCAAGCACATCAGCTTCTGAATCAGCATCAACAAGTGCAAGCCAATCAGCAAGCACATCGGCTTCTGAGTCAGCGTCAACAAGCGCAAGTCAATCAGCAAGCACATCAGCTTCTGAATCAGCATCAACAAGCGCGAGCCAATCAGCAAGCACATCAGCTTCTGAATCAGCATCAACAAGCGCGAGCCAATCAGCAAGCACATCAGCATCTGAGTCAGCATCAACAAGTGCAAGCCAATCAGCAAGCACATCGGCATCTGAGTCAGCATCAACAAGTGCAAGCCAATCAGCAAGCACAAGTGCATCTGAGTCAGCGTCAACAAGTGCAAGCCAATCAGCAAGCACATCAGCTTCTGAATCAGCATCAACAAGTGCAAGCCAATCAGCAAGCACATCAGCATCTGAGTCAGCATCAACAAGCGCAAGCCAATCAGCAAGCACAAGTGCATCTGAGTCAGCGTCAACAAGCGCAAGTCAATCAGCAAGCACATCAGCTTCTGAATCAGCATCAACAAGCGCAAGCCAATCAGCATCAACAAGCGCGAGCCAATCAGCATCAACAAGTGCAAGCCAATCAGCAAGCACAAGTGCATCTGAGTCAGCGTCAACAAGTGCAAGCCAATCAGCAAGCACATCAGCTTCTGAATCAGCATCAACAAGTGCAAGCCAATCAGCAAGCACATCGGCTTCTGAATCAGCATCAACAAGCGCGAGCCAATCAGCAAGCACATCGGCTTCTGAATCAGCATCAACAAGCGCGAGCCAATCAGCAAGCACATCAGCTTCTGAATCAGCATCAACAAGCGCGAGCCAATCAGCAAGCACATCAGCATCTGAGTCAGCGTCAACAAGCGCAAGTCAATCAGCAAGCACATCAGCTTCTGAATCAGCATCAACAAGCGCGAGCCAATCAGCAAGCACATCGGCTTCTGAATCAGCATCAACAAGTGCGAGCCAATCAGCATCAACAAGTGCATCTGAGTCAGCATCAACAAGTGCAAGCCAATCAGCAAGCACATCGGCATCTGAGTCAGCATCAACAAGTGCAAGCCAATCAGCAAGCACAAGTGCATCTGAGTCAGCGTCAACAAGTGCAAGCCAATCAGCAAGCACATCAGCTTCTGAATCAGCATCAACAAGTGCAAGCCAATCAGCAAGCACATCAGCATCTGAGTCAGCATCAACAAGCGCAAGCCAATCAGCAAGCACAAGTGCATCTGAGTCAGCGTCAACAAGCGCAAGTCAATCAGCAAGCACATCAGCTTCTGAATCAGCATCAACAAGTGCAAGCCAATCAGCAAGCACATCGGCTTCTGAATCAGCATCAACAAGTGCGAGCCAATCAGCATCAACAAGTGCGAGCCAATCAGCATCAACAAGTGCGAGCCAAAGTGCATCAACAAGCGCGTCTAAGTCAGCGTCAACAAGTGCAAGCCAAAGTGCTTCGACGAGCGCATCTAAGTCAGCTTCAACAAGTGCAAGCCAAAGTGCTTCGACGAGCGCATCTAAGTCAGCTTCAACAAGTGCGAGCCAAAGTGCATCAACAAGTGCAAGCCAATCAGCAAGCACAAGTGCATCTGAGTCAGCATCAACAAGTGCAAGCCAATCAGCAAGCACAAGTGCATCTGAGTCAGCATCAACAAGTGCAAGCCAATCAGCAAGCACAAGTGCATCTGAGTCAGCGTCAACAAGTGCAAGCCAATCAGCATCGACAAGTGCATCTGAGTCAGCGTCAACAAGTGCAAGCCAATCAGCATCGACAAGCGCGAGCCAATCAGCAAGCACAAGCGCATCTGAGTCAGCATCAACAAGTGCAAGTCAATCAGCAAGCACATCAGCTTCTGAGTCAGCATCAACAAGTGCAAGCCAATCAGCAAGCACAAGTGCATCTGAGTCAGCATCAACAAGTGCAAGCCAATCAGCAAGCACAAGCGCATCTGAGTCAGCATCGACAAGCGCGAGCCAATCAGCAAGCACATCAGCATCTGAGTCAGCATCAACAAGCGCGAGCCAATCAGCAAGCGCAAGTGCATCTGAGTCAGCATCAACAAGTGCAAGTCAATCAGCAAGCACAAGCGCATCTGAGTCAGCATCAACAAGTGCAAGCCAATCAGCAAGCACAAGTGCAAGCCAATCAGCATCGACAAGCGCAAGTCAATCAGCATCGACAAGTGCATCTGAGTCAGCGTCAACAAGTGCAAGCCAATCAGCAAGCACAAGTGCATCTGAGTCAGCATCAACAAGTGCAAGCCAATCAGCAAGCACAAGCGCATCTGAGTCAGCATCAACAAGTGCAAGCCAATCAGCAAGCACAAGCGCATCTGAGTCAGCATCGACAAGCGCGAGCCAATCAGCAAGCACAAGTGCATCTGAGTCAGCATCGACAAGCGCGAGCCAATCAGCAAGCACATCAGCTTCTGAGTCAGCATCAACAAGTGCAAGCCAATCAGCAAGCACAAGCGCATCTGAGTCAGCATCGACAAGCGCGAGCCAATCAGCAAGCACAAGTGCATCTGAGTCAGCGTCAACAAGTGCAAGTCAATCAGCAAGCACATCAGCATCTGAGTCAGCATCAACAAGCGCGAGCCAATCAGCAAGCGCAAGTGCATCTGAGTCAGCATCAACAAGCGCAAGTCAATCAGCATCGACAAGTGCATCTGAGTCAGCGTCAACAAGTGCAAGCCAATCAGCAAGCACAAGCGCATCTGAGTCAGCATCAACAAGTGCAAGCCAATCAGCAAGCACAAGTGCATCTGAGTCAGCATCAACAAGTGCAAGCCAATCAGCAAGCACAAGTGCATCTGAGTCAGCATCAACAAGTGCAAGCCAATCAGCAAGCACAAGTGCATCTGAGTCAGCGTCAACAAGTGCAAGTCAATCAGCAAGCACATCAGCTTCTGAGTCAGCATCAACAAGCGCGAGTCAATCAGCAAGCACAAGCGCATCTGAGTCAGCATCGACAAGCGCGAGCCAATCAGCAAGCACAAGCGCATCTGAGTCAGCATCGACAAGCGCGAGCCAATCAGCAAGCACATCAGCTTCTGAGTCAGCATCAACAAGTGCAAGCCAATCAGCAAGCGCAAGTGCATCTGAGTCAGCATCAACAAGCGCAAGTCAATCAGCATCGACAAGTGCATCTGAGTCAGCGTCAACAAGTGCAAGCCAATCAGCAAGCACAAGCGCATCTGAGTCAGCATCGACAAGTGCGAGCCAATCAGCAAGCACATCAGCATCTGAGTCAGCGTCAACAAGTGCAAGCCAATCAGCAAGCACATCAGCATCTGAGTCAGCGTCAACAAGTGCAAGTCAATCAGCAAGCACATCAGCTTCTGAGTCAGCATCAACAAGTGCAAGCCAATCAGCAAGCACAAGCGCATCTGAGTCAGCATCGACAAGCGCGAGCCAATCAGCAAGCACATCAGCATCTGAGTCAGCATCAACAAGTGCAAGCCAATCAGCAAGCACAAGTGCATCTGAGTCAGCATCAACAAGCGCGAGCCAATCAGCAAGCACATCGGCTTCTGAATCAGCATCAACAAGCGCGAGCCAATCAGCAAGCACATCAGCTTCTGAATCAGCATCAACAAGCGCGAGCCAATCAGCAAGCACATCGGCTTCTGAATCAGCATCAACAAGCGCGAGCCAATCAGCAAGCACATCGGCTTCTGAATCAGCATCAACAAGCGCAAGCCAATCAGCAAGCACATCAGCATCTGAGTCAGCATCAACAAGCGCAAGTCAATCAGCAAGCACATCAGCTTCTGAATCAGCGTCAACAAGCGCAAGTCAATCAGCAAGCACATCAGCTTCTGAATCAGCATCAACAAGTGCAAGCCAATCAGCAAGCACATCAGCATCTGAGTCAGCATCAACAAGCGCAAGCCAATCAGCAAGCACAAGTGCATCTGAGTCAGCGTCAACAAGCGCAAGTCAATCAGCAAGCACATCAGCTTCTGAATCAGCATCAACAAGTGCAAGCCAATCAGCAAGCACATCGGCTTCTGAGTCAGCGTCAACAAGCGCAAGTCAATCAGCAAGCACATCAGCTTCTGAATCAGCATCAACAAGCGCGAGCCAATCAGCAAGCACATCAGCTTCTGAATCAGCATCAACAAGCGCGAGCCAATCAGCAAGCACATCAGCATCTGAGTCAGCATCAACAAGCGCAAGCCAATCAGCAAGCACATCGGCTTCTGAATCAGCATCAACAAGCGCGAGCCAATCAGCAAGCACATCGGCTTCTGAATCAGCATCAACAAGCGCGAGCCAATCAGCAAGCACATCAGCTTCTGAATCAGCATCAACAAGCGCGAGCCAATCAGCAAGCACATCAGCATCTGAGTCAGCGTCAACAAGCGCAAGTCAATCAGCAAGCACATCAGCTTCTGAATCAGCATCAACAAGCGCAAGCCAATCAGCAAGCACATCAGCATCTGAGTCAGCATCAACAAGCGCAAGCCAATCAGCAAGCACATCGGCTTCTGAATCAGCATCAACAAGCGCGAGCCAATCAGCATCAACAAGTGCAAGCCAATCAGCAAGCACAAGTGCATCTGAGTCAGCGTCAACAAGTGCAAGCCAATCAGCAAGCACATCAGCATCTGAGTCAGCGTCAACAAGCGCAAGTCAATCAGCAAGCACATCAGCATCTGAGTCAGCATCAACAAGCGCAAGCCAATCAGCAAGCACAAGTGCATCTGAGTCAGCGTCAACAAGCGCAAGTCAATCAGCAAGCACATCAGCTTCTGAATCAGCATCAACAAGTGCAAGCCAATCAGCAAGCACATCGGCTTCTGAATCAGCATCAACAAGTGCGAGCCAATCAGCATCAACAAGTGCGAGCCAATCAGCATCAACAAGTGCAAGCCAATCAGCAAGCACATCAGCATCTGAGTCAGCATCAACAAGTGCAAGCCAATCAGCAAGCACATCGGCTTCTGAATCAGCATCAACAAGTGCGAGCCAATCAGCATCAACAAGTGCATCTGAGTCAGCATCAACAAGTGCAAGCCAATCAGCAAGCACATCAGCTTCTGAATCAGCATCAACAAGCGCGAGCCAATCAGCAAGCACATCGGCTTCTGAATCAGCATCAACAAGCGCGAGCCAATCAGCATCAACAAGTGCAAGCCAATCAGCAAGCACATCAGCTTCTGAATCAGCATCAACAAGCGCGAGCCAATCAGCAAGCACATCAGCATCTGAGTCAGCATCAACAAGCGCGAGCCAGTCAGCAAGCACAAGTGCATCTGAGTCAGCATCAACAAGTGCAAGCCAATCAGCAAGCACATCAGCTTCTGAGTCAGCATCAACAAGTGCGAGCCAGTCAGCATCAACAAGCGCGAGCCAATCAGCAAGCACATCAGCTTCTGAATCAGCATCAACAAGCGCGAGCCAATCAGCAAGCACAAGTGCATCTGAGTCAGCGTCAACAAGTGCAAGCCAATCAGCAAGCACAAGTGCATCTGAGTCAGCATCAACAAGTGCAAGCCAATCAGCAAGCACATCAGCTTCTGAGTCAGCATCAACAAGTGCGAGCCAGTCAGCATCAACAAGCGCGAGCCAATCAGCAAGCACATCAGCTTCTGAATCAGCATCAACAAGCGCGAGCCAATCAGCAAGCACAAGTGCATCTGAGTCAGCGTCAACAAGTGCAAGCCAATCAGCAAGCACATCAGCTTCTGAATCAGCATCAACAAGTGCAAGCCAATCAGCAAGCACATCAGCTTCTGAATCAGCATCAACAAGCGCGTCTGAGTCTGCAAGCACATCAGCTTCTGAATCAGCATCAACAAGCGCAAGCCAATTAGCAAGCACAAGCGCATCTGAGTCAGCGTCAACAAGCGTAAGCCAATCAGCAAGCACAAGTGCATCTGAGTCAGCGTCAACAAGTGCAAGCCAATCAGCAAGCACAAGTGCATCTGAGTCAGCATCAACAAGCGCGAGCCAATCAGCAAGCACATCGGCTTCTGAATCAGCATCAACAAGTGCAAGCCAATCAGCAAGCACAAGTGCATCTGAGTCAGCATCAACAAGTGCAAGCCAATCAGCAAGCACATCAGCATCTGAGTCAGCATCAACAAGCGCGAGCCAATCAGCATCAACAAGTGCAAGCCAATCAGCAAGCACATCAGCTTCTGAATCAGCATCAACAAGCGCAAGCCAATTAGCAAGCACAAGCGCATCTGAGTCAGCGTCAACAAGCGTAAGCCAATCAGCAAGCGCAAGTGCATCTGAGTCAGCGTCAACAAGTGCAAGCCAATCAGCAAGCGCATCACCATCAGAATCAGCAGGTAAGTCTAGACAGCAATTGCCAAATACAGGTACAGAAGCTTCTAAGTCATCTGTACTCCTTGGAGCTTTAGCAGCTGTGGGAGGTCTAGGTCTGATCGCGAAACGCCGTAAACGTGATGATGAAGAATAATCGGATTAACAATACATAAAAAGTAGTATTATTTCGATGTATAGAGAATCCCTTGGATGAAAAATCATCCAGGGGATTTTTCATTCAAGGGGCATGTCGTGATTTGAAGTGCTAGTCAGATGCGGTCAGCATCCAATAATACAGTATATTGAATCTAGAATAGTATAATGCCACTTCTAAATTATTTTTTTAGAAATTGCTTTACCTTACCTAATCATTTTATAAGAAACATATATATTAGTGTAATTATTTATTCGTTTATTTGAGGGATTTACGATTAGAAAAATATCTGACGAGCATAGGAAAGCAGTGTGAAATGCCTAATCCACCAACACTCGGATAGGTATACTGGTCGAAAAGAGACTAATCATTCTTGTTTCATGGGTTTTGGAGGTATCGTAGATCAGATTGCCTGTTAATCTTAACTGATTTGTGTCCTTATCTTTATATATTATCGCGTCTTTTTAACTGGTTTGTTCTTGTTTTAATGATAAAACATGATATAAGAAAAAAACGAGCATCTTCAACTGCAGCTATACTCGTTTTTTTCAGCTTTATTCGATTATTAAAAAGTAGGTAGAGGGTGAAAAAAATAAGGTAAAAAAATGTTATAATATTAGGAAAGGAGAAAGGTTTCATGACTGAAAAAAATTACGGTAATTGTCCCAGTTTATAATGTTGAAAAATTACCTGAATAAATGTCTAGATAGTATCATAAAAACAAACATATAAAAAAATCTTGAAATTATTGTTGTCAATGATGGCTCTACAGATAATTCGGGGACAATTTGTCAAGAGTATGCACAAAAAGATGAACGGATTGTTTATATTGAAAAAGAAAATGGTGGTCTATCTGATGCACGAAATGCAGGTTTAGATAGAATGACTGGGTCTTACGTATCTTTTGTCGATTCAGATGATTGGATTGAATTAGATTATGTAGAAACCTTATACAAAAAAATAATTGAGTATCAGGCAGATATTGTAGTTGGGAATTACTATTCTTTCAACGAAAGCGAAGGAATGTTCTACTTCCATATATTGGGAGATTCCTATTATGAGAAAGTGTATGACAATGTTTCCATCTTTGAGAACTTGTATGAATCTCAAGAAATGAATAGTTTTGCTTTGATATCTGCTTGGGGTAAACTTTATAAGGCAAGATTGTTCGATCACTTACGCTTCGACATAGGTAAATTAGGAGAAGACGGTTACCTCAATCAAAAGATTTATTTGTTGGCCGAAAAGATTGTTTATATCCATAAAGGAATTTATTCTTATCGTATCAGAAATAATAGTTTATCTAGAACTTGGACAGAAAAATGGATGCACGCCTTGGTTGATTCCATGTCTGAACATATCACTTTATTAGCCAGTCTAGGATATCCTTTAGAAAAACATTTAGCTATTTATCGTCAGATGTTAGAAGGAAGTCTTTCTAACGGGAAGGTCAGTGGCTTAGAAGAAACTCTTACCTATAAAGAATTTGAGACAAAAAAATATCTACTAGACAAACTTGAAAAAATTAAGAATACACAAAAGAAAGCCATTGTTCTAGCGGCGAATTATGCCTATGTAGACCAAGTATTGACCACGATTAAATCGATCTGTTATCACAATCGTTCGCTTCGTTTTTATCTGATTAATAGCGATTTTCCAAATGAATGGATTAAGCAATTAAATAAGCGTTTAGAAAAGTTTGATTCAGAAATTATCAATTGTCGGGTAACGTCTGAGCAAATTTCCCGTTATAAAACGGATATTAGTTATACAGTGTTTTTACGCTATTTCATAGCTGATTTCGTTCAAGAAGACAAGGCCCTCTACTTGGACTGTGATTTACTCGTAACGAAAAATCTTGATGACTTGTTTGCTACTGACTTACAAGATTATCCTTTGGCTGCTGTTAGAGATTTCGGGGGAAGAGCCTATTTCGGTCAAGAAATCTTTAACGCAGGTGTTCTATTGGTAAACAATGCTTTTTGGAAAAAAGACAATATGACACACAAGTTGATTGATTTAACCAATGAATGGCATGATAAGGTGGAACAGGCTGATCAGAGTATCTTGAATATGCTTTTTGAAATAAATGGCTGGAATTGGGCTTTGATTATAATCATATTGTCATTCATAAGCAGTTCACTGATTATCAATTACCTGCAGGTCAGGATTATCCTGCTATTATTCATTATCTTTCTCATAGGAAACCTTGGAAAGATTTGGCAGCTCAAACCTATCGTGATGTTTGGTGGTACTATCATAGTTTGGAATGGACAGAGTTGGGACAAAATCATCATTTACATCCATTACAAAAAAATCATATCTATCCTGTAAAAGAACCGTTCACTTGTTTAATTTATACTGCTTCGGATTCTATAGAACAAATTGAAACATTGATTCAATCCTTGCCTGATATTCAATTTAAGATTGCGGCTAGAGTGATGGTCAGCGATCGATTGGCTCAACTGACAGTTTATCCAAATGTGACCATTTTTAACGGGATTCACTATTTGGTAGATGTTGACAATGAATTGATAGAGACGAGTCAAGTACTTTTAGATATTAATCATGGTGAAAAAACAGAGGAAATTCTCAATCGATTTGCAAGACTTGGGAAGCCTATCTTAACCTTTGAAAACACCAAATCCTACGATGTTGGTCAGGAAGTATATGCTGTTGACCAAGTTCAAGCAATGATTGAGAAATTAAGAGAAGTGGAAGATAGACATGGAGTTTGAAGATTCTGTAAAGTTATTAGGAGATTTTCATCATATAGAGATATCTCCTACTGCTACTATTGAACTAGGAACGGATGTTACATTTCGTTCATTTATAAGTTTGGAAGTATCTGATAATGCTAAATTAACACTAGGAAATAGAGTTTTCTTTAATGATCATTGTACGATTCGTTGTGGTAAAGAAATTGAAATTGGTAAGGATACCATGTTTGGAGATGGGGTAAGAATTTTTGACCATAACCATAAATATTCAAATTACCATATCGAAAAAATTAAATTTACTGCTGACAAAATAACTATTGGAAAAAATTGTTGGATTGGAACTAATGTTGTCATTTTAAAAGGAGTGACGATTGGAGATAATGTCATTATTGGAGCAAATGCCCTGATTTATAAAGATATACCAGCTAATTCTATCGTTACTTCTCAAGAGGATTTGAAAATCACTCCTAGGAAACAACACCAGTTTCACGTTTTCACTTTAACAGCTTCAGACACTTTAGAAAATTTAGACTATCTTGTTCAGAATCTTCCAGAAGTAGCTTTTCATGTAGCAGCTAAAACAAATATTTCGGATTATCTTGAAAGTTTCAATCGTTATGAAAACGTGAATATATACACAAATGTTCATCATGATGATATTATTGAAGACTTGTTGAAGAAATCAGATATTTATTTAGATATCAACCATTGGGGCGAGGTGGATGGTATTGTTAATAGAGCAATAGAACAGAATAAACCTGTCTACGCTTTTGAGAATACTAATCATGATTCAAGTGGATTTAGTAAAGTTTTTCGACAAGAAGATGCAAATGGAATGGTGACAGAGATAAAAAATTTTTTAGGAGAAAAGTGATTAAAGTATGGAGAATGAATTAATCAGTATTGTAGTTCCAATCTACAACGTTGAGAATTATTTGCGAATGTGATTGGATAGCATTCAGAATCAGACGTATCAAAATTTTGAATGTTTATTAATCGATGATGGCTCTCCAGACAATTCAGCAGATATCTGTAGAGAATATGTTGCTAAGGATGCTCGTTTTCGTTATTTTGAAAAAGAAAATGGTGGCTCATCTTCAGCAAGAAATTTTGGAATTGAACGTTCGACAGGGGCATATATTACTTTTGTAGACTCTGATGATTGGTTAGAACATGATGCTTTAGACCGATTATATGGTGCTTTGAAAAAAGAAAATGCAGATATTAGTATCGGGCGTTATAATTCTTATGATGAAACACGCTATGTATATATGACTTATGTTACGGATCCAGATGATTCTCTGGAAGTGATAGAAGGAAAAGCAATCATGGATAGGGAAGGTGTCGAAGAAGTCAGAAATGGGAACTGGACTGTACCTTACTTGAAATTATTCAAGAGAGGATTACTACAAAATCTACCATTTCCTATAGGGAAAATGGCTGAGGATACATATTGGACATGGAAGGTACTTCTAAGAGCTTCGAAGATAGTCTATTTGAATCGGTGTGTTTACTGGTACCGTGTTGGTTTGACTGGTACTTTGTCGAATATATGGAGCGAAAAGCGTATGTATGATGAAATCGAAGCTAGAGAAGAGAAAATCGCTATTTTAGCAAGTTTAGATTATGACTTGACCAATCATATTTTAGTTTATAAAAATAGATTACAAAGAGTGATAGCGAAGTTAGAGGAACAAAATATGCAGTTTACGGAGATTTATAGAAGGATGATGGAAAAATTATCTTTACTTCCGTAAATATTAATAAAAAATGAGATAATACAATATGAAACTACATTTAACAAATTTATATGGTATGGCTGGTGATAGTACGGTTATCTTAGCGCAAAATGCTGTTCAAAAAATAGCCAGTCAACTGGGATTTAGAGAAGTTGGTATTTATTTTTACAATATTGCTTCAGATAGTCCTTCTGAAATGAATAAACGTCTGGATGGCATTATGGCCAGTATTTCAATTGGAGATATCCTAGTATTTCAGTCTCCAACTTGGAATGGCTTTGAGTTTGATCGTCTCCTGTTTGATAAGCTGAAGGATATGCAGGTGAAAATTATTTGCTTTATCCATGATGTTGTCCCTCTCATGTTTGATAGTAACTATTATCTCATGAAAGACTATATGTACATGTATAATATATCGGACGTTTTGATTGTTCCATCTGAGCAGATGAAAGAACGGCTGATAGAAGAAGGGTTGACGACTAAGAAGATTCTCATTCAAGGGATGTGGGATCATCCTCATGATTTATCCTTATACACCCCGGAGTTTAAAAAAGAACTCTTTTTTGCAGGAAGTTTAGAGCGTTTCCCAGATTTGCAAAATTGGTCTCAAGATACGCTTTTGAGAGTATTTTCAAATAAAGGGGAGGCTAGTTCTAGCGCTAGAAATCTTAGCATTGAAGGATGGAAAAAAGACGAGGAACTATTGCTAGAATTATCAAAAGGTGGATTTGGTCTTGTCTGGGGAACTCATCAAAACGATGGAGAAAGTAACCAATACTATACTTTAAATATATCTCATAAGGTTAGTACCTATCTAACAGCTGGCATCCCAGTCATTGTGCCAAGTAGCTTGTCAACTGCTAAATTTATAGTAGATCAGGGCTTGGGATTTGTGGCGAATAGTCTGAAAGAAGCTCATGAGATAGTTGATAAAATGAATGTAGTAGAATATCAAGAAATGACGAATCGGATAAAAACCTTTAGTTATTTGTTAAAAGAGGGTTATTTCACTAAAAAGTTATTGGTAGATGCAATCTATCACTTAGGAATTGATTAAGAGAACAAGATGATTAAAACAATTGTATTAGCTGGTGATCGTAATTACACCACGCAGTTAGAAACAACCATAAAATCTATTCTATACCACAACCGAGATGTTAAGATTTATATTTTAAATCAAGATATCATGCCAGATTGGTTTCGCAAACCACGAAAAATAGCTCGCATGTTAGGTAGTGAGATTATTGATGTGAAGTTGCCAGAACAGGCTGTGTTTCAGAATTGGAAAAAACAAGCTCACATTAGTGCCATTGCCTATGCTAGATATTTTATCCCAGATTATATACATGAAGATACTGTTTTGTATTTAGATTGTGATTTAATTATCAATGATAAATTAGACAGTCTATTTGAGCAGAATATAGAAGAACGTTACATCGCAGCGATTAGAGATGCAAATGGTCAAGGTTTTAACACTGGTGTTCTACTAATCAACAATGAAAAATGGCGTCAAGAGAAGTTAAGAGAACGATTAATTGAACAGTCTATCCTAACAACGAAAGAAGTTGAAGAAGATCGTTTTGAGCATTTTAATGGTGACCAAACGATATTTAATCAGGTCTTGCAAGATGATTGGTTAGAGCTAGATCGAGCTTATAATTTACAAGTAGGACATGATGGTGTTGCTTTGTATAATAATTGGCAGGAACATCTAGCTTTTAATGGCAAACCAATGGTGATTCATTTTACGACTACAGAAAGCCCTGGACTACCTTGATATCTAATCGTTATCGTGATTTATGGTGGGAATTCCATGATTTGGAGTGGACTAAAATCTTACAACATCATTTAGCAGAGTTTGAAATGACATCGCTTCTAGATAAGGAATTCTCTTGTTTAACTTTAACAAATTCCCAAGATTTAGAAGGAATAGAAGAGTTAGTTACAGCTTTACCAGATGTGGTATTTCATATCGCGGCTTGGACGGACATGGGTGATAAGCTAACAAAATTAGCTGTATATGATAATGTGAGATTGCATCCACAGATTGTTCCTCCTGTATTAGACAAGTTGAAAGAGAAATCAAATCTTTACTTGGATATTAATCATGGTAATGCGGATGAGACCTTTTTAGAATCTTTAAAGGGGCAAGAAAAAATGCTATTGGCTTTTCAATCAACTCGGCATGGAGATTTAGGACAAATCGTTTTCGGAAATGGGAAAGTGTCCTTTATGATTGATGCAATTAAAGATTTTAAGAAAAATAATCATTTTACTTGTTTTCGACAAGTCCCAAGTTTAACTTGTTTGACTTTTACGGCTTCTCAGGATATTGAACAGTTGGATTACTTGGCAGAACAGTTGCCCAATGTTATTTTTCAAGTTGCTGCTTGGACAGCTATGGGGCAAAAATTATATGATTTGTCTAATCGTTATCCTAATATTCAGCTTTATCCAGTAATTTCTAGAGATAAGCTAGAAGAGTTGAAGGAAAAGATGGATGTTTATTTAGATATCAATCTACTGACATCAACAGACGATATTGTTGCAGAAATGACTTATCTATCTAAACCTATACTAGCCTTTTATAAATCTCAAAATGGGAATAATGGTCAGAGATTGTATTCAAGTGAACATCCTGAACGAATGTTGGCTGATTTGCAAAAATTGATCAATAAGGATATGCTAGAAAAACAGCTTGATCCAATCCAGGTAAAAGGGATAGATGAAACCTTGGATTGTATTATTGAGAACAAGTCTTCTTTGGTTCGTTTTGGAGATGGAGAAATCAATATGCTTGCAGGGCATTCGATTCCATACCAGGATTATGATGAAGAGTTGGCCTCAATCATGAGGGACATCATCGGACAGGAAAGTCGAGAAGATTTAGTTGTTTGCCTTCCTGATGCTTTTACAGATCGTTTTAAGTTTACATCGTGGGCAATTCCATTTTGGAAAGATCATATGGATCATTATATGGATTTTTACAGAGAATTATGTAGTGATTCATGGTATGGTTCCACCTTTGTATCTCGACCTTATATCGATTTTGAAGACAAGAGTCAAGCTAAATCCCAATTTGAAAAATTGAAAAGTATCTGGGAAAACCGTGACTTACTGATAGTTGAAGGTGCGACTTCTCGTTCAGGTGTCGGAAATGATTTATTCGATGAGGCAAATTCTATTAAGCGAATTATCTGTCCTTCTCATAGTGCCTTTTCTAGAGTTCATGAAATTGAACAAGAAATTGAAAAGTATGCGGCTGGTCGCTTGATTTTATGTATGTTAGGTCCGACAGCAAAAGTTTTAGCCTATCATTTAAGTCAAAAGGGATACCAAGTATTAGATATTGGTCATATCGATTCAGAGTATGAGTGGATGAAGATGGGAGCTAAAACCAAGGTTAAATTTTCACATAAACATACAGCAGAGTACAATTTTGATCAAGATATTGAATTCATTGAGGATGAAACCTATAATAGTCAGATTGTTGTCAAGATATTAAACTAAAAATTAGACAAAAAAATAAAAGCATAAACAGATATGGTACATTGAATTAAAGAAATCTTAAATTTACTTTTATAATTAAGTAAGTAGATTGTTTCTGATTTTTTTGTTTAAAGACGATGAAATAACTATCTTAGTTTCATATTTGTAGGGCAATAAATAATGTTAGTTAGAATAAATGATAAGGATTTAAAATGGGAAATACAAAACGTGCAGTAGTATTTGCAGGTGATTACGCTTATATTCGACAAATCGAAACAGCTATGAAATCAATCTGTAGACACAATAGTCATTTAAAAATTTATGTACTAAACAAGGACATTCCTCAAGAATGGTTCAGTAGATTAAGAATGTATATTCAAGAGATGGGAGGAGACTTGATTGATTGCAAGCTTATTGGACAACAGTTCCAAATGAATTGGTCAAATAAACTGCCTCATATCAATCATATGACCTTTGCCCGTTATTATATTCCAGATTTTGTGACAGAAGATAAAGTTTTATATTTAGATAGTGATTTATTGGTAACAGATGATTTGACCGATTTGTTTGAATTAGATTTAGGTGAAAATTATTTAGCTGCAACGCGTTCTTGTTTTAGTGCTGGAATTGGTTTTTAATGCTGGGGTATTATTAATAAATAATAAAAAAATGGCAAGCTGAAAAATATTAGACAAAAAGTTAATTGATTTAACAGAAAAAGAACATGAAAATGTGGGTGAAGGAGATCAATCTATTTTAAATATGTTGTTCTTTGATTCCTATATTGAAATTGATGAAACTTTCAATTACCAAATAGGATTTGATAGAGGTGCGGCAGAACAAGGGCATGCTTGGATCTTGGAAAAATCAATTAATCCGCTCCCTAAAATTTTACATTATATTTCTCAAGATAAGCCGTGGAATCAATTTTCTGTAGGTCGCTTGCGAGAAAATTGGTGGAACTATTCTTTTATGGAATGGACTTATATTGTATCTACTTGGAAAGAGAAGGGTGAGCTTTATTCTGCACAAGTATATAAACCCAAATTAACTTGTATGAATTTGACAAATTCTTGGTGTGTAGAAAAAATGGATTACCTAGTTCAACAATTACCAGAAGTGCATTTTTATATTTGTGCTCATACTTTTATGGCAGATGAATTAAAGAGATTAGCAACATTTAATAATGTAACCCTCTATCCTAATGATTTTCCTTTGTTAATAGAAAAACGTTTAAAAGAAGTCGATATTTACTTAGATTTGAATCATGATCAGAAATTAATGTATATTTATGATTTAGTAAAGAAATTTGAAAAGCCGATGCTGACTTTCGATAATACACGTTGTTTGACTATACCTGAAGAATCATATGCTGGTATTTGTCATCATGATAGGCCTGATGAAATGGTAGAAATGGTTAAAAGTTTTATGGAGGGATAGTCATGAGAAAATCAATTGTTTTAGCAGCGGATAATGCTTATTTAGTTCAATTAGAGACAACAATTAAATCGATTCTTTGTCATAATACAGAAGTTGATTTTTATATTTTTAAATAGTGATATAGCGCCAGAATGGTTTAAATTATTAGTTCCTAAATTAAGACATTTTGATTCCAGCATTAAAAAAATATTCGTTTGGATTCTAATGACTTTAAAGACTTTAAAACGGCGAATCATATAAATTATGCAACATTTTATAGATTTTTTTAATTCCTAATGTTGTAAATGATAGTAGATCGCTTTATCTTGATTGTGATTTAATTGTAAGTGGAGATTTAAGTCCCTTGTTTGAATTAGATCTAAATGGCTATCCTATAGCAGCAGTACAGGATAACTACGGATGGGAATTATCTATTAATGGTTTTAATGCTGGAGTGTTATTAATCAATAATGATATGTGGAGAGAGCAAAATATTACGCATGATTTATTGGTATTGACAGAAGAAAAGCAAGAACAAGTGGTAATGGCTGATCAAAGCATTTTAAACATTTATTTTGAAAATCGATGGTTGCAATTGGATTATGAATTTAATAAATTAATAGGACTAGATTTCCTTAATACGTCAGGAAATTTAGAAAATTTGGAACGTTGTAGACCAGTAATAACACATTTTGCAAGTCATGATAAACCTTGGAACACGTATAGTGTATCGCGTCTTCGAGAATTGTGGTGGGTATATAGAGATTTAGACTGGTCTGAAATGATATCAAGAAAAGCAAATTTTAATTATTTTGAAAGAAGTAATCAATCTAAGAAGACTGCTTTTATTGCGACATGGGTTTTAGAAGTAGAGCACTTAGAATATTTGATAAAGTCTTTACCTGATTGGCATTTCCATATCGGAGCTCCAGTATATTGTGCTCCTGCTTTAACCAATTTATCAGTTTATGAAAATGTAACTCTTTATCAGAGTATCATTCACAATAGGATTGAATGGATATTAGATGATACAACAGTCTATTTAGATATCAATCTCGGCGCAGAGGTTCTGGATGTTTTGTCCAAGGCCAGAGATAGAGGGATAAAAATATTTACGTTTGATAATACTAGGAAATCCTCAGATGATAGTATTTACGATGGTATTTTTTCTGTAGACAGACCTGACGAAATGATTGAAGTGATGAAGAGCTTGGGAAATGAAAAATAAGATGGATGATAGATGATCTACCATTCCAAATTTTGAGATATGCAAATTAAGAGATGGACTTCAAAAAAACCAGTTAAATTTGTGTTAGTAATTATAATTTTCAATGATTTACTTGTTTAAGACTTAGTCATACTAATTGAGAATTTAGTTGAATATTTTTTTGGAAGGATATATATTCCTTTTTGAGAGTTGTTAATAGGAATGGTTTTTATAATACTAGTATTTAATAAACCTTAGATGGTTCTAACTGCCTTACTAAGAAAGAGTACTTTATCATATAAAGGCAAGTAATAATCTAGCGTATGTCTGTAGAAGTAGAAAGATTGAAACTAAAGTTTAAAAAAAGGAGTATTTCGTGAAAAAAATTTACTCATCAATGGCAGTAAAAAAAGGACTAATAACTTTGTTTTTTTGTTGTTTATTTATATATTAGGAAGCAGAATTACTCTTCCTTTTGTTGACTTGAACAGTAAAGATTTTTTAGGTGGGTCAACGGCATATTTGGCGTTTTCAACAGCACTTCTAGGAGGAAATCTGAGAAGTCTATCTCTCTTTTCTATAGGATTATCACCATGGATGTCTGCAATGATCTTGTGGCAAATGTTTTCTTATTCTAAAAAATTGGGGCTAAGTTCTACAGCGATTGAAATTCAAGATCGTCGAAAAATGTATCTGACCTTGGTTATTGCTGTGATTCAATCCTTGGCAGTTACCTTGAGTTTACCAGTACAATCCTCTTACTCGTCATTTTTGGTTGTTGGGATGAATACCTTGTTGCTGATAGCAGGTGCATTTTTCCTTATTTGGTTGTCAGATTTAAATGCTAGTATGGGGATTGGGGGATCTATTGTGATTCTATTATCCAGTATTGTTTTAAATATCCCTCAAGATGTTCTGGAAACATTTCAGACGGTACATATTCCAACGGGAATTATTGTGCTACTCGTTTTGCTTACAATTATTTTTTCTTATTTACTCGCAATTATGTATAGAGCGCGCTATTTAGTTCCTGTTAATAAAATTGGCTTACATAATCGTTTTAAACGCTATTCCTATCTTGAAATCATGTTGAATCCTGCAGGTGGGATGCCTTATATGTATGTGATGAGCTTCCTAAGTGTACCAGCTTATCTGTTCATTTTGCTGGGCTATGTTTTCCCTAATCATTCAGGGTTAGTTGCTTTATCAAAGGAGTTTATGGTAGGAAAGCCTTTGTGGGTCTATGTTTATATTTCTGTCTTATTTTTATTTAGTATTATTTTTGCATTTGTTACTATGAATGGAGAAGAGATTGCAGAACGTATGAAAAAATCTGGAGAATACATTTATGGTATTTATCCAGGTGAGGACACTAGTCGATTTATTAATCGGTTGGTCCTTCGTTTCTCAGTAATAGGTGCTCTCTTTAATGTGGTCATGGCAGGTGGCCCCATGCTTTTTGTTTTGTATGATGAAAAGTTATTAAGATTGGCGATGATTCCAGGCTTGTTTATGATGTTTGGAGGCATGATTTTTACGATTAGAGACGAAGTCAAGGCTTTAAGATTAAATGAAACCTATAAACCCTTGATTTAGGAGAATTTTATGTATTATTTTATTCCAGCTTGGTATGGTTCAGAAAGAACATGGCATGCAAATATCACTCCATGGTATTTTTCTCATTTTCGTTTTGAGTTTGATGATACCTTTAACCAGATTCGACTCCTGCAAAGGCAAGCTATAGATTCTTGTCTATTAGTGTTGTCCTATCAACCACATTTACGCTATTTTTTACATAGACATGGTGTGTTGGAAACAGATACTTATTCTATTTTTGATGTCATGCAAGATTTTCATAATCTCCATACTCAAGTTTTAACTATTAGAGATATTGAGTGGGATAATGACTGTGAATTTATTTATAGTCCCTTTACGATTATCGTTCAAAAAAATGGGAAGAAATTTGCTAAGGTTGAACATGGGGTTGAAGGATTCATCAGTGATATACAGTATTTTGAACCGAATGGTCAAGTACATATGCACTATATTATGGATGATCGTGGATTTGTATCTAGTGTTATTTTCTTTGAAGATGGGCAAGCAGCTTATCAAGAATATCTGAATCCCAAGGGAGTTTGGCAATTTAGAGAGCGTTTAAAAGAAGGAGGATGGGTAGAAGTAAACCCAATTTTTGGTTATCGCTTTAAAGAACTTATCTATCAAAACATGGGAGACTTGGTGGCAGAATTTTTTGAAAAATATCTTCAACAGTATGTGAAGAACGAGGATGTTTTTATGGTTCCTTCTCATTCTCATCATGATCAGTTTGTATTAGATCGTTTACCTAGTGCCAATCCTAAGCTGTTGAGTCTTTTCATTAATCGGAATGCTCAAGCTAGTTTTAAAGACTTAGCTCTGTCATTTGATCAGGCAAATATAGTCTTAGTAGATAGAGAAGATAGTTTGCAGCTCTTGAAGGAACTATATCCTAACCTATCGGATAAATTTCATCATCTCTCTCCTTTTGATACACGTTTACGACTGGGAAGAAGTCAGACTAGAAAAGAATCGATTATTTATTATCAATTAGATTTTTCTGAAGGAATTGATAGACAAGCCTTATTTCAGGTCTTATCATTTATTGCTGAAACAAAAAATACAGAAGTTATTTTTGGGGCCTTTTCAGCTAGTCAGAACCAAATGGAAGAAGTGGAAACCCTTGTCAATGAAATTATTCAGGGACAAATCCATACTGGTAGTTTAGAAAAAAGTCTAGACTACGGTGGTGCAGAAAATCCTCTAGAGGAAAACCAGGAGCAAGAACTTCGTTTTCAATTTGTCAATATGAATGATGAGTTGGATCTGATTAAGACATTGGAGTTTGTTCGTTTGATTGTGGATCTCAATAAGCAACCGTACCTCTATACTCAAATAGCAGGTATTAGTGCGGGAATACCTCAAATTAATCTGGTTGAAACCGTCTATGTGGAACATTTGAAAAATGGCTATTTGATTTCAGATGTGACAGAGTTTTCAAAGGCTGCACTCTACTATACAAATAGACTAAAAGAATGGAATCAGGCCTTGGTTTATTCTATTGATAAAATCAAGGAGCATACTGGTCAACGTTTCTTAGATAAATTACATCGCTGGATTGAGGAGGTCACAGATGTCAAAGGACTATAAAATCCTACAGATAGGGATTGATAATTGGGATCATCATTATGAAATTCCTGAAAACATGGATTGGTATTATTTCTGTCCCAACTCACCATTAGCCCTTCGTAAAATGATGGAGATGGAAAAAATAACACGTTTTCATTCTATTTTGATAGAGGATGGTCAGTATTTATCTGATTTACTGCCTTTTGTTCATCATATTGAGCCTCATACTCTTTTTTATAATCAAGATTTTAAAACGACAGATTTGACCATTCTTGATTTATTAAAAAGCGGTGTGCTCTAGCTGTTGATTTCTCAGATCCCCAGCAATTAATCAATGATTTGAGTAAATCTCTTTTTGGCGGTGGGTATGGTGATAAACTTTTTCCTTCTACAATCCAAATGAATCCAAATTTTACAGGGGCTATTTCTTATCAAGGATTTGATTATGTCAGTTTGGAAGGGGATTTTGGTCAAGATTTTTCTCAACTTGCATACTGGTCTTATAATATCATAGTTCAACAAAAACTTCCTATTGAGCTGTGGCTTGAGTATGAGAAACAAGGAAATTGTGATTTTCGTTTGCGTATTCGTAAGATTTGGAGTGGGTCTGTTGATGATTTCTTTGAAGAGACAATAGTGTCTGAAAAAGATTTGGAGCAAGCGCTTGTTATGGATAGTCGAGACGGAGACTACTTTCTTTCGATATCTGTTGAAGCAAGAGGTCATGGAATTATCAAACTAGGTAATCTTCACCAACGTTGGAGTCGGAAACAATTTGGTAAGTTTGTACTTGGTGGAAATATCCTACATGATTTTAAGCGTGATGAAATAAATTATTTCTTCCATCCAGGTGATTTTAAACCACCTTTGGCTGTTTATTTTGCTGGTTTTCGTCCAGCGGAAGGTTTCGAAGGTTACTTCATGATGAAAAATCTAGGATGTCCTTTTATCTTATTCTCTGATCCACGTTTAGAGGGGGGAGCTTTTTATCTAGGAACGGATGAGCTGGAGGGAAAGGTCAAAGAGACGATTGCTCATTATCTTGACTATTTGGGATTTGAGCGTCAAGATTTGATTTTATCAGGTCTTTCTATGGGAACATTTCCTTCGCTTTATTATGGAGCTACTTTTGAGCCTTATGCTATTATAGTCGGAAAACCCTTGGTTAATCTAGGAACTATAGCCAATCGTGGACGTTTAGCAAGTCCTAGAGTTTTTCCTACGGGTTTTGATGTTTTAAAACATCAAACTGGAGGAGTAAGTCTTAATCACATGTTGAAGTTGGATCAGCGTTTTTGGAAGGTTTTTAAACAAGCAAATTTTTCAAAGACAACTTTTGGTTTGTCCTACATGAAGGATGAAGATATGGATCCAAAAGCTTATGAACAATTAGTGTCTTATTTATGTAATACAGGTGCCAAGATATTGTCTAAAGGAACTGCTGGACGACATAATGATGATACAGATACCAATGTTGCTTGGTTTATCCACTTTTATCGGATGGTCTTAGAAAATGGTTTTGGAAGGGAGAAAGAATGATTATCACACAGAGACAGCATATTCATTGGGGAGAAGTAGGAGGTACATATATGTACGGGTCAACTGTATCTTACTACCCTGATAAAAGTGTTCGTCTGTATAATCCTCTGTTAGCATCTGGTGAGGTTCTTAAAACGTGGTTTTCTAGTGTGAATTATCAGTCAGCCAGAATTCAGCCTCAACTCCCCTTACTAAAAAGAAATCAGGAGTATCAATTATCATTAGTTTGACTGCTGGCCTGAGAATGGGGTTTATACCAAGATTACTTTTTTTGACCGCTATGGTGATATTTTAGAAGAAAAGGTAGAAAAAGTGAAAGATTTCATATTTATTTATCCAGAAGATAGTTATACTTATCAAATTTCTCTTTTAAGTGCTGGTTTTGAATCCTTAACTTTTTATCATTTTTCTATCAAGGAGACTAGAAGTGTTTAGACGTTTAGGTCAAGATTTCCAGCTTAGGAAAGTAAAAAAGATTTTAAAGAGGATCAATAGTTTAAAAGGCAAGATGTCCTCTCTTTCGGATCAAGAATTAGTGGCTAAAACAGTGGAGTTTCGTCAGCGTTTTTCCAAGGGAGAAAGTCTAGATGATCTTTTAGTAGAAGCTTTTGCAGTTGTGCGTGAAGCGGACAAACGGATTTTAGGGATGTTCCCCTATGATGTTCAGGTTATGGGAGCTATTGTCATGCACTATGGAAATGTTGCTGAGATGAACACGGGGGAAGGGAAAACCCTAACAGCTACCATGCCCATTTATCTTAATGCTCTGACAGGAAAAGGAGCCATGCTGATTACTACCAATGACTATCTAGCTAAGCGTGATGCCGAGGAGATGGGACAAGTATACCGATTTTTGGGTTTAACAATTGGAGTTCCTTTTACAGATGATCCTAAACAGGAATTGAAGTCAGAAGAGAAAAAAAGAATTTATGCATCCGATATTATTTATACAACTAATAGTAATTTAGGGTTCGATTATTTGGGTGACAATCTTGCTTCCAATGAAAAGGGAAAATTTTTACGTCCTTTTGATTATGTCATTATTGATGAGATTGATGATATTCTATTGGATAGTGCTCAGACCCCCCTTATCATTGCAGGAGCACCTCGGGTTCAGTCTAATCACTATGGTATTATTGATACGCTGGTAACGACTTTAGTAGAAGGAGAGGACTATATTTTTAAAGAAGAAAAGGATGAAGTCTGGCTCACTACCAAGGGAGCTAAAGCTGCTGAAAGTTTCTTAGGAATAGATCATTTTTACAAGGAAGAGCATGCGGTTTTTGCTCGCCATTTAGTTTATGCGATTCGAGCCCATAAACTCTTTACAAAAGACAAGGACTATGTCATTCGTGGGGATGAAATGGTACTGGTGGATAAGGGGACAGGGCGTCTAATGGAGATGACAAAACTACAGGGCGGCATTCATCAGGCCATTGAGGCAAAGGAACATGTCAAATTATCTCCAGAAACGAGGGCCATGGCTTCTGTCACCTATCAGAGTCTTTTTAAAATGTTTAATAAGATATCTGGAATGACAGGGACAGGTAAGGTTGCGGAAAAGAGTTTATTGAAACTTACAATATGTCTGTAGTACGCATTCCAACCAATCGTCCGAGACAACGGATTGACTATCCAGATAATCTCTATATCACTTTACCTGAAAAAGTGTATGCATCCTTGGAGTACATCAAGGAATACCATGCTAAGGGAAATCCCTTACTCGTTTTTGTAGGCTCAGTTGAGATGTCTCAGCTTTATTCGTCACTCTTGCTTCGTGAAGGGATTGCCCATAATGTTCTAAACGCTAATAATGCGGCGCGTGAGGCCCAGATCATCTCTGAGTCAGGTCAGATGGGGGCTGTGACAGTGGCTACCTCTATGGCAGGACGTGGGACTGATATCAAGCTTGGTAAAGGAGTCGCAGAACTTGGTGGCTTGGTTGTCATTGGAACGGAGCGGATGGAAAGTCAGCGGATCGACCTACAAATTCGTGGACGTTCTGGTCGTCAGGGAGATCCTGGTATGAGTAAGTTTTTTGTATCCTTAGAGGACGATGTTATCAAGAAATTTGGTCCATCTTGGGTGCATAAAAAATATAAAGATTATCAGGTTCAAGATATGACTCAACCAGAGGTTCTTAAGGGTCGCAAGTATCGGAAATTAGTTGAAAGAGCTCAGCATGCCAGTGATAGTGCTGGACGTTCGGCACGTCGTCAGACTCTAGAATATGCGGAGAGTATGAATATTCAACGGGATATGATTTATAAGGAGCGTAATCGTCTAATAGATGGTTCTCGTGACTTAGAGGATGTTGTTGATGAAATCATTGCTAGTTATATAGACCAAGTGACTGTTTCAAATTATGAAAGCCGAGAGTTGCTCTTCCACTTTGTTGTAACTAATATTAGTTTTCATATTAAAGATATTCCAGACTATATAGATGTTACTAACAAAACTGCAGTTCGTAGGTTTATAAAGCAGGTGATTGATAGAGAACTTTCTGAAAAGAAAGAATTGCTAGAACAACATGGTCTGTATGAACAGTTTTTACGACTTTCTATGCTCAAGGCTATTGATGACAACTGGGTGGAGCAAGTAGACTATCTCCAACAGTTAACTATGGCTATCGGTGGTCAGTCTGCTAGTCAGAAAAATCCAATCGTAGAGTATTATCAAGAAGCCTATGCAGGCTTTGAAACGATGAAAGAGCAAATTCGTGCTGATATGGTACGGAATCTCCTGATGGGGCTGGTTGAGGTCACTCCAAAAGGTGAAATCGTGACTCATTTCCCATAAGAGGAGAAAATATGACAATTTACAATATAAATTTAGGAATTGGATGGGCTAGTAGTGGTGTTGAATACGCCCAAGCCTACCGTGCTGGTGCTTTTCGGAAATTAAATCTGTCCTCTAAGTTTATCTTTACAGATATGATTTTAGCCGATAACATTGAGCACTTAACAGCCAATATTGGTTTTGATGATGAGCAAGTTATCTGGCTTTATAATCACTTTACAGATATCAAGATTGCACCAACTAGTGTAACAGTGGCTGATGTCTTGGCTACTGTTGACGGTGTTGAAAGTCGTAGAGAAAAGAATGGCAAGGTTTTGCGTGTCTTCTTTTCTGACCAAGATAAGTTTGTCACCTGTTATTTGGTTGATGAGAACAAGGACTTGGTCCAACATGTGGAGTATGTATTTAAGGGGAACTTGATTCGGAAGGATTACTTTTCTTATACGCGTTATTGTAGCGAGTATTTTGCTCCCAAGGACAATGTTGCAGTCCTATACCAACGAACTTTTTACAATGAAGACGGGACTACAGCCTATGATATCTTGATGAATCAAGGGAAGGAAGAAGTTTACCGTTTTAAGGATAAGATTTTCTATGGAAAGCAAGCTTTCATGCGTGCTTTTATGAAATCTTTGAATTTGAACAAGTCTGATTTGGTCATTCTCGATAGGGAGACAGGTATTGGACAGGTTGTGTTTGAGGAAGCGCAAGCAGCGCATCTAGCGGTAGTTGTTCATGCTGAGCATTATAGTGAAAATGCTACAAATGAGGATTATATCCTTTGGAACAACTATTATGACTATCAGTTTACAAATGCAGATAAGGTTGATTTCTTTATCGTGTCAACTGATAGACAGAATGAAGTGTTGCAAGAGCAATTTGCCAAGTACACCCAGCATCAACCAAAGATTGTTACCATTCCTGTAGGCAGTATTGACTCTCTGACGGAGTCAAGTCAAGGACGTAAGCCATTTTCATTGATTACAGCTTCACGTCTTGCCAAAGAAAAACACATTGACTGGTTGGTCAAGGCGGTCATTGAAGCTCGTAAGGAAATTCCTGAATTAACCTTCGATATTTATGGTAGCGGTGGAGAGGATTCTCTGCTTCGAGACATTATTGCAACTCATCAGGCTGAGGATTATATCCAACTCAAGGGACATGCGGAACTTTCGCATATTTATAGTCAGTATGAAGTCTACTTGACTGCTTCAACCAGCGAGGGCTTTGGTTTGACCTTGATGGAAGCTATTGGTTCAGGTCTACCCCTAATCGGTTTTGATGTGCCTTATGGGAATCAGACCTTTATAGAAGATGGGCAAAATGGTTATTTGATTCCAAGTTCATCTGACCATGTAGAAGACCAAATCAAGCAAGCTTACGCAGCTAAGATTTGTCAATTGTATCAAGAAAATCGTCTAGAGGGTATGCGTGCCCATTCTTATCAAATTGCAGAAGGTTTCTTAACCAAAGAAATTTTAGAAAAGTGGAAAAAAACAGTAGAGGAGGTGCTCCATGATTGAACTTTATGATCGTTATAGTCAGGAAAGTCGAGATTTACATGAAAGCCTAGTCGCTACTGGTCTTTCTCAACTTGGAGTGGTCATCGATGCAGATGGTTTTCTGCCTGATGGTCTGGTATCTCCTTTTACTTATTATCTAGGTTATGAGGAGGGAAAACCTCTCTATTTCAACCAAGTTCCTGTTCCAGCTTTTTGGGAAATTTCAGGAAATAATCAGTCTGCTCGTATTGAGGATATGACGCAGGAGAGAGCTGTTATTCATTATGCTGATGGAATGCAGGCGCGTTTGGTTAAGCAAGTAGATTGGAAAAATCAGGAAGGTCGAGTCCGTCAGGTTGACCATTACAATCGCTTTGGTGCTTGCTTTGCCACAACAACCTATAGCGCAGATAGTGAACCAATTATGACAGTTTACCAAGATGTCAATGGTCAACAAGTTTTACTTGAAAACCATGTGACGGGTGATATCTTATTGACCTTACCTGGTCAGTCCATGCGTTACTTTGCAAATAAGGTTGAATTTATTACCTTCTTTTTGCAAGATTTGGAAATAGATACAAGTCAGCTTGTCTTTAATACTCTAGCGACTGCTTTCTTGGTTTCCTTCCATCATCCAAATAAGTCTGGCTCAGATGTCTTAGTTTGGCAGGAACCTCTCTATGATGCTATCCCAGGTAATATGCAGTTGATTTTGGAAAGTGATGATGTGCGTACCAAGAAAATCATCATTCCAAACAAGGAGACTTATGAACGCGCTTTAGAGTTGACTGACGAGAAATACCATACTCAGTTTGTGCATTTGGGTTACCATTATCAGTTCAAACGTGATAATTTCCTAAGACGAGATGCCTTAATCTTGACCAACTCAGATCAGATTGAACAAGTGGAAGCAATCGTAGAAGCCTTGCCTGATGTCACTTTCCGTATCGCAGCGGTGACAGAGATGTCTTCTAAGCTCTTAGACATGCTTCGCTATCCTAATGTGGTCCTTTACCAGAATGCTAGTCCACAGAAGATTCAGGAGCTCTATCAACTGTCGGATATTTACTTGGATATAAACCACAGCAATGAGTTGTTGCAGGCCGTGCGTCAGGCCTTTGAGCACAATCTCTTGATTCTTGGATTTAACCAAACGGTCCACAATAGTTCTTATATCGCTCCTGATCATCTATTTGAAAGTAGTGAGGTTGCTCCTTTGGTTGAGACCATTAAACTGGCCCTTTCAGATGTTGAACAAATGAGTCTGGCACTTGGGAAGCAAGGCCAACATGCAAACTATGTTGACTTGGTGCGATATCAGGAAACTATGCAAACTGTTTTAGGAGGCTAACATGTCAGACGAAGATTTATTTTACAAAGACGTTGAAGGTCGTATGGAAGAGTTGAAACAAAAACCGATTAAGAAGGAAAAAGAAACCCGAGGGGAAAAGATTAGTAAGACTTTTTCACTCATCTTGGGTTTAATGATTCTGATTGGTTTACTCTTTACTTTGTTGGGAATTTTGAGGTAGGCCTATGACTGACATACTGATTGTTTTAGCTATTGTCCTCTCTCTTGCTTTGATTGTATTGGTGACCATACAACCTCGTCAAAATCAACTATTTTCCATGGATGCGACCAGTAATATTGGTAAACCAAGCTACTGGCAGAGCAATACCTTGGTCAAGGTTCTTACTTTATTGGTGAGTTTGGCCTTATTCGTTTTACTATTAACCTTTATGGTAATAACTTACAAATAAAAGAAAACTTCAGATATTCACCTTTTGTGATTGTTCTGAAGTTTTCTTTTTTTACTGTCCATATTTTTGGTAAAAGTCAACTTTTACTTGGATGAAGGTTTTGGCTTCACGTAGGAGTTGGAGGAGCGTGGCGCGGGTTTCAAATTCTTCTCTTGTCTTGGGTAGACTGCGGTTGCGAAAAACTTCTAGATAGCGTTCAATTTCATCTAGTAAATCAGAAGCAGGATTGGTCTGGCTCAGTTGACCTGCAATTTTTGAAAAGAGTTGCGCTAAAATCAAACTCTCACTGGCAGCTAGGTGACAAGTATTGATCTGCTGGGCCATATTTCGCAGGATGCGACTTTGTCGCTGTCTCATCTCAAAGTAGTGAATATGGTAGTCAGTCTGGTGAAAGAGGTGGTCTGAGTGATCCAAATAGACCAGTCTGAGGGCTTCTTCCAAAAGGGTGTCTAATTCTTCAACCAGTTGTGCTCGGTTGCGTCCATCCCCTCTGGATAAAAAATATTTGAAGCGCTGGAGAATATCTTTTAACTTTTCTTCAACCATTGTGTAGTAGAGCTGAATTTCCTTTTCTCGTGAAGGCATATAGAGATTGACCAGTAGGGCAGATCCTGTACCGATAGCAAAGAGAAGGAATTCGTTGACTAGGAGGTCTGGAGAGGTTGACTCTTGCACCAGAAGATGGCTAACCAAAACGCTACTTGGTGTGATGCCAATTTCCCAGCCCATCTTGTAGGCTAGAGGCACATAGAGGGCCAGATAGAGACCAAGGCTCCAGATATGAAATCCGCTCAAGTGAAAAGCCAGAACTCCGATAAGCAAAGCTAGAAGCATGGAAAAGAGGCGATTGCGGGCCAGTTTTAAGGTACTTCTACGGGTATCAGATAGGCTCAAGAGGGCGATGATTCCAGCTGAAACTGCTGAGGAGAGATTGAGAAAATAAGCAAGAAGGCAGGCAAGACAGGTAGCTAAGATGAGCTTGGTCGTACGTTGGCTAATAGACATAAGGATTTCCTAGTAAGTTAGAATAAAAGTGTAAAAGACAAGACTTGAGCAGACTTGTCTTTATGAGTTATTTTTTACGGGCTGCTGCGTATTCGGCAACGGCAGTAAAGAGGACATCTGTAGAAGAATTAATAGCTGTTTCGCATGAGTCTTGGATGACACCAATCACAAATCCAACACCAACAACTTGCATGGCAATATCATTAGAAATGCCGAAAGACTACAAGCGACTGGGATAAGGAGGAGGGAACCGCCAGCGATACCAGAGGCTCCACAGGCTGAGATAGCTGCTACTACACTGAGGACAAAGGCTGTCGCAAAGTCAACAGGGATTCCAAGAGTATTTACTGCAGCAAGGGTCAAAACGTTAATAGTAATCGCTGCCCCTGCCATGTTGATAGTAGAACCCAGTGGGATAGAAACAGAATAGGTATCTGGATTCAGTCCAAGGTCATGACAGAGTTTCATGTTTACAGGGATGTTAGCAGCGGAACTACGAGTGAAGAAGGCTGTCACACCGCTGACACGCAAACATTTCCAAACGAGGGGATAAGGATTTCTCTTCATAAAGAGGAAGGCAATTAGCGGATTGACTACCAGAGCCACAAAGAACATGGTTGTTACTAAGAGGGCAAGCAAGATTCCATAGTTGGCTAGACTGCCGATTCCCTTATCAGAGATGGTTTTGAAGACAAGACCAAGGATACCAAATGGAGCTAGGTTGATGATCCATTCGACAATTTTAGAAGTCACATCAGCCATAGTTTTCAGCAATTCTTTACTATTTTTGCTGGCTTCTCTCATAGCAATACCGAAAACAACTGCCCAAGATAGGATTCCAATGTAGTTGGCTGTGACGAGGGCATTGACAGGGTTGTCTACGAGTTTAAGCAAGAGATTACTGAGGACCTGACCAATCCCATCAGGAGGTGTAACCTCTGTATTAGCACTATTTAAGGTAATTTCAACTGGAACGATGAAACTAGCAAAGACAGCCACAAGTGCCGCTGCAAAGGTTCCCACTAAATAAAGGAAGATAACGGTTTCATATTGCTATCCTGTCCCTTTTGGTGTTGGGAAAGGGCGTTAGCAACGAGGGCAAAGACCAAAATAGGTGCGATGGCTTTGAGGCCACCAACAAAGAGATCTCCGAGTAGCCCAATTCCAGAAACAGCAGGAAGTGTCAGTCCGAGGATTCCTCCCAAAAACATACCAATCAAAATACGTTTGATTAGGCTTGCCTTATTCCAATCATGAATGAGTTTTTTCATAATAACCTCCTTGTTTGCTCTTTGATTTTCATTGAGTATTAGTTGTGTAATGTTTATGATTATAGTATAAATATGAGCTAAAATCAAGAATTTTCTGTCTATTTTTGAAATTATTTTTTTGAATATTTATGGAGAATGACACTTTATGAAAGTGTGGTATAATAAATGAAAGGAGTTTTTCTATGCAAGAATTTATTCAAACCTACCTCAATAAGCTTGATGTTACAGCGATTATCGAGAGTATCTTAACCAAATTACTTTCTCTGTTATTCCTGTTTTTTTACTATTTTATATAGCTAAGAAATTGCTCTATACCATGGTGCAGAGAGTTGTCAAACCCTCTTTAAAAATGTCTCGTCATGATGTTGGGCGTCAGAAAACCATCTCACGTTTATTAGAGAATGTGTTTAATTATACCCTCTATTTCTTTTTACTTTACTGCATTTTGTCGATTTTAGGTTTGCCAGTTTCTAGTTTGCTGGCAGGGGCTGGGATTGCTGGGGTGGCTATTGGGATGGGAGCCCAAGGTTTTCTGTCTGATGTCATCAATGGCTTTTTCATCCTTTTTGAACGTCAACTGGATGTGGGAGATGAAGTCGTTTTGACAAATGGTCCTATTACTGTATCAGGCAAGGTGGTTAGTGTTGGCATTCGAACAACGCAACTCAGAGGAGAAGACCAGGTTCTGCACTTCGTTCCCAATCGGAATATCACCGTTGTCAGCAATTTCTCTCGGACAGACCAGGCCTGAAATTTTAACAGATTTATGGTACAATAGAAAGAGTTTGGTAAAGGAGAGAAGATGTTTTTAGAAAAACAGTTGGGCAATGGTTGCACCTGGATTAACCTAGATTTGGACAAGTTGAAAAAACTAGAAGACCTTTCTGAAATCTACGGTTTGGACAAGGAAACCATTGAGTACGCACTGGATAGAAATGAGCGTGCCCACATGGATTATCACCGTGAAAATGGGACGGTGACCTTTATCTACAATGTCTTGAACTTGAAAAAGGATAAGGCATACTACGAAGCCTTTCCCATGACCTTTATCGTGGAATATCGTCGCCTGATTACCATTAGTAATACCAAGAATGCTTATGTTATTGAACAAATGACCCGTTATCTAGACAGTCATGACACGCTTTCGATTTACAAGTTTCTCTTTGCCAGTCTGGAAATCATCAGCAATGCCTACTATCCTGTCATCGAGCAGATGGACAAGAGTAAGGATGAGGTCAATGGCCTCTTGCGTCAGCGAACAACTAAGAAAAATCTTTTTGCGCTGTCCGACTTGGAAACCGGTATGGTTTATCTTACTGCGGCTGCCAAGCAAAATCGCATGTTGCTAGAGCATATTCAAGGGCATGCCCTTTATCGCAGTTTTAACGAGATTGAGAGAGAACAGTTTGATGATGCCATGATTGAGGCTCATCAGCTGGTATCCATGACAGACTTGATTTCTCAAGTCCTCCAACAATTATCAGCATCTTACAACAACATCCTAAACAATAATCTGAATGATAATTTGACAACCTTGACCATCATTTCAGTCCTGCTAGCGGTTTTGGCAGTCGTGACAGGCTTTTTCGGAATGAATGTTCCCCTACCTTTAACAGATGAGCCCCATGCTTGGCTCTACATCAGCTTGGCCAGTGCAGGTTTGTGGATTGTTCTGTCATTATTACTAAGGAAAATTGCGAAAAAAAGTTAAGAAAAGGAGCCAGAATGGCGATTGAAAACTACATGCCAGATTTTGCAGTGGAAGCAGTCTATGATCTGACAGTTCCAAGCCTGCAGGCGCAGGGAATCAAGGCTGTTTTGGTCGATTTGGACAATACCCTCATTGCTTGGAACAACCCTGATGGGACGCCAGAGATGAAGCAATGGCTACATGACCTTCGGGACGCGGGTATTCGCATCATCGTGGTCTCAAATAACACCAAAAAACGAGTTCAACGAGCAGTTGAGAAGTTTGGGATTGATTACATTTATTGGGCTCTGAAGCCCTTCACATTTGGGATTGACCGTGCCATGAAGGAATTCCACTATGAGAAAAAGGAAGTGGTCATGGTCGGAGACCAGCTCATGACCGATATACGAGCAGCTCACCGTGCAGGCATTCGCTCAATCTTGGTCAAGCCCTTGGTCCAACACGACTCGATTAAGACGCAGATTAACCGAGCTCGTGAGCGCCGTGTTATGCGAAAAATCACTGAAAAGTACGGACCGATTACATATAAAAAAGGAATTTAATTATGGAAGAAATTCTCTGTATTGGTTGTGGAGCAACCATTCAGACGACAGACAAGGCTGGTCTTGGATTTACCCCACAGTCGGCACTTGAAAAAGGTTTGGAGACGGGTGAAGTTTATTGTCAACGTTGTTTCCGTCTCCGCCACTACAATGAAATCACGGATGTCCAGTTGACGGACGATGATTTCCTCAAGCTCTTGCACGAGGTGGGAGACAGTGATGCCTTAGTGGTCAATGTCATTGATATCTTTGATTTTAATGGCTCTGTCATCCCAGGCTTGCCACGTTTCGTCTCGGGCAATGATGTCCTCTTGGTTGGAAATAAAAAAGATATCTTGCCCAAGTCTGTTAAACCAGGCAAGATTAGCCAGTGGCTCATGGAGCGTGCCCATGAAGAAGGGCTTCGTCCAGTCGATGTCGTCCTAACTTCGGCACAAAACAAGCATGCCATTAAGGAAGTCATTGACAAGATTGAACACTACCGTAAGGGCCGTGATGTCTATGTGGTTGGGGTAACCAACGTTGGGAAATCAACCCTCATCAATGCTATTATCCAAGAAATCACGGGTGATCAGAATGTTATCACGACTTCGCGTTTCCCAGGGACAACCTTGGATAAGATTGAGATTCCGCTTGATGATGGTTCATATATCTACGATACACCGGGAATTATCCACCGTCACCAGATGGCTCATTACCTGACAGCTAAAAATCTCAAGTATGTCAGCCCTAAAAAGGAAATTAAGCCAAAAACCTATCAGCTTAATCCCGAGCAAACCCTGTTTTTAGGTGGTTTGGGACGCTTTGACTTCATTGCAGGTGAGAAGCAAGGATTCACAGCCTTCTTTGACAATGAACTCAAATTGCATCGTACCAAGCTTGAAGGAGCTAGTGCTTTCTACGATAAGCACCTAGGAACCCTTCTGACACCACCGAATAGCAAGGAAAAAGAAGATTTTCCAAAATTAGTCCAACATGTATTTACCATCAAGGACAAGACAGACCTAGTCATCTCAGGCCTAGGCTGGATCCGCGTAACAGGCACCGCCAAAGTCGCCGTCTGGGCACCAGAAGGCGTCGCCGTCGTCACACGAAAAGCCATTATTTAAAACAAAATCGCTGAGCGAACAAAGTGAGCTCATATAGCGATAGTTATTGCCGTGGTGTCTTGCCAATCTGTAGATTGGCAAGGGGCACAATTGAGACTAAGGCTCAATTGTGAGGTCAGGCAATCCATTTTTCAAAGATGAGATCTTTGGAAAATTAGTTCCGACCGTCCCTCACCACCTAAAATAACTATCAAAAAACAAGGAAGAAAATTATGTCATTAACATCAAAACAACGTGCCTTCCTCAACAGCCAGGCACATACCCTCAAACCCATCATCCAAATTGGGAAAAATGGACTCAACGACCAAATCAAAACTAGCGTCCGTCAAGCTCTTGACGCACGTGAATTGATCAAGGTGACTCTTTTACAAAACACAGATGAAAAACATCCACGAAGTAGCTGAAATTTTGGAAGAAGAAATCGGTGTGGATACAGTCCAAAAAAATCGGACGCATATTGATTTTGTTTAAACAATCTAGCAAGAAAGAAAAATCGCAAGATTTCTAAAAAAAGTCAAAGAAATCTAAAAAAACGACACTCCAAATAACTGTTTTTTTACAGAGAAATAAAGGAGACTAGCCTATGGCAATCGAACTATTGACTCCCTTTACCAAGGTAGAGTTGGAGCCAGAAATCAAGGAGAAAAAAACGCAAACAAGTCGGAATTTTAGGGAGGGAATTTTAACCCTGTTCACAATGCCCATCTGATTGTTGCGGACCAAGTACGCCAGCAGTTGGGACTGGACCAGGTTTTGCTTATGCCCGAATACCAGCCGCCTCATGTAGATAAAAAAAGGAAACCATTCCCTGAGCACCATCGGCTCAAGATGCTTGAGTTGGCGATTGAGGGGATTGAAGGTCTGGACATTGAAACTATTGAGTTGGAGCGCAAGGGCATTTCCTATACCTACGACACCATGAAAATCTTGACAGAGCAACATCCAGATACAGACTATTACTTTATCATCGGTGCTGACATGGTGGACTATCTGCCTAAGTGGTACCGTATTGATGAGCTGGTTGACATGGTTCAGTTTGTAGGGGTTCAGCGTCCACGCTACAAGGCAGGGACTTCCTATCCAGTTATCTGGGTGGATGTGCCTCTCATGGATATTTCGTCCAGCATGGTGCGGGACTTCCTTGCCCAAGGTCGGAAACCCAACTTTCTCCTGCCTCAGCCTGTGCTAGACTACATCGAGAAGGAGGGGCTCTACTGATGGCCTATCAAGACTATATCAACTGCTCTCGTGAGGTTTTGTTGGAAAGAATGGCAGAGCTTCTACCTGAAAAACGTTTAACCCATTGTTTAGGTGTGGAGCGTGCAGCCATAGAATTGGCCCAGCGATTTAGAGTTGATTCCGAGAAAGCAGGATTAGCAGGCCTTCTTCATGACTATGCTAAAAAGTTATCAGATCAGGAATTTCTAGACTTGATTGACCGTTATCAGCTAGACCCTGACCTCAAAAACTGGGGCAATAATGTCTGGCATGGTATGGTTGGCATCTACAAGATTAAGGAAGATTTGAACTTGCAAGATCCTGAAATTCTGCGAGCCATTGAAATCCATACAGTCGGTGCTGGTCAGATGACAGATCTTGATAAGGTCATCTACGTCGCAGACTATATCGAGCACAATCGGGCCTTTCCAGGTGTGGATGTGGCGCGTGAGATTGCAAGTTTGTCACTTAATAAGGCAGTGGCCTACGAAACAGCTCGTACTGTGGAGCATCTAGCTCATCAGGGATTTCCCATCTATCCCCAAACCCTTGAAACCTATAACGCCTTTGTGCACTATTTGAAAGAGGACTAAATGAAGACGGCTTTTATTATTATTGATGTACAAAATATTTTAGTGGAAACAGGTTTTAAGACAGAGAGACTATTGGAAAAAATTTCTTATTTACAAAACCAAGCTAGAAGCAAGAATATCGAAATTATCTATGTTCAACATATTGATGATTCTGAAGCTCAAACATCAGAAGATTGGCAGTTATCTGGGCTTTTAAATCGAAAACCTAATGAAAAGGTCTTTCAGAAGAAGTATAACAGTATCTTCAAAGAAACTGGTTTAAAAGAATACTTGGATAAACAGGGGATTGAAAAATTAGTTTTATGTGGTATGCAGACAGAATATTGTGTGGATACCTCTGTCAAGGTTGCCTTTGAATATGGCTATCAGCTTATTATTCCAGAAGGTGCTGTCACAACCTTTGATGGGAATGACATTCCAGCAGAAACGATAAATGAATTTTATGAGGGCATTTGGGAGGGGCGCTTTGCAGATGTCCTAGATTACAAACATATTTTCTAGAAAGAGGACTAAATGAACGAAAAAGAATTACTAGAACTAGTCGTGAAAGCGGCTGATGAGAAACGTGCGGAGGATATCCTCGCACTTGACGTACAAGATTTGACCAGCGTGACGGACTACTTTGTTATCACTAGCTCGATGAATAGCCGTCAGTTGGACGCTATCGCTGATAACATCCGTGAAAAAGTAGCTGAAGCAGGCTTTAAAGGAAGTCACATCGAAGGTGATGCAACTGGAGGCTGGGTTTTGCTGGACCTAGGTTCTGTTGTCGTGCATATCTTCTCAGAAGAAATGCGTGCCCACTATAACCTAGAGAAGCTATGGCATGAGGCGAATTCAGTAGATATTTCAGAAACTCTTGCTTAGAAGATGAACTCAGTTGCAGTCAACTGGGTTTTATTTGCTTATTTTAGAAAAAATTGATAGAAAGGTAAAGGGCGAGTGGTGTTTGTCACGGAGGCTCTTTGTATCATGATTATGGCAACTTATGAAACCTTTGCGGCTGTTTACGATGCTGTGATGGATGATAGTTTATACGATAAATGGACGGATTTTTCACTTCGTCATTTGCCTAAGACCAAGGAGAGAAAGAAACTCTTGGAGCTGGCTTGTGGGACAGGCATCCAGTCTGTTCGATTTTCTCAGGCTGGTTTTGATGTGACTGGACTTGACTTGAGCGCAGATATGCTGAAGATTGCGGAGAAGAGAGCGGCTTCAGTCAAACAAAAGATTGATTTTATTGAAGGCAATATGCTGGATTTGTCCAAGGCAGGTAAATACGACTTTGTCACGTGTTACTCGGACTCAATCTGCTACATGCAGGATGAGGTAGAAGTAGGGGACGTCTTTAAGGAAGTGTATAATGTACTTAACGAAGATGGAGTCTTTATCTTTGATGTACATTCGACCTACCAGACGGATGAAGTTTTTCCAGGCTATTCTTACCATGAAAATGCTGAAGATTTCGCTATGCTTTGGGATACCTATGAGGATGCGGCACCTCACTCCATCGTGCATGAGCTGACCTTCTTTATCAAGGAAGCGGACGGTTCCTTTAGTCGCCACGATGAAGTGCATGAGGAGCGGACCTATGAGGTCTTGACCTATGATATCTTGTTGGAACAGGCTGGATTCAAGTCTTTCAAACTCTATGCAGACTTTGAGGACAAGGAGCCAACAGAGACAAGTACCCGTTGGTTTTTTGTGGCGCAGAAGTAGGAGATTAGCATGACCATCACAGGTATTATCGCGGAGTTCAATCCTTTTCATAATGGCCACAAATATCTGCTGGATCAGGCAGAGGGGCTGAAAATCGTTGCTATGTCAGGGAATTTTATGCAGCGTGGGGAGCCTGCTATTGTGGATAAGTGGACAAGGGCCCAGATGGCACTGGAAAATGGCGCAGACTTGGTAGTGGAATTGCCCTTTTTAGTCAGTGTTCAGGCTGCGGATTTTTTTGGCCAAGGAGCTGTGGATATCTTGGCTCGATTGGGCATTGATACTCTAGCATTTGGGACGGAGGAAGTTCTAGATTACCAGAAAATCGCTGACTTATACACAGAACAAGGTGCTGAGATGGAGAAATTTGTGGAAAATTTGCCTGATTCTCTTTCCTATCCACAGAAAACCCAAGCCATGTGGAAGGAATTTGCAGGTCTTGATTTCAGGCAATACGCCCAATCATGTTCTTGCTCTTGCTTATGCCAAGGCGGTTGCTGGGTACAACATCAAACTTCATCCGATTCAGCGTCAGGGGGCAGGTTACCATTCTGTGGACAAGGATGTGGACTTTGCCTCGGCGACAGCTCTTCGTCAGCACCAAAGTGACAAAGATTTCTTAGAACGCTTTATGCCTTCTGTTGCCACCTTTGAGCAGGCGAGTAAGGTGAGCTGGGAAGACTATTTTCCCTTGCTCCGCTATCAAATCTTGTCAAATCCAGACCTAACCACCATCTATCAGGTCAATCAAGAAATGGCGGTACGCATTAAAGAGGCTATTAAAACAGCCCAGTCTGTAGAAGAATTGGTTGAGGCGGTTGCCACGAAGCGGTATACCAAGGCGCGTGTCAGACGCCTCTTGACCTATATCTTGGTGCAGACCAGAGAAAGCGACTTGCTAGAAGGGATTCATGTTCTTGGCTTTACCGAAAAAGGCAGACAACATCTCAAGTCTCTGAAAGGGCAGGTCTATCTAGTCAGCCGAATTGGCAAAGAACCTTGGGATACCATGACTCAAAAGGCAGACCAGATTTACCAACTGGGACATCCAAGTATAGCAGAGCAGAATTTTGGAAGAGTGCCGATTAGAATAGAAAAGAACTAAGTCTACTGAAAGGTAGGCTTTTTCTCAAATCTCTACTAAGCAACTATTTCCAAAAGCAAGTTTTTTTAGCAAATGAGTTCCAAATTCCTTAAAAACATATTTCATTTTAAGTTTGTGAAAATCACTTTTTTATGGTAAAATGTTAAAGAATGTATGTCATTCATAATAAATTAAATGAGGTAAAAACATGGAAATCATGTCGATTGCGATTGCTGTTTTTGCCGTCATCATTGGTTTAGTCATTGGATATGTCAGCATCTCAGCTAAGATGAAATCATCTCAGGAAGCTGCAGAGTTGATGCTTTTAAATGCTGAACAAGAAGCAACTAATTTACGTGGACAAGCTGAACGCGAAGCGGATTTACTGGTTAATGAAGCTAAACGTGAAAGCAAGTCTCTTAAAAAAGAAGCACTATTGGAGGCCAAAGAAGAAGCCAGAAAATACCGTGAAGAAGTGGACGCTGAATTCAAATCAGAACGTCAAGAACTCAAACAAATCGAAAGTCGTTTGACAGAGAGAGCTACTAGCCTTGACCGTAAGGACGACAATTTGACGAGTAAAGAACAAACACTTGAACAAAAAGAACAAAGTATTTCTGATAGAGCGAAAAACCTTGATGCGCGTGAAGAGCAATTAGAGGAAGTCGAAAGACAAAAAGAAGCAGAGTTAGAGCGTATTGGTGCTCTGTCTCAGGCAGAAGCACGAGATATTATCTTGGCTCAGACAGAGGAAAACTTGACCAAGGAGATTGCCAGTCGCATTCGCGAAGCTGAGCAAGAGGTTAAGGAACGTTCTGACAAAATGGCCAAGGACATCCTGGTTCAAGCTATGCAACGTATTGCTGGTGAGTATGTGGCGGAGTCAACAAACTCAACGGTTCATCTACCAGACGATACTATGAAGGGACGCATTATTGGTCGTGAAGGTCGTAACATTCGTACCTTTGAAAGTTTGACAGGGGTCGATGTGATCATCGACGATACACCAGAAGTGGTGACCTTGTCAGGATTTGATCCGATTCGTCGCGAGATTGCCCGTATGACCATGGAAATGTTGCTCAAAGATGGTCGTATTCATCCAGCTCGTATTGAAGAGTTGGTTGAGAAAAACCGTCAGGAGATTGACAATAAGATCCGTGAATACGGTGAGGCTGCTGCTTATGAAATTGGTGCGCCAAACCTTCATCCAGACTTGATGAAGATTATGGGACGTTTGCAGTTCCGTACTTCTTATGGACAAAATGTCTTGCGTCATTCGATTGAGGTTGCTAAATTGGCTGGTATTATGGCCAGTGAACTTGGTGAAAATGCGGCTCTTGCCCGTCGTGCTGGATTCCTTCACGATATAGGGAAAGCTATTGACCGTGAGGTTGAAGGTAGCCACGTTGAAATCGGTATGGAATTGGCTCGTAAGTACAAGGAACACCCAGTTGTGGTTAATACAATTGCTAGTCACCACGGCGATGTAGAAGCCGAAAGTGTCATTGCAGTGATTGTTGCTGCAGCAGATGCCTTGAGCGCAGCCCGTCCAGGTGCTCGTAGTGAGTCTCTTGAAAGCTACATCAAACGTCTTCATGATTTGGAAGAAATTGCTAACGGCTTTGAAGGGGTACAAACTAGCTTTGCCCTTCAAGCAGGACGTGAAATCCGCATCATGGTTAATCCAGGACAAATCAAGGACGACAAAGTCACAATCTTGGCTCACAAAGTTCGTGAGAAAATTGAAAATAATCTCGATTACCCAGGAAATATCAAGGTAACCGTGATCCGCGAGCTTCGTGCAGTAGATTATGCTAAATAAATAAGAAAGAGCAGTTGAAAAATTACTGCTTTTTTGTTACACTAGATAGAAAGACTGTAGAAGGATAGTTTGCGCAAAATGCTACTATCTGAAGGAAAATTTTATTTTATTTTTACAGACTGACTAAAAGGAGACACAATGGCAGACCGAGGCTTACTAATCGTTTTTTCTGGTCCTTCAGGGGTTGGTAAAGGAACGGTTAGAAGAGAGATTTTTGAGAGTTCTGAAAACCAATTTCAATACTCTGTATCGATGACGACACGCGCGCACAACGTCCTGGAGAAGTGGACGGTGTTGACTATTTCTTCCGTACTCGCGAAGAGTTTGAAGAGCTGATTCGTCAAGGACAGATGTTGGAATACGCAGAATATGTCGGCAACTACTATGGAACGCCTCTGACCTATGTCAATGAAACCTTGGACAAGGGAATCGATGTTTTCCTTGAAATTGAAGTTCAGGGCGCTCTTCAGGTTAAGAAAAAGGTTCCAGATGCTGTCTTTATCTTTCTGACACCACCAGACTTGGATGAATTACAAGATCGTTTGGTAGGTCGTGGAACAGACAGCGCAGAAGTAATTGCCCAACGAATCGAAAAAGCCAAGGAAGAAATTGCCCTCATGCGTGAGTATGATTATGCGATTGTCAACGATCAGGTGCCCCTAGCTGCTGAGCGTGTCAAACGTGTGATCGAAGCAGAGCACTTCCGTGTGGATCGTGTCATTGGTCACTATCAAGAGATGTTACCAAAATCTCCAACTACCCGATAAAATTTAGAAAATAGGTACAAGCAAATGATGTTAAAACCCTCTATTGATACCTTGCTCGACAAGGTTCCATCAAAATATTCACTCGTAATCTTGGAAGCAAAACGTGCACACGAATTGGAAGCAGGTGCGCCAGCAACTCAAGGTTTCAAGTCTGAAATCAACTCTTCGCGCTTTAGAAGAAATCGAATCAGGAAACGTTACAATTCACCCAGATCCAGAAGGAAAACGTGAAGCAGTGCGTCGCCGTATCGAAGAAGAAAAACGTCGCAAAGAAGAAGAAGAAAAGAAAATCAAAGAGCAAATCGCTAAAGAAAAAGAAGATGGTGAAAAAATTTAAGGTTGGGGGGACTCAATCTTATTTTTTCTATTGCAAGAATATACTGACAAGGAGGAGGTGAGAAGATGGCGATAGCCAAGATTATTGTAGATGTGCCCTTGATGCAGACGGATCAGCCATACAGTTACAAGGTCCCAGAGGAATTTGTAGAAATGCTGGAAGTCGGTATGCGGGTCCATGTTCCTTTTGGCAAGGGCAATCGTTTGATCCAAGGAATTGTGCTAGGCCTGGAGTCCCAGTTGGATGAAGAGGTGGCTGATCAGGACTTGAAGGAGATTGCAGAGGTGCTAGATTTTTCTCCAGTCTTGACTCAGGAGCAACTCTGGTTGGCTGAGGAATTACGCAAGTCCGTCTTTTCTTACAAAATCTCCATCCTAAAAGCCATGTTGCCAGGATTTTTAAACTCCAGTTATGATAAGATTCTCTATCCTCTGGAAGGTCTAAGCCAGGCAGACCGAGAGCGCCTGTTTGGTTCAGAAGATTCGCTAGCCTTTTCTTCACTAGACCTTGCCAAACAAGCCGAAATGATGCGTTTGACTAGAAAAGGTCTGCTTGGTCTGGAATATCAGGCAATTGATCAAAAGAAGGTCAAGACCCAGTCTTGGTATGAGGTAGTTCTTGCTCAATTAGAAGGTGTAGAGATTTCTGCACGTGCTAAGAAAAAGTTGGAATTGAGAGACTATTTACTGTCTCATCCTGAGAGTGCTCCCTTGGCTAGTTTGTTAGAATCCTACTCGCGGGAGCAAATCAACTTCTTTGTGGAACAAGGTGCTGTGACCATAGTCCAAAAGGAAGTGCAACGCTCGGCTGCTTATTTTGAAGGTATTGAGACAAGTCAGTCTTTGGAGTTGAATCCAGAGCAAAGACAGGCGCGAGATGCGGTTGTCAGTGCGATTGGCAGTCATCAGCCTCCCTTCCTCCTTCAAGGAATTACGGGAAGTGGGAAGACCGAGGTTTACTTGCAGATTATCCAAGGGGCCTTGGACAAGGGTAAGACAGCTATTTTACTGGTTCCTGAGATTTCCTTGACTCCTCAGATGACGGAGCGTTTTATCGCTCGTTTCGGAGAGAAAGTGGCCATTCTTCATTCAGGCCTGTCCAATGGTGAAAAGTATGATGAATGGCGCAAGGTGGAGCGCGGCGATGCCCAAGTTGTTGTTGGTGCTAGATCGGCCATCTTTGCTCCGCTGAAAAATCTAGGAGTTATTATTATTGATGAGGAGCATGAAGCGACTTATAAGCAAGACAGTAATCCCCGTTACCATGCCAGAGAAGTAGCTATTTTACGGGCTCAGTATAATCAAGCAGCTTTGGTGCTTGGGTCTGCGACACCAAGTCTGGAAAGCCGTGCGCGGGCTGGAAAAGGTGTTTATCAACACTTACGTCTGACCCAACGTGCCAATCCTTTAGCCACTATTCCTGAGATTCAAGTGATTGATTTTCGAGATTATATCGGACAAAATGAGACATCAAACTTTACGCCTCCCTTGCTAGAAGCCATTCAAGACCGTCTGGCTAAAAAAGAGCAGGTGGTTCTCATGCTCAATCGTCGTGGTTATTCTAGCTTTGTTATGTGTCGAGAGTGTGGGACGGTGGATACTTGTCCCAACTGTGACATTTCTCTGACCTTGCACATGGATACCAAGACCATGAACTGCCATTACTGTGGCTTTTCGAAGGGGATTCCTCAGGTCTGTCCTAACTGTAAGAGTCGCAGTATTCGTTACTATGGGACAGGAACTCAGAAGGCCTATGACGAGCTGGCAGAACTCTTTCCCCAGGCCCGCATTTTGCGGATGGATGTGGATACGACTCGTAAGAAAGGTAGCCATCAAGCTCTGCTTGACCAGTTTGGGCGAGGAGAAGCAGATATTTTACTAGGTACTCAGATGATTGCCAAGGGTTTGGATTTTCCCAATGTGACACTAGTCGGAGTGCTCAATGCGGATACGGCCTTGAATCTACCAGATTTCCGTTCTTCTGAGAGAACCTTCCAGCTCTTGACTCAGGTGGCAGGTCGGGCAGGACGTGCTGAAAAAGCTGGGCAGGTCTTGATCCAGTCTTACAATCCGCAGCACTATGCTATTCGATTTGCCAAGGATCAGGACTACGAAGGATTTTATGCCTATGAAATGGGTATCAGACGACAACTCGGCTATCCCCCTTACTATTTCACCATTGGTATTACCCTTTCTCATAAGAAAGAAGAAGAGGTGGTCAAACGTGCATATGAAGTCATGAACATTTTGCGGTCGGGTTTGTCAGATACCAGTAAGATTCTCGGACCAACGCCCAAACCCATTGCTCGTACCCACAACCTTTATCATTACCAGATTTTAATTAAATACCGTTTAGAAGATGAGCTGGGACCGACCCTCAACCAGGTCTTGGCCTTGACTCAAGATCGAGAAAATAGTGAGCTCCGTCTCAGCATTGACCATGAACCACAGCAATTTTTATAAGAAGGAGAAGATATGACAAAACTAATCTTTATGGGGACCCCCGACTTTTCAGCAACAGTCTTAAAAGGACTTTTGACAGATGATCGTTACGAAATTCTAGCCGTTGTGACCCAGCCGGACCGCGCTGTCGGCCGTAAAAAAGTGATCCAAGAGACACCAGTCAAGCAGGCTGCCAAAGAAGCTGGGCTTCCTATCTACCAACCTGAAAAATTATCTGGAAGTCCAGAGATGGAAGCTATTATGAAGCTAGGAGCGGATGGAATTGTGACTGCTGCTTTTGGGCAGTTTCTCCCAAGTAAACTCCTTGAAAGCATGGATTTTGCGGTCAATGTGCATGCCTCCCCTCCTTCCTAAACACCGTGGTGGCGCTCCTATCCATTACGCCTTGATTCAAGGGGATGAGGAAGCTGGTGTGACCATTATGGAAATGGTTAAGGAAATGGATGCAGGAGATATGATTTCTCGTCGTAGCATTCCTATCACAGACGAGGACAATGTTGGAACTTTGTTTGAAAAATTAGCGCTTGTTGGTCGTGATTTGCTTTTGGATACTCTACCTGCCTATATTGCTGGTGACATCAAACCTGAACCGCAGGATCCAAGCCAGGTTAGTTTCTCTCCAAATATCAAGCCAGAAGAAGAAAAGTTGGATTGGAATAAAAGCAATCGTCAACTTTTCAACCAAATTCGTGGCATGAACCCGTGGCCTGTTGCCCATACTTTCCTTAAGGGCGACCGCTTTAAGATTTATGAAGCTCTAGCTGTAGAAGGTCAGGGAAATCCAGGTGAGATTCTCTCTATCGGCAAGAAAGAATTGATTGTCGCAACGGCAGAAGGTGCTCTATCCCTTAAACAAGTGCAACCAGCTGGTAAACCTAAGATGGACATTGCTTCCTTCCTAAACGGAGTTGGACGGACATTGACTGTAGGAGAACGATTTGGTGACTAAAGTAGAAACGGCTAGAAGTTTAGCTCTAGCGGTATTAGAGGATGTTTTTATCAATCAAGCATACTCAAATATTGCCTTAAATAAGCATCTCAAAGGGAGTCAACTTTCAGCAGCAGACAAGGGCTTAGTGACCGAGCTAGTCTATGGAACGGTAGCCCGTAAACTGACTCTGGAATGGTACCTATCCCACTTTATCGAAGACAGAGACCAGTTAGACAGTTGGCTTTATGTCCTTCTTCTCATGAGCGCCTACCAGCTCCGCTATTTGGACAAGATTCCAGACCATGCTGTGGTTAATGAAGCAGTAGAATTGGCCAAAGTCCGTAAAAAGGGCAGTGAAAAATTGGTCAACGCCGTCCTTCGCCGTATCCTGCGTGAAGGCTGGCCAGATATTGCTAGCATCAAGCGAAAAAACAAGCGTGATTCCATTGCCTATTCTCTCCCAGTTTGGCTAGTTTCCAAGCTCAAGGAAGAATACGGAGAAGAGCGAGCGCAAGCTATTTTTGAAAGTCTCTTGGTGCGTAACAAGGCCAGCATTCGTGTAACTGATCTAGGACGAAAAGAGGCAATCCAAGCCTTGTTGGAGGCTAGTGATTCATCCTTGTCTCCTTCTGGTCTGGTTAAGGAGCAAGGGCATTTTGCAGGTCATGATTTGTTTGCAGATGGAGCCATTACCATCCAAGACGAGTCCAGTCAACTGGTTGCTCCTACTCTTGATTTACAAGGTAATGAGCAGGTCCTAGATGCCTGTGCGGCTCCGGGTGGGAAAACAGCCCATATAGCCTCCTATCTCACGACAGGTCAGGTTACTGCTCTGGACTTGTACAACCATAAGTTGGACTTAATCCAAGAAAATGCCCAACGTTTAGGAGTTGCAGATCGGGTTCAAACGCAAAAATTAGATGCCAGAAAGGTGCATGAGTTTTTTGGTCAGGATTCATTTGATAAGATTTTGGTGGATGCTCCCTGTTCAGGAATTGGTCTTCTGCGCCGCAAACCAGACATCAAATACAATAAAGAAACGGCAGATTTCGCGTCCTTACAGGAAATTCAGCTAGAAATATTAGGTAGTGTTTGTCAAACACTAGGCAAAGGTGGTATAATGACTTATAGTACCTGTACTATCGTCTCAGAAGAGAACTTTCAAGTCGTACAGGCATTTAGAAAGTCATCCTGAATTTGAGCAGGTGAAACTAGAACATGAATGTAAGGATATCATGAAAGATGGCTGTATCCTCATCACTCCTGAATTGTATGGAAGTGATGGATTCTTCATCAGTCAATTTCGCAAGATATCAGATTAGGAAGGAACTAACACATGGAAATTTCATTATTAACAGATGTTGGTCAGAAACGAACAAATAACCAAGACTATGTCAACCATTTTATTAATCGCGCAGGACGTCCAATGATTATCCTAGCTGATGGGATGGGAGGTCATCGCGCAGGGAATATCGCTAGTGAGATGGCAGTAACAGACCTAGGTGTAGCCTGGGTTGATACACAAATTGATACAGTCAATGAAGTTCGTGAGTGGTTTGCTCACTATCTAGAAATTGAAAATCAAAAGATTCATCAATTGGGACAAGATGAAGCCTACAAAGGAATGGGAACAACCCTTGAGGCTGTTGCTATTATTGATAATCAGGCTATTTATGCCCACATTGGAGATTCTCGTATCGGTTTAATTCGTGGAGAAGAATACTACCAGTTAACGAGCGACCATTCCTTGGTCAATGAATTGCTCAAGGCAGGTCAATTGACACCTGAAGAAGCAGCTAGCCACCCACAGAAAAATATTATTACTCAATCTATCGGTCAAAAAGACGAAATTCAGCCTGATTTTGGAATAATCACCCTCGAGCCGGGAGACTATCTCTTACTTAATAGTGATGGATTGACAAATATGATTTCAGGAAGTGAAATCTATGATATCGTAACCAGCGATATTTCTTTGGCAGATAAGGCAGCAACCTTGATTCGTTTTGCAAACAATGCAGGTGGGTTAGACAACATCACAGTTGCCCTTATTGCTGTTAATGAGGAGGCGACAGAATGATCCAAATCGGCAAGATTTTTGCCGGGCGGTATCGAATTATCAAACAGATTGGTCGAGGGGGCATGGCAGATGTTTACTTGGCTAAGGATTTGATTCTAGATGGGGAAGAAGTGGCAGTGAAGGTCCTGAGGACCAACTACCAGACAGATCCGATTGCTGTGGCGCGTTTTCAGCGGGAAGCGAGAGCTATGGCAGATCTGGACCATCCTCATATCGTTCGGATTACAGATATCGGTGAAGAAGAGGGGCAACAGTATCTCGCAATGGAATATGTTGCTGGATTAGACCTCAAACGCTATATCAAGGAACATCACCCTCTTTCAAATGAAGAAGCGATTCGAATCATGGGACAAATCCTCTTGGCTATGCGCTTAGCCCATACTCGAGGAATTGTTCACAGAGATTTAAAACCGCAAAATATCCTTTTGACACCAGATGGGACTGCCAAGGTTACAGACTTTGGGATTGCAGTAGCCTTTGCAGAGACAAGTCTAACTCAGACCAACTCAATGCTAGTTCTGTGCATTATTTATCGCCAGAGCAGGCGCGTGGTTCTAAAGCGACTGTACAGAGCGATATCTATGCCATGGGGATTATATTCTATGAGATGTTGACTGGCCATATCCCTTACGATGGGGATAGTGCAGTAACCATCGCCCTCCAGCATTTCCAGAAACCTCTGCCGTCGGTTATAGCTGAAAATCCATCTGTGCCTCAGGCTTTAGAGAATGTTGTTATCAAGGCAACTGCCAAGAAATTAACAGATCGTTACAAATCAGTTGCTGAGATGTATGTGGATTTGTCTAGCAGCTTATCTTACAATCGTCGCAATGAACCAAAGTTAGTCTTTGACGATGTGACGAAGGCGGACACCAAGACTCTTCCTAAAGTTCCACAAAGTACCTTGACTTCTATTCCTAAAGCTTCGGTGAAAGAAGAACCTCCTCAAGTAAAAAAAGCGACTCCGCAGGTCGAAGAGCAAGAGCCTACGCCAAAATTAAAGAAAAAGCGGAAGTTTAAAGCTCGATATTTGATTATTTTGGCAAGTGTTCTATTAGTAGCTGCTTCTTTAATCTGGATTTTCTCTAGAACACCGGCAACAATTTCCATTCCGAATGTGGCTGGGCAAACTGTTGCTGAAGCTAAAGAGGCTCTTAAAAAAGCTAATTTCGAAGCAGGTGAAGAAAAATCAGAAGCTAGTGATACAGTAGCAGAAGGACGTGTCATTCGAACGGATCCTGAAGCGGGTAGTAGTCGAAAAGAAGGGACAAAGGTCAATTTGATTGTTTCTTCTGGTAAGCAATCTTTCCAATTGAGTAATTATGTTGGTCGGAAATATACTGATGTTGTAGCTGAACTTAAGGATAAGAAGGTTCCTGAAAATCTCATTAAGATGGAAGAGGAAGAATCCAGCGAAAGTGAACCAGGAACGGTTCTAAGACAAACACCAGCAGCAGGAACTACGTATGACTTATCAAAGGCTAGTACGATTGTTTTAACAGTTGCTAAAAAGGTAACTAGTGTAACCATGCCGGGTTATATCGGTTCAAGTCTTGAATTCACTAAAAATAACTTGATTCAAATTGTTGGGGTGAAAGAGGCTAATATTGAAGTTGTTGAAGTGTCAACTGCTCCTGAAGGAACAGTAGAAGGAAATGTTGTGAATCAGACTCCAAAAGCGGGTGAAAAAATTGATCTAGCCAGCACACGTATTAAAATTTCGATTTATAAACCCAAAACACCACCATCAAGTTCCTCTTCAACGTCAGTTCAACGTGGTAACCAAGGTTACACTACTACTCCAAATCAAGGGAATCAACAAGGTGGCCAGCAAGGTAATCAACAAGGAACGGTCCCTACACCAAGTCAACCAAGTAGTGAAGGAAACCATGAAACTCCTTGATAATAAACCAATCTTTGTCATGATATTATGACAAAGATTTTTTTTAATTGAATTTTTGTGATAGAATAGAGAAAGTAACTAAAAGGAGAAAAAAATGGACGAATCGAGAGAGTTAAATGCCATCATCGATGTGATCATGTTAGCTGGAACCATTCTTCTCAAAAGTGGCTCAGAGATTCATCGTGTAGAAGATACCATGATCCGCATTGCGCATTCGCAGGGGATTGTGAATTGCAATGTTCTTGCCATGCCTGCCGCAATCTTTTTCTCAATTGAAAATACCAATATTTCGCGTATGAAGCGCGTGACTTCCTCTTCTTATAACATTGAAAAAGTCTGCGATGTCAACCAGATTTCTCGTCAACTGGTTGGGGGGCGAATTGATTTAGAGACAGCCTTCAAGCAATTGACGGTCTTGCAAGCCCAACCCCTTCCCTATACCAAGTTGCAGGTGACTCTGGCTGCGACCTTTAGTGCCCCTTTCTTTTCGGTTATGTTTAGTGGAAACATCTACGATGCACTTGGGGCAGGAGTAGCTACCTTATTTGGTTTTGCCTTTTCTCTCTATGTGGAAAATTTATCCGAATTCCTTTTGTGACAGCCTTTGCTGGAGCCTTTGTCTTTGGGCTGATAGCCCAGTTTTGGGTTCGTTACACAGGCTTTCCTTCAACGGCAGACTTGATTATAGCAGGAGCAGTCATGCCTTTTGTACCAGGAATTGCTCTGACAAATGCCGTACGGGATATCATGACAAATCATATCAATTCTGGTATGAGCAAGATGTTTGAATCTTTGCTTATTACCCTCGCCTTAGGGGCTGGTACCTCTGTAGCCCTAGTATTAATGACCTAATATGACACTAACAACTATCTTACTACAAGCCATTGCGAGCCTACTCGCTATTATTACTTTTTTAATTGTTTTGAATGTACAGCGCTCTATGTTGTTACCTGCTGGTATTCTTGGGATGGGCGTCTGGATTCTGTATATTTTACTCAAGGACCCTACAAATGTCATTGTAGCTACTTTTATAGCTGCGGTAATAGGATCTTGTATTAGTCAAATTTTAAGTATTCTCTATAAGACACCGGTGGTTGTTTTTGTATTGGCAATTTTAGCTCCCTTAGTCCCAGGCTATTTATCTTATCGGACGACTGCTTTTTTTGTTACTGGAGATTATAATCATGCAATTGCAAGTGCAACCTTGGTTGTCATGTTGGCTTTAGTAATCTCTATTGGTATGGCAAGCGGGACGGTTATTTTAAAGCTTTATTATTATATTCAAAAATCATAGGAAAGCTTCCTTTTGATGTTTTCTTAAACAGACTTGATTTGGTGAATCAAGTCTTTTTTTCTCTTTTACTGCTATTTGTGATAAAATAGTATAGAACGATTTTTTACAATGAATGAAAAAACAGAGGTAAATATGACAATCGGTATTGATAAGATTGGTTTTGCAACCAGTCAATATGTCTTGAAATTACAAGATTTAGCAGTAGCGAGGGGAGTGGACCCCGAAAAATTTAGCAAGGGACTCTTGTTAAATGAAATTAGTATTGCGCCCATGACTGAGGACATCGTAACCTTGGCGGCGAGTGCAAGTAACTCGATTTTGACTGATAAAGAAAAAGAAGAAATTGACATGGTCATCGTTGCGACTGAGTCAGGAATTGACCAGAGTAAGGCTGCTGCGGTCTTTGTGCATGGATTGTTGGGTATCCAGCCCTTTGCTCGTAGTTTCGAGATTAAAGAAGCCTGCTATGGAGCAACAGCTGCCCTCCATTATGCAAAACTGCATGTGGAAAATTCTCCAGAGTCCAAGGTATTAGTTATTGCGAGTGATATTGCCAAGTACGGTATTGAAACTCCAGGAGAACCTACTCAGGGTGCTGGAAGTGTAGCCATGTTGATTACACAAAATCCACGCATTATGGCCTTTAATAATGACAATGTGGCTCAGACCCGTGATATCATGGATTTCTGGCGTCCTAACTATTCAAGTACTCCTTTTGTAAACGGTTTGTATTCGACTCAGCAATATCTTGATAGTCTTACGACAACTTGGGATGAGTATAGGAAACGCTATGATTGGACTATGAATGATTTTGCGGCCATCTGTTTCCACTTGCCTTATCCTAAGTTGGCCCTAAAAGGCTTGCGCAAGATGATGGACAAGAATCTACCGCAGGAAAAAAAGGATAATCTACAAGAAAACTTTGACAAATCAATTCTCTACAGTCAGATGATTGGGAATATCTATACAGGTTCCCTCTTCCTCGGTCTCCTATCTCTTTTGGAAAATGCGGAGACTTTGAAGGCTGGAGATAAAATCGCCCTTTATAGTTATGGAAGTGGTGCTGTGGCTGAGTTCTTCAGTGGTGAATTGGTTGAAGGATATGAAGCTTATCTGGATAAAGACCGTTTGAACAAGCTCAATCAACGAACTGTCCTATCTGTTGCAGACTATGAAAAAGTCTTCTTTGAGGAAGTAGACTTGGATGAATCTGGTTCAGTTAAATTTGCAGGTTTTGAAAATCAAGACTATGCTTTGGTTGAAATTCTCAATCACCAACGCCGTTATAGCAAGGTTGAAAAATAATGAAGATAAGTTGGAATGGATTTTCTAAAAAATCATACCATGAGCGCCTTGAGTTGTTGCGAGCTCAGGCGCTCCTTAGTCCTGAAAAGCAAAGGAGTCTGGAGCAAGATGAACAAGTCAGCTTGGCTGTTGCAGACCAGCTGAGTGAGAATGTGGTGGGGACTTTTTCTCTGCCTTATTCCATTATTCCAGAGCTTTTGGTGAATGGTCAGGATTACACAGTTCCTTATGTGACAGAAGAACCCTCAGTTGTTGCTGCGGCCAGCTATGCCAGCAAAATCATCAAGCGGTCAGGCGGTTTTACTGCTCAAGTCCATGAGCGCCAGATGATTGGGCAGGTAGCTCTTTATCAAGTTGCTAATCCTGAACAAGCGCAAGAGAAGATTTCCAGAAAGAAGGTGGAACTCTTAGAACTTGCTAATCAAGCCTATCCTTCTATCGTTAAACGCGGAGGCGGAGCGCGTGATTTACATGTAGAGCAGATTAAAGGCGAAACAGACTTTCTGGTTGTTTATCTTCATGTCGATACTCAGGAAGCCATGGGAGCTAATATGCTCAATACCATGCTGGAAGCCTTGAAACCAGTCTTAGAAGAACTCAGTCAGGGGACAAAGTCTCATGGGAATCCTGTCCAACTACGCGACCGATTCTCTGGTGACTGCAAGCTGTCGTATCGCCTTTCGTTACTTGAGCCGCCAAAAGGATCAAGGGCGAGAAATTGCGGAGAAAATAGCTTTGGCTAGCCAATTTGCGCAGGCTGATCCTTATCGAGCCGCTACTCATAATAAAGGGATATTTAACGGTGTTGATGCCATTTTGATTGCCACTGGTAATGACTGGCGTGCTATTGAGGCAGGAGCTCATGCCTTTGCCAGTCGAGATGGGCGCTATCAAGGTCTTAGCTGCTGGACGCTGGACCTTGAAAGAGAAGAATTGGTCGGTGAGATGACCCTGCCCATGCCTGTAGCGACCAAGGGTGGCTCTATCGGTCTCAACCCTCGTGTAGCCCTCAGTCATGAATTACTGGGAAATCCTTCTGCCAAAGAATTAGCTCAGATTATCGTGTCTATCGGTCTCGCCCAAAACTTTGCAGCCCTCAAAGCCTTGGTGAGTACAGGGATTCAGCAAGGCCACATGAAATTGCAGGCTAAATCCTTGGCACTTCTCGCAGGTGCTAGTGAATCTGAAGTTGCTCCCCTGGTAGAGCGTCTTATTGCAGATAAAACCTTTAACTTAGAAACTGCCCAGCGCTATCTAGAAAATTTAAGATCATAAAAAACTCAGACGAATTGGTCTGAGTTTTCTTGTACTTAAATACTTTTTCCTGGTAATAGTGTAACAGGTAAGAAGTAGCCTGTTGTTGCGACTTCCTTGCCTTCGATCTTCTGCAAGAGGAGATCAACAGTGAGTTGGGCAATCTCTTTCATAGGTTGTTTAATCGTTGTCAAATGAGGATAGTAATTCTCGATAAAGTAGGTACCATCGTAGCCGATGACCTTGAGCTCTTCAGGAACAGAAATTCCCAGTTCTTGAGCGATTTTGATGACTAGAATAGCAGTCAAATCATCCGAAGCAAAGATGGCATCAGGCTTTTGTTGGGTCAAGATATTCTTGATTTCCATTTCTTTTCTGACAGGAGAAAAGTCGCTTGAAACATTGATAATAGGTGCTTTGGGGAGAACAGATGCAAAGCCAGCGTGGCGTAGTCCAGTTGGCGAATTGGAATTGTCATTTCCTGTAATCATGATGATAGACTGGGCGCCTGTCTTGACCAAGGTATGGGCAGCAAGGACCCCACCAGCATAGTTGTCAGAGGAAACGACAGGGATGTCTGGTGATAGGTTTCGGTCAAAGGAAATAATCGGAGCTGTTACACGATTGTAGTCTTCTATTCCCAAGTTGTGACTACCAGAAATGATGCCATCCACCTGATTGGCTTCCAACATTTCGATGTATTCGCGTTCCTTCTCAGAATCATGCTCGCTGTTACAAATGATGGTCTTGTAACCATTCTTAAAGAGTTGGTGTTCCAGCTTATCAATCAATTCTGCATAGAAAACATTGGAAATGTTGGGGAAAATCAAGCCGATTAACTTAGCTGACTTTCCTTGTAGACTGCGAGCTAGGTTGTTGGGTTTATAGCCCAATTCTCGCATGGCTTCATTGACCTTTTGAATGGTTTTCTCTGATAAATAGCCTTTTTTATTGATAACACGAGAAACGGTAGTAGGGCTGACACCTGCAAGTTTGGCGACATCAGTTAGTTTTGCGACCATAATCTAATTCATAGTAAGTTCCAGTTGGGTTTCCAGATTTGATGAGGATCCCATTTTGGTCCTCATGTGGGAAGACACGACCAGAAATACTTTTTCTCCTTTATTGATGAAAATTTCAAAGACAGAGTTATCGATGAAAATCGTAGCAGTAGTAGCTTGATTGTCGATAGGGCAAGAACGAGTAGTTCCAAATTCTTGGGCATACTGTTCACCAGCCTGGCTACGATCCACTGTCACTTGACCATTTACAAGGTCGAAGTTGATGGAAAGTCCCTTGCCTTCTTGATCAGCAAGTAAGACAATCTCGCTCTGGCTATTAGCTTCCAAGCTGAGTTCAAGTTCGTAAGTGTTCTTAGTTTGGGCACGATTTGAGAAGGCTTCTTCAGAGGCACGAAGGTCCTTGACAGCTGCGACTGGGAATTGGTAGAGTTTACCGTCTTTGATAGTGAGTTCTTTGACCAAAGAGAAGGTTCCTTGGTGGTCAAAACGGTCAGATGGATATGAAACATCAGGCAAGCCAAGCCAGCTAACAGCTAGAGCACGTCCATCAGGAGCGTTGAAGGCTTGAGTTGCATAGGCTTCGAAACCATAGTCCATGTTTTGAAGTTGAGACACATCTACCATTTTAGCATTTTCAGGGTCAAAGGAAGCCCCAATCTTATACATATTTGGAAAGATATTATCGTAGTCTAGAACTTTCTTATCCAATCCCTGTGGGCAGTATAGAAGGACAGGTTGCTCGCCTACAAAGACCAGATTTGGACATTCCATCATGTAGGCAGTGCGGTCGTTAGCAAAGTCAAGGTTACCAACGGCTTGCCAGTTTGTGTAGTCGTTGTCAATAGCTTTGTAGAGACGGACGAAGCCTTTTTTCTCCAAGTCCTGTCCACCGACGATGGTATAATATTGACCCTTGAAGTTAAAAATTTGTGGGTCACGGAAGTGGTCAGTTGAGTCAGCAGGCTGGTCAATCAAGATCTTGTCAATCTTCGTAATCTTACCATCCTTGTCCATCAAGGCCCCAATCTGATATGGGTGACGAATCCAGTTTTCATCACGGACATTTCCTGTATAGAATAGGAACAAGCTATCGCCAAACTGCATGGCAGAACCAGAGTAGGCACCGTGGCTATCTAATGGAGTATCAGGCAAAACTTTGACTCCAGTTTCTCTAAAGTGAACTAAGTCCTCGCTTTCCAATTGCACCCAAGATTTTAAACCGTGGGCTGCACCGAAAGGAAAGTTCTGGTAAAAAACAATCCACTTGCCATCAAAGTAAGAAAAACCATTTGGGTCGTTGAGAAGTCCTGTTTTTGGCTCAACATGGTAATGAGTATGCCATGGAGATTGTGCCATATTTTCCTTTATATGTTGAATTTCTTCTTGCGTCCAATCTTGATAAAGTCTGTAACGACGCTCCGTTGTCCATTCCATTCATTCATTCCTCCAAAAATCTTATCACTTTTAATAGTAACCGTTTTCGATAGAAAATGCAAGCCTTTTATGTTAAAAAAGAGAAAAAACTGTCAAACGTTTATCATAAAAATAAAAAGCAGAAAATCAATCATCTATCTACAGAAAATTGAAAGAAAGTGAAACAAAATCCTTTTAAACTCAGATTTTTAAACTATTTTTTTAAAGAACCCTTTCATAAAAACTCTCACAATCTATCAAAACAAAAGACCTTCCTATAAGAAACAAATATTTTTTCTGCAAAACGCTTGACATATTTTTGAAACATGATAAAATAAAAGTCGTAGGGCGAATAAAATCGCTTTCAAACAAGAACAAAATTTTATATAAGGAGATTTTTGCAAATGAACAATCAGGAAATTGCAAAAAAAGTCATCGATGCCTTGGGCGGACGTGAAAATGTCAACAGTGTTGCCCACTGTGCGACTCGTCTTCGTGTCATGGTCAAAGATGAAGGAAAAATCAATAAAGAAGTGATTGAGAACTTGGAAAAAGTTCAAGGTGCTTTCTTTAACTCAGGTCAATACCAAATCATCTTTGGTACTGGTACAGTAAACAAAATGTACGATGAAGTTGTTGCACTTGGCTTGCCAACATCATCTAAAGATGATATGAAAGCAGAAGCTGCGAAACAAGGGAACTGGTTCCAACGTGCTATCCGTACTTTCGGTGATGTTTTCGTTCCAATCATCCCAGTTATCGTAGCGACAGGTCTCTTCATGGGTGTGCGTGGTCTCTTAACTGCTCTTGGAATGACACTTCCAGCTGACGTGACAACTTACACTCAAATCTTGACAGATACAGCCTTCATCATCTTGCCAGGTCTGGTTGTGTGGTCAACCTTCCGTGTATTTGGTGGAAATCCTGCCGTTGGTATCGTTCTTGGTATGATGCTTGTTTCTGGCTCACTTCCAAACGCTTGGGCGGTTGCTTCAGGTGGTGAAGTAACAGCTATGAACTTCTTTGGTTTCATCCCTGTTGTTGGTTTGCAAGGTTCAGTTCTTCCAGCCTTCATCATCGGGGTTGTCGGAGCTAAATTTGAAAAAGCTGTCCGCAAGGTTGTTCCAGATGTGATTGACCTCTTGGTGACACCATTCGTAACACTTTTGGTCATGTCTATCCTTGGACTCTTTGTCATCGGACCAGTCTTCCACGTTGTTGAAAACTACATCCTTATTGGTACAAAAGCAATTCTTGGCTTGCCATTTGGTCTCGGTGGTTTCTTGATTGGTGGGGTTCACCAATTGATTGTCGTGTCAGGTGTGCACCACATCTTCAACTTGCTTGAAGTTCAATTGCTTGCTGCTGACCATGCTAACCCATTCAATGCTATCATCACTGCTGCTATGACAGCTCAAGGTGCTGCGACTGTTGCGGTTGGTGTCAAAACTAAAAATCCAAAACTAAAAACACTTGCTTTCCCAGCTGCTCTTTCTGCCTTTCTAGGTATTACAGAGCCTGCTATCTTCGGGGTGAACTTGCGCTTCCGTAAACCATTCTTCCTTTCATTGATTGCTGGTGCAATCGGTGGTGGATTGGCTTCAATCCTTGGACTTGCTGGTACTGGTAATGGTATCACCATCATCCCTGGTACAATGCTTTACATCGGTAACGGACAACTTGCCCAATACCTTCTTATGGTAGCTGTATCATTTGCACTTGGTTTTGCCCTAACTTACATGTTTGGTTACGAAGATGAAGTAGAGGCAACTGCATCTGCAAAACAAGCTGAAGTTGCTGAAGAAAAAGAAGAAGTTGCGCCAGCAACTCTTCAAAATGAAACACTTGTAACTCCTATCGTTGGTGATGTTGTTGCTCTTGCTGATGTCAATGACCCAGTCTTCTCAAGTGGAGCTATGGGACAAGGTATCGCTGTGAAACCTAGCCAAGGTGTGGTCTATGCACCAGCTGATGCTGAAGTTTCAATCGCATTTCCAACAGGACACGCTTTTGGTTTGAAAACAGCCGATGGTGCTGAAGTCTTGATTCACGTTGGTATCGACACTGTAACAATGAACGGTGACGGTTTTGAAGCAAAAGTTGCTCAAGGTGACAAAGTTAAAGCTGGCGATGTTCTTGGAACATTTGACTCAAATAAAATCGCTGCAGCTGGTCTTGATGATACAACAATGGTTATCGTTACAAACACAGCTGACTACGCTTCAGTAGCTCCAGTCGCAACAGGTTCAGTTGCTAAGGGTGATGCCGTTATTGAAGTGAAAATCTAATCAATCCTCTCTAATGTGAAAACGAACAAATGACATGTTTGTTCGTTTTTGCTTGAATGGTAAGATTTACAGAGGAAAAATCTAAAAAAATAGAGAAATTTAGACTTTCGAAATATGCTATAATAAAGAAAAATAAAAAAACAAGAGGTTTATCATGACAAAATTATATGGAAGCTTGGAAGCGGGCGGTACAAAGTTTGTCTGTGCTGTCGGTGATGAAAACTTTAACGTTGTAGAAAAAACGCAATTTCCAACAACAACTCCAATCGAAACAATCGATAAAACCATCGAGTTCTTCTCAAAATTCGATAACCTTGCTGGTCTTGCAGTCGGTTCATTTGGTCCGATTGATATTGATAAGAATTCAAAAACTTATGGCTTTATCACAACGACTCCAAAACCAAACTGGGCAAATGTGGACTTGCTTGGTGCTCTTCGTCGCGCGCTAAACGTGCCAATGTACTTCACTACAGACGTAAACAGCTCTGCCTATGGTGAAGTGGTTGCCCGTAACAATGCTGGTGGCCGTATCGAAAACTTGGTTTACTACACAATCGGTACAGGTATCGGCGCAGGTGTCATCCAACGTGGCGAGTTTATCGGTGGTGCGGGTCACCCTGAGATGGGTCATTATTATGTTGCTAGACACCCAATGGATATTGAAAAAGAGTTTAAGGGTGTTTGTCCTTTCCATAAGGGATGTCTGGAAGGCTATGCAGCTGGTCCAAGTTTGGAAGCTCGTACAGGTGTTCGTGGGGAAAATATTGAACTCAACAACCCTGTTTGGGATGTTCAAGCCTACTATATCGCTCAAGCTGCGGTCAATGCGACAGTGACTTTCCGTCCAGACGTGATTGTCTTTGGTGGAGGGGTCATGGCTCAACAACACATGCTGGACCGTGTCCGTGAGAAATTTACATCTCTTCTCAGTGGCTATCTACCAGTACCAGATGTGCGTGATTACATCGTAACACCAGCAGTTGCAGAAAATGGTTCTGCCACACTTGGGAACTTTGTCCTTGCAAAAGAAGTTTCAAAATAAAGCACAAAATCCGCTTGGGAAACCAAACGGATTTTTTATGTGTCAAAGCATTTGCCAGAAAAAGTCAATAATATAGGTCAGACCGTAGGTATAAACCACGAGGGTAAAGGGCTTGGTCAGAATGATGATGGTCATATAGCGCTTGAAACTCATCTTGGTTAAGGCAGCCAGCATACAGAGAAAGTCAGCTGGGCTAATGGGCCAAATCATCATAAAGATAAAGAAACGGTCAAAACGATTGCCCTTATCCAACCAGCCGATATACTTGTCATAGGTGCGCTTGCTGACGACAGACTGGACAAAGGCGGCCCCATAGAGTCGCACCAGATAAAAGATAATGGCACAGCCAATCACGATGCCGATATAGTTGTAGATAGTCCCGATGATGTGCCCGTAGATAAAGACCCCAGCAACCGAGGTCAAGGCTCCTGGAATGATAGGGACGACCGTTTGTAAAATCTGTAAAAAGATAAAGAGGGGTGGCCCCCAGATACCTGCCTGCTGGATAAAGGCAGAGAGGGTTTCCTTAGACTGTAAAATCCCAGTCTGATAAGCCCAAATACAGAAAATCAAACTCCCAACCCCACCGACAATCGATGAGATGTTGATAACTTGCTGTAGAAGGGGAGAAACAGCTTTCATTTGTTTATCCTGTGACATGTAAACTCCTCATAGATAGTATAACTCTACTATACCATATTTTGGAGGAGAAAGGGGGAATGAGTCTTTTTGATGAGGAATAGAAAGTAAATAGGTCTTCGAGATTTAGAATAGCTCTACATACTAAAGTTTACATGTGTTCTAGGTTTAGAATAAGGGCAATTCCATAAATTTAAAAGAATTCTGCTGCTGACGGCGGTGACTAATGCTCAAGAGGAATATGACCAAGTGGAAAGTAAGGCGCGTGCTTCCAAGTCTGCCAAGGAAGTTGGCAAGAGCAGACAACTCCGTACTGAACTTTCAACTAGCTACGACCATACCGCAGCCAGTGCAGAAGCCTATCCTGAAAAGGAACACCTGACTCAACTTCTCAAGGCACTCAATAGCATTCGGGACAGCAAGCGTTGTCTCATCACTAGTAGCAAGAAAGATAAAAAGGCCAAACCAACAGAACTAGCTCAAGCCCAAGAAGCAGGATAAATACAACCCCTTAGAAGCGGATTTCTAAGGGGATTTTTTTGGTTTCGTGATATAATTTAAATGATATAATAATTTTGTTTGGCTAATTAAAAACATTAGATAGGGGTGCGGATTTGAATGATGATAAAAAAATTAGATGAATTATCCTTTTTGATTTTTATTGCAGGAAACTATGGAGTTAAAACAAATGTTATATCAGCTAAACAATTCTAATGATGATTTTGATAGATTTGAAATATCTATACCATTTCTCCCTATTTTATCATCCATTTGTTTAGCTTGGGTGGAAAAAAATTTGAGAAACATAAAGAAATAGTAAATTTTTCCAGATATTAAAGGTATTGATTTTTGTAACATTATTAAAAAAAGTTCGAATTAGTTTTTAAATTATATTCAGATAAAAGAGTTCTAAGAGCTTTTAAAAATGCTAAATAATAGTGCAGGAAAAACGAAAAAAATATTAGAAACTGATTATAATTTTTTTCTAGAAATTTGTCATTAGTATTGTTGGTCAAAAAGATTTAGGAGTATTTATGATTAACGATATTCCTATGGGAACACCAGTCAGTTAAGTATTTATCTGGAAGAAGTATTTGTCCAGAATAATTTTGATACTCTAAATAAATGGATGTTAAATAATAGGGAGTTTCTTATTGATTATTCTAGAACTTTAACAACATTTATTAATTCTATTACGATAGAATTTGAAGAAAAAAATTTTTCAATAGATCCAACTTTGGAAATTAACGTCACAAATTGTAAGTTAAGTTATATGGATAAATTTTTAATGGATACAAAAAGGCGCAATATCTTAATGGGGAAAAGTGCCTCTGGAAGCTCAAATGCAGTTATTTAATGTTTTATGTCAAAATAATTTCATAAATATTTTAGTTCCTGAAATATTTATGAAAAACAGATGATTTATTATATCGTTTAAAGTTACAAACTTATTTAGTTAGTGTCAATACTATAAAAAAATTTTTATAAGAGATTCTCAAGACTTTTAAATCCTCTTTTAGGGAAAAAAATATAGAAGAAATTATTGAATGTAAGGAGAAATACTTTTTTTGGAGAATACTCAATTTCGAAAACAACATTTTTTTCACTATTCTCTTACAGAAATTTCTAGTAAAAAAATTTTTTTAGGATACAAATATTATTTCAGAGCGGTTGTTGAGAGTTATGTAGAAATGAGTTTTGATGATTTTATAAAAAAATGATTGATGAAGAAACAGAGAAAAATTAATGCAATTATTGAAAAAGATAATAAGCTTTTAGATAGCGGAGAAAAATATGGCAGATACAATTTTAATTCTAGGTAATGGCTTTTGATATTGCTATGGGGCGAAAGACGAAATATACCGATTTTATTGACTTTGAAAAAAACAATTATTTTTCTAATCCAGATGAGAAGTTGCTTGAGTTTCTAAAAGTTAAAAAAATATTAGGATTGAGAAATACAGATATAATTTGTATTTGAAATTTATTAATGAAAAACAAGGATGGACTTGGAGAAAATTGGTCTAACCTTGAAATCATGATTTCTCAACTTGCAGATGCGATAATGTATTTTAAAGAAAATAATGATTTAATATTCAAAGTTGCTACTACAGGACAAACTGGGCTACTGGAAGAGAAATTATTACAAGAAAAAAATTATAGGTCAAAAATTATATATTGCAGATACTTTTCTCTCCATATTCTATGAAAAAAAGGCTGGGGTTCTTTAGAAAGAGAAGTTGCATTGGATAAATTAAATAACGAATTTATCAAGCAACTTGATCTATTGGTTGAATTGTTAGAAATATATTTATCTTATAGAGACTTTCTTGATTTTAAAGTTATCGAGATAAAATCCAAGCCAACAGCTTTGGATGCAGTACCTCATTTATTAAGTTCTTATGTTTTAAACTTTAATTATACCAACACGTCAGCTTATCTATTTGGAACTGTTGAAAAAAGAACTCACTTTATACATGGTCGAATTGATTTAGATAGAACGTTTAATAGGATTAATACCATGGTCTTTGGAATCGAGGATAAGGAAAATGATATCAACAGCGATCTAATTCCTTATCAGAAGTATTACCAAAGAGTTGTTAAAGAGACTGGAAATAAATTTGAGATGTTCTTTCTCTCAAACTATTTTGTTGAAAATTTACATGTATCGGGCACAGAAAAAAGTTTCCCTCACGAACGTAAAGTGGCCAAAAATATAATTATTTTTGGCCATTCAGTAGATCCTTTAGATAAAGAGATATTTCAAAAGAGTTTTGTATTAGCTGAGGAAGGTGGCTATCCATATCGATTTATTTTCACTTATTACGATGAATCAGCAAAACGTTCGATTATTAAGAATCTTGCAATCATTCTTGGTAAAGAAAAATTGGTAGAGTTAACAGGAAAAACGAAATGTTGTATTTATAAAGAGTGATGATAATGAGCGTATGAAGAAAGAGCTACTACCTTAATAAAATCAAAAAAATAATTGAACTTATATAATAAAATTGTAAAAATCTTAATCTAAAAACATTTCTATCCCACTCGTCTTCCTTAGGTCGAGTGGGTTTTCTTAAAATATGATAAAATAGAAAAGACAATACATTAAATAAGGGAAGTAAAAATGGCAAGTAAAGAAAATGCAGAACGCAAGGAGCTGCATCGTAAAATTTGGGCGATTGCAGACGATGTGCGTGGAGCTGTAGATGGTTGGGATTTTAAGCAATATATCCTAGGAATTCTGTTCTATCGCTTTATTTCAGAGCATATGGCAGACTATTTTGACCGTGCTGAGCATGAAGCTGGCGACTTAGAATTCCGTTATGCTAAACTGAGTGACCAAGAGGCTGAGCAAGATTTTAAACCAGGGACAGTTGAGGATAAGGGATTCTTCATTCTTCCGAGTCAACTATTTGAAAATATAGTCGAGAATGCCTCGCAAAATGAAAATTTAAACGAAGACTTGGCCAATATTTTTCAAGATATTGAGAAGTCAGCGATTGGCTTCAAATCAGAAGATGATATCAAAGGTTTGTTTGATAACTTGGATACACGAAGCAATATCCTTGGTGGAACTGTTCCGGAAAAAAATAAACGACTTTCTGACATTCTAAATGGTATCAATAGCATTAACTTTGGTAACTTTGAGGAAAATGACATCGATGCCTTTGGGGATGCCTATGAGTTTTTGATTTCCAACTATGCCAGTAATGCAGGAAAAAGTGGTGGTGAATTTTTCACTCCTCAGACAGTCTCTAAACTACTAGCTCGTCTAGTGATGGTCGGTAAAGACAAGATTAACAAGGTTTATGATCCGACATGTGGCTCAGGGTCACTCCTTCTTCAAATGAAAAAACAATATGAAGACCATATTCTAGAGGATGGATTCTTTGGTCAAGAAATTAATATGACCAACTACAACTTGGCTCGTATGAATATGTTCTTGCACAATATCAACTACAATAACTTTGATATTAAGCGAGGAGATACCCTTTTAAATCCTCAGCATCTGGAAGAAAAGCCGTTTGATGCTATCGTTTCTAACCCTCCGTATTCTGTCAAATGGGTGGGAGATGGAGATCCAACTCTAATAAATGATGACCGCTTTGCGCCGGCTGGTAAGCTAGCTCCTAAGTCAAAAGCTGACTTTGCCTTTATTATGCATAGTCTCAACCACCTGTCTAATAAAGGTCGAGCAGCTATTGTATGTTTCCCAGGAATTTTTTATCGTGGTGGAGCTGAAAAGACCATTCGTCAGTATCTAGTAGATAACAACTTTGTTGAAGCGGTTATTTCCCTTCCAGACAATCTCTTCTTTGGAACTTCTATCGCAACGACGATCTTGGTTTTGGCAAAAAATAAACTAGAGAACAAAACACTCTTTATTGATGCGAGTAAGGAATTCAAAAAAGAAACTAACAACAATGTTTTGACGGATAGCAATATCGAACATATAGTTGAATTATTCTCTAATTATCAAAATGTTGACTATAAATCTGCTCTTATTGATAATGATGTGATTGGTTCAGAGCAGGATTATAACCTATCTGTTTCAACCTATGTCGAACAAGAAGATACACGTGAGAAGATTGATATAGATGTTCTCAATAAAGAAATCGCTGAGACTGTTGCCAAAATTGACCACTTGCGTGCAGAGATAGACAAGATTGTAGAGGAGCTGAGCCATGGCAAATGATGTGATTCTCTATAGGACAGATGACGGCGAGTCCGCTATTGAACTTCACTTGGATAATGGAACGGTCTGGCTGACCCAACAAGAACTAGCTGAGCTCTTTCAAACTTCCAAGCAAAATATTAGTAAACATATCAAGGCTATTTTTGAAGATGGAGAATTAGATGAAACAGTGGTTGTCAACTATCAGTTGACAACCACTCGTCACGGTGCAATGGCTGGTAAAACTCAGTCAAAAAAAGTCGCCTACTATAATCTTGATATGATTTTAGCGATCGGCTATCGAGTGCGTTCCCCACGTGGCATTCAGTTCAGACTCTATGCTTCGACAATCTTGAAAGAGTATCTGATTAAGGGCTTCGCTATGGATGATGAGCGTCTGAAAAACTTGGGTGGAGGCTCGTACTTTAAAGAACTTCTTGAAAGAATCCGAGATATCCGCTCAAGTGAAAAAGTCTTTTACCGTCAGGTTTTAGATCTTTTCGCAACATCTAGTGACTACAATGCAAATTCACCAGAGGCAAAGACATTCTTTGCGACAGTTCAAAACAAGATGCATTATGCCATTCATCACAATACTGCCAGCGAACTCATCTACAATCGTGTTGATAGCGAAAAGGAGTTTATGGGCTTGACTACTTTTAAGGGAGACCTCCCTACTTTATCCGAAGCAAGAGTTGCCAAGAACTATCTGACAGAAAGGAACTTCGTGGGCTTAATCAGCTTGTATCAGGATACCTAGACTTTGCTGAAAGGCAGGCAGAGCGAGAAGAAGTCATGACCATGGCTGACTGGGTGACACATGTGGATCGAATCCTTCTGGCTACTGGAGAAGACTTGCTGGATAATAGTGGTTCTATCTCTCGTGAACAGATGAGGCAGAAGGTAGATAAGGAATATAAGAGCTACCAAGCCAAGACCCTTAGTCAAGTTGAAAAAGATTACCTCAAAGAAATTAAAAGCATTGAAAATCTAGCCAAGGAAGGAGGGAAATCATGAACATCCTAGAAGAAATCCAAAACTGTCCTGTTGAGTGGAAAGAGTTGGGGGAAGTGGTTGAATTTCATAGAGGGAACGGGTTGCAAAAGAAAGACTTTGTTGATGAAGGAAAACCTGTAATACATTATGGTCAAATATATACAAAATATAAATTTTCGACAAAAACCACTGTATCTTTTACTGATGATAGTGTATTTTGTAAGTTAAGAAAAGCGAAGCCTAATGATATTATTATGGCGACGACGTCAGAAAATGTAGAGGATGTAGGAAATCCATTGTATGGGAGGGAGATGAGGAAATAGGCATCTCTGGAGATTCCTATGTTTTAACGACTAATCAGAATTCAAGGTATATCAACTATTATTTTTAGAACTTTTCAATTTCAAAAAGCAGAAAGAGAAAAAGTGACAGGGACTAAAAGTAATTAGAATTAATTCTAAAGATATGGAAAAAAATTTTTAATTCCAATCCCACCTCTAGAAATTCAAGAAAAAAATCGTGCAAATACTTGACAAATTTACCGATTATGTTACAGAATTGACCTCAGAATTGACCTCAGAATTGACCTCACGTAAAAAGCAATATTCTTTTTATAGAGATAAACTGTTATCATTTGATGATGAGGTTTATCAGGTTGAGTGGAAGACACTCCTAGAGGTTTCTAAGAAGATAACATCAGGAGGCACACCAGATAGATCAAATAGTTTATATTATGGAGGTTCAATTCCTTGGCTTAGAACTCAAGAGGTAGATTTTCGGGAGATTTATGATACAGAATTAGCCATAACAGAAGAAGGATTAGCGAATTCATCAGCTAAATGGATTGAAAAAAATGCGGTTATAGTGGCTATGTACGGAGCAACTGCTGCGAAAGTAGGTATTGCCAAAATTCCATTAACAACAAATCAAGCATGCTGTAACATTGAGATAGATGAAGATATAGCAAATTATCGTTATGTTTACTATTGGTTGACTTATAATTATGAGACCTTGAAATCAATGGGACAAGGATCGCAATCAAATATTAATGCTGGGATAATAAAATCCTTCAAAATCCCAGTGCCATCTCTTGAAATCCAGTCCCGTATTGTTCAAGTTTTAGATAACTTTGATACGGTTTGTAACGACTTAAACATCGGACTTCCCAAGGAGATTGAACTACGCCAAAAACAGTATGAATATTTTAGAGAAAAACTCTTGACATTCGTCGCCGAAGGCGAGTACACTGAGAGTAGAGTAGAGTAGAGTAGAGTAGAGTAGAGTAGAGGAGTGGGACAACTCCGCTATTATCAAGCTTTTACAGTGGGTATTTGGTCCAATTCGAGTAAAGGTGGGACAAGTTGTCAATTTGCAACGTGGGAAACGTCTTGTTAGAAAGCAACTAACTACTTTAGGAAATGTTCCAGTTTATCAAAACAGTTTGATACCTTTAGGATATTATACTGAATCAAACAGAGTGAAAAATACTAGTTTTGTAATTTGTGCAGGGGCAGCTGGTGAAATTGGGTATAGTGCTGTGGACTTTTGGGCAGCAGATGATGTTTACACACATTAGAGACATCAGATAATATTTCTGATAAATTTATGTACTATGTCTTGTTAAGTAAGCAAGATAGCCTCAAATCACAGGTTCGAAAGGCTAGTATTCCTAGATTGTCTAAGGATATTATTGATAAAGTAACGTTCTATCTACCATCTCTTACTGAACAAGTAAGAATCGTTTCCATCCTTGACCATTTTAACACCCTAACCAATTCTCTTTCTGAGGGACTTCCAAAAGAAATCGAACTGAGACAGAAACAGTATGAATACTGGAGAGAACAATTATTAAATTTCAGTAAGTAAACAGTAAGGATTAAGTTATGAGTACCAATGATGAAAGATATGAAAAAAATTGGAGGATGTGGCATCTGAATTACAAAAAAATCCAATAAAAAAAGTTCAATTAATATATGCACTTAATGGAACTGGTAAGACTAGATTATCTTTAGAGTTCAAAAAAATTATTATCCAGCGGAGTAGAAGTGGAGCAAGATAATAAAATTTTTGTATTATAATGCTTTTACTGAAGATTTATTTTATTGGGATAATGATCTTGAATTTGGTTGTGATAGAAGACTTCTCATTAATCCAGATTCGGATTGGATAAAAAAATATTATTAATGTTGAAGGCGATACTGTACGTATTGTAAAAGAAATTTCAAAGTTATTTGGCAGATAATAACAATTCTAATAATGTAGTTTTTAGATGCATCTTTTTAGCTCGGATTCTTCTTCTGTTACATTTAGTTCTTCTATTGATGGAAATACTTCTGATAATATTAAAAATTTCTAGAGGAGAGGAAAGCAATTTTATATGGTCTGTATTTTATGTTTTTTTCTTGAATATGTAATTGAGCAGTTAAGTCTTCCTGAGGATGATAGACGGTCAAGGGAGTATGATAAATTAGAGTATATTTTTATAGATGATCCTATTTCATCTCTAGATGATCGGAGGATTATTGATGTTGCTTTAGATTTAGCAAAAGTTGATAAAATCAAGTAATAAAGAAAAATACAAATTTAAAGTTTATAGTTACAACACATCATGCTCTATTCTATAATGTCCTTCATAATGAATTAAATGGTGAAAAGTATACACTTAGGAAAATAAAAAGAACCTACTATCTTGAAAAACAACAAAGTGACTCTCCGTTTGCTTATCATCTGATGTTAAAAAAAGAACTGGAGGACGCTATTGAGAATAATCGATTAGAAAAGTATCATTTTACTCTCCTACGTAATTTATTAGAGAAGACAGCTACTTTTTTAGGCTATAGTACTTGGGGGGACTGCGTGATTCTAAAGGATGAAGAAGGAAATCTTGAAGACAGTTCACTTTATATAAGAAAGATTAATCTATTCAGTCATAGTTCGCATTCTGATTATGAAGGGAAAATATTAGAACCAGAGATGCAGAATGTTTTAAAACGAGTTTATGAAAAATTTATTGAAAACTTTAATTGGAAAAGATAACAGGAGGTAAAAATTGGTTGATTATTCAAAAGTACATGAAGTAATTGCGGAAACAAATGAAGGGATTCTCTTGGCTGAGTATCAACCAGAGTATCGCACAGATAGAGAATTTCAGTCTGAGGCAGATTTGGAAAGACAATTGCTTACGGATTTGGTCAATGGTCTCAATTATGAACGACTGGATATCCATACATCTGCGGAGCTTTTAGCGAATGCAAAGGTTCAAATTGAAAAGCTTAATAAGGTGACCTTTACGGATGCTGAATGGCAACGTTTTGTAGTCGAGTATTTAGACTGTCCCAATGAAGGTTTGGTTGAAAAGACACGAAAAATCCAAGAAAATCATATCTATGATTTTGTCTTTGATGACGGACGAATTAAAAATATTTTCATACTCGACAAGAAAAATATTCACAACAACAGCATGCAGGTCATCAACCAAGTGACGCAAGTGGGGAGCCATACCAATCGTTATGATGTGACCATTTTAGTCAATGGTCTTCCACTAGTTCAGATTGAATTGAAGAAGCGTGGAGTTAGTCTACAAGAAGCTTTTAATCAGGTTCACCGTTATAGTAAGGAAAGCTTTAACAGCGAAAATTCTTTGTATAAGTATGTTCAGATTTTTGTGATTTCGAATGGCACTTATACACGCTACTTTGCAAATACGACAGCTCAAAATAAAAATCACTATGAGTTTACCTGTGAGTGGGCAGACCGTAAGAATAAGACTATTCATGAATTGGAAGATTTTACTGTTACTTTCTTAAGTAAGCGTGTCCTCTTGGAAGTCTTGACCAAGTATTGTGTTTTTGATGTGGATAATACCTTGCTCATCATGCGTCCTTATCAGATAGCAGCAACTGAAAGTATCTTACGCAAGATTCATTCTTCCAATGAAATGAAGAATTTTGGAACCATAAATGCTTGTGGTTATATCTGGCATACGACAGGGTCAGGGAAACCTTGACCAGTTTTAAGACTGCGCGCTTAGCGACAGAGTTGGACTACATTGACAAAGTGATATTTGTTGTAGATAGAAAAGACTTAGACTATCAAACTATGAAGGAATATCAAAAATTCCAACCAAATTCAGTCAATGGTAGTAACAATACAAAAGAACTACAACGCAGTATCGAAGAAAATGATGATCGAATCGTTGTCACAACTATTCAAAAGCTAAATAAGTTTATCACTGCAAATCCTAATCATGAAGTCTATGCTAAGAAATGTGTCTTGATTTTTGACGAGTGTCATCGTTCTCAGTTTGGGAAGGCGCAAAAGCGCATTAAGAATACTTTTAAACAGTACGCCCTATTTGGATTTACAGGGACACCAATTTTCCCAGAAAATAGCTTGACGGGTGAAACAACGCAAGAAGTTTTTGGAGAACAGCTTCATAATTACGTTATTACGGATGCTATTCGAGATAAAAAAGTCTTGAAGTTCAAGGTTGATTACAACTATATCAAGCCTGAAATCAATAAGTATAGAGAAGCTGAAAAAGCAGTTGGCCGAGAGGTCGATGAGAAGAAGTTGAAAAAGATGGAAAAAGAACTTCTTCTTCACCCAGAACGGATCGCGACCATTACCGAATACTTACTTCGCGTGTATAATACAAAAACACACCGAAATCAACACTATACTCATAAACAAAAACAATTGTCTGGATTTAATGCCATGCTGGCTGTACAAAGTATTGAAGCAGCAAAATTATACTATGAAGAACTCCAACGACAGCAAGCAGCTTTACCAGAAGCTAAACGATTGAAAGTTGCAACTATCTTTAGTTTTGCACCTAACGAAGAACAGTCAGCTTATGGAGAAATTCAAGATGAAGAGCTAGAGCCTCAAGATACAGCCATGCCTCTATCTTCTAAAGAGTTTCTTTCTAGAGCGATTGATGATTATAATCACATGTTTAAGACCAACTTCTCAGCTGATGGGAAGGAGTTCCAAATTACTATCGTGACCTTTCTAAACGCGTTAAATCCAAGGAAGTGGATTTGCTGATTGTGGTCGGTATGTTCTTAACGGGATTTGATACCCCGACTATGAATACACTCTTTGTCGATAAAAATCTACGTTATCATGGTTTGATTCAGGCCTTCTCGAGAACCAATCGGATTTTTAACAAGGTTAAACCTTTTGGGAATATTGTTTGTTTCCGTGATTTAGAAAAGGCTACGCAAGAAGCTATTAAGACTTTTGGAGACACCAATAAGCTTGAAATCATCTTAGAAAAAAGCTTTAGTGAATACATGGATGGTTTCGTGGATCAAGTAACGGGTATAGAGGTCAAAGGCTATACTGCGATTTGTCAGGAAATTCTGGAAAGATTTCCGAATCCGCAAGAAATTGAAACAGAGCATGATAAGAAGGAGTTTGTTAAGTTATTTGGTGAGTTGTTGAAGCTTGATAATGTTCTTCGAAATTATGACGAATTTCAAGAAATTGACAAACCTATTTCAGAAGGTTATCTTCAGGATTTAAGAAGCACTTATGTGGAAATTCGAGATGAATTTTTGAACCTTAAAAATTATGAAAAGACCAAGGATTTGGATGTTGATCTTTCAGATGTTGAATTTGAGATCGAACTCCTAAAAACAGATGAGATTAACCTAGACTATATCTTGGCATTGATTGTTGAAAAATCGAAGAATTCTGAGTCTAAAGAAATAATGAAAGCAGAAGTTAGTCGTGTGATTCGTTCTAGTATAGATATCCGTGCCAAAGAAGAGTTGGTTATCGGGTTTATCAATGACACTGATTTGCAAAAATTGAAAGACCATGATGGGATTATCAATGCTTTCTATGAATATGGCAAGGAGCGCAAGAAAATCGCAATCCATGATCTAGCTGAGTCTGAGAAACTTGTAGCTGATTACCAATTATTCATCGACAAATCAATTCAACGAGGTTATGCTGAAAATAGTGGGACTGATTTGGATTCGATTATTCCACCAACTTCTCGTAGACAAGGAGCGCGTGAACGGAAAAAGCAAGAAGTTTTACGTAAGATTCAGTTGTTAGTAGAGACTTATTCAGGTATTTAATGATTGTTGACTAATATCTGTTAGAAAAATCAGGCTCTACAAAAAATACTATTTATTCGCTCATTATTCGCTCATTTTTAAGATATAACTTTGTTTCCATATTTCCGGGGAACTAGTAGAAAGTAAGGAGAAATATGGAAAATAACAACCAACGTGCCCTTTGCCAACAACTCTGGGCGGAAAATAAATACCTCGTTTTGAGCCATTCCAGCAATATTTACAATGAGATTCGCCAGTATCTCAAGAATGAAGAGGTGGAGGTGAGTGAGGTTCAAGAGATGATTGACCGTGCCTGTCAGATTCCAGAACACAGGGGTCAGGTTTGCAATGCCTTTCAGCATATTTGGGGATATTTCAAGAAGAAAGCAACGGAGACTGAACGCAAGGATTATATGTTTTTACTGGAGCGTTATCACTCTGGTCATGCCACCAAAGAAGACTTAATTGCTAAGACGAGAGAGTTACTTAAACGCTATCCCAATACCTACTTGCAACATTCGACTTTACTGAAAGGAAACTCCCATGAGACTTTGGCATGAGGCTTTGATTTCACAACTTCCCCGTCCTCAACTCTTGGGACAGCATCGAGAGTGCTGTGCCCTCCGTGGCAATGGCTGGGGCAGAAAGCATGCGACGGTTGACTATGTCTTTACCCACTCGCCCTATCGTCTCTATGCCTATCATGACTTGATTATGGAGGAGATGGTTAAAAGAGGCTTTAAGGTCAGTCCAGAGTGGCTGGATAAGAACTACCGAGGTAAGACCTGCCCTCCTTATCAAGACTTAGTAGAGGAAAAGCTGAAAAGTCCTATCTATAGTGAGCACGATGCTGCCTACTATAAGGAGTGTCTGGCTAATCTTCGAGAGAAGGGAATCAACTTATAGTCTTTTCTAATAACAAGCCATAGTCACTTATAAGAATTACTAATAAGGCGTTTGACCAGTCTAACTGAAATATAGTTAAAAAACAAGCTATACAAAGGATTTGAGGCATTTGTCTCAAGTCTTTTTCTTTTGTTTAAAACGGAGATATAGTTTCAAACTATATCAAAGCCTAATTTTTTACAATTATACAGATGATTTCTTTTCTGTTAAGATAGTTTCAACAACAAATTTTGGAGGACACATCATGTCAACTACAATCATCGGTTTCCCTCGTTTGGGCGAATTCCGCGAATTAAAATTTACAACTGAAAAATACTTTAGAAAAGAAATCTCAGAAGAAGAACTCTTGGCAGCAGCAAAAGACTTGCGTGCTAAACACTGGAACATTGTCAAAGAAAAAGGCATCACTGAAATTCCATCAAATGACTTTTCTCACTATGACAACTTCCTAGACGCAGCTTTCCTTTTCAACGTGGTACCTGCTTCAGTTCAAAACTTGGACTTGTCTGACCTTGAGCGCTACTTCGCTTTGGGTCGTGGTTACCAAGGAGAAAAAGGGGATGTTCGCGCCCTTCCAATGAAGAAATGGTTTAACACCAACTACCACTACATCGTTCCTAAGTTTGAAAAAGACACTCAAGTTAAACTTGCAGGTCACAAGATTTTTGATGAATTCCAAGAAGCCAAAGAACTTGGATTGAACACTCGCCCAGTTCTTGTAGGTCCATTCACATTCCTTCAATTGTCAGATTTTGAAGAAGGCGTGAAAGCAGAAGACTTCGTAAACAGCTTAGTGGCTGCTTACCAAGAAGTTTTTGCTAAATTAGCTGAACTTGGTGCGACTCGTATCCAACTCGACGAAGCTGCTCTTGTAAAAGATTTGACAGCTGAAGAAAAAGCTCTCTTCTTGAACCTTTACAACAAACTTTTGGCTGACAAAAAAGGTCTTGAAGTCTTGCTTCAAACTTACTTCGGAGATGTTCGTGACGTTTATGCTGACCTTGTAAACTTGCCAGTAGATGCTATCGGTCTTGATTTCGTTGAAGGTAAGAAAACTCTTGAATTGGTTAAAGGTGGCTTCCCAGCTGACAAGACTCTTTATGCAGGTATTGTCAATGGTAAAAACATCTGGCGTAACAACTACGAAAAGAGCTTGGCTGTTCTTGAGCAAATCCCAGCTGAAAACATTGTCTTGACAAGCTCATGCTCACTTCTTCATGTGCCATTTACAACTGCTAATGAAGAATTTGAACCAGCTATCTTGAACCACTTTGCTTTTGCGGTTGAAAAATTAGACGAAATCCGTGACTTGGATGCTATCCGCAATGGTCAAGGTGAAGAAGCATTTGCAGCCAACAAAGAACTCTTTGCGACTGAGCGTGTTGGTGTTAATGCTGAACTTCGTGCGCGCATCGCTGGTTTGACAGACGCAGACTACACTCGTTTGCCAGCTTTTGCAGAGCGTGAAGCTATCCAAGAAGAAGCTTTCAAACTTCCAGCTCTTCCAACAACAACTATCGGTTCATTCCCTCAAACAAAAAGAAGTTCGTGCCAAACGTTTGGCTTACCGTAAAGGTGAATTGTCTCAAGAAGAGTACGACGCTTTCCTTGCTGAAACGATCGATGAATGGATCAAATGGCAAGAAGATATCGACTTTGATGTCCTTGTTCACGGTGAATTCGAGCGTAACGACATGGTTGAGTACTTTGGTCAAAACTTGTCAGGATACCTCTTCTCTAAAAATGGTTGGGTACAATCTTACGGTATGCGTGGGGTGAAACCACCAATCATCTGGGGTGATGTAACTCGTCTTAACCCAATCACTGTTAAATGGTCTAGCTATGCACAAAGCCGTACAAACAAACCTGTTAAAGGTATGTTGACTGGACCTGTTACCATTCTCAACTGGTCATTCCCACGTGAAGACATCTCTATCAAGGATTCTACTCTTCAAATCGCCCTTGCTATCAAGGATGAAGTGCTGGACCTTGAAGCTGCTGGTGTGAAAAATCATCCAAATCGATGAGGCTGCTCTTCGTGAAAAATTGCCACTCCGTCGTAGCGACTGGTACGAAGACTACCTTGACTGGGCAATTCCTGCCTTCCGCTTGGTACACTCAACAGTAGCGCCAGATACACAAATCCACACTCACATGTGTTACTCAGAATTTACAGATATCATCCCAGCTATCGACAACTTGGATGCGGACGTTATCTCATTTGAGGCTAGCCGTTCAAACCTTGAAATCTTGGACGAACTCAAAGCGAAAAAAACTTCCAAACAGAAGTGGGACCTGGGGTTTATGATATCCACTCACCTCGTGTACCAAACGAAGGCGAAATCGACCACACAATCGAAGCCATCCTTGCTAAAGTGCCAAGCAAGAAAGTTTGGATCAACCCTGACTGTGGTTTGAAAAACACGTGGTATTCCAGAAACAAAAAGAAAGCTTGATCCGCCTTTGTTGAAGCAGCTAAAGCTGCGCGTGAGAAATTGTAAGATAAGGATTTCTCTAGAAGCGCTGTTTGGTCAATCTGCCTGTTTCACTTGGATTCTAGGAATCCAGCTAACGAAAAAAATCAACTAGAAAAAGGATAATGACTATGTCACGCCAAACACCGTCACTCTCATTTGAAGTGTTCCTCCCAACCCAGCCGTGGGTAATGATAAAATTATTTCTGCTCTTCAAGATATGCAGGAGTTGGCTCCCCACTTTATCAGTGTGACTGCCAGCAATAATAAATTTAATATCAAGGAAACGACGGTTCGTTTGGCTGACTTTATCCAAAAATGACTTGGCGATTCCGACTATTGCTCACTTGCCAGCCATCTATTTGACCAAGGACAAGGTTGCTGAAACCATTGCTGACTTGGACAAGGTTGGAGTGCAGAAAAATTTTGGCTCTTCGTGGGGATATTATTCCTGATGTGGAACCACAAAAGGATTTCCGCTACGCAACTGACTTGATTGAGTTCATCAAGGAACAAGCCCCTCATTTTGATATTGTTGGCGCTTGCTATCCAGAAGGACATCCAGATTCACCAAATCAGATTTCAGATATTCAAAATCTAAAGAAGAAAGTAGATGCAGGCTGTTCGAGCCTTGTAACTCAGCTTTTCTTTGACAATGAGCGCTTCTATGATTTTCAAGACAAGTGCATCTTGGCTGGGATTGATGTTCCCATTCATGCAGGGATTATGCCAATTCTGAATCGAAATCAGGCTCTCCGTCTCTTGAAGACTTGTGAGAATATCCATCTTCCACGCAAATTTAAAGCCATCTTAGACAAGTATGAGCATGACCCTGAGTCGCTCAGAGCAGCAGGACTTGCCTATGCAGTGGACCAAATCGTGGACTTGGTAACTCAGGATGTTGCCGGTGTGCATCTCTACACTATGAACAATGCTGAAACAGCAAAATACATCCACCAAGCAACCCATGCCTTGTTTAATCATCAGTCTTTAGGATAATAAAAAGCAAACCATTCTCCTCAGGTGAGGGGAATGGTTCCTTTTTAATGGTAAAGACCGGACTTTTTAAGAAAAATATGATAAAATAAACTCTGTACGTACTTGATACAAAGATGAGGGTATTAAAAAAATAATGCATTTAAACTGAGAGTCTTAGATATTTTAGCATCAAATCTTTCTGATAACTAACGGTAGGAAAGAGCGACACGAACGAGTCAAATCGATGTTATTTGACGAGAGAGTTAGTAAAGCATTTAGCTAATCGCCTAATAGCGGTTAGCGTGAAAGGATTAGATGCTTTAGCATCAAACCTTTCTAATGATTTGTATCTTGAGTAATTGAAAACGGGCTAAATCCCTAGTGAAAAAGATAGATTTCCTGGTGTACATGGTACACTGCGTCAATCTCCTATTTTCATACGGGATTCTTCACGCCCTTAGTATCTTGATTTTTGTAGGCAAGGCGTATAATTTCATCAATCCAAAGGGGATTAAAATGACAAAACAAGTGTTTCAAACGACTTTTGCGGGTCGTGAGTTAATTGTAGAGACTGGTCAGGTTGCTAAGCAAGCAAATGGCTCTGTTGTCGTGCGTTACGGTGAGTCAACTGTCTTGACTGCGGCCGTTATGTCTAAGAAGATGGCGACTGGGGGATTTCTTCCCTCTTCAAGTCAACTATGAAGAAAAAATGTATGCAGCTGGGAAGTTTCCTGGTGGCTTTATGAAACGTGAAGGACGTCCTTCGACAGATGCGACCTTGACAGCGCGTTTGATTGACCGTCCAATCCGTCCCATGTTTGAGGAAGGTTTCCGTAACGAAGTCCAAGTCATCAACACCGTGCTTTCTTATGATGAAAATGCTTCTGCACCAATGGCAGCTATGTTTGGTTCATCTTTAGCGCTTTCTATCTCAGATATTCCGTTTGACGGACCAATCGCTGGGGTACAAGTGGGCTATGTAGATGGCCAAATCATCATCAACCCTAGTCAAGAACAAGCAGAGCAATCTCTTCTTGAATTGACAGTAGCTGGTACCAAACACGCTATCAACATGGTAGAGTCTGGTGCCAAAGAATTGTCAGAAGAAATCATGTTGGAAGCCCTTCTCAAAGGGCACGAAGCAGTCAAAGAATTGATTGCCTTCCAAGAAGAAATCGTTGCTGCTGTCGGTAAAGAAAAAGCAGAAGTAGAATTGCTTCATGTAGATGCTGATTTGCAGGCTGAAATCATCGCAGCCTACAACAGCGACCTCCAAAAAGCGGTTCAAGTAGAAGAAAAATTAGCTCGCGAAGCTGCAACTCAAGCAGTTAAAGACCAAGTAACCGCTGTTTACGAAGAAATATGCAGACCATGAAGAATTTGACCGTATCATGCGTGACGTGGCTGAAATCTTGGAACAAATGGAACACGCTGAAGTGCGTCGTTTGATTACAGAAGATAAGGTTCGTCCTGACGGCCGTAAGGTCGATGAAATCCGTCCTTTGGATGCGGTTGTTGACTTCCTTCCTCGTGTGCACGGCTCTGGTCTCTTCACTCGTGGACAAACTCAGGCTCTTTCAGTTTTGACTTTGGCACCAATGGGAGAAACTCAAATCATTGATGGTTTGGATCCAGAGTACAAGAAACGCTTTATGCACCACTATAACTTCCCTCAATACTCTGTAGGGGAAACTGGTCGTTACGGTGCGCCAGGTCGTCGTGAAATTGGTCACGGTGCTCTTGGTGAGCGTGCTCTTGCTCAAGTCTTGCCAAGTTTGGAAGAATTCCCATATGCGATCCGCTTGGTAGCTGAGGTCTTGGAATCAAATGGTTCTTCATCTCAAGCTTCTATCTGTGCGGGAACGCTTGCTCTTATGGCTGGTGGTGTGCCAATCAAGGCGCCAGTAGCTGGTATTGCCATGGGACTTATCTCAGATGGAAATAACTATACAGTATTGACAGATATTCAAGGTTTGGAAGACCACTTTGGAGATATGGACTTCAAGGTTGCCGGTACTCGTGACGGGATTACAGCCCTTCAAATGGATATCAAGATTCAAGGAATCACTGCAGAAATCTTGACTGAGGCTCTTGCCCAAGCCAAGAAAGCCCGTTTTGAAATCCTTGATGTGATTGAAGCAACGATTCCAGAAGTTCGCCCAGAATTGGCTCCAACTGCTCCGAAAATTGATACGATCAAGATTGATGTGGACAAGATTAAGATTGTCATCGGTAAAGGTGGAGAAACCATCGACAAGATTATCGCTGAAACAGGCGTTAAGATTGATATCGATGAAGAAGGAAATGTATCTATCTACTCTAGCGACCAAGATGCTATTAACCGTGCCAAAGAAATCATTGCTGGTTTGGTCCGTGAAGCTAAGGTGGATGAAGTGTACCATGCGAAGGTTGTTCGTATCGAGAAATTTGGTGCCTTTGTCAACCTCTTTGACAAGACAGATGCTCTTGTTCACATTTCTGAAATGGCTTGGACTCGTACTAACCGTGTAGAAGACTTGGTAGAAATCGGGGATGAAGTCGATGTTAAGGTTATCAAGATTGATGAAAAAGGCCGTATTGATGCCTCTATGAAGGCACTTCTACCTCGTCCACCAAAACCTGAGCATGATGAAAAGGGTGAAAAGTCTGAGCGACCTCACCGTCCACGTCATCACAAGGACCACAAACCTAAGAAAGAATTTACAGAAACACCAAAAGATTCAGAATAAGAAAAGGAGAGATGTATGGGATGGTGGCGCGAAACCATTGATATCGTGAAAGAAAATGATCCAGCGGCCCGCACCACTTTGGAGGTTTTGCTGACTTATCCAGGTGTCAAGGCCTTGGCGGCCCACCGTCTCTCGCATTTTCTCTGGAAGCATGGCTTCAAACTCCTGGCTCGTATGCACAGTCAGTTCTGGCGCTTTTGGACTCAGATTGAGATTCATCCAGGTGCTCAGATTGATTCAGGTGTCTTTATTGACCACGGTTCAGGCTTGGTGATTGGAGAGACAGCGATTGTTGAAAAAGGCGTTCTCCTTTATCACGGAGTGACCCTCGGTGGGACTGGTAAGGATGTAGGCAAACGCCATCCGACCGTACGTAAAGGAGCTCTCATATCAGCTCATGCCCAAGTTATCGGGCCTGTAGAAATCGGTGAAAATGCCAAGGTCGGTGCAGCAGCAGTTGTCGTGGCAGACGTACCTAGTGAAGTGACGGTTGTCGGTATTCCTGCTAAGATTGTCCGTGTTCATGGTAAGAAGGATGAGCCAGTCATTCACGAAGTCGAAGAAAAACGAGAGTACTACGTCAATAAACTCGAGCAGGCTAAAGAAGCCAGTCACAGATCGTCTGGTTTGTAGAGGATAGCTATATGATTCAAGCAAGAAATAAGTTGAGCCAAGAGGAGTTATCTGAGGCGAAAAAAACTAATTAACTGTTGTCAAAACTATGACGGTACCTATCGTGATCCCTATCTCTCTAACATGCTTAATTTTGACCTAAACATGCCCGCCTTTTTTTCCTTTATTATGAAAAAGGCGAACTTGTTGGTTTATTAACTGTCTATGCAGATGATCAAGATGTAGAAGTGACGATACTGGTTCATCCAGCTCATCGCCGTCAGGGGATTGCGCGTGCATTGTTTACTAGTTTTGAGAGAGAAACAGCTTCTTTTCCGATTCATTCAGTTACTTTTCAGACAGAACGTATTTTTTTAGACCGTCATCCTGATTTTGTCAATAACTGGGGACTGGTCAAGGATGAAGATACAGAAACCTGGTTAGGTAAGGATAGAAGACCTTATCCGTTAGGAAATGTTTCTAATCTTGAAGTTTTGTTAGCAGATAGTTCGTATCAGGAGCAAATTAGCCAGTTAAAATTTCAGGCATTTTCAGAGGAACATGAATCGAGTGAAGTTGTGGATAGATATGTTGCCGAAGCTCTGAAGGATCCAGAAAGTCGCCTATATATTTTACTAAAAGACGGTCAGCTTATTGGAACTTGCACGGTAGATTTGTCGACTAATACGAATTACTTCTATGGTTTGGCAATATCGGAATCTGAACGTGGAAAAGGCTATGGAAGCTACTTAGCAAAATCCCTTGTCAACCAACTAATTGAGCAAAATGATAAGGAATTTCAGATTGCAGTAGAGGATAGCAACGTAGGTGCCAAACATTTGTATGAAAAAATCGGCTTTGTCAAACAGACGCAGGTGGTTTATCTGAATGAGAAAGGAGCAAGGGATTCCGAAGTGTAGAGACATTCGGACTGAAATTCAATTGAACTGGCAGTGATGAAACTAAGTGTTCTTGGATTTTAGCTTTCCTGACTATTATTTTATGATTAAAATCTATGACACCATGTCTCGTGATTTGCGAGAATTTGTCCCTATCGAGGGCGGTAAGGTTAAGATGTATGTCTGTGGGCCAACCGTGTACAACTATATACACGTGGGGAATGCCCGTTCGACGGTGGCTTTTGATACCATTCGTCGCTATTTTGAGTATTGTGGGTACGAGGTTGCCTATATTTCCAATTTTACGGATGTGGATGATAAGATTATCAACCGTGCTAAGGAAGAAGGCATTACACCTCAGGAGGTTGCGGACAAGTACATCGCTGCTTTTCGTGAAGATGTGACGGCCTTAGGCGTGAAGCCTGCAACTCGCCATCCTCGTGTAGTGGAGTTTATGGAGGATATTATCCGTTTCGTGGAAGACTTGATTGAAAAAGGCTTTGCCTACGAGAGTCAAGGGGATGTCTACTTCCGTGTTGAAAAATCCCACAACTATGCTAAATTAGCAAATAAAACCTTGGAAGATTTGGAGCTAGGTGCTTCAGGTCGTACCGATGAAGAAACGGCTCGTAAGGAAAATCCTGTAGACTTTGCCCTCTGGAAAACTGCCAAGCCAGGCGAGATTTCTTGGGATAGTCCTTGGGGACCTGGTCGTCCAGGCTGGCATATCGAGTGTTCAGTCATGTCGACAGAGATTTTGGGCGATACCATTGATATCCACGGTGGTGGAGCCGACCTAGAGTTTCCACACCACACCAATGAAATTGCTCAGTCAGAAGCCAAAACAGGTAAGACCTTTGCCAATTACTGGATGCACAATGGCTTTGTTAATATTGATAATGTCAAGATGTCTAAATCTTTGGGTAACTTTATCACCGTACACGATGCCCTCAAAACTCTTGACGGGCAAGTGCTTCGATTCTTCTTTGCGACACAACATTACCGTAAGCCTATCAACTTTACCGAAAAGGCAGTGCGTGATGCAGAGACCAATCTCAAGTATCTGAAGAACACTTATGAGCAACCATTTTCTGGAACGGTTGATGCCCAAGAGTTACAAGCCTTTAAAGATAAGTTTGTAGCTGCTATGGATGAGGACTTTAACGCTGCCAACGGTATCACAGTTGTCTTTGAAATGGCCAAATGGATCAACTCAGGAAACTATGATGCAAGTGTTAAGGAAGCTCTTGCGGCTATGTTGGAGGTCTTTGGGATTGTCTTTGTTGAGGAAGTTTTGGATGCAGACATTGAAGCCTTAATCCAAAAACGTCAAGAAGCGCGTGCTAATCGTGACTTTGCGACAGCGGACCAAATCCGTGATCAATTGGCTGCTCAAGGGATTAAGCTCCTTGACACCAAAGATGGAGTGAGGTGGACTCGTGATTGATGTCAATCTCATTAATGGGATTGCGTTGGCTTTTGAGGGAGATGCAGTGTATTCCATGTATATTCGCCGCCACCTCATTCTCAAAGGCATGACAAAGCCCAATAAACTCCACCAAGAGGCGACTAAGTATGTGTCAGCCAAGTCTCAAGCTCACTTGATTGCCCTCATGTTGGAGGAGCAAGTCCTGACGGAAAAAGAAGAAGAAATCTACAAACGTGGTCGCAATACCAATAGCCATACCAAGGCCAAAAATGCTGATGTGGTGACTTACCGCATGTCTACAGGTTTTGAAGCAGTGATGGGTTATCTCCATATGACTGAAAATTTGGAACGTCTTGAGAGCTTGATTTCATGGTGCATCCAAAAAGTGGAGGGCTAGGATATGATTGCAAAGGAATTACAAGACTGGTTTCCTGAGGCTCAGATTTTAGACCAACCTGTTGAGAAAGAGGGATATCTTACTCTTCCTTTAGCTTCTCAGCAGTGGATTTTGTTGGAGGAAGCTGGTCTCAGTGAGCGTGAAAAGCAGTTGGTTGCCCTTTTGACCCAGCAGGAGCAAGCTAGTTCGCTCAATCCTTGGTATCCCTATCTGATTGAGGGAAAGGGGCAGGCACCGCAAGCATTTAAAAAGATTCAGCTGGTTTATTGCCATCTTTCCTATTTCCAACAGGAAAATCTGGCCTCTTGGCTGGATATGATGCGGACCCTTTTTCTGAACTGTCAGACAGTGCTTCAGGTCGGAGCTCAGGATTATGTTTCGTGCTTCAGCAAGACAAATACACCTCTGTACGTTCAATCTTATCTGATACGATTGAAGCGGTTGAGTATGATTTTGGACTGCGTCTCTCTATCATGCTAGGTCAGGTTTGGTCTCAGACAGGTCATCAAGTCCTATCCGACTTGATCAAAGCGGAGCGAGATTTGTTTAAGACTTGGTGGCGTCAGGGTCACCAAGGTGTTCATACCTTTTCTCAGCTCTATCTTTGGAGTATGGGAGAAAGACTCGTGGACTTGAAGGCAATCAAGGAATGTCTACACCAGATGATTTTGGATCAAGATCAGATTCAGGAAATCATCCTCTCCCTTTGGGAAAATAGTGCTGTCCTAACAAAAACAGCCCAGCAACTCTATCTGCACCGCAATTCTCTCCAATACAAGATTGATAAGTGGGAAGAATTGACAGGGCTTCAATTGAAGGAATTGACTGATCTCACCCTGTGTTATCAATTGATTTTACCAGATATTCTATAAAGTTTTGTGCAAGTTGCACAGAACTTTTTTATTTTTTTGGTCATCTTGCCATAGAAAAGTTAAGCGTTTTCATTTATAATAAAACTATCAAAAGACAAAAGGAGTTCACCTCATGGTAGAATTGAATCTTAAAAACATTTACAAAAAATATCCAAACAGCGAACACTACTCAGTTGAAGACTTCAACTTGGACATCAAAGACAAAGAGTTTATCGTTTTCGTAGGTCCTTCAGGATGTGGTAAATCAACAACTCTTCGTATGATTGCTGGTCTTGAAGACATCACAGAAGGTACTGCATCTATCGATGGCGTGGTTGTCAACGACGTAGCTCCAAAAGACCGTGACATCGCCATGGTATTCCAAAACTACGCTCTTTATCCACATATGACTGTTTATGACAACATGGCTTTTGGTTTGAAATTGCGTAAATACAGCAAAGAAGATATCGACAAACGTGTGCAAGAAGCTGCAGCAATCCTTGGCTTGAAAGAGTTCTTGGATCGTAAACCTGCTGACCTTTCAGGTGGTCAACGTCAACGTGTTGCCATGGGGCGTGCGATTGTCCGTGATGCAAAAGTATTCTTGATGGACGAACCTTTGTCAAACTTGGATGCAAAACTTCGTGTATCAATGCGTGCTGAAATTGCGAAATTCACCGTCGTATCGGAGCTACAACTATCTATGTAACTCACGACCAAACAGAAGCAATGACACTTGCAGACCGTATCGTTATCATGTCAGCAACTAAGAACCCTGCTGGTACAGGTACTATCGGACGTGTAGAACAAATCGGTTCTCCTCAAGAAGTTTACAAAAACCCAGTTAACAAATTCGTTGCAGGATTCATTGGAAGCCCAGCTATGAACTTCATTAATGTGAAATTAGTTGGTAGCGAAATTGTTTCTGACGGTTTCCGTTTGAAAGTGCCAGAAGGCGCTTTGAAAGTTCTTCGTGAAAAAGGCTACGAAGGTAAAGAATTGATCTTCGGTATTCGTCCAGAAGATGTGAATGCAGAGGAAGCATTCCTTGAAACATTCCCAGAATCAGTTGTAAAAGCGACTATCTCTGTATCAGAATTGCTTGGTTCAGAATCTCACCTATACTGCCAAGTTGGTAAAGATGAATTCGTTGCTAAAGTTGATGCTCGTGACTACTTGCAAACAGGCGCAACAGTTGAACTTGGATTTGACTTGAACAAAGCCCACTTCTTCGATGTAGAAACTGAAAGAACAGTTTATTAAGATAAATGAAATGTCAAAACACTGCTAGAGAAATCTGGCAGTGTTTTTTGAGATGTGGATTGATTGAGAAGGAATTTTCTAGTTTTCATATTCTTAAAAAAGTGATAAAATGGTAGGAAGAATTGGAGAGTAGAGATGCCGAAAGAAGTGAATTTGACGGGCGATGAAGTTGTCGCTTTAACGCAAAAATATTTATCAAAAGAAGATGTTGCTTTTGTCCATAAGGCCTTAGTCTATGCTGTTGAATGCCACAGTGGCCAGTATCGGAAATCTGGCGAACCTTACATTATTCACCCTATCCAAGTGGCAGGGATTTTAGCCAAACTTAAGCTAGATGCCGTAACAGTTGCCTGTGGTTTCTTGCATGATGTGGTAGAAGATACAGATGCGACCTTGGATGATTTGGAGAGAGAGAGTTTGGCCCTGATGTGCGGGTAATCGTCGATGGGGTTACCAAACTTGGTAAGGTCGAGTACAAATCGATCGAGGAGCAATTGGCGGAAAATCATCGCAAGATGCTCATGGCCATGTCTGAGGACATCCGTGTTATCTTGGTCAAACTGTCTGACCGCTTGCACAATATGCGGACCCTGAAACACCTTCGAAAAGACAAGCAGGAGCGCATTTCCAAAGAAACCATGGAAATCTATGCTCCACTTGCCCATCGTTTGGGGATTTCCAGTGTCAAATGGGAGTTGGAAGACCTATCTTTCCGTTATCTAAATCCAACGGAGTTTTACAAGATTACCCATATGATGAAGGAAAAGCGCAGAGAGCGTGAAGCCTTGGTGGATGAGGTGGTCACAAAATTAGAAAACTATACAACGGATCGTCACTTGAAAGGGAAGATTTATGGTCGTCCCAAACATATTTACTCGATTTTCCGCAAAATGCAGGATAAGAGAAAACGTTTTGAGGAAATCTATGATTTGATTGCTATTCGTTGTATTTTGGATACCCAAAGTGATGTTTATGCCATGCTTGGTTATGTGCATGAGCTTTGGAAACCGATGCCAGGTCGCTTTAAAGACTATATTGCTAATCGCAAGGCCAATGGTTACCAGTCTATCCATACGACTGTTTATGGGCCAAAAGGGCCGATTGAATTCCAGATTCGGACCAAGGCTATGCACGAGGTAGCTGAGTACGGGGTTGCGGCTCACTGGGCTTATAAGAAAGGCGTTAAGGGGCAGGTTAACAGCAAGGAATCAGCTATTGGGATGAACTGGATTAAGGAGATGATGGAGCTCCAAGACCAGGCCGATGATGCCAAGGAATTTGTCGATTCAGTTAAGGAAAACTATCTGGCTGAGGAGATTTACGTCTTTACCCCAGATGGAGCTGTCCGCTCTCTTCCAAAAGATTCAGGACCGATTGACTTTGCCTATGAAATCCATACAAAAGTCGGGGAAAAAGCAACTGGTGCCAAGGTCAATGGCCGTATGGTTCCACTGACAACCAAGCTCAAGACAGGTGATCAGGTTGAAATTGTCACCAACCCTAACTCATTTGGACCTAGCCGTGACTGGCTCAATATGGTCAAGACCAGCAAGGCGCGCAATAAGATTCGTCAGTTCTTTAAAAATCAAGATAAGGAATTGTCTGTCAACAAGGGCCGTGAAATGCTGATGGCTCAGTTCCAAGAAAATGGCTATGTGGCCAATAAATTTATGGACAAGCGTCATATGGACCAAGTTCTGCAAAAGACCAGCTACAAGACAGAAGAATCCCTCTTTGCGGCTATTGGTTTTGGAGAAATTGGAGCTATTACGGTCTTTAACCGTCTGACTGAAAAGGAACGTCGTGAGGAAGAACGTGCCAAGGCCAAGGCGGAAGCAGAAGAGCTTGTCAAAGGTGGCGAGATCAAGGTTGAAAACAAAGAAACCCTCAAGGTTAAGCATGAGGGTGGAGTGGTCATTGAAGGTGCCTCAGGTCTCCTAGTGCGGATTGCTAAGTGTTGTAATCCTGTTCCTGGTGACGATATTGTCGGTTACATTACCAAGGGTCGAGGTGTGGCTATTCACCGTGTGGACTGTATGAACCTGCGCGCCCAAGAAAACTACGAGCAACGTCTCCTTGATGTGGAATGGGAAGACCAGTATTCAAACTCAAATAAGGAGTATATGGCCCATATCGACATCTATGGCCTCAACCGTACAGGACTGTTGAACGATGTGTTGCAAGTCCTCTCAAATACAACCAAGAATATCTCAACAGTCAACGCCCAACCAACCAAGGATATGAAATTTGCCAATATCCATGTGTCCTTCGGCATTGCCAACCTCTCGACACTGACTACGGTCGTGGACAAGATTAAGAGTGTGCCAGAAGTTTACTCTGTTAAACGTACCAATGGCTAATTGTCCGAGCTCTTACTAGAAAGGCTATTATGAAAATCATTATTCAACGGGTTAAAAAAGCCCAAGTGAGTATAGAAGGCCAGGTTCAGGGAAAAATCAATCAGGGACTCTTATTGCTGGTTGGTGTTGGACCAGAGGACCAAGAGGAAGATTTGGACTATGCTGTGAGAAAGCTTGTCAACATGCGGATTTTTTCAGACGCAGAAGGCAAGATGAACCTGTCTGTCAAAGATATTGAAGGAGAAATTCTCTCTATTTCTCAGTTTACCCTCTTTGCGGATACTAAGAAAGGCAATCGTCCAGCCTTTACAGGGGCAGCCAAGCCTGATATGGCATCAGACTTCTATGATGCATTCAATCAAAAATTAGCGCAAGAAGTGCCAGTTCAGACAGGTATCTTTGGAGCGGATATGCAGGTTGAGCTGGTCAATGACGGACCAGTCACCATTATCCTTGATACTAAAAATAGATAAGAAAGACCAAGCCCAGTCGGCTTGGTTTTTCTCATCAATGCCAGCATGATTCCATCAATGACAAGGGGTTGAATGGTCTTGGTGTAGATGATTTTTTTCATGCTAAAACCTCTTTTTCCTTAGAGACATTCCCACAAAGAGATGTGTTTGTCGTAAAAGTCTGGATAGTTGTCTCTTAGGTAGTCAGCCGTCATATAATATAAAGTAGAATGGCAAGCAGTGATGATTGGCATAAGAGAGGTAAAACGCTGAGAACTAACGAAGGTTAAAAGGACAAAAAATAGAAAATCAATGGTGAGAACCCCTAAATAGTAGAAGCGAATCTTTTTATTGATTTGAGGATAAATCTCAGCGAATTGATGTTTGAGTCGGACAACCAAGCGAAACAGCAGTAGTCCCTGAGCAAGGAGGAAAATAAAACCAGAGAGCAAGAGCCACTCCAAAGATGTCTCGGGTCTTTTGCTAAAAAATGCCAATAGTAGCAAATCGATAACTGCAATTGTTGTAAAATGGAGTCTAAAGAGTTTTTTCATAAGATGACCTCCCTCTTTTATCTATCTTCATTCTACTCCAAAAGAATGGGAGTTACAACTAAAATGATAAAAATAGCAGAAGGGAGCTTCTCTTAAGTTGGCTAGTATTCTTTATTTGAGTTTCCTGATATTATCTAATTTCTTCATCATTCCAGACAAATAAAGCTCCGATTGCATTGAGGATATAAAAGATGTATTTTCCGATATTGGCAAAATTTCCTTGAATACCAGCTTTTGTCAGCTGAACGAAATTGTAAATCAACCAAAAGCCCCACTGAGTTGTTAGTTTCAATGCGTTAAAAGCATTGGCAATGAGAGACAGTGCAAAGGCAATGGTTGTTACGTAGGCAAGGAGATTCATCTTGCCCCCATATCCGATATAGTTGGTCACAAAGGCAAAGAGGAAGGCGATGATTGAAATGATCATGGCTGCCAATTTTACCTGTTTTTGGCTCATTTGGTTGGGTCTGCCTTCTTGCGAAGCTTCCCATTTCTTAATAGCAAAGGTATAAATGAGGAAGGTGACAGGATAGGTGATAATGGCCGCCTTATTTCCAAGGATATAATCAATGGTACCAGATAAAATCGTATTGACAATGCCAAAGTAATTTCCCCATTTGCTTAATTTTCCCGTGAAACGAGTGGACAACATGGAAATCCCAACATTGGTTACGGAAATCAATCCAAAGGGAACAAGGGCAGTCCAGGGGCCCCAATCTACGAATTTATCGAGACGAGAGTTGAGGTAACCAGATGCAATCGCAATTCCAACGACCAAAGCAACCCCGAAGAGGTCAAACCATTTGGATGTCGCAAAAATTTTTAGTGATTTTTTCATATATTAAGATATCTTTCTTTTTTTACAAATATTCTACAACTAAATGAAAGTAAAATCAAATGATAGAAATAAACCCTGAAAATAAAATTTTCAGGGGTGGTTGAGTACTTGAGAAATTAGTCGATTTTCTCGACATAGAGTTGTTTGGCAATGTCCATACCTACTTGTAAATCCTCGTTTTTACTGAGGATAGTGAAAGTATTGCTGAAGCCATCAAACTGCTGGACTTGGAGATGATCACCGATGTGAAGCGAGTGCTTATCCAAATAATTGAGAATCTCAAAACTATCATGCACCCGAGTCAGGAGGTAGGAGCCAGCTTCCTTGATGTCAGCTAGTGGCAGGTTATTAATTTCAACTAGGAGTTCTCCCTTGGCAGGAATAGTTCCTCCGTGAGGGCAGGTCTTGGGAAATCCAAGCAATTTTTCTAGTCTCTCCACGAATAGCTCAGAGACAGTATGTTCCAAGACCTCAGCTTCCTCGTGAATCTGGTCACTCGTATAGTCTAAATGATGGACTAGAAAAACTTCAATCAAGCGATGCTTACGGTAGAGCTCTGAGACCAGTTTGAGTCCAATGTCCGTCAGTAGATAGCCACATTCCTTGTCCTTAAGGATGAGATTTTCGCTCTTCATCCGTTTAATCATTTCAGTTACGGCAGGGGGAGAGACTTGCATACGAGCCGCAATTTCCTTGTTGGTAATCTTATGCAAATCTATGCCAATTTCATAAATACATTTTAGGTAATCTTCTTTATTCGGGGTCATTCGTTTCCTCTTGTCTAATATCTTTATCTAGTATATCAAAAAAAGCTAGATTTCTCTAGCTATCTGCCATGATGGCTTCTAATTTAGTTCTTTAGCAGCTGCAATTGCGGCTTCGAAGTTTGGCTCAGAATTGATATTGTCCACATATTCAACGTAGCGAATAGTATTGTCAGTGTCGAGGACAAAGACTGCGCGTGCCAATAGGTGCCACTCATTGATTAAGAGGGCATAATCACGTCCAAAGGACTGGTCGAAATAGTCCGAGAGCATGATGGCATTTTCAATACCTTCAGCACCACACCAACGTTTTTGGGCAAAAGGGAGATCCATAGAAACAGTCAAGACAACCGTATTATTCAGTCCAGCCAGTTCTTCATTAAAACGACGCGTTTGAGTTGAGCAGATGCCTGTATCGATAGAAGGCACGACACTCAAGACTTTTTTCTTGCCATCAAAATCAGCCAGAGATTTTTTAGACAGGTCTGTTGTAGTGAGTGAAAAATCAAGTGCCTTGTCGCCGACTTGTAGTTGTTTACCTGTAAAGCTCACAGGATTTCCGAGAAAAGTTACCATAAGATACTCCAATCTTTTTTCTTCCATTTTAGCTGAAACAGTCAGAATTTTCCAATGATTTGACTGAAAATGTGTGCATAGAAAAAACGCCAATTCGGAAGAATGACGTTTTTCAGAGGATTATTTTGCCAATCCTTCAGCAATCTTATCAAGGTTGTATTTCATCATGTTGTAGTAGCTGTCGCCTTCTTTACCTTGTTCTGCGATAGAGTCAGTAAAGATTTGTGCGTAGATTGGGATGTTTGTGTCTTGTGAAACAGTCTTCATTGGACGGTCATCCACACTTGATTCTACAAAGAGTGATGGAACTTTTGTTTGGCGAAGTTTTTCAACCAAGGTCTTGATTTGTTCAGGAGTTCCTTCTTCTTCAGTATTGATTTCCCAGATGTAGGCACTTGGGACACCATAGGCTTTAGAGAAGTATTTGAATGCTCCTTCGCTGGTTACAATGAGTTTCTTTTCAGCAGGGATGTTATTAAATTTATCCTTACTTTCTTTATCAAGTTTGTCTAACTTATCAGTATATTCTTTGAGATTTTTTTCATAGAATTCCTTGTTGTTAGGATCTTTAGCGCTCAATTGTTTGGCGATATTTTTAGCAAAGATAATTCCATTTTCAAGGTTAAGCCAAGCGTGTGGGTCTTCTTTACCTTTTTTTCATTTTTTTCCTTCAAGGTAGATAACATCAACGCCTTCGCTGACTGCAAAGTAGTCTTTGTTTTCAGTTTTCTTAGCATTTTCTACCAATTTGCTAAACCAAGCATTGCCACCTGTTTCAAGGTTGATACCGTTATAGAAAAATGAGGTCAGCCTCGAAGTTTTCTTAACATCTTCAGGGAGTGGTTCGTATTCGTGTGGGTCTTGTCCAATCGGAACGATACTGTGAAGATCAATCTTGTCACCAGCAATATTTTTAGTAATATCAGCGATGATTGAGTTTGTAGCAACAACTTTTAGTTTTTGACCAGAAGCTGCATCTTTTTTTCCGCTAGCACATGCTACAAGAGCAATAACGGAAAGAAAGAGAACGAGTAATGTACCTAATTTTTTTTCATTAGATCCTCCAATTTATTGGGGTTTTGCCCTTATTTTAACAAATGTTTATTTTTTTCAGTTTCAAATATCGTTGTTTAGGAGAGATAAAGAAACTGATTAAGAAGAAGCTAGCAGCTGTAAGTACGATGCTAGAACCAGCTGCTAAGTTTAAACTATAGCCAATAAAGAGTCCCAAAACTGAAGCTGTAGCTCCAAAGGTTGAGGAAAGGAAAATCATACTTTTCAGGCTATTAGCATACAGATAAGCAGTTGCAGCTGGGGTAATCAGCATGGCTACAATCAGGATAGTTCCGACACTTTGCATGGCTGTCACAGACACGAGAGTCAGGAGTATCATGAGGAGGTAGTGATAGAAATTGACAGGCATTCCCATGGCTTTAGCCAGAAGTTCATCAAAGGAAGTGATCAAGAGTTGCTTGAAGAAAATCCAGATTAACAAGAGAATGACCGCCCCTACGCCCATAGTGATAAACATATCCGTATCTTGGACGGCTAGAATATTACCAAAAAGGATATGGAAAAGGTCAGTTGAACTTTTAGCGACACTAATCAAGATGATACCGAGGGCTAAGAAAGAAGAAAAGGTAATGCCGATGGCGGTATCGCTTTTGATAATCGAGTTCCCCTTGATGTAGGTAATGATGATAGCAGCTAGCAATCCAAAGACAATGGCTCCGATAAAGAAGTCAACTCCCAAGATAAAGGAGAGGGCTACACCTGGTAAGACAGCATGTGAAATAGCATCTCCCATGAGTGACATCCCACGTAGAATGATGAAACATCCCACAGCTCCAGCTACGACCCCGACGACAATAGCTGTTATCAAGGCATTTTGTAGGAAATGGAATTTTTGCAATCCATCGATAAATTCTGCAATCATAGGTCACCTCCATTGAAAAAGAGTCGATTACCGTAAGCTTCTTTGAGATTGGTTTCGGTAAAGGTTTCTTTGGTCGGACCAAAGGCGATCACTTCTCGATTGACAAGTAAGACTTGATCGAAGTAGTGGGGAACCTTGCTGAGGTCGTGGTGAACGATGAGAACCGTCTTACCAGCTTTTTTCAGATCTCTCAGCGTATTCATGATGATTTCCTCACTGACAGAATCAATCCCAACAAAAGGTTCATCCAAGAGGATATAGTCGGCTTCCTGCACCAAACATCTGGCAATCAAAACCCGCTGGAATTGACCTCCAGATAGTTGACTGATTTGACGTTCAGCGTAGTCAGCTAGGCCGACGATTTCAAGGGCTTCTTGCACTTTCTTCCAATGTTTAGCGTTTAAACTGCGAAAGAGAGGAATAGAGGGAAATAGTCCTAGCGAGACGCATTCCTTGACCTTGATGGGAAAGTTGTAGTCGATATTGATTTTTTGTTCGACATAGGCAATTCGGTGTAAGGATTTTTTAACTTCCTTGTCATCGAGAAATGCCTGACCTTGATGTGGGATAATTCCCAGCATACCTTTTAATAATGTTGATTTTCCGGCACCGTTTGGACCAATGATTCCGGTAATTGTTGGTCCTTGGAGCACTAGTGAAATATCCTTAAGTGCCAACGTTTCTTTGTAGGAGACACTGAGGTTTTCGATACGTATCATAAACTTATATTCCTCCTAACTCTTAATATACCTTATTAAGTCAAGTTAATTTTTTTGAAAAAAATTTAAAATAATAACTGAAAAAAATGATGAAAAAGGAAAGTCCATTTTTAATTGCATTCCTAGGTAATTTTTGTTAAGCTAAAAACAAATACAAATGAAAGCGAGAACAAGATGACACGTTATCAAGACGATTTTTATGATGCAATCAATGGAGAATGGCAGAAGACAGCTGAAATCCCAGCCGATAAGTCTCAAACGGGAGGTTTTGTTGATTTAGACCAGGAAATTGAAGACCTGATGCTGGCGACAACAGACAAGTGGTTGGCAGGAGAAGAGGTGCCTGAGGATGCTATCTTGGAAAACTTTGTCAAATACCACCGCCTAGTTCGTGATTTTGACAAGAGAGAAGCTGACGGTATCAAACCTGTCTTACCACTCCTTAAAGAATTCCAAGAATTGGAGACTTTTGCGGATTTTACAGCTAGACTAGCAGAGTTTGAGCTTGCAGGAAAACCTAACTTCCTTCCTTTTGGTGTATCGCCAGATTTTATGGATGCCAGAATCAATGTTCTATGGGCTAGCGCTCCAAGCACGATCCTGCCAGACACGACCTACTATGCAGAAGATCATCCTCAGCGCGAAGAGCTCTTGACTCTTTGGAAAGAAAGCAGCGCAAATCTCCTCAAAGCTTATGATTTCTCTGATGAAGAAATTGAAGACTTGCTAGAGAAAAGATTAGAATTGGACCGTCGAGTTGCGGCAGTGGTGCTCTCTAATGAAGAAAGTTCGGAATATGCTAAACTCTACCATCCCTATTCTTATGAAGATTTCAAGAAATTCGCGCCTGCTCTACCTTTGGATGACTTCTTCCAAGCCGTTCTTGGACAAGTGCCAGACAAGGTTATCGTGGACGAGGAACGCTTCTGGCAAGCAGCAGAACAGTTTTATAGTGAAGAAGCTTGGCCTCTTCTCAAGGCAACCTTAATTTAAGTGTTGTCAATCTCTCAACCACCTATTTAACAGAAGAAATCCGTGTCTTGTCAGGTGCCTATAGCCGTGCGCTTTCAGGAGTTCCAGAAGCCAAAGACGAGGTCAAGGCAGCCTACCAGCTAGCACAAGGTCCTTTCAAACAAGCCTTGGGTCTCTGGTATGCCCATGAAAAATTCTCTCCAGAGGCCAAGGCAGATGTGGAGAAAAAAGTGGCAACCATGATTGATGTCTATAAGGAACGCTTGGCTAAAAATGACTGGCTGACTCCTGAAACTCGTGACAAGGCCATCGTTAAACTCAATGTTATCAAGCCTTATATCGGTTACCCAGAAGAATTGCCAGAACGCTATAAGGACAAGGTAGTGGATGAGACTGCTAGTCTTTTTGACAATGCTCTAGCCTTTGGGCGTGTGGAAATCAAGCACAGTTGGAGCAAGTGGAATCAACCTGTAGACTACAAGGAATGGGCATGCCTGCTCATATGGTCAATGCCTACTATAATCCACAGAAGAATCTGATCGTCTTCCCAGCGGCTATTTTACAGGCTCCTTTCTATGACTTGCATCAGTCATCTTCTGCTAACTACGGTGGTATTGGTGCAGTTATTGCCCATGAAATTTCCCACGCCTTTGATACCAACGGAGCTTCCTTCGATGAAAATGGTAGTCTCAAGGACTGGTGGACAGAGAGTGACTATACTGCCTTCAAGGAGAAAACACAAAAAGTCATTGACCAGTTTGATGGACAGGATTCTTATGGAGCAACCATCAACGGTAAATTGACTGTGTCAGAAAACGTGGCTGACTTGGGAGGAATCGCTGCAGCGCTTGAAGCAGCGAAGAGAGAACCAGACTTCTCAGCAGAAGAGTTCTTCTACAACTTCGGTCGCATCTGGCGCATGAAAGGTCGTCCAGAATTTATGAAACTTTTGGCTAGTGTCGATGTGCACGCACCAGCCAAACTCCGTGTCAATGTACAAGTACCAAACTTCGATGATTTCTTTACAACCTATGATGTCAAAGAAGGAGACGGTATGTGGCGTTCACCAGAAGACCGCGTGATTATTTGGTAATGAATCCAATCTAATACTAAAAACCGTAAATCTGCATAGGATGGGTTAAAGAGGTTAACATGAAGAAATTTTTAATGATGCTTTCAGCTATTCTTACTGTTTTTGTTTTAGCATCTTGTGGCGCAAATAAAAAAGAGGAAAAAATAGAACCTTCGGCAACACAATCATCTTCTACCAAAGAGGAACAGAAGGAAACCTCTACGAAGTTAGAGAGTCAAACTAGTACAAGTTCTTCAATGGCAACATCGTCAACAACAGTGGAAAAGAAAAGTGAAACAGGAAAAGATTTGTACGAGGAAGTAATAGAGCGCTACAATCACTATCAAGCCCTTTTAAGTATCGGTGACCGAGAATCCTTGTATGAAAAGTTGAAACAGAACAAGATTTTTTCTGAAGAGTATGGCTATATCTTTACACTAAGCACCTATGATAAACCAGCTAGTCTTCATTATATATACGTTGATTTAAATAATGATGGTCAGGATGAATTGATTATTGGAGATAAAAAATATATAGGGGCCATTTACTACTTGGAAAATCGAAAACCAAAGTTGCTTCATACAGCTTATGTAGCTTCTGCAGGTGGTTTTCGTTCAAGTCTAGTCATTTATGAAAACGGTCAAGTCAGATATGCAGACTGGCAGTCAACACGACCAGAAATGAACTTAAGTCTGTATGCTTTTGATAAAGACGGAGTACAGAAGATTAAGGAAGGTATCTTTCAAATTGGTAGTGATCAAAAGCCAGAGCAAATCTTAGAGATTTCTTCTAATGCACTTGATTTAGCTAAATTTGATTGGAAAGAATTTGAGCCAGTCAACTAGTATTTGATGAAATTCAATACTAGACTAGATTCTAAGATCAAAGAATGGAGAATTGAATAGCAATATACAAAAACCAAGGATAAAAATTCCTTGGTTTTTTGCTTGCTAGAAAAAAGGATTAAAGGTCTTTTCATGGGCGATAGTCGTAGCTGGACCATGTCCTGGATAGACATCGTAGTTTGGTAGGGTGAAGAGTTGCGTCTGAATGCTATGGAGGAGTTGTTCCGTGCTACCTGTAGGAAGGTCTGTCCGTCCGATGGTTTCTCGGAATAGAGCATCTCCCGTCAAGACTAGATGAGCATCAGGAAAGACCAGAGAAACACCGCCAATAGAGTGCCCTGGGGTCGGTAGAACTGTAAAACGAAATTCCTCAAGCTGGTATTCCTCATGAAAGACAAAGGTGTGCTCTGCTGGTTTTGCAACCACATCTGCCATATCATCATGACGAGGGAGACCAGAGAGATTATCGACTGGAGTGTAAAGCCAGCTAGCTTCGCTCTCTGCGATATAGACAGGAGGATTGCCAAAAGTTTCGCGAACTAGGTCCAGACTCATGATATGGTCATAATGAGCGTGGGTCAAGAGAATAGCGCAGATCGGTTTGTTGATGCTCTCTATTGTCTGACGAATGGCTTCCCAATGGCTACCAGGATCGACAACGATGAGGTGTTTTTCACCTTCTAGGTAATAGGTGTTTTCATAGGCAACAGGATTCACAGTTTTATGGATTTTCATACTAGCTCCAATCTCAAAGAATGTACTAAATTAAGTATAGCACAGTTAGGGAGAATAAAGTGGATAGAAAATCCTTCTCTTTTAAAAGAATGTTAGTTGCTATCTACTTCATTCTGTTCAAAATAGAGGTAACTATTTTCTAGTTAGGAACTAGCTAGAATTTTTAATGATTTCACAGAGATTTTAAATGAGTTGGAGAGTAAATGATTAAAAAAATGATAATGAATCAAGAAAAAGTGTATCCTATACTAGAATGAAGTTTGTGATAAAAGAAAATAAAAATATACATGTAAAGTTAATTTGCATTAATATATTGAATTTCTAAAACTCTAGTATCTAACCTATAACAACTTGCTATATCTAATCATACAAGTCAAAGAGTCTGAAAATTATTGTATTTTTGGAAAATATTTATTTTTAATTTAGAATAAAAAAAGAAGCTATTTTTATTTGCTATGCCCTAGAAAAATATGATATCATAAAGTCGTATGTTGTAGATAATTTTATGATATTGAAAATGACCGCTAACATCTTTTGTTTCAGCTGAGGTTAGCAGTTAATTTTCGATATCAAGAATTTGTAAACTAACATCAAAATAAAAAAAGGAGGTTGTAGGTCTAAATGAAAGGCAAGCAACAAGATTATAGAGTAGAGAAATATATACGATACGGAATTCGTAAATATAGTTTTGGTGCGGCGTCGGTAGCTATTGCGGCTGGACTTATGTTCCTAGGAAATGGGGCTGTATCAGCAACTGAAGTACAGGGAACTGAAGTGGCAGTAGCATCAACGACATCAAAAGCACAAGATGAGGTTCCGTCATCTGACAAAGGAAAATCTGAGTCAGAGACTGCATCTGCCAATGCAACAGTAGAAAGCAAATCAGAAGCTAATAAGGTTGCAGATAAAGTAGCTTTGACAAATAAAGTAGCAGCTTTGGAAGCGAAATTGTCTACTGCTAAGAAAGCGGACGCAGCAGCTCAAACAGCTGCTAAAGAAGCATTAGTTTCAGCTAAAGCAATTCTAGCGAAGGCAGATGCTAGTCAAGCAGTTGTTGATGCAGAAGTAGCTAAAATTGCTGATTTGACTACTGTTTTGACAGAGTCAGATGCAACTGCTCAAAAAGCTGAAGAGGCAAAAAAAGCAGAGGAAGCTAAAAAAGCTGAAACAGCTACCCCTATCACTGATGCTAAAAAAGTTTTGGACCAAGTGACGTCAGAAGCGGAAGTAACTAATGTCCTTGCGGAAGAAGCTGTTCGTAAAAACCATGTTGAGGGTGAAAATAAAGAAGCAATCGAAGCAGCGGTTGCAAAAAACAAAGAGGTTATTGCAGAAGCTAAAAAGACCTTGGATGTAAAAGACTTGACTATCAAAGAAATTGATGCTCAACTCTCACGTTTGAATGAGTCTATCCTTGCGGTATACAATGATCTTAAAAAAGCAGGAATCGGTCGTGATGGGAAACTTGCTGTAGCGTTAGCAGCACAAGATTTTTATGCTGAAGAATCTACAAATACGACTCATGCTTCAAAAATAAATGCAACAGTCCATACAGGAACAGATACCTATACAATTCCACACAAAGAAATTAAACCAACCCCAGCTGGGGTTGATACTGTAGGATTAGAAGTAGTTGTGTACTCTAACCAACGTGAGGGTGCTGATAAAAATGCTGGAAATGCTCAGACTACTGCAGGAGGTGGTCGAACAGGTCATAATAATAAAGGTCGTGTTGATTATCCTTTAACACCAGAGGCTTCTAAAAAGTTAGTAGAAGAGGCTCCGTTATGGAGAAATAAACTCCGTGCAGATGGTTCAACGATTGCAGATAGAGCAACTGCGATTTATTCGGCTGACGGTGGGTATGAATACCTAGCTACTGAAATCTACAAATATGGATACGAACAAGGAATTGATCGCGTATATATCAAAGGTTTGAAAGACCGTATTGCTGTTACAGAGGCTGCTAAGAAAGCTGGATGGAGTCTTACTTCTATAAAACCAACCAATATGGTTCCTGGTTTAGCATATGATGAGGCAACAGATACTATTCAAGGGGTAGTCTCTTCCGATATTGAAAACGGGGTATATGATTTACGTTTTAATATAACTGCAACTAACACTGACGGCCGTTCAGTAACTTTCCAACTTCAGAATTTACGTATGGGTTGGGTAGGATGGCAAGACACCACACCTCCTAAATAGAATCTGATTCTGCTCGTTATGAACGTACTGTAGGTGATGATGCGAATATCAATGTCCGAATTTATGATAATGCTGGATCAGGTGTGATTCCTAAGGGTTCTAGTGGGGACTATGATTATACAACAGCTGAAGGTAAAGTAATTAAAGTTCGTAAACAGAATTCACCAGCTGTAACTGGTGTGTCAGGCTATAATACTACAGGAGCGACTTTAGATGATTCTAAAGTGTTGATTCCAGGTACCAACTATAGTCTTTCCAATAGTTCAAGAGCTGAACAAGCTAATGATAGAACCAATAATGGTAATGCTATTATTGGAGGTAAGGTTACGGAGGCAGGTATCTATACGGTCTCAGTATATGCCAAAGACTATGATAAGTTATCTAAACGTACAACTTGGAACCAATCAGGTCAAGAGGCACATGCTTCTATCACAGTTGTGGTGAAACCCAAAGTTGAGGTTCAAAACGTTGAAACTTACTCAACAACAGTTCCTGTTAAAATCTCTAGAGGTGCAACAAGTGCAAAAGTAACGATGCCAGATGGAACTGTAACAAATCTTAAAGTAGTTGACGGTAAGTGGCGTGTAGATAGTGGCTCAACTAATAGAGCTGTTACAGAAAACCAGGAGCTAGGTTCTGTAGATTCTGATACTATTTTCAACATTCCGGTTACATCAGAAGCAACGGCTAAAGTAGGTGTGGATAACATTACTGTTGAAGCATCATCTGAAAATGTTAAGGGAACTTTCCTACGTGAACAAGTTGAATTAACTGGAACTGATAATAAAAAACACACCGCAAAATTAAATAGTGCAACTGGTCATTGGGAACTTCCAGCTGATTATGCTGAAGTAAAGACACCAAATGGTGATGGTACTACAACGTGGATAAAACGCCAAGTGTATACTGAAGCGCAACAAGATGGAGCAATGAAATTCTACATCTATGAGTATACTCGTAAGCTGGATATAAATGGTAAGGTAATTAGTGTTACTACACCAGAACGTCCACTCACTGAATATGCTTCTAAGAATACTAGTCAAGCAGGTGATGGAATGTCAGTAACAATCACTTATGATAAACATTCCAATACATGGACTTCATCAGATGGTACAGAAGTGACTGCTACTAAATTGGGTGACGATTCTTGGGAAGTACATACTAAATCAGGATTTGGTGGTATCATTAGAGGAACAATTGCAACAAGCTCAGATGTTGCAACTGTAGTTAATACAAAACCAACAGCAAGTTCACAGAATTATACGTCTACAAAAGGAACTGCGGTAGATCTCCGTAATGAAGCAAAAGCTGCAGTGAGAATCTCTGATACAGAAGATACTAAGTACAGTAAACAACTTACATTACTCGTATTACAGTAACATCTCCTTCTGGAGTTCAGAAGGTTTATGACACTAAACAAGATGCAAACAACTACAATCTTGCTAGTGGTTATACACTGAATGAAGTGGGAGTCTATACAGTAACAGTTAACGTTATTGATAGTAATGGTAATTACACAACAGATGCTACAATAGGTGGAACTGAATCTGGTGTGGATCATGGGGCTGGCTCATCAACAGCTACAACTACTTACCACATCACAGTAACAGACACGATTAAAGGTCACGATGCTACATCATCTGATATCCAAGGAGCTACTCAAACAGGAACACCAACCTTTACTTCTGTAGGTGATGGTTCAACCATCTCACCAAGTGCAACATCACTAGCTAAGTTGGTTGCCACTGATGGTAGTCTAGTTGAGACTTTAAAAGTTGCAAATGAGGGAACTTATACAATTAACCCAGCAACAGGTGTTGTAACCTTCGAACCACTTCCAACATTCACAGGACCAGCAACTCCAGTAACTGTCCAACTAACTGCTATTTTAGGTAGAGATGCTAACAATGCTAATATTACTGCAACTGCGACAGCTACATATACACCAACAGTAGTTCCAGTAAAACCAACAGCAGTAGCATCTCAAACAACTGGACCTCAAGGGAAAGCCCAAACTTCTGCTATTAAGTTTGACGCAGCAGATACAGATGATACAACTGTAAACTTTGCTAAAGGAACAGTTTCTATTGATGCAAATACAACAAAATCTGTTGATCTTAATACAGCATCAGTAACTCTTCTTAATGAAAACGGTGATGATGTACCGTCTGTAACAGTTGCAAATGAGGGAACTTATACACTGGATAAAGCGACAAATGTTATTACTTTCCAACCAGTCGCAACATTCACAGGAACTGTTACAAAACCAGTTAATGTACGTATTGCAGATGCAAATGGTACTACTGTAACAACTACTTACACTCCAACTGTTACAGATGTAACTATGACAGCTGAAAATGCAACATCTGAAGACGTTCAAGGTAAAACACAAACTGGAACACCAGAATTTGAAACATCAGATCCATCAGTAACGATTGCAACACGTCAGTTGATTGATCCATCAACGATGCAACCAACTACTAGTGTTACAATTGCAAATGAAGGAACATACACAATTGATCCAACAACAGGTGTTGTAACCTTCGTACCAGTCCCAACATTTACTGGAGAAGGAACAGGAGTAACTGTTCAAGCAACAGACTCAAATGGTGAGACAGCAACAGCTACTTATAAACCAACTGTAACACCAATCACGATTACTGGTGAAGATGTAACATCTAAGAATATTCAAGGTGAACAGCAGTCAGAAACACCACTATTCTCATCATCAGATGCTAGTGCTCCAGTATCAAATTACAAACTTGTAGATCCAGCTACTGGAAATCCAACGACTGAACCTTCAGTGACTGTTGAAAATGTTGGTACATACACAATTGATTCAACAACAGGTGAAGTAACATTCCAACCAGTTGCAACTTATAAAGGAACACCAGCACCAGTAACAGTTCAAGCATCAGCTACTATTACTAATGAAAAAGATGAATCAACAGTCATCACAGGTACAGCTACCTATACTCCAACAGTAGTTCCTGTAGCCCCAACAGCTAAAGAATCAGCGACAGTTGGTAAACAAGGTCAAGCGCAAACGTCACAAATTGTTTTTGACACCCCTGATACAGATGCTACAACATTGAACTTCGCTAAAGGAGAAACATCTGAAGTATTAGGTGAAGATGGTCAACCAAATCAGTTGCTCTTAATAAGAATACTTTGACACTTCTTGATGCGAACGGAAATTCTGTAACCACAGTTAAGGTTGATGGTGAAGGAACTTACACTCTTGATAAAACAACTAATGTCATTACATTCCAACCAACTGAAGAATTCACAGGCAAAGCTACACCAGTTAGTGTACGTATTGCAGATGCGAATGGTACTACTGTAACAACTACTTACACTCCAACTGTTGTTGCTGAAGATGGAACAGTCATTGTTGAGTACAAGGATGAAGAAGGTAACGTTATCTCTCCTTCAACAACTCCAGTAAACAACGAAAAAGTAACAACTCCATTTACAACTGAACCAAAAGAAATTCCTGGTTACACTCTTGTTAAAGTGGCAACAACAAATGGTACGGTTGATGAAGCTACTAAGAATGTTTCAGGTAAGGTTACAAATGATACAACTACTGTAACATATACTTATAGAAAGAATGTTCAAACAGCAACTATTTCTTACTATGATGTGACAACTGGTGCAGAAGTTGCGATTGATTCAACTAAAGTACCAGCAGCATCTGTTGAGACAGTAGAAGGCGTTTATAACGGTGCTATCGACTTTACTAATCGTGAAAAAGCAATTGGAGCTCTTGAAAAAGCTGGCTACACGTTAGTAGAAGACAGTTTCGTTGCAGCAACAACAGCTGATAAACTGTTTGATAACGACACAGCGGTAACTCAAAAACTTCAAGGTAACAGTTAAACAACGTGTGGAACCAGTGACTCCAAATGATGAGAAACCTGTTCCAGGTCAACCAGTTAATCCAGAAGATCCAAACTCACCTGTATGGCCAAATACTGCAGAAAATCTTGAGTTAACTAAGACAGTTACTCGTACAATCAAGTACCGCTACAACGATGAGAATGGTAAAGAAGTAACAGCTGATGAAGTTCAAACAGTAACCTTCACACGTAGCGCAAGCATTAACTTGGTAACAGGAAATGTGGAATACACTGACTGGTCAGCAGCACAAACGCTTGAGGAAGTAGTTTCTCCAGAAGTAGCTAATTATACTTATGATAAAGAAACTGTTCCAAGTCTTGAGGTAACAAACGAGTCAACTGATAGTACAGTATACGTTATCTATAAACCAGTAGCGCCAACTGCAACACCTGCTACATCAACTGATATCCAAGGTAAGCCACAAACAGGTACTCCAACATATAAACATGCTGATGGAACTGAGTTGAAACCAACAACAGATAATCCAGCTAAGTTCGTTGGAACTGAGGAAACAACTATCCCAGCTACTAAGGATGGTAAGACAGTTGGTACATATACAATTGATCCAACTGGTACAGTAACCTTCACACCAAATAAAGACTTCGTTGGAACACCAGACCCAGCTAAAGTAGTTGTAACAGATCCTACAAATGGTACAACTGTTGAGTCAAGTTACACTCCAACTGTAACACCAGTTACACCAACAGGTGTGGATACAGGCTCTACAGGTCCTAAGAACACTCCTCAATCTGGTACACCAACATTTGTACCTGGTCATAAAGATGTACCAATGGACAATAAAGTTCCTGCTACATTTGAAGATGGTACAACAAGTAAAACAGTTCCAAACGAAGGAACATATACTGTTGATCCAACAGGTAAGGTAACCTTCACACCAAATAAAGATTTCGTTGGAACTGCAACAGGAGTAACTATTGTACGTAAAGACACAAATGGAACTGTAGCGAAAGCTACTTATACTCCGCGCGTGCTTTCTGAAGATGGTACAGTTATTGCTAAGTATGTGAATAAAGAAGGTGAAGCAATCGCAGATACAACTGTTGTTGTTGAAAACGAAGAAACAGGAACTTCTTACACATCATCAGCTAAGACAATTCCAGGTTATGTATTAACAGAAACTCCAGCTAATGCAAATGGTACAGTTACAAACGGTTTGACAACTATTACTTATGTATATGAAAAAGCAACTCAAAACGCTACAGTTACATATGTAGATGTCACAACTGGAACTGAAAAAGTTCTTGGAGATATTGATAAGGCTTCTGGTAAGTTCGATGAAGTGATCAATTATTCTACTGAAGACCGTGTTATTGCTCTTCAAAAAGCTGGATATGAATTGGTAAACGATGGATTCACAACTGAAGATGGACGTGTTTATGATGCAGATGATACTAAGAATAACTTCAAGGTAACAGTTAAACAACGTGTGGAACCAGTGACTCCAAATGATGAGAAACCTGTTCCAGGTCAACCAGTTAATCCAGAAGATCCAAACTCACCTGTATGGCCAAATACTGCAGAAAATCTTGAGTTAACTAAGACAGTTACTCGTACAATCAAGTACCGCTACAACGATGAGAATGGTAAAGAAGTAACAGCTGATGAAGTTCAAACAGTAACCTTCACACGTAGCGCAAGCGTTAACTTGGTAACAGGAAATGTGGAATACACTGACTGGTCAGCAGCACAAACGCTTGAGGAAGTAGTTTCTCCAGAAGTAGCTAATTATACTTACGATAAGGAAACTGTTCCAAGTCTTGAGGTAACAAACGAGTCAACTGATAGTACAGTATACGTTATCTATAAACCAGTAGCGCCAACTGCAACACCTGCTACATCAACTGATATCCAAGGTAAGCCACAAACAGGTACTCCAACATATAAACATGCTGATGGAACTGAGTTGAAACCAACAACAGATAATCCAGCTAAGTTCGTTGGAACTGAGGAAACAACTATCCCAGCTACTAAGGATGGTAAGACAGTTGGTACATATACAATCGATCCAACTGGTACAGTAACCTTCACACCAAATAAAGACTTCGTTGGAACACCAGACCCAGCTAAAGTAGTTGTAACAGATCCTACAAATGGTACAACTGTTGAGTCAAGTTACACTCCAACTGTAACCCCAGTTACACCAACAGGTGTGGATACAGGTTCTACAGGTCCTAAGAACACTCCTCAATCTGGTACACCAACATTTGTACCTGGTCATAAAGATGTACCAATGGACAATACTGTTCCTGCTACATTTGAAGATGGTACAACAACTAAGACAGTTCCAAACGAAGGAACATATACTGTTGATTCAACAGGTAAGGTAACCTTCACACCAAATAAAGATTTCGTTGGAACTGCAACAGGAGTAACTATTGTACGTAAAGACACTAACGGAACAGAGGTAAAAGCTAAGTATACACCAACTGTTTATGAAGTGAAGTCTGATACACAAGTTGCAACTGTAACTTACAAAGATACTAAGGGAACAATTCTTGGTGAAGTGGATATTCTTCAAGGTGATTCTGGTTCTGAAATGAACTACTCTACTGCAGAACGTATCAACGCACTGAAAAAACTTGGCTACGAGCTTGTGTCTGATGAGTTTACAAAAGCTGATGGCAGCAAGCAATCATTTGATAATGATACAAATGCTGTTCAAAAATTTGTAGTCACTGTTCAACCACGCCTTGTTCCAGTTATCCCAAGTGATGTGACACCAGTTCCAGGTCAACCAATTAATCCAGAGGATCCAAACTCACCAGTATGGCCTGAAAGCGTTAAGGAATTGACAACTTCAGAAGAAGTAACTCGTACAATTACTTATGTTGATGAAGATGGTAAAGAGGTTACTACTTCTGTGACTTCATCAGTTAAATTCACTCGTGATGCTAAGGTGAACTTAGTGACAGGTGAAGTTACTTACGGCGAATGGAAGGCAGCTACAACTGATGTTCTTTCTGGTAACAAACTTCCACTTGTTAAAGGTTATATTGCAGTAAGTGGAGATGTTGAAGCATCTACTAAGGATCAAACTGTTAAGGCTGAAGACAAAGATATCGTTCAAAAAGTTGTCTATAAGAAACTTGGAGCATTGATTCCAAACGTGCCAGGACAAACAAATCCTCCACGTATTGATTATCCAAATGATCCAAATGGTGACCCTAACTAAACCAGGTGTACCAACGGAAGACATTGTAATTCCTTATGTTCCAGGTTACATTCCAAGAGATAAAGATGGAAATCCGTTGAAACCAGTTGATCCAGAAGATCCATCTAAAGGTTATGTGCCACCAACATTGCCAACTGATCCAAGTCAAGATACACCAATCAACTATACTAAGATTACAACGTCTTATGTGACAGTTGATCCAAATGGTAAAGAAATCTCTATTCCAGAGTATCCAACAGTTGAAGGTAACCAACCTAAGAAAGATATCCCAGGATACGAGTTTGTGAAGACTACAACTGGTAAAGATGGTAATGTAACTCACGTTTACCGTAAGGCTGATACACAAGTTGCAACTGTAACTTACAAAGATACTAAGGGAACAATTCTTGGTGAAGTGGATATTCTTCAAGGTGATTCTGGTTCTGAAATGAACTACTCTACTGCAGAACGTATCAACGCACTGAAAAAACTTGGCTACGAGCTTGTGTCTGATGAGTTTACAAAAGCTGATGGCAGCAAGCAATCATTTGATAATGATACAAATGCTGTTCAAAAATTTGTAGTCACTGTTCAACCACGCCTTGTTCCAGTTATCCCAAGTGATGTGACACCAGTTCCAGGTCAACCAATTAATCCAGAGGATCCAAACTCACCAGTATGGCCTGAAAGCGTTAAGGAATTGACAACTTCAGAAGAAGTAACTCGTACAATTACTTATGTTGATGAAGATGGTAAAGAGGTTACTACTTCTGTGACTTCATCAGTTAAATTCACTCGTGATGCTAAGGTGAACTTAGTGACAGGTGAAGTTACTTACGGCGAATGGAAGGCAGCTACAACTGATGTTCTTTCTGGTAACAAACTTCCACTTGTTAAAGGTTATATTGCAGTAAGTGGAGATGTTGAAGCATCTACTAAGGATCAAACTGTTAAGGCTGAAGACAAAGATATCGTTCAAAAAAAGTTGTCTATAAGAAACTTGGAGCATTGATTCCAAACGTGCCAGGACAAACAAATCCTCCACGTATTGATTATCCAAATGATCCAAATGGTGACCCAACTAAACCAGGTGTACCAACGGAAGACATTGTAATTCCTTATGTTCCAGGTTACATTCCAAGAGATAAAGATGGAAATCCGTTGAAACCAGTTGATCCAGAAGATCCATCTAAAGGTTATGTGCCACCAACATTGCCAACTGATCCAAGTCAAGATACACCAATCAACTATACTAAGATTACAACGTCTTATGTGACAGTTGATCCAAATGGTAAAGAAATCTCTATTCCAGAGTATCCAACAGTTGAAGGTAACCAACCTAAGAAAGATATCCCAGGATACGAGTTTGTGAAGACTACAACTGGTAAAGATGGTAATGTAACTCACGTTTACCGTAAGGCTGATACACAAGTTGCAACTGTAACTTACAAAGATACTAACGGAACAATTCTTGGTGAAGTGGATACCCTTAAAGGTGATTCTGGTTCTGAAATGAACTACTCTACTGCAGAACGTATCAACGCACTGAAAAAACTTGGCTACGAACTTGTGTCTGATGAGTTTACAAAAGCTGATGGCAGCAAGCAATCATTTGATAATGATACAAATGCTGTTCAAAAATTTGTAGTCACTGTTCAACCACGCCTTGTTCCAGTTATCCCAAGTGATGTGACACCAGTTCCAGGTCAACCAATTAATCCAGAGGATCCAAACTCACCAGTATGGCCTGAAAGCGTTAAGGAATTGACAACTTCAGAAGAAGTAACTCGTACAATTACTTATGTTGATGAAGATGGTAAAGAGGTTACTACTTCTGTGACTTCATCAGTTAAATTCACTCGTGATGCTAAGGTGAACTTAGTGACAGGTGAAGTTACTTACGGCGAATGGAAGGCAGCTACAACTGATGTTCTTTCTGGTAACAAACTTCCACTTGTTAAAGGTTATATTGCAGTAAGTGGAGATGTTGAAGCATCTACTAAGGATCAAACTGTTAAGGCTGAAGACAAAGATATCGTTCAAAAAGTTGTCTATAAGAAACTTGGAGCATTGATTCCAAACGTGCCAGGACAAACAAATCCTCCACGTATTGATTATCCAAATGATCCAAATGGTGACCCAACTAAACCAGGTGTACCAACGGAAGACATTGTAATTCCTTATGTTCCAGGTTACATTCCAAGAGATAAAGATGGAAATCCGTTGAAACCAGTTGATCCAGAAGATCCATCTAAAGGTTATGTGCCACCAACATTGCCAACTGATCCAAGTCAAGATACACCAATCAACTATACTAAGATTACAACGTCTTATGTGACAGTTGATCCAAATGGTAAAGAAATCTCTATTCCAGATTATCCAACAGTTGAAGGTAACCAACCTAAGAAAGATATCCCAGGATACGAGTTTGTTAAGACTACAACTGATAAAGATGGTAATGTAACTCACGTTTACCGTAAAGTAGTTAAGACAACTACATCATTCGTAGACGGAAATGGTAACCCAGTTTCACCAAATGAAGAAGGTAACCAACCTAAGAAAGATATCCCAGGATACGAGTTTGTTAAGACTACAACTGATAAAGATGGTAATGTAACTCACGTTTACCGTAAAGTAGTTAAGACAACTACATCATTCGTAGACGGAAATGGTAACCCAGTTTCACCAAATGAAGAAGGTAACCAACCCTAAGAAAGATATCCCAGGATACGAGTTTGTTAAGACTACAACTGATAAAGATGGTAATGTAAGTCACGTTTACCGTAAAGTAGTTAAGACAACTACATCATTCGTAGATGGAAATGGTAACCCAGTTTCACCAAATGAAGAAGGTAACCAACCTAAGAAAGATATCCCAGGATACGAGTTTGTTAAGACTACAACTGATAAAGATGGTAATGTAACTCACGTTTACCGTAAAGTAGTTAAGACAACTACATCATTCGTAGACGGAAATGGTAACCCAATTTCACCAAATAAAGAAGGTAACCAACCTAAGAAAGATATCCCAGGATACGAGTTTGTTAAGACTACAACTGATAAAGATGGTAATGTAAGTCACGTTTACCGTAAAGTTGTTCCTGCTGCTCCAAAACAAGAACAATCTAAACCAGCTCCAGCTAAACCAGCTAAGGAATTGCCAAATACTGGTACAGAAGATCACTCTAGCCTAGCAGCTCTTGGACTTCTTGGAGTATTGAGTGGATTTGGTCTTGTAGCACGCAAGAAAAAAGAAGACTAATGTTTTAATATTTAAAATATTAAACAATTAGAAAGGACGAATTTCGTCCTTTCTTTTTTGATGTTTAGAGCGATAAAACTCCGTTTTTTGAAGTTTTCACAGTTTCGACAACCAAAGACATTTCGTTTGATAAGTTTGATGAGATTATTGGTTGCTTCCAATTTTGCATTGGAATAGGGGAATTGAAGGGCGTTGACGATTTTCTCTTTGTTCTTTAGAAAGGTTTTAAAGACAGTCTGAAAAGAAGATGAATCTGCTTTAGATTGTTCTCAATGAGTCCGAAAAAAATTTCTCGGGTTCCTTATTCTGAAGGTGAAAAAAAGCAAGAGTTGAAAAGAGATTATAGTGGTGTCTATACTTAACAAAAATCTAAAAGTTTTCTTTGCATATTTTATAGGGACAATTGATTTTAATTTCTCTCTAGATAAAGTTTGAATTACTTCCTGTTTCTAAATTTTTTTACAAGTCACTTTTTGAATATGGTTTGATTAAAAGAAAATCAGTAATTTTAAAAAAAGAGCAAGTGATTTGTAAAGATGATATTCTTCTTAATTGATTGTAAAAAAAGTACTAAGATTTATTTTAATATAGTGAATTCAGAATATGATAAAAGTAAGATATTAGAATAATTATTAAAAAAATTGAGTACTGAAGTGAAAGAAGTCCGAGCAATCATTTTAGGAGTAGTAAAGAAAAAAACTATGTTTTTTTAATCTAAAAAGATATATATTTAAAAAGTGAATAAATTGAAAATGAAATGAAAAAAATTGACGTGTTGAGTAGATTATTTTATAATTAAATTTAGAGGATTTTGATGGATAAAATTTCTGTTTTCAAAAATAGTATCCTCTGATTTTTAGAAATTGGTTTAATATGAAAGAAAAAATAATGCAATCATCAAATCAGCGACAACTATTCTCTTTTCGTAAGTATAAAGTTGGACTCTGTTCTGTTTTATTAGGTACAGCGTTGGTTTTTGGAGCTTCAGTGTCTAGCCCTGTTAGTGCAGCTGAACTTGAGAAAAAACCTTCTGTTACAGAAGGAACTGATGTTACAGGAAGCAGTACGGTGTCTAGTCCTAATGATGCTTCCAATGGGGTATCTAATCATACAAATAAAGTAGAAGCTGCTCCTATAGTCAATGTAACAGCTAGTGCTGATGAGATGAAAAAAGAAGACGATTACTACGCTCGTGAGATATTCAAGGGTTCAGAAGTGGTATCGGTAGATGACGTACAGACAAATAATAAGGTAGATAAGAGTATTGATCTTAGTTCAGATTTGAAAAAGGTCAAGAATTTAACCAATGCTACAGTTCATGTTGAGTTTAAAGCAACAGAAACGGTACCAAATTTATACAGTGTATTTTCTGCCTCTAGTAATTCAAATCGAAATGAGTATTTCCTTTTAGGAGTAAGTGGAAACAAGCCTGTTGTAGAGGCTAGAACAGGAAAAGAGGGGAACTATCAGTACGATCGTTTTGAAGATGGAAAGGAAAGTATTCGTCCTAATGAGTGGAACTCGTTGACCTTTACTATTTCTCGACCTAATGTTAATGTAGATGCTGGTGAGGCAAAACTTTATGTTAATGGTAGGTTATCCAAAGCTTCTACTAAATCGGGTCTTTTTTTGACAGCTATGCAAAACTTGACCAATATGCAGTTAGGAGCTATGCAACGTGGAAATGGTAAAGTTTGGGGGACTAATCTAGATATTCGTAATCTAACGATTTATGATTATGCCTTCAGTGACACAGAGGTAGGACAACGAAGTGCTGTTTTTCTTCGAGATCCTCAGGGAAACAAGTCTCTTAGTTCAGCTGAATTAACAGATAATAAGGTTGTTTTTCAAGCTGGATTGAATGGTCAGAAAAATAGTGATGGTATTTATTCTTATCGTATACCATCATTGCTGAAAACGGCTGATAGTACGATTATTGCAGGAGCAGATGAACGTCGTTTGCATTATTCTGACTGGGGTGATATCGGAATGGTTGTTCGTCGAAGTGAGGATGGTGGCAAAACTTGGGGTGAACGAATTAATATTTTAAATATTCGTGACAATCCAATAGCTAGAAATGCTAATATTGGTTCTCCTATTTCTATTGATATGGTTCTAGTTCAAGATCCTCAGACAAAGAAAATTTATTCTATTTACGATGTCTTTCCAGAAGGACAAGGGATTTTGGGTATGAGTGTTACTCGTGAAGAGTCTTATACAGTTGTCAATGGTCGAACATACCAGATAGTATATAAGGGAAATGAAAAATATACTATTCGGGAAGATGGTTATATTTATGATAGTAATAATCAAAAGACATCTTATCATGTAATCACTAAATCGACTAAGTCTGATAATAAGTACAGTGATACAGGTGATTTGTATAATGGCAGTAAGTTAGTGGGAAATATATATTTTAACCCAACAACTGACTCTCCTTTTCGTGTAGCCAAGGATAATTTTATTTGGATTTCAGAGAGCAATGATGACGGAAAAACTTGGTCAGCACCAAGGGACATTACACCCCAGATAAAGAAAGATTGGATGAAATTTTTGGGTACGGGTCCAGGTTCAGGTATCGCATTGAAGAATGGTCGATATGCAGGACGTTTAGTAGTACCTATGTATTCAACTAATTATGTATCTCATCTCAATGGTTCTCAGTCTTCTCGTGTAATTTATTCTGATGATCATGGTTTGACTTGGCATATGGGAGCTTCTCCTAATGATGGTCGTATCTTCAGAGGGGAAACTTTGAATTCTAATACTATGAGAAACACAGCAGCAGAATTGACTGAGGCTACTGTTGTCGAGTTAAACGATGGCACACTCAAGATGTTTATGCGTAATCGAAGTGGTCATGTTCAATTTTCTACTAGTAAAGATGGTGGTGCTACTTGGGGTGCTGTTGAAACAATTAGTGATATTCCAGATGTTTATGTACAACTTTCAGCAGTTCACACTGTGCAAAATGGTCGGGAGTACATTGTATTAGTAAATGCTAATGGACGTGGTCGTGAAAATGGTTATGCTCGACTTGCAGAAGTTCAATCAGATGGTAGTTTGAAATGGATTAGACATAATTTGGTCCAAGCTGGTAAGTTTGCTTATAATTCTGTTCAAAATCTAGGTAATGGTGAGTTTGGTCTTCTCTATGAGCACAGTGAAGATAATGAAAATGACTATACTCTTTCCTTTAGAAAATTTAACTGGGATTTCTTAAATCCAAAGGTTCGGGCAGTTTCTGCTCAAGTGACGACAGATGATAACTTAGTTTCTATACGTTATGATGGTGAGGTACTTGCTCGAAAAGGCCTGGTTTTAACATTATCTAATGGTAGAAAACTGCCTTTTGTTACTCAGTATGATCATCGTACCCTTCTTTTCCAATGGCAACCAGAGGATGAGGGGGCGACTGTAACAGGTATTCAAACAGGGACTTTGGATAGCGTGACAGATATTCCACTGGATACTACCAATGTTCGTCTGCCAATCCGTACTCGCACTGTTGAACCAACGGATCCAAAAGTAGCGAATTCTCTCCTTTATCCTGATATCAACAATGACTTAAGGTGGCCAGCTGGTTTGAGCTACGATGATTTGAATAGAACTGTAACCCGAACTATACATTATGTTGCTGATGACGGAAAAGTTTTCCCAGATACAGTACAGACAGTCGCTTATAGTCGTAATGCTATTGTTGATCTGGTTAAAGGTACGGTTACTTATGGTTCTTGGGTCTTGGCTAAGTCAGAGTTTGACAGTCTTGTTGTTCCTATACAGGCTGGATATTTGGCTGATAGATCTTTGATTACTAACCAAAATATCGAAAAAGATGTTCATACTTTGGTACCAATTTCGGTGACAACTAGTGTCCGTTATAAGAAATTAGGTTCTTGGATTGTTCAAACTCCAAATTCTGAAATGAATAGGATCTCTTATCCCAATAGCTATTTAGATGCGAGTGTTATCGGTAATCATAGTACGGTTACCATTCCTTATGTAGCGGGTTACCGTGCGATTGGTAAAGATGGGAATTATTTGACCTTGAAAAATACGGATCGTCCAGCAGAAGGATATCTAGCACCACGTCCTGATGATGCCACCCAAGATAGCATCATTCGTTATGATAAAGATAATCAAAGTGCTCAGATTCGTTTTGTAAATCAATCTAATAAAGCGGTCTTATCAACTGTTTCTTTAACTGGAAAAACAGGTGAAGTGATTGATAGTAAGTCTGTAGACAGGGAAATTTTATCTTTTTTGAACAAAGGTTATCGGATTGTTACAGATGAATTTCATCAGATACTAACTCCTGTTTATGGTGACAACAGTCGTGTGGTTACTCAGTTTACTATTGTACTTACACCAAGGGTGGAGAAGATTGATGCTAGTCAGTATAAAGAAAAAGATTCATTGGTAGATAGCCAGTTGAAGCTTACTTGGCCAGCTGGTTTGACAGAAAAAGACTTACAGAAGTCGGTTAGTCGTACGACTCGTTTCTTGAATACACAAGGTGAGGAAATTGCGCCTGCTCACGAAGCTGTTCTTAATTATAGAAGAACAGCAACTGTTAATCTTGTAACCAAAGCTGTTCTTTATACAGGTTGGACTGCTGAACAAAATAAATTTCCAGCAGTTTTAGCTCCAGTTGTGGTTGGTTACCTAGCAAATGAATTAGAGAAACCAGAATTATCAAGCACTCCAAATATCCCAGCAAGAGTGGATGCTATTTATTATCGTAAACTTGGACAATGGGTACTAAAATTACCGTCAGAGACAATAAGAATAACTTATCCTAACGACCGTAGTAATGCAGGACGTGTTGGAACAGATCAGTCAACGGCTCCAGTTGTGACAGGTTATCAAGCCAAATATCAAGGTAAAAACCTAGTTTTAGCACAGGATGGAAGAAGTTATATTCTTTCCCTTCCAGAAGATGTTACACGTGATATGATAATTGACTACACTCGTATTCCAGCTGTAGAAGGGAAAGAAGAAGTTCGTGAAACGGTATCAATTCCTTACGAACGCTTGACTGAGGTTAGCTCTGATCTCTATACAGATCAAACTCAGCTGAAACAGTCAGGTCGTGCAGGTTCTAAGACTGTTGTGAAGCTATACCAAACATTAGATGGCGTGAAAACAGACAAGGTTCTCTCTGTCCGTGAGGAAAATGTAGTGGCCTCTCAACCTGAAATTACCCTAGTTGGTACTAAGCCTATTAAGAGTCGAGAAACGTTATTAGCATAGAAGAAATCGCACCAGTACTTGTGTACCGAGAAGACCCTTCACTCCTGAAAGGTCAAAGTCAGACTGTTCAAGGTCGTGCAGGTCAGCGTAAGATTACCACTATCTATGAAACAGACCACGGTATACGCACTGGAATTATCCTCTCTCAAACCAGTGAAATTGTGCAAGAAGCAACCCCAACAATCATCTATCAGGGTGTGAAGGTTATCGGTCGTACTATTCCAGAAGATGGTCCTCTATCGCCAATGGTTGAAAAACCAAGTGTGGAAACCCGTATAGAGGAGACTGACTTTACTACTGAATATAGGGATAGTGCTAGCTTACCAAAAGGTCAAACTAAGGTCTTGATTGCAGGAGAGAAAGGTCAGCGTACCATCATTACAGAAATTAGTAGTGACAATGGTGTAGAAACACGTCGTGTGCTATCTAACAATATTACCAAAGAAACGATTAATCAAGTTGTCTTAATAGGGATCAAAGCTGTAGAAGGGAAAGAAGAAGTTCGTGAAACGGTATCAATTCCTTACGAACGCTTGACTGAGGTTAGCTCTGATCTCTATACAGATCAAACTCAGCTGAAACAGTCAGGTCGTGCAGGTTCTAAGACTGTTGTGAAGCTATACCAAACATTAGATGGCGTGAAAACAGACAAGGTTCTCTCTGTCCGTGAGGAAAATGTAGTGGCCTCTCAACCTGAAATTACCCTAGTTGGTACTAAGCCTATTAAGAGTCGAGAAAACGTTGTTAGCACAGAAGAAATCGCACCAGTACTTGTGTACCGAGAAGACCCTTCACTCCTGAAAGGTCAAAGTCAGACTGTTCAAGGTCGTGCAGGTCAGCGTAAGATTACCACTATCTATGAAACAGACCACGGTATACGCACTGGAATTATCCTCTCTCAAACCAGTGAAATTGTGCAAGAAGCAACCCCAACAATCATCTATCAGGGTGTGAAGGTTATCGGTCGTACTATTCCAGAAGATGGTCCTCTATCGCCAATGGTTGAAAAACCAAGTGTGGAAACCCGTATAGAGGAGACTGACTTTACTACTGAATATAGGGATAGTGCTAGCTTACCAAAAGGTCAAACTAAGATCTTGATTGCAGGAGAGAAAGGTCAGCGTACCATCATTACAGAAATTAGTAGTGACAATGGTGTAGAAACACGTCGTGTGCTATCTAACAATATTACCAAAGAACCGATTAATCAAGTTGTCTTAATAGGGATCAAAGCTGTAGAAGGGAAAGAAGAAGTTCGTGAAACGGTATCAATTCCTTACGAACGCTTGACTGAGGTTAGCTCTGATCTCTATACAGATCAAACTCAGCTGAAACAGTCAGGTCGTGCAGGTTCTAAGACTGTTGTGAAGCTATACCAAACATTAGATGGCGTGAAAACAGACAAGGTTCTCTCTGTCCGTGAGGAAAATGTAGTGGCCTCTCAACCTGAAATTACCCTAGTTGGTACTAAGCCTATTAAGAGTCGAGAAAACGTTATTAGCATAGAAGAAATCGCACCAGTACTTGTGTACCGAGAAGACCCTTCACTCCTGAAAGGTCAAAGTCAGACTGTTCAAGGTCGTGCAGGTCAGCGTAAGATTACCACTATCTATGAAACAGACCACGGTATACGCACTGGAATTATCCTCTCTCAAACCAGTGAAATTGTGCAAGAAGCAACCCCAACAATCATCTATCAGGGTGTGAAGGTTATCGGTCGTACTATTCCAGAAGATGGTCCTCTATCGCCAATGGTTGAAAAACCAAGTGTGGAAACCCGTATAGAGGAGACTGACTTTACTACTGAATATAGGGATAGTGCTAGCTTACCAAAAGGTCAAACTAAGGTCTTGATTGCAGGAGAGAAAGGTCAGCGTACCATCATTACAGAAATTAGTAGTGACAATGGTGTAGAAACACGTCGTGTGCTATCTAACAATATTACCAAAGAAACGATTAATCAAGTTGTATTAATAGGGATCAAAGCTGTAGAAGGGAAAGAAGAAGTTCGTGAAACGGTATCAATTCCTTACGAACGCTTGACTGAGGTTAGCTCTGATCTCTATACAGATCAAACTCAGCTGAAACAGTCAGGTCGTGCAGGTTCTAAGACTGTTGTGAAGCTATACCAAACATTAGATGGCGTGAAAACAGACAAGGTTCTCTCTGTCCGTGAGGAAAATGTAGTGGCCTCTCAACCTGAAATTACCCTAGTTGGTACTAAGCCTATTAAGAGTCGAGAAAACGTTGTTAGCACAGAAGAAATCGCACCAGTACTTTAGGTACCGAGAAGACCCTTCACTCCTGAAAGGTCAAAGTCAGACTGTTCAAGGTCGTGCAGGTCAGCGTAAGATTACCACTATCTATGAAACAGACCACGGTATACGCACTGGAATTATCCTCTCTCAAACCAGTGAAATTGTGCAAGAAGCAACCCCAACAATCATCTATCAGGGTGTGAAGGTTATCGGTCGTACTATTCCAGAAGATGGTCCTCTATCGCCAATGGTTGAAAAACCAAGTGTGGAAACCCGTATAGAGGAGACTGACTTTACTACTGAATATAGGGATAGTGCTAGCTACCAAAAAGGTCAAACTAAGATCTTGATTGCAGGAGAGAAAGGTCAGCGTACCATCATTACAGAAATTAGTAGTGACAATGGTGTAGAAACACGTCGTGTGCTATCTAACAATATTACCAAAGAAACGATTAATCAAGTTGTATTAATAGGGATCAAAGCTGTAGAAGGGAAAGAAGAAGTTCGTGAAACGGTATCAATTCCTTACGAACGCTTGACTGAGGTTAGCTCTGATCTCTATACAGATCAAACTCAGCTGAAACAGTCAGGTCGTGCAGGTTCTAAGACTGTTGTGAAGCTATACCAAACATTAGATGGCGTGAAAACAGACAAGGTTCTCTCTGTCCGTGAGGAAAATGTAGTGGCCTCTCAACCTGAAATTACCCTAGTTGGTACTAAGCCTATTAAGAGTCGAGAAAACGTTGTTAGCACAGAAGAAATCGCACCAGTACTTGTGTACCGAGAAGACCCTTCACTCCTGAAAGGTCAAAGTCAGACTGTTCAAGGTCGTGCAGGTCAGCGTAAGATTATCACTATCTATGAAACAGACCACGGTATACGTACTGGAATTATCCTTTCTCAAACCAGTGAAATTGTGCAAGAAGCAACTCCAACAATCATCTATCAGGGTGTGAAGGTTATCGGTCGTACTATTCCAGAAGATGGTCCTCTATCGCCAATGGTTGAAAAACCAAATGTGGAAACCCGTATAGAGGAGACTGACTTTACTACTGAATATAGGGATAGTGCTAGCTTACCAAAAGGTCAAACTAAGGTCTTGATTGCAGGAGAGAAAGGTCAGCGTACCATCATTACAGAAATTAGTAGTGATAATGGCGTAGAAACACGTCGTGTGCTATCTAACAATATTACCAAAGAACCGATTAATCAAGTTGTCTTAGTAGGGATCAAAGCTGTAGAAGGAGAAGAGGACAAGAAAACAATTCTCATGCCTTCAAATGAGAACATGATTCTTAATTCTGATAGAAAATTAGTAAATTCTGCTAAGGAGTTACCAAGGACTTCGAGTATTGATGATAAAAACTTATTTGTTCTTGGTTCAATAGGACTTCTCTTGAGTTTGGGATGGAGTGTTAGAAAAAGAAAAAATTGAGCATGAAATTTCAAAATTGATAGTAACAAGAGTTTTTCATAGAAATGGTAAAGGATAATTTTAGCATTAGGAAAAAAAGTATTTTAAATATTGCTATGTAAGTAATATACATGGCAATAAACTTGATAGCTTTTTTTGGAGATCATGTTGAATTATCTTTCCTTGAAATGATGGGACAAAAAGAGCAGTATGATCAAGTTAAGTACGAATCTCTATGTGAATATCGGTTGTAAAAAAATAGAGGAAGTTCTAATATTTGATTCTTTTAATTTAAGTAATCCTGTGAAGTTTTTAATAAATTTCATAAGTAACTCCCTGATGAATCATCTGCTGTTTTCATTATAGTTCTTATGAGATTTTTTTAACAAAATAGGCTCCATAATATCTATAGGGATTTACCCACTGCAAATATTATAGAGGATTTATCTACTACAAAAATTATAGTTCCTATTCCCAAATTCAGCCCTTCTAGCATGGAAAAATCTGTTATAATAATAGAAAAGGAGGAGCGCATGCACAAGATTTTATTAGTAGAAGATGATCAGGTCATTCGTCAACAGGTCGGGAAAATGCTCTCTGAATGGGGATTTGAAGTGGTCTTGGTAGAAGACTTTATGGAAGTTTTGAGTCTTTTTGTCCAATCGGAACCTCATCTGGTCCTCATGGATATTGGCTTGCCCTTATTTAATGGCTATCACTGGTGTCAGGAAATTCGCAAGATTTCCAAGGTGCCTATCATGTTTCTGTCTTCCAGAGACCAGGCTATGGATATCGTTATGGCAATCAATATGGGGGCGGATGACTTTGTGACCAAGCCTTTTGACCAGCAGGTTCTTCTCGCCAAGGTTCAGGGCTTGTTGCGCCGTTCCTATGAGTTTGGGCGTGACGAGAGTTTACTGGAATATGCCGGTGTTATCCTCAATACCAAATCCATGGATTTACATTATCAAGGCCAAGTATTGAACTTGACCAAGAACGAATTCCAGATTTTACGCGTCTTGTTTGAGCACGCAGGCAATATCGTAGCGCGTGACGACCTGATGCGGGAACTTTGGAACAGTGACTTTTTCATTGATGATAATACGCTATCAGTTAATGTGGCTCGTTTGCGTAAAAAATTGGAAGAGCAGGGCTTGGTAGGATTTATCGAGACCAAGAAAGGGATAGGGTACGGTCTGAAGCATGCTTGATTGGAAACAATTTTTTCTAGCCTATCTGCGCTCCCGTAGTCGTCTGTTTGTCTATCTGCTTGCTTTAGCATTTCTGGTCTTACTCTTTCAGTTTTTATTTGTCAGCTTGGGAATTTACTTTCTCTACTTTTTCCTCTTGTGTTGCTTTGTAACCATCTTATTTTTCACTTGGGACATATTGGTGGAAATGCAGGTCTATCGTCAGGAAATTCTCTATGGGGAGAGGGAAGCCAAATCTCCATTGGAAAGAGTTTTAGCAGAAAAATTAGAAGCGCGTGAGATGGAACTCTATCAGCAGAGGTCAGACGCAGAAAGAAAACTGACGGATTTGCTGGATTACTATACCTTGTGGGTTCATCAGATTAAGACCCCCATTGCAGCCAGTCAACTCTTAGTTGCAGAAGTAGCTGACCGCCAACTGAAGCAGCAGTTAAAACAGGAAATTTTCAAGATAGACTCCTATACTAATTTAGTCTTGCAGTACCTGCGTTTAGAAAGTTTTCATGATGATTTGGTCTTAAAGCAGGTTCAAATTGAAGACTTGGTCAAGGAAATACTTCGTAAATACGCTCTATTCTTTATTCAAAAAGGTTTAAGTGTCAATCTACATGACCTTGATAAAGAAATCGTGACGGATAAAAAGTGGCTACTAGTGGTCATTGAGCAAATCATTTCAAACAGTCTCAAGTACACCAAGGAAGGTGGTCTGGAGATTTATATGGACGGGCAAGAGCTTTGTATCAAGGATACGGGAATCGGGATAAAAAATAGTGATGTCCTCCGAGTCTTTGAACGTGGCTTTTCAGGATACAATGGACGCCTAACCCAGCAGTCCTCTGGACTTGGCCTTTACCTATCTAAGAAAATTTCTGAAGAACTGGGGCACCAGATTCGTATCGAGTCTGAGGTCGGAAAAGGAACGATAGTGCGGATTCAGTTTGCTCAAGTGAACCTAGTCCTTGAGTGAGAAGAGTAGATAAGAGCCCAGGATAAGACAACTGGGCTTTTTTATCTTTAACTGTGTATCCTAGTAAATTATTTTATCTACTATAAACAAATCTCTGAGGGACATGAAGACCACGAACGGAAAGGTAGGCCTAGATCAAAAGCAGATTAAGCAAACCAATAACAAGCAAATCTTGACAGTTTTTCTTCCTGTAATTTTTGCATTTCTCCATTGGCCTTTGTTTATCATATACTTAGTTTGATTCTAGAGGTCATTGAAGTAGTCGATGATACCATGAGGTTGACGATAATTTTCTCTATCTGTTCAATTGATAGATTTCGTCAGAGAAAGAATGTAAAATTTTTGATATAATGTTAAGGATGGACTGACGGATATTTAAAGGATAATTTTCAAAAGAATAACAGGTGAGAAGAAAAATATGTAAGATTGGACAGAAGTCTCTCTACCATCATCCATGCAGAAACAAAATTATACGAAATAAAAGGAGTAACCAATGACTGGAAACTATTCAACACGTGAATACCGTGAGAAATTATATGATGATCTTCATGTTCGATTAAGAGATACAGTGATTTTGATGTGTGCGATTTTTATTGCCTCTATTGGCCTAAATATGAATTCAACAGCTGTCATTATTGGAGCCATGCTGATTTCCCCTCTTATGACACCGATTGTTGGACTGGGGTTTGGTGATGGAGATCATGTCCTATCTTCACTTTGATTATTGGAAAAAAACGGCTCGGTCAGGAGCTAGTATGAATAAGGAGAACAAATGAAACGTTTAAAAATGTTATGGCATATTATGCAGGTTACGGGTTTTACTCGGTTTGCTCTGAGTTTTGTGACCTTTGTTTTTGGGTCAGGAGGCGTGCTTTTCCTAGTTGAACCTGCTATCACAAATTACGGAGACGGTCTTTGGTATGCTTTTGTGACTTCGACGACTGTCGGCTACGGGGATCTCCTAGCTGTGACCTTGATTGGAAGGATTACCAGTGTCTTCTTGACGATTTATGGGCTCATATTTTTTGGCTGTTTATCAGCTGTTATTTTTAATTATTATACCAATTTAAATAAGGAAAGAGGAGAGGACAAATGACTGCCAATTATTCAACACGGGAATACCGTGAGAAATTATACGATGACCTTCATGTTCGATTGAGAGATACAGCGATTTTGATGTGTGCAATTTTTATTGCCTCTATCGGACTAAATATGAATTCAACAGCTGTCATTATAGGAGCCATGTTGATTTCACCTCTCATGACACCGATTGTTGGACTGGGATTCGGTTTAGCTATTTTTGATACGCGTTTAATCAAGCAATCTCTAGAGGTTTTATTGACTCAAGTGTTGGTCAGTTTGCTTGTCTCGACTCTGTATTTCTGGATTTCTCCCTTGTCTTATGCAAGTAGCGAGTTGATTGCACGAACCTCTCCAACCATTTGGGATGTCCTCATTGCTATTGCTGGTGGGATTGCTGGTGTGATCGGTTCAAGGAAAAAAGAAGCAAACAATATCGTGCCAGGAGTAGCCATTGCTACAGCTCTGATGCCGCCTATCTGTACTGCTGGCTATGGTTTAGCTAATGGGAATGTACGATTTTTTTATTGGGGGCTCTCTATCTTTTCTTGATCAACTGTGTCTTTATCATGCTAGCCAACATTGTTGGAACAAGAATTTTGATGAGAAAAATCTCCTTTAACTTCATTTAAAGAGCTGAGCATTAAAAATGAGAATTGGCTTGATATCTTTGATTGTATTGTTGATTCTTCCAGCTAGCTATTCGGCAGTTACTCTGACAATAGAACAAGCGCGCAAAGAAGGGATCAAACAGTTTGTAGGAAAAGAGTTCGCCAATTATACGGTTATTAATCAAGTCTACAAGTCAAGTAACAATGAATTGGTCTTGACGGTTGTTGGAGATCCGATTTCAGAAGAAGAATTAGAAACACTCCACCAAAAACAAGCCTCTTACGGTATTCAATCTGTTCAATTGAAAGTGAATCAAGTTCAGAACTCGCCAACATTAGATAGTGAAGCGACCAAGGAATTTTATGAAAACATTGACAAGTATATTGATCAAAAACTCTCTGAAAAAGATTCACAAAAAGATCTCGTAAAAGAAAATGAAGCAGACAAGGATTGAGGATATTGACCTTATCTAACTCATGAAAGCAAATCTTGTGTGGTGGTTTGGTCAATCACTACTAGCTCGGATTAAATAATACTCTTCGAAAATCAAATTCAAACCACGTCAGCGTCGCCTTACCGTACTCAAGTACAGCTTGCGGCTAGCTTCCTAGTTTGCTTTTTGATTTTCATTGAGTAAAAATATAAAAAGCAACAGCTGTTTTAGTTGTTGCTTTTTAGGTAGCTAGGATTTTATCCCAGGTTTTGTCTCTTATTTCTCAACGCGTGATTTGTTGTCGATATCAGTAAGGATAGCTTCAACAAAGTCATCAACTGAGACAGTTTGTGTTTCTTTTTGGCCATAGCGACGAACGTTAACAGTTCCGTCTTCCATTTCCTTGTCTCCAACAATCAATTGGTAAGGAATCTTGCTGGTTTGTGACGCACGGATCTTAAACTGCATTTTTTCATTGCGTTCATCTACGTCTGCACGGACACCACGGTCACGGAGTTTTTAGCCACTTCCCATGCGTAGTCCACGTGTTTTTCGTTAGATACTGGGATGAGGGTTACTTGGTGTGGTGCAAGCCATGTTGGGAAGGCGCCCTTGTAGTTTTCAATCAAGATAGCAGTGAAGCGTTCCATAGTTGAGATAACCCCACGGTGAATCATAACTGGACGGTGCTCTTCGCCATCAGCTCCGATGTATTTAAGGTCGAAGCGTTCTGGAAGCAAGAAGTCAAGTTGGATAGTAGAAAGAGTTTCTTCTTTTCCAAGGGCTGTCTTAACTTGAATATCCAATTTTGGTCCGTAGAAGGCTGCTTCCCCCTTCGGCTTCAAAGTAGTCCACACCCATTTCATCAAGGGCTGCACGAAGCATGGTTTGGGCATTTTCCCACATTTGGTCGTTATCGAAGTATTTTTCCTTGTCCTCTGGGTCACGAAGAGAGAGGCGGAAGCGGTATTCAGTCAAGTTGAAATCTTCATAAACATCGATAATCAACTGAAGGGCACGTTGGAATTCTTCTTGGATTTGTTCAGGAGTTACAAAGAGGTGACCATCGTTGAGAGACATTTCACGCACACGTTGAAGACCAGTCAGGGCACCAGATTTTTCATAACGGTGCATCATACCGATTTCGGCGATACGGATTGGCAACTCACGGTATGAGTGAACATGGTGTTTGAAGACTTGGATGTGGTGTGGGCAGTTCATTGGACGAAGGACAAATTCTTCCCCGTCACCCATGTCCATAGTTGGGAACATGTCTTCTTGGTAATGATCCCAGTGACCAGAAGTCTTGTAAAGCTCAACTGAAGCAAGTGGTGGAGTGTATACGTGTTGGTAGCCAGAAGCCAACTCTTTGTCTACGATGTAGCGTTCCAATTCACGACGGATAGTCGCACCATTTGGCAACCAGAATGGAAGTCCTTGACCAACCTCTTGAGAAATCATGAAGAGGTCAAGCTCTTTACCAAGCTTACGGTGGTCACGTTCCTTGGCTTCTTCACGCATTTGAAGGTAGTTCTTCAAGTCTTTCTTGTCAAACCAAGCTGTACCGTAGATACGTTGCATCATAGCGTTGTCGCTATTTCCACGCCAGTAAGCACCAGCTACGTTAAGAAGGTGGAAAATTTGGATGCGACCAGTTGATGGGACGTGAGGACCACGGCAGAGGTCCACGTATTCACCCTGACGGTAGATAGTTAAACCACCCTCGTCTTCTGAGTGTTCTTCAATCAATTCTAATTTGTAAGGGTCATTTTTGAAGATTTCACGTGCCTCATCTTTAGTCACTTCTTCACGGATAGATGGGAAGTTTTCTTTAACGATTTTTGCATTTCTTCTTCGATACGAGGAAGGTCTTCGTTGGAGATTTGACCAGCAGTATTGTCAGTATCGTAGTAGAAGCCATCTTCGATAGCTGGACCAACACCCAAGTGAATGTCTGGGAAAAAGGCGACGAGCGGCTTGGGCAAACAAGTGAGCAGCTGAGTGACGTAGGATTGGAAGGGCATCTTCGTGATCAGGTGTCACGATTTCTATGCTTCCATCTTCAGTGATAGCACGAGTCGTATCGATGAGTTTGCCGTTGAATTTACCAGCCAAGGCTTTTTTAGCTAGAGAATTGCTGATAGATTGGGCAATTTCAAAAGTAGTAACGCCAGATTCGAATTCACGAACAGCGCCATCTGGGAAAGTAATGTTAATCATGATGTTCTCCTTATATTGGTTATCCATTATTTCTAAAGCAGAAGTGTTTGCCTATTTCGCAGTCTTAAATAAAGAGAAACAAAAAGCAACATCCTCGAAAGGACGTCGCAACGTGGTTCCACCTTCATTTATGTTCCTCAAAAGAGAGGGACACCTCTGATTGGCTCTAACGTAGCCACCGTTTTATGTTTTCATAAAAAATCACGAGTAGTATCAGTTTAGGCTTTCTATGCGTTTCCAGCAACCACGCACTCTCTAGTAGAAAGGGACTAAGTGACTTGTCTCTATGGATTATTATAGCATGATTGTGAAAATTTTCAAGATATTTGTAGATTTTTTTGAATTTTCTTCATTAAAAAGTGCTTGCTATGCTTTGTTAGGAGTAATGTGAAATCATCTTTTTGATAAGTCTGTACCTTGATAAAAGTAGTGTTCTGGATTTAGTAAGAGTGAGTCAAAGGTAACCATTATACAGTATTTTTTTTGTTATAATATTAAAAAGATATATAAGAGGAAATGAGGAGAAAGAATGACAAAAATAGCTCTTCTTTCAGATATTCATGGAAATACTACAGCCTTGGAGGCTGTTTTGGAAGATACTCGGAAGCTAGGAGTGGATGAATACTGGCTTTTGGGAGATATTCTCATGCCAGGAACAGGGCGTAGAAGGATTTTGGACTTGTTGGATCAACTACCGATTACGGCTAGAGTTTTGGGAAACTGGGAAGACAGTCTTTGGCATGGTGTCCGCAAGGAATTGGATAGCACTCGTCCTAGTCAACGCTATCTCTTGCGCCAGTGCCAGTATGTTTTAGAGGAAATTTCCCCTAGAAGAAATCGAAATGCTCCACAATCAACCTCTACAGATTCATCGTCAGTTTGGGGATTTGACGGTAGGAATTAGCCACCATCTTCCTGATAAGAACTGGGGGAGAGAGTTGATTCATACTGGAGCGCAAGAGGATTTTGACCGCTTGGTGACCAATCCACCTTGTGATATCGCTGTATATGGTCATATTCATCAGCAGTTGCTTCGTTACGGGACTGGTGGTCAATTGATTGTCAATCCAGGTTCGATTGGGCAGCCTTTCTTTCTAGATGCCCAGTTACGGAAGGACTTACGGGCCCAGTATATGATTTTAGAGTTTGATGACAAGGGATTGGTAGATATGGACTTCCGACGGGTAGACTACGATGTGGTAGCTGAATTGCAGTTGGCTAAAGACCTCAAACTTCCCTATTTTAAGGTTTACTATGAAAGTCTGGTCAATGGTATCCATCATACTCACAATCAGGAATTTTTGAGAAAATTAGCCCAGAAAGAGGGCTACGATCGGGAGTTAGATGCCTGGTTGAAAAGTGGTAATGATTGACATTACAACTAAAAAGGGTATAATAAAAGAAAAAGAAGAGTAGAGGCAGGGTAGCCTCGTAAAAAGGAGAAGAGGATGCAAATTCCAAGTAGATTTACCATTGCGACTCATATGCTGATAATCATTGCCCTCAAGGGGAAGGAAAGCAAGGTGACCAGTGATTTTCTGGCTGCTAGTGTCGGGGTCAATCCAGTCATTATTAGAAAGACCTTGTCCCAGTTGAAGAAGGCAGAGCTGATTTCAGTAGCGCGTGGAACAGGGGGAACAGAGATTGTCAAGGACCTCAAGGACATCAGTCTTTTAGATGTTTATCAAGCGGTCGAGTGTCTTGGTAAGACAGGTCAACTCTTCAGTTTCCATGACAATCCAAATCCAAATTGCCCTGTAGGAGCTCGTATTCATGATGTTTTGGATCAAAAATTGGAGAGAATTCAGCTAGCTATGGAGGCTGAACTTGGTCAGACCAGTCTAGAGCAAGTCGTGGCTGATGCAGAGAGTCAAATGAAGGATTAAGAGGGATAGATGCCTGCAAATGAAATGTCAAAACACTGCTAGAAATCTGGCAGTGTTTTTTGAGATTGCGTAGAAAAACTCCTAGGAAATTTCAGGAGAGTATGAGTAATTATTTGAACTTGAATCCTTCGTAAATAAGCTCTGCTTTTGGATTTTGTTTCTTAATCTGTTTGGTAAGTGACTTCATCATAGAAAGAGGACCACACATATAGACGCTTGCATGTTCGGGTACTTCTTCTTGCTCAAAATTAAGATAGCCGTCTTTCCTACTGTCTACTAGATGTAGTTCAAAATTAGGATTTTTCTGAGCATAGTCATGGAGCAAATCTAGATAGACTGCATTTTCATCTCCACGGAAGCTATAGTAGAAGTGAACCTGTTTATCTAAAATAGGATGTTCACGAATGTAAGAGATGAAGGGGGTAATCCCAATGCCTCCAGCAATCCAAACCTGATTTTCTCGTCCTTCTTCTATAATCATGTGCCCGTAAGCTCTGTCTACGCTTACTTTGCTGCCGACTTGAAGATTGTCATAGATATTCTTGGTATGGTCGCCTGAATTTTTAACAGTAAAGTAGAGAGTTTGACCATGACCTCCTGAGATAGAAAAGGGATGCGGAGCACTTTCAAATCCTTCTTGGAAAATCTTTAGGAAGGCAAATTGGCCTGATTGATAGTTGAAAGGTCTGCTAAGATGGATTTGAATTTCTCTAGTATCGTGATTTAATCGCTTGAGCTTGGTAATTCTCCCTAGATAGGGGAAGCCAATCTTTTGATATAGAAAAATGATATAAAAACCAGCCAGTAAGCCTAAAAGGGCATAGCTACCAACAAGAAAACTTAGAAGATTAAATGTAAGGAGACGATTGCCCATCATCATGTAGACATGAAAGAGTCCAAAAATATAGGCTAGGTAAACCAGACGATGAATCCATCGCCAAGCTTCGTATTGGATGTATTTGCCTAAATAGGCGACAAGGATGATACTGGCAAAGATATAGATGGCAAGATTGCCAAACTGAGCAGCTAAGCGAGATCCCCACAAACCGCCCATACTAAAGTTATGAAAGATTAGTAGAATGATGGAGAGAAAGGCTGTAAATTTGTGGACGGTGTAGACCTTCTCCAAACCGAGAAACCAGCTTTCTAGTAGGGGGAGACGAGTGGCTAGGATAAAAGTCAGAGATAGGCTTGTTAAAGCTAGTCCTGGAATCATGAATTGGGGAGAAGTGTTCATCCAAGTCAAAATAGTCAAGGCAAAACTAGCTATGATAAAGAGTAGTCCTTTGAGTGATTTCATAAAAAAATTCCATTTCATTTAGATTTGATTTGTTGTAAAATAAATTTGTTACATTTTTATCATAGAAAAAAAGTATGGTGTCAAATTGAGGTCTATAAATATGCTCTACTCATCAAAAAAACTCTCCAATTGAACTGGAGAGTGATTGTTTATTCTGCAGCTTGTTGCCAACGTTTTGCTAGCATATGAGATAGGCTAGAAATGACTAGGTTGAAGCTGAAGTAGATGAGGGCAATCAGGATATAAAGACTAAACACTTGCTCTGGTTCGAAATAACGGCCCATGAGAATTTGACTGGCTCCAAAGAGTTCTTGCAGGGCGATAACAGAGTAGAGAAGACTGGTATCCTTAATCACGGTTACAAACTGAGAAATGATGGCTGGCAGCATTTTACGGATTGCTTGTGGGAGAATGATGTGGTAGAGGATTTGTGCAGAAGTAAATCCTTGTGACATTCCTGCTTCATACTGTCCCTTATCCACAGCATTGAGGCCACCTCGGATAATCTCAGCTAGGGCTGCTGATGTAAAGAGGGTAAAGGCAGTAATACCTGCTGGAGTGGATTTCATCTTGAAAACTAAAAAGATAGTGAAAATCCAGAGGAGGTTGGGAACGTTGCGCACAAACTCGATATAAATGCTGGAAATAATGCGCAAGATAGGATTTTTCCCATTTCTCATGACGGCTAGCACTGTTCCGATAAGGGTAGAGAGGACGATAGCAATCAGAGAAATGTAGATAGTCAAGCCAAATCCTTTAAAGATAAAGATTAGGTTATCTGGGGTCAAAACTTCTAAAATGGATTCCATAGTAACCTCCTAAAGTGAATAGGCTTTTTTGTTGGCTTGCTCCATTTTGCGACCAAACTGGGCAACAGGGAAGCACAGAGAAAAGTAGAGAAGGGCAGCTCCTAAAAATGCTGGAATGTAGTTTCCGTTAAGAGCCGACCAAGACTTGGTCACAAACATCAAGTCCACTCCAGAGATGATAGCAACCGTTGAAGTATTCTTGATGAGGTTGACGATTTGGTTGGTCAAAGGAGGGAGAATGATACGGAAGGCCTGAGGCAAGATGATCAAGCGCATAGCACTGATATAGGTAAAACCTTGCGACAGGGCAGCCTCCATCTGACCGCTAGGAATAGACTGAATACCTGAACGAATCACCTCAGCGATATAGGCACCGTGATAGAGACCCACGCAGAGAACAGCTGTCCAATAAATCGGAATCATGATGATATGGTTACTGATAAGAGGTAGACCATAAAAGACGATGACAAACTGCACCAAGAGGGGAGTGTTTTGGTAAAATTCGACAAAGATGCGAGCTAAAATGCGCAAAATTGGGCGTTTACTGGTCGACATGGCTCCAAAGAAGATACCCAAGACCATAGCTAGGATAAAGGATCCGATTGCTAGGGCAAGAGTAAAGAGGAAGCCGTTGAAAAATTGTCCAAAATCCTGAAAATAGGCTGTCCAAGATGATAAATCTGTCATGAGGTGTCCTCCTTAATCTGCAGTATGGCTAGATGGTTTGAGCTTGTAACGGTCATAAAGTTTTTGTAAACTGCCATCCTTGCTCCATTTGGTGACCAAGTTATCAAGATAGTCGTTGAGCTCCGTATTTGATTTTTTAGTAACGATACCGTAGTCAGATGGCTTGAAACTATCATCTAGCAGTTCTGTTCGTTTACTGATGTAACCAGATAGGATAGAGCGGTCAACGGAAAAGGCATCAATACGGTGGGCGTGGAGGGAAGTAATCAATTCTGGGTAGGAACCAAGTTCGACGAATTTAAAGGTCAGGCCTTTCTTTTTACCCAGTTCGGTAATCAAGCGTTGGGTAATGGAACCTTGGGCAACGCCGATGGTTTTGCCGTTTAGATCTTCAATACTTTTGATTTTGGCAGACTTATTGACCAAAAAGCCAGAAGCATCTGTGTAGTAGGGGCTGGTGAAGTTATAGAGTTTTTGCGTTCGTCTGTGATGGTAAAGGTCGCTATATCCATATCGACCTGCTCATTGTCTAGAAGGGGACCACGAGTTTGCGCTGTAACAGGTACATAACGAACCTTGACCTTGAGCTCATCAGCTACCATCTTGGCCAAGTCAGTTTCAATGCCAGAATAGGTTCCTGTCTTAGGGTCCTTGTAGCCGAAATTAGGAACGTCTTGTTTCACACCGACAACTAGCTCGCCTTTTTTTTGAATGTCTACGACACTGGTATCAGCCTGAACTGGTTTTGTAGCAGCAAGGCCGAAAAGGCTAATCACTAATGCTGATAAAAAGAATTTCTTTTTCATAGAGACCTCCTTATTTTACTTTGTCACTTTCGTGGTTGATGATTTTGCTGAGGAATTGTTGGGCACGTGGTTCGCTTGGATTGTCGAAAAAGTCATCAACATCTGTCGTATCCACCAAAACTTCTCCGTCAGCCATAAAGATGATGCGGTCGGCAACTTCACGGGCAAAGCCCATTTCATGGGTAACGACAATCATATTCATACCCTCGTGGGCCAATTTTTGCATAACTGCTAGAACGTCTCCGATGGTTTCAGGGTCAAGAGCAGATGTTGGTTCATCAAAGAGGAGGAGTTCCGGATGCATAGCGAGTCCACGTGCAATGGCGATCCGTTGTTTGTCCACCAGAAAGCATGGCTGGATAAGAATCTTTCTTGTCCCACATATTTACAAATTCCAGATATTTTTGAGCTGTTTTTTCAGCTTCTTTTTTATCAATTCCTAGAACTTTTACAGGTGCTAGTGTTACGTTTTCTAACACTGTTTTATGCGGATAGAGGTTGAAATGTTGGAAAACCATACCAACTTCCTTGCGAAGAGGCACCAAATCTTTCTGGCTGGCACCAGCAACTTGGTGATCATTTACTAGAAGACTTCCTTTGTCAACAGCCTCCAAACCATTGATGGTACGGATAAGAGTGGACTTCCCTGAGCCAGAAGGTCCTAGGAGGACAACAACTTGTCCTTTTTCAAAACGGAGATTGATGTCGTGGAGTGCGTGGTAGTCTCCGTAATATTTTTCGACGTGTTTAAATTCTACTAAAGCCATAAGGAATCTCCTTTGTGTTAGATTTTATAACATGATTCTACACCAAAAGATTTGTCTTGTCAAATCATATCAGAAAAAAGTTAGTAAAATTTTTGTAGAAAGCAATCTGGATAGAGAAAAAGTCTAAATCATGTTATAATGAAGCAATAGAATTCTTAGAAAGAGTGGATGTCTTTTTGATAACACCTACTTATGAATGGCAGTTTGCCCCGCAGGTTGAAGATGCGGATTTTACAAAGATAGCCAAGAAGGCTGGACTGGGTCCTGAGGTGGCACGGTTACTATTTGAGAGAGGGATTCAGGACCAAGAAAGTCTGAAAAAGTTTTTAGAACCTTCCTTGGAGGACTTGCATGACCCTTATTTGCTCCATGATATGGATAAGGCAGTGGAGCGGATTCGTCAGGCCATTGAAGAAGGGGAAATATTCTCGTTTATGGAGACTACGATGCGGATGGTATGACTTCGGCTTCGATTGTGAAGGAAAGTTTGGAACAGCTTGGTGCTGAGTGCCGTGTTTACTTGCCCAATCGTTTTACTGATGGTTATGGACCTAATGCCAGTGTTTACAAATATTTTATCGAGCAAGAAGGAATTTCCTTGATTGTGACGGTGGATAATGGGGTTGCAGGTCACGAGGCTATTGAATTGGCTCAGTCTATGGGAGTGGATGTCATTGTGACTGACCACCATTCTATGCCTGAAACCCTGCCAGATGCCTATGCCATTGTCCATCCTGAACATTCAGATGCGGACTATCCTTTCAAATATTTGGCTGGTTGTGGAGTTGCTTTCAAGCTGGCTTGTGCCCTTTTAGAAGAAGTACAAGTGGAACTGCTTGATTTGGTCGCTATCGGAACTATTGCGGATATGGTGAGTCTGACGGATGAAAACCGTATCTTGGTTCAGTATGGTCTAGAAATGTTGGGGCACACTCAGCGCATTGGTCTACAAGAAATGATGGATATGGCTGGGATTGCCGCCAACGAAGTAACAGAAGAAACGGTTGGTTTCCAGATTGCCCCTCGTTTGAATGCCTTGGGCCGCTTGGATGATCCCAATCCTGCCATTGATTTGCTGACTGGGTTTGATGATGAGGAAGCGCATGAGATTGCTCTCATGATTCATCAGAAAAACGAAGAGCGCAAGGAAATCGTCCAGTCTATCTATGAAGAAGCTAAGACCATGGTGGACCCTGAGAAGAAGGTCCAAGTCTTGGCTAAGGAAGGCTGGAATCCTGGAGTTCTGGGTATCGTGGCTGGTCGTTTGTTGGAAGAACTAGGACAGACAGTCATCGTTCTTAATATAGAGGACGGTCGTGCCAAGGGCAGTGCTCGTAGTGTGGAAGCGGTCGATATTTTTGAGGCTCTGGATCCTCATCGAGACCTATTCATCGCATTTGGTGGCCATGCTGGTGCGGCTGGTATGACGTTGGAAGTTGAGAAACTTTCAGATTTATCTCAAGTCTTGGAAGATTATGTTCGTGAAAAAGGTGCAGATGCTGCTGGCAAGAACAAGTTAAATCTAGATGAAGAACTGGATTTGGAGACTTTGAGTCTTGAAACGGTCAAGAACTTTGAGCGCTTGGCACCTTTTGGAATGGACAATCAGAAACCTGTCTTTTATATAAAGGATTTTCATGTCGAAAGTGCCCGTACTATGGGGGCAGGCAATGCCCATCTCAAACTGAAAATTTCCAAAGGTGAGGCGAGTTTTGAAGTGGTAGCATTTGGACAAGGCAGATGGGCGACAGAGTTTCTCAAACCAAGAATCTAGAGCTGGCAGTCAAATTGTCTGTCAACCAATGGAATGGGCAAACTGCCCTGCAGTTGATGATGGTGGATGCGCGTGTGGAGGGTGTTCAACTTTTTAACATCCGTGGGAAAAATGCAGTCTTACCAGAAGAGGTTCCAGTCTTGGATTTCTCTGGAGAAGTGCCGGATTTAGCGACTAGTGAAGCGGTTGTCGTAAAAAACATACCTGAGGATATTACTCTGTTGAAAACCATTTTTCAGGAACAGAATTTCTCTGCCGTTTATTTCAAAAATGATATTGACAAGGCCTACTATCTGACAGGCTATGGGACTAGAGAGCAGTTTGCCAAATTGTACAAGACCATCTACCAGTTCCCAGAGTTTGATATTCGCTACAAACTGAAGGATTTGGCAGCTTATCTTAATATCCAACAAATCTTGCTGGTCAAGATGATTCAAGTATTTGAAGAGCTAGGCTTTGTGACGATCAAAGATGGTGTCATGACAGTCAATAAAGAGGCAGCAAAGCGGGAAATCGGAGAAAGTCAGATTTACCAAAATCTCAAACAAACCGTCAAAGACCAAGAAATGATGGCGCTGGGTACCGTGCAAGAAATTTATGACTTTTTAATGGAAAAAGAATAGCAGATAGGAAAGAGTTGGGCAACCAGCTCTTTTTTGAAAACAAATCTTCATTTTGAAAATCATTAAAAAAATGGTATAATGGTAGGAAAAGATTCGGCTAAAAGTAATAGTGCTTTTAGAATAAGAGGGTAAGCAACCCTATAATCAAGATAAACTAAGCTTTCGGAGGAAAAATGAGTAATATCAGTTTAACAACACTTGGTGGTGTGCGTGAAAATGGGAAAAATATGTATATCGCTGAAATCGATGGGTCTATTTTCGTTTTGGATGCAGGTCTGAAGTACCCTGAAAATGAACAACTAGGGGTGGACGTAGTTATTCCAAATATGGACTACCTTTTTGAAAATAGCGACCGTATCGCTGGCGTTTTCTTGACCCATGGGCATGCGGATGCCATTGGTGCTCTGCCTTATCTCTTGGCTGAAGCCAAGGTGCCTGTATTTGGCTCTGAACTGACCATTGAGTTGGCCAAACTCTTTGTCAAAGGAAATGATACGGTTAAGAAATTCAATGATTTCCATGTCATTGATGAGAATACGGAGATTGATTTTGGAGGGACTGTGGTTTCCTTCTTCCGTACGACCCACTCTATCCCAGAAAGTCTGGGTGTGGTCTTGAAGACAGCTGAAGGAAGCATCGTTTATACAGGTGACTTCAAATTTGACCAGACAGCTAGTGAATCCTATGCGACAGACTTCGCTCGTTTGGCAGAAATCGGTCGTGATGGAGTTCTAGCTCTTCTTAGCGATTCAGCCAATGCGGACAGTAATATCCAAGTGGCTAGCGAAAGTGAAGTTGGGGACGAGATCACTCAAACCATTTCGGACTGGGATGGTCGTATCATTGTTGCAGCAGTAGCTAGCAACCTCTCTCGTATCCAGCAGGTGTTTGACGCTGCGGATGCAACAGGCCGCCGTGTGGTCTTGACAGGATTTGATATTGAAAATATCGTCCGTACTGCTATTCGCCTTAAGAAATTGTCTCTAGCTAACGAGAGTCTTTTGATTAAGCCAAAAGATATGTCTCGCTTTGAAGACCATGAGTTGATTATCCTTGAGACAGGTCGTATGGGTGAGCCTATCAACGGTCTTCGCAAGATGTCGATTGGTCGCCACCGTTATGTGGAAATCAAGGACGGTGACCTAGTTTATATTGTAACCACTCCGTCTATCGCTAAAGAAGCAGTCATGGCGCGTGTGGAAAACATGATTTACCAAGCTGGCGGAGTTGTCAAACTGATCACTCAAAGCTTGCGTGTGTCAGGACATGGAAATGCGCGTGATTTGCAGTTGATGATCAATCTCTTGCAACCCAAGTATCTCTTCCCAATTCAAGGAGAATACCGCGAGTTGGATGCCCATGCTAAGGCTGCTATGGCAGTTGGGATGTTGCCAGAACGCATTTTTATCCCTAAAAAGGGAACCAGCATGGCTTATGAGAATGGAGACTTTGTCCCAGCTGGAGCGGTTTCGGCAGGGGATGTCTTGATTGACGGGAATGCCATTGGTGATGTTGGCAATGTGGTTCTTCGTGACCGTAAGGTCTTGTCAGAAGATGGAATTTTCATCGTCGCAATCACCGTTAACCGTCGTGAGAAGAAAATTGTGGCCAAGGCTCGTGTGCATACGCGTGGATTTGTTTATCTCAAGAAGAGTCGTGATATTCTCCGTGAAAGTTCAGAATTGATTAACCAGACGGTAGAAGACTATCTTCAAGGAGATGACTTTGACTGGGCAGACCTCAAAGGGAAGGTTCGTGATAATCTTACCAAGTACCTCTTTGACCAAACCAAGCGTCGTCCAGCTATTTTACCAGTAGTCATGGAAGCGAAATAATTGTTGAAATAAACAGAGAGAAAGTCGAGTTTCGGCTTTTTCTTATAGAAAAATAGAGGAAAAAATTATGGCAGTAATGAAATCGAGTATTACTCACAAGTTTTGGATATGGAGTGGGGAGTGAATGTCCTCTATCCTGATGCTCATCGAGTGGAAGAACCAGATTGTAAAGATATTCCCGTCTTGTACCTCCTGCACGGGATGTCTGGCAACCATAATAGCTGGCTCAAGCGTACTAATGTAGAACGCTTGCTTCGAGGCACTAATCTCATCGTTGTTATGCCCAATACCAGCAACGGTTGGTATACCGATACCCAGTATGGTTTTGACTATTACACAGCTCTAGCAGAGGAATTGCCACAGGTTCTAAAACGTTTCTTCCCTAATATGACTAGCAAGCGTGAAAAGACCTTTATCGCTGGTCTCTCTATGGGAGGTTACGGCTGTTTCAAACTGGCTCTTGCTACAAATCGTTTTTCTCATGCAGCTAGTTTTTCAGGTGCTCTCAGCTTTCAAGATTTTTCTCCTGAAAGCCAAAATCTGGGGACACCAGCTTACTGGAGAGGTGTTTTTGGAGAGATTAAAGATTGGACAACTAGTCCTTATTCTCTAGAAAGTCTGGCTAAAAAATCGGACAAAAAGACCCAGCTTTGGGCTTGGTGTGGCGAGCAGGATTTCTTGTACGAAGCCAATAATCTAGCAGTGAAAAATCTCAAAAAACTGGGCTTTGATGTGACCTATAGCCATAGTGCTGGAACTCACGAGTGGTATTATTGGGAAAAACAATTGGAACGGTTCTTAGCAACCTTACCAATCGATTTCAAATTAGAAGAGAGATTGTCATAATTTAGCTTTCTTTCAGCTTGTTTTAGTAAAATAGACTTTATTTGCTAGAAAGGTGGAGGAACATGCGCTGGATTTTTCGTTTGATAGGGGCTTTCTTTTCTTTTGTGTGGCGTTTGTTTTGGCGTCTAGTTTGGATAGCTTTTCTTTTGTGTGCTTTTGCTTTTGGACTTCTCTGGTATCTGAACGGTGATTTTCAAGGAGCGCTAAAGCAAGCAGAACTGTCAGTCAAGATTGGTAAACAAAGTATCGACCAATGGGAAAAACAGGGCAACTGCCTAAGTTGAACCAGACAGATAGCCACCAACACTCTGAAGGAAGGTGGCCGCAGGCTTCTGCTCGTATTTACCTAGATCCGCAGATAGATTCACGCTTTCAAGAAGCTTATGTAGAAGCGATTCAGAATTGGAATCAAACTGGTGCCTTTAAGTTTGAACTGGTGACTGAGGCCAGCAAGGCAGATATCTTGGCTACGGAGATGAATGACGGAGGTACTCCTGTGGCAGGAGAGGCAGAAAGTCAGACCAATCTCTTGACGGGGCAATTCTTGTCTGTCACGGTACGGTTGAATCACTATTATCTGTCCAATCCAAACTATGGCTATTCCTATGAGCGCATTGTCCATACAGCAGAACATGAGTTGGGGCATGCGATTGGCTTGGACCATACAGATGAGAAGTCTGTCATGCAACCTGCAGGTTCTTTTTATGGTATCCAGGAAGAGGATGTTGAAAGACTTCGAAAATTATATGAGACCAATGAGTAGGGGACTATCTTTCCCTACTTTTTTGCTATAATGGAACTATGAACAACTTGATTAAATCAAAACTAGAGCTCCTGCCGACCAGCCCTGGTTGCTACATTCACAAGGATAAAAACGGTACCATTATCTATGTAGGAAAGGCTAAAAATCTGCGTAATCGCGTGAGGTCCTATTTCCGTGGAAGTCACGATACCAAAACAGAGGCTCTGGTATCTGAAATTGTGGATTTTGAATTTATTGTTACGGAGTCTAATATTGAGGCACTTCTCCTAGAAATCAACCTGATCAAGGAAAATAAGCCTAAGTACAATATTATGCTCAAGGATGATAAGTCCTATCCCTTCATCAAAATCACCAATGAGCGCTATCCTCGCTTGATTATCACTCGTCAGGTCAAGAAAGACGGGGGACTCTACTTTGGACCCTATCCAGATGTGGGGGCAGCCAATGAAATCAAGCGATTACTGGATCGGATTTTCCCTTTTAGAAAGTGTACAAATCCACCGTCTAAGGTCTGTTTCTACTACCATATCGGCCAATGTATGGCCCACACCATCTGTAAGAAAGATGAGGCCTATTTCAAGTCCATGGCTCAGGAGGTTTCTGATTTCCTAAAAGGGCAGGATGACAAAATCATCGATGACCTAAAGGGCAAAATGGCAGCGGCAGCCCAAGCTATGGAGTTTGAACGTGCGGCGGAATACCGTGATCTGATTCAGGCGATTGGAACGCTTCGAACCAAGCAGCGGGTCATGGCTAAGGATCTCCAAAATCGGGATGTCTTTGGCTACTATGTGGACAAGGGATGGATGTGTGTTCAGGTTTTCTTTGTCCGTCAGGGAAAACTCATTGAGCGCGATGTCAATCTCTTTCCCTACTACAATGATCCGGATGAGGATTTCTTGACCTATGTGGGACAATTCTATCAAGAAAAATCTCACCTAGTTCCTAATGAGGTGCTGATTCCGCAGGATATTGACGAAGAAGCCGTCAAGGTCTTAGTGGATACTAAGATTCTCAAACCCCAGCGTGGTGAGAAAAAGCAACTGGTCAATTTGGCTATAAAGAATGCTCGAGTCAGTCTAGAGCAGAAGTTCAACCTGTTAGAGAAATCTGTCGAAAAGACACAAGGAGCTATTGAAAATCTAGGTCGTTTGCTCCAAATACCGACCCCAGTCCGCATCGAATCCTTCGATAACTCTAATATCATGGGGACCAGTCCTGTTTCAGCCATGGTGGTCTTGTCAACGGCAAACCAAGTAAGAAAGATTACCGTAAGTATAAAATCAAGACCGTAGTCGGGCCAGACGACTATGCCAGTATGAGAGAAGTCATTCGCAGGCGCTATGGTCGAGTACAGCGTGACGGTTTGACTCCTCCAGATTTGATTGTCATCGATGGGGGACAAGGTCAAGTCAATATCGCCAAGCAAGTCATACAAGAGGAACTGGGTCTGGATATTCCCATTGCAGGTTTGCAAAAAAATGACAAGCACCAAACCCATGAATTACTTTTTGGAGATCCACTTGAGGTGGTGGAGTTGTCTCGCAATTCTCAGGAATTTTTCCTGCTCCAACGTATCCAAGATGAGGTCCACCGCTTTGCTATTACTTTCCACCGTCAACTGCGCTCCAAAAATTCTTTTTCATCACAACTGGATGGAATTGAAGGGCTGGGACCTAAACGCAAGCAGAATCTCATGAAGCATTTCAAGTCTTTGAGCAAAATCAAGGAAGCCAGTGTGGATGAGATTGTTGATGTTGGAGTACCTAGAACGGTTGCAGAGGCTGTACAGAGGAAGTTGAACCCGCAGGAAGAAGAGGAATTAGCTCAAGTGGCGGAAGAAAGAGTAGATTATCAAACGGAAGGAAACCACAATGAACCATAAAATCGCAATTTTATCAGATATTCATGGCAATACAACTGCCCTAGAAGCAGTGATTGCAGATGCTAAATCAAGGAGTCAGTGAATACTGGCTTCTGGGAGATATTTTTCTTCCCGGTCCCGGTGCAAATGACTTGGTCGCCCTGTTAAAGGACCTTCCTATAACAGCCAGTGTTCGAGGCAATTGGGATGATTGTGTCCTTGAGGCCTTGGATGGTGAATATGGTTTGGAACATCCACAAGAAATCCAGTCAATGCGAATGACCCAGTTTTTGATGGAGCGAATGGATCCTGCAACGATTGTCTGGCTACGAAGCTTGCCTTTGCTAGAAAAGAAAGAAGTTGACGGACTGCGCTTTTCTCTCTCTCATAATTTACCTGACAAAAACTATGGTGGGGACCTACTGGTTGATAATGATACGGAGAAATTTGACCAACTCCTAGATGATGAAACCGACGTGGCAGTCTATGGTCATGTTCACAAGCAGTTGCTTCGTTATGGCAGTCAAGGGCAACAAATCATCAATCCAGGTTCGATTGGTATGCCCTATTTTAATTGGGAGGCGTTAAAAAATCACCGTGCCCAGTATGCCGTGATAGAAGTTGAAGATGGGGAATTACTCAATATCCAATTTCGTAAAGTCGCTTATGATTATGAAGCGGAGTTAGAATTGGCCAAGTCCAAGGGGCTTCCCTTTATCGAAATGTATGAAGAGCTACGAAGAGAAGACAACTATCAGGGGCACAATCTGGAACTTTTAGCAAGCTTAATAGAAAAGCATGGGTATGTAGAAGATGTGAAGAATTTTTTTGATTTTTGTAAGAGTTTCCTAAAATAACCAATGCAAACTAAAAAAACGATTGGCTGATCCAATCGCTTTTAGTATATCTTACTGTAACTGAGATTTATCTGGGAGATAAGAACCACCTAGATAAGTATTGCTGAGTTTTTCAAGGGTTCCATCTTGGTAGAGTTCTTTGAGCGCTTTATCAAATTTCTCTTTAAACTCTTTTTGGTCGTTTGAGAAAACGATATAGTTGTTGGGGCTATCGGCAGAAGGTAAATCAACGACTGAGAGATCTAAGCCACGGTCCTTGATAATCTTTTGAACCGATACCTTGTCAAAAACTAGGAAATCAAATTCACCGTTAGAGAGGTCTAAGATTCGTTTACCGATATCCTCTCCAGAAAAATCGATAGTAGCGGGATTGTCAGTGTGTTTTTGATTCCAGTTATTGATGAATTGAGCGTTTGAAGTTCCAGTATCCTCTTGCGTTGTTTTGCCAGCGATTTGGTCAAGTGAAGTCAGAGGATTTTTCTTGTTGCTGACAAGGACGAGGGGATTGTTCGAAATTGGAAGTGAGTAAAGGTATTTTTCAGCACGCTCTTTTGTGTAACTCAAGTTATTAGCTGCGGCTTGATAGTGACCAGAATCAAGTCCTGGAAAGATACTCTCCCAGGCGGTTCTTTGAAATTGAATTTCGTAGTCGCTGAGTTTTTCATCTACTGCTTTTAGAACTTCAATATCGAATCCTGTCAGATTGCCCTTGTCTTCGTAGTCAAATGGTGGCACATCACCAGCGGTAGCAACGACGATTGTCTTTTGAGAGTTAGTCTCTTTAGGTGTAGCTTGATTTCCACAGGCAACCAAAAATGGTAGGATGGCTAGTAATAGGCTAAATTTTTTCATAATGTCTCCATTCAAATGTAAGTTATCTGCTAGTTTATCAGAAACTTTCCCGATGAACCAATATATATTTTTTATGGCTGTGATAAAAAAACTTAATCATAAAAAATCCCTGCAAGCTCTTTCAAATTATGGTAGAATGGAAGCAGTAGAATTAGAAAAGGAAATCGATTATGAAATTTCTTGAATTAAATAAAAAACGTCATGCGACTAAGCATTTCACTGATAAGCCAGTTGATCCAAAAGATGTGCGTACGGCTATCGAAATTGCAACCTTGGCACCAAGTGCCCACAACAGCCAGCCTTGGAAATTTGTGGTGGTACGTGAGAAAAATGCCGAACTAGCAAAATTGGCTTACGGTTCAAACTATGAACAGGTATCATCAGCGCCTGTAACTATTGCCTTGTTTACAGACACAGATTTGGCTAAACGTGCTCGTAAGATTGCCCGAGTTGGTGGTGCTAACAATTTCTCAGAAGAGCAACTTCAATATTTTATGAAGAATTTGCCTGCTGAATTTGCCCGCTACAATGAACAACAAGTCAGCGACTACCTAGCTCTCAATGCAGGTTTGGTTGCTATGAACTTGGTTTTGGCTCTTACAGACCAAGGAATCGGATCAAATTTGATCCTTGGATTTGACAAATCAAAAGTCAATGAGGTTTTGGAAATTGAAGACCGTTTCCGCCCAGAACTCTTGATTACAGTGGGATACACAGACGAAAAATTGGAACCAAGTTACCGCTTGCCAGTAGATGAAATCATCGAGAAAAGATAGAAGGAAGATAATATGACAGCAATTGATTTTACAGCAGAAGTAGAAAAACGCAAAGAAGACCTCTTGGCTGACTTGTTTAGCCTTTTGGAAATCAACTCTGAACGTGATGACAGCAAGGTTGATGCTGAGCATCCATTTGGACCTGGGCCGGTAAAAGCTTTGGAGAAATTCCTTGAAATTGCAGACCGTGATGGCTACCCAACTAAAAATGTTGATAACTACGCAGGACATTTTGAGTTTGGTGAAGGAGAAGAAGTTCTCGGTATCTTTGCCCACATGGACGTGGTTCCAGCTGGTAGCGGTTGGGACACAGACCCTTACACACCAACTATCAAAGACGGTCGCCTTTATGCGCGTGGGGCTTCAGATGACAAGGGACCTACAACAGCTTGTTACTATGGCTTGAAAATCATCAAAGAATTGGGGCTTCCAACTTCTAAGAAGGTTCGTTTCATCGTCGGAACAGACGAAGAATCAGGCTGGGCAGATATGGACTACTATTTTGAACATGTAGGACTTGCCAAGCCAGACTTTGGGTTCTCTCCAGACGCTGAGTTCCCTATCATCAATGGTGAAAAAGGGAACATCACAGAATACCTCCACTTTGCAGGTGAAAATACAGGTGTAGCTCGTCTTCACAGCTTCACAGGTGGTTTGCGTGAAAACATGGTACCAGAATCAGCAACAGCAGTCGTTTCAGGTGATTTGACTGACTTGCAAGGGAAACTAGATGCCTTTGTTGCAGAACACAAACTTAGAGGAGAACTCCGAGAAGAAAACGGCCAATACAAGGTGACGATCATTGGTAAATCAGCCCACGGTGCTATGCCTACTTCAGGTGTCAATGGTGCGACTTACCTAGCCCTCTTCCTTAGCCAGTTCGACTTTGCTGGACCAGCTAAAGATTACCTTGACATCGCTGGTAAAATTCTTTTGAACGACCACGAGGGGGAAAATCTCAAGATTGCCCATGTGGATGAAAAGATGGGTGCCCTTTCTATGAATGCGGGTGTCTTCCGCTTTGATGAAACAAGCGCTGATAATACTATTGCCCTTAATATCCGTTATCCAAAAGGAACAAGTCCAGAGCAAATCAAGTCAATTCTTGAAAAATTGCCAGTTGCTTCTGTTAGTTTATCAGAACACGGTCATACCCCTCACTATGTACCAATGGAAGATCCACTTGTACAAACCTTGTTGAATGTCTATGAAAAACAAACTGGTCTTAAAGGTCATGAGCAAGTCATTGGTGGTGGGACCTTTGGTCGCTTGCTCGAACGCGGAGTTGCCTACGGTGCCATGTTCCCAGACTCAATTGACACTATGCACCAAGCCAATGAATTTATCGCCTTGGATGATCTCTTCCGAGCAGCAGCAATTTATGCCGAAGCTATTTATGAATTGATCAAATAAAACGATAGAAGTCTGAGATCTTATGCTTAGACTTCTTTTTGGAGGGAAAGTAGATGTCTCAAATTGAAAGAATCAAGCAGGCTATTATGGCGGATCCACAGAATGCCAGCTATACCGAACGCGGAATAGAACCTCTCTCTTTGCAGCGCCAAAGACTGCTCGCATCAATATCGTCGGTCAAGCGCCGGGACTTAAAACGCAAGAAGCAGGCCTTTACTGGAAGGACAAAAGTGGTGACCGCTTGCGGGACTGGCTCGGTGTGGATGAAGATATCTTTTACAATTCAGGCTATTTTGCTGTTTTGCCTATGGATTTTTACTTTCCAGGGCATGGCAAGTCAGGTGACCTACCGCCTAGAACTGGCTTTGCAGAAAAATGGCATTCGCAGCTCTTGAAAGAATTGCCCGATATTCAGTTGACCCTCTTGATTGGGCAATATGCCCAAGCCTACTATTTACAGGAGAAAGTCAGTGGCAAGGTAACAGAACGGGTAAAACATTACCAGAACTACTTGCCAACCTATTTTCCACTAGTTCACCCTTCACCACGAAATCAAATCTGGATGGCCAAAAATCCTTGGTTTGAGACAGAAGTGGTGCCAGACTTGAAAAAAAGAATTAAAACCATTTTATAGTCAATGAAAATCAAAGAGCAAACTAGGAAGCTAGCCGCAAGCTGCTCAAAACACGGTTTTGAGGTTATGGATAGAACTGACGAAGTCAGTTACATATATCTACGGTAAGGCGACGCTGACGTGGTTTGAAGAGATTTTCGAAGAGTATTAGGAGAAAAAGAATGAAAGAAATAACCTTTGACGCATTTTACCAGCTTTATCAAAACGACCGACTTTCTCTAGTGGATGTGAGAGAAGTGGATGAGTTTGAAGCTCTTCATTTAGAAGGTGCCTATAACCTACCGCTTAGTAGATTGGCTGATAGCTATGATCAGTTGGATAAGGACCAGTTACATTATGTTATTTGCAAATCTGGAATGAGATCGGCGCGTGCTTGTCAATTTTTAGCTGAACAAGGCTATGAAGTCGTTAATGTTCAAGGTGGTATGACTGCCTTTGAAGAACTATAAACGTAAGAATTTCTCCTACTTGGTGTGGTCTGGGTAGGAGAGTTTTATTTTTAGATAATTCATACTTTTTAGAATCTTAAAAACATTTAACATTTTGCTTCGTGATGCTTTTTTCAGATTCCTAATCGTGGTATACTAGGTCAGTATTTTATAAATATGAAGGAGATTTTCATGGCTAAAAAAGGTGCCCTAACAGGTTTGCTCCTGTTTGGAATATTTTTTGGTGCGGGAAACTTGATTTTTCCGCCTTCTCTAGGTGCTTTATCTGGAGAACATTTTCTTCCTGCCATCGCAGGTTTTGTCTTTTCAGGTGTTGGTATCGCCGTCTTGACCCTTATTATTGGAACGCTAAATCCTAAAGGATATATCTACGAGATTTCAACAAAGATAGCGCCTTGGTTTGCGACTCTTTACCTCTCAGTTCTTTACTTGTCAATCGGTCCATTCTTTGCTATCCCACGTACAGCTACAACAGCTTACGAAGTAGGGATTAGCCCCCTTTTGTCGGATGCAAATAAAGGTCTAGGCTTGATTGTCTTTACCCTTCTTTACTTTGCAGCAGCGTATCTAATCTCGCTCAATCCATCAAAAATCTTAGACCGTATCGGTCGTATTTTAACGCCAGTCTTTGCAATCTTGATTGTTATCTTGGTTGTTCTAGGAGCTATCAAATACGGTGGAACAAGCCCTCAAACTGCTTCGGCTGCGTATCAAGCTTCTGCCTTTGGTACAGGTTTCCTAGAAGGTTATAATACCTTGGATGCCCTTGCCTCAGTTGCCTTTAGTGTAATTGCAGTTCAAACCTTGAAACAACTTGGATTTTCAAGTAAGAAAGAATACATTTCAACTATTTGGGTGGTTGGTATCGTTGTTGCCCTTGCTTTCAGCGCTCTTTACATCGGTTTAGGTTTCCTTGGAAATCATTTCCCAGTACCAGCTGAAGCGATGAAGGGTGGAACACCAGGTGTTTACATCTTGTCACAAGCGACTCAAGAAATCTTTGGCTCAACAGCTCAACTCTTCCTAGCAGCTATGGTGACCGTAACCTGCTTCACAACAACAGTCGGTCTGATTGTGTCAACAGCTGAGTTCTTTAACGGCCGCTTCCCACAAATCAGCTACAAGGTTTATGCAACAGTCTTTACCTTGATTGGATTTGCTATTGCAAATCTTGGTTTGAGTGCGATTATCAAGTACTCCATTCCAGTATTGGTTATCTTGTACCCAATCACGATTGCTATCGTTATGATTGTCATTGTCAACAAATTTGTGGCTCTTTCAAAACCAGGTATGCAGTTGACAATTGCTGTGGTTACAGCCATTGCCATTGCAAGCGTACTAGGAAGCTCGTTTAAGGTTGAGTTTCTTGCAAATCTTGTCAACGCTCTTCCTTTTGCCAAGGCATCTCTCCCATGGTTGGTGCCAGCCATTGTCGGAATCTTGCTCTCATTGGTTCTACCAAACAAGCAAGAAAGTGATGTTTTTGAAATGGAATAATCACTAATACTCTTCGAAAATCAAATTCAAACCGCGTCAACGTCGCCTTGTCGTACTCAAGTACAGCCTGCGGCTAGTTTCCTAGTTTGCTCTTTGATTTTCATTGAGTATAAAAATCACTTTTGTAGCTAAGTCTACAGGGGTGATTTTTTTTATCCGATGATAAATGTGTTATAATAGGTAGCAAAAGAGGTGAAGAAATGAATCAAACAGTAGAATATATCAAAGAACTGACAGTTATTGCATCGCCAACAGGCTTCACTAGCGAGATTTCGGACTATTTAGTCAAAACTTTAGAAGGTTTTGGCTACCAGCCGGTTCGCACAGCCAAGGGCGGTGTCAATGTGACTATCAAAGGTCAAAATGATGAGGAGCATCGCTATGTGACTGCCCATGTGGATACGCTTGGTGCCATTGTCCGTGCTGTCAAACCAGATGGTCGTCTCAAAATGGACCGTATCGGTGGTTTTCCTTGGAATATGATTGAAGGAGAAAACTGTACTGTTCATGTGGCTAGCACAGATCAAAAGGTATCAGGAACCATCCTCATCCACCAAACTTCTTGCCATGTCTACAAGGATGCAGGAACTGCAGAACGCACGCAGGACAATATGGAAGTGCGTTTGGACGCCAAAGTAACCAATGAAAAAGAAACGCGTGCCTTGGGGATTGAGGTCGGTGATTTTATCAGCTTTGACCCACGAACTATCGTAACTGAGACAGGCTTTATCAAGTCTCGTCATTTGGACGATAAGGTCAGTGCAGCAATTTTGCTCAATCTCCTTCGTATTTATAAAGAAGAGAAGATTGAATTGCCAGTAACAACCCATTTTGCTTTTTCAGTCTTTGAAGAAGTGGGACACGGTGCTAATTCTAATATTCCTGCTCAGGTAGTTGAATATCTGGCTGTGGATATGGGAGCTATGGGAGATGACCAGCAGACAGATGAATATACAGTGTCTATTTGTGTCAAGGATGCTTCAGGGCCTTATCACTATGACTTCCGTCAACACTTGGTGACCTTGGCGAAAGAACAAGATATTCCATTTAAGCTGGATATCTATCCATTTTATGGTTCGGACGCTTCAGCGGCTATGTCTGCAGGTGCAGAGGTCAAACATGCCCTTCTCGGTGCTGGTATCGAGTCTAGCCACTCATATGAACGCACTCATATTGACTCAGTGATCGCAACAGAACGTATGGTTGATGCTTATCTTAAGAGTGAGTTGGTGGATTAAAAGAGAGGAAATAATATGAGAAAAACAGTTGAATTAAACAAAATTTTTACACCAGGATCTCAACCTGATGTTACTTATAATGATAGAATTAATATTCAGTTGGAAGAAAAAAATTAGAGAATTTGGTATACTTTTTCCGGTACTTTGGGGAGTGGTTAGTGGAAAAAGTAAGCTAGGAAAAAAACAGTTTTAGTCAAACGAAAATTTTCAAATTCTGAAGTTATTTTTTTATTGAAGAACAGGATATAAATAATAGAACAATTGAAGAAGTAATACATGAAAAAAATTAGGGTATTGCGAAAACTACCAAAAACAACTACTAGTAAATCAAAAATATAATTTTTGGTTTTGAATCTGAAGTGGGGATGGGAACACCTAACTTTTTTTGACTTTTTAAAAATTAAGAGGTGCAATAAAAAAAGCAATACAGACCATCAGGAAATTGAGGATGTAACACAGATTATTACGTCAAATTTATTTCAGTTAGCTATGGATTTTTTTGATTGATAATAATATAAAAACTTATTTTCGATGATTTTCATTATATTAATCCAAAAACAACAAAAAGATATTATTCATAGATTAAAAAGAACCAATTAGTCGAGGGTTACGTGTAATATTAGTACTAATTCCTATGAGACTAAATCAACCAATTGAGATCGAGACCGATATGAAGGGACGAGTAGAGTATATAGTTGTTCCTTCATGGAGTAATGAGGAGTTAGGATATATTGCGATTAAAGGATTCGAGGAATTGAATGCAGAAATTAGTGAAGAACTTTTAAATTCGTTTGTAGAAAATAGTTTTAAAAATCCATTTTTAATGCAAAAAAATATGCGCGAAATATTGCTTAACGAAACATTTAAAAGAGCGTAGTCAAGAAAAAAATTTCTTTTGAGTATGATAAGAATGAAGTCGAAACCATCTATAAATCGATAGATACTGGAGAAAATGAGACTGTAAGAAAATTACGAGAGGGAAAACCTACCAAAGGTACGAGGAGGAAGCTATATTCTTTGAAGGACGGGACGGATGCTGATATATATACTATTCTAATCAAAGTTTTATCGAAACTTTGCCATCAGGATAAAATTGCTTATACAGATTTTTGTAGAAGAAGTAAGAAAGTCTCTTGCTGAAGATAAATCGATACAAAAATAATCAAATTACTAATACATTAAAAAAATATTAGCGAAATTTCTGAAAAATATTTATCTCAAAGAACCAGTTGTAATTTTTTTAAAGACAATCAAATAATGATTGATAATGATATGTTTAGGTTTTCTTTGAGATGGGGACAAGAAAGTATTTAATACTCTGGTAGATTCCCTTTGAAGAAATGACAGCAGAAACCTGCCAAGCAAAACCGGATGAGATTGAAAAACTAGTCAAACGTTTATCGTCAGAAGTAGATAACCTATTAGAAATAAAGGAGTAGAAATGAAAAAAAGATACCTTGTCTTGACAGCCTTGCTAGCCTTGAGTCTAGCAGCTTGTTCACAAGAAAAAGCAAAGAATGAAGACGGAGTAGCAAAGACAGAACAAACAGCTAAAGCTGATGGAACAGTCGGAAGTAAGTCTCAAGGAGCTGCCCAGAAAAAAGCAGAAGTGGTCAATAAAGGAGACTACTACAGCATCCAAGGAAAATACGATGAAATCATCGTAGCAAATAAACACTATCCTTTGTCAAAAGACTACAATCCAGGGGAAAATCCAACAGCCAAGGCAGAGTTGCTCAAACTCATCAAAGCTATGCAAGAGGCAGGTTTCCCGATTAGCGACCATTATAGTGGTTTTAGAAGTTATGAAACTCAGACTAAGCTCTATCAAGATTATGTCAACCAAGATGGGAAGGCAGCAGCTGACCGTTACTCTGCCCGTCCTGGCTATAGCGAACACCAAACTGGCTTGGCCTTTGATGTTATTGGGACTGATGGTGATTTAGTAACAGAAGAAAAAGCGGCTCAATGGCTCTTGGACCATGCGGCTGATTATGGCTTTGTTGTCCGTTATCTCAAAGGTAAAGAAAAAGAAACGGGATATATGGCTGAAGAATGGCACCTTCGTTATGTCGGAAAAGAAGCAAAAGAAATTGCTGAGAGTGGTCTCAGTTTGGAAGAATACTACGGCTTTGAAGGCGGAGATTACGTCGATTAAAAAATAAACTTTTCTCTTGCAATTCTAGATAAATAGTGTATAATGGATGGGTATGTGTAAAGCATACTTGTGGGAGGTAAAAATCTTTAATTACCGCCAAAACCACAAAGGAGGATTTAAAAATGGCTAAAAAAGTCGAAAAACTTGTAAAATTGCAAATCCCTGCTGGTAAAGCTACACCAGCTCCACCGGTTGGACCTGCTCTTGGTCAAGCTGGTATCAACATCATGGGATTCACAAAAGAGTTCAACGCTCGTACAGCTGACCAAGCTGGTATGATCATTCCAGTTGTTATCTCAGTTTACGAAGATAAATCATTTACTTTCATCACTAAAACACCACCAGCTGCTGTTCTTTTGAAAAAAGCTGCAGGTGTTGAAAAAGGATCAGGTACACCTAATAAAACTAAAGTTGCTACAGTTACTCGTGCACAAGTACAAGAAATTGCAGAAACTAAGATGCCAGATTTGAACGCAGCAAACGTAGAGTCTGCAATGCGTATGATCGAAGGTACTGCTCGTTCTATGGGATTCACTGTTGTTGACTAATCAATAACACCCCAATATAACCCGCAAGACTTCATCATTTCGAGAAGTGACGTGGGAGATGAAAATCGATTGAACCACTTACAAGGAGAATAGAAAATGGCTAAAAAAAGCAAACAACTTCGTGCTGCTCTTGAGAAAATCGACAGCACAAAAGCATACAGCGTAGAAGAAGCTGTAGCACTTGCAAAAGAAACTAACTTTGCAAAATTTGATGCAACTGTAGAAGTTGCTTACAACTTGAACATCGACGTTAAAAAAGCTGACCAACAAATCCGTGGAGCAATGGTATTGCCAAACGGTACTGGTAAAACTTCACGCGTTCTTGTTTTCGCACGTGGTGCAAAAGCTGAAGAAGCAAAAGCTGCTGGTGCAGACTTTGTTGGTGAAGATGACCTTGTTGCTAAAATCAACGACGGTTGGTTGGACTTCGACGTAGTTATCGCTACACCTGACATGATGGCTCTTGTTGGACGTCTTGGACGTGTCCTTGGACCACGTAACTTGATGCCAAACCCTAAAACTGGTACTGTAACAATGGATGTTGCTAAGCAGTTGAAGAGTCTAAAGGTGGTAAAATCACTTACCGTGCTGACCGTGCAGGTAACGTTCAAGCAATCATCGGTAAAGTATCATTTGAAGCTGAAAAATTGGTTGAAAACTTCAAAGCTTTCAACGAAACAATCCAAAAAGCAAAACCAGCTACAGCTAAAGGAACTTACGTAACAAACTTGACTATCACAACTACTCAAGGTGTTGGTATCAAAGTTGACGTAAACTCACTTTAATCAGTAGTTTGTATCAGAGAACGAGTACGAAAGTGCTCGTTTTTTTAGGTACGGCGGGCATTCCGTTCATATGAGGTGTAAGTCCTCTAGGCAAGTGATAGTAAAGCGTATATAGCGGATAAGGAGGCCAGCAACTCTAAAGTACAAATATGTAGTCGTAACCTATATGCGTAAACTACGTGAGCAATTGAATTCGAACTAGAGAGGTGATTAATAGATTTATGATACAGTCATGGCAGCTTGTATGCTTTTGATTCTAGTTTATCAAATAATAGATTAGAATTGTCAGATAATATAATTTTTATGTTATAATAAAGAAAAAATAGAGGTGTTCAAATGTCAGAAGCAGGTCATAAGTTTTTAGCAAAATTGGGGAAAAAACGCTTACGTCCAGGTGGAAAACGTGCCACAGATTGGTTAATTGCGGAAGGAGGATTTTCAAAAGAAAAGAGAATACTAGAAGTTGCGTGCAATAGGGGAACTACAGCAATTGAGTTGGCACAGCGTTTTGGTTGTAAGATAACTGCTGTTGATATGGATGAACAAGCCTTAGAAGTGGCTAAAAAATCTGCTGAAACGGCAGGTGTTACTCATTTGATCAGATTTGAAAGAGCAAATGCAATGAAACTTCCTTATGAAGATGCTAGTTTTGATATTGTTATAAATGAAGCTATGCTGACTATGCAAGCCGATCAAGCTAAGAAAAAATGTGTAATGGAGTATCTAAGGGTTTTAAAACCTGAAGGTCTTCTTTTGACACATGATGTGCTTCTTAAGGAAGCTAAAGAGTCTGTCAGACAGGAATTGTCACAAGCAATTCATGTAAATGTAGGTCCTTTAACTCAAGATGGTTGGGAACAGGTGATGATAGAATCAGGTTATCGTGATGTGAAAGTATTGACTGGTGAAATGACATTAATGAAATTATCAGGTATGATTTATGACGAAGGTTGGCTAGGAACTTTGAAAATTTGTGTAAATGCTTGTAAAAAGGAGAATAGAAAGCAGTTTTTAACGATGTATAAAATGTTTGCTAAGAATAAACAGAAATTGGGTTTTATTGCGATGGCTAGTTATAAATCGTCAAATCGTTAGATAATTATTGAAGTTAACTTTTCCTTTTTTCTTTCTTAAAAAATATGCTATAATAGAGAGTAAAAAACTTTGAAAGAAAGAAAAAGATGAATTTAAAAGATTACATTGCAACAATTGAAAATTATCCAAAGGAAGGCATTACCTTCCGTGATATCAGTCCTTTGATGGCTGATGGAAATGCTTATAGCTATGCTGTTCGTGAAATCGTTCAGTATGCTACTGACAAGAAAATTGATATGATTGTAGGGCCTGAAGCTCGTGGTTTTATCGTGGGCTGTCCAGTTGCCTTTGAGTTGGGAATTGGTTTTGCGCCTGTTCGTAAGCCAGGTAAATTGCCACGCGAAGTTATTTCTGCTGACTATGAAAAAGAGTACGGTGTTGATACCTTGACTATGCACGCGGATGCCATCAAGCCAGGTCAACGAGTTCTTATCGTAGATGACCTCTTGGCAACAGGTGGAACTGTTAAGGCAACCATCGAGATGATTGAAAAACTTGGTGGTGTTGTAGCAGGCTGTGCCTTCCTTGTTGAATTAGATGAATTGAACGGTCGTGAAAAAATCGGTGACTACGATTACAAAGTTTTGATGCATTATTAATGAAAAACAGTCCCTAGGGCTGTTTTCTCTACATTAGGATATAAAAATAGACTATAGCTAGTTAGAGAAAAACTATAATTGAAAACTATATCTTCTTGCAGTATAATAAAAGGACTAAGTGTTTGAGATTTAGTTTCATACTCAATGAAAATCAAAGAGCAAACTAGGAAACTAGCCGCAGGCTGTACTTGAGTACGGCAAGGCAACGTTGACGCGGTTTGAAGAGATTTTCGAAGAGTTTCAAACATATGCAATGATTCCTGAAAGAATACAGTTAGGAGAGAGTTATGCCGATTCGAATTGATAAAAAATTACCAGCTGTTGAGATTTTACGGACAGAGAACATCTTTGTCATGGATGATCAACGTGCTGCCCACCAAGATATCCGCCCTTTGAAGATTTTAATCTTAAATCTTATGCCACAAAAAATGGTCACAGAAACCCAGTTGTTACGCCATTTGGCCAATACACCTCTACAACTGGATATTGATTTTCTCTATATGGAGAGCCACCGTTCTAAAACAACTCGTTCAGAGCACATGGAGACCTTCTATAAAACCTTTCCTGAAGTTAAGGACGAGTATTTTGATGGCATGATTATCACGGGTGCTCCAGTTGAGCATTTACCATTTGAGGAAGTGGACTATTGGGAGGAATTCAGTCAGGTAATCGAGTGGTCCAAGACCCACGTCTATTCGACGCTTCATATCTGCTGGGGTGCTCAGGCTGGTCTTTATCTGCGTTATGGGGTGGAAAAATACCAGATGGACAGTAAATTATCAGGTATCTATCCTCAGGATACTTTAAAAGAAGGACACCTTCTCTTTAGAGGCTTTGACGATAGCTATGTATCCCCTCATTCTCGGCACACGGAGATTTCTAAGGAAGAGGTCTTAAACAAAACCAATCTCGAGATTTTATCAGAGGGTCCTCAGGTTGGGGTTTCGATTTTGGCTAGTCGTGATTTACGAGAAATTTATAGTTTTGGGCATTTGGAATATGATCGTGATACCTTGGCAAATGAATATTTCCGAGATCGTGATGCAGGTTTAGATCCACATATTCCAGAAAATTACTTTAAGGATGATGATGTCAACCAGACACCTTGTCTTTGTTGGTCTTCATCAGCAGCCCTCTTTTTCAGTAACTGGGTGAATTATGCAGTCTATCAGGAAACCCCTTTTGACTGGAGAAAAATAGAAGATGATGAATCTGCATTTGGGTATTTATAAGAGGAATTATGACATATTTAGACGTTTTTAAATCAGGGAACTTGGTTTTACCGAGTGCCCTGCTCTTGCATTTTAAGGAACTCTTTCCTTCTAGCGACGATTTTCTGGTCTGGCAATTTTTCTATTTGCAAAATACGACAGGTTTGGAAGAGATGTCTCCAAGCCAGATTGCTGAAAGGATTGGCAAGGAAATTTCGGATGTCAATCAGGCTATTTCCAATCTGACGGAGAGGGGACTGCTTCAGTATCGAACTATCGAATTGAATGGTGAAATTGAATTGCTTTTTGATGCTAGTTTGGCATTAGAACGTTTGGATGACCTGCTTGGAGCAGTTCATTCAAGTTCAGACCAGTTGACACCTCAAAACCAGCTCAAAGTTTTGGTAGAGACCTTCCAGCAGGAGTTGGGACGCTTGTTGACTCCTTTTGAGATTGAGGATTTGACCAAGACGCTAAAGGAAGATGGAACCAGTGCTGACTTGATTAAGGAAGCTCTTCGTGAAGCGGTTTTGAATGGCAAACCAAACTGGAAGTACATTCAGGCGATTTTGAGAAATTGGCGCCATGAAGGTATCAAAAGTGTGGCTCAAATCGAGGCTAAACGGGCAGAGAGAGAAGCAAGCAATCCACAGTTGACACAGGTATCTGCAGATTTTAGAAATGCTATGGATCTCTGGAAGGATTAATCCTTGTAAGCAGGCTTGAAATCCGAGTAAGATTTGCAAGCTGTGTCTAATTGTGATAAAATAAGTAGAAAATAAATTGAAAAAAGAGGTATGTGAAATGTCACGTAAACCATTTATCGCTGGTAACTGGAAAATGAACAAAAATCCAGAAGAAGCTAAAGCATTCGTTGAAGCAGTTGCATCAAAACTTCCTTCATCAGATCTTGTTGAAGCAGGTATCGCAGCTCCAGCTCTTGATTTGACAACTGTTCTTGCTGCTGCAAAAGGTTCAAACCTTAAAGTTGCGGCTCAAAACTGCTACTTTGAAAATGCAGGTGCTTTCACTGGTGAAACAAGCCCACAAGTTTTGAAAGAAATCGGTACTGATTACGTTGTTATCGGTCACTCAGAACGCCGTGACTACTTCCATGAAACTGACGAAGATATCAACAAAAAAGCAAAGCAATCTTTGCAAACGGTATGCTTCCAATCATCTGTTGTGGTGAGTCACTTGAAACTTACGAAGCTGGTAAAGCTGCTGAGTTTGTAGGTGCTCAAGTATCTGCTGCATTGGCTGGATTGACTGCTGAACAAGTTGCTGCCTCAGTTATCGCTTATGAGCCAATCTGGGCTATCGGTACTGGTAAATCAGCTTCACAAGATGACGCACAAAAAATGTGTAAAGTTGTTCGTGACGTTGTATCTGCTGACTTTGGTCAAGAAGTTGCAGACAAAGTTCGTGTTCAATACGGTGGTTCTGTTAAACCTGAAAACGTTGCTTCATACATGGCTTGCCCAGACGTTGACGGTGCCCTTGTTGGTGGTGCGTCACTTGAAGCTGAAAGCTTCTTGGCATTGCTTGACTTTGTAAAATAATCGACTCTTTATCAACATTATTGGGTTGAAGAAAAGCTAAAATCGAGAAAGGACAAATATCGTCCTTTCTTTTTTCTACTAAAGCAGAAAATGTAGACAACTTTATCCGAACTCTTCCTGGTGGTTATAACATGGAGATGAACCAAGACTCCAGCAATATTTCCCTCGAGCAAAAACAACTCTTGACCATCGTGCGTGCTCTCCTAGACAATCCTAAAATTCTCATTTTGGATGAAGCGACTTCCTCTATTGATACCCGTTTGGAACTCTTGATTCAAAAAATCACGAAACGATTGATGAAAGGAAGGAACAGCTTTGTCATTGCACACCGCCTTTCGACCATTCAAGAAGCAAATAAGATTCTCGTTCTTAAGGATGGACAGATTATTTAGCAGGGAAATCACGAAAGTGTACTCCAAGCGAAAGGTTTTTTATTATGATCTTTACCATAGCCAATTTTCAAGTAAATCTGATAAAGTGAGCTAATCAGAACTAACTAAACTTTTCTTAAATTATCAGTCTATTGCAACTTTTCTCATGTGAGTCATTTGGCTTGCTATTGGTTTTCCTTAGTAGTATACTAAGAGAGTAAACACTAAGAAGTGATTACAAAAAAATAATGAATGAGGTAAAAATAAAAATGGTAGAATTGAAAAAAAGAAGCAGTAAAAGACGTAACATCATTAACAAAAAGCAGCGCCAGTAGCATTGGCAAAAAAACAAAGGAAGTCTTGAACCAAGCTGTTGCTGATTTATACGTAGCCCACGTTGCCTTGCACCAAGTGCACTGGTACATGCGTGGTCGTGGTTTCTTGTATGGCATCCAAAAAAATGGATGAGTATATGGAAGCTCTTGATGGTCAATTGGATGAAATCAGTGAGCGTTTGATCACACTCGGTGGTAAACCATACTCTACTTTGACAGAATTCCTTCAACACAGCGAAATCGAAGAAGAAGTTGGAGAGTTCCGCAATGTAGAAGAAAGTTTGGAACGTGTCCTTGAAATTTATCGTTACCTCATCACTCTTTTTCCAAGAAGCTTTGGATGTGACAGATAAAGAAGGTGATGATGTAACCAATGATATCTTTGTTGGAGCTAAGGCTGACCTTGAAAAAACAGTCTGGATGCTTGCCGCAGAACTTGGACAAGCACCTGGTTTGTAAGATAAATGCATCCCTTTCTATCATGAGTTTCTGTATCACTACTCATGATAAACTATCTTTTAAAAATCATGTAGCAGACAAAGTTACATGATTTTTTCTTTGCTTCTCCGGCGACTCATTTGTCAAAATGCTGATTTTAAGGTATAATAGTTGCTGTTCGAGAAATTTTGATTTTCAAAGAATAGTGAATGATGATAAGGAGAAACCATGAACAACCTACCAAATTGCCCAAAATGTAACTCAGAGTATGTCTACGAAGACGGTGCCCTACTGGTTTGCCCAGAGTGTGCTTATGAGTGGAATCCTGCTGAAGTTGCAGATGTAGAAGAGGGCCTTGTTGCTATCGATGCCAACGGAAATAAATTGGCTGACGGTGATACTGTAACCCTCATCAAGGATTTGAAAGTAAAAGGTGCGCCAAAAGATTTGAAACAAGGGACGCGCGTGAAAAATATCCGCATCGTAGAAGGCGACCACAATATTGATTGTAAAATTGATGGCTTTGGTGCCATGAAACTCAAATCAGAGTTTGTGAAGAAAATTTAAGCATGTCAAAGTACTATAAATTTGTATTCTATAGCCGTATCTTCTTGTTTCTAGCGGCTTTTACGGGAGTTTATCTTGAAATCGCCAAGCATGGTGGATTTGGGATGCTTCTCTATTACACGGTTCTGTCCAATCTCTTGGTAGCGATTTTTACGCTCTATCTCCTAAAGGTTATGAGCCGTTTAGGTGAAAACTGGCAAGGCCAAGTCTCCTGCGCTTAAAAGGTGGGGTCACCATGAGTATCATGATTACCTGTGTGATTTACCATTTCCTTTTAGCGCCCATTGCGACTAATTTCTATACTCTGGAAAATTTCCTTTGCCATTATATCGTTCCCCTCTGGTTTTTAGCAGATACTCTCTTTTTTGACAAACAGGGTCAATATAAAATCTGGGATCCAGTTGTGTGGACGATTTTACCCTTGCTGTATATGATTTTTGCTCTTTTTAATGGCTTGGTACTGAAACTAGACATTCCTAATTCTAAGGTCAGTCCCTTCCCTTACTTCTTTTTGAATGTGAACAAGGGGTGGGATGTCGTGTTCAAGTGGTGTCTGATTATCTTTGTTGCCTATATGGTGGCGGGATTTATCTTCTACTTTATTAAGCAAATCAAGAGAAAGTCATCCTAATACTCTTCGAAAATCTCTTCAAACCACGTCAGTTTCGCCTTAGGGTATATATGTGACTGACTTCGTTAGTTTCATCTGCAACCTCAAAACACTGCTTTGAGCAACCTGCGGCTAGCTTCCTAGTTTGCTCTTTGATTTTCATTGAGTATAAGACACAAGAGATTCATTTTCGAGTTTAAGAAGGAGTCTATACACCCAAGAGGCTTCTTCTTTTCTTGCCTGTTTGATAATTATCAAAAAATTAGAAGATTAAGAGAAATATAGAAAGAGATTTCATGAAACAATTTTTAGAACGGGCCAGTATTTTGGCTCTCTCCCTCGTTTTGATTACATCCTTTTCCATCTCGAGTGCCCTGCCAGCCATGTTTGACTATTATCAAGGCTATCCTAAGGAACAAATTGAGCTCTTGGCGAGCTTGCCTTCTTTCGGGATCATGATTATGTTACTACTAAATGGTTTCTTAGAAAAAATATTTCCTGAGCGCTTACAGATTAGTCTGGGCTTGCTGATTTTATCACTCAGCGGGACGGCTCCCTTCTGGTATCAAGCCTACCCCTTTGTTTTTGGAACACGGATTCTTTTTGGTTTGGGTGTTGGGATGATCAATGCTAAGGCCATTTCCATTATCAGTGAACGTTATCAAGGAAAAACGCGAATTCAGATGCTAGGGTTACGCGGTTCTGCAGAGGTCGTTGGGGCTTCTCTCATTACCTTAGCAGTCGGCCAGTTGTTGACCTTTGGTTGGACAGCTACCTTCCTAGCCTATAGTGCTGGATTTTTGGTGCTGACCCTTTATCTGCTCTTTGTCCCTTATGGAAAGGAAAAGAAAGAAGTCAAGAAAAAGGAGAAGGAAGCAAGTCGCTTAACTCGGGAAATGAAAGGCTTGATTTTTATCCTAGCTATTGAAGCAGCAGTTGTAGTTTGTACCAATACGGCTATTACCATCCGTATTCCAAGTTTGATGGTGGAAAGAGGGCTTGGAGATGCCCAGTTATCTAGTTTTGTTCTTAGTGTCATGCAGTTGATCGGGATTGTGGCTGGTGTGAGTTTTTCTTTCTTGATTTCTATCTTTAAAGAGAAATTGCTTCTCTGGTCCGGTATTACCTTTGGTTTGGGGCAAATTGTAATTGCTTTGTCTCCATCCTTGTGGGTGGTAGTGGCAGGAAGCATTCTGGCTGGTTTTGCCTACAGTGTAGCCTTGACGACAGTTTCAACTTGTCTCTGAAAGAATTCCAGCTAAACTCCTCAATCAAGCAACTTCATTTGCTGTATTAGGCTGTAGTTTCGGAGCCTTTACGACACCATTCGTTCTAAGTGCAATTGGTTTATTAACTCACAATGGGATGCTGGTCTTTACAATTTTGGGAGTTTGGTTGATTGTAACTTCTATCTTTGTCATGCACCTACTTCAAAAGAGAGCTTAGGATTGGTTCCTAAGTTTTTCCTTTTTAGAATTTTTGTACCCATACAGTATTTATTTTAGGACCTTGTCTACAGACTAATTTCTTGATAAAATAGAAATTATGACAAGATACAAAGCAACTATCTCCTATGACGGTTACGCCTTTGCTGGTTTTCAGCGCCAGCCCCATGCGCGGAGCGTTCAGGAAGAAATTGAAAAAACCTTGACTAGATTGAATAAGGGCCAAGCAATCACTGTTCACGGTGCTGGTAGGACTGATAGTGGGGTTCATGCTTTGGGACAGGTGATTCATTTTGACTTGCCCTATCAAATGGATGAGGAAAAACTTCGCTTTGCCTTGGACACCCAGTCCCCTGAAGATATTGATGTGATTTCGATTGAGCTCGTGGCGGATGATTTTCATTGTCGTTATGCTAAGCATAGCAAGACCTATGAGTTTATTGTGGATAGAGGACGTCCCAAAAATCCTATGCGCCGTCACTATGCTACTCACTTTCCTTATCCGCTTGACGTGGAACGGATGCAGATGGCAATCAAAAAGTTAGAGGGAACACATGATTTTACAGGTTTTACAGCCTCTGGGACTAGTGTGGAGGATAAGGTTCGCACCATTACAGAAGTTAGTTTAACAGTTGATGAGACAGGACAATTTTTGACCTTTACCTTTTCAGGAAATGGTTTCTTGTATAAACAGATTCGCAATATGGTGGGGACACTGCTCAAAATCGGAAATAATCGTATGCCAGTGGAGCAGATTGACCTCATCTTAGAGAAAAAGGACAGGCAACTTGCAGGTCCTACTGCAGCACCAAATGGTTTGTATTTAAAGGAGATTCGTTATGAAGAATAATCGTATTTTAGCACTTTCTGGAAATGACATTTTTAGTGGTGGTGGCCTGTCAGCTGATTTGGCTACCTATACCTTAAACGGCTTGCATGGCTTTGTAGCAGTGACTTGTTTGACAGCCTTGACAGAAAAAGGATTTGAAGTCTTTCCAACTGACGATATCATTTTTCAGCATGAATTAGATAGCTTGCGTGATGTGGAATTTGCAGGGATTAAGATTGGTCTTCTACCAACTGTCAGTGTGGCTGAAAAGGCATTGGACTTTATCAAGCAACGCTCAGGAGTGCCTGTGGTTCTGGACCCTGTCTTGGTCTGCAAGGAAACGCACGATGTAGCAGTTAGTGAACTCTGCCAAGAGTTGATTCGCTTTTTCCCTCATGTCAGTGTGATTACGCCTAATCTCCCAGAAGCAGAATTATTATCCGGTCAGGAAATCAAAACCTTGGGAAGACATGAAAACTGCAGCGCAGAAATTGCATGAATTAGGAGCGCCAGCAGTCATTATCAAGGGAGGCAATCGCCTTAGTCAGGACAAGGCTGTAGATGTCTTTTATGATGGACAGAACTTTACAGTCTTAGAAAATCCTGTCATCCAAGGGCAAAATGCTGGTGCAGGTTGTACCTTTGCCTCTAGCATTGCCAGTCACTTGGTTAAAGGTGATGAACTTTTACCAGCAGTAGAAAGCTCTAAGGCTTTCGTTTATCGTGCTATTGCACAAGCAGATCAGTATGGAGTAAGACAATATGAAGCAAACCAAAACAACTAAAATCGCCCTTGTATCCCTATTAACCGCCCTCTCTGTGGTTCTAGGTTATTTCTTAAAAATTCCAACACCGACAGGCATTCTAACTCTTTTAGATGCGGGTGTCTTCTTTACGGCCTTCTACTTTGGTAGTCGTGAAGGGGCTGTAGTAGGAGGACTAGCAGGTTTCTTGATTGACCTCTTATCAGGCTATCCTCAGTGGATGTTCTTTAGCTTGGTCAACCATGGTTTGCAGGGATTTTTCGCAGGATTTAAAGGAAAAGGTCAGTGGCTAGGCCTTATCTTAGCAACTGTTGCCATGGTAGGTGGCTACGCCTTAGGTTCTACTTTGATGAATGGCTGGGCTGCAGCTCTACCAGAAATTTTACCAAATTTCATGCAAAATATCGTGGGAATGATTGTAGGATTTATTCTTAGTCAAAGTATCAAGAAGATTAAGTAAAGATTAAAAAACGTAAAGTTAGTAGTAATGATTTTTCTGCTAACTTTACGTTTTTATTATTGGTTTTCTTGTAGATAATAGGAAATCACAACAGAAGAATTACTATCAAAATAGGAATCTTTATCAAAAATATTTGCAATTTCCTATTGTAATGCTATGTATTTTGTAATTCTTAATAAAATGAGGTAATTTTTTTCATATCTTTCTTCAAGTAATGTTACATTATGAAATCCAAAAATTTTTCAAAAAAATCTCTTTTTACGTCTGTAGGTTCCTTAGTAAGTAAAAATATCATAGTCGTCAGGTGAAAGGATATACTGATTTTTTTAAAAATAGCATTAAGTCGCTCAGAAATTCGCAAACTAATATTTTTAGGGATACTTGAGTCAGTATTATCTTTTGAAATTCTAACTTTCCCCGTTAAACTTCCATAATCATTATAATCTAAAGTAAAAAAACCAAGTTGAAATCCTACTAATTGAATACACCTCAAAAATTAATTAAAAGCTTGATTAATTTCTATTTTTTTAATTCGAATAATTTGATTAGCTTCTTCATGAATTATTCTATTAAACTCTTCTTGATTTAAGAATTCAGGGAATTGAATGGATAAAGTTTGTCTACGTTCTTCATCTTGTTTCTTTTTCAAGACGTTCTTGATTATTCCACGAGTGTATTTCAAAAATTAAATTTACAACTTTACCAGGTACACTTATAAAATTAGAAATTCCTGTCATAGTATTATTGGCAACACAAACAGCTCCATCTACAGTATTGGTCGTTATTTTGGAAGTTTCATCTACAACTACTTTCACGGCTTTTGCAGTCTCATTTGCAATATCATTTACAACTTTTGAGGATTCATTTGCAATATTATTTACAACCTTTGAAGATTCATTAACGATATCATTTACGACTTTAGAAGTTTCATTAGTAACATTATCTACAAATTTAAAGAGATCATTTAACATAAAATAATACCATTAATCAAAATACAGCAAGTCTTTGCTGGTGTTTGTAAAGAGGTCAAGCCATCCTTGGTAACAACACCGCAGTCTTCAATACGGACACCGACTTTACCAGGGATATAGATACCTGGTTCAACAGAGAAGCACATGCCTTCTTCGATGATCATGTCGTTTCCTTCCATGATAGATGGGAATTCGTGGACATCCATACCGATACCGTGACCAAGACGGTGGTTGAAGTACTCGCCGTAACCAGCTTTTTCGATGACCTCACGGGCAGCGCGATCCACTTCATGGGCAGTCACACCTGGTTTGATAAAGTCAATAGCAGCTTGTTGGGCTTCAAGAGTCAAGTTGTAAATATCTTTCTTAAATTGGTCTGGTTTGCCGACAGCGACTGTACGAGTCATATCTGACGCATAGCCATTGACCAGAACACCCAGGTCAAAGAGGAGAAGAGCATCATTTTCAACCTTGTTGGCTGCTGGAATACCGTGTGGATTTGCAGCATTATTACCAGTCAAGACCATGGTATCAAAACTCATTTCATAGCCTTCACGTTTCATGGCAAAGTCGATTTGGGCGATGATATCTGTCTCAGTCTTATCAAGAGAAATATTATCAAAACCAACCTTAACAGCCTTGTCCGCATAGAGACCTGCAACCATCATTTTTTGCACTTCGTCAGCTGATTTGATGAGTCGCATACGTTGGATACGAGGAGTGAGGTTGTCAAATTCAGCAGTTTCAAAAACTGATTTCAAGCCATGATATTTTGTCAAGATGAGATTGTCAAACTCAACAGCGACACGTTTGAAGTCAAGTTGCGGAAGAGCATGTTTCATTTTTGCCATGGATTTTCAGAATCTACATAGCCCACAACTGGGAAGGAAACAGTGCTGCTTGCACGCTCTACTTCAAGGGCTGGGACAAAGAGGAGGGGTTCCTGATTAGCTAGGACAAAAAGGAACATCTGGCGTTCATGGGGATCACTGTAAAAGCTAGTGAGGTAATTGATTGTGACGGGGTCAGATACGACAGCGACGTCTAGTTTTTCTGATTCAAGATATGTTACGATTTGTTGTAATTTAGACATATGCTACCTTCTTTCTACCCCTCTATTTTGGCAAAAAATGAGAGAAAATGCAAGGGAGAAGGGTAAAAGAATAGACAAAAAGAACTCCGACAAGATAACAGAGTTCTTTGATATAATTTCCTTTTGTTTAAGAAAAGTCAGCCTTGCTTTTGACGTCGCTGTATTCTTCAGCGATTTCTTGGCTGAGAATGTCCTCATAAGCAGGGAGTTGAATGTCCTGACCATATTTCTTCTTGAGGGCAGTAGTGACTAGGCGATAAGCTAGATTGGCATTACGAGAGAGGATAGGCCCGTGGAAGTAAGAACCAAAGACATTCTTATAATGAACCCCTTCGCCGACCTTTTCTTCGTTATTTCCATTTCCATAGACAACCTGTCCCAGCGGTTTTTGGTCATCTGAGAGGAAGGTACGTCCCTGATGATTTCAAAACCATAGTATGTTTCATCGAAATCTTCATTGTGAATCTTGATGTCACCGATAAAACGGTTATTGGTCTGGTTGAGGGTGTAGTGGCCCATGACACCTAGCCCTTCGATACGTCTCCCTGAAGCTTCAATATAATATTGACCCAATAGTTGGAAACCACCGCAGATAGCCAGAACCACACCGTCGTTTTGGATGTAGTTGTCAATGCTTTCTTTTTTGGCAGGTAGGTCGTCTGCAATAATACTTTGTTCAAAGTCTTGACCACCACCGAAAAAGGCGATGTCATAGTGATTTTCATCAAAATCATCATGAAGTGAAACGATGTCAACCGTCACATGGGCTCCCAGTTTTTCAGCCACATACTTGAGCATGAGGATGTTTCCATTGTCCCCATAGGTATTCATGAGATTTCCGTAGAGGTGGGCAATGTTGAGCTGATAAGGGTAATTGCCATCTTTTGAGGAAAGTGAAGTATAAACCATTAGTTCATCTCCTTTCTAACAATCTGACGACTAGCCAGCAGTTCGCGGAATTCAAGCATAGCAGTATAGGTAGCTAGGATATAGGCATGCTTGCAGTCTTGGTTCTCAATAGTCTTAAGAACTTGTTCCAGATTGCTTGCTTCAGTGATTTTCTCAGCTGGATAGCCAGTCACTCGGAGACGACGTGCAATTTCGGAATGGCGAACACCGCCAGCGTTAATTTCTGGAATATCCATCTCAGTGATTTGTTCAAAATCAGCATCCCAGATCCAGCTGGTATCAATACCGTCTGCATAGTTGGCATTAAGGAGGATAGATAGGCTAAATGGATAAGGAGCTAGTTTAATCATCTCGATAGCTTGGGTCGCACCGACTGGATTTAATCAAGACGAGGGTGCATTCCTTATCACCGATATGGAAGGTTTCCTGGCGTCCAAAGACAGCACGGCTCTTGTCAAATCCTTGCTTGATCAGTTGTGAATCTGCACCAAGGAAACGGGCGATAGCAACCGCAGCTAGGGCGTTGTAGATATTGTAGAGACCACCGATTTGAATACCGTATTCTTGTCCGTCAATGACAAAGCGAGAGCGATTGTTGGTCAACTCAACCAATTCTGTCAAGCGATAGTCTAATTCAGGACGTTTACATTCGCAGCCTTCACAGATATAGGCACCCAAATTTGCATAAGTATTGTGCTCATATTTGAGGATGCCTTGGCAGTCAGGGCAGAGGATTCCTTCGGTATTATAGTGAGCCAGCTGGGCTGGACCTTTCTCCAAGTCAAAACCAAAATACTCTACAGGATTTGGAATAGCTGGCTTGTAGAAAAGTGGACTGTCTCCATTAAGGAGAACAGTGGCAGTAGGCACTTTACGAATGGCATCCAAAATCATCTTGTAAGTTGTGTAAATCTCACCATAGCGGTCCATTTGGTCACGGAAGATATTCGTGATAACAAATAAGCTTGGCTGGATATAGTCACAGATACGAGATAGACTGGCCTCGTCGATTTCTAGGACGGCAATATTTTTCCCAGTTTTTGAAGATTTGGCTGTTAAGAAGGTTGTCGCAATCCCTGTGATCATGTTAGCACCGCTTGGGTTGGTCAGAACCTGACCATAAATCTCTTTTAAAATGCCGACAGTGAGGGCAGTTGTCAAGGTTTTTCCATTTGTTCCAGTGACCACGACAATCTCGTAGTTCTTAGCTAGGTTTTGTAAAATATCTTTATCAAATTGAAGGGCGATTTTTCCTGGTAGCGTACTTCCACGGCCAAGACGGCTTAAAATGAAGTGGGAAGAGCGCCCAGCAAGAAGGCCCAAAGTAGTTTTTAATTTCATGTTTCTATTATATCATAAAAGAGGGAAAAGACAGATTTGAGGTTCCGCAGAAATAAAAACAGCCCACAGAGGGCTGTTCGATATGATTAAATCTCAATTTAAATCGCAAACAAGTCATTCAAGTTCTCAGCCAAGGTTGGGTGAGTGAAGATTTGTTTTGTGAAGTAAGTGTAAGGAATCTTGTTGTCCATAGCAACAGTGATGATGTTGATGATTTCTTGAGAACCTTCTGAGAAGATGCTTGCTCCAAGAATTTCTTTTGTTTCAGTATTAACAACAGCTTTGAAAGCTCCACGAAGGTCTCCATTTACGTGACCACGAGGCATTGTTGCAACAGGGATTTCCTTAACAGCGTATGGAAGTTTCAAATCAGCTGCTTGGCTTTCAGTCAAACCTACTTGTGAAAGTGCAGGTGTGATGAACATAGTATTTGGTACATTGAGACGGTCTTCGAGTGTGTAGCTGCCATCTCCAGCAAGGTAGCTGTAAACAACACGGAAGTCATCAAGTGAAATGTAAGTAAATTGAAGGCCACCGTTGACATCTCCAACTGCAAAGACACCAGGAACGTTTGTTTGACAATGTTTGTCTACTTTAATAGCACCACGTTCAGTTAGTTCAATATCTGTATTTTCAAGTTGAAGTGGTTCTACATTTGGTTTGCGTCCAGTTGAGTAGAGAAGGGCGTCGAAACGGTAAGTTTCGTTTTCAGTTACAAGGAGCACTTGGTCACCATCGTTTGATTTCAGTAGTGCGGACATTTTGAAGCAATTCAATACCGTCTTCTTCCATATATTGCTTAGCAAGAGCTGCGATGGAAGGTTCTGCACGAGGTAGGAAAGTATCCAAGGCATCTAGAACTGTAACCTTACTTCCAAGTTTGTTGTAAAGACCAGCAAATTCAAGACCGATATTTCCGCCACCAAGAATTCCAAGTTTTTCAGGCAATTTGTCCAAGTTTTGGATACCTGTTGAGTCAAAGACGTTTTTGCTTGTAGCAAGTCCAGGGATTGGCAAGACGTTAGAAACAGCACCAGTGTTGATGACGATTGTTTCAGCAGTCAGTTCTTTCTTTTCATCACCAGCTTGGATTTCGATGACTTTATTTGAAAGGAAGTGAGCTTCCGCATCAAAGATGTCCACGCCTGTACCAGCAACAGTAGCATAGTTTTTACCGTTGAGGCGACCAGTGATAGTGTTTTTGGTAGCAATCACTTCTTCAAAAGACAAGTCCTTCTCAGCAGCAACAAGCAAAGTCTTAGTTGGGATACAACCAATGTTGATACAAGTTCCACCATACATAGCTTTGCTACGTTCAACGAGGGCAACTTTTTTGCCAGCTGAAGCCAATTTACCAGCTAGTGTTTTACCAGCTTTACCAAATCCGATAACGATTAAATCATAAGTTAACATTTATCTTCCTCCTATTCGCATTTCATTCTAGCACAAGAGAAAAAAACTTTTGCACAATTCTGCTACGAAAAAGACAGAAAAAAAGATAAAAAAACGTTTTTCTAGACAAAAAAATTAGTAATTTTTTTGATAAGCTTGATAAACTAAAATCCTATCTATTTTTTTATAAGATAGAATAAATGTTCGAAAAATAGGAGGTTTTTATGAAATTGAATCGTTATATTATTGCCTTTGCTGGGGTCATTTTACACTTAATGCTGGGTTCGACTTATGCTTGGAGTGTTTATCGTAACCCTATTATTGAAAAAACGGGATGGGATCAGGCTTCTGTTGCCTTTGCATTTAGTCTAGCAATCTTTTGTTTGGGATTATCGGCTGCATTTATGGGGCGTTTGGTAGAAAAATTTGGTCCGAGAGTCATGGGGAGTCTATCTGCTTTTCTATACGCAGGTGGAAATATCTTAACAGGATTTGCAATAGACCGTCAGGAGCTGTGGTTGCTGTATCTCGCTTATGGCATTTTAGGTGGGCTTGGTTTGGGAGCAGGCTATATTACTCCTGTGTCAACGATTATAAAATGGTTTCCTGATAAACGTGGTCTCGCAACAGGTTTAGCGATTATGGGGTTTGGTTTTGCTTCTTTATTGACTAGTCCCATAGCGCAACATCTCATCGCAGGAGTAGGGCTTGTAGAAACTTTTTATATTTTAGGTGCAAGTTACTTTATTATCATGCTCCTAGCTTCACAATTCATTAAGCGTCCAAATGAGCAAGAGCTTGCAATTTTATCTGTTTCAGGGAAAGAAAAAACAGCCTCTTTGACGCAAGGAATGACTGCAAATCAGGCCCTGAAAAGCAATCGGTTTTATATACTTTGGATTATTTTCTTTATCAACATAGCTTGTGGTTTAGGCTTAATTTCAGCGGCATCGCCAATGGCACAGGAAATGGCTGGCTTGTCTACAAGTCATGCAGCAGTAATGGTGGGCGTTTTAGGGATTTTCAATGGGTTTGGTCGTTTGCTCTGGGCGAGTTTATCTGACTATATCGGTCGCCCTCTAACCTTTAGTATATTACTGCTTGTCAATCTTTTCTTTTCTCTCTCGCTTTGGCTCTTTACAAATTCCGTTTTATTTGTAGTCGCTATGTCTATTTTGATGACTTGCTACGGAGCTGGTTTTTCATTGATTCCAGCTTATCTCAGTGATATTTTTGGGACCAAGGAATTGGCCGCTCTGCATGGATATATTTTAACAGCTTGGGCAATGGCTGGTTTAGCAGGGCCTATTTTATTAGCAGAGACTTATAAAATGGCTCATTCTTACACACAAACCTTGTTCGTTTTTCTCATTTTATATAGTATAGCCTTGGCTTTGTCTTGTTATCTAGGTCGTTCAATCAAAAAGGAAAGCCAAAAACCGCTTACATGATTTTCTAGAGAAATTAGGCTATCTTTTGCTCTGTTCTTGTGTTATACTAGATAGGTTGCAAAGAAAACAGTACTTTTCTTTTGTGGAAAAGAAGCAACACGATTTTGTATCCAGTATATGAAAATACGTCATAAAAAGAAAAGTATAAACTAAGCCCTATAGGGTGGCTTCGCACCACCTTTAGAAAGAAGAAGAACGTGAAATTTAATGAATTAAACTTGTCTGCTGATTTGCTATCAGAGATTGAAAAAGCTGGTTTTGTAGAAGCCAGTCCGATCCAAGAACAAACTATTCCCTTGGCCCTTGAAGGCAAGGACGTTATCGGTCAAGCTCAGACTGGTACAGGAAAAACTGCAGCTTTTGGCTTGCCTACCCTTGAAAAAATCCGTACAGAAGAAGCGACTATCCAAGCCTTGGTCATCGCTCCAACTCGTGAACTAGCTGTCCAAAGTCAGGAGGAATTGTTCCGCTTTGGTCGTAGTAAGGGAGTCAAAGTACGCTCAGTATATGGCGGATCAAGCATTGAAAAACAAATTAAGGCTCTTAAATCTGGTGCCCATATTGTGGTGGGAACTCCAGGTCGCCTCTTGGACTTGATTAAACGCAAGGCCTTGAAATTACAAGATATTGAAACTCTTATCCTTGACGAAGCGGATGAAATGCTCAACATGGGCTTCCTTGAAGATATCGAAGCTATCATTTCTCGTGTCCCTGAAAACCGTCAAACTTTGCTTTTCTCAGCAACTATGCCAGATGCCATCAAACGTATCGGTGTTCAGTTTATGAAAGAACCTGAGCATGTGAAGATTGCTGCTAAGGAATTGACAACAGAATTGGTTGACCAATACTATATTCGTGTTAAAGAACAAGAAAAATTTGATACCATGACACGTCTTATGGATGTGGAACAGCCTGAGCTTGCTATTGTATTTGGTCGTACCAAACGCCGTGTAGATGAATTGACTCGTGGTTTGAAAATCCGTGGCTTCCGTGCAGAAGGAATTCATGGCGACCTAGACCAAAACAAACGTCTTCGTGTCCTTCGTGACTTTAAAAATGGCAATCTTGATGTTTTGGTTGCGACAGACGTTGCAGCGCGTGGGTTGGATATTTCAGGTGTGACTCATGTCTATAACTACGATATTCCACAAGATCCTGAAAGTTATGTTCACCGTATTGGTCGTACAGGTCGTGCTGGTAAGTCAGGCCAGTCGATTACTTTTGTTGCTCCAAATGAAATGGGCTACCTTCAAATTATTGAAAACTTGACCAAGAAACGCATGAAAGGTCTCAAACCTGCAAGTGCAGAAGAAGCCTTCCAAGCAAAAAAACACGTAGCTCTCAAGAAAATTGAACGTGATTTTGCAGATGAGACTATCCGTGCCAACTTTGAGAAATTTGGTAAGGATGCTCGTAAGCTAGCTGCCGAATTTACTCCAGAAGAATTGGCAATGTATATTTTGAGTCTGACAGTCCAAGACCCAGATAGCCTTCCAGAAGTGGAGATTGCACGTGAAAAACCACTGCCATTTAAACCATCAGGTAATGGATTCGGTGGTAAAGCTAAGGGAGGTCGTGGAGGCCGTCGTGGGGACGACCGTCGAGACCGTGATCGCCGTGGCAATGGTCGTCGTGATGATTTCAAAAAAAGGAAGTCGTGGAAATGATCGTTTTGATAAGGAAAAAAACGTTACCGTAAGGATAATAAAAAAACCACGCAATACTTCAAGCGAAAAGCAAACAGGCTTTGTTATTCGTAACAAGGGCGATAAATAAGAAAAAGCGGTTCAAAATGAATCGCTTTTTTTTATAAGGAGACCGAATGGAAAAAGAAAGATAAATAAAAATAGATATATTATCTTCTTGTAATATTATAATACACAAAAAAATAGGGAGCTTGTCAATAGAAAAAAAGCAATTTAATTAAAAAAATATTCTTGTTTTTTTCAAATTGCAATTAAATAAAGCAATTTTCAGATAATAATTGAAAAATTCAAGCTGTTTATGTTATAATGATAGCGATTAAATTCGAGGTGAAAAATGGCACATTTATTAGAAAAAACTAGAAAAATTACTTCTATTCTGAAGCGTTCGGAGGAGCAGTTACAGGAAGAACTGCCCTACAATGCGATTACCCGTCAATTGGCAGATATTATTGACTGTAACGCTTGTATCGTCAATAGCAAGGGACGTCTCCTTGGTTATTTTATGCGTTACAAAACCAATACGGATCGTGTAGAGCAGTTCTTCCAAACTAAGATTTTCCCTGATATATATATTCAGGGGGCCAACATGATTTATGATACAGAAGCCAATCTGACAGTTGATCATGATTTAAGCATTTTTCCTGTGGAAAGTCGTGCCGACTTTCCAGATGGTTTGACGACTATTGCACCGATTCATGTATCAGGGATTCGACTTGGTTCTTTGATTATTTGGCGCAATGACAAAGAATTTGATGACGAGGACTTGATTCTTGTTGAGATTGCGAGTACCGTAGTTGGGATTCAACTCCTCAACTTCCAGCGTGAAGAAGATGAGAAAAATATCCGTCGCCGTACTGCTGTTACCATGGCGGTTAATACCCTTTCTTACTCCGAACTCCGTGCTGTTTCAGCCATTTTAGGGGAATTAAATGGAAATGAAGGGCAGTTGACTGCGTCTGTGATTGCAGACCGTATCGGAATCACCCGTTCTGTGATTGTCAATGCCCTTCGTAAACTTGAGTCGGCAGGGATTATTGAAAGTCGCTCGCTTGGAATGAAGGGAACCTATCTTAAGGTATTGATTTCAGATATTTTTGAAGAAGTGAAGAAAAGAGATTACTAATGACTAAGGCTTTGATTTCGATTGATTATACAGAAGATTTTGTTGCTGATAGTGGGAAGCTGACAGCAGGTGCTCCAGCTCAGGAAATTTCGGAAGCCATTAGCAAGGTGACTCGCCTAGCTTTTGAACGAGGAGACTACATCTTCTTTACTATTGATGCTCATGAAGAAAACGATTGTTTCCATCCAGAAAGCAAACTATTTCCTCCTCACAATTTGATTGGAACTAGTGGACGAAATTTATACGGAGATTTGGGGACCTTTTATCAAGAGCATGGTTCAGACAGTCGTGTCTTTTGGATGGATAAACGTCATTACTCAGCTTTTTCAGGGACTGACCTGGATATCCGTTTGAGAGAGCGGAGAGTGTCTACCGTTATCTTAACAGGTGTCTTGACGGATATCTGTGTCCTGCATACAGCTATAGATGCCTATAATCTAGGATATGACATAGAGATTGTTAAACCAGCTGTTGCTTCTATCTGGCCTGAAAATCACCAATTTGCCCTTGGACATTTCAAAAATACACTTGGAGCTAAGTTAGTAGATGAAAATCTAAATGAAATTTCTGAGTAATTTGATTGATGAAATGAAAAAAATTTGAAAAAAGTGTTGACAAGCATCCTAAAAGTTGATATACTAGTAAAGTAATCGACGCGGGGATGGCGGAATTGGCAGACGCGCAGGACTAAGGATCCTGTGACCGCTTTAAGGGTCGTGAGGGTTCAAGTCCCTCTCTCCGCATAGGATAAGAGTTAGCTTAGGCTAGCTCTTTTTGTTTGTTATCTAACTTTACGTAGAGCAAAAAAATTTTTGCTCTTTTTTTGTATTTCATAAAGATTTCATATTTAGATTTTATAATAGTCTTACAAATATGGAGGTGACAAATGAATCCAATCCAAAGAGCTTGGGCTTATGTCAGCAGAAAACGACTGAGAAGTTTTATTTTATTTCTGATTTTATTGGTCCTATTGGCCGGAATTTCAGCCTGTTTGACGCTGATGAAGTCCAACAAAATAGTTGAAACCAATCTTTACAAATCGCTCAACACATCTTTTTCTATTAAGAAGATAGAAAATGGTCAGACATTCAAGTTGTCAGACCTAGCATCTGTAAGCAAGATTAAGGGACTGGAAAATGTTTCTCCTGAACTCGAGACGATTGCAAAACTAAAAGACAAGGAAGCAGTGAGTGGCGAGCAGAGCGTGGAGCGTGATGATTTGTCAGCTGCGGATAAGAACTTGGTCAGCTTAACGGCTCTTGAGGATTCATCCAAGGATGTCACCTTTACCAGCTCGGCTTTCAATCTAAAAGAAGGGCGACACCTTCAAAAAGGGGATTCCAAGAAAATTCTTATCCACGAAGAGTTGGCTAAGAAGAATGGTATTTCGCTTCATGACAAGCTTGGCTTTGACGCTGGACAGTCTGAAGCTGGTAAAGGACAAACTGTCGAGTTTGAAATCGTCGGAATCTTCTCTGGTAAAAAACAAGAGAAATTCACAGGCTTATCTTCCGACTTCAGTGAAAACCAGGTCTTTACAGACTATGAAAGTAGCCAAACCCTTTTAGGAAATAGTGAACCTCAAGTCAGTGCTGCTCGCTTCTATGTAGAAAATCCTAAGGAAATGGACGGGCTCATGAAGCAAGTGGAAAACTTGGCTTTAGAAAGTCAAGGCTACCAAGTCGAGAAGGAAAACAAGGCCTTTGAACAAATCAAGGACTCAGTAGCAACCTTCCAAACCTTCCTCACCATCTTCCTTTATGGGATGTTGATGGCAGGAGCTGGGGCCTTAATTTTAGTCTTGTCTCTCTGGTTGAGAGAAAGGGTCTACGAAGTGGGGATTCTTCTGGCACTTGGAAAAGGCAAGAGTTCAATCTTCCTACAGTTCTGTTTAGAGGTAGTTTTGGTATCTCTCGGTGCTTTGCTTCCAGCATTTGTTGCAGGAAACGCCATCACCTCTTATCTACTCCAAACTGTCCTAGCCAGTGGAGATCAGGCAAGCTTACAAGATACACTAGCCAAAGCAAGCAGTCTATCAACCAGCATCCTATCTTTTGCAGAATCCTATGTTTTTCTAGTTCTGCTTAGTTGCTTATCTGTAGCCCTTTGTTTCCTATTCTTATTTAGAAAATCGCCTAAAGAAATTTTATCATCTATTAGTTAAGAAGGAGAAATCATGACTTTATTACAATTACAAGATGTTACCTACCGTTATAAGAACACTGCTGAGGCAGTCCTATATCAGATCAATTATAATTTTGAACCCGGGAAATTTTACAGTATTATTGGTGAGTCAGGAGCAGGAAAATCCACTCTCTTGTCCCTACTTGCTGGTCTAGATAGTCCTGTTGAAGGTTCTATACTTTTCCAAGGAGAGGACATTCGTAAGAAGGGCTATTCTTACCATCGCATGCACCATATTTCCCTGGTCTTTCAAAATTATAACTTGATAGATTATCTTTCTCCACTGGAAAATATCCGCTTGGTGAATAAAAAGGCAAGCAAGGATACGCTCCTTGAGCTTGGTTTGGATGAAAGTCAGATCAAGCGGAATGTTCTCCAGTTATCAGGTGGTCAACAACAACGTGTTGCCATTGCTCGTAGTTTGGTCTCAGAAGCTCCAGTTATTCTAGCTGATGAGCCAACAGGAAATCTAGACCCTAAAACTGCTGGAGATATTGTTGAACTGCTCAAATCACTTGCCCAAAAAACAGGTAAATGTGTCATCGTAGTCACCCACAGTAAAGAAGTGGCACAAGCGTCGGATATTACACTTGAATTGAAGGATAAGAAACTGACTGAAACTCGCAATACTACGAAATAATATGAGCTTGTTTTGATAGAATTATTAAATCAAATCTAGAAAGGGAATCTATGTTACACAACGCATTTGCCTATGTTACAAGGAAGTTTTTCAAATCGATTGTCATCTTCCTGATTATTCTCCTCATGGCGAGCTTGAGTTTGGTCGGCTTGTCGATCAAGGGAGCTACTGCCAAGGCTTCTCAGGAGACCTTTAAAAATATCACCAACAGCTTCTCCATGCAAATCAATCGTCGCGTCAATCAAGGAACGCCTCGTGGTGCTGGGAATATTAAAGGTGAAGATATCAAAAAAATCACCGAAAACAAGGCCATTGAGTCTTACGTGAAACGCATCAACGCTATCGGAGATTTGACTGGCTATGAACTCATCGAAACGCCAGATACCAAGAAAAATCTGACACCTGACCGTGCTAAACATTTTGGAAGTAGCTTGATGATTACAGGAGTCAATGACTCTTCTAAAGAAGACAAGTTTGTCTCTGGTTCTTATAAGTTGGTCGAAGGTGAGCACCTAACCAACGATGACAAAGACAAGATCCTCCTGCACAAGGACTTGGCAGCCAAACACGGCTGGAAAGTTGGAGATAAGGTCAAATTGGACTCTAATGTCTATGATGCAGACAATGAAAAAGGTGCCAAGGAAACAGTCGAAGTGACAATCAAGGGACTCTTTGATGGTCATAATAAGTCAGCAGTAACCTACTCACAAGAACTCTATGAAATACAGCTATCACAGACATTCACACTGCTGCAAAACTTTATGGTTACACAGAAGACACAGCTATTTATGGGGACGCAACCTTCTTTGTAACAGCGGACAAGAACTTGGATGATGTTATGAAAGAGTTGAATGGTATCAGTGGCATCAACTGGAAGAGCTATACACTCGTTAAGAGCTCCTCTAACTACCCAGCTCTTGAGCAATCCATCTCTGGTATGTACAAGATGGCCAATCTCCTCTTCTGGGGTAGCTTGAGTTTCTCAGTTCTTCTCCTTGCCCTCTTACTCAGCCTTTGGATCAATGCCCGTCGCAAGGAAGTGGGTATTCTCCTCTCTATCGGTCTCAAGCAGGCAAGTATCTTGGGTCAATTCATCACTGAATCCATCTTGATTGCCATTCCTGCTCTTGTTTCTGCTTACTTCCTAGCCAACTACACAGCTCGTGCGATTGGAAATACTGTTCTTGCCAATGTCACTTCAGGTGTTGCCAAGCAAGCCAGCAAGGCAGCTCAAGCCTCTAACCTTGGTGGGGGTGCAGAAGTAGATGGCTTTAGCAAGACCTTGTCGAGCCTAGATATTTCCATTCAGACATCAGACTTTATCATCGTCTTTGTCCTAGCCTTGGTTCTAGTGGTTCTCGTTATGGCGTTTGCTTCAAGCAATCTCCTCAGAAAACAACCAAAAGAGCTTCTACTGGATAGCGAATAACAAACTTGCTACCTATTCTCCCCCAAATGGGGTATAATATAGGTAGCATTTTTATCTATTTCATCTTGATAATACTCTTCGAAAATCTCTTCAAACCACGTCAGCTTCACCTTGCCGTAGGTATGGTTACTGACTTTGTCAGTTTCATCTACAACCTCAAAGCAGTACTTTGAGCTGACTTCGTCAGTTCTATCTACAATCTCAAAGCAGTGCTTTGAGCAACTTGTGGCTAGCTTCCTAGTTTGTTCTTTGATTTTCATGGAGGATAAGGTCTGTTCCTTTCAAGATGAAACTGAGATAATTTACAAGAAATTTAAAGGAATGTGAAACGTTTTTTCTATGAAATTTTAATTGTAGAAGATGAAGAGATGATCCGTGAGGGGGTCAGTGATTATTTGACGGATTGTGGTTATGAAACCATTGAGGCAGCGGACGGTCAGGAAGCGCTGGAGAAATTTTCTAGCTATGAGGTAGCCTTGGTTTTACTGGATATCCAGATGCCCAAGCTCAACGGCCTAGAAGTCCTAGCTGAGATTCGTAAAACCAGTCAGGTCCCTGTCTTGATGCTGACCGCTTTTCAGGATGAAGAATACAAGATGAGTGCCTTTGCCTCTCTAGCAGATGGCTATCTGGAAAAACCCTTCTCCCTATCCCTCTTAAAAGTGAGAGTGGATGCGATTTTCAAGCGCTACTATGATACGGGGCGAATTTTCTCTTATAAGGATGCCAAGGTGGACTTTGAAAGCTACAGTGCAAGCCTAGCAGGTCAAGAAGTGGCTATCAATGCCAAAGAGTTGGAAATTCTGGACTATCTGGTGAAAAATGAAGGAAGGGCCTTGACCCGATCTCAGATAATCGATGCCGTCTGGAAAGCGACAGATGAGATTCCTTTTGACCGTGTCATTGATGTTTATATCAAGGAATTGCGGAAAAAGCTAGACCTGGACTGCATCCTCACTGTGCGCAATGTTGGTTATAAATTGGAGCGAAAATGAAACGAACAGGCTTATTTACAAAAATATTTATCTATACCTTCTCGATTTTTAGTGTTCTGGTTATTTGTCTTCATTTAGCTATTTATTTTCTTTCCTTCGACTTATCTGAGCCATCGTCAGGAAACCATTGGTCAGAAAGCGACAGCCATTGCCCAGTCCCTAGAAGGGAAAGACAGGCAGAGTATCGAGCAAGTGTTAGACTTGTATTCCCAGACTAGTGAGATTAAGGGGGCCGTCAAGGGGGAGATGACTGAGGACAAGTTAGAAGTCAAGGACAGCCTTCCTCTGGATACAGACCGCCAGACCACCTCTCTCTTTATTGAGGAGCGTGAGGTGAAAACGCAAGACGGTGGCACTATGACTCTCCAGTTTCTAGCGTCCATGGATTTGCAAAAGGAAGCAGAGCAAATCAGTCTTCAATTTCTTCCCTATACCTTGCTGGCGTCCTTTCTGATTTCCCTCTTGGTAGCCTATATCTACGCTAGGACCATTGTTGCTCCGATTTTGGAAATCAAGCGGGTGACTCGACGGATGATGGATTTGGATTACCAAGTGCGATTGCGCGTGGATTCTAAGGATGAGATTGGTGATCTCAAGGAACAAATCAATAGCCTTTACCAGCATCTTTTGACTGTTATTGCGGACTTGCATGACAAGAATGAAGCTATTCTCCAGCTGGAAAAGATGAAGGTCGAATTCCTACGAGGGGCTTCTCATGAATTGAAAACACCTCTGGCTAGTTTGAAAATCCTGATAGAAAACATGAAAGAAAATGTCGGGCGTTATAAGGACAGAGACCGCTATCTGGGAGTTGCCTTGGGGATTGTAGATGAGCTCAATCACCACGTTCTCCAGATACTTTCTCTCTCGTCTGTGCAGGAATTGCGAGATGATAGGGAACAAATTGACTTATACCAGATGACGCAAAGTCTGGTTAAGGATTATGCCTTACTAGCCAAGAAAAGAGAGCTCCAGATTGACAATAGTTTGAACCATCAGCAAGCTTATCTAAATCCATCAGTTATGAAGTTAATCCTGTCTAATCTTATCAGCAATGCCATCAAGCACTCTGTTCCAGGTGGCTTGGTTCGCATTGGCGAAAGAGAAGGGGAGTTCTTTATCGAAAATAGCTGTAGTCCTGAAGAACAAGAAAAACTGGCCCAGTCTTTTTCTAACAATGCTAGTCGCAAGGCCAAGGGGTCTGGGATGGGGCTCTTTGTGGTCAAGAGTCTATTAGAACATGAAAAATTAGCTTATCGTTTCGAGATAGAGGAGAATCGTTTAACCTTCTTTATAGCTTTTCCAAAAGTCGCCCAAGACTAGGGAGAGAAAGGGTTTACATAGATGAAGATAGAAGAAATTCAATCGAAACTGCGGGAAAAACTAGATTTTTTTGTCAAAAAGTGATAAAATGAACAATGTAAATGGGATGTCCCATAAAAATATACAGGAGGCCTGATAAAATGGCAATCGTTTCAGCAGAAAAATTTGTCCAAGCAGCTCGTGACAACGGTTATGCAGTTGGTGGATTTAACACAAACAACCTTGAGTGGACTCAAGCTATCTTGCGCGCAGCAGAAGCTAAAAAAGCTCCAGTTTTGATCCAAACTTCAATGGGTGCTGCTAAATACATGGGTGGTTACAAAGTTGCTCGCAACTTGATCGCTAACCTTGTTGAATCAATGGGTATTACTGTACCAGTAGCTATCCACCTTGACCACGGTCACTACGAAGATGCACTTGAGTGTATCGAAGTTGGTTACACTTCAATCATGTTTGACGGTTCACACCTTCCAGTTGAAGAAAACCTTAAATTGGCTAAAGAAGTTGTTGAAAGCACACGCTAAAGGTATCTCAGTAGAAGCTGAAGTTGGTACTATCGGTGGTGAAGAAGACGGAATCATCGGTAAAGGTGAATTGGCTCCAATCGAAGACGCTAAAGCAATGGTTGCAACTGGTATCGACTTCTTGGCAGCTGGTATCGGTAACATCCACGGTCCTTACCCAGCAAACTGGGAAGGTCTTGACCTTGACCACTTGCAAAAATTGACAGAAGCTCTTCCTGGATTCCCAATCGTATTGCACGGTGGTTCAGGTATTCCTGATGAGCAAATCCAAGCAGCTATCAAACTTGGTGTTGCGAAAGTTAACGTTAACACTGAATGCCAAATCGCATTCGCTAACGCAACTCGTAAATTTGCTCGTGACTACGAAGCAAACGAAGCAGAATACGACAAGAAAAAACTCTTCGACCCACGTAAATTCTTGGCTGACGGTGTAAAAGCTATCCAAGCATCAGTTGAAGAACGTATCGACGTATTCGGTTCAGAAGGTAAAGCTTAATCTAGCTGAACAATATAGATAAAACCTACCCATTGGGTGGGTTTTTTGGTGTTTTAAGGGAACTTATTTAGTTAACAAATTTAATGCAGGAATGATTAAATCTTTTATTTTTTTCTGATTATAAAGAGTTTTTGACTAGTCTCTATTTTTTTTAAAAAGAATGGCGTGGGTGGATAGAGAATTGTATTACAAATGATATAGATATTGTTTTGCAGGAAGTTTATCTATTCGCTATGCTGATTATAATATCTTATAATTTCAATAGCGAAATTATCATATTTTTATTTGATTGTTTGGTAAATCAGAAGATTTATCTGAATGAATTATAGTAAGATTCAATTTATTTTCTTGAGAGATGATATTAATAGTTCGCTTGCATAAGCTACAAGGTTTCATAGTTATAGTTAGTTTAAGAGCAGGGATATTTTCTTTATTAACGCCCGTAGTTTCTATTATATTTATAATATAACTAATCAACTTTCTTTCACAGCAGGTAAACATTCTATTATTTACATTTATATCTTTTTTTAGGAATATCCTTTTTTTCTTAAATGAGCTTTATATTTATTAAATTCTCTGTATGTAATATTATTTTTTTTAATTTATGTGAAAGAGAAGTATGCTTGTTAAGAAAATATTTTGTTTCAAGGGAATCCTAATATATTCATATTTTTTTCAGGGGTGGATAATTCATTGATAATTTTCAATTATTTTTTTCTGATTTTTTTGTTTAGTATCTAATCCATTAATTGCTATGTATTTGTTATTATTCCAGAATGCGGATGCCAAGCAGTTAACCTTGGAATTATAAAAAATCCTTTAAGTTATTATCTTCAATTTTTTGAGAATTTATCTATCGTTAATTTTAGTGAAGATAATTTATTGAAAATTAAATACACATCATAAGGAATTGATTTATTTTGATTAAATGATAACAAATAAATTTGAAAATCCTTAATTAAATTTTTCGATTGAAGAGTTTATACCATTTCTAATAAGATTATTACCTACTATTATTTCTAAATATTTCTCTACGCTATATTGAGAGTCTAATAAACTTAACTCATTATTGATATGATTGACAGTATATTCGTCTGATAAAAAAATACTATCATTCTGTAAACTAGACAGAAGATTATCATAAAAATAGAGTTAAAATCAATATTTTTAAAGGGGTATGTATTCTTATCTGATTTTGAAAAAAAGATAATCCCAAATTTCTAAGGAAGTTTTAAAAGGATGAAAATCAAGTATAAAACTTTTTTTATTATGATTTGATTTAGTTATATAGTCTAAATATTTTTTTATCTCAATTTGATAGAAATATTTTTAGAAATAAGAGAAAAACGATGATGATTAGAAATTTCTACTAGAGTATTTATTATTTCAATGTTTTCTTCTACAGAATTTTTCTAGATTATCTATTGATTTTTATGAAGTAGAAATCACTAATACAACTCAAAAAAATTATAGTTAATATCCTTAATAATTTTAGTATCAACCTTAACTAATTTTTTTGATACCTTGAAATTCCCAGGAGAGTCTAGAAGCTCTAAATCCATTTTTAGTCGATCAATATTGTTATAATTCTTTGGATTTTTCATCATTCTTTTTCCTTTTTATATTTAGTATTTATATAAATATATAGTTAGATATATGTTGTATAGTCACTAAAATGAATAGTTTTTTTGTAGTTTCTTGACAGAGCGCTATGAAACTATTTATAATTTAGTCTACCACAGAATTGATTATCTTCCTAGTATTGTAAAATAATTTTTTTAGATGTTTTTTTCTTAACTGTGGAGAATTTTTCACAAATAGTATAATTTAGGTGAATTTATTAGTACATGTTTCTTTTTATAAAACTTCACCCAAATCTAAGTAAGTATAAGGGTAAGTTTTGTGGCAGTTGTAATTAAACTATCAAGCCAGAATTTTGGACTAATATTCTTCGAAAATCTCTTCAAACTACGTCAGCTTCGCCTTGCCGTAGGCATGGGTACTGACTTCGTCAGTTCTATCCACAACCTCAAAGCAGTGCTTTGAGCAACCTACAGCTAGCTTCCTAGTTTGCTCTTTGATTTTCATTGAGTATAAAAATACCACTTTAAGAGAAAAAATTTTAACTTCATAAACTTTAGAAAAACGCTTGCATTCTAGTTTTTATTGGACTATAATAGGTTGGTATAAAGCCTTCTGTAATAATCTTGAGAAGGTGTAGAAAGTAAGGATTTAGATATTTGTAGTCCAAAATACAATGTTGCAATTCCTTGCGCTAGGGAGAGATTTATGGCAATGATAGAAGTGGAACATCTTCAAAAAAATTTTGTGAAGACAGTAAAGGAGCCGGGGTTAAAGGGAGCTTTGCGCTCTTTTATTCATCCTGAAAAGCAGGTCTTTGAAGCGGTCAAGGATTTGACTTTTGAGGTGCCCAAGGGGCAGATTTTAGGATTTATCGGGGCTAATGGTGCTGGGAAGTCGACAACCATCAAAATACTGACAGGGATTTTAAAGCCGACATCGGGCTATTGTCGGATCAATGGCAAGATTCCTCAGAACAATCGCCAAGATTATGTCAAGGATATTGGAGTAGTTTTTGGACAACGAACCCAGCTATGGTGGGATTTGGCTCTACAAGAGACCTACACGGTCTTGAAAGAGATCTATGATGTACCAGACTCGCTCTTTCATAAGCGCATGGACTTTTTGAATGAAGTCTTGGACTTGAAGGAATTTATCAAAGACCCTGTGCGGACTCTTTCACTTGGTCAGCGGATGCGTGCGGATATTGCGGCTTCCTTGCTCCACAATCCCAAGGTTCTCTTTTTAGATGAGCCGACCATTGGTTTGGATGTTTCCGTCAAGGATAATATTCGACGGGCTATCACTCAGATTAACCAAGAGGAAGAAACAACCATTCTCTTGACCACTCACGACCTGAGCGATATTGAGCAACTTTGTGATCGGATTTTTATGATTGATAAGGGGCAGGAGATTTTTGATGGAACGGTTAGCCAACTCAAGGAGACCTTTGGCAAGATGAAGACGCTCTCATTTGAACTGCTACCAGGTCAAAGTCATCTCATCTCTCACTATGAAGGCTTACCTGACATGACCATTGATAGACAAGGAAACAGCCTCAATATTGAATTCGATAGTTCCCGCTACCAGTCGGCTGATATTATCAAGCAAACCCTGTCTGATTTTGAAATCCGCGATTTGAAGATGGTGGATACGGATATTGAGGATATTATCCGTCGCTTCTATCGAAAGGAGCTCTAAGATGGTCAAACTGTGGAGACGTTATAAACCCTTTATCAATGCAGGGATTCAGGAGTTGATTACCTATCGAGTCAACTTCATTCTTTATCGAATTGGCGATGTCATGGGGGCTTTTGTTGCTTTCTATCTATGGAAGGCAGTCTTTGATTCCTCGCAGGAGTCCTTGATTCAGGGCTTCAGTATGGCGGATATCACCCTCTACATCATCATGAGTTTTGTGACCAATCTTCTGACTAGGTCGGATAGCTCCTTTATGATTGGGGAGGAGGTCAAGGATGGTTCCATTATCATGCGTTTGTTGCGACCGGTGCATTTTGCGGCCTCTTATCTCTTCACCGAGCTTGGTTCCAAGTGGTTGATTTTTGTCAGTGTCGGACTTCCTTTCTTGAGTGTGATTGTCTTGATGAAAATCTTATCTGGGCAAGGCATTGTAGAAGTGATGGGATTAACCGTCCTATATCTCTTTAGCTTAACGCTCGCCTATCTGATCAACTTTTTCTTTAATATCTGTTTTGGTTTTTCAGCCTTTGTATTTAAAAATCTATGGGGTTCCAATCTACTCAAGACTTCCATAGTGGCCTTTATGTCTGGAAGTCTGATTCCCTTGGCTTTCTTTCCCAAGATTGTTTCAGATATTCTGTCCTTCCTGCCTTTCTCATCTTTGATCTACACTCCGGTTATGATTATTGTTGGGAAATACGATGCCAGTCAGATTCTTCAGGCGTTTTTACTCCAGCTTTTCTGGCTCTTAGTGATGGTGGGCTTGTCTCAGTTGATTTGGAAACGAGTCCAGTCATTTATTACCATTCAGGGAGGTTAGTATGAAAAAATATCAACGCATGCATCTGATTTTTATCAGACAATACATCAAGCAAATCATGGAATACAAGGTCGATTTTGTGGTGGGCGTGTTAGGAGTTTTTCTGACTCAAGGCCTGAACCTCTTGTTTCTCAATGTACTCTTTCAACACATCCCGTCGCTAGAAGGCTGGACCTTTCAAGAGATTGCCTTTATCTACGGTTTTTCCTTGATTCCCAAGGGATTGGACCATCTCTTTTTTGACAATCTCTGGGCTCTGGGGCAACGTTTGGTGCGAAAAGGAGAGTTTGACAAGTACCTGACGCGTCCTATCAACCCTCTTTTTCACATTATGGTTGAGACCTTTCAGATTGATGCCTTGGGCGAACTATTGGTCGGTGGCATTTTGTTAGCGACCACAGTGTCTAGCATTGCTTGGACTCTTCCAAAATTCCTGATTTTCCTAGTTTGTATTCCTTTTGCGACCTTGATCTATACTTCCTTGAAAATCGCGACAGCCAGTATCGCCTTTTGGACCAAGCAGTCAGGAGCCATGATTTATATTTTCTATATGTTTAATGACTTTGCCAAGTATCCGATTTCCATTTACAATTCGCTCCTTCGTTGGTTGATTAGCTTTATCGTACCTTTCGCCTTTACAGCCTACTATCCTGCCAGCTATTTCTTGCAGGACAAGGATGGACTCTTTAACATTGGTGGTTTGATTGTGATTTCTCTTGTTTTCTTTGTTATTTCTTTAAAACTCTGGGATAGGGGATTAGACGCTTACGAAAGTGCGGGTTCTTAAGAGGAAGAAACTCAAAGCCTTGTCTCAGGACAGGCTTTTTCTAATGGAGATGAAAATTTCTTGACATCTATTTTCAGAGTGCTATACTATAAGGGTAATCGCCGATTTAGCTCAGTTGGTAGAGCAAGAGAGTCGTAAAGTCTAGGTTACAGGTGAACATATGACTGAGGATTTGAAAAATTAGATATGTAGAAAATAACCGTTAAGCCTAGTTCTTATCGGTTATTTATGTTGTTAAATAACATTGTTATTGCATCAATTATGTCTGTTTTTGTGATTCTAGTAGTGGTTCAACTTGATTGCTACTATTTTTGATGGTGTGAATGTGCTGATAATGTATCTCAGTTAAGTACGAAATTTTTTTATATCATTTTTAACACACCTTAAAAAAATAAAATTAACAGATATTAATTTTTTTCTTGACTTAAATTTTTTTAATTGATATACTATTTTTCAGAGAGCTAACAATTATATATAAATGTACTACTCTATTTCCTAGATAATACTTAGTAAAAACTTTTTTTATAACAAAGGCTAGCAAAGTTAAAGTTTTCTATCTATTGGAAATTAAATAAATATGTAAGGAATTAAAATGAAAAAAAGTACAGTATTGTCATTAACCACAGCTGCAGTTATTTTAGCAGCATATGTCCCTAATGAGGTAGTTTTAGCAGACACATCTAGCTCTGAAGATGCTTTAAATATCTCTGATAAAGAAAAAAAGTAGTAGGTAAAACAAAAAGAAAACAAAGAAAAAAACATGAAGATATTCATAATGCTGTAGAAACTTCAAAGGATACTGAAGAGAAGAAAACAACAGTTATTGAGGAAAAAGAAGTTGTTAGTAAAGAATCTGTGATAGGCAATAAAACTAACAATGAAAAAAACAACAATCAAAAAAAGAAGATTCCAATCAATACAAAGGAGATAATGCAGACTCGTCTGCAAGTAAAAGACACAGAAAAATCCTCAAAAAGAAGATAAACTTGTCTATATTGCTGAATTTAAAGATAAAGAATCTGGAGAAAAAAAGCAATCAAGGAACTATCAAATCTTAAGAATACAAAAAGTTTTATATACTTATGATAGAATTTTTAATGGTAGCGCTATTGAAACAACCAAAGATACTCTGGACAAAATTAAACTAATAGAAGGTATTTCATCGGTTGAAAGGTCACAAAAAGTCCAACCTATGATGAATCATGCTAGAAAAGAAATTGGAGTTGAGGAAGCTATTGATTACCTAAAATCTATCAATGCACCATTTGGGAAAAACTTTGATGGCAGAGGTATGGTCATTTCAAACATCGATACTGGAACTGATTATAGACATAAGGCTATGAGAATCGATGATGATGCCAAAAGCTCAATGAAATTTAAAAAAGAAGACTTAAAAGGTACTGATAAAAATTTCTGGTTGAGTGATAAAATTCCTCATGCTTTCAATTATTATAATGGTGGTAAAATTACTGTAGAAAAAGCTGATGATGGAAGCGATTATTTTGATCCACATGGGATGCATATTGCTGGGATTCTTGCAGGAAATGATACTGAAAAAGATATCAAAAACTTTAATGGAATAGATGGAATAGCGCCTAATGCACAAATTTTCTCTTATAAAATGTACTCTGATGCTGGATCTGGATTCGCAGGTGATGAAACAATGTTTCATGCTATTGAAGATTCCATCAAACACAATGTCGATGTTGTTTCGGTATCATCTGGCTTTACAGGAACAGGTCTTGTAGGTGAAAAATATTGGCAAGCTATTAGAGCGTTAAGAAAAGCAGGCATTCCAATGGTTGTAGCTACGGGTAACTATGCAACTTCTGCTTCAAGTTCTTCATGGGATTTAGTGGCAAATAATAATCTTAAAATGACCGACACTGGAAATGTAACACGAACTGCAGCACATGAAGATGCGATAGCAGTTGCTTCTGCTAAAAATCAAACAGTTGAGTTTGATAAAGTTAAGATTGGAGGAGAAAGTTTTAAATACAGAAATATAGGGGCTTTTTCGATAAGAATAAAATCATAGCAAACGAAGATGGTTCAAAAGCTCCTAGTAAATTGAAATTTGTATATATAGGCAAAGGTCAAGACCAAGATTTGATAGGTTTGGATCTTAAGGGCAAAATTGCAGTAATGGATAGAATTTATACAAAGGATTTAAAAAATGCTTTTAAACGAGCAACGGATAAGGGTGCACGCGCCATTATGGTTGTAAATACTGTAAATTACTACAATAGAGATAATTGGACAGAGCTCCCAGCTATGGGATATGAGGAGGATGAAGGAACTACTAGTCAAGTTTTCTCAATTTCAGGAGATGATGGTGTAAAGTTATGGAACATGATTAACCCTGATAAAAAAACTAAAGTCAAAAGAAATAATAAAGAAGATTTTAAAGATAAATTGGAGCAATACTATCCAATTGATATGGCAAGCTATAATTCTAATAAACCGAATGTAGGTGATGAAAAAGAAATTGACTTTAAGTTTGCACCTGAAACCGACAAAGAACTTTATAAAGAAGATATTATAGTCCCAGCAGGATCCACATCTTGGGGACCGAGAACAGATTTACTTTTAAAACCTGATGTCTCAGCACCAGGTAAAAATATTAAATCCACTCTCAATGTCATTAATGGGAAATCAACTTATGGTTATATGTCAGGGACTAGTATGGCAACTCCAATCGTGGCAGCTTCTACTGTTTTGATTAGACCAAAGTTAAAGGAAATGCTTGAAAGACCTGTATTGAAAAATCTTAAGGGAGATGACAAAATAGATCTTACAAGTCTTACAAAAATAGCCCTACAAAATACTGCACGTCCTATGATGGATGCGACTTCTTGGAAAGAAAAAAGTCAATACTTTGCATCACCTAGACAACAGGGGGCAGGGCTAATTAATGTTGCCAATGCATTGAGAAATGAAGTTGTAGCGACTTTCAAAAACACAGATTCTAAAGGTTTAGTAAACTCTTATGGTTCTATTTCTCTTAAAGAAATAAAAGGAGATAAAAAATATTTTACAATTAAGCTTCACAATACATCAAACAGACCTTTGACCTTTAAAGTTTCAGCATCTGCTATAACTACAGATGCTCTAACTGACAGACTCAAACTGGATGAAACATACAAAGATGAAAAATCTCCAGATGGGAAGCAAATTGTTCCAGAAATCCACTCAGAAAAATCAAAGGAGCAAATATCACATTTGAGCATGATACTTTCACTATAAGCCCAAATTCTAGCTTTGATTTAAATGCGGTTATAAACGTTGGAGAGGCTAAAAATAAAAATAAATTTGTAGAATCATTTATTCATTTTGAGTCAGTGGAAGAAATGGAAGCTCTAAACTCCAATGGGAAGAAAACAAATTTCCAACCTTCTTTGTCGATGCCTCTAATGGGATTTGCTGGGAATTGGAACCACGAACCAATCCTTGATAAATGGGCCTGGGAAGAAGGTTCAAAATCAAAAACAATGGAAGGTTATGATGATGATGGCAAACCGAAAATTCCAGGAACCTTAAATAAGGGGATTGGTGGAGAACATGGTATAGATAAATTTAATCCAGCAGGAGTTATACAAAATAGAAAAGATAAAAATATAACATCCCTAGATCAAAATCCAGAATTATTTGCTTTCAATAACGAAGGGATCAACGCACCATCATCAAGTGGTTCTAAGATTGCTAAAATTTATCCTTTAGATTCAAATGGAAATCCTCAAGATGCTCAACTTGAGAGAGGATTAACACCTTCTCCACTTGTATTAAGAAGTGCAGAAGAAGGATTGATTTCAATAGTAAATACAAATAAAGAGGGAGAAAAATCAAATTGACTTAAAAGTCATTTCGAGAGAACACTTTATTAAAGGAATTTTAAACTCTAAAAGAAATGATGCAAAGGGAATCAAATCTTCTAAACTAAAAGTTTGGGGTGATTTGAAATGGGATGGACTCATTTATAACCCTAGAGGGAAAGAAGAAAATGCACCAGAAAGCAAGGATACCAAAGATCCTGCTACTAAGATAAGAGGTCAATTTGAGCCAATTGCAGAAGGTCAATATTTCTATAAATTTAAATATAGATTAACCAAGGATTACCCATGGCAGGTTTCCTATATTCCTGTAAAAATTGATAACACAGCACCTAAGATTGTTTCTGTTGATTTTTCGAATCCTGAAAAAATTAAGCTGATCACAAAGGATACTTATCACAAGGTCAAAGAGCAATACAAGAATGAAACTTTATTTGCGAGAGATCAGAAAGAACATCCTGAAAAATTTGACGAGATTGCCAACGAAGTTTGGTATGCTGGAGCTGCTCTTGTTAATGAAGATGGAGAGGTTGAGAAAAATCTTGAAGTAACTTACGCAGGTGAGGGTCAAGGAAGAAATAGGAAACTAGACAAAGATGGAAATACCATTTATGAAATTAATGGTGCAGGAGATTTAAGAGGAAAAATCATTGAAGTCATTGCATTAGATGGCTCTAGCAATTTCACAAAGATTCATAGAATTAAATTTGCTGATCATGCTGATGAAAAGGGGATGATTTCCTATTATCTAGTAGATCCTGATCAAGATTCATCTAAATACCAAAAGCTTGGCGAGATTGCCGAATCTAAATTTAAAAATTTAGGAAATAGAAAAGAGGATAGTCTTAAAAAAGATACAACTGAGGTAGAAAATCATCAAGGAAATGAAGAGTCTATCGAAGAAAAATCTAGCTTTACTATCAATAAAGCCATTTCAACAATTAGAGACTTTGAAAGCAAAGATTTAAAGAAACTCATTAAAAAGAAATTTAGAGAAGTTGATGACTTTACAAGTGAAACTGGTAAGAGAACAGAGGAATACGATTATAAATACGATGATAAGGGAAATATCATTGCTTATGACGATGGTAGTGCCTTAGAATATGAAACTGAAAAAGCTTGACGAAATCAAATCAAAAAAATTTATGGTGTTCTAAGACCGTCTAAAAATGGACACTTTGAAATTCTTGGAAAGATAAGTAATGTTTCTAAAAATGCCAAGGTATATTATGGCAATAACTATAAGTCTATAGAAATCAAAACGACCAAGTATGATTCCCACTCAAAAACGATGACATTTGATCTATACGCTAATATTAATGATATTGTGGATGGATTAGCTTTTTGCAGGAGATATGAGATTCTTTGTTAAAGATGATGATCAGATAAAAGCTGAAACGAAGATTAGAATGCCTGAAAAAAATAAGGAAACTAAAAACAGAATATCCCTATGCATCAAGTTATGGGAATGTCATAGAATTAGGAGAAGGAGATCTTTCAAAAAATAAACCAACCAATTTAACGGAGATGGAATCTGGTAAAATCTATTCTGATTCAGAAAAAACAACAATATCTGTTAAAGGATAACATCATTCTAAGAAAAAGGCTATGCACTAAAAAGTGACTACCTATAATCCTGGAAAAAAACAGATATGTTAGAAGGAAATGGAGTCTATAGCCAGGAAGATATAGCAAAAAAATACAAAAAGGCCAATCCTAATCTAAGAGTCTTATCAGAAAAAAATAATTTATGCTGATAGTAGAAATGTTGAAGATGGAAGAAGTACTCAACCAGTATTAATGTCGGCTTTGGACGGCTTTAACATTGTAAGGTATCAAGTGTTTACATTTAAAATGAATGATAAAGGGGAAGCAATCGATAAAGATGGAAATCTTGTGACAGATTCTTCTAAACTTGTATTATTTGGTAAGGATGGAAAAGAGTACACGGGAGAGGATAAGTCCAATGTAGAAGCTATAAAAGAAGATGGTTCTACTTTATTTATTGATGCAAAACCAGTAAATCTTTCAATGAACAAGAACTACTTTAATCCATCTAAATTTAATAAAATTTATGTACGAAATCCAGAATTCTATTTAAGAGGTAAGATTTCTGATAAGGGTGGTTTTAACTGGGAGTTGAGAGTTAATGAATCTGTTGTAGATAATTATTTAATCTACGGAGATTTACACATTGATAACACTAGAGATTTTAACATTAAGCTTAATGTTAAAGACGGTGACATCATGGACTGGGGAATGAAAGACTATAAAGCAAACGGATTCCCAGATAAGGTAACAGACATGGATGGAAATGTTTATCTCCAAACTGGCTATAGCGATTTGAATGCGAAAGCGGTTGGAGTACACTATCAATTTTTATATGATAATGTCAAACCAGAAGTAAACATTGATCCTAAGGGAAATACTAGTATCGAATATGCTAACGGAAAATCTGTAGTCTTTAATATCAATGATAAAAGAAATAATGGATTCGATGGTGAGATTCAAGAACAACATATTTATGTAAATGGAAAAGAATACAAATCATTTGATGATATTAAACAAATAACAGACAAGACACTAAACATTAAAATTGTTGTAAAAGATTTTGCAAGAAATACAACCGTAAAAAGAATTCATTTTAAACAAAAGATACGGGAGAGGTGAGCGAACTAAAACCTCATACAGTAACTGTAACCATTCAAAATGGAAAAGAAATGAGTTCAACGATAGTGGCGGAAGAAGATTTCATTTTACCTGTCTATAAGGGTGAATTAGAAAAAGGATATCAATTTGATGGCTGGGAAATTGCTGGTTTCGAAGGTAAAAAAGACACTGGCTATGTTCTTAATTTATCAAAAGATACCCTTATAAAACCTGTATTCAAGAAAATAGAGGAGAAAAAGGAGGAGGAAAATAAACCTACTTTTGATGTATCCAAAAAGAAAGACAACCCACAGGCAAATCCTGGTCAATTAAATCAAAGTCATAGAAAAGAGGACTTACAAAGAGCAAATCATTCACAAAAACCTGATTCAACTAAGGATGTCACAGCTACAGTTCCTGTACAAGTAAATCATAGCAAAGTAGATGGAAGTCACAGAAAAGAGGACTTACAAAAAGCAAATCATTCACAAAAGTCTGATTCAACTAAGGATGTTACAACTACAGTTCTTGATAAAAACTTTGAAAATAAGAAGGAAGTCCATCTTAATGAACTAGAGAACATAGCTAATAAACATACTAACATTGATAGTAAGTCGGATACTAACCATTCTGATAGGTTGCCAAAAACCGGAACAGTTAGAGAAGTTCTTACACCATTCATTGCTGGAATATTGTTTATAGTAGGAGCACTTCTTGGGTTGAAGAAAAAAGATCAAGATTAAGATAAAAACTGTAGATGAGAAAATGACTGAAGAGTTGAGAAACTAGATATGTAAAAACAGCCGCTAAAAATTTTTAGCGGTTGTTTTTAACTGTTTTTATAAGTAATTGGAAGGCTTCTAATAGTTGTTCTTGACTCGTTTGTGGAAGTTGAGTTAATTGATCAGCTAATAACTCTAGATGTGGATTCTTTGGGTTTATACGGCTTTCAAATAGCTCTGATGGTGTGATATTAAGAGCTGTGATAATCTTTTCTAGTGTATCGATTTTTATATTTGAACCCTTTGTTTCAAGGTTGGAAATATAATCTATGCCGACACTAGCCTTTTCACTGAGATTTTGCTGACTTAAATTTTTTTCTTTTCGTATGCTTCGTATTCGTTGTCCGATATATTTTTGTAAATGAATTGATTCCATAAGCTACCTCGTTTCATTACCATGATACAAGGAAGTAAAACTGTAAAAATAACCCAGCACGCAAAACAAAATTTTTGAAAAAAATATTGCCTATAAACTAAAATCGTGTTAAAATAGTGATGTAAAATATATAAAATTGCATGATATACTACATATATCATAGTTTGACTTAACAGTCAAACCAATCCTATTAGATCTTACGAGGAGAAAATGATGAAAAAATTGCAAACCCTAACAACTTCAACAGCTATTGCACTTGCATCAGTTGGTGGAACTGTATTCGCTCAGGAAGCGCCTACTTCAGCGCCTGTTGACACAACTGCTGTCAATGAACCTGCACTTGTTGCTAAACCACATGAGAAAACTGAAGTTCCTGCACCTTCTACAGTGAAACCTGCGCTTGATGAACAAAAAGAAGTCGTTAAGACTGCTGAAACTAAAGTTACGACTGCTGAAGCTGATGTGAAAGCAAAAGAAACTGCTGTCGCTTCTGCTGAGAAAGAAGTAAAAGACGCAACTCAAGTTGTCAAAGATGCTGAAGCAACTGCTTCTCAAGCAATACCTGAAAAAGTTGCTCAAGTTAAAGACGCTCAAGCTAAGAACTTTGAAGCTCAAACTGCTAACCAAAAAGCAACTGAAGCTACAAATGAACAAATCAAAGCTGAAACTAAAGCTCTTGCAGAAGAACAATCAGACGTGGCAACTGCTCAAGCAAATCTTGACCAAGCGACTAAAGATGTCCAAACAGCTGAACAAGCTGTCGCAAGCGCACTTAGCTTAAAAAAACTGAAGCTGAAAAAAAGTCTTGGCGGACGCAATGGCTACACCACTTCAAGCTCAAGTTGCTGAAAACAACCTACGTTTGGCAGAAATTGCCCTTGAAAATGCTAAAGCAAGTGAAGCAGTCGCTAACTTCTCAGCAAATCTAGTTGACAAGAAAGCTGCTCTTGTAGAAGCTCAAACAGAACTTGAAGGAGCGAAAGCTGTTCAAACAACTGCGTCACAAGCTCTTGCAGATGCTACAGCTAAACTACAAGCTCAAGAAGCTAAAGTCAACAGTTTGACAGCAGAAAGCAAGAAGTTGATTGCTGAAAAAGCTGCACTTGTAAAAGAAGCCAAAGAATTGGCTGAACAATTGCAAGCCTATTTGGACGCACCTGTTAAACTCGCTACAGCAAAAGCTGCTCAAGCCAAAGCTGCTCAAGCCAAAGCTGAAGCTAAATTGGCACAAGCAAAAGCTGACCTCCAGACTGCACAATCTACTCTTGAAACTGTTCAATCTGCATACCGTACAGAACACGCTAAGTTGCTTGAATTGCAAGCAGAATATGATAACCTCGTTGACCTTGCAGAAAAAGCTCAAGAAAACGTTGTTGCCAAATTGCCTGACGGAACAGTGATCGCTGTCCCTAAAGTAGCTCCAACTGCTGAAGCACTTCCAGAAGTCAATGTTGAAGAATTGAAAAAAGCTCTTGCAACTGGCAAAGAAGTAACTTTGGACTCTCAAGGAAAAGTTGTTGTGAAGGAAAAGCAACAAACATACTCATCACCTGCTGTTAAAGCAGTAGAAAACGAAAAAATGAGTTACTCACGAGTAGAAAAAGTAAAAGCTTTACCAAATACTGGCGAAAAATCAAGTGTTGCGATGTTGGTACTCGGTGCAATTCTAGGAACATTTGGACTTGTAACAGTACGTAGAAAAAATTAGAATAATAAAAAAATCTTCTTATTACAGATAGGAAGATTTTTTGGATTATGTGACTATTAGTCCGTCTCGCTCCGTTAGGTGCGAGACAAAACAACCACCCGCTATGCGGGTGCGCGTCGAAGGTTATACCAAAAAAACTCCGAACGCGATACAATAAAGGTGTTCAAGCCAATTGTAAAGCGAAAGGAGAAAAATATGGCACAAAAGGCTCATAGTTTATCGCACACAAAGTGGCACTGTAAGTATCACATTGTGTTCACCCCTAAGTATAGACGAAAAGTTATCTATAATCAATATCGAAGTAGTTTAGGCGAAATATTTCATCGCTTGTGTAGTTATAAAGGAGTTGAAATTATCGAGGGTCACTTAATGCCAGACCATGTACACATGTTAGTAAGTATTCCACCAAGGATAAGTGTTTCGAGTTTCATGGGTTATTTAAAAGGAAAAAGTGCACTCATGATGTTTGACAAACACGCCAATCTCAAGTACAAGTTTGGGAATCGGCATTTCTGGGCGGAAGGTTACTATGTGAGTACAGTAGGGCTTAATGAAGCCACAATTAAGAAATATATTCAAGAACAGGAAAAGCATGATATAGCACTAGATAAATTAAGTGTAAAAGAATATGAGGATCCCTTTAGGGATAGTGGTAAAGTAATACTAAAAGCCTCTTTGAGAGGCAAGTGACGAGTCAAGAGCAATAAGGCTTGAACAAAGTGAAAGCCAGCGTCTTTAGGCGCTGGCTGGTAATTTGGGCTTATAGCCCTGGGACAAACCACCCGTTTGACGGGTGGTCATGATTCTACTGATTTCACAAAAATACGGTATCGAACTATATATTCAAAAATTGTGCTTTTTACAATTATAGTAAAAACTCAAGATTTATTTGATGAAGTACAGTCTATATGAAATATGATAAGAAACTACACCTATTAGAATTTTTTTATAAAGATAAGGGAATAATATGAAAGGATAGCTTCCGTTAGTTATAATAGTTAGACTATAAAAAAATATAAAATTCTTAAAAAAATTATGGTATAATTTATGTTAATAAACTCGATATAGAGTTTAATGGATGATTCTATTGATGCCAATATTTTTAGGATTAGCTGATTGGTTTTCTTTTGAAAGTGCATCTATTCATGGATACTGATAAAAATATTACGAATTTGTCTAAAAATATAGATGAAATATAGTTAAAAAAATAGGAGGAATACTATGACTAAGAAAAAAATTTTTGAAGAGACAAATGATCCTAAAACAAGTGTCTCGAAGGGAGTGAAAAGGCTCTTCTCCAGCTACAATTAGGAGCAAGGTATTTAAAATAAAAGTCTATATTGGCATTGCTATTAGTCTTTTGGTTGTTGCAATTTTAGCAAGTATCTTCTTATTCTCATCTAATAAGGCAAATAAAGAGTCAAGTCCAGCATCGTCTGTAACTTCAACTAAAGAGTCAACAAGTCAAACATCTACAAGCCAAGGAAAAAAACAGATGAGATTGATAAAGATAAGCAAGAGAAAATCCAGAAACTCAAGGATCAACTGACTGATTTAGACACCAAGATTACTGAAGCAGAAGCACTTGTTAGCAAGCTAAAAGAAGAAACTGCAGTTCCGAAACTGGATATTGAAGCATTAAGAAATAATGATTTATCTAGTTTGAAAGGCACATGGCGTACACCGTCGGGCAATGAATATGTCATTAATGAGTCTGGTGAAATGTATGCAACTAGTTATAGAGATGGTCAAAAATTTGAATATATTACTGAACTAAAAGGGTCAAAAGGTCAAGATCGTCGTAATTCTGAGACTGCTTCTCTAAGTGCTTGGGTAAAAGATTCTGTTGCTGGAGGATTTGTGGTAGTTGCTGTACCAAGTGGAGTTGTCATGCAACCTGGTGATGATGGAAAACTAACAGATAAAAGCAATCATGACGAGGAGAGATTGTTTGCAGGACAGCAGTATGAAGCGATGTTGTCGAGACCAGAAGATGTTTACTATCGTGTAAAACCAGATACTAGTAAACTTGAAGAAGAGGAGAAGAATTTAGCTCAACTACAGGCTGAACGCGAAGCAATCAAAACTTCTCTAGAATCTAAGGAAAAGAAAAATACGAACTAGAAAAAACTAGTTTAGAATCTAACTGTCGATTTTTTTAGTTCAGAAATACTGTTGCAATCACTAGAATGAAGAAGCTCATTAGGGCTTCTTTTTCTTTCATTTTAATTATTGAACCACTTAGACCGATATAGAGACCAGATAGGCAAAAGAACTTGTTCTTGAAACTGACCTCTGCTATAATGATTTTTGTAAGGGACGGAAGGCGTCACTATCAGATAACTCAAGTTCCTAAAAAAGAAATTGGAGATAAAAATGAAAAAATTATTAGGTATTGGATTCTTGCTAGTTTCAGCTTTGGTTTTGTATTTTGGTTCTGTTGGGTGGCCAAATTTGAATGTCAACCTCTGGTCTCTGATTCCGGTAGGGCTGTTCCTCTATTTTACCCTAGAGAATCTTTTGAAAAAAGATTACAAGGCTAGTCTGATGTGTTTAATTATTGCCTTTATCATCGCCAATGCAATTTTGGACCTTTTACCAATTTCAAGTGGCTTGGTAATTGGAGCGGGCGTACTAGCTTGCATTGGTATTGGGTATCTTTTTCCTGATAAGGATAAGAAAGAAGACAAATAAAAAAGGACTCGAGATTTCTCGAGACCTTTTTTACTTACCAGCGTAATATTTGAATTCCTTTCACGATACCTGCTACAAGCTTATCTTGATAGTGGCTATCTCGAATCTGTTGATTTTCAGCGAAATTATCCATATAACCTAGCTCTAGGAGGACGGCTGGTTTAGCAGTTTCTCGAAGAACGGCAAAGCTACTTTCCAATAAACCAGCATCTTTAGCACCAGTTTCAGCTAACAATGAAGAATGGATAGCGGCTGCAAGACGCTTGCTCTCACTCATACGGTCAGGATGGTTATGCCAGTATGGGTTGATTTTACTTGGATAATTAGGTTCATCACTGTAGGAATAGGTTTGAATTCCACTAGATTTTGAGTATGCACTGCCAGTCGCATTGAAGTGAATACTAATAAAGATATCAGAGTTAGTCTTGTTAACCATACGAGAACGTTCTGTTATGAAGTCTACATCAATATCGCTATCACGTGAAGTGAGAACTTTGTAGCCCAGTTCTTCTAACTTTTTGCGTAATTTACGATAAACCTGCATGTTGAGGTCTTTTTCAGCGACATTGTAATAGTATGCACCTGAGTCTCTTCCACCATGTCCTGGATCTAAAAAGATGGTTTTACTGTATTGGCCTTTTACAAACCCCTCAGGAACTTCACTAACCCATCTACCATCATTTTTAAAGATATGATCTTTTCCAGATATTTTATAAATATTAGTGACATATTGTCCGTTTTCTTTTAGATAATACCAAGAATTATAGTACTTATCAAAAATCCACTCACTTTTAGCCATATAACCACCAGATTTGAGATAGTAAGTTCCAATCCATTCTCGGTTTGCAAATGTTCCATTCTCTTTTAGGTAGAACCAGCTATTGTAGGTCTTATCAAAAACCCATTCTTTTTCAGCCATGGCACCACTTGATTTTAGATAATAATTACCTTGCCATTGGTTACTGAACATAATACCTGTTTTGTCAAAATAGTACCAAATACCATTAATTTTTTCCCATTTATTCTGAGAAATTTTTCCAGAGGATGTTGCATAGTACCAATTTTGGTCGATTTTTGCCCAGCCGTTTGTGGCCATTGCTCCATTATTTGTCAGCAAGTAGCTGTTAATAGTTGTATTACTAAGCATGATCCCATCTTTGTCGAAGTAATACCAAGAATCAGCAATTTTTTCCCATTTATTTTGAGAAATTTTTCCAGAAGAATTAGCGAAGTACCACTTTCCATGGATGAAGTTCCAACCGTTCTCAGCCATTACTCCATCTTTATTGAATACATAACCATCAAAGGTTGTATTGCTTAGTCGATTTCCATCTTTGTTGAAGTAGTACCACTTTCCTTGGATTTTTTTCCAGTTGGTAACAGGTTTATTGTGTTCGTAAAAGCGCCAGTTATTATTTTCTTCTTGCCAACCTTCTTTGATTTTTTCAACTTTTGTTTCTTCTTTTTTTACTTCAGACTTCTTCTCTTCTGTAGCAGGAGTTTTTTTCTCTATTTTTTCTTCTTTATCGTCAATTTTAGAAGAATTGTCTGGTTTTTCGACCTTCTCTTTCGGTTTTTCTTGGTTTTCGATTTTTGAAGTACTTGAATGAGGAATTGTTACATTTTCTCGTACTGACTCTGCTTTATTTTCTTGAGCCTGGACAGTTGCTTGAGTGAACCCTAAAATAGATAGGACAACTGTACTCGCAAGTATAAGCTTTTTCATTTTTGTCTCCATATATCTCAATACTATTCTCAACTATCAAACTGGACTTCTTCTAGGAGATAGTCGATAAAGCGTTCGCCCATCTTAGATAGGCTGGTTTTTTCATGCTGGATATAGACCAGCTCAATTGGGTCATCAATGTCCAGTGGGATAGAAACAATATTGTCTCCGTTGAGGTTGCTGTTCAAAATCCCTGTTGCGATCGTGTATCCATCCAGACCAATCAAGAGGTTAAAGAGGGTAGCACGGTCGCTGACTACGATAGATTTTTTGTGGTATTCCTGCGAGAGAATCTCTTCAGAGAAGTAGAAGGAGTTGTGAGTTCCTTGATCATAGCTGAGGTAAGGGAAGTTTTCCAAGTCTTCTAGTTTGACCTTGTCTTTCTGTGCCAGAGGATTGGTCTTGCTGACAAAGATATGCGGTTGGGCGGTAAAGAGATGATGAGCCAGCAGGTGGTTGTCATCCAGCATTTTGGTTAAAACATCACGGTTGTAGCTGTTAAAAAATAGGACACCGACCTCACTACGGAAGTTCTTGACGTCGTCGATAATCTCCCAAGTCCGAGTTTCACGAAGGAAGAGCTCGTATTTCTCCATATCACTTTTCTTGAGCAGAGAGACAAAGGCATTGACCACAAAGGCATAATGCTGGGAGGAAACGCTAAAGAGTTCGCGGTGGGCGACAGGATTTTTATAGCGTTCCTCCAAAAGCTGGGTCTGCTCGACAACCTGACGGGCATAAGAGAGAAACTCCATCCCATCACGGGTCAAGGTGATGCCCTTGGGATTGCGGATAAAGATTTCAATGCCCATTTCATTCTCCAAATCTCTTACTGCGTTGGAAAGACTAGGTTGAGTGATAAAGAGTTGCTTGGCTGCCTCATTCATGGAGCCAGTTTCGACGATTTTGATAATATAGTGTAATTGTTGAATTCTCATGTTTTTATTGTACCACACTTGCGTCAGAATCGCCAAAGATGATAGGAAAATCAGGGGCATTGTGTGATTCTCTTCTTGAAAAAAACACAAAAATTTGCTAGAATGAGTCTTATGAAAACATTCTATGATGTGCAGCAATTCCTCAAACGATTTGGTATCATTGTTTACATGGGAAAACGCTTATATGATATTGAACTGATGAAGCTGGAACTCTCACGGATTTACGATGCAGGGTTGATGGATAAATTAGACTATCTAGAGGCAGAAGCAGTTCTTCGCAGAGAGCACAAGGTGGAATTGGATTATATTGAGAAAATGGAGAAAAGAACTAATGGTTACTTGGATTTTGTGGGCACTTATACTGGCAATGTTGGCATGGATGGGCTTTAACTATCTTCGTATTCGCCGTGCGGCTAAAATTGTGGACAATGAGGAGTTTGAAGCCTTGATTCGTACGGGTCAATTGATTGATTTGCGAGACCCAGCTGAATTCCACAGAAAACATATCCTTGGTGCACGCAATATTCCTTCAAGTCAGTTGAAAACTAGTCTTGCAGCCCTTCGTAAAGATAAACCTGTCCTTCTTTACGAAAACCAACGTGCGCAACGGGTTACAAATGCAGCCCTTTATTTGAAAAAACAAGGTTTTTCTGAGATTTATATCCTTTCTTATGGATTGGATTCTTGGAAAGGGAAAGTCAAAGTTGAGAAATAAGAAAACGAGCTTGGATATTTCCGAGCTCATTTTTTAACCACTTTTTCTTATAAAGTCACGAATGTTTGCTAATTCTTGGGAGTTTAGGGGGCGATAGTCTCCTTCTTGAAGATTGTCATCCAAGCTCCAAGGTCCAAAATGGGTGCGTTTGAGGGAGGTTACTTTGACACCAACCGAGAGGAACATTTTCTTGACCTGGTGAAATTTTCCTTCTGAAATGGTGATGGAGGCTTGGCTGTGGGAAGGACTTGCAGATAGAATCTCTAGTCTTGCAGGTTTACAAACAGTACCATCTAAAAAGACAATTCCCTTTTGAAAGGCTTGGATATGATCAGGTGTCAGGAATCCATTAACCTCAACTTGATAAGTCTTATTCACATGATATTGGGGATGGAGAAGCTGAAAGCCCAAAGGGCCGTTATCGGTCAAGAGGAGGAGTCCTGTCGTATCTCGGTCCAGTCGGCCGACGGCATAGAGCTTGTCAGACTGGATGTCAGGTGACAGCAGATCCATGACAGTTGGAAGTTCCCTGTCTTTATTGGCTGTCACGACACCAGTAGGCTTATGAAGCATAAGATAGGTGTGTTCATAGCCTTGAATGATTTGGTCCTGAAAAAGGAGTTCTTGTAGTCCCGTATCGATATTCTGAGCTAGGGAGCGGGCTGGGCAACCATCGACGAGAATTTCCCCTTTGAGTAAGGCTTGTTTCATGGCCTTTCGGCTGATTTTTTCTTGAGCTAATAAATTATCTAAACGCATACTGTGCCTATCTTATCATAAGTCGCTTGCTTTGAAAAGGCTTGACGTGAAAAGAAAAGCAGAGTGAAAACATTTACACTTGCTTGAATTATGTTATTTACCTGAAATTATGGTATAATCGTTCAGTTAGAAAAATAAATTTTGAATATTATAGAGGAAATCATGACAAAATTAAGAGAAGATATCCGTAACATTGCGATTATCGCCCACGTTGACCACGGGAAAACAACCCTCGTTGACGAATTATTGAAACAATCAGAAACGCTTGATGCACGTACTGAATTGGCTGAGCGTGCTATGGACTCAAACGATATCGAAAAAGAACGTGGAATTACCATCCTTGCTAAAAATACAGCTGTTGCCTACAACGGAACTCGTATTAACATCATGGACACACCAGGACACGCGGACTTCGGTGGAGAAGTTGAGCGTATCATGAAAATGGTTGACGGTGTTGTCTTGGTCGTAGATGCCTACGAAGGAACAATGCCACAGACTCGTTTCGTATTGAAAAAAGCCTTGGAACAAGACCTTGTTCCAATCGTGGTTGTCAATAAAATCGATAAGCCATCAGCTCGTCCAGCAGAAGTAGTGGACGAAGTCTTGGAGCTTTTCATCGAGCTTGGTGCAGATGACGACCAGCTTGACTTCCCAGTGGTGTATGCTTCAGCGATTAACGGAACTTCTTCATTGTCAGATGATCCAGCTGACCAAGAAGCTACTATGGCACCAATCTTTGACACAATTATCGACCATATCCCAGCTCCAGTAGATAACTCAGATGAGCCTTTGCAGTTCCAAGTGTCACTTTTGGACTACAACGACTTCGTTGGTCGTATCGGTATCGGTCGTGTCTTCCGTGGTACAGTTAAGGTTGGGGACCAAGTTACCCTTTCTAAACTTGATGGCACAACTAAAAACTTTCGTGTTACAAAACTCTTCGGTTTCTTTGGTTTGGAACGTCGTGAAATCCAAGAAGCTAAAGCTGGTGACTTGATTGCTGTTTCAGGTATGGAAGACATCTTTGTCGGGGAAACCATTACTCCGACAGACGCAATCGAAGCTCTTCCAATCCTACATATCGATGAGCCAACTCTTCAAATGACTTTCTTGGTTAACAACTCACCATTTGCTGGTAAAGAAGGTAAATGGGTAACTTCTCGTAAGGTGGAAGAACGTTTGCAGGCCGAATTGCAAACAGACGTTTCCCCTTCGTGTTGACCCAACTGATTCACCAGATAAATGGACAGTTTCAGGTCGTGGAGAATTGCACTTGTCAATCCTTATCGAAACAATGCGTCGTGAAGGTTATGAACTTCAAGTATCTCGTCCAGAGGTTATCGTAAAAGAAATCGATGGAGTTAAATGTGAGCCATTTGAACGTGTTCAAATCGACACTCCAGAAGAGTACCAAGGATCTGTTATCCAAAGCCTTTCTGAACGTAAGGGTGAAATGTTGGATATGATTTCAACTGGTAATGGTCAAACTCGTTTGGTCTTCCTTGTTCCAGCGCGTGGTTTGATTGGATACTCAACTGAGTTCTTGTCAATGACTCGTGGTTACGGTATCATGAACCATACCTTCGACCAATACTTGCCATTGATTCCAGGGGAAATTGGTGGACGTCACCGTGGTGCCCTTGTTTCTATCGATGCTGGTAAGGCTACAACTTACTCAATCATGTCTATCGAAGAACGTGGTACGATTTTTGTCAACCCAGGTACTGAGGTTTATGAAGGAATGATCATCGGTGAAAACTCTCGTGAAAACGACTTGACAGTTAATATCACTAAGGCTAAACAAATGACCAACGTTCGTTCAGCTACTAAGGACCAAACAGCTGTTATCAAGACTCCTCGTATCTTGACACTTGAAGAGTCTCTTGAGTTCTTGAACGATGATGAGTACATGGAAGTAACGCCTGAGTCTATCCGTTTGCGTAAACAAATCCTTAACAAGGCAGAGCGTGAGAAAGCTAACAAGAAGAAAAAATCAGCTGAATAAGAGCTAGAAAGAGATAAAGATGGTTTATTTAATCATAGGACTCCTCTTATTACTACTCTATGTATTTGCGACACCACAAAGCATTAGAGGGACAGTCAATATCGTCCTTGTCGTCTTTGCTTTTGTAGCACTTTTAATATTGCTGATGTTGTCTGTCCTGCAAATTTTTCAGCTACCGACAGAATTCTTTATCGCAATCGCCATGCTGACCTTAGCATACTTTAGCTTGCGAGATATTACCCTCATGTCGGTCAGTAAAAGTAAAAAAAGATAAAGAAGAGAGTTTCGGCTCTCTTTTTGCTTGTTAGAATGCTGAATATGAGCATTTTCGTTTAGAATTATTTCCATAAAAAATGGTAAAATAGTAAGAGTAGAAATGGAGTTCGA
>BNJU01004625.1_pt1 | contig 225930 bp, 343 predicted proteins | sample 8539281 | NCBI WGS metagenome assembly BNJU01 (sample SAMD00202456, study PRJDB9452) | human saliva metagenome | isolation source: human saliva | place: Japan | reverse complement strand
TCAGTTACGTATTGCTTGTTATTACGCCAATGTAAAAACATTACTGAAATCGACCGCACTTTATTATTACGCTTTGCCGAACAACACCAACTCATGTTATTTGTACAAGAACATGACAGCATTGAACATTAGCAAGGTGAACAGCCTTTACCGCTTGGACGATGACCTTACCTTTGCAATTTGATATTCGCGATTTCATCTCAAATTAATGCACAATTAAACCGTCAATGATCGCAAACGGCGTTAGACTGGCTGGAGCTAATCCACAGGATCATGTGTTGGTTTCATTCTGTGGTATGGGCAACTTCACTTCACCGCTGAGTCGCAAAGTAAAAAGTGCGGTAGGCATTGAAGGCGTTTCGCGATGGTGGAAAAAGCCCGCGCCAATGCCGAACGAAACGGTTGTCATAATGTCCAATTTTACCGGACGGATTTAGATAAACCTTTTATCAATCAACCGGGCGCAAGAACCCTTCAATAGATTTTCGCCTGATCCACCACGCACAGGGGCGACGGTTTCTTTAAAATGCACTCTGTCAATTACAGGCTGAAAGCATCCTGTATGTTTCTTGCAATCCTGCAACACTCGTGCGAGATACGGAAATCTTGCGTGACGCAGGCTATCAATTGGATAAAGTCGCCATGATCGATATGTTCCCACAAACCGGTCATTTGGAGTCGATGAGTTTATTTCGAAAAAGATAAAGATTCATTATGGTCGCTGTGAGAGGATTCCTACACAAACTTAAGGATTTTGAGATTGAAAATGGTGCGCTAACTTAAATGTGGCGGAAAATGTCAGCCAACTTAATGACGGCGTGGCGTTATTACGCAACAGAAAATCGCCTGCGAGCCGAACATCAGCAGGAAGAAGCCCACGGTTGACGTTCGGCGTGGAAATGGTGAAACCTCAACAGCTTAAACATGGATGCCGATAGCTTGTTCACCGCCATGCTTTTCCCTATTGTCCGCGATCAACTGCTGGATTTAGCCCAAATTGAAGAAGATTTTCGGTGCGAATATCAGCAAACTGGTACGCGTGCTATCGAAATGGAAATATCCACAACTCAACATCACCCATTCGCCAGCATAGCAGGTGGATAACGTGCGCCGAATGTTGCTCGCCATGTGTGGATGATTTCCGCTGTGTGATTATCAAATTAGCGGAGCGTATCGCCTTTCTGCGTGATGCCGAAAAATTACACGGAAGAAGAACGCGTCCTCGCCGCTTAAAGAACATGCTAATATTTACGCCCGTTTCAGCAACCGCTTAGGCATCGGACGCTCAAATGGGAACTGGAAGATTACTGCACCGTTATTCGCACCCGGAACAATATCGCGCCATCGCCAAATTATTAAAAGAACGTCGTCTTGACCATGAACAATACATCGCCGATTTTGTCGCCGAACTTTCCGCGTTATTTACAAGAAAATATCCCTCAAGTCGAAGTGTACGGTCGCCCGAAACACATTTACAGCATTTGGCGAAAAATGCAGAAAAGTAATTTAGAGTTCAGTATTGAGGCTATGACGTCCGTGCGGTGCGCATCGTCGCAAAAATTGCAGATTGTTATACCGCACTTGGCATTGTACACCCATTTCAAAACATCTACCAAAAAGAATTGACGATTATGTTGCCAATCCAAAACCGAATGGCTACCAATCCATTCACCGTGGTGTTGGGTAAAGGCGAGAAGCCGATAGAAGTGCAAATTCGTACCCAACAATGCACGATGATGCCGAACTTGGCGTTGCACAGCACTGAAATACAAAGAAGGCGCTAGCGCCGGTCGCAACGGCTACGAAGAAAAATCGCCTGGCTACGCAAAACTCTTGGCGTGGCAAGACGATACACCGACTCCGGCGAAGTTATGGCGAACTACGCGACCAGTGTTCGACGATCGCGTGTGTCTCTTACGCTGAAAGGCGAAGTCGTGGATTTGCCAACAGGCAACACCACCGATTTTGCCTACGCTATTCACAGTGAAATCGGCCACCGTTGTATCGGCGCGAAAGTAGGCGGACGCATGTGCCGTTCACCTATCAGCTCCAAAATGGGCGATCAGGGCAGATATCATCACCCAGAAAACCCGAACCCGAGTCGCACTGGCTGAATCCGAACCTCGGCTTTACCCACACGGCAAAGCCCGTGCCAAAAATTCAAGCCTGGTTCAAAAACAAGATCGTGATACGTCTCCGGCTGGCAAAGAATTGTTGGAAAGTGAAATCAACCGCTTGGGCATCAGCTTAAAACAAGTGGAACAACAAGCTTTTACCGCGTTACAACTATCAGTGATATACGCGTATCGGCGGTGATATTCGTATCGGGCCGTTAATCAACTTCCTGCAAAACAAATTCATCAAAATTTCCGCGCAGGAAGTGGATGAAGAAATCTTGCGTCACGTCAGCACTAAAAGTGCGTAGCTTAACGCTCAACACGGAACGCAAAAGATTGCGTTATCGTCGAAGGCGTTGGTAACTTGATGCACCATATTGCCTGGTCAGCCAACCGATTCCGGGCGACAGCATTTGGGGTTACATCACCATGGGACGTGGCATTCCATTCACCGTTGTGATTATGAGCAATTCCTTGAGTCGCAGCGTTCACCAGAACGCGTAGTAGAATCCCGTTGGGGCGATAATTATTCTAACGGCTTCCCATCTCAACATTCGCATTGTGGCGTCAGATCGTAACGGTTTATTACGCGACATCACCACCGTGCCAGGCAAACGACAAATCAGTGCACTCAGCGTGCTTCCCGTACGGATACGAAGCGCCATGGCAAACATCGACATGCAAATTGAGCTGAACAACGTGGAAATGTTGAGTAAAAATTCTGTCCCGTTTGGAAAAACTGATGATGTCATTGAAGCCAAACGCCTCTAATAACAATAAATAAACAGAGGAAAACCCACGGACAAAACAACGGGCTAACCCACCTAATTTAAATCCACCAATATTCCATACAAAGGCTTAAAAGGTGGTCAAATGATGAAAACCGCTTTTCGCCACAGAGCTTTTTCTTTGCTCATGATTCCACGCTATGGCCGGGCGATGATGCCATTGAAAAGAGCGCTGATGATCGGTTCCGTGTTACAGTATTGGTCGTGGAACCTCAACAGTGCCATCGGGATACCGTAGTGGATCGTATCGGCACTCGAGCGCCACGAACTCTCCGGCGCGCCAAAGATCAAGGTTCTGCAAACGGTATTTGCTGCGTTAGTTATCGTCGCAATCACCTGGGCGTTCGTGTTGTTTAATTAGAAACGTTGTAAAAACAACCACATTTTTGCACCATGATGGCGCGCGTTTCCAACGCGTGCCTTTGTCTCTATATTAGGCTATAAAGTCTAAGTGCTCAAAAGAGACAAACATGAACAATACAACATATCGATACTATCGTCTTTTGACTTGAGCGGTGTGCTGATAGATTGGAACCCACGTCATTTATACCGCAAAATTTTCAACGACGAAGTGGAATGGAACGATTTTTAACGGAGGTATGTAATAGCGAATGGAATGAACGACAAGATGCAGGGCGACCTTGGACAGAGAGGTATGCCGGGCGCATCAAACAACATCACATATGAGCCGAAATTGAGCCTATCGTGAACGCTGGTCGGAAACCCTAAATGGCGCTAATCGACGACACCGTCGTACTGTTGGAAGCACTCAAGCGTAGTGGCATTCAGCTTACTGGCACTGACTAACTGGTCTAATGAAACCTTCCATTTCGCCGAAGAACAATTTCTTTCTTAACCCAATTTGAAGGCATTTTAGTGTCAGGTTGCGAACGCTAGCCAAAACCTGATCCGCGCATTTCTCAACCTGCTTATCGAACGCCATCACATTCACCTCAGCGCACCATCTTCATTGACGACAGCCTACGCAATGTAGAAAGGTGCCCGTAACGTCGGCTTACACGCCTTATAATTCACCATCGACGCAAAAGCCAAAACAGGATTTAATAGCTGGCATAAAATTCGACTAAAACACGTTAAAAACGACCGCGCTTTACACGACACCAAACAAGAAGGTTGATATGTCAAAGGCGCAACAGGACTATAGCGTGCAACTCGTTGCACGAAATGAATAAGGCGCCGTGCGTGATTCGGTCGTGCATCAAGAAATGGACAAGGCTTTGAACGTAACTCGGTCGTGCATCAAGATGCACACCACATTAAACTCTGGAAAATTGCACTCGGTTAGCTGTGGCGTGCAACTCGTAACGAAATGGACAAGGCTTTGAACGATTCGGTCGTGCATCAAGATGCACTACGCTGAATGGAATCCTGCGCAGGATTATTCGGGCATCAAAATGCACGAAACCATTGATAACGTTACCGTATATTGCTATTCATTTGACTTCTCTTACCGACATCGTCATTCCATCAATCAACTAATCTACATAAATTTTGCCGATTTTAACCGCGACTTTTCGATGGCTTCTAAAGGCTTGAATAGAGCCAACCAACCCGACAATTGGAAATGCCAATACGCTGGCTTCTACGCGACTTTAACGTTGTCGCCAAATAAACGGCTGAGCGTGGATAGGTCGTGCGCATTGTCTGTATAAGTGAAAAACGGAAAACCTGTCCTTCCATACGAATAGTCGCTGCCGGAAATGAGCGAATTTCGTAGGATGCGCCGTGTCTAATTGATTGCGTGTACGACGTTATCGGTACAATCCAACACCACATCAAATTTGCAACCAAATCGTGAAGTTGCTGTTCATCCAATAATTGATGAATTGTCTTGATCCTCAACATGGGGATTTAAACGTTGCAGGGAGAGTTTCGCCGATTCCACTTTCGGCATCCCAAGGCGACTGTCATCATGTAAAGACTTGGCGCTGTAAATTAGATAACCACGGTGTCGAACCAGCAAGGTCAAATGACCCACACGGCAACGGCCAAATATTGCTGGCAGACAACCTAATCCGCCGAGACCAACAATCAACATTTTTGTATTTTTGAGTGTTTCTTGCCCATCAAAATCAATGTCTTTCAACACGATTTGACGGTTGTAGCGCAATTCTTCTTGATGGCTTAATTCCATAGGAAACCCAATGTATTAGCGTAATAAATCGTTGAAAGGCTCAATGGTGACGGTTTCGCCTGCTACAACGTTGCCGCGTTCTTGTTCTAACACGATAAAACAGTTGCTTTTCTAGGAGCTAAACAAAATGTGATCCTTGGAAAGCCTACTGGTTGCACTTCAATTTGACCCTGGCATTGAGTTGGTAGAAACCCGTTGGAAGTCTAAAGCTGTCCCGGTGCTCAGATTAGTTGCCGCAATCGCCGGCTAAACGCATTGGTGCTTTCCATTGGCTATAACCGCTCAGTTTAGCAATTGCCGGTTGTACTAATTGATAGAAGGTCACCAAAGCTGACACCGGATTGCCCGGCAAGCCACAGAACCAGGCTTTTTCTAATTTTCCGAAGGCAAACGGTTTGCCCGGTTTAATGGCGATTTTCCAGAAATTGATTTTGCCGACTTTTTCTAAAAATATGTTTGGTGAAATCCGCTTTCGCCCACAGACACACCGCCACTGGTGATAACCAAATCTGCTTGTTGTTGCGCGTCTAAAAAGGCTTTTTCAAATTGTGCCTCGTTGTCCGGTAAAAATACCGAAATCCAACACCCTCACAATTGAGCTTCTAACAACAGTTTTACGGTGAAGCGGTTCGTGTCATAAATTTGACTGGCTTGTAACGGTTGTCCGACCGAAACCAATTCATCACTCGGTCGAAAGTACCGCCACTTTTAAGCGTGGGAAAACCTTAATTTTTCGATGCCAAGAGAGGCATGAGCAAAGGCAAAGAAACGGCATTGAGTAATGCGCCTTGCTGTAATACCACATCACCCAGTTTCACATCTTCACCAATACGGCGAATGTTTTTGACCCAATGTTAGGCAGGCCAGTAAACGTCACTGTGCCATCATCGTTGACTTGAACCTCTTCTTGCATTACCACCGCATCAGCGCCTTGTGCGGAATCATCGCGCCGGTCATGATTCTGACCGCACTTTGCGCCGTCCATTCTCCTCAAAGGCGCACCGCAAAGGCTTTTCCGGCAACAGAGTGCCGCGGATTGTTGTCAATCTGCCAAACGCACGGCATAACCGTCCATGGCGGAATTATCGAAAGAAGGCACATTAATCGGAGAAATGACATTTTCAGCACAAATTGTTGACTGGCTTGATGGATTGGCGTACTTCCGTCACATGTCGGTGAAGGAAGTTGATTTGACGATTTGTTCGTGCTTGGGATAAGCGGCAACATACGGAATCCTTTGTTAATAAAAAGTGCGGTCATTATACGCTAATCTCGCTTGGTTTTCGCTAAGCGATTGATGTAACGAAAAACACCCCACCCTGTTGAAAGTGAATACTTTTATGCCAATCTTGCTTTTGGCTTCTGCAATAGCTTCCCTGCGATACGCAACGGTGATACTCCACCTTTAGCCGCGCGTTTGTCTAAGCAGGATTGCAAAGAAAGAATGTCGTACACATCGTCTGACACTTTTTCACCAGAATTGACGAAATTCCGGAATCGTCAGGTCTTCTAAGGCTTTGTGTTGCTTGATAGCATACACCACGGTTTCGCCCACAATATGATGAGAATCACGGAACGGTACGCCTTTGGCAACCAAAATAATCGGCTAATTCGGTGGCGTTGGAGTAGCCTTTCAGGGCAGATTCGCGAGTGCGTTTCCACGTTCACTTTGATGTCGTCTAACACTAATGACGCCATGTCTAAGCAATCTTGCCAAGTGTCCAATGCATCGAAAATACCTTCTTTGTCTTCTGCATATCTTTGTTATACGCCAACGGTAAACCTTTTAAGGTCATTAACATCCCATTTAACGCACCGATAACACGTCCGCTTTTACCGCGAATCAATTCGCAAAGCATCAGGGTTTTCTTCTGTGGCATGAGGGAAGAGCCCGACGTCACGCGATCGGAGAGTTCCACGAAAGTTAGATTCGCCGCTGTTGAAAAAATAATCATATCTTCGGCGAAACGGGATAAATGCACCATGCTCAGCGAGGCGGCTGAGAGAGTAGCTCGACGATATGATCGCGATCAGAGACGCTGTCTAAGCTGTTGCGGGTAGCAAATGCGAAATCGAGATCTTTGGCGAGCTGTTCGCGATCGATAGGATACGCCGTACCGGCAAGGGCGCCACCGCCTAGCGGGCAGCTGTTCATGCGGCGGTAAGCATCGGCTAAACGGGAATAATCGCGATCCAACATTTCCACATAGGCCATGCACCAATGTGCAAAGGTAATCGGTTGAGCGCGTTGCAGGTGCGTGTAGCCCGGCATCACGGCATCTTGGTTATTTTTTCGGCGGTGAGCACCAATTTGCGTTGTAACTCGCGAAGGGAATGTTGTAATTCCGCCACTCGCTCTTTACACCACATTTTTGATGTCGAGCGCCACTTGGTCGTTACGGCTGCGACCGGTGTGCAGTTTTTGCCCAAATTGCCCACTTTGTCGATCAGGGGTTTACTTTCCACCCAGCTGTGAATGTCTTCCGCATCATCTTGCAAAATCGCTGCGGATTTGACCGCACTCAATCAATAATTCGTTTAGCGCCTGTTCTAATTGTTGTTGTTCTTGTGCGGTTAAAATATTGACGGAAACCAAGGCTTTCGACCAGCCGATGGAGCCCTTCGATATCTTGTTCGGCAAGGCGATAGTCAAAGCGTAATGAATCGTTAAAATATTTAAAACGCTTGTCCGCCGCCTGCGTAAAGCGTCCACCCCAAAGTGCCATAGAATCCTCTGATTTGTGATTGATGTCATTGGTTAAAAATATATCACAGAAACAAAAAGGCGATCAACAAAAATTTGCTTTTTGTGACCGCACTTTTTGTGTCATTGACCGTTATTTTAATAAATCTGTCGTTTTTAGCGTGGATCCACTTGCCGTTTTTTATCATATATTGAGAAATACTCGTTAGCAGAACGTCCTGAGCACAAGTAAATTTATCATGACGCGTATTTACCTCTTTTGTTTTTCTAAGCTTTGTTTAACGTTTCCGGGCCGGTCAGCACAAATACGCCACCGTCAACGCGACGATGTTCAATGTTGTCCACAATAATATCCAACGTTTCCTTTAAAAATGGGTTGCCTTTGCGACTGGCTAAGAAAAAGTTGGTGTAACGCCCGCGACGGGTGATGAGGAACTTCATCATCTTCCGAATCAATCAGTCTCAAACAACGACAAGATGACCATCAATATCCATATAGATGCCGCCCTCTTGGTACAGGTGAACAAAGATACGCCAAAAATCTGCTTGTGCGACGCCATCTGTCAGTCGCTATACGCAGCAAACGTACGTGATCGGCATATTTTTCTCAATATAGTCGCTACGGGCTTCAGTGCTGACATAGCGATAATCGTAGCTTAGCGAAAATAATCGGTTAATCAAATAGTTACGGTAAATTGGCAAGTCACTTTATTGCTGTAGTTGGTTTGCCAAATCACGCGATTAATATGGCTTGATGTCTAGATTGGCGTTTGGCCGGGCTGAATTCAGGAATCGTAAAGCGCTTTTTGCGGAAAAAGTAGATGGAAAAGGATAACTAAACCGATTTTGACAATGTTCCCGATGAAACGTAATAAGCCGTTTGAAATAGTGCGGTCTGATTTTTATTGTTTTTGCACTATAAATGAATCCGTTTATTCCCGTTGAAAAACAGGCTGTACTTTATCACTTTATCGCGAAAAGAATAAAACGCAGAGACTGAAAGAAAAGCATGACATCAGGAAAGTGAAGTGGTGGGCGATACCGGTCTCGAACCAGTGACCCCTCCTTGTAAGGGAGGTGTCTCCCAACTGAGCTAATCGCCGACGAGATCGGTATTTTTAAGATTTTGAGCGGTGGGCGATACCGGTCTCGAACCAGTGACCCCTCCGTAAGGGAGGTGCTCTCCCAACTGAGCTAATCGCCCACGTTAGAATCTTAAAAATAGGGAAGTGTAAGAAATGGTGGGCGATACCGGTCTCGAACCAGTGACCCCTCCTTGTAAGGAGGTGCTCTCCCAACTGAGCTAATCGCCCACGTCGTTACATTGACAACATTGAGAAACCTTAAAAAGTGGTGGGCGATACCGGTCTCGAACCAGTGACCCCTCCTTGTAAGTGAGGTGCTCTCCAACTGAGCTAATCGCCCTCAATGTTGTGAGCGTGCATTATAATTGCTCAATGATTTCAGTCATAGATTTTTGCCAAAAATCCGTCGTTGTTTTCAAAAATAGGCATAAAATTCGATGATTTTCCTTATGAATTCAAAACAACTCGTAGTACAATACCGCACAATTAGTTTGCACAGAAAAAGGTTATAAAAATGAAATTAGAAGCATTATTTGATTTGATCCAAACGTGAAAGGTGCGCACCCGTTTTGCACTAAGCCCGACCGGTTATTTGCACGCTGGTCGGCGCACGTACCGCACTTTTATTCCTGGTTGTATAGCTAAACACAATCAAGGTGAGTTTGTGTTGCGTATTGAAGATACTCGATTTGGGAGCGTTCCACACCGGAAGCACACAGGCGATTTTAGAAGCGATGGAATGGTTAGATTTGGCTTGGGGAGCACGGCCCATACTATCAAACTAAGCGCTTTGATCGTTATAACCAAGTGATCGATCAAATGATTGAACAAGGCTTGGCATACCGTTGTTACTGTACTAAAGAACGCTTGGAAACATTACGTCATACACAAGAACAAAATAAAGAAAAACCGCGTTATGACCGTCATTGTTTACATGATCGCGCAGAACATTCTGCCGATGAACCGCATGTGGTGCGTTTTAAAAATCCAACTGAGGGTTCCGTGGTATTTGATGATGCGGTACGTGGACGCATTGAAATCAGCAACAGCGAGTTAGACGATTTGATTATTCGTCGTACCGACGGCTCACCGACTTATAACTTCTGCGTGGTGGTGGATGACTGGGATATGGGCATTACCCACGTCGTGCGTGGTGAAGACCATATTAGACACCCCGCGTCAAATTAACATTTTGAAAGCCCTTGGTGCGCCGATTCCGGTGTACGCACGTTTCCATGATTAACGGGGACGATGGATCAAAAACTTTCCAAACGTCACGGCGCCGTGAGCGTGATGCAATATCGTGACGAAGGTTATTTGCCGGAAGCAGCTGATCAACTATTTGGTGCGTTTGGGCTGGGGCCATGGTGATCAGGAGATTTTCACCGCAAGAAATGATTGATTTATTTGATTTACACTCCGTGAGTAAATCTGCCAGTGCCTTTAACACCGAAAAATTATTGTGGTTGAACCATCATTATCTTCGTGAATTGCCAGCGAGACTATGTCGCGAAACATTTAGCCTGGCAATATCAGGATTTAGGCATTGACACGTCTAATGGCCCGGCATTAACGGAAATCATCGCCATGCTGGCGGATCGTTGTAAAACCTTACGTGAAATGGCGATTGCCAGTCGTTATTTCTTTGAAGAGTTTGACGCTTTCGATGAAGCTGCGGTGAAAAAACATTTCAAAGCGGGCTGCGGTGAAGCCCTTGAAAAAGTAAAGAAAAACTGACCGCACTTTCCACTTGGGATTTAGTTCTACTCACGAAGCTATTGAACAAACCGCCGCTGAATTAGAGGTTGGTATGGGTAAGTGGGAATCGCCTCTGCGCGTCGCTGTGACCGGTGCAGGGACAATCGCCGTCTATGGATGTGACCTTAGTAGGAATCGGACGTAGCGCGTATTAAGCCGGGAATTCAACGAGTCATTGATTTTATCTCACGCACGTTTAATATTTAATCTGATGGCAATGAATTAAAAATTTAATATTGACAGACCAAGGGGCGGAATTTATCATAGCCGCCACTTCATGGGGATATAGCTCAGTTGGGGAGAGCGCTTGAATGGCATTCAAGGGGTCGTCGGTCGATCCCGATTATTCTCACCTCAAAATTACTAAAGCAAGGTTAATGACTCGCTGTCTGTAGAATAGCTACTGTGCTATTCAGGCAATCTCAACCCACCACTCTCCCAAAGAAACATACGATAGACAAAGAAAGCGCGGTGATTTTGGACGTACTTTTTAAGACAACGTATTATTAACCGTCAAGAGCGTTATTTATTTCGTGCAACAAGTTGCATCAACGGGAGCGTGATTCCATATTGTAGCGTTCATCTTGATGCAACGACCGAATCACGCATGGAATGTTATTTAACTCCTTTTCGGTATTCACATTTCAGAGTAGCGTGCAATCTGTTGCACGAACACTAACCCGATGTGTAAATTATTGATTGCCTTGTAACGTGCATCTTGATGCACGACAGAATCAACCACAGCATGAAATAGTGCGGTGATTCTCATTTCAGACAACGTATCATCCACCGTCAAGAGTTGTGTTTATTTCTGTGCAATAGGCACCGCCACGATTTATGATTTCGCGTAACGCCATCCTGATGCACGATCAAATCAACCACGGCATGAAATAAAGTGCGGCGATTTTGCGTGTTTTTTCAAACAACGCATTATCAACCATCAAGAGCGTTATTCGTTTCGAATGTAGCGTGCAACTTGTTGCACGACCGGAACCACACAAGGAACGTTATTTAACCCTTTTCCGCATTTTCGATTTCGTGCAACAAGTTGCACGTCACAATCACGATCGAATCACGCATGGAACATTATTTTAATTCTTTCGGGTATTTACGATTTCGTATAACAGGTTGCATGCCATGGGGTAAATTAATTTACGTGGGATCAAAATAGGCAACCTTGAAGGTGCCTATTTGTTTCTAAAAGTGCGGTAAGAAAACGTAATGTTTTCAGTTAACCGATTTATTTTTGTCTTTTGACGCTTCCGGTTTAGCCTCGCGCCTTGTAACTCAGCCCGGTGCCACTTTTGCTCATATCCGGTAAAGTTATGCAAGATACCTTTATGGCAATCAATACAGGGTTTTGCCATTTTTCTTGAGCAAATTGCCACTTTTGTGCCACGGTTTTTGTTGGGAGAAGTCCATACGATCCATTTTATGGCAGTTGCGACATTCTTGTGAATCGTTGCCTTTCATCCGTGCCCATTCATTTTCTGCCGTGCGGATCGACGGGCATTAAATTTCTCAAGGGTATCGTTAGCCCATGTAATGGGCATACACTTCTTCCTGCCACCACTTTTTCGCCACATTTTCGAGTTTAATTCATGCGGAACGGCAGTCCGGACAGCTGCGCCCACACCGGCACGGGTTTGATAGTGTACACTGTGCAAATATTCCGGATAGGCATCATTGCTGTGGCAACTTGCGCAGAATTCTTCCGTGTTTGTTTGCGCTAAACCAGGTTGAATCTACCAAGATAGAATACCGCCGATAAATGACAATACAATGATAGTTCCTACTGCGATACGGCTGAAGCGATTCTAAACCAGTGCCAGAATCTCTTGAGGATGTTGCTTTTTGTCTGACATAGTCACCTCATTGTCCGTAACCTTTCATTGGTTTGAATTCGTTTGGCACGATTGGCTCAACATCCGATTGAGATACGTGACATTGCAAACAGAAATAACGGCGTGGAGATGCGCTAGCGCCAATGTTACCCTCGCGATCGGCGAAGTGCGTTGAGGCTGATGCGTGTTGCACCGGTAACGCGAGACGCTTCAACGCCGTGGCAGTTTAGCATTGGTTAACATTTTTGTGATTTGGTAGTTTTTACACTATGCGGTACCATTGGTGGTTGGTTAACATAGTTTTCAATGCCGGCAATTCGCTTTGTTTCTGGTGCATCGTGGAATGCCGGTTTGACACTCTCCGGTGAATTATTGAAAAAGTCGCTGGCACCTGTGTTGGCCAGTCTGCCATGACGGATGTTACCGAAACAATGCCGTCAATACAGCACCAACAAAAGTAAAGAGGTTTTTCTGGTCATTTTTAATCACTCCCCGAATGATGGAAATATTTTTATTGGTTTAATGTGACGACAGGAATGTCGTTATTAAACCTACAGCTAAAGGTAAATACTTTTTCAGGACAAACGTCAATCAACGTCCGCAACTGATACAATCTTGTGAAAGCACGAGGGCTTTCGCTATTTTTCCGTGTAATGGTGAGCGTAACACCTGCGGTTCCGGGCAAACGTTGTAGCAGTCCATGCAATTATCACATCTTGCGCGGTCAATGACTTTTGACGAAGCAAGCTTTTTGCACCGATAACGCCATAAGTTGCCCCGATTGGGCAGAGGTGTCCACACCATCCGTGTTCAACAATGAATAAATCAAAGAAGAAGACAACGAGGTTAACCGCGGTTGCGCCAAAGCCATAAATTAAGGCTCTTCCTAAAGCAGCAGGGGTTGACCCATTCCCATAATAATAAGCCACTGACGGCACTACCGGCTAAAATCATCACTAAGATGGCGTAGCGTAAACTGCGTGGGAATTTTTGCCGTTTGGCGAATGCCTAACTTACGGCGAATCCAAGCAGAGACAATCAGTTACGACATTTAGTGGACAAACCCAACCGCAGAATACTGCTGCCCAGTAACGCATAGGTGATAAAAAGTAATTAATGCGCCACAGAGTGTAGAAATTCCGGTAAGTGACCGCTGGCAAGACTTTCTAAGGTAATTAACGGATCGCTTAATGGAATCACATCAAAATAGCAAGCTTCCACTATAATTGCCCTTTAAAATCCAAACACCGAAGTAAGGTCCATAAAAACATCAACAAAATGCTTAATTGAGTTAGGCGTCGCCAAAATAAGAAACGATTGGCGTGCCACCACCCTAGCTTTTCTCTGGCTTCTCGTCCGGCAAATTTCTTGGTGCATTAGCCATGACACTCCTAATACCGGTGCCACAGGGTTCTGGAATCTCTTCTACACCTCTGCAGGAATGGCTCCCGCCGGTGGGCGACGCCGTCCGGTAATCGGGTCGGCATGAAATCAAATCATTTGCGCAAGTGAATGCCCAGCTTTGGATTTTTCTTCCCAACCTAATCGGTAATGTTTGCCTAGCATACCTTCGCTCAGGACATTGGAAAGTACCTTGATCGTCGCTCTTCCAATACGCAAGCCTCTTCACATTTACCACAACCGGTACAAGCATCTGAATGTACGGTCGGAATAAACATGGCGTGTTTTTCCGGTACGCTCATTACGATGACTTTCTAACGTAATAGCTTTGTCGATTAACGGACAAACCCGATAGCAAACATCGCAACGTAACCCTTGCCAATTCAGGCAGGGTTTCATGATCCAACAAGACGGCAAGTCCCTTACGGGATTGGTTAATATCCTGTGCATCACGATCTAAAGCACCGCTCGGACAGGCATGCGCAAGGAATATCCGGACACATTTCACAAGGCTTATCTCGCGCAATGAAGTACGGTGTACCGGCTTCCATTGGCGAAAGCAAGGAGGCCAAATGCAACATATCGTATGGACAAGCTTGGACACACTGACCGCAACGAATGCAGGCGCAGACAAACTTTTCATCATCCTCAATGGCAAATGGTGGGCGTAATGCCACCCCTCACGGGCTAAGCTTTGTTTTTGTTGTAAAACTCAATAAGAGTCCAAGACCCACTAGCCCCCGCAGTACGGTTGCATCTTTGAGAAATTTTCGACGTTCAGGCGTGACGGTCGGTTTTTCATTGTCTTAATGACCGCACCGAAGTGCGGTCGTTTTTCATTGTTTATTAAGCTTTTCCACTTCACCGCATTTTTGAAGTCGGTTTCTTTGGAAATTGGGTCGGTTGCATCTAAGGTGAGCTTATTAGCTAACTGACCGGCATCAAAGAAAGTGGTGTAAACCAAGCCTTCCGGCACTTTATTACGCCACGGTGTATCTAAGTAAGAAATCATCTCACCACGACGTGAAGCGATTTTAATCTTGTCGCCATGACGTAATCCGCGTTTTTGTGCATCGTTCGGGTGCATCCAAACTACGTTATTCGGGAAAGCACGGTGCAATTCCGGTACGACGACGAGTCATTGTTCCTGTGTGCCAGTGCTCTAACACACGACCGGCATAACCATAAATCGTATTCTTCATCCGGTGATTCTGCAGGTGGCTCATAAGGTACCGCAAGAATGATCGCTTTTTTATCCGGATAGCCGTAGAACGCCACACCTTCACCTTCTTTCACATACGGGTCAAAGCCTTCACGGTAACGCCATAAGGTTTCTTTACCGTCAACAACCGGCCAGCGTAAGTCAGCGTGCTGTGGTACATATCAAACGGTGCCAAGTCACGACCATGACCACGGCCCAAATGACGCGTATTCTTCAAATAAGCCTTTATGTAAATAGAAGCCAAAGTGGTAAGACTCATCATTTAATTGGCCTTCTGCAAGATCGCTGAGTGGGAATTTATCCACTTGACCATTGCGGTACAACACTTCATATAAGGTTTTGCCTTTATATTCCGGATTTTTCTCTAAAATTTCTGCCGCCACATTTCATCAGTGGTGAAATATTTAGAGAACTCCACCAATTGCCATACGTCGACTTTTGGCTTCACCCGGTGCTTTCACTTGTTGACGCCAGAATTGAGTACGACGTTCCGCGTTACCGTAAGCCCCTCTTTTCTACCCACATAGCAGTTGGAGCATTAGTCAGCCAGTAAAACAAGAAAACGGTTGGGTATGGGTCGGATACCACGATAAAGTTGTCCGGATTACGCCAGCCCGGGAAGGTTTCTTCATTAATGTTTGGACCACCTTGCATATTGTTAGTACATTTGCCATAACACACGCATTTTACCGTCTTTTTTAATGCACGGCTTTGTGCAACGGCATGGAAACCTAATACATCTGTAATTAATCCTGCAGGCAATTTCCAATTTTTCTGCAATTTCACGGTGTTTTGATTGGTCACCACTAAGTCCGCCGGTAAACGGTTAATAAAGGTACCTACCTCACGTGCCGTACCACAAGCAGACGGTTGACCGGTTAAGGAGAACGGACCACAACCCGGAATAGAAATTTTTCCAGTTAATAGATGGATGTTATAGATTAAGTGGTTTGCCCACACACCGCGAGTATGTTGGTTCGAAACCCATGGTCCAATAAGAAACCACTTTTACGTTTTGGATCCGCATATAATTTCATAAGCTCTTCAATACATCTTTTGCTATGCCGGACATTTCGTGGGCTTTATCTAAGGTATATTCAGCAACTAAAGCTTTTAATTCTTCAAGTTATCGTCATACATCTACCGCTGTTTGGATTTTTAGCGGCTTTTTGTAATGGGTGATTATCACGTAAACCATAACGATATCGGTTTCACCACGTTTAAATTTGGTGTGTTTATTAACGAAATCCCAGTTAATGGCATCGTTTTGAATTAAGTAATTGATAATGTAGTTTAAAATAACCAAGTCAGTTTGCGGTTTGAAGATTAAACCATAATCGGCTAATTCGAAACTACGGTGTTCATAGGTGGAAAAAGTACCGCGACTTTAACATCCGGATTGGATAAGCGACGGTCAGATAATACGGGACCATAAGATCGAGTGCATTTCCGCCATGTTGGAACCCCAAAGCACCAAAAGCTTCGGCATTTTCGATGTCGTTATAACAACCCATCGGTTCATCCATACCAAAGGTACGCAGAAACGCAACTGCTGCGGGACGCCATACAGTGGCGCGCATTCGGGTCGATATTATTAGAACGGAAACCCGCTTTCCAAAGTTTAGATTTAGCATAACCTTCAAAGATGGTGCTTTGACCGGAACTGAACATACCCACACCGTTTGGCCCTAATTCTTTCACAGCAGCTTTGAATTTTTCTGCCATGGTTTTAAAGGCGACATCCCAGCTAACCGGTGTGAAGTCACCGTTTTATCGTATTTGCCGTCTTTCATACGTAGCATCGGCTGGTTGGCGGTCTTTACCGTACATGATTTTTCGGTAAGAAATAGCCTTTTGATACAGCTTTTAAACCACGGTTTACTTCTGCATCCGGGGTCACCTTTGGGACGCCACAACGCGACTGTCTTTTTGTCTCCCACTCATCACAGCACAACCGGTACCACAGAAACGACATACCGCTTTATCCCATTTGATTTCGGTTTCAGCGGCTTCTACATTTTTCACCGGAATAGCTAATCCGGCAGCCGTAGCTGCAGCAACGGCGGCATTCGCTTTCATAAAGTCTCTACGACTTAAATTCATAGTGTTTTCCCCACTATATGCGATTTTTGAGTTATTCAGACTGTTCATCTTGTTGATGATAAATCAGCGAGACGGTAATGACACTCGTCAATATCTTCACAGGATTCCATGTTATTGCAAAAATATGCTGATCGTGAGATTGCATTACCGCAACAATCTTGCCGATCATCAAAAGTTACACTTCTGTGTGTGGAATAGCTAAAAGTGCGGCACGAATTGCCGGTATGGGGTTTCTTGCACCACCAAAACCGACAACGTGCCAGTCTTTTCGCCCTTCCATTGATAAGATTTCAGTTTTATTCATTGTTCAGATAATCTATTTTATTGTCATCTTTGACATAAGGTCCGATGAACCATTTTTGAATGTTGCATAATAATTACTTGCCCCACCAGAATCATCACCATAAAGAGGTATTTTTCCCTGAATTTTTATGATTAACTTGTTCTAGATCAACCTGCGTTCCGATTCTCTCGTCACATTAAGGCAATCCCTTTCTGTTGGATACTATGTTCTCATGGAGCGACGCATGATAGAATGTCGCGCTCTAACCATTATACTACGAATTTACATACAATGATGTCCTTTCAATTTTTCTCACCCGCCGCACAATATCCCTTGCAATATCTTCATGGACGGCTGTCGGCTGGGCTATATCGTCATTTTATTCATCATCCGACAGCACGTGAGTTGGTGATCATGGTCACTGGTCGGGCGGAAAAATATGTTGAAATGGACGGAATTGGCTTACGATGTTTATCAACAAGGCTATGATGTACTGATTTTTGATCACCGCGGACAAGGTTATTCTCAGCGTTTACTGAACGGATGGCGAAAAAGGCCATTTGGATGAATTTCGTTTTTATGTCGAGGACATGGCAGAAATCATTGAAAAATCTGACCGCACTTTATCCCTATCCCAATCAATATATTCTGGCACATTCGCTCGGCGCGTTAGATGGCGACCTATTATTTGGCAAATTTTGATCATCGCATTCAACGTGCGGTGTTTCTGCGCCGTTTTTGGCATGCCTTTAAAGCACCCTGTGCGTGATGAAATACGCTGTTAAGTCTGATGATGTTATTTGGACAAGGAAAAGCGTTATGTGTTCGGTAAAGGGCCTCTATAAACCGTGGATGTGCAGGAAAATTTGTTAAGCCATGATAGTACGCGAATGCAAAGAATGAATGACATTAATTTGGCAAACCCTTCTATTCGCCTGGGCGGACCGACTTTCCGTTGGGCCTATTTGTGTCTGATCGCCATTAAGCATTTGCCGAAAAATATTGCCACGCATCGAAACACCGGTATTGGTGTTAGAGAGCGGAACAAGAACAAATCGTGAATAATAAAAACGTTGGAAAAACTCACCGCATTTTTATGCATGGCAGTTTAAAAGAAAAATTGCCAGAGCGAAAACATGAAATTCTGTTTGAAACCAACGATATTCGCTCACCGGTGTTACAGCAGATTCAGGCATTTTTACTCAACACATAACGCATAAGCTACACACCGAAAGGCGGTAAAAAGCAGACAGCCAAAGACATGAGCGGCAATTAATCCAATGCCAACAGCGAATTTGCCGTTCAACAAATTTTCCACCACTTCGATCGAAAATGCTGAAAAGGTGGTCAAGCTGCCCAGAAATCCGGTGACTAAAAAGAGCTTCCATTCCGAAGAAAGTGATGGGAAAAGACCAAAAACGGCAAAACAACACGCCAATAATCAAAACTACCTAAATAATTGGCGATCAACGTGCCAAAAGAAAAAGCGCTAAACCACGGATTGAGCAACAAGCCCAAGCCCCAACGCAGGCAAGCGCCCAGCACGGCACCACCGCTAATCCAGAGTAAAGAAGATAAGAACGGCATTAATCCATCCCGAAAATTGCATCGAAGGTAAACCGCAACAGCCTCGTCTCGTGTTGCAACCGATGGTTTCCAGCTGCGGACAACGTTGTATCAAACGCGGATCGGCGTTGCCCATAATGCATCCCTTGCCCACTTCCGCCAGCATTTCGACATCATTCATGCCATCACCAAAGGCGATACAATCTTGCAAACCGTATTCCCGTTGCCCAATTACCTGCGCGCGCGGTAGCTTTTGACACATTTTTATTCATCACTTCCAAGCAAATCGGCGTGGAATAAGTCATGCTGATTTTCTCGCCGAAGTCCTGACGAAGACGTTGTTCCAATTCCTCCAAATCTGCCGGCGTGCGGGCAATGAAAAACACTTTCTCGGTATCTCGTCCGTGATGTTGCTTTTAAAAATCCACCACCTCGTACACAAAAACCGGAATCTTTTGTGATATTTGTAAAGTTCCGGGAATGTCTTTGTTAATAAACCAGCCGTCAGCCTGATAACTGTTGACACAGACGCGGTTATCGTCAAAGGGCAAATTCATCACTTGATACGCAATCTCTTCCGGCAAGGCATTATTCAACAATAACTCGCCTTGTAGGTTATGCGCTTGTGCGCCATTTGACGTAATCAACACCGCCTCTTTCACCTTGGTTTTCTTTTAAAATACTGGATACATCGAAAGTAATTACGCCCTGTGGCAAGGATAATATCGACTTTGTTGTCATACAGATGTTCCAAGGTTTGCGCAGTAAAAATCACCGATAACATGATGTTCGTTCAGTAACGTCCATCCATGTCCGACACGATGGCGCGATAAGGGACGTTTTTGCATAATTTTTCACCTCAAATGACATAATGGCTAATGGTAGCAAATTTTATATAAAAATATTAGCGGTTTTCTTGAATTTTTCAGGAAATGTAATAAAAGATTAAACCTTTCACACGAAAAATCGCTTTCCCTAACAATTGAAACACAGCTACGAATATGAACGGTGCAAATTTAATCATCGAGTGCTTAAAAAGCACATCATGTGGATACCATTTTTCGGTTATTCCCGGCGGTGCCATCATGCCGACCTATGATGCAATTTATGATTCCGGCTTAGACCATTTACTTTGCCGTAACGAACAAGGTGCGCCATGGCGGCTATTGGCTATGCGCGTGCCTCCGGCAAAGTTGGCGTATGTATTGCCACTTCTGGCCCAGGCGCAACCAACTCATCACCGGATCTAGGCGATGCCTTAATGATTCTATTCCGATTGTAGCGATCACAGGTCAAGTAGCTTCGCCACTTATCGGCACGGATGCCTTTCAGGAAGCGGATGTGCTAGGCTTATCCCTCGCCCTGCACCAAACACAGCTTTATCGTACAGAATATTGACGAATTACCGAAAATTATTGCCAAAGCCTTTGAAATCGCTAAAAGTGGCAGACCAGGCCCGGTCTTGATCGATGTGCCGAAAGACGTCCGTTGCGCCAACTACGGCAAAAACCTATCGTGAATTCGTCGCCAAAAACGACCGCACTTTTGCGACAAACAACTAACCCAGGCACTTGAATTATTAAAACACGCCAAACGCCCAATGGCTTACATCGGTGGCGGTGTGGGCATGGCAGGCGCCGTGCCGGCATTGCGTTATTTCACACACGACCCAAAATGCCAAGTGTCGTCACCTTTAAAAGGGCTTTGGTGCGGTATCGCCTGACGATCCTTATTATCTCGGCATGATCGGGATGCACGGCACCAAAGCCGCCAATTATGCCACACAAGAAGCCGATTTATTGCTCGTGTTCGGCGCACGCTTTTGATGACCGCGTGACCGGCAAACTCGACACCTTCGCGCCACACGCCAAAGTGATTCATGTGGACATCGATGGCGCAGAGTTAGGCAAATTACGCCGCCCTGATGTGGCATTACGCGCCATTTAATCACCACGTTGAACGCTCTAGCATGCCGCTTGACATCGCCCCTTGGGCAACAAACCGTCGCACAATATAAACAACAATTTGCGTTCAGCTACGAGAACATAGCGGTGAACAGCTCATCAATCCGTTATGGTTGCTCAACAGCATTTCACGCAAAAACACCGGAAACTATCATCGTCACCGATGTGGGACAACATCAAATGTGGTCGGCACTGCACGTGCAACATCACGCACCGGAAAACTTCATCACCTCCGCCGGTTTTCGGCACCATGGGTTTCGGCTTACCTGCCGCCATCGGTGCGAAAAAGCCCGCCCGGAAGATGAAGTCATTTTAGTCAGCTGGGAGATGGTTCCATCATGATGAATATTCAAGAACTTGGTTCAATTGGTCGCGACAAAGCTCCAATTAAAAATCGTGTTATTGGATAACCAACGTCCCCGGCATGGTGCGCCAATGGCAATCTCTTTTTTCAATGCCCGTCACAGCAAAGCACGATTCTGAGACGACAACCCGGATTTCGTGGTACTCGCGTCAGCGTTCGGCATTAAAGGGGAACGCATTGATTCCGCCCACCAAGTGGACGCCGCACTAGAACGTTTATTCAACAGCCAAGAGGCTTTTATTTATTGCATATTTGCATCCATTCCGACGAAAAACGTGTGGCCGTTAGTGCTGCCTGGCGCGTGCAACGCAGATATGTTGGAAAGTATGGAGTAATCACATGGAACACCAAATCGAACTCACTGCTCAACACCGCCCCGAAGTGCTCGAACGCATTCTCCGTGTTGTCCCGTCACCGTGGTTTCACCGTGACTCAAATGGATATGCAACTGATTGACGACAAAGTGCGGTTAAAATTCACCGTAAAATCCGACCGCACTTTGGATTTGTTGGTGAGTCAGTTAGAGAAGTTGCTGATGTGATTGAGATGAAATAAGACAATATTTTTATTGAATAATTTCTCCTGTTTATCTTTCACAAACGCAAGCGTTTGTGGCAGTCTCAATTAACGAAGAAATTCATAAAACCTAACGAAAACTTACCGGAGAACTTATTTATGCTAAAACTACGTTCAGCGACCAGCACACAAGGTCGTAATATGGCAGGCGCACGTGCCTTTATGGCGTGCCACAGGAATGAAAGAAAAATGATTTCGGCAAACCCATTATTGCGGTAGTGAACTCTTTCACCCATCTCGTCCCGGGCATGTGCATTTAAAAAGACATGGGACAACTGGTCGCATGGAAATTGAAAAAGCCGGTGATGTGGCAAAGAATCTCAACACCATTGCGGTGGACGATGGTATTGCTATGGGACACGGCGGAATGCTGTATTCCTCACTGCCGTGATTTAATCGCAGACAGCGTGGAATATATGGTTAATGCTCACTGCGCCGATGCCATGGTGTGTATTTCCAACTGTGACAAAAATCACCCGGGAATGTTAATGGCAGCAATGCGTCTGAACATTCCGACCATCTTTCGTATCAGGCGGTCCGATGGAAGCCGGCAAAACCAAGTTATCGGATCAACTGATTCGTTTAGACTTAGTTGATGCAATGATTGAAGCATGATCCTAATGTCAGTGATGAGCGTATTGATGCTATCGAACGTAGCGCCTGCCCGACTTGCGGTTCCTGCTCAGGGATGTTTACCGCCAACCCATGAACTGTTTAACAGAAGCCTTAGGGTTATCTTTACCGGGCAACGGTTCCATGCTTGCCACCCACGCAGACCGCAAAGAATTGTTCTTAAAAGCCGGTCGTCAAATTGTCGAACTGTGCAAACGCTATTACGAACAAGACGACGAAAAGCGTATTGCTCTCGTTCCATCGGCACCTTTGATGCGTTTGAAAAACGCCATGAGCTTAGATATCGCCATGGGCGGTTCCAGTAACACCGTTTTACACTCACTGCGCGGCGCAAGAAGCGGGGTAGATTTCAAAATGGCAGACATCGATCGCTTATCCCGTGTTGTGCCTTGCTTGAGCAAAATTGCGCTCAACACCAACAAATACCATATGGAAGACGTACACCGCGCAGGCAGATTATGGGATTTATTGGGCGAATTCGATCGCGCGGGGTTAATTCACAAAAACACTCACACCGTGTTGGGCTTAACCATGGGCGAGCAGCCAATCAATACGACATTATCCGTAACCAAGATGAAGCATTACACAAATTCTTCCGCGCCGGCCCGGCAGGCATTCGCACCACCCAAGCCTTCTCACAAGATTGTCGTTGGGACAGCGTGGACGATGATCGTGTTACTGTATCCGCAACAAAGAAAATGCGATTTCTCAAGAAGGGGCGCTTAGCTGTCTTGTTCGGGAACATTGCCGAAGACGGTTGTATCGTCAAAAACCGCGGGCGTGGATGAATCTATCTGGAAATTCACCGGTCGAGCCATCGTGTTTGAAAGCCAAGAAGACGCTGTAGCCGGTATTTTAGGGTGGTAAAGTCAAAAGAAGGTCACGTTGTGATTATCCGTTACGAAGGTCCAAAAGGCGTACCCGGGTATGCAAGAAATGCTTTACCCGACCAGCTATTTAAAATCCATGGGCTTAGGGCAAAAATGTGCCTTATTAACGGACGGACGTTTTCTCCGGTGGCACATCCGGCTTATCTATCGGTCATGCTTTCGCCTGAAGCGGCTTCCGGTGGTGCGATTGGTTTAGTACAGGATAACGACATTATCGAAATCGACATTCCGAATCGTGCGATTAACCTCAAGATCAGCGATGAAGAATTAGCCAAACGCCGCGCTGAGCAAGATGCCAAAGGCTGGCAACCGGCAAACCGCCAGCGTGAAGTATCCTTTGCATTGAAAGTCTTCGGGCATTTCGCGACATCGGCGGATAAAGGTGCGGTGCGGGATAAAAAGCTTATTAAAATAAAATTGTCGGGACAGGCTTTATGCCTGTCTTTATTAATCTAGGGACATGATAACGCCATAACGGATAGCCGCATTGCCTAAAGTGCGGTCATTTTTCTCAAGCAGTTTTTGTCCACAAAAAGCCAGCACCTGTGGCTGATCCAGCACTAAGGCATCACATTGGCGAGAAAAATAGGTTTGTTCTTCTTCGGGAATGGCAAACGGAAGGCATGCCAATATTTTTGATGAATCTGTAAAACTTGCGGAAAAACCACCGCACTTTGGATTTCCTGCAAAAAATCGGCATACAACGGTGAAACACAATACCCACGTTGAATCCGACCCAAGGCACTGGCGAGATGTACCAACATCATTTTTAACCTGCTCGGTTTCTACGTCTCCAACGCCAATCTTGTTGCAAGTGGCAACGTACGTTCAATACCGTTTGTACAATATGTTCGTCAATTAATTCTCGGGCTTGAAACGCCCCAAAGTCGCTGTTGAAGATCCATTTGTTCACTCTCAATAAAATGATCTCAGTATAACGAAATTCGCTATGAATTAAACGGTGCATTGATCACAAAATTTGTAGGAAAAATAGCGCACTCTCTCTTATTTAAAGGTAATTCGGAAAGCGAGATGTTACAGAATAATTTCATTAATGAATATGACGGTTTGATTTTTGATATGGACGGCACGGTTATTGATACGATGCCGAGTCATGCGAAAAGCGTGGGAAATGGTCGGACAACATTTTGGTTATCCATTTGATGGCAACTTTATTATGGCGAAATGGGTGGCGCGCCGGTGAAAGACATTGCGTTAGAAATGATGAAACGTCATGCCATGCCGTTAGATAAATTAGACGATGTGATCGAATTAAAAAGAGAATATGGCAAACAGCTGATCATGAAACACGCCACATTGCTTCCTGCAGCGGATGTTGTTCGTCACTTTTTATAATAAAAACCGCTTGCCCTAGGCACAGGCTCTTATCGCCCCATCGCCCAAAATTTTGTTGGATAAGTTTCGATTTTGAGAAATATTTTTCCGCGATTGTTACTGCCGAAGATATTCAACATCACAAACCGGCACCGGATACGTTTTTACGTTGTGCTGAATTGATTCAAGCGAAACCGCAACGCTGTTTAGTGTTTGAAGATGGCGATTTTGGGTATTCAGGCTGGATTAAATGCGCCGGCATGGATGTGTTTGATGTGCGAGTGAATAAATTATTACGAGGTAGCCCGGCGTGATGAAACGCGTTCCGCATCAATTCTAAAAATGACTGATGCTCTGATTTTTCGACCCTATTACATCATGTTTTGATCTTTTTAGCTGGGATGGGATGGTTCGCCTTATTTGGTGAGCATCGATTGTGGATTATGTTTGCCAGCGCCTTCCTCAGTGCCACTGTGCTTCCCGGCAATTCCGAAATTGTTTTTCTCACCCTCGTCACGCCGCTCTTTATGGGACGGGTTCCCTTATTTTTCTTTGGATATTCAAAGCCTATTGTGGATCGGCAATCGCCGGAAACACGCTAGACGTCTGACTACCTATTCACTTGGGCGTTGGCTACCGACGTTCAATCAACCGCCACAAAATGCCAAAACTCTCGTGGGTATTAGCAAAAAACACAACGTTACGGCAGTGTGATGTTATTTTTCAGCTGGTTACCGATTGTCGGTGATGTATTTTTGTGCCGTGGCAGGCTGGTTGAGATTAAACTGGGTAGCGTGTCTGATTTTTATGACGCTGGGCAAAAATAGTGCGGTACGTTTTTGCTATTTTTGGGACGTTACTGTTCTGTAAACGCTAGGCATTTTCCTGTAGAAATGACTGAAAAATGCCTCTCACGAGGAGAGGCGAATAACCTAAGGAACCAATTTTATTAAAACAACTGCAAGTTGCTCGTTATCTAAGACAGCAGTATAACGGAAAAAGTTCGAGAAATTTAAAAATCTCATAAAAAGTTCTCAAACTGACTATTTTTATATACCCAAATGATCACCAATTTGAGGAGAAAACAAATGCCATTACTTGATAGCTTTTCAAAGTGGATCATACCGAATGAATGCGCAGCAGTGCGAATTGCTCAAAATAATGCAAACGCCAAAAAGGCGATACCATCACGGTTTTTTTGACTTTGCGTTTTCACCATTCCAAATAAGGAAAAATTTGCCACCGAAGGGCATTCACACATTGGAGCATTTATTTGCCGGCTTTATGCGTGATCATCTCAATAGTCAAGATGTCGAAATTATCGATATTTCGCCGATGGGTTGCCGCACCGGTTTTTATATGTCCTTAATCGGTACCCGAAACGAAACCCAAGTCGCACAAGCTTGGGCAGCCTCCATGCAGGATATCCTCAATGTGAAAAAATCAACGTGAAATTCCTGAACTGAATGAATACCAATGCGATACATACACCGAACATTCTTTTGAGGAAGCCCATCAAATCGCTGCAAAACGTATTAGCGCGCGTATTGGCGTGAATAAAAAACGAAGATTTAACCTTAGATGAAAGTTTACTCAAAACAATAAGGAGCCCCCTATGACCACAATCGGCACGCCATTAACCCCAAAAAGCACTGGAAAGTAATGATGCTGGGTGCGGGGAATTGGGCAAAGAAGTTGTCATTGAATTACAACGTTTAGGTGTTGAGGTGATTGCTGTAGATCGCTATGAAAACGCGCCTCGCACAGCAAGTGGCACACCGTGCTTACACCATTTCCATGTTGGATGGCGCGGCATTACGCGCCGTTGTGGAAAAAGGAACGTCCTGATTTTTATCGTGCCGGAAGTGGAAGCTATCGCCACCGATACTTTACTTGAACTGGAACAAGAAGGGTTCACCGTTATCCCGACCGCCAAAGCTACGAAACTAACCATGAACCGTGAAGGCATTCGTCGTTTAGCCTCCGAAGAATTAGGGCTTGCCAACCTCGCCTTATGAATTCGTAGATAACTTTGACGACTTCAAAAGTGCGGTCGAAAAAAATCGGCGTTCCGTGCGTGGTCAAACCGATTATGTCCTCCTCCGGTCATGGGCAAAGCGTCATTCGCACCCTCGATCAAATCAATCGGCATGGGATTACGCCCAAGAAGGCGGACGTGCTGGTGCCGGACGCGTCATTGTGGAAGGGTTTCATTCAATTTGATTACGAAATTACTCAGCTCACCGTGCGCCATGAATGGTACTTCATTCCTTGCGCTATCGGGACATATTCAAAGTCGATGGCGATTACCGTGAATCTTGGCAACCTCAAGCCATGCGTCAGAAACCGCATTGAAAAAGCGCAAAAGATTGCGGAGAAAAATCACCGGTGCATTAGGGGGTCGTGGGATTTTCGGGTGTGGAAATGTTCGTGCGTGGCGATGATGTGATTTTTAACGAGGTTTCCTGCGCCCGCATCGATACCGGCATGGTGACCATGATCCTCACAAGAGTTATCTCAGTTTCGCCTTACACGCTCGCGCCATTTTAGGCTTGCCGATTCCAAAGCATCGATTTCATCAGCCCGTCCGCCTCCAAAGCCATTGTGGTGGAAGGCAAATCCAACCAAGTACAATTTGCCAACATAGAGCAGGTCCTTGCCGAACCGCAAACCAACTTACGCCTTTTTGGTAAAGGTGAAGTGAATGGCCATCGCCGTTTAGGGCGTGATTTTGGCACGTGACATCAGCGTTGAAAAAGCCTTAGAAAAAGCCCGTCGTGCCTATGACAAATTAGACGTAATTTTTATAAGCTCAGCTTATCGTTGACCCAATTAAAGTGAGGTGAAAAATGCGTTGTTTTTCACCGCACTTTTTATCTATCGTATGTGCTTTGGGGAGACGATTAGTACATCGTAGCGTGCAACTTGTTGCACGAAATCATCAAATCGTAGCGTGCAACTTGTTGCACGAAATGAACTAACGCTCTTGCCGGTTGATAATGCGTTGTTTGACATACGCAAAAATCACCGCACTTTATTTCATTCCGTGTGTGATTCTATCTCGTGCATCAAGATGCACGCTACGGGGAAATCGTGAATTACGTACCGTGGTTGAATCATTCATGCAACAAGTTGCACGCTACGAGGGAATCGTGAATTACGCACCGAGGTTGAATCATTCAGCAACAAGTTGCACGCTACATTCGAAACAAATAACGCTCTTGACGGTTGATAATGCGTTGTTTGAAAAACACGCAAAAATCACCGCACTTTTTATTTCGTTCCGTGTGATTCATCAGTGCAACAAGTTGCACGCTAAGTACTCGAAAATGAATAACGCTCTTGACGGTTGATAATGCGTTGTTTGAAAAACTCACGCAAAAATCACCGCACTTTATTTCGTTCCGTGCGTGGTTCATTCGTGCAACAAGTTGCACGCTACGAGGGAATCGTGAACTACGCATTAGGGTTGAATCATTCGTGCTACTGAATACAAAAAGCTTATTTGGTATAATGACGGATAGAACGTGAACAACCACAATGCAAAAACATATGGCAACTTATCGACGAGACATCACTGAAGGTGGCACTCTATACGCTCTGCACTTCAAGATCGCTCAAAAGATTGGCTAACTCCGCCATATTAACGAGCTACGGGTCGCTTTTATGAGAACACAACAACGTTATCCTTTCAAAACAACTGCCATCTGCATATTACCGGATCATCTTCATTTGATCATGGAACTGCCTCGAAAATGATCATCGTTATGCACCGAATTCGTTTATTAAAAACCCTATTTAGCCAAAAATCCCCTGCACATTGCCGAATGCCAAATCAAAGCCAACGAAAGCGAGGGGATCTTGGTATTTGGCAACGCTGTTTTTGGGAACATCTTATCCGTAACGAACAAGATCTCTCAAACCATTGGGATTATATTTATTATAACCCTGTCAAACATGGCTACGTCACCGCTGTTAAAGATTGGCTCATATTCATCATTTCACCGTGATGTAACCGACCAAATATATCCTCTCGATTGGGGTGGCGATATCAGCGTCAAAAATACAAAATTTATATCAAGAATAATCCCCGTAGCGTGTAACTCGTTGCAGCGAAATCATAAATCGTAGCGTGCAACTTGTTGCACGAAATCGGAAAGACCGGAAAAGGGTTAAATAACGTTCCGTGCGTGGGTTGATCGTGATCGTAGCGTGCAACTTGTTGCACGAGAAATGAATAACGCTCTTGACGGTTGATAATATAGTTGTTTGAAAAACTCACGCAAAAATCACCGCACTTTATTTCGTACCGTGCGTGGTCATTCATTTAGCAACGTTGCACGCCACGAGGGAATCGGTGAACTGCATACTGAGGTTGAATCATTCGTGCATCAAGATGCACGCTACGAGGGAATCGTAAATCACGTATCAGGGTTGATTATTCGTGCAACATGTTGCACGCTACGAGGAAATCGTGAATTACGTACCGAGGTGGATTCATTCAGCATCAAGATGCACGTTACGAGGGAATCGTGAATCACGTATCAGGGTTGAATCATTCGTGCAATAAGTTGCACGCCATCTGAAATGAATAACGCTCTTGATGGTTGATCAATACGTTGTTTCGAAAAACACACGCAAAAATCACCGCACCTTTATTTGCCGTTCCGTGCGTGGGTTGATCGTGGATCGTAGCGTGCAACTTGTTGCACGAAATCGTGAATATTCGGAAAGGGTAAATAACGTTCCGTGCGTAGTTTGGTCGTGCATCGAGATGCACGCTACGACGGGAAATCGTGAATCGCTTACAGAGGTTGAATCATTCGTGCAACAAGTTGCACGCTACATCCGAAAATGAATAACGCCTTGATGGTTGATACATATTGTTTGCACACACACGCAAAAATCAATGCGCTTTATTTCGTTCCGTTAGATCATTCGTGCAACAAGTTGCACGCTACGAGGGAAATCGTGAATCGCGTATTGAGGGTTTGAATCATTCGTGCAACAAGTTGCACGCTACGAGCGTCGTAGCAACGCATTACCATTAACATTACGAATAAAAAGCACGGCATTTTCATGTCGTGCTTTTTGTTAAGCGAGTTCACCGATCAGGGTGAGTCTGCGAGTGATTACCATTGGTAACCGGCGCCGATTGTACTGCCGCCGAAGTCGCCATGGGAGTTGGTGTTACCGGGAGACTTTCAAGATAACTTTACCGTTATCGGGAAATACGGATACAACCAATCGCTGTCACTGCGACTCGCGATAGGTACTGTGTCCGCAACCATGCCTACCCGGACGGAAGGCTTTGCGGAAGACCGGCTGCTCCAATGCGCCCGCGATACCGCCGCGTAAGTCACGATCCATTTTACGTGATCGCCACGGATGGTTGAAGTTGTTTGCGGTATTTTTAGCTATAGTGCGCAATCGCGCCATGAACGGTATCTTTTGTCGGTGTTACCGATACCGTTTTTGCCTCGCAACCACTTTGCCGTCTTTCACGGTTGCGCCGCCGCCTAATCACATCAGCTACGCTTTGCGCAGTTTCATGTAATTGACCGCCGTTGACTGCATCTTTGTCGCTTTCTAGCTACATTGCCGTTAGCAACGTTGCTGATGGCTTTACCCGCGAGATTGATGCCGTCTTTGGTCATGCTTGACCATCCACGATTTCAATACCGTTGTTAGCTTTCACATTGTCTGTGTTGACAGTTTTCATAGTCACATTATCTTGGCGAAATTTGCCCAATTGCCATTTGCACCGTTAGTTTGTTTCGCTTTCAAGTTTTTGCCCGCTTGGAAAAGTCACCATGTCTACCGGCTTTGATTTTTGGTCAGCTCGAGTCGCATCCACTCACTACCCGCTGTTGCTACGGTATTCACTAAGAAGTGGGTGTTTCTAAGCGCTTATGCAACAGTACCGGCTGTAACTAACACCTTTATCCTCCGGAGTGGTTAATGGAGCTGACGTTACCATCTGCATCCACTAGTTCACCGATTAGCCGTAGCGTTACGGCTACGATGTTGGTCTTCGGATCTTTCACTGCAGTTAATGCATTTTCATACCTGGATTTCACATCTTTGCACTGCACTGCCAGCAACGCCTTTCACAGCGTCTAACTGACCTTTGTTCACCGCATCATTTGGATTCACACGTCAGCAACGTTGGTGATTTTCTTACCACCCGCATACTCGCTCCCCGTCTTTCTTCACAGAAGGGATCGCCTGCGATAGTTAAACTATCCTTATCCACGGTATCACCTGCTTTCACAGAATCTACAACAAGGTCTTTTTGGCTGCCGGTAGTAGGTTTCTTTGCCGTCAAGTTATCGATTGAGGTTACAGTGATATTATCACCTCGCCACTTGCGTTTGCCGCAGCTACGGCTGACTGAATCGCTTCACCGATTGTGCCTCTACCGGTACCTGCGATACCTTTCGCAGGATCGCTATAGTGACTTTACCGTCGCAGCGATCGATAGTCGCATCCGGACCGATTAAGTCTTTTCACGTTATTCACCGCGTTGTACAACCGACTACCGTTAACCGCATCTTGCTGGTTGGAGTCACTGCACCTGAGTAACGTTAGGATTTTCTTATCGTTCGCATTTAAGCCGTCGTTATTGATGTAGGTCTTTACCACCCACTTTCGCACCGTCGTTGCCTACACGACTTGGTTATCACTGGTGCCCGCAGTCACGCTATTCAAGCCAATATCGTCTTAAGTGAGAATTTCACTGTCGCGCCGTTAGCGGTGTTCGCTTGTTTAGCAACCAGTTTTTACCCGCGTCAAAAAGTCACTTTATTGTTAGAACCCACTTTCGCGTCTGCTTCGAGAAACCCGCTTCAGCTTTGCACTGCCGTTGCGTGGTATTGACGACAAAGTGGTTCGCTTTTAATGCGTCAGCGCAGCTTTCGCGCTCACCGGTGCCTTCTATCACCCCGCGCCGGTGCATTGACTTCGCCGGTTGTCGGATTCACTGTCGCCTGCGATAAAGTTCGGTGTTAAACTCTTACTGTGTCGCCCACTTTGGCTGCGTAAGTGCGGTATGCTTGTAGACACAACGTTTTGTACTGCGCTATCCGCTTTGGATTTCACTTTCCGCTAATTGACCGCCGTTCACCGCATCTGTCGCTACCGCGAACGTTGCTGCCGTTAATACACACTCGGTAATTTTTCTTATTACCTGCGTTGATGCCGTCTTTCTTCTCTGAAGGACCACCTCCAATGGTTAAACCATCGGTGTTCACGTGCTGTCACCTGCAGTCACTTCTTTCAAGCTGATACTGTCTTTAAGCGAGATTCCACTTGTGCGCCATTTGCGCCGTTGGTTTGTTCGCTTTTGCACAGTTTTTAGCAGTGTCACTTGCTGCCGGCTTTAATTTTTGGTCAGCTTGAAGCGCATGCAGCCGTCAGTCGCTGGTATCCACCACGAAGTGGGTGTTTGCGTTGCCGCAACAGTGCCTGCAGTCACCAACTTGCCTTTTGGTTCATGCTAGTTGCCGGTGCTGTGATGTTTCCACTCGCATCCACTAAATCACCGCCAGGTTAGGTGTGATGCTGGTGTAAGTATTGCCTGCTTTTGTTAGCGAGATGACGCTTTCATCGCTGGACTTGATGTCTTGCACTGCGGTGTCTGCTTTATCTTTCACAGATTTAATCGTCACCGACAGTTCTTTACCGGTACCCGCGATACCTTGAGTAGGATCAGCTGCAGTGACTTTAGCCTGCCGGTGATCGATAGTCGCATCCGGACCGATTAAGTCTTTCACGTTATCCCGCTACGTTGTACAACCGGTCTACCGAGTTAACGCATCTTTGTTGGTTGTCACTGCACCGGTGCAACGTTAGTGATTTTCTTATCACCTACGTCAATACCGTCTTCTTCACAGAAGGACCGCCTGTAATGGTTAAGCCATCGGTATTCAATGCGCTGTCACCTGCTTTCACAGAATCCACGGTTAAGTCTTTCTTCAAGCTTAATTTCGGATTCTTCGGATCGACGTTTGTCAACCACTAAGTTTTCTTCACCGTTCGTCGCCATTCACAGATTTCTACTGCGCTGTCAGCCACGCCTTTCACTGCATCTAACTGACCTGTGTTCACCGCATCGGTCGGTTTAACGCCGTCAGCTACATTGCTGATAGGTTTTGTTGTTCGCATTTAAGCCGTCTTTGTTGATGTGCGTCTTGCCACCTACATTTCACGCCGTCGTGACACGACTTGGTTATCATCCTTCGCCTGCAGTCACTTGTGTCAAGCTGATGCTGTCTTTGGCAAGCGAAATTCCACTTCTGCGCTCATCTGCGCCGTTGGTTTTGATTTCGCTTTCAAGTTTTACCTGCCCGAAGAGTGACTTTTGTTTGCCGGCTTTGATGGTCGGCTTGAGCACGTCAATTCGCCAAAGTCGTCGACTTTGGCCTCCACCACGAGTGGGTGTTTGCAAGTGCTTCAGCAACGGTGCCTGCAGTCACTAACTTGCCTTTCTCTGCCGGTGTTGCTGGTGCTGATGATGCGCCATCTGCATCTACTAAAGTCACCGCTAAGGATTTGAAGCGTTACGGTTGCGATGATGGTGTTCGGATCTTTCACTGCGGTTAATGCATTTCATCACCGGATTTCACATCTTGTACTGCGGTGTCAGCTTTCCTTTCACGCCATCAATTTGGGTGTTGGTTGCATGAAGTTGTGAACCGTTCACGGCTTCTTTGGCTGGTTGCGAAACATCACCCTTTCACCGGAGATAATTCTATTACCGGCATCAATACCGTCGCGTTACGCTCGGGCCGCCTGGTGATAGTTAAACCGTTGGTGTTCACTGTGGTATTACCGCGGCGACGGAAGTGACATCAAGGTCACTCTTCCTCGCCACAGTGTATTCAATCGCCGCAGACTTTTCGCCTTTCGTTACTTCACGTTTTGCCTTCTACGACGTGGTGTTTCCACGCGGTTGCGTTCACCGCTTAGTGCATCGCCGATAGCTGTCTTTGGCACCGGTACCGCCGTGACACATGAGCAGGGATCAGCCACGGAGACCTTGCCTGTTGCACGGGGGTCTATCTTCGCATCCGGACCCACAAGATCAGCTACGTCGCCACGTCATACAATTGACCGCCGTTCACCCCACCCTGCTGGTTGTCACTGCGCGGTGCAACGCCAGTGATTTTCTTATCGTTCGCATTTAAGCCGTCGTTGTTGATCTGGGTGTTGCCACCCACTTTCACGCCGTCGTTGCCTCAATACGACTCCTGGTTAGCACTCCTGCTGCCTGCAGCTACGCTATTCAGAAGCCAACATCGTCTTGAAGTGAGGAATTTCACCGTCGCGCCACCGTTTGCAGTGTTGGCTTTGTTGTGCAACCAAGTTTTTACCTGCATCAGCGTCACTTTATTGCTCCTGAACCCACTTTTTGCATTTTCTCTCTAGAAACACTAGCATCAACCGTACCGCCGTAGGTAGCTTTGGTATCCACCACAAAGCGGTTTCGCTTTTAATGCGTCAGCGACAGTTTTCGCGCTCACCACTTTGCCTTCGTCTGCGCGTACGCGTCGCTGACTCCACCGTCAGCATTCACCAAATCGCCAGCGATAAAGTTCGGTGTTAACGCGACGTGTCGCCCGCACATTTGTTTGCAGTGTAAGTGCGGCCGGATTTGCAGACGCAACGTTTTTGTACCGCGCTCATCCGCTTTTCTCGGACTTTCACTTTCCGCTACGACCGCCGTTCACCGCATCTGCAATGCCGCCCCGCGCAACGTTGCCGTTAGCCACACCGGCATTTTCTTAGCACCTGCGTTGATGCCGTCTTTCTTCACGCCAGCGACCACCTGCGATGGCGGTTAAACGCTGACGGGTAGACCAATGTGCTGACACCTGCTTTCACAGAAGCTCGTTACATTGAGGTTATCCGCCGTTTTAACGGTGTATTCTACCACCAGGCCCAGTGTTGGCTTCAGTCACTTCAACATTTTTGACCAGCTTTCACAGTCGCAGCGCTTTCGCCGCTTCTTGCGCAACTGCACCAGCTGACCTTTATTCACTGCATCTTTCGCTTTAACACCGTCAGCGACATTGCTGATAGGTTTGTTGTTCGCACTTGAAAGCCGTCGCTATTAATGTAAAGGTGTAAGCCACGCACTGCAGATCGTTGCCTCATCACAACTTGGTTTGCACCGGTGCCTGCAGTGACTTGAGTCAAGCTGATGCTATCTTTAAGCGGAGAATTCACTGTCGCGCACATCTGCGACTGGTTTGTCTTTCGCTTTCAAGTTTTTGCTCAGACTTGAAGAGTGCCAACTCGTTTAAGCCGGATTTGATGATCGTGTTTAAACGGCGTCTAATTCCATCTGTCTTCGCGGTATCCACCACAAAGTGGGTGTTCGCCAAAGGCGTTGGCGACTGTGCCTGCAGTAACAAGTTTACCGCATCACCCGGCGCCGGTGTATTCACCGCGCCGGTTGCCGGATTCACCAAATCGCCAGCGATAAAGTTCGGAGTTAACGTTACTGTGTCGCCCGCTTTGGTTGCAGTAAGTGCGGTCGGATTTGCAGACACAACGTTTTGGTACTGCGCTATCCGCCAGCTTTCACTTCCGCTAATTGACCGCCGTTCACCGCGTCTGTCGCTGCCGCTTAACGTTGCCGTCAGCCACACCGGTAATTTTCTTATCACCTGCGATTGATGCCGTCTTTCTTCTCAGCGACCATTCGCAATAGTTACACCATCCGTGTTCACTGTTATCGTCTGCTTTCACAGAATCCCACAACAAAGGGTCTTTTTGGTCGCAACGGTGTAGGTTTCTTTGCCGTCAGCGTTAGTGGTTGGGGGTTACAGTGATTTCTCCTGCTGCCACTTTAGTGTTTTGTTGCGGCGATAGCATCGTTGACGTTACCTTTGCCTGTGCCACCACGTTACTCATGGTCAGGTTGCGGCATTGATAACTCTAGCGATCACCGCAAGGACGTTTTCTCCGCCAGTCGCGAAATCGCTTAAGTAGTTATTGGTTGCGTAAAGTTAGCTCCGATCATCGCATCGGTGCTGGGTTGCGCTAATCACGCCTGCGACCCACGTTTTGGATTTGGCGTTCGCTGCCAGCAGCCCACAGACACGGTGCCGTTCAGCGCATTAAGCAAGCCTGCGGCAGTGTAGGAGTTGTTCGGGGTAATCACCGGTGTGTGTGGTGCATCTGTTGCAGAACCTGCACCTAACGCCACGGGTTAGCTTGTCTTTGCATTGGCATTCGCACCGATTGCTACGGTATTCTCTGCGCCAACGGCTGCTTTTGTGCCAAACACAAGTGAATCATCTGCACCTGCTTTCACATTAATGTTGCTACCAAGCGCATAAGTGCGGGCGCTTTCGATATTGTTTGTATCACCGATGAAACGAGAGTTATCACCAGAAACATTAGATTGAACACTCAAGATTTGGGAACGTGTACCACTTGCGATAGAAGGTTGACCATGAATATCGTACCAATCACAGTACTTTGACGACCGGTTGCTTGTGAGTATGCACCAATAGCTAAGGCTTTATAGGTCATCGCATTGGCTTGCGTACCAACAGCTAACGCATCAACACCGCCTTTTGCTTTGGCTTATCACCATAGCAATAGTTGGAGCATCAAGTGCTCAGTCATTACCGATGGAAACAGAGAACGCATTTGTTTGTGAAGCTGTAGGTGCTGTAAGTCCAGAAACGGCTTTGTAAACCGATAGAAACACTGTTCACCGTAAAGTTGCACTTTCGTGCCTTGCGCAATAGAGGTTGTCTCGTGTGGTGGCTTTTGCGGAAGTTACCTCAATGCAATCGCATTCGCTCCACCAACGCTCGCGAGTACCAAACGCGCCAATGAATCGTTTGTACCTATTCTGCCGCGCCGTGATTGATATTGTTACCGGGCGCATAAGTACGTTCGCTTGCGATGGTGTTTGTATCACCGATAGAAACGAGTTGTTGCCGGAAACGTTAGTTTCAGCACCGCACTTGTGAACGAGGTTCCGCTTGCAGTAGAAAGTTCAGCCGCGTGAGCCATAGTTATTTGAAGTACTGGTGCTTTGCGCGCCGCTAGCTCACTCATAAGCACCAATAGCACATGGATGGGTTGGAGGTTTTCGCTATACCGATCGCACATGGAATCACGCCCAGCCATTTTCCGCAACGGAGCCATAAACCAATGCAACGTTACACGTGCCTAAAAGCCTTTGTTTTCAAGGAAACTAACCAATTGCAATCGCTTTTCGTTCCTAAAAGGGTGGCATTCACAGCCGGTCCACCAGCTTCAGCGGCTGTACCAATAGCGGTAGACTGTCAGTCGTGTTTCGCATTCAAACCAATTGCATAGAATTGAGGCGCCTGAAATGCATGTACTAGTAACATCGCAAAGACTGACATTATTAGCAGGAAGCTTTCGAAGCGTACCAATCGATTACCGTGTTATTGGCCTTCAGGATTTATTCGTCGCATCACCCAGACCGGCAAGATTACCCACCGCAACGTTTTGTGAGCCTTTATATACTGACCCGTGCTGGTTACCCACGGCAGTGTTGACTTGCCACCATTTTCGACCATAACGACCGGCTTGGTTACCCAATGCGGTGCTTTCGCATTATCTGTACCGCATAATCCGCGCCGGCAAAGTGACTACTGCCGTGCCGTAAGTGGCTTTCGGTGAAGTAAGGCGTGTTATCTTTGTCCACCATCTGCACTATGACCGTTTGCCATATAACCGAGCAGACACCGTCGCAATACCGCCAGGCTTTTTGCGTTATCACCAATCGCAATCGCAGGATTGACCATCCGCATGAGAGTGGGAAAGCGTGCGCACGCGGATTTTACTGAAGCTACGGCGTCATAACCCAACGCTTGAGAGCACTATCGCCACTTGCTACAGCATCGCAACCGATAGCAGCAGCTCAGTTTTGAGTAGCTTGTGTATTCACACCAATCAAAGCAATACTATTCATCACCTTTTATTGGCATCAGCCAAAGGTCGTACCTGTACCCATACGCACGCTGTCGTTGCGCCTGAGCCACCATTCACACCACGATCACCCTACACCGATGATGCCGGAGTTCACGTCTCAAACGACCGCCGCGGTGAGGTTTTTGGCGCCGTTGTTGGAGGTATCCGTTACGTAGAGTATTACCGTAAAACAAGGTGCGGTTAGTTTGAGTATGCAGATGTTCATGAACATCGCGTTCGCACCAGTCGATGATCAGACAAGGCTTCATAACATCCAAAACCATAATAATGATTACCCGGCACAACTTGTATATCCGGGACCATACACAGAGAGTGACACTGAACCGCAGTACCAGTACCCCAGAAATGCCGGTGTCATGGACCAGGCGTGATTTTGTCATCAGAGTCGCAAACAACCGATTCTGTTCCATCATTAACATAAATTCGGTCCCGCCACCGCACTTGTAGAGGTTAACGCCAACCCAACAGAGATGGCAAGCGCACTGGCAGCAGCCGGCGGTGCCTTTCGCAACACGACCGACAACAGTTCTTTTCGGAACCCTTGCCATGTGCAGAAGCAATTCAGGGATGGACGGTGAACACACCAAGCGCCTTATTATGCTTTGTAAATATGATTCATAAGTGATCTTTTTATGAAGAAAACGAAGGCTGCGCCGCCGTAAAACTTTTGCTTTGCTTTTAACCGTTCTGTCTTTTTAGAAGTGAATGCTTTGCTGTCTCACAATCCTCCTTAAAAGTTTCTGAAAGCTATCGGACTGAAAAATTCCGTGAAAAACGACCGCACTTTTTAAATCACCTCGCGCGGCATTTTAAAGGGTATTATTTCAACCTATACCTTTAACTTCGGCATGATATTCAAAAATAACCACAGGTCAACCACCGCAACACCCCACGCCTTGAGTTTACATTGTTTTCACATTTGCGCAACGGCGTTTTTCATGTAACGTGATTCCATATTGTCGCGTGCATTTTGTTGCACGACCGACACATCCCGGAGCGTAATTCCCTGTAGCGTGCAACTTGTTGCACGAAAGAATCACGCACGGAACGTTATTTAACCCTTTTCGAGGCTCATGATTTCTCTAGCGTGCGTCTTGATGCACCGACCGAATCACGCGCACGAACGTTAGGCAAACGCGTGCTTCGGTATTTCACGATATCGTGCAACGTTGCACGCTACGATGGACGAAATGATTTAACCTCGGTGCGTGATTGACGATTTCGTGCGACAAGTTGCACGCTACGGAGCGTTATGCATGATGTAGCGTGATCTTGATGCACAGATGATTGACGCAGTTTTGTGCAACAAGTTGCACGCTACGGTTTACATCATGCATACATACTACCACAATGACGCATAAAGAGTGAGGGATATGTACACGATTGTTGAATCTCATATTTACAGCAAAATGGCTTCGGCGATTTTAACGCAAGATGAGCAAGAAGCGCTTGCCACATTTATCGCAATGCAACCCGAATCGGCGATGTGATTCCGCATTCGGGCGGTTGTCGCAAATTACGCTGGCAACGGCAAGGTATAGGGGCGGCGCGGTGAAGTCGGGTGATTTATTTTAATCAACTTAACGACGGCAAAATATGTCTGTTGTTAATTTATGCAAAAGCAAAATCTGAGACGATTCCGGCACACTTGCTGAAACAATTAAAGGAGGAATTGGAAAAATGACGATAGATTTAGAAAAATCAATATTGCCGAACACGAATTCACCGGCGAAGAAATCGGCGAGCTGTTGTTAAGTTCCGTACGCCAAATAAAAGACCGAGCAATGCCGTGAGCGCGAGATCACCACGAGGCGATTGCCGCACGCAAAACACCGGGTTGTCGCTAATCCGCCTTTGCGCAACTCATGGGAATTTCGTCCGCACGTTACAGGCTGGGAGCAGGCAGATGCAAACCCACAGGCGCAAGTAGAAGCAACATTATTAAAAATCGCCACCCATCACCCGCTGATGTATTATTGAGCTGCCGGTTAAGCGCGCTCGCATCTTTTTGATGGCGCACGCTTCACAGCCTGTGCCGATAACCGATTGATATAAAAGGACGCGTTAGGAAACGCGCGCCATCGAGGGCGTTATTTATATCGTAGCGTGCATCTTGATGCACGACAGAACCACGCATGGAAGATTATTCAACCCTTTCTGGCATTTATGATTTCGTGCAACAAGTCACGCTACGGGAGCGTTATTTCATATCGTAGCGTGCATCTTTGGATGCACGAATGATTTCTCGTGTGTGCGATGTTTTTAGTTTTGTCAGCAACAAGTTGCACGCTACGGGAGTTGATTTTGTGGGTGCTCAAGATTATAGTAAAACGCACTTTATTGAGGAGAAAACAATGTTGCTGACTGAAAAAGGGTATGACGCATTTTTGAGCTGAGAATATTGCGCGAGGCAATGAGGATATTCTGATGGGGCGTTGTCATTCGTTAGAAGAGGCCGCGCAACATGGCAACACACCATCTCAACAAAAAGCGTCTGAACTCGCGCAGTTGGATGAGCAACATGAGTCGGTTTATGGCTAATGTGATTTTGTCTAAACTGCCACAGACAATATCAATGAAAATCCTCGCCACCGTTTACAATTCACCGGGTTTATTTCCACACCGGAAAAGCTCCTCGCCGAATTTGAAAAAACTTTCCGCTTAATTGCCTTTATGCCTGATGCCATCGGTCGTTTGCGCGAAGACGGTGAGCGTGAAGCCTTTTGTCGAAATGATCAATATTATTTATCGCGTTGTTGAAAACCGTATATCAAAACGGTAGTTCATAGCCGCCGGCTTTATCCTCAACCTCATTTTTCACCTAAGTCCGTAGCCTGTATTCACGATTTTTAGGCGTAGCGTGCATCTGATGCACGACCGAATCACGCACGGAACGTTATTCACCACCTTTCGGGTATTCACGATTTTGTCTGTAGCGTGCATCTTGATGCACGAATGATTTCCCTTATGAGCGTTTTTATTCGTGCAACAAGTTGCACGCTACGGGGTAGAATAATGTTGTTGTTTTGCGGATTTGAAGTCGATGATATAAACGGCGTGTGCGCCGACAAGAAATTTAACGATGTATTTTCCGTTCAATAGGGGAATTTCTTTTTCTTCTGAGCCGCAAACGTCTGCTGTGTAGGAAAGCTTGTCTATTTCACTTTTAACGGCATCGTAAAAATGCTCGATAAGCTACATAGATTGTTGTAGAAGGTATCATGCTTGATTGAGTAATTTTTCTTCCGCGACGCTGTGCCATTGAATGATGTAATCAAACTTCATCTAGCTTTTAATTCTCGCGTAAATCAATCATCCTTGTTCGTGAGAGATTGTTTCATCTATGCCTTTTTCAGTTGTTCGAGCAAACGTCGCCTTCTTCAGTGTAATATGTCTCTTTTTCTTAAATAAGGGTTGAGGTGATAGGCGGTTTGCATGGCATTTCCTGTTATTTACAGACTTGGTCGTTCACAATTCCGCTATTCCCACGCAGCGATTTTGCACGCACGGAACATTGATCCATTCCTTTTCCGGGTACTATGATTTTCGTGCAACGAGCTGCACGCCACGAGAGAGAATGATTCCACCTCGGTGCGTAATTGATGATTTCGTGCAACGAGTTGCACTTACGGAGATTATTGTGATAAATATAGCCGGTATCTTGTTTAATTTTGCAAAATCACAGCAGAATTTTTCGAATCCAAAACGCTTTGTTATCACGTTGGTGTAGGGTTTTGTGGCGATGTCAAAAATGCGTATGCGATGTTGATTGATGTATAAATCTTCGTTGATAAGTAAGGCGGTGTATTTAAAGTCGATCTGAAATTCTTGGGTATAATCTATTTCGATCAAGGCACTCTCTGTGATGGGAAAACATATACACAAATCGGATCGTGGCTTTTTGTTCCCCACCAACTTTTAACTTTAAAATCCGTTTGACCTTTGCCCTTTTGAGAAGACAATGGGGCAATGTATTTTCACGCCGTTAATGGAAAGTACAATGCCGACAAAAGCGTCTCGCTTTTCCATTATCTTTGTTCTGTGGAATTTTGTGTTCAACTCTCTTAAGAAATCAAGACAATGTTCGCTTACACGTATAGCTTTAACTTGTCATTCATCTTGACTCCTTGGAATAATGATTCATATAGATGCCTGACGGCATCTTAGCACTAAAGTGAGTCCTCACCTCATTAAGTAGCACGGCGGCGACTCACGCCTCGTTAATAGCGCGCCATGGCGCCTTACGCCTTTTTGTAATATAAGCATTTTTGTGTTGGTTTCAAGTCGATTTTCAGGGCATTTCATTTAAAAATTCGCACGTTGTTTGCCGTTTCGTGCGTAAAGTGCAATCCTGATGCACGACCGAACCACGCACGGAACGTTATTCACCACCTTCGTATTCACGATTTCGTGCGTAGCGTGCAACTCTGATGCAGAGATTTCACCTCGGTACGGAATGAAGTGCGGTGGTTTTGTAACGTGTTTTTCGTGCAACAAGTTGCACGCCACAGGCGCGTTATATCGTAAAGCGTGCATCTTGATGCACGAATGATTTTCCTCACTAGCGTTTTTATTCGTGCAACAAGTTGCACGCTACGAGGGAGTTGATTTTTGTGGGTGCGCAAGATTATAGTAAAACGCAATTTTCATTGAGGAGAAAACAATGTTGCTACTGAGAAGGTTATGACGCATTTTAGCTGAGAATATTGCGCGAGTGTTTCATGAGGATATTCTGATGGGGCGTTGTCATTCGTTAGAAGAGGCGCGCGCAACATGGCAACACACCATTCAACAGAAAGCGGCGGAACTCGCGCAGTTGGATGAGCAACATGAGTCGGTTTATGGCTAATGTGATTTTGTCTAAACTCGACACAGACAATATTCAATGAAACTCGCCAATGTTTACGAATTCACCGGGTTTATTTCTACTCCGGAAAAACTCCTCGCCGAATTTGAAAAAACTTTCCGTTTGATTGCCTTTATGCCTGATGCCATCGGTCGTTTGCGCGAAGACGGTGAGCGTGAAGCCTTTTGTCGAAATTATCGTATTATTTATCGCGTATTGAAGAAACCGTGTATATCAAAACGGTAGTTCATAGCCCTGGCTTTATCCCCAACCTCATCACCTTAGGAGTAATGTAATCGATGCACAAATGATTTTGCGTGCTGATTCGCTGTAGCGTGCATCTTGATGCACGACCGAACCACGCACGGAACATTATTCAACCCTTCGGTATTCACGATTTTCGTGCAACGAGTTGCACGCTCACGGGGATTCGTCTTGTAAAGTGCGGTGATTTTTGAGTGTGTTTTTGAGACGATCCAGCGTTGCGGGCGTGGATTTCGTTAATTGACAATTTTTGTGATACGCCATAATTTTGAAGAACTGGGGGACTGATCCTCTCAGTAAAGTTATCGGGTTAGTGAGCCGGCAAAGACCAGAGCAACAACACGATAACTAGGATAATGGTCTCAACATTATATTATCCTCTTCATTGTAAGGTTTGTCTTACACTCACTTTCAAGATTGCCCTCCTTGAAAGTGAAATTACAGGTTCGACACACCGAATTCATCAAGATGTTCTTTAAAGAAAGCCCGGTAATCAATCGGCTATTTGCCTACCCCCCACCATGCGCACCTCATCACCATGTAGCTATCTTTGATGCACGAATACTTTTCCCTTATGAGGTGTATTCGTGCAACAAGTTGCACGCTACGGGTCAGAATAACGTTGTTGTTTTGCGGATTTGAAAGTCGATGATATAAACGGTGTGTGCGCCGACAAGAAATTTAACGATGTATTTTCCATTCAATAGGGGAAATTTCTTTTTCTTTCTGAGCCGGTAAACGTCTGCTGTAGGAAAGCTTGTCTATTTCGCTTTTGATGGCATCGTAAAAAGTGCTCTGCGATAAGCACATTTTGGGATTGTTGTAGAATGTAGCGATGCTTGGTTGAGTAATTTTTCTTCCGCGACACTGTGCCATTTAATGAGGTAATCAAACTTCATCTAGCTTTTAATTCTCGGCGTAAATCTGATCATCACTTGTTCGTGTGAAATGGTTTTCACTGATGCCTTTTCTAGCTGTTCGAGCAGACGTTGCTCTTCTTCGGTGTAATACGTCTCTTTTTGTTTAAATAAGGGCTGAGGTGATAGGGCATTTGCATGGCATTCTCCTGTTCGTTTACAGATTTGGTTTTTCATTCTACAATTATCACTCAAGCTACCCATAAAGCGCGGTGATTTTGTGCACTTTTTCACGTTGTGAAGCGCGCATCTGATGTCAACGATTTCACCCCGTGCGTGATTCATGATTTCGTGCGTAGCGTGCATCTTGATGCACGAATGATTCCACTCAGTGCGTGTTCATGATTTCGTGTAGCGTATCGTGCGACCGAACCACACGGGTGTTATTCGATTTCGTGCAACAAGTTGCACGCTACGGGGAAATTCCACCTCAGTGCGTGATTGACGATTTCGTGCAACGAGTTGCATGCTACGGGGATTCAATTTGCACAATGCTTTGTTGCACGCTACGGGTAAATAAAAAGAGAGAAGGTTTCCTTTCCTCTCTTTGTTTGAGTGTTAATGCGTTGATGTGTTCGCTATTCATCCAAGAAAGCTGCGTAAGGTTTCGGAGCGGCTTTGGGTGGCGCAATTTGCGTAGTGCTTTTGGCTTCGATTTGACGAATACGTTCACGGGTTACATCGAATTGTTTGCCGACTTCTTCTAATGTGTGGTCGGTGTTCATGTCGATGCCGAAACGCATACGAAGCACTTTTGCTTCACGTGGCGTTAAGCCTTCCAATACTTCGTGTGTGGCGGCTTTTAGGCTTTGTGCGGTGGCGGAATCCAATGGCAGTTCCAAGGTGGAATCTTCGATGAAATCGCCTAAATGGGAGTCGTCATCATCGCCGATTGGGGGTTTCCATGAAATCGGTTCTTTGGCGATTTTCAGCACTTTGCGGATTTTGTCTTCCGGCATTCCCATGCGCTCTGCCAGTTCTTCCGGTGTGGCTTCACGTCCCATTTCTTGCAACATTTGGCGAGAAATACGATTGAGTTTGTTGATGGTTTCAATCATATGCACCGGAATGCGAATGGTGCGTGCTTGGTCGGCGATAGAGCGTGTAATCGCTCGACGAATCCACCATGTGGCATAAGTGGAGAATTTGTAACCACGGCGGTATTCAAATTTATCCACGGCTTTCATTAAGCCGATATTGCCTTCTTGAATTAAATCAAGGAACTGCAAGCCACGGTTGGTGTATTTTTTGGCAATGGAAATCACCAAACGCAGGTTCGCTTCCACCATTTCTTTTTTGGCACGGCGCGCTTTGAGTTCGCCTTGCGAAATGCGTTCGCAAATGTCTCGAATTTGCTGAATGGTGAGGTTGGTGTCTTGTTCAATTTGAACTAGTTGGCAATCGCCTGACGTAAATCCGCTTCATATTGCACTAATTTTTTTCCGACCAAGACTTTCCTGCCGCTAAGGCTTTCACCAGCCAAACGTCTTGGGTTTCGTGTCCGATAAAGCTTTTTTGGAAAGTTGCTTTTGGCATTTTGGCATTATCCACCACGATTCTTTGAATCGTGCGTTCTTGGTCGCGCACTTGCTTCATGATGTCGCGCATACGCAACACTAAGGCATCAAACTGTTTCGGCACTAAGCGGAATGTGGTAAAATCTCAGATAATACTCGAATTTCCGCTTTGGTTTTTGGCTGAGGCGCGACCGTGTTTTGCAATGCTTGCCAGTGTTTTTTTGATGTTGATCTTTAAGTGCGGTGAATTTTTTTCGCGCAACTTCAGGATCAATGCTGTTATCACTATCACTTTCATCGCCGCTATTTTCTTCGTTGCCTCTTCGTCCTCTAATGCATCTGTCGCATCGACACTTTCGCTTTCTTCATCTGACGCAAAGGTTTCTTCTAATTCGGCATTCTCGGCTTCGGTGATGACGTTCGGATCAACAAAACCGGTAATCAAATCCGCTAAGCGGGCTTCCCCTTTCACTGCGTCATATTGTTCAATGAGATGGGTAATGGCTTCAGGATAGCGGCAACGGCGCTTTGCACTTCGTTGATGCCTTCTTCGATGCGTTTGGCGATGTCAATTTCGCCCTCGCGGGTGAGCAATTCCACGCTTCCCATTTCGCGCATATACATCCGCACAGGATCGGTGGTGCGACCAAGTTCTGCTTCTACGCTGGATAACACTTGGGTGGCTTCTTCGACAACATCTTCATCAGCGATATTTTTCGTTGAGCATCAGATCATCGGCATCCGGTGCAGCTTCCAACACCTGAATGCCCATGTCGTTAATCATTTGAATAATATCTTCAATCTGATCCGCATCGACTAATTCTTCAGGCAGGCTGTCATTGACCTCGGCAAGGTTAAATAACCTTGCTCTTTCCCTTGTGCGATGAGTAGTTTTCAATTGAGATTGTGGATTTTGATCCATATTTAATATCCGCCTGCTGACTTATTTAGTGAAGATAAAATGCTAGGGATTTTTAGCATTCTTACTAGGGTTTAACTATTTTTTCTTGTTTTTACTAACAAAGTGAAAGCTCTTGCTTTTTCGTTGAGATCCAAGCCTTCCGCACGATCTTTTGCAATGAGCCATTGGATGCGCTTATCCACCAGTTGCAGATAAAAAATAACGCAATGTTTCGCGGAACGTGCTTCGATCTTATCGTCTTCAATCAAATGGTTCCACGCCAGCAATTTTTCAAGCGTCCCTTGTTGCGGTGTATCGCGCCAATGCTCCAGCAGTTGACCGGCACTAATGCCAATTTTTTTCACGACAAAGTGCGGTCAGTTCTGCAGAGTAAATCGTAGCCCGGCTCGTCTAAGTTTTTGAGCGGTTCCAAATCCGGTATGAATTTCACCAATTCCGGATTTTGTAACAATAACGCAATGAGAATCCGCATTGGCGTGCGCTTAAGTGCATGGTCGGCACGGTGGTTTCATTGTGTGGTTTTTGCGGGATTCGGGAGTAGACTTTCCAGCTGTGTCGGATCCAAAATGCCTAATTTTTCGCAAGCGTATTACGCAAATCCAACCGCAATCACATCACCCGGAATTTGCTTAATTAACGGAATCGCCAGTGCGGCAAGTTTCGCTTTGCCCTCTTTTGAAGAAAAATCCACTTGCGGAATTAAGTGCGCAAACAAGAATTCGCTCAAGGGATTGCGCGTTCTCAATGTATTCCTCGAAAGCCTTGTTTACCGTATTGACGAATGAAGCTATCAGGGTCTTCATCGTCCGGTAAAAAGATAAATTTTTAGCTGCCGTCCGTCTTCTAAATAAGGCAAGGGCATTTTCTAAGAGCACGCCATGCGGCATCACGTCCCGCGCGATCGCCGTCATAACAACAAATCACTTGTTCGGTGGAGCGAAAAAGTAATTGAATTTGTTCCGAGGTTGTTGATGTGCCAAGAGAGGCTACGGCATAATTGACGCCGAATTGGGCCAATGCCACCACGTCCATATAACCTTCAACCACCAGCAGTTTTTGGGGTGAATCCTCCGCCTGTAAAGCTTCAAATAAACCGTAAAGTTCATCTGCCTTTGTGGTAGGTAATGGTTTTCCGGTGAGTTTAAATATTTTCGGTTTTTCATCGGTTAACACGCGCCCACCAAACGCGACCGTACGCCCGCGACGATCACGAATGGGGAACATAATCCGATTGCGGAATTTGTCGTACACGTTGCCACGATCATTGCGCGACAGCATGCCCTAAATCGAACAGTTTTTGTTGCTCTTCACGGGTTTTGCCGAATTGACGATACACGGTATCCATGGCATTTGGCACATAACCGATTTGGAAAACGGTCAATGATTTCCGCTGACAATCCGCGTTGTTGCAAATAACTTTGTGCCGGAATATTTAACGGCAATTGTTGCTGATAAAACTTTGGCGATTTCCGCATAACTCATACAGATTTCGCTTGGTTTGGAAATTAACCTGCTTTGCCGTTATCGTTAAAGTGCGGTCGTTTTTCGTAAGGGAATTTCTAAGCCGAGAAAACCCTGCCAGTTCTTCCACCGCCTCCAAAAACTCGAGCTTGTCATATTCCATTAAAAAGGAAATGGCATTGCCATGCGCACCACAACCAGAAACAATGATAAAACTGCTTTTTATCGCTGACGGTAAAGAAGGTGTTTTTCGTGGTGAAACGGGCAGCAGGCTTGATAATCACGGCCGGCTTTTTCAGTTTTACGCGAGAATTAATTAAATCGACGATGTTAATCTTGGTTAAAAATATCGTCTATAAATGTGCGGGGAATGGAACCTTTCATCGAGTATTCTGCCTCTTATTGTGAATGAAATATGAGCCTAACTGATGAGATTAAGAGAAAATAAAAACCGTGAGCCTTGAAGATTCACGGTTTTGAATAACTCGAGTTAAAATGCGGTTATTAGTATAAACGTGATTACGTGCGTTTTCACGAGCAACGCGTTTTGCGTGACGTTTTGCGCGGTGGCATTTTCACGTTTACGAATCGTCGTTGGTTTTTCGTAGAATTCACGAGCACGAACTTCTGCTAAGATACCAGCTTTTTCGCAAGAGCGTTTGAAACGACGTAATGCTACGTCAAAGGATTCATTTTCACGAACTTTAATTACAGGCATAAGCCAATCACCTCAATGAGTTTAATTAATTTAATTGCAATTTAAATTTTTATTTGTTGCCACAAGTTGCGGCAGATTCAATAAAGGTCGCAATTTTAATCTAACTTAACAGGAAAAGTAAAGGAAAGATTCGCCTTTTCCTGAAATCCATTTGATAAACTGGTTAAACCTGAGTAAAAAGGTAAAAATTTGTGGCATAAAATCCAAGATAAATAGAGAATACAAATGCGAATTTTAGGCATCGAAAACGTCCCTGTGATGAAACGGGCGTTGCCATTTATGATGAAGAAAAAGGCTGATTGCCAATCAGCTCCATACGCAAATTGCGCTGCACGCCGATTACGGCGGCGTGGTGCCGGAACTCGCCTCACGCGATCATATCCGCAAACTCGCCCCATTATTACAAGCTGCACTTCAAGAAGCCCAATCTCACCGCCAAAGACATTGACGGCATCGCCTATACCAGTGGCCCCGGTTTGGTCGGCGCATTGTTAGTGGGATCAACCGTAGCACGTTCTTTAGCCTATGCGTGGAATATCCCTGCCATCGGGGTACATCATATGGAAGGGCATTTACTGGCACCCATGCTGGAAGAAAATCCACCGCACTTTCCTTTTGTGGCGTTGTTGGTGTCCGGCGGACATACCCAATTAGTGCGGGTTGATGGTGTTGGACGCTATGAATTATTAGGCGAATCGATTGATGATGCCGCCGGGGAAGCATTTGACAAAACGGCAAAAATTACTCGGTTTGGATTATCCCGGTGGCGCGGCGTTAGCTCGTTTAGCGTTAAAGGGTACGCCGAATCGTTTTGCGTTCCCTCGCCCAATGACCGATCGTCCCGGTTTGGATTTTAGCTTTTCCGGTTTAAAAACCTTTGCTGCCAATACGCTTCATCAAGTGATGCAAGAAGAAGGGGAATTAACCGAGCAAAGCAAAGCGGATATTGCTTATGCGTTCCAAGAGGCGGTGGTGGACGCGTTCGCCATCAAATGCAAGCGTGCGTTAAAGCAAACAGGCTTGAAGCGTTTGGTGATTGCCGGCGGCGTGAGCGCCAATAAACAGTTGCGCCAAACCTTGGCGGAGCTGATGCAACAATTAGGGGGGGAAGTGTTTTACCGCAACCCAATTTTTGCACCGATAACGGCGCCATGATTGCTTATGCCGGTTTTCTACGTTTAAAAACAAGGACAGCAGCAAGATCTTGCCATCGAAGTGCGTCCACGCTGGGCAATGACCGAATTAACTGCTGTTTAGTCCCTCGATAAAAGTGCGGTAGAAAATTGAGGAGATTTCCCCGATTTTCTACCGCACTTTCTTACTTTTCGTCCTTTTTACTTCTTTACTTCCTTTCTGCTTAAATTTTCTGCCGACATTTCTGCCGTGAGTTTCTATTGTCAGTTTCTACAGTAAATTTCTACCGCACTCGTCTTCTGCGCTGATGAAATAGCTTTGCTCATAGACTGTGTAGCTTTTATTGCTTGGCATTGGGGCTTTTCTGCAACATGAACTCAGCTACGGTGATACTGGCTGAAGAAATAATGCAGGCTGCCGGCAAATAAGACGCCCACTAAAAACACAATAATGATTTCGCCATAAAGCCGATGAAACATCTGATTAATTTTGCTTTTTGTCGATTGGGCATATTTGGCATCAAAAGTCACACGCAGAAAACCCTCTACGCCATTTGAAGAATAAATCGGTTCGACAATTTGTTGTGAATCCGTGTCTTTTTCTTCCGGTTTATCCAATCCCAATAAACTGCGGAGATTCGGTGAGTTGGTGCTTTGCGCCAATAATTCACCATTACGAGCATAAACAGCAGCGTCCAACACAAATTCCTCTTTGACGAAGTTATCTAAATTTTCCACCAGTTGTTCAGTTTTGGCATTATTAACTAACAACATTGAGAACAAACTGGCTTGTTGCCGCGCCAGTAAATGGGACACGTTCGCCACTTGGTTGACACTGGAAGCTGTGAGCCGATTATGAACTGTTTATACCAAATAAAATGATCGTCATGATGCCGGCACATAGCAACATAATGCCGAATAACATCACCCATTTCATCATTTTCTTTTTACTAAATGCAAGTTATTTTCCCCAAAGATGGATAAGTAGCTAGAATAAATCGCTTTTTGAGAATCGCTACAATTTACAGGATTTTTATGCAAACACAAAAATCTGACCGATATTCTTCGTCATTTTCCCTCATTGCCCGCCTCATTAATTACCGATCAACCTTGTGAAGCCGCACAGGCGTTTGTGCTTTATTCCGATAAGCTAAACTGCACAACGCTACAGGCTTTTCAGCAAAAGTGCGGTGAAAATTTTTGTGTTTGCTGCGTGGACTGGGTATTGCATAACACCGTGGTGTTGCTCAAAAGGCGAGTGAACGGAATGGATTGGCATTGCCCATGAATTAGCACTGGATATTGCGCCGCTAAACTTTCACGCCAGTTTGAAGCAAGCAGGATTATTGGTGATGGACATGGATTCCACCGCCATCCAAATTGAATGTATCGATGAAATCGCCAAACTTGCCGGCACCGGTGAGATGGTTTCCGCCATTACGGAACGCGCCATGCGTGGCGAGCTCGATTTTAGTCAAAGTCTGCGCCAACGGGTTGCCACCTTAAAAACGCACCGGAAAGCATTTTGCAAGAGGTCAAACAACATTTACCGCTGATGCCGGGATTGGTCGAAACAGTCAAAGAACTCAAAAATCACGGTTGGAAAGTGGCGATTGCTTCCGGTGGGTTTACCTATTTTGCCGAAGTATTACAACAAAAACTCGGCTTAGATTTTATTGCCGCCAATCAATTTGAAATTATTGACGGCAAACTTACCGGCAAGGTGCAAGGCGCCATTGTGGATGCGCAATAAAGCGCAAACCTACAACAGTTGGCACAGCAATTTAACATTGCCACTGAAAACACTGTTGCCATCGGCGACGGCGCCAACGATCTCGCCATGATGCAAGTTGCCGATGTCGGCGTAGCTTATCACGCCAAAACCAAAAGCACAACAATTGGCGCAAGTTATCGTCAATTTTACCGATTTAACCGCACTTTTATGTATTTTTAGTGCAAACGACAAAATGAAATAAGGAAAAACCATGCCATCATTCGACATTGTTTCCGAAATCAGCGGACACGAAAATCCGCAACGCCGTGGAAAACGCCAACCGCGAACTCACTAACCGTTGGGATTTCCGCAACGTACAAGCCGCCATCGAATTTAACGAAAAACGAAAGCATTAAAGTAAGCAGCGAATCGGATTTCCAAGTGGAGCAACTCATCGACATCTTACGTAACGCGTGCATTAAACGTAACATAGAATCCACTTCGTTGGACATCCCTGCCGACTATGAACACAGCGGCAAAACCTACAGCAAAGAAATCAAGCTGAAACAAGGCATTGAAACCGACATGGCGAAAAAGCTCACTAAAGCTTATCAAGATTCCAAAATCAAAGTGCAAAGCCAAATCAAGGCGAAACAAGTCCGTGTTACCGGAAAATCCGCGATGATTTACAAGCCGTGATTCAACTTGTCAAAAACCGCCGAACTGGGACAACTATTTCAATTCAATAATTTCGCGATTAAAAACGCGTTCAAAAATGACCGCACTTTCACCACCCAAACAAGGCCGCCACAATGGGCGGTCTTCTTTTTAGACATAGATCATATTTTTAAACATTTCCGCTTGAAAATCACAGCATCGTAGCGTGCAACTTGTTGCACGAAATCATGAATGCCCGAAAGAGTTAAATAACGTTCCGTGCGTAATTTAGTCGTGCATCAAGATGCACGCTACGCGTAAAATCGTGAATTACGCATCGAGGTTAATTATTCGTGCAACAAGTTGCACGCCACGAGTGGTGACAATCCTCCCATATGTTGAATTTGCTGTCAGCCTGTTCACTATATGGCGAGTTTTTTCCGTTCATCGCAAACTATTTGGCCCATACGTATAGCATATGGTTTTTATAGCCAGACTTTGGCTGACTGATAATAAAAACAAGGCCGCCACACTAGGGTGGTCTTCTTTTTAGACATAGATCATATTTTTAAACATTTCCGCTTGAAAATCACAGGCAAGGTCACTATGTTAGAACTAAGATTCAAACCAGGTCGTTCGACCTCATTACACAAGAGGTAAATGCTATGACAGTGAATATCACCAGCAAACAAATGGACATCACCCCTGCAATCCGTGCGCATGTTGAAGAGCGTCTTGCCAAGTTGGACAAATGGCAAACTCAGTTGATTAATCCTCATTTTATTTTGAATAAAACCTGAAAGGTTTTTCTGTGGAGGCTTCTATCGGCACGCCGAACGGCAACTTTTAGCCACGGCAGAAGCAGAAGATATGTATAAAAGCAATTAATGACGTTGAAGAAAAACTGGAACGTCAACTCAACAAATTACAACACAAAAAGCGAAGCGCGCCGTGCCGATGAGCGTTTGAAAGATTCTTTCAAAGAATAAGCGTTAGCTCTACGAGACAGAAATATTGTTGTAAAAACATAAAAATGAAAAACACCGCGCTTTATTTTTACGAGATAAAAGTGCGGTTTGTTTTTAGTTAATATTTTCATTCGTGCAAAAGGCAGAAAGCGTGAGTTGCCCAAAGGCGTGATTAATCAATTAAACCCGCCTTCATTAAAAAAGCGATAAATGCCGTCTTGATCAAGCGGTTCTGCCATACGATCGGCAATCGCTTTGAGTTTTTCATGACCGTTGCCCATGGCGACCCCTACACCAACAGTGCTTAACATTTCCAAATCGTTTAACTGATCGCCGAACGCCATCACATTGTCCATTTGCAGTCCCAAATATTTCACCACCGCTTGAATACCGCGAGCCTTGAACCTTCCGCATCAAATAAATCCACGGAATCTTCATGCCAACGCACCACACGCAAGCCATCCAATCACGCCTGAATTCCGCACCACTCATCCTGTTCTGCGCGATAAAACGGCAACACTTGTCCAACATCATTTGTTTCAAAAAGGTTTATCCACAATCGTAATCTTTCAAGATCGGATCCATCGCGAACTGCACCACGGAATTCCGCCTGAAACCGCCACCGTATGATCCGCGACAAACGCATAAGGCATATTATGCTGCTCAAAAAATGTACCAAACGGCGAATTTTTCGTTGGAATCACATGTTTTCAATCACTTGTCCGCGATAACTCGCCATTTGCCCGTTCATGGTCACAAATAAATCAATGCCTTCCTGCTCAATCACCCTGATTTAATTTATGTGGGAAAGCACAGCGAGTGCGCCCTGTGGCAATGGCAGGGAATAATGCCGTTTTCTTTCAATTTACGTGTATAAACACAGGCACCGTTGCCGGCAGAAAATCACGTTGTTTCATAAACAATGTGTCATCGATATCAAAAAAGACCACTTTAATTTGGTCGCGATAATTCGGGATTGTCATGCTTTTCTCTTCTTTAAATTCAACGTTTGGCAGAAATGTTGCCGGATTTTTAGCATTTTTGCGAGGCGGATCCTAAAGTTGGGCAAAAACACCGAGCACCGCACTTCTATGATGTGCCAATTTTCTTCATTAAGTGCGGTCGTTTTCGTGAACGTTTTCAATCCATGCTGCGACATTGCTCATGCGCCTCTTAAACTAGCCAAACATGGTTTATGTAGCCGTTGTAATCGAACCATTCGGCGTTTTCCTTATTGCGGTTGCTGCGGTGCGGAACTAGCAGAAAACGCCTTGCACTGCGGCAACTGTTTACAACAGGAGCCCGCGTGGGATCGCATGGTGATTATCGGGCGTTATAACGAACCGCTTTCCACGCTGATTCATCGCTTTAAATTTCGAACGACAATTTTAGCTCGACCGCACCGCTAGCACCGTTTATTATATTTAGCTATTCGCAATGCCCGTCGTACGCACGGATTAATGCTGCCTGAGGTGATTCTGCCCGTGCCGCTACATCATGTTCGCCAATGGCAGCGGGGATATAATCAAGCAGATTTATTGGCGCGTCAACTGACCAAATGGCTCAACATTCCCGTCAAAAACAACTGAATCATCCGCACCAAACGCACGCCGACCCAACGAGGCCTTTGATGCCAAAAGATAGACGACAAAATCTCAGAAAATGCCTTTCAACTTTCCGCCAAAGCCAGAGCATTTTTCCGTATCGTCATGTGGCATTAATTGATGATGTGATCACCACCGGTTCAACATTAAACGAAACTGCCAAGTTATTGCGCCAAGCCAATGTGGCACATATTCAAGTATGGGGATTGGCGCGAACATAAAACGCATGATAAGGCATTTTTATTACACCAAAAGGTGGAAAAAAAACCGCATGAAGCGTATCATACCCGACAAATTTAATTAGGGTTTTTATTGTGGGGGCGTTATGCAACAAATTACTATTTCAGCGGAAGCTACGGCTATATTTCCGCCGTTTATTAGATCAGCAAGAAGAAGGCACCAATATTCGTATTTTCGTTGTCAACCCGGGTACGCCAAGTGCCGAGTGCTGGTGTCTTACTGTCCACCCAATTCGGTGGAAGCAAGCGATACCGAAATGAAATATGACACCTTTTTCTGCCTTTGTGGACGACATTAGCCTACCGTTTTTAGAAGATGCCGAAATTGATTATGTGACGGAAGAATTAGGCGCACAACTTACCTTTAAAAAGCGCCAAATGCCAAAATGCGCAAAGTGGCAGACGACGCACCGTTAATCGAACGCGTGGAATACGTCATTCAAACTCAAATCAACCCGCAATGAAGTCACGGTGGCAAAATTACCTTATTAGAAATCACCGATGACGGTTGATGCGATTCTGCACTCGGTGGCGGTTGTAACGGTTGTTCCATGGTAGATGTGACGTTGAAAGACGGCGTGGAAAAACAATTAATTAGCCTCTTCCCGAACGAACTCAAGGCGCAAAAGACGTTACGCGAACACCAACGTGGCGAGCATTCTCATTATTAAGATCAGCACAAGCTTAGCATTTGAGCCAAGCGAAATGCCTTGGCTCTTTTTGTTCATGCGTAGGCATTTCAAGAAAAAGCGCTACAATGACCACACCTATTAACCCTTTTAACAAGAGAAAGTTATGACTGCACTTAATGTATTAATTTACCCAGAAGATCACCTGAAAGTGGTTTGTGATCCGGTTGTGGAAACGTGAATGATGACACACGCAAACATTATTGATGATATGTTCGACACCATGTATCAGGAAGAAGGCATCGCTTTAGCCGCACCGCAAGTGGATATTTTGCAGCGCATTATCACCATTGATATTGAGGGCGATAAACAAAACAGTTAGTGTCATCAACCCGGAAATTTTTGGCATCCGAAGGGGAAACCGGCATTGAAGAAGGTTGTTTGTCGATTCCGGGCTTTCGTGCCTTAATTCTCGCAAAGAAAAAGTCACCGTTAAAGCGCTTGATCGTAATGGTCATGAATTTACGCTGGAAGCAGACGGCTTATTGGCGATTTGTATTCAACATGAAATCGATCATCTCAACGGCATTTTTGTTTGTGGATTATCTTTTCTCCGCTCAAACGCCAACGAATTAAAGAAAAGCTCGTTAAATTGAAAAAGCAGCGAGAAAAAGCAAAAAGCATAGTAACCTCCCCAAAGTGCGGTGATTTTTAACCGCACTTTTTCATGTTATGCCTCTCCTCAATGCCATCAGTAATAGGACAATTGTCATGTGGTTTAAAAATGCCCTGATTTATCGCATCACCAGCCGTTAGATTGGTCGATCGACACCCTTGCGCCACAGCTTGAACAACATCGCTATCAGCCTTGCGCACAATCGGACATCCTAAGTTTGGCTGGTCAACGCCGTTGAAAGGCAGCGAATCCCTGTATTTTGCCGTGAGCAAACAGATTTTATTGCTAGCCCAAAAAGAAGAAAAATGTTGCCGGCACACGTCATTAAGCGTGAATTGGATGCGCGTAGAAAAAATCTGAACAGGCGGAAAACCGCAAGTTAAAGAAAGTGGAAAACAAACTTAAAAGACGACGTGATTGCTACGTTATTGCCGCGCGCTTTTAGTAAATATCAACAAACTGCCTTTGTGGATTGATGCGGAAAAACCGACTTATTTATGTTGATGCGGCCTCCGCCAAACGTGCAGAAGAGGCGTTGGCGTTGTTACGCAAAGTCGTTAGGGATCGTCTGCCGGTCGTACCGTTAACCTTTGCTAACGAACCCGGGCTGGTGATGCAAGAATGGATCGCGCAGATGCAGGTGCCGGAATGGCTGGTTCCGTTGGAAGAAGCGGAGTTGCGCGATGTCAACAATGGGGTGATTCGTTGTAAACAACACGCGCTGGATAGCGAAGACATCCTCAGTCTCGTCCATTCCCGATATGTCACGAAGCTGGCGTTGAATGGAAGACCGCCTCAGTTTCGTGTTAAACGAAGACTGTAGCTTGAAGCGTCTCAAATTTGCCGATGCCGTTCGGGAAAAATGACGATATTTTAAAAGAAGATTATGCACAGCGTTTCGATGCCGATTTTCGTGCTGATGACCGGTTTATCAGTCAGCTCACTGAAAACCTCTTGCACGACTTCGGCGGCGAAAAAGTGCGGTTATAATTTGATATGAATTTCATCTCGTTAATATAAGGAAAAATATGTGTCAGAGATTTTTATTGGCTATGGCGTATTTATTTTAGAAGTGATTACGTTGCTTTTTGATCGTTGCCGCCGTGGTGACAACGGTCATCTCAATTAAACAGAAAAACACACACGCAACAAGGGGAGTTGGTGATCACGGATTTATCCCAAACCTTTAAAGAAACCGGTAAAGCATTGCGCGAATTTTCATCTCTCGGAAGAGGAATTAAAAGCGGTGGAAAAAGCCGAGAAGAAAGCTGAAAAATGAAAAGCAAAAGCCCTGAAAGCACAGCGCAAAAAGGCGAAGCAACAGAGGAAGAACAAAAGCCGACACTTTATGTGTTACATTTTTAAAGGGGATATTGCCGCCAGCGAAACCATGGCGTTAAGAGAGGAAATCAGCGCCATTATTCAAACTGCGAAGTCTGACGATGAGGTCTTGTTATGTTTGGAAAGCCCGGGCGGCATGGTGCATGGTTATGGTTTAGCCGCCTCACAGTTAGCGCGTTTAAAAACAACATGGGATTAAACTTACGGTTGCCGTGGATAAAGTGGCGGCGAGTGGCGGTTATATGATGGCCTGTGTTGCCGATAAAATTGTTTCTGCTCCCTTTGCGATTATCGGTTCAATCGGCGTGGTGGCACAGGTGCCAAAATGTTCATCGGTTACTGAAAAAAACATGATGTGGATGTAGATGTCATGACCGCGGGTGAATATAAACGCACGGTGACGATACTGGGAGAAAAATACGGAAAAGGGAAAACAAAAATTCCAACAAGAATTAGACGAAACCCATCAACTGTTCAAACAATTTGTCGCTCAACATCGACCGCACTTAGACGTGGATCGTGGCAACGGGAGAACATTGGTTTGGGCAGCAGGCGTTACGGTTAAATTTTAGTGGATGAGATCCTCACAAGCGATGATGTGCTATTACAGGCAATGAAAGAAAAACGTGTTTTTGGGGGCTTCTGCTATACAGTGAAAAAGCCGTTATTACAAAGGATCGGTAAACAAGCGGAAGAAAAGTGCCGATAACCTATTATTAAATTTACTAAAAAAAGAATGGAAATACACTTATGTAAAATAAGGATCGTTGTCATGGATCCTTGACAATAAGAATAACTTATTGACTTTTGTTATACTTGTTATTTTTTTAGGGTGTCAATTTTATGTAAATCCTTGTGATTTTTCCGTTTTTGTTTTACATGGGTAAGGAAAGTTTGTTAATATGAGTCGCTTTTTAACCAAAAACACATAAATCATTTCACTAACCTATAAGGTAAATTAAATGAAATTATCACATTTTTACTTTCAGCTATCGCAGTCACGACGTTGGTTGGTTGCGGTAACCTCAGCAAAGTATCCAAAGAAGGACACCTGTTGAGGGGAACAGAGTTAGTGTGGCCGAAGATTGAAAAATCTAAGTTTAACCACGATGGCACACAACTCGGTTCATGGCCGAATTGGGATAATGTTCGTATGATCGAAAGAGGTATGAACAAAGACCAAATTTATAACCTCATCGGCGTACCTCATTTTAGCGAAGGCTTATTTGTTGTTCGTGAATGGGATTATGTATTTCACTATCGTGAAAACGGTGAGCATAAAATCTGCCAATACAAGATCTTATTTGACAAAAACATGGATGCCCAAAGCTTCTTCTGGTATCCAAACGGCTGTAATCGGCAACTCCACATTTTCTTTAACGGCTGATTTCTTGTTTGACTTCGACAAAGATACCTTAACCGAACAAGGCAAATCCGTAGTAGATAACGTGGCAATGCAATTAAGATCATCTCCAGCGAAAGAAGTAAGAGTCGCTGGTTATACTGACCGTTTAGGCTCTGAATCTTATAACTTGGATCTTTCCCAACGTCGTGCAGAACGTGTTAAATCACGTTTAATCGAACGTGGTATCGCGCTTCCAATTACGGCTATCGGTTACGGTAAAGCGCACCAAGTGAAAGCGTGTAACAGTGAAAAAGGTCAAGAATTAATTCGTTGTTTACACCCTAACCGTCGCGTTGAAATTACCTCTTTCAACACCGTCTCAGGCGCAATGCCAACATTGAAAGGTGTTCAAAGCGGGACATCGCGATCCAGCATACTTGTACTAAGTACGTACGCATTGTCATATTGACATCAAGTTATTCCATAGAAAGGGCAATTTAATCTGCCCTTTCTTTTTCATTTTTCTTAATGTGCCTTTCCTCTTAATTCTTCAAATTTTTCTTTCAAGCACCTCACAGCGTTGTAACACATCATGTACAAGCTTTATTGGCAAGTGCCACATAGTTGCCATGGAAACGGCTACTGAAGTTAAGCAAATGATAAAAGCTGATAAATGATTTTTCCGCGCTTGATAACCCTTCCTCTAACGGGAAAGTGCGGTGGTAATTTTCATAGAATTCCTGTGGAACGGCTCGAATAATTCGGTAAAGGCCAAATCACATTCCCGATCGCCCCAATAGCAAGCCGGATCATAAGTCACCGTATGTCCATCAATGTTGGCGCAGTTTTCAATCCACAAATTGCCGTGCAAAAAGCGAGGGTTTTCGCTGATGTTTTTGCCAAGGTAATGTACAGGCTTTTTATGATTTTCTTCGTTATCACCCGAAATGCAGATTCTTTTCTCTGCACAGAGCTGTAATTGCCAACCAATGCGTTGTTCACTGAAGAATTTTTGCCCAACGGGAGCATTCGTTCGGTTGATATTGTGGCCCGAGCCAGGTATCAAAACGATAAACCCATAATTTTCCTGAACCTTGATATTGGTGTAGCTGAGCCAGTTGCTCACCAAATTCCGCCATATTTTTGTGCGCGTATTCGGCTGCATTGCTAATCCTTCCAACAACAGAAAACTGTGATTTTGAGAACAACCGACGCCATAGACTTCCGGCACACGAACGGTATTGGTTTTTGCCAACATGATTAACTGATCCGCTTCAGCACGGAACATGGAACGGTAGGACTTTTTCATTCATTTTCACAAAAACAGGGCTGAATGCCATCATCAATGATCCAAGATTCATGCATTTCGCCGGTATGAATTTTGGTTTTATTTTTGATGGAATAATACGCCCTGAATTGATCAGCTAACACTTGAGAAATCGACTTCACATACGCTGTTCCTTTTGCTGGTGAATCATAAGAACAGTGTAAAAGATTAAGGGAAAAATTACTGTGATATAAGTCAAAATTTGAGCATTTGGTTGTCATTCTAAAATATGTTAGAATTTCGCACCGCACTTGGCTTGTCCGTGGTAAGGACGATAAAAGTGCGGTACTTTTTAAAACGTTTTTATTAAATGAAAACAAGCCACCTTGCGTATGGGTGACCACTGTATAAGGATGCATTATGCCAGTTATTACTTTACCTGACGGTTCACAACGTCAATTCGATAAACCCGTTACCGTATTAGAAGTTGCACAAAGTATTGGTGCAGGTCTTGCCAAAAGCGACCATTGCTGGTCGTGTCAACGGCGAACGTAAAGACGCCTGCGATCTGATTACCGAAGATAGCACATTAGAAATTATTACCGCCAAAGACGAAGACGGTTTGGAAATTATTCGTCACCCACGGCGCACTTACTCGGTCATGCGATTAAACAATTATTCCCGGATGTCAAAAATGGCCATCAGTCCAACGATTGACAACGGTTTCTATTATGACGTGGATTTAGACCGCTCTTTTAACCCAAGAAGATATTGATGCCCTTGAAAAACGCATGTTGGAATTGGCGAAAACCAATTACGACGTGATTAAAACGCCGGTCAGTTGGCAAGAAGCAAGAGATACTTTTGAAAAACGTGGCGAGCCGTACAAAATGGCGATCCTAGATGAAAAACATCGAACGTACTGCAACGCCTGCGCTTTATCATCACCAAGAATATATTGATATGTGTCGTGGCCCGCATGTGCCGAATATGCGTTTCTGCCATCATTTCAAATTACAAAAATTGCCGGTGCATACTGGCGCGGTGACAGCAAAAACAAAATGTTGCAACGTATTTACGGCACAGCCTGGGCAGATAAAAAAACAACTGGATGCCTATTTGCAACGCTTGGAAGAAGCCGCAAAACGTGACCACCGTAAAAATCGGGTAAAGCGTTAGATTTATATCATGCAAGAAGAAGCACCAGGTATGGTGTTCTGGCACAACGATGGTTGGACGATTTTCCGTGAGTTGGAAAACCTTCGTACGCACCAAATTAAAACAATACGATTATCAAGAAGTGAAAGGCCCGTTCATGATGGACCGCGTGTTGTGGGAAAAACCGGTCACTGGCAAAATTACGGCGATTTGATGTTTACCACACAATCGGAAAACCGTGAATACGCTATCAAACCGATGAACTGCCCGGGACACGTTCAAATCTTTAATCAAGGGTTTGAAAATCTTATCGTGATTTACCGATTCGTATGGCGGAATTCGGTTCTTGCCACCGTAATGAGCCTTCCGGTTCTTTACACGGTTTAATGCGTGTACGCGGTTTCACGCAAGACGATGCCCATATTTTCTGTACCGAAGATCAAATTGAAAGCGAAGTGACCAGCTGTATTCGCATGGTTTACGATATTTACAGCACCTTTGGCTTTACCAATATCTTCGTTAAACTTTCAACCCGTCCGGAAAAACGTATCGGTGCGGATGAAATGTGGGATCGCGCAGAGCAAGGTTTAGCCAACGCGTTGAAACACAATGGTCTTGAATATGAAATTCAAGAGGGCGAAGGCGCGTTCTACGGTCCGAAAATTGAGTTTGCTTTACGCGACTGCTTTAGACCGTGAATGGCAGTGCGGGACTATCCAATTAGACTCGCGCTACCGGGTCGTTTAAATGCGTCTTATGTGGCGGAAGATAATGATCGCCGTACACCGGTAATGATTCACCGTGCGATTTTAGGTTCGATCGAACGTTTCATCGGTATCATCACCGAAGAATATGCCGGTTTCTTCCAACATGGTTGGCGCCAACGCAAGCGGTCGTGATGAACATTACCGATATCTCAATCTGATTACGTGCAAAGACGTGGCGAAAACAACTATCTGATGCGGGTATTACGTGTTAAAGCAGATTTACGTAACGAGAAAGTCGGTTTCAAAATCCGCGAACACACTTTACGCCGCGTGCCTTATATGCTGGTTTGCGGTGATAAAGAAATCGAAGCCGGCAAAGTGGCGGTGCGTACCCGTAAAGGTCAAGATCTCGGCACATTCACGGTGGAAGAATTCTTAGAGATTCTGAAAAACACAAGTGAGAAATCGCGACTTGAAATTATTAGGCGAAGCGTAAGTTCCGCTATTTACGCAACTACATCAAAGTGCGGTTAAAATTAACCGCACTTTTTTTATGCCTGCCCTTGTTGCATAATAATTGATATTCAAGAAAGACGCACTGTCGTATGCCCCGTGTTGCAGGACGAGATCCGCACCACAGCATTAGTACCGCAAACTGTAAAATCACACTGACCATAACGTAGAACATGATGAAACCACTCAATATTCTCTTTGCCGGCACGCCGGACTTTGCCGCACAGCATTTACACGCTTTGCTCAATTCTTCCCATAACGTTATTGTGGTTTACACCCAGCCGGATAAACCTGCCGGACGGGGTAAGAAATTGCAAGCCAGCCCTGTGAAACAGTTAGCTGAACAACATCAGATTCCTGTCTATCAACCGAAATCCTTGCGAAAGCCGGAAGCCCAATCTGAATTGTGTGCGTTGCATGCAGATGTCATGGTCGTGGTGGCTTACGGCTTAATTTTTACCCCAAGCCGTTTTAGATGCACCAACCTATGGTTGCTTTAAATGTACACGGTTCTTTGTTGCCCTGTTGGCGTGTGCTGCACCGATTCAACGATCAATTTGGGCAGGCGATACACAGACCGGCGTCACGATTATGCAAATGGATGCCGGTTTGGATACGGGCGATATGTTGCACAAAGTCTCTTGTGAGATTTTTGCCGACCGAAACGTCCGCCAGTCTTTACAACAAATTGGCAGAACTTGCACCACCGGCATTAATTGAGGTATTGGATAATTTAGGAACCGGTAAACTCACCGCGGAAAAACAAGATGACACGCAAAGCAATTACGCTGATAAACTTTCCAAAGAAGAAGCTAAGTTAAATTGGCAGCTATCGGCAGCGCAGTTGGAACGCAACATTCGCGCATTTAATCCTTGGCCGATGGCTTATTTGGAATTAATGGATGGACAGAATAACCCGCAAACGCTGAAAGTGTATCAGGCAACCGTTTTGCCCCCATGTGAATAAAAACACCAGGGGACGATTTTAGCCGCCGATAAACAGGGTATCCAAATCGCAACAGCGGATGGCGTACTGAATTTATTGCAATTACAACCGGCAGGCAAGAAACCAATGTCGGCGCAGGATTTATTAAACGGACGGCTGATTGGTTCCAAGTAGGTAAGGTGCTTGCCTAATGGAAAATCAACACTCCTCTAAAAAAACACCGCCAAAACCACCGCACTTTCGACGCGTGCGATGGCGGCGAAAGTGATTTTGCAAGTGTTAGATGAAGGGAAATCCTTGTCCACGCTGATACCGGAAGCACAATCTCGGTGAAAGCGCAAGATTTGCCGTTATTGCAAGAAATCTGTTTTGGTGTATGTCGCGTACTGCCTCGTTTGGAACAAATCATCAAACGCCTTGTGGATAAACCACTTAAAGGCAAAAACACGCATTGTGCATTGTTTGCTATTGGTCGGTTTATATCAGCCGCTTTTATCTGCGAATCCCTGCGCACGCGTCGGTAGATGAAGTCGTCAATGCAACGAAATCTTTAAAATCCGACAGCTTTCGTGGTTTAGTCAATGCGGTGTTGCGTCGATTTTTGCGCGAACAAGATGATATTCTTGCGATTGTGGATAAACATTGGCAAACGCTGCATCCCGATTGGTTTGTGAATAAACTGAAAAAGGTTTATCCGAACTGGCGCGAGATCATTGATGCCAATAATCAAAAAGCCACCGCGTGGTTGCGGGTGAATACGCAAAAACAGCCTGGAAACTTACCGCACTTTATTAGCAGCGCAGCAGATGGAAACGCAGGTGACGTCTCATCCGCAGGCATTGGATTAATTCAGCCAACTGCCGTGCAAAAATTTACCGTTGTTTGCTGAAGGTGGTGTGACAGTCCAAGATCTTCATGCGCAATGGGCTGCGTTATTATTACAGCCACAAAATCATGAGGTTATTTTAGATGCCTGTGCGGCACCGGGCGGCAAAACCACCCATATTTTAGAATTGGCGCCGCAGGCTGATGTCATTGCGTTGGATGTGGAAGAAAACCGTTTACAACGAGTGAAAGAAAATTTAGCACGCATGCAGCAACAGGCGACTATCGTGTGGCGACGCGGCGAATCCACAAGCATGGCTAGATAAATTGACAAAAAGTGCGGTGCGTTTTGATCGCATTTTATTAGATGCACCTTGTTCTGCCACCGGGGTAATTCGCCGTCATCCGGAGATTAAATGGTTGCGTCAAAGAGGCCGATATCGATCAGTTAGTCGCTCTTGCAAAGGGCAGATTTTGGACGCACTGTGGCATTATTTAAAACCCAACGGGTGTTGTTGTATGCCACGTGTTCTGGTGCTTGCGAAGAAAAATGCGCAGCAAATTGAGCGCTTTTTGCAAAAGACGCCGGATGCACAATTGGCGCCACTAGATCTGCCGCCTGATGTGCTGGCGCAATCAAAGCGTGCGGTCGGTTTTCAGTTTATTCCGCAAATCGACGGTGGCGATGGCTTTTATTATGCGAAATTGATAAAACGTCAGGGCTAACGTTAGCCATGGAGAGAATCAAATGAAGATAATTATTTTAGGCGCCGGACAAGTGGGTTCGACCTTGGCAACGAATTTAGTGAGCTGAAGATAATGACATCACGCTGGTTGACGATGAGTCGTTGAATTTAGAACATTTACAGGACAAACATGATTTACGCGTCATGCAAGGCCTCGCCTCTCGCCTAAAAATTTTGCGTGATGCCGGTGCGCCCTGACGCAGATTTATTAATTGCCGTAACCAGTTCTGACGAAATTAACATGGTTGCTCGCCAAATTGCCTATACCTTATTTAATACGCCCACCAAAATTGCCCGTATTCGTAACAGTGAGTACTTGAAAGAAAAAGAAAAATTATTTTTCTACCGATGCCTTTCCGATTGATCACATTATTTCCCGGAAAATTTGGTCACCCAGGATATTGTCCGTTTAATTAGCTATCCCGGTGCATTACAGGTGGCGTATCTTGCGAAAAGATAAGATCAGTTTTGGTTGTGGTGAAAAGCCTATTACGGTGGGCCGTTGGTGGGTATTCCATTTCCACATTAAAAAGAACATTTGCCGCACATTGATTGCCGTATAGTATCGATTTTGCGCCAAGATAAAGTCATTCGCCCACAGGGCTCAACAATTATTGAAGCCGGCGATGAAGTCACCTTTATTTGTGCTACCGTACACATTAAAGCGGTCATGAGTGAACTGCAACGCCTCGAAAAACCCTTATAAGCGCGTGATGATTGTCAGTGGTGGGAATATCGGTGCCGGCGTCGCCAAAACAACTGGAAGCCCATTGTCTCGGTGAAACTTATTGAACGAAATGCCGAACGAGCAACTGCGCTGGCAGAAAAATTGTCAAAAACCTTAGTGTTTTCACGGAGATGCCTCCGATCAAAACCTATTATTTGAAGAGCATATTGAAAACATTGACGTGTTCCTTTCCCTTTCAAGTGACGATGAAGCGAATATCATGTCGGCATTGCTTGCCAAGCGTCTTGGTGCGAAGAAAGCGATGGTATTAATTCAGCGTATGGCCTATATCAATTTGATTCAAGGCGGTACCATTGATATTGCCATTTCGCCACAGCAAGCCACGATTTCAGCCTTGCTAGGACATGTCCGCAAAGGGGATGTGGTAAACGTCGTGTCTTTACGCCATGGTTTAGCAGAGGCATTAGAAATTGTGGTTCATGGCGATGAAAACACCTCAATGTCATCGGCCGTGAAATAGGGATCGCTGAAACTGCCAACCGGGACCTTAATCGGTGCTATTTTGCGCGACAATGATGTGATTATCGGCAACAGCCAAACGCTGATTCAAGAGGGCGATCATGTCATCGTGTATTTAAGTGAGAAAAAATACATTTCTGATGTGGAGAAATTATTCCAACCGAGTGCGTTCTTTATTTAAACAAGAAAAAATTGTGCTTCCGGCATAAACTACCTATAATGTGCACCTTTTCAACCCGTAGGGAGAATAGCCCGACGTATTCTCATGACTATAGGAGATTTGCTATGAGTTTTATTAAAGAGTTTCCGCGAATTTGCTATGCGCGGTAACGTCGTCGATATGGCTGTCGGTGTGATCATCGGTGGCGCATTTGGGAAGATTGTCAGCTCATTAGTGGCAGATGTTTTTATGCCGGTATTGGGTATTTTTAACCGGTGGCGTGGATTTTAAAGATCTTAAAAGTCACGCTCGCTGATGCTGTGGGAGAAACCCCGGCAGTGACATTAAATTATGGTGTGTTTCATTCAAAATGTATTTTGATTTCATCATCATTGCGTTTGCGATTTTTCATGATGATTAAAGCGTTAAATAAACTGAAAAAACCGGAAGAGAAAAGTCAAAGAACTGACAGCGGAAGAAAAACTCTAACCGAAATTGCGATTGTTGAAAAATAAGACATTCACATCAAAATCTTCTCCTCGTGAGAAGATTTTTCTTTTATTCCTGTATCATATCTGCACTCGCCCATCCCATTTTTAGCAAGGAACTCCCTGAGTCATTTAGATGAATTAAAAGCCGAAACCAGAGACATTATTACTGATTTATTAAATGACGGCAGCGATCCGAATGCGCTGTATATTATTGAACATCATATTTCTCATCATGACTTCGATAAATTGGAAAAATTGCCATGGAGGCGTTTAAAGCCGGCTATGAAGTGTCCGAAGCGGAAGAGTTTGAAGAAGAAAAATGGCAACGTGGTATTCTGTTGCGATATTATCAGCGAAGTGGAATTGAAACCGGAAATCATTGATGCGCAACAAAAAGAATTATTGCCACTGTTAGAAAAAAATATAAAGGCAACTATGACGGTTGGGGTACTTATTTTTGAAGATCCGAATGCAGAAGAAGATGAATACGGCGATGATGGCGAGTTTTTTGATGATGAAGATGACTTAGATGATGACGAAGAAGCGTTCGTTAAGCATTAAAAACACTCGTAAAAACCCACCTGCACTTTATATCCACCACACGTTGCGTAGGAGAGTCGCATGAAATTAAAAATCGTTCACTTTATTACTCTTGCCTTTAAGCCTTTCATGCTAACCGCTCACGCAGAACCCCAATCTGTCGATGACGCGAGCAAAATGTTATTTCTTTTTGGCACAGAAGTGTCCAAAGAAGTGGATTATGACGTAATGGCTGTGACACTTTTCATCAAAGAAGAAAAATAAAAGCTTAAAAGCCTTAAACCAAACCATCAATGAAAAAGTCAATGCCGCCTTTAGATGTGATTAAAAAAACAAAGTGCGGTAGAAATTAAGAAAATGCCTGTAACACACAAGTACGTTACGATGACAAAGGCAAAACAAGCCGGCTGGGTTGAGCGTGCTGATTTAGTCTTAGAAAGCAAGGATTTTGTGGCACTGTCTCAAGTGATTTCTGACCCTCAATGACACCTTCACTATTGCCGAGGATGCAAAAACTCTCCAAAGAAGCTACGGCTAAATTTGAAGATGAAAATGATGAAAAAGTGCTTTAGCGCAATTCCAACATAAAAGCCCAATTAATCCAAACTTCACTCAATGCAAAAGGCTATGAAATTCTCAATTTAAATTTGGATAGCCGAAATGAACTTCCCTATTTTGAAGGTCGCATGATGCCACTGGCTAAAAGCGAGCGCATTCGCTTCAGAAAATGCAGATGAAGTTAACTTTAGATAGCCACAGTAAAGCGGAATTAAAAGCGACAGTGAGCGCACAAATTAAGTTATTCAACTAATCTCTTTTTTCCCTGAAAGCGATTTTTTTATAGAATGACAATGTTTTTACGGTAAAGATTGCCGTAGGAAATCTTCCTTTCAACAAATGAGGTAAACAATGAAAGTTGCAAAAAAATGTGGTGGTAAGTATCGCTTATCAAGTTCGTACTGAAGACGGTGTGTTAGTGGATGAAGCACCGGCAAATCAACCGTTACAATATTTACAAGGTCATAATAACCTTGTGATCGGTTTAGAAAATGCCTTGGAAGGCAAATCGGTAGGTGACAAATTTGAAGTTCGTGTAAAACCGGAAGAAGGCTACGGTGAATACAACGAAAACATGGTACAACGTGTGCCGAAAGATGTATTCGTTGGTGTAGATGATCTGGCGGTAGGCATGCGCTTTATTGCCGACACCGATATGGGACCGTTGCCCGTGGTCATTACGGAAGTGGGTGACAAGGATGTTGTCGTCGATGGTAACCATATGTTAGCCGGTCAAGAGTTGCATTTCACGGTAGAAGTCATCGATACACGCGAAGCAACATTAGAAGAAATCGCACACGGTCATTTACACCAAGAAGGCGGTTGCTGTGGCGGTCATGACAGCGATGAAGAAGGCCATGGCTGCGGTTGTGGCGGTCATCACCACCATCATGATCACGCTCATGAGCACCCTGAAGAAGCGCATGAAAGCTATGGTTGTGGCTGTGGATGTAACCACTAATCAACAAAAACAAATGAATGGCACCTCATTTTATTGTGATTGAGCGCCACCACTAAAAAATCCTAACGGGCAAACGCGCGTTAGGATTTTTAATTTTCAGGAGGATTATTTCCCTCGTAGCGTGCAACTTGTTGCACGACCAAACCACGCACCGAACGTTATTTAACCCTTTCTGGCATTCATGATTTCGTGCGTAGCGTACATCTTGATGCACGACCAAACCACGCACGGAACGTTATTTACCCCTTTCGGACATTCATGATTTCAGCGTAGCGTGCATCTTGATGCACGACCAAACCACGCACGGAACGTTATTTACCCCTTTCGATTTCATGATTTCGCGTAGCGTGCATCTTGATGCACGACCAAACCACGCACGAAACGTTATTTACCCCTTTCGGACATTCATGATTTCGTGCAACAAGTTGCACGCTACGATTCAAAAAAAATCCTAACGGGGAAAGGCGCGTTAGGATTTTATTTTCACAGGAGAATTATTTTTAATCCTGCCGCAGACGTAAGTCTGCTGCGCGATCGATTTTTCCCAGCGGGAATTGTTCGCGACCAAAGTGACCATAAGCCGCTGTTTGGCGATAAATCGGTTGGATTAAATCTAACATTTTGATTAAACTGTACGGACGTAAATCAAAGAATTCACGCACTAAATTGACCAACAATTCATTGGCCACTTTGCCTGTGCCGAAAGTTTCGATCATGATGGATGTCGGTTCAGCCACACCAATCGCATAGGAAAGTTGGATTTCACAACGATCGGCAAGACCCGCGGCAACAATGTTTTTTGCCACATAACGGGCAGCATAAGCAGCAGAGCGGTCAACTTTCGATGGGTCTTTACCGGAGAATGCACCGCCACTCGTGGCGTGCTGCACCGCCGTAAGTATCCACAATAATTTTACGACCGGTTAAACCGCAGTCCCCCATCGGGCCACCAATCACAAAACGACCGGTTGGGTTGATGAAATATTTGGTATCTTTTGGATAACCATTGCGCCGGCAATACCGGTTTGATGATTTCTTCCATCACGCCTTCGTGCAAGTCTTTTTGGCTGATCGTTTCAGCGTGTTGAGTGGAAAGCACCACAGCATCAATACCGACAATGTTGTTATCTTCATATTTAAAGGTTAATTGGCTTTTCGCATCCGGGCGCAACCAATCTAATTTTGCCACTTTTACGCACTTGTGCTTGGCGTTCCATTAAACGGTGCGCATAAGTGATAGCGGCCGGCATGAACACATCGGTTTCATTGGTGGCGTAACCGAAACATAATGCCTTGGTCGCCTGCGCCTTGAGTCCAACGGACTTTCACGGTCCACGCCCTGATTGATGTCGGCAGATTGTTTGCCAATCGCATTTAATACCGCGCAAGAACGACCATCAAAGCCCATTTCAGAGCTGGTATAGCCAATATCGCAAATGACTTCACGCGCTAAAGTTTTCAATATCGACCCAAGCAGAGGTTGTGATTTCACCGCCCACTAATGCCATCCCAGTTTTCAGCATAGGTTTTCGCAGGCAACGCGGGCTTTTTGGATCTTGTTTAATGATTTCATCTAATACCGCATCAGAAATTTGATCGGCGATTTTATCCGATGCCCTTCAGAAACGGACTCGGACGTAAATAAATATTGACTCATACTCTTCTCCAAAATAATTCTGTGTAATAACAAACGCAAAGATGTTTAGAGGGATTTACATCTAGACGGCTATAATACGCCTTTAGCCCTAAAAACGCAAGGTAATTCAGGTGGGATTTTTATCGATTTTATGCGTAGCGTGCATCTTGATGCACGACCCAACCACGCACGGAACGTAATAACAATCCGCACGTAAACGTGCGGTTTTTAGGCCTCTCATAAGGGTTTGACATCACAAGCCCTCAAGGGCTTGTGAAAACTGACAACCGTGTCTAATGACTTCTTAACTACCCCTTAAAAAGGTCATATATGTTCTTTCGTTGATAAATTATCTTGAACCATGTCTCTCTTGATTCCTTATATACTCCTCCACAACTTTTGTATTTGAGCTTCACTGTGCTGACAAAAAATCCTTTCACCAGGAAAGGCCCATTTTCATATCTCTATTTTTAGTGACTCGTAGCGCAACTTGTTGCATCGAAATCCTGAAAGCCTGAAAGGGTTAAATAACGTTCCGTGCGTGATTCGGTCGGCATCAAGATGCACGCTACAGCAGTGTAAATAATCCTCCCATATGTTGAATTTGCTGTCAGCCTTGTTCATTATATAGCGAGGATGTTCATCGCTTGCTATTTGGCTCCATACGCATAGCGTATGGTGATAGCCAGACTTTGCTGGCTATAGAAACGACCGCACTTTCGGTGAAAGTGCGGTCGATTTTCTTCTATTTTTAAATCTTCAGCTAAGCAAGGCTGAATTTTATTCAACATATCTTTCAGCACGCAGCGCGGCGGCAACAATATGACTGGCTTTATAGCAGCTATGAGCCGGCATGATAGTCAGTCACGATACCGCCGGCTTCACGCACGATTCAAAATCGCCAGCTCGCCACATCCCAGGCTTTAATGCCATATTCAAAATAGCCGTCAACACGACCGGCCGCCACTAGCAAAGATTCAACGCTGCAGAACCGGTACGACGGAAATCCGCCACCTCTTGAATAAGACTTTCCATCATGCGAAATTGCATTGGCATATATTTAGCTTGTTTAAACGGAAAACCTGTGGCAAGTACAGCGCCGGATAAATCACGCTTATTTTCCACGCGTAAACGCAGGTCATTTAATTTTGCGCCTTCACCGCGCACGGCAGTGAAATAATTCATTACGGATAGGATCGTAAACCACGCCAACTTCGGTGCGGCCTTTAACACGAATAGCAATAGAAACGGAGAAATGAGGCAAACCTTTTACAAAGTTTGTGGTGCCATCCAGCGGATCAATCACCCATTGAACATCGTTATCACTGCCCTCTAACGCACCGCTTTCTTCAGTGATGATGGTGTGGTTAGGGTAAGATTTTTGATGACCTCAATAATGGCTTCTTCCGAAGCTTTATCGACATTAGTCACATAATCGTTTTTACCTTTTTCCATCGTGATGATGTCGTCACGACGCTCGTAGTTTTTGCACATATTGCCTGCTTTTTCGTGCCGCACGAATCGCGATATTTAACATAGGATTCATAGATTCCACCGGATTTTGAAAGAACAAATTTAGGGTGCGAGTATAAGAGATTTGAAAAGAAAAATAGCTATCAGAAAAATTTTTTAGAATTGTTGACTAAAAACAAAGGGTATTATGCTAAAAATACGCGCTGTTTTCAGCCATACAATAAACATCATGTTGTGGAAATATTCGAATTGTTTTAATTGAAACCTCGCACAGTGGCAACATCGGCTCGCACCGCACGAGCAATGAAAACAATGGGATTAACTGATTTAGTGTTGGTGGCACCGAAACAAGGGCATAGACGATCGAGCGATTGCGCTGGCTGCCGGTGCGGAAGATGTCGTGAGAAAGTGCGGTTGTCGTCAACACTTTTTTTCCGAGAGCGGTTGCCGATTGTTCTTTCGTGATTGGTACCAGCGCAAGATTACGTCATTTGCAAAACTCACTCATTGAGTCGCGCGAATGTGGTGAAAAAGCCATTCACCATGCAATAAACGGAAAAGTCGCGATTGTCTTTGGGCGTGAACGTGGGGTTGACCAATGAAGAATTGCTCAAATGCCATTATCACGTCACTATCCCTGCCAATCCTGGTTATGCGTCGCTTAATCTTGCTATGGCAGTGCAATTGATCAGTTATGAAATACGCATGGCTTATTTAGCCACCACGACAGAAGCGAAAGCCACATCCGTCAATGCCGATATTTATCCATCGATGCAGGAGCTGGAATATTTTTATCATCATACGGAGCAGCTTTATCAATCCCTTTGGGCTTTATTCAAAATCACAGGGGTTATGCAAAAACTCCGTCGTTTATACGGTCGTGCTGAGTTGGAAAAACAGAGCTCAATATTCTGCTCGGAATGCTAAGTGCGGTGAGAAAAAGCTTAAATCGTAAAGAATAATAGTTGACTGTAAAAAGTCAACAATGTAAGATTTCTTTGTTTAGTTTATTATTTAGGAACATAAAAGATGAAATTAACCTCAAAAGGTCGTTATGCAGTCACCGCAATTCTCGATATTGCCATTCATGCCAATGATGGGCCCGTAAGTTTATCTGATATTTCCGAGCGCCAAAAACATTTCTCTTTCTTACTTAGAACAATTATTCGCTAAGCTACGTCGCAATCATTTAGTTAAAGCGTACGCGGCCCGGGCGGTGGTTATAAAGTTGGCTATGCGCCTGATGAAATTTCCATCGGCATGATCATCGCTCGCGGTTAATGAAAATATCGATACCACCAAATGCCTAGGGAAAGGTAATTGCCAAAATGGAAGCGAATGTCTCACACACAAATTATGGGACAAACTTAGCTAACGCATTGCTGATTTTCTCGATGAAATTACTTTTGGTGGAATTGGTGTCTCAACATAAAGAGAAACAAAATGTTCGTCATCATAAACACGAGGATTTTGAAAAATCTACTCGTGATTACAAATACCCCACAACATAGCTAGAAGTGCGGTTTAAAATAAAACTATTTAGGAGTGAATAATGAAATTACCTATTTATTTGGATTATGAGTGCGACTTGTCCGGTGGACGAACGCGTCGCGATGATGGAATACCTAACCATCGATGGCGTTTTCGGCAACCCGGCATCGCGTTCCCATAAATTCTGGCTGGCAAGCAGAAGAAGCCGTTGATATTGCAGCGTAATCAAATTGTTGATCCTCATTGGTGCGGATTCCCGTGAAATTGTGTTCACTTCGGTGCAACAGAATCAGACAACTTAGCGATCAAAGGTGCAGCTGCATTTTTATCAAACCAAAGGCAAGCACATTATCACTTGCAAAAACCGAGCACAAAGCAGTGTTGGATACGTGCCGCCAATTAGAACGTGAAGGATTTGAAGTCACCTATTTGGATCCGGAATCTGACGGCTTTAATCGATTTAGAAAAATTCAAAGCAGCACTTCGTCCAGATACGATTTTTAGTTTCTATTATGCACGTGAATAACGAAATCGGTGTGATTCAAGATATTCAAACGATTGGTGAATTATGCCGCGCCAATAAAACCATTTTCCATGTGGACGCGACCCAAAGTGTGGGTAGTGGAAATCAATCTTGCTGAATTACCGGTCGATTTAATGTCCATGTCCAGCCATAAATTATACGGACCAAAAGGCATCGGAGCTTTGTACGTTCGCCGCAAAACCACGTATTCGCTTAGAAGCGATTATTCACGGTGGTGACCGCGAGCGCGGTATGCGTTCCGGCACATTACCTGTCCACCAAATCGTTGGTATGGGTGAAGCCTATCGTATTGCGAAAGAAGAAAATGGCAACAGAAATTCCACGCATTAAAAGCCCTTCGCGATCGTTTATATAATGGCTTTAAAAGACATTGAAGAAAACCCTATGTTAACGGCTCCATGGAACACCGTGTTGCCAACAACCTCAATATCAGTTTCAACTATGTAGAAGGTGAGATCCTTTAATGATGGCATTGCGCGATATCGCGGTTTCTTCAGGCTCCGCTTGTACTTCAGCAAGCCTCGAACCATCTTATGTGTTACGTGCGTTAGGGCGCAATGATGAATTGGCGCACAGCTCGATTCGTTTCACCCTTAGGCCGCTTCACCACCGAAGAAGAAATCGACTATACCATCAGCTTAATGAAAGGTGCGGTGGAAAAATTACGCGCATTGTCTCCGCTTTGGGATATGTTCAAAGAAGGCATCGATTTAAACACCATTGAGTGGGCAGCCCACTAATGTTGACGGGCGGTGCAAAATCGCCCAATCAGTTCATTATTTTTAGGAAAGGAACAAAAAAATGGCATACAGCGAAAAAGTTATCGATCATTACGAAAATCCACGTAACGTGGGTTCTGCGGACAAAAAGACAGCTCAGTGGGCACCGGCATGGTGGGCGCACCGGCATGCGGTGACGTGATGCAATTACAAATCCGTGTAAACGACGAAGGTATTATTGAAGACGCCAAATTCAAAAACTCTACGGTTTGCGGTTCCGCAATCGCTTCCAGTTCTTTAATTACCGAATGGGTGAAAGGTAAATCCTTAGAAGAAGCAGGCGCGATTAAAAACAGCCAAATTGCCGAAGAACTTGAATTACCACCGGTGAAAGTACACTGCTCCATTTTGGCAGAAGACGCCATCAAAGCGGCGATTGCTGATTACAAAGCAAAAAAAGGCTCTTAAGACAATAAAAGTGCGGTCAGTTTTTCAACGCATTTTTTTAAAATGCTGAGAAAAACGAACCGCACTTTGTCTTTTCCTTAATCAGGAAAGACGATAATGACGAATAGAGTATTTTGATATCCTGAGTGTTACTTCCGTCTACTTATAACACCGCGACCCCCATTAAGTAGCATTTGATTTTGGAGAAATAAAAATATGTCAGTCACATTAACCGAAAGCGCAGCAAATCGCGCCAGAACATTTTTAGAAAAACGCGGGAAAGGGATTGGTTTACGTTTGGGGATCAAAACCTCCGGCTGTTCCGGCTTGTCTTATATGCTGGAATTCGTGGATATATTAAACGAAGACGATCAGGTATTTGAGCAACACGGCGTAAAAGTGATCGTGACACCAAAAGTCTCGTGTATTTAGATGGCACCCAATTAGACTTTGTCAAAGAAGGTTTAAATGAAGGTTTCAAATTCACCAACCCGAATGTCAAAGACGAATGCGGTTGCGGTGAGAGTTTTAACGTTTAATCGAGAAAGGTGATGAACAATCCATTTTGCTTTATTTGATTTACCCGTGTCTTTTTCAACTGGATCAGGATTTATTAGCGACGCGTTATTTGGCTCTACAGAAAATCCCTGCACCCGGATAATTTTTCCGCCGCGTCTGCGCAAGAACAGCGCTTGGCGATTCAAAAATCGGCGGAAATCAACGATGCCTTACGCACCTTAAAAAGATCCGATTACGCCGCGCCGACAGCATTATTGCCATTACACCGGCGAGGTGGAAAACGTAGAAGAAAAAGCAGTAAAGACATCGAGTTTTCTGATGCAGCAAATGGAATGGCGCGAAACCTTAGAAAAATATCGAAAATAACAAAGACAGCGACGAACTGACGGCGTTCACTAAAGACATCGAACGCACCCGCCGCGCAATTTTAGACGAATTATCCACCGCACTTGATGCGCAACAATGGGACATCGCACGGGCAATCACAGACAAATTACGTTTTATCAAAAACTTCAAAGCAGAAATTGAGCGAGTTGAAGAGACTCTTTTAGATTTTTAATGTAAAAGCATATCGAGAAACAACATGGCGTTACTTCAAATTGCAGAGCCGGGACAAAGCGCCGCACCCCATCAACAAAAACTTGCCGTGGTATCGATCTCGGCACCACAAACTCCCTAATTGCCACCGTACGCAACGGCCACAGTGATGTTTTTATTGGACGAACAAAATCGTCCCTATTGCCCTCTGTTGTGCATTTTGGCAAAGATGACAACGTGATTGTCGGTTATGAAGTCGCTGAACTTGCCACGCAAGATCCGCAAAACACAGTGATTTCCGTCAAACGTTTAATCGGTCGCAGTCTTTGCGGATATTAACAACGTTATCCGAATCTGCCTTATCAATTTGTCGCCAGTGAAACGGTTTGCCTTTATTAGCAACACGCCAAGGTGTACGTAGCCCGATTGAAATTTCCGCAGAAATCCTGAAAAACTGACCGCACTTGGTGAGCAACGCTTGGGCGGTAATCTTGTAGGCGCAGTGATTACCGTACCCTGCCTATTTTTGATGATGCACAACGCCAAAGTACCAAAGACGCAGCGAAATTAGCGGGACTTAATGTGCTACGGTTATTAAACGAACCGACTACGGCTGCCATTGCATACGGCTTGATAGCGGACAAGAAGGTGTGATTGCCGTGTATGATTTAGGCAGCGGCACCTTTGATATTTCCATTTTGCGCCTCCCGTGGCGTGATTTTGAAGTGTTGGCGACCGGTGGAGACACGGCGCTAGGCGGTGATGATTTCGATTTGATCTTAGCCGATTGGATTATCGAACAATCTGCCGTAAAACCGGAAAAATGACAGCCAATATCGTGAACTGATCGAATTAGCCAATCACGTTAAAGTGGAATTAACCAACGTCAACAGAAGCTAAAATTCAGTATCGCAATTGGCTTGGCAACATCAGCCGAGAACAATTTAACGAACTGATTCAACCATTGGTTAAACGTTCTTTACTTGCTTTGTCGCCGCGCCTTAAAAGATGCCGGCGTGGAAGCGGAAGAGGTGAATGAAGTGGTGATGGTGGGCGGTTCTACCCGTGTGCCTTATGTGCGCGAACAAGTGGGTGACTTTTTCCAAAAACAACCGCTGACCTCTATCGATCCGGATAAAGTGGTCGCCCTTGCGCGCTGCCATTCGCCGATATTCTCGCCGGCAATAAACCGGATTCCGAGCTATTGTTATTGGACGTTATTCCGCTTTCCTTGGCATCGAAAACCATGGGCGGTTTAGTGGAAAAATCATTCCACGCAATACCACTATTCCCGTGGCGCGTGCGCAAGAATTCACTACCTTCAAAGACGGACAAACCGCAATGTCGGTGCACATCGTACAAGGTGAACGGGAACTGGTAAACGATTGCCGTTCTCTTGCTCGCTTCACCCTACGCGGCATTCCGCCGATGGCGGTGGGTAGCAGCATATTCGCGTCACCTACCAAGTAGATGCCGACGGGTTACTCAGCGTCACCGCCATGGAAAAACCACCGGCGTGCAATCCTCGATTCAGGTGAAGCCGTCTTACGGTTTAACGGATGATGAAATTGCCAACATGCTGAAAGCCCATGGAAAATGCCAAAGAGGATATTCAAGCGTTTATTGGCAGAACAACGCGTAGAGGCGGAACGTGTACTGGAAAGTGTGCGCTCGGCTCTGGCACAGGATTATGATTTATTAGGATGACGACGAATTAAGTGCGGTCAAAAACGCGATTATTTCGTTGGAACAATTAAACAGCAGGATGATTCCTTGCTATCAAACAAGGTATCAAAGCGTTGGATTTAGCAACGCAGGGATTTATGGCGCGTCGTATGGATAAATCCATCGTACCGCGCTAGCAGGTCACCTGTTGATGATATTGTAGGAAAGTAAGGACGTTAAATGCCGCGATTTTTTACCTAATGGAAGAATTTTGCCCGGAAGGCATGGTGGCTGCCGCTGCCGGCGATAATTTGCTTGAAGTACCCGTACAACGCCGGCGCGTAGAAATTCACCACGCTTGCGACGGTTTGCGCTTCGCACCATGGTAGTGCGTGAAGGCGGCGACTTCTTTAAATGAACCAAGCGATCAAGAAGAAGATATAGCGATAAAGCTCAATAGAAATGGACAGCCGATCGTCTTGTCATCGTATTGTCGGTGATGAAGACTTGGTCGTTGAAATCCTGAAATACAATATTAACCATGCAATGAGGCGGCGTAATTGGCGAAATGGACGGACGCCCACCATTGCCGAAGCCTTGTGGCGACAACAATCCGGAGCTGGACCCAAAACCGTACGTTTTACCGCCGATTTGGCACCGCTGGATTTGTGAGTTGGACGATTTTGACGATGATCCGCAAAAATCAAAACGAAGGGATTTTAGAAGCTATTTTGCTGAAGTGGTTGGAAGAATACAGAGAAATTCGTTCAGAAAAGTCACCGCACTTTGATCGCAACTTTCAATCGTAGGGACAGGCTTATGCCTGTCCCATTCGTATCATCAGATTGTCGGACAGACATAAAGTCTGTCCCTACAATGTGGAATGATGCTTACTTCACCTGCATTCCCGCTTTCACGCCTGCATCAGCAGACAACAGGAATAAATCGGCGCCGCCGGTACCTGCACTTAAAATCATGCCTTCGGACACACCAAATTTCATTTTGCGTGGTGCAAGGTTTGCCACCATAATCACAAAGCGTCCTTCCAGCTCTTCCGGTTTATCATAAGCTACTTTTAATACCGGAAAAACTTGGCGTTTGTGATCGCCTCAACCAGTTCAAAAGCGCAATAATTTATTGGACTCCGGCACAGCTTCACATTTCAATACTTTCGCCACTCGCATATCTAACTTAGCAAAATCATCAATCGTGATGGTCTCCGCAATCGGTTCGATAGCTCCTGCAGATTCATTGGCATTTTGAACCGCACTTTTCACGGCAGGCGCGGCATTCACTTGCGCATTTTCCGCTTTAGATGCCCTCAATCATTGCTTCAATTTGTTTACCATCCAAACGAGAGAACAAGGCTTTTAAACGGTGCAATTTGATGATTTAATAATGGCTGCGCTAAATTTGCCCAGGTTAATTCTGCTTGCAAGAAGGCTTCTGCACGTTCCGCAAGTTTCGGCAGCACCGGTTTCAAATAGCCCATCAACACACGGAATAATTGAATCCCCATGGAACACACCGCTTGCAACTCCGCGTCTTTGCCCTCTTCTTTCGCAATCACCCAAGGGGCTTTATCATCGATATATTTAGTTGGCTTTATCGGTTAATGCCATGATTTCACGAATGGCTTTGCCGAATTCGCGATTTTTCGTAATACGCAGCAATTTGCTCAGATTGTGCGATAAATTCATTAAAGTAAAGCCTGATCATCTAATGCTGCCGCCAGCTTACCGTCAAAACGTTTTTGGATAAAACCGGCGTTACGGGAAGCCAACTTCACCAGTTTATTCACCAAATCCGTGTTCACGCGCTGAACGAAATCTTCTAAATTCAAATCCAAATCGTCAATGCGATTACTTAATTTCTGCCGCGTAATAATAACGCAAACATTCCGGATCCAAGTGTTTTCAAATAGGTTGCCACTTGAATGAAGGTACCGCGGGATTTTTGACATTTTCTCACCGTTCACCGTCACATAGCCGTGCACAAAAATATTGCTTGGTTTGCGGAAACCGGCACCTTCTAACATGGCAGGCCAGAATAGACTGTGGAAAATACATGTTCTTTTGCTGATGAAGTGATAAAAGCTCTGCATCACTGTCTTTGCGCCAGAAACTATCGAAAATCAATACTGCTTTTCACGTTTACAGAGATTTTTGAAAGAGGCCATGTAAACCGATAGGCGCATCCAACCAAACGTAGAAATATTTGCCTTCCGTATTCGGAATTTGGAAACCAAAATAGGGTGCATCGCGGAAATATCCCATTGTTGAAGCCCCGCTTCAAAACCATTCCTGCATTTTGTTCACCACTCCCGATTGCAAAGATCCGAGCCCAACCAGTTTTTCAACATAGTTTCAAAACTTGGCAAATCAAAGAAAGAAGTGCTCGGAATCTTTCATGATCGGCGTCGCACCTGACACTACAGAACGCGGGTTAATGAGCTCTGTCGGGCTATAGGTTGCCGCGCACACTTCGCAGTTGTCACCATATTGATCCGGCGATTTACATTTCGGGCAAGTGCCTTTCACAAAACGATCAGGTAAGAACATCCCTTTTTCCGGATCATAGAGTTGGGAAATCGTGCGACTTTTTAAATAAAACCGTTCTCTTTTAAGCGGTTATAAATGAACTCTGAAAACTCGCGATTTTTCTTCACTGTGTGGGAATGGTAGTTATCAAAGCTGATGTTAAAACCGGCAAAATCCGCCATATGTTTGTGGCGTACATCGTCACATAAGTTGTTCCGGCGTAATGCCCATTTGGTCGGCTTTTAGCATGATTGGTGTGCCGTGTGCGTCATCGGCGCATACAAAATAAATTTCATTACCACGCATCCGTTGAAAAACGCACCCAAATGTCTGCCTGAATATGCTCCAACATATGACCTAAAATGAATAGGGCCATTAGCATACGGCAAGGCACAAGTGACTAAAAATTTTTACGCTTGAATTCGACATAATATTGACCTTCAAAAATCCTTAAAAAAATACAGAAAAATTGGTGTTTATGTTACCTTATTGAGGGTATTTTTCTAGTTTAATCACAGTTTACGCATTTTTAACTTAACAGATATAAGGGCGTGCATGATTAAATAGCGCCCGACGAATTTACTACATTAAAAAGGAAGCATTATGGCGACATTATTTTCCGACAATTTAACGGAACAGCAAAAGGAACAGATTGTTCAGCTATTTAAACACTTTCAACATGCTACTCTGCAAAAAGATCCTATTTCTCTTAATACATTGAAAAAGTCGAAAAAAGGCGGAAATACGCTACGCGTGGAATTGTCCATGCCTTTCGCTTGGAAATCACCGCGTTTGCCGAATTAAAAATGCTTTAACCGCACCGTTAAAAGTCGCAGCAGATGTAGAAAATGTCAAATGGCAGCTAACTACCAAATCGCCACCCCTCAAACGCGCCAACAACCATCCTGCGGTGAAAGGCGTAAAAATATTATTGCGGTGAGTTCCGGTAAAGGCGGCGGGGTAAATCCACTGTTTCCGTTAACCTTGCCATTGCATTACAACAACAAGGTGCGCGCGTAGGGATTTTAGATGCGGATATTTACGGTCCTTCCATTCCGCACATGCTTGGTGCACCGCATCAACGCCCAACCTCACCGGATAACCACACATCACGCCAATCGAGCACACGGTTTGTATGCTAACTCTATCGGTTTCCTCATGGACGAAGACAATGCCACCATTTGGCGTGGTCCAATGGCAAGTAGCGCATTAAGTCAACTCTGCAAGAAACCCTATGGCCTGACTTCGGATTATCTTGTAATCGACATGCCTCTCCAGGCACCGGTGACATTCAACTTACCCTATCCCAACAAATTCCGGTGACAGGTGCTGTGGTTGTCACAACGCCACAAGACATCGCCCTATTGGATGCGGTAAAAGGATTTGCATGTTTGAGCGTGTTTCCGTGCCGGTATTAGGTATTGTGGAAAAACATGTCCATGCACATTTGCGAGCAACTGCGGTCACCAAGAAGCGATTTTTGGTACCGGTGGTCAGAACGCACTGCAGATAAATACAACATCAAAGTATTAGGGTCAACAACCGTTACACATCTCGCCTGCGTCAAGATTTGGATCACGGCAGAACCGACGGTTATCGCAGCACCTGAAGACGACATTGCAAAATCCTTTCATGCAGTTGGCCGAAAAAAAGTGGCAAGCGAACTTACTGGCAAGGTTCTGTGATTCCGAGCGAAATTATGTTCCGCAGTAAAGTAACCACGTTGCATTAAATTACCTTACTTAAAAGCAAAGTGCGGTAGATTTCCAAGGCGTTTTGAAACACCCGAAAAATCCACCGCACTTTTTTTAGATAATATGGCTTAACATCACTTCAAATCGCACTACGCTTTTGCACTTTTCTATGCTATCCTTGCATCGACTTTTTGACTCTTCCATGATTCCCATACGAAATAATTATGAGTGATAAAAACAACACAATTATGTCATTAGCTTGAGAGAGAACAAAGCGTCGTATCACATTGAACAAGAGTTTGGTCGGCAACAAATTTCTTTTCGCTTTTTGATGCGATTACACCGAGCATATCGAAGAGGTATGAGAAATTTAATATTACTTGATCGTTCTTCTAAGGCAAAAGTTAAGTGATGGTGAGATCGGTTGTGCTTTTTAAGTCATATTGCTTTATGGAATTTTCGCACTAGAACATCGCTTAGATTACATAATATTTTGAAGATGATATCCATTTAGGTGAGAATGCAAAAGCGTTGTTAGAAGTCGATTATTTGCCTGATGATGTTGATGTGTTAAAACTCGAGGCAAATGGCAAAATGTTCTTTCAAGATCCGAGACCGGCAAAGTGCGGTCGACACATCTATCCAATCACGTTTAGGCAATCAGGTTGGCGGGTTATACGGTGACGGCAAAAGGCGCCGCCTATCTTTTTGGAACAGGTGAAAAACAAACCCCTTGACGTGGCGGTTGACTCGCTTGTTTTTGAAGATTTTTAAACCTAAAGGACTATAAGGTTGTGCAACTTTCACCGGGAATTTGTGTGCAGGATTTTGTTGTACACCCGGATAAACCATTTGAAAGCGGCTTGCAAAAAGGGCCGTGATGCCGTTTATGAAAATCGAACGCAATTTTCCATCTCTGAAAAATACAAAATGAATTTATGCGGTTAAAAGCGTAGATTATTCATGAAACCCATCCCGTTTAAATAAGCAAAGTGCGGTGAAAAATCTCAGTATTTTTCGCCGTATTTTTATCTCAACACATGCCATACCGTCTCCCTTTTGATACCGAGAAAGAACGTCATAAGCCACGTATTTTTCTCTACAATTTCCTCAAAAATACCGCTAAAATTACGCACGTTATCTTCTATTGCCGTTGGTTAAACCAAGACTCAAAATCCATTGGATTTTTGACCGCACTTTTTGTTATTTTAAGGATGTTTATGTCACCGCCACGTTTTGTTCATTTGCAGGTTCACAGTGATTTTTTTCCATGATTGACGGTATCGCCAAAGTGAAACCGTTGGTGAAAAGCCTGTGGAAAATAACATGGTGGCAATGGGCGCTGACAGACTTTCACGAACTTTTCTGTGGCTTGGTGCGGTTTTTACGGCGAAGCGCATTATCTTCGGGCGTGAAGCCGATTATCGGGAGCCGATGTGCTGGTGCAAAAGCGAGCTGTGTGGCGAGGAGAGATTCCGTTTAACCCTTTATTGGCAAAAATAACGAAGGCTACAAAAATATCACGTTGTTGCTTTCCAAAGCCTATGAGCGCGGTTATGTCGATGTGCCGTATATCGATCAGCAGTGGCTGGTGGAACACCGTGCCGGGGTGATTGTTTTTATCCGGCGGCGTCAATGGCGATGTCGGTAAAAAATTACTGCGTAGTAACACTGATGAACTTAAAAGTGCGGTGGATTTTTACCACGAATTTTTTTCCCTGATCATTTTTATCTGACGCTTACCCGCACCGGTCGTCCTGATGAAGAACGTTACATCCAAGCCGCGTTAGCACTGGCTGAACGGGAACAGTTGCCGGTGGTGGCGACCAATGATGTGTGCTTTTTAGCAGGCTGACAGATTTTGAAGCCCATGAAATTCGTGTGGCGATTCATGACGGTTTCACGTTAGACGATCCGAAACGTCCCTAAAAATTATACTAGTCAACAATATTTCCTGTTCCGAACAAGAAATGTGTGATTTGTTTGCCGATGTGCCAAGTGCATTGGAGAATACGCTACTGATTGCACAACGCTGTAATGTCACCATTCGATTGGGCGAATATTTCTTACCTAAATTTCCAACCGGTGATTTAAGCACCGAAGATTACCTGTGAAACGCGCTAAAGAGGGCTTGGAAGAGCGCCTTAAGGTGTTATTCCCTGATGAAAAACGAGCGTGCAGCGCGCCGCCCGGAATATGATGAACGCTTGCAGGTGGAACTGGATGTCATCAACCAAATGGGCTTCCCGGGTTACTTTTTTGATCGTGATGGAATTTATCCAATGGTCAAAAGATAACGATATCCCTGTCGGCCCGGGGCGGGGTTCCGGCGCGGGGTCTTTGGTGGCTTATGCGTTAAAAATTACCGATTTGGATCCGTTGGAATTCGATTTGCTTTTTGAGCGTTTCCTCAATCCCGAACGGGTTTCCATGCCTGACTTTGACGTGGACTTCTGTGGACGGACGCGACCGTGTGATTGAACACGTCGCCGAAATGTATGGACGTGGTGCGGTGTCGCAAATTATTACGTTCGGTACTATGGCGGCAAAAAGCGGTGATTCGCGATGTGGGGCGCGTATTGGGACAACCTATGGCTTTTGTGGATCGCATTTCTAAATTAGTGCCACCGGATCCTGGCATGACATTGCCAAAGCCTTTGAAGCCGAGCGAAACTACAAGAAATTTACGATGCGGACGAAGAAGTCCGAGCCATTATTGATATGGCGCGCAAGCTGGAAGGTGTCACTCGCAAATGCCGGTAAGCATGCCGGTGGAGTGGTGATTTCGCCGACGCTAATTACAGATTTTTCACCGCTGTATTGCGATTCGGAAGGGAACATCCGGTCACCCACTTTCGATAAAAATGACGTGGAATATGCGGGTTTGGTGAAGTTTGACTTCTAGGTCTACGTACCTTAACCATCATCAAATGGGCGCTGGATATGATTAACGCGCGCATGGAAAAAGAAGGCAAACCGTTGGTGATATCAGCGCTATTCCATTGATGATCATCAATCTTTTGAAGTGTTGCTCAATGCCGAAACCACGGCGGTGTTCCAGTTGGAATCGCGTGGCATGAAGGATTTGATTAAGCGCCTCAAGCCGGACTGTTTTTGAAGATATTATCGCGTTGGTAGCGTTATTCCGTCCCGGCCCATTGCAATCGGGCATGGTGGATAACTTTTATCGACCGTAAAACACGGGCGCGAAGAAGTGTCTTATCCCTGATGCCAACTATCAACATGAATCCCTTAAGCCAATTTTTAGAACCGACCTACGGCATTATTTTGTATCAAGAGCAGGTCATGCAAATTGCTCAAAGTGTTGGCGGGTTATACGCTAGGCGGTGCGGACTTATTGCGTCGTGCGATGGGTAAGAAAAAGCCGGAAGAAATGGCGAAGCAGACGTTCCGTATTTAAAGAAGGCGCCATCAAAATGGCGTGGACGGCGATTCCTTTCCATGAAGATCTTCGATTTGGTGGGAAAAATTTGCGGGCTATGGCTTTAACAAATCGCACTCTGCCGCTTATGCTTTAGTGTCCTATCAAACCCTGTGGCTGAAGGCGCACTACCCGCCCGGAATTTATGGCGGCAGTCATGACTTCGGAAATGGATAACACCGACAAAATCGTTGGCTTATACGACGAATGTATGCGCATGGGCTAAAGAGTCGTTCCACCGGATATTAACACCGGAAAACATCATTTTAGCGTCAATGAAAACGGGTGAAATTGTGTACGGTATCGGTGCGATTAAAGGCGTGGGTGAAGGGCCGATTGCAGCGTTGGTGGAAGCCCGTGAGAAAGACGGTATTTTCAAAAACTCTGTTTTGATTTATGTGCCCGCGTAGATTTAAAGAAAATTAATCGGCGCACCTTTGAAAGCCTGATTAAATCCGGCGCTTTCGATAAGCTTGGACCACATCGCGCGGCGCTACAACAAAATCTGGAAGATGCCTTGCGAGCCTCCGATCAACACGCTAAAGACGAAGCTTTGAGGGCAGACGGATATGTTCGGCGTGTTGACGGAAACCAATGAGGAAGTGGAGCATTCTTATGCCAACATTGCGCCCTTGGCCGGAAAAAGGTCATCTTAGACGGTGAACGGGAAACCTCGGATTGTATCTCAGTAGCCATCCGGTGAGTCGTTATTTGAAAAGAATTGTCCCATTACAGCCCAATGCGTCTGAAAAAGAATTGACGCCGAAATTATCGCGGACAAATGAGCACCGCCAGTGGTTTGGTGGTGAATACGCGTTGCTGTGACCAAAAAGGCAACCACATCGGCATTGCTACCATTGATGATCGCTCCGGTCGTTTAGATTTAACGTTGTTTGGCGAAGCGTTGGATAAATTCGGTGAGAAACTGCAAAAGACACGGTGATCGTGGTGTCGGGACAAGTCAGTTTTGACGATTTCTCGCAAGGTTTGCGAATGTCCGTGCGGGATTTGATGACGATTGATGAAGCGCGTGCGCGTTATGCGAAAAAGCCCTGGCGATTTGCCTGTCTCAAGAACAAATCACACCGCAATTTATTAAGCAATTCTAAACGGATTTTACAGCCTAGAGTGGCAATTTCTGCCGGTGCATATTTATTACCAAAGCCCACAAGGCAGAGCCTTAGTCAAAATGGGTGTGCAATGGTCGGTCAACCCAACTGATGAATTGCTGACTCGAACTTGTGACATTGTTTCTCGGCGAAAGTGCGGTGGAATTGGAGTTTGAATAAGAGGAGCGGGTAAAGCCAAAACGCATGATGCTTGCCCTGCCATGACTTTCACCACGCCAAATAGAAGTCTTTCGTTAATGCGATGAAATCGGCATGGTACTGATTCTGCGCATCATAAATCGTCAGTTGTTGATATGTTGTTTGTTGTGCTTGTGCAGAAAAAGTCAATAACACACGCTGGGGCGTTTTTCCGGCTTTCGTCACCACATCGCGACGGGTAATGCAAAAAGTGCGGTGGATTTTAGTAACGTTTCTGGCGGGTATCAAAAGGTAAGACAAAGCTGATTTTTGCCCTGTGGCGTGAGCAAGAGAATGCCGCCTCCAACCACACAACATGAGATTGAATCACAGCAGCGTGCGGTGTTGCGCTGGCTATCTCGACAGGCAATGCCGCTTTCAAAATAAGGCGGATTCGCCACAATTAAATCAAACTTTACTGGAGTTTGCTGACAAAACGTAAAACATCTTGTTGATACATGAACCTTTTCCGCCCAAGGTGAGTGGCGACATTTTCTCTGTGCCTGTACGGTGCACGAATCAATTCAACGGCATGAATTTGACTTTCTGCGGGCACTGCGTTGCGCCAACATTAACGCAATCAATCCAGCCGCCGGTGCCTAAATCCAAAAATCTGTTGGGCGGAATTTACGTCCGCCCAAGCACCTAATAAAAACACCGTCAGTGCACTTTCATGGCGCAACGATCGCGATTGACATGAAATTGCTTAAAACGAAATCCTGCACTGCGCATGGTAGAAATTCGTGCTTATTCCGCCGGAAAAATAAACGGATTTAAGCCACTTTTCATAAAGCCTTTTTCTTCCATTTTCCATGTCTAAGAAAAGAGAAGCCAAAATCATCGGCAATCACTTCCACTTTCGGTTCTTTTTCTTGGAACATAATTTTTAAATAACTTTTACAACTGCTCGCATGACTTTTCGCTTCGAATGATCGCCATATAATCATCAATTGACCAATAATCTAATTCTTTGTTTTGTCCACATATTAGAACATTGGCTACGCACCATATTCCATTCTAGCTTTCACAAAGTGCACTAGTGCAAATAACGCAAACCTTGTTGCGCGCCGAAAATGCACTAAACTTGCCGTTGGCGCGAGTGTTACACACTGGACAACAATGAAGGTTTTCCGTGCTTTCTTGTTTTTGCATTATGAGGAATTTGTTGCACTAATTGAAGCCAATACAAGGATAATGCGCCTACACACAAAGACGGCTTTGTCACTGGAAATGGTGGCAAATTCTTGTGCCAAGACGCTATCGGCAAAGCTCCTCTAATTCACTGTCCGCTGCTTTTCTAACCATTCGATGGTGGTGAGAATCTGGTCGTTGGCAGAAGGTTTTAATTTCTCTAAAAGTGCGGTCAATAATTTGCGCCAAATTGGATCACGCTGCCAATGTTGTGCGTTTAACGGTTGATGCGCTAATTGTTCGCCGGACAGTTTTTCCAGTCTCGGATCTTGCGGAATCGGCATATTTTTCAAGCAGTTCTAATTGCGCGTCAGCAATCGCCGCGACGAATAATAAATAGTCGGCAAGCGGGTGATCTTGGGCTAACTCTCTTAAAACGCGCAGCTGCGACGTTGATATAAATTTTTCGGGCTGGAAAAAACAACAACGGTGGCGCAGTATAAGAGTACCGTAGCTTGTTTAATTTCATTTTCAGGTAGAATTCGAATACTCATAATTTTAGGGCTTATTGTTAATAGAAAGTAAAAATTCGTGCCTATTATAGGCGCATAAATTTGCCGTTCAATGACCGAAACGGGTAATTTTTATTTATTTGCCAGCCATTGTTTAATGCGATTTACACTTCTTGCAAATGATCGATGTTGCGTGTAAGCAAAACGCAAATAATGCTTCGTGCCATTTTGCCCGAAATCAATGCCCGGTGTCGTGGCGACTCTGAATTTCATGGAGCATTTGTTTTGGCAAATTCATAGCTGTCATTAGTGTATTTGGACACATCCGCCCACAAATAAAAAGCGCCTTGCGGTTCAAATTCAATGGTGAAAATGTCTTTTAAGGCGTTATATAAAAATCGCGACGGGCTTGGAATTGTTGTTTTACCAGCGCTAAATGCACGTCATCGAAGGCTTCTAATGCCGCATATTGGCTTAATGTCGGGGCGGAAATAAAGATATTTTGCGCAATGATTTCCGCTTCACGCACTTTATCTTCCGGTACGATAATCCAGCCTAAACGTAAGTCCCGGCATGCAGAAATATTTAGAAAAAACCGTTGATAACATATGCTTTGTCGTTAAATTGCAATGCGGTTGCGGCGACTTCGTCATACACCAAACCGTGATACAACTCATCGGAAATAAAACGCAATGTCGTGTTCACGACAATAGTCGTTAAGCGCTTTCAAGCGTTCGGTGGTGTAAATATTGCCTGTTGGGTTTGCCGGTAGGAAATTTTGTAACGCTTTAATTTGATGGCGTTTTTAATTGCTCCACGCTTAATTGATAACAATCTTGTTTATCCACCGGCATAAATTCCGGCTGAATATCCATCATGTAAGCAAAAATTTTTATAGCAAGGGATAAGAAGGATCCGTTAAACCCAATTTGTCGCCGTTGTTTAAGGTGATGGTCGTAAGCCACTAGGAATGCACCCGCTGGTACCCGGAGTAAAATCCGATTCGGATTGATTTTCACCTGATAAGTGCGGTCATAATACGCTGGCGATTTTTCTCGCAACGCCAGAAGTCCAAGGCTTTCTGTGTAACTAAATTGATTGTGCTGAACGGCATTTTGCAGTCGCGACTTTGACCTTATCGGAAGGGCGGTAAACCAGCTGACCGATTTCAAAATGAATGGCGTTAGGGTATTTCAGTCGCTTCTCGTACAATATCCATCACAATAAAAGCGGACATGTTGTCGTAACGCATAATATTTCCTCTTTTTAGAAAAATTTTAAGCTTCTTAATCTTTTTCTTAATTTTTACTTGATTTAATAGCTCTCAACAAAGCAAGGGGCTTTGTGATAATGAACTTTATGAAGGAGATTTCAAATGAAGAAACGTAGTTTAGCAACAATTTTTCGTATTAGCAACCGTTGCCATAGCGGCGCTTTTGCACAAAGGTGGTTTCAAGATCCTAATGCGTCACAAATACAACACCATCAAAAAGGAGATTTTTAAACGTGGTGGGTTTGTTAATGGCGAACAAACACTAAGCAAAGCAGCAGACGCTCACTTCGTGGGTTGACGATCAATATGTGATTTTACAAGGCAATATCGTTAAACAAGTGGGTAAAGATGACTATATTTTTCAAAGATGCCAGCGGTGAACTCCAGTAGAAATCGACCGCAAAGCATGGCGTGGTCAGGATATTTCCCAAACGATGAAGTGAAACTTTACGGCGAAGTGGATAAATCTTGGAATAAAAACGGAAGTCGATATTGATCGTGTCGATTGTGAAAATAATCTGCACAGAAAGTGGTGATGAGCCACTTTTTGTTTGTTTTGATGATAGCAATTTCAAGTGAAAAGTGCGGTGATATGCGAATTTTATTAATCGAAGACGATGCGCTTATCGGCAACGGCATTCAAATCGGTTTGACCAAATCGGGTTTTGCAGTGGATTGGTTTACTGACGGCAAAAGCGGATTGGCGAGCACAGGCGCGCCTTTATGATGCGGTGGTGTTAGATTTAACGTTGCCGAAAATGGATGGCTTAGATGTACTGCAGGCATGGCGTAAAAACGGACAGGATGTGCCGGTGTTGATTTTAACGGCGCGAGATACCTTAGATGAACGCATTACAGGCTTACAACGCGGTGCAGACGATTATTTATGCAAGCCGTTTGCGCTGGCGGAAGTGGTGGCGCGATTGCAAGCCTTGATTCGTCGTCGTTATGGGCATGCCAGCCCGATTATTCAGCATAGCGACGTCAAATTCGATCCGAATCAACGGAAAGTATTATTGAACGACCAAGAAATTGCATTAACCACGCGTGAATACAAACTGCTTGAGCTGTTTATGCTGAATAAAGAACGTGTCCTCACCCGTGATTTTATTGAAGAAAAACTTTTACAACTGGGATGACGAAGTCAACAGCAATGCCTTGAAGTACATATTTATAATTTGCGCCAAAAACTCGGCAAACAGTTTATTCGCACCGTGCATGGCGTGGGCTATGCCTTAGGAAAAATGATGAAGAAACTGAATTGGCACAAAGCGTAGCCTCCGTTTTCGATTAATTGCCACCTTGTCCTTGGTGTCTGTTTTTGGTGTGGTTGATCTCCACGGCGGTAGCGTGGTTTCAAAGTCCGTAAAGAAGTGAATCAAGTTTTTGATGCACAACAAATTCTCTTTGCCGAACAGCTAGCTTCTCTCGATTTACGCCATCTTTTAATCGATCGCTACAATACGCAACCGCGCCGTCCTTTTAAAAAGCATCGTTTTGATGATGATGCGTTGGCCTTTGCAATTTTACTACAGACGGCAACATCGTGCTCAGTGATGGCGAAAATGGCGACAACTTTATTTATGCGCTCTACAAAAAGGCTTTTTCACTCAGTAAAATTCGTGAGGACGATGATGACTGGCGTATTTTTCTGGTTGCCTGTTGCCGGCGGTCGTTTAATGGTCGCCGTGGGGCAGGAACAGGAATATCGAGATGAACTGATCAATAAAAATGGTATTCGGGCAAATGTGGATTTGGTTTGCCGGTTTGCCGTTTTTATTGGCGGCACTGCAGGATTGATTATTCGCCGAGAATTACGCGACCCTAAAACAAGTGGGCGAACAAGTGGCGAAACGCCCGCCGGATGACACGTCGTTGTTACCAACCGACAATTTGCCGACCGAAATTTTTGCCGTTAATTCAAAATTAAATCAATTTTTCGACCGCACTTCTGCCACCTTATTGCGTGAACGTCGTTTTACTTCCGATGCGGCTCATGATTGCGTGAGCCCGCTTGTACTTTGCGTATTCAAACGGAAGTGGCGCAACTTGCCGGTGATGACGCTCACTTGCGTGAACAGGCATTGGAAAATCTGACCAAAGGCATCGATCGCGCAACCCAGCTCGATCGAGCAATTATCACCCTTTCTCGCTTGGATAATTTGAAAGAACTGGAGAATTTACAGGAAATTCGGTGGGAACAGTTGATTCCGTCGCTGATGGGAGAATTGTATTTTCATGCGGAAAAACACCAAATCACATTGGCATTTGGAGCCAATCGCCGAGCCACCGGTAAAAAGGGGACAGCCGTTGTTGTTGGCGCTGTCCGCGTAATCTGATAGACAATGCCATTCGTTATTGCCCGGCGGGCAGTCAGGTCAAAGTGCGGTTGGATAAGATTTTTGGTGAGAAGACAACGGTGGCGGTGTGGATGAGGCGGATCTGGCTAAACTCGGTCAACGGTTCTATCGCCCCGCCGGTCAAAACGAAAAAGGCGACGGTTTGGGATTATCCATTGTTCATGCCGTGTTGCCGAATTGCATCATTACCAACTCAACCTTTCTAACTGTAAAAATGCTACCGGTGAACGCATCGGTTTGTGTGAGAGATTTTGTTGTAAAGTCGATAAAAAGGCGGGCACAAAGTGCGGTGAATTTTCACCGCACTTTGTGCTAGTGCGCCTCCGTGCTACCTCTACGATAAATTACGATAACGTTTGCATCTGAATTTCATCAGGCAAATCCATTCATTCTGTGGCATAATTGACAAGATTTATTCACAGTGAGGAAAACCAAATGCAATTTTACACACAATGTTACGTGTCGGCGATTTACAACGTTCCATTCAATTTTATCAAGACGTGTTGGGGATGCGTTTATTGCGTACCAGCGAAAATCCTGAATATAAATATTCTTTTAGCATTTTTAGGCTACGATGATGAAGATAAAGCGTCCGTCTTGGGAATTAACGTATAACTGGGGTGTCGAGAAATACGACTTGGGGCAATGCCTACGGTCACATCGCCATTGGTGTCGATGATATTTACTCTACCTGTGAAGCCGTGCGTCAAGCGGGCGGCAATATTACTCGCGAACCGGGCCCGGTGAAAAGGCGGAACCACCGTGATTGCTTTCGTCGAAGATCCGGACGGTTACAAAATTGAATTCATTGAAAATAAAAAGCGCACAAGCCGGTTTGAGCAACTAAGCGAAAAGCGCGGTGAAAAATTTCAACTGTTTAACGTGGATTATGAACGATAATCCACGTTTTATTTTTAGGAATAGGTATGTCTGACACGCAAGAAACCATCAACTATCATTTATTAAAACACCGCTTCCGGGGATTTTACCGGTCATTATTGATGTGGAAACCGCCGGTTTGAATGCGAAAACCGACGCGCTATTAGAATTGGCGGCGATTACGGTCAAAATGGATGAACAGGGCAATCTCTTACCTGATCAAAAATGCCATTTTTCATATTCAACCTTTTGAAGGCGCCAATATTAACCCGGAAGCGATTAAGTTTAACGGCATTGATGTTGATAACCCATTGCGTGGCGCCGTGAGTGAAAATATTGCCATCAGCGAGATGTTTAAAATGGTGCGACGTGCGCAAAAAGAGGCGGACTGCCAACGTTCTATTATTGTGGCGCATAATGCCGCCTTTTGATCAGGGATTTATTATGGCGACCGCACAACGCACCAATGCTAAAACGCAACCCATTTCATCCGTTTTTCCACCTTCGACACCGCCACGTTAAGCGGTTTTATGTTCGGTCAAACGGTGCTGATCAAAGCTGCCAAGCGGCAAACATTCCTTTTCGACAGCCGACAAGCACATTCCGCCCTTTACGACACAGAACGCACTGCCGAGCTGTTTTGTTATATGGTAAATCACCTAAAGCCCTCGGTGGATTTCCACATCTTGTGGCAAAAGAATAACGCGAAAAAGGCATAGTCCACTTTGGTCGCGTGCATTTTTAATGCACGATAGATTTTCCTCATGCGCGTATTTTTCATTTCGTGCAACGGAGTTGCACGCTACAAGGCGACCTACCCACCTCATGCGCGTATTTCTGTTTCGTGCAACAAGTTGCACGCTACGAGCATGACCTATCCATCCCATGAGCGTGTTTCATTCGTGCAACAAGTTTGCACGCTACAAGGAGACCTATCCCTCTCATGAGCGTGTTTTCATTCGTGCAACAAGTTGCACGCTACGAGGCGACCTATCCCTCTCATGAGCGTGTTTTCATTCGTGCAACAAGTTGCACGCTACGAGGCGACATATCCATCTCATGCTCGTGTTTTCTTGATGCGACCTATCCCTCTCATGAGCGTACTTCCATTTTCGTACAACACGTTACATGAAATGTGGGGAATGGAGTTTTTGATATCGTCTATTTCCGGTGAAAAATTTCCTGCGCCATCGCTTTTTTTGAGGTAAAGCAATGTCCATAGCAAAGCTATGCCGAAGAGGGCGGAAGTGAGGAACGTGTAGCTGAAAGCCTGTTGTAGTTGCTCGCCTTGTTCGCCGATAACATGGCGGTAACAATCTAAAATGACGGCAGAGACGGCGATACCGATGCTGATGCCGACTTGTTGGATGACGCTGGTACGTGGCACCTGTGCTGGCATTGTGGTCGCTGAGTTCTACAAACGGTGAGGGTGTTGATGGCAGTGAAGATAATGGACGACAACAACCATACCATGCCAAGATGCAAACAAGCGACCATAATCCGGGTGTGTTGATAAAGTAGGCTCATAGCAACAACTGCCAGCGTCATAGAAAGTGCGGTGGAAATGAGCGTTGTTTTGTAGCCGAAACGCGCTAAAACTTTTGCCGGCAAAGATTTTCGTGATAATGGAACTGAGTGCAATAGGCGCAAGTAACCAGCCGGCAATATCGGCACCGTAATGGAAAAACGAGCTGTAACATCAGAGGCATGAGGAAAGGAATGCCCGAGAGCGGTTAAACGGATAAAGATGTTGGCAATCATGCCGATGCGGAAACGTACGAACCTGAAAGACATTCAGCGGTAATACGGGATTTTGGGCACGTTTTGCGTAGTAATAATAAAGTAGAAAACTGATGAAACCGCGCTTAAACATGGCGGTGAGTTAGTCTGAATTGACACGCTCTTCCGACAGCAAAGTCTCAAACCGAGGGTAACGCCTGCCAGCCACCCGCGAATAGGATGAAAGCCAATCCAATCTAACTTTTTATTTTTCCTGTGCTATTTGGCATATAACGGCCCGGCAAACAATATGCCGAGTACGCCAATGGGGAATGTTAATTAAGAAAATCCAATGCCATGTGGCGTGCGTTGACCAACCAACCGCCCACGATAGGCCCTAATACAGGGGCCAATAAGTCCTGCCATCGCCATGGCGTTCCACGCAGCAACCAACTGGGTTTTAGGGACATTCCGGATGATCGTTAAACGTGCGACGGGCATCATCAACGCACTCCCAACGCCTTGCAAAAATCCGCGACCACAATCAAGGCGTTTAGCGAATTTGCCATGGCACAAACCACCGATCCCAACACAAAAATACCCACGGCGACACGGAAAAACATTTAACGTGCCGTATTTATCTGCTATCCAACCGGTGAGCCCGGAATGAACAGAGGCAACCGTGAGTGAATAGCTGATGATCGTCATTTGCATTTCTAACGGCGATTCATTCAGGCTGGCGGAAAATCGCCGGCAACGCGGTATTGAGAATCGTTGCGTCAAGGGATTGCATAAACAATGCCATGGCGGCGATAAGGGACAAGGTGTCGGTAATGTTGATGCTGACTCATAAAAAAATACGCTTAAATTTCACCGCACTTGTGTCGGTACCACGCCACAATAAAGTCGGCGATTTGCTCAATGTGATTGATGTCTAAAACCGGTTTTTTGGGCAATCTAAGCGCATAATCGGTCGCCACTGCGAGGACATAATCGTCAAGTGCCGGTAATGGTTTTGTCATCCCTTGGCGGTGAAGCAGAATTTTTTCAATCGGTTCCTGCTTAAAGCCTTCCACCAACACAAAATCGGTTAATGCACGATCAAATTGTTGTGCTAAATAAAGGCAGAAAGAACGCTTTGTTGCGTTTCCGTCATCAACGCTCAACGTTGATCACGAGGCCATAATCACTTGCGCGCGCCCGCTCTTTTCATGCGCCAACTGTCTTTTGCCTTCTTTGTCAATTTGCGCATTGTGGTGACTATGTTTAATCACGGCAGGGCGTAAATTGCGTTGTTGCAATGCCGGTAACAGTTTTTCTAATAATGTGGTTTTGCCGCTACCGCTGTAACCGGTAATGCCAAGCATGGGAAGCATAGGTGATCCTTAGAGAGGGTTGAATGCGATCGATTATATAACAACCTGAGAGCAGAAAAGGAATTCGCGACATAGAGGCATTTTTGGGTTTTCTCTTGCGTTTTAGCGTACTTTCCGCGTAGTTTGTTGTAACATATCTTCTTTCTTAAGGCATTGTCGAATAGGATGCCTTAATCCGTCCCGAATAATCGCGAGTAATATTACGCCATGAAAAACCGCACGTGTTTTCCACATACCTCTTGGGCTGCCAAATCGCTCTGGTCGATTGAATTGAAATCCCTCAGCGTTTTGCTATGCGCCTTGACGGTCATTGGATTCGGCGAGGGGTTGCTATTGCTGTCAGATTTAGGCTCAGCGCCTTGGACGGTATTGTCCCAAGCGTGGCAACCCAAGGACAATTCAGCGTGGGCTGGGGCCTCTTGGATGATCAGCCTGATTGTCATGTTGGCGTGGTTTCCGTTAAAACTCAAACCTGGGCTTGCCACCGTCATAAACATTTTTGTGATTGCGTTTGTTTTGGGCGTAACGACCTATTTACTGCCAAAACCCACCGCACTTTATGCCCGTTTTGCCTATGCCATTGTTGGCATTTTATTGTTCGGCATCGGCACTGCCTTTTTATTTAACCTGCCACCAAGGCTCCGGCCCGCGAGACGGCTTAATGGTCGGCTTTATGCCAACATTTTCATTGGAAAATCGGCATCGTGCGCACGTCTATTGAAGTGTTAGTCTGTGTCTTCGGTTTCCTACTTGCTGGCGTATTAGGCATTGGCACGCTCATGTTTGCCTTCGGCATTGGCTGGGTAGTGCAATACACCTTATTCTTTTATCAGTCGCGTGCCATACTTTTCGTCATAAAACCGATAATCTCCTCTAACTTTTCCTCAATCTTAATTTTGCGTTAAATCCGTTTGACTGGCTTTATCATTCGGCGGACAGAACGCTAAATGCTTATGGGCATCATTAATCGGCTGCCAACGCAAAGGGCGTGGCAGAACGACGACTTGGGTAAAAGCCGATGGTCGGCACGTTTAACGCACCGCTTAAGTGCAACGGTCCGGTGGAACCGGCGATAAATAAACATCAGCACAGGCTAAAGAATGCGCAAAATCCACCAACCCTTTATTTTTATCATAAAGTCACAACGCGCAGAATCCTGCCAATCCCTGCCAATTCATGGGCTTTTTCACTTTCAGTTGGGCCCGGCGGTTAAAAATCACATAGACATCAAAATGGTGCAACAGACCTTGGATTAATTGCGCATATTGCGTAAGCGACAAATTATTGGCAGAGCCGCCGGAACCGCTGTGTAGAAAAATCCATTTTTTTCGAGGTATCGATCTGAGCTGGTCGCACAAAAATTTACGCTGAAATATCCACCGCACTTTTGCTCAAAGGAAAGATACGGTGTGCGTGGTTCAACCACAGGGATCTTGTGATCGCATAAAAACGCGCAGGGCCAAATCCAAGTTATATTCAAATTCCGGCGAGCAGATTGCGAACGGCGTTGCGTCAAACGATGATTATAGAAAAACTGCACCCATTTGGTCGCCGGTGCCAAGCGATAAGGAATGCGGCATTTCCACGCTAATTTGGCGTTATGTGTATTGGAAAAAGAAGCTGATCATCGCATCAAATTGTCGTGCTTTTAATCTCACTAACAACACGCTGAAATGCGATTTTGTCGTTTTTGGGCGCATCAATGATGACATCATCTAAATAAGGGCGAAGCACGCGCCAGCTCAGCCGTGTAAGACGGCTAAGTGCGGTCAGTTTTAGTGATGGATCCGATGCTTTAACATCGCAAACGCCGGCCACGCCAACATAAAATCGCCCAATTTATCGTTTCTGATCACTAATACGTTCGCATGATGAAGTTTCCATTCTTTAGCCCAAATTGGGCGTATTCTAGCCGACTGCAGACAGATTAAAAAGATTTATGCCAATGAAAATCGCCTAATTAACTAATTGTAAAAATAAATGCAACATTCGTCACATTTTTGTTAAATTCTTAAATTTCCCCTGAAAAAAACAACGGATTGCCTATGAAGTGATGAATTTTTCTGTTACATTGAAATCCTTCCTGATAGATAAGAAAAATTTTATTTATCACATAAAGTTTTTCCTATTCTGAAGCTTTCAATATGGATTGAGGTCAAATAACCATCAAAAAGAGGACAGTCTATGAATTTTTAATACCCTATGAAACCCTCGCATTAGCCGGCTTTGTGCTGTTGCTTGGGTATTTCCTTGTAAAACAGTATTTCCATTTTAAAACTATAATATTCCTGAACCCGTTGTCGGTGGTTTTTTTAGTCGCAATCGCATTGACCGTGTTATACCAAGGTTGGGGCATTTCTTTTTACGTTTGACACCAACACAAACCGCCATGATGCTTGTCTTTTCTCTTCTATCGGGTTAAGTGCAAACTTTGCTCGCTTAGTAAAAGCGGCAAGCCGTTAATTATTTTTGTTATTGCAGTACGCAATTTTTAATCCTTTACAAAACATCTTAGGCATCGCAGGTTCTTTGTGCTGAATATTGATCGGCCTATGGTTTTAATCGCCGGTTCCGTTACCCTCACCGGGGGCATGGTACCGGTGCCGCTTGGGCGAAAAACCTTTACGAAACCTTCGGATTACAAGGCGCCACTGAGATTAGCCATGGCTTGTGCCACCTTTGGCTTTTGGTGTGCGGCGGCGTGATTGATGGCCCGGTCGCGCGCCATTTATTAAAGAAAATGGTCGTGATGAAAGTCCCTGAAAATGATGAACATAAAGCGATATTCAAAAGCCTTTCAGACATCCAACGTTCCAACGTAAAATTACCACCCGCTCATTAGTGAAACCATCACCATGCTTGTTTGTTGCTTATTGGTCGGTCAATTTTTAGATGCGCAAACCAAAGGCACGGCATTAGCCTTGCCAACCTTCGTATGGTGTTTATTTACCGGTGTAATCATTCGCAACACCCTTACCCATGTGTTTAAATTTAACGTGGCGGATTCCGCCGTGGATGTCTTGGGTAACGTCGGCTTATCTCTATTCCTCGCCATTGCGTTAATGTCTCTAAAATTATGGCATTAGCCGGATTGGCATTACCGGTGATGATTATTTTTGGCGGTGCAAGTGGTACTCATGGCGGCCTTTGCCATTTATGTAACCTACCGCATGATGGGTAAAGACTACGATGCGGTGGTGTTAAGTGCCGGTCACTGCGGGTTTGGCTTAGGGGCGACACCAACCGCCGTTGCCAACATGCAAGCCATCACCAGTCGTTTTGGACCGTCTCACAAAGCCTTCTTAATCGTTCCGATGGTCGGTGCGTTTTCTTTATTGACTTAGTGAATGCCGCCTTGTTGAGAAAGTCTTTTATGGTGGTTGTCACTGCCCGTAATATTGTAAAACAATAAAAAACCCTATTGAGGTGATGATCTGCACCCCAAAGTTAGACTAATCTTCTAACTGATTGAGTGCAAATTTTTTATATTCATACAATCAACACCAAACAACAAGTCAAGCTAATTTCCATTTCGAACATCAGGAAATCACCTTTCACATTGAAACATTTCAACTTAGTGGCAAAAACCGTTAGATGTTGGATTGCACAATACAAATATTCAGGCACTCATAGATTAGCCCATTACCGTAAAGACTTTACTCTCTGAATTTAAACATGGTATTTAATTCAATCCATTCTCTCCAACGAATTTACGATGGAAAATGCTGCGCTGCTGGTATTGCGGTAATTGAACTATTAGTCAATGGTTGACCTTTCAGAAAAACGGTATAATGGGCTCACCCCAAACCCAAAAGAGGCGTAGTATGAAACCCAAATACGCTAAAATGCCGCCACCATCAAAAACAGAAGAAGAAGAGCGTTTACCCTACGCATCCCTGGGTTAAACAGAGGTGGCTTTTTGAGATTGGACAGAAATAATCAAGAGGGACAAAGCCAAACGGCAGAAACGATTAAGTTGAGCGCATTATCCGTTAGAAATACTTTGCCTATAGCGAAATTAACGCGAAGTACCTTCTTCTATCATCCTTACCCCAAACCTGATAGAGATAGCACACTAAGCCCAATTCGTGATATTAAGCAGGCAGAGCCCAATTATGGCTATCCCGGCGGTGAGTGCAAGCTGGTGGGAGTGAACCATAGCGCGTACAACCTTGATTCAAGAAATGGGTTTACAGGTTGCACGAAGAAACAGCGTAAATATAGTTCATATAAAAGGTGAACAAGGCAAATTGCGCCGAACTTGTTACAACAGGATTTTAGCGCGAGTAAACCCGAATAGTGGCTGACCGATATTGCCGAATTTAGGTGAAAGACGAAAGCTCTATTTTCCCGATTTTAGATTGCTTTAATAATGAGCTGATTGCTTGCAGGTTAAGTCGTCACCCAAATGGCATGTTAGTGCAGAAATGCTGTTACAAGCAGTGGAAAAATTGCCGAGAAATACGGGTGATATTACATTCAGACCGGAATCCATTATCAAATGCCAGGCTATCAACATAGCGAAAATAGTTCTCAAGTATGTCGCGAAAAGGAAATTGTTTGGATAATGCGGCGTGGAAAGCTTTTGGGCCGGAGAATGAAAACAGGTGTTTTCAAAATCGTTTACTGCGTTGATGAACTGGAAAGGTTATCAATGATTATGTGCGGTACTATAATGAAGAACAGATCAATTAAAGTAAAGGACTGAGTCGATACAATATCGGAAGCAGTCCTTTGAAATAATGATCTAACTTTTGGGAATCGAATCATATCAATAGGGTTTTATTATAGTCATCCAAAGTCTGGCTATAAAACCATACGCTATGCGTATGGAGTCCTTCCTCGTAGCGTGCAACTTGTTGCACGAATAATTAACCTCGATACGTAATTCACGATTTCATGCGTAGCGTGCATCTTGATGCACGACCAAATTACGCACGGAACGTTATTTAACGCTTTCGGGCATTCATAATTTCGTGCAACAAGTTGCACGCTACGATTCACTAAAATAGTGATATGAAAATAAACACGGTTTGACCAGTTTTGGGGGAGCCTAAAAACCGCACGTTTAGGTGCGGATTGTTGTGTTTATTTTTATGCGTTTTTTACCGGAATTTCTTCCAATAATTTCGTGATTAACGACCAATAAATTTGCACGGCAGGGATATGGACTTTTTCATCCGGCGAATGGGCGTTTTTAATGGTTGGACCGATGGATACCATATCCATGTTCGGATAGATTTTCTTCAACAAACCACATTCCAGACCGGCATGAATAACTAATTGCCGGCTCATAGCCCAAAACCTCAGCATAGATTTTGTGGGTTAAATCCACAATTTCAGAATGTGCTTGTGGTTTCCCAGCCCGGATAATTGCCGGCAAATTCTACGTTTGCGCCACTTAATCGCTAATGATTTCAACATTGCCGCCACATAATCTTTACCACTTTCGATTAAAGAACGCACTAAAATCGTGGCTTTCACTTGTGTTTCTTCCGTTTTTAGCACACCGACACTTAATGAGGTTTCCACCACATTGTCCAACACATCACTATTGCGAATCACGCCGTTTCGGTAACACATTCAACAAATGAATAAGACGTTGGCTGTCGGCAACAGAGAAAGTTTGCGCTGCTTTTTCGGTAGCTTGTAATGTCAAGGTGAAGTTCGGTTCAATTAATGCCAATTCGGTTTTTAATAAATCGTTGAAATTTTCAACCGCACTTTTTAACGTGGTACATCGCCATCAAAAGGCCAAGGTTGCAAACGCTTCACGCGGAATCGCATTACGCTGCGGAACCGCCGCGAATATCGCTCAAGGCAAAAGACAAAAGTGCGGTTGATTTTTGTGAAAATTCCGCTAAAGAAACGTGCCATGACTTTAATGGCGTTGGCGCGCCCGGTGTGAATATCGCAACCGGAGTGGCCAGCCGCGCAAACCTTTTGCAACACCACTTGATAACTGTGTGTGAACGCGTTGTTTTCATATTGAATGGGAAACGGTACGTTTGCATTTTTCACCACCGGCACAGCCGACATAAATTTCGCCATTTTTCTTCCGTGTCGGTATTGATCATGATTTCACTTTGTAACCAATTGGCGCGCAAGCCAAGGGCACCTTCCATGCCGCGTTCTTCGGTCATGGTGAGTAACACTTCCAAATCCGGATGAGCGATATCGTCGCTGTCTAAAATGGCTAAAGTGGACGCCATGCCGATGCCGTTATCCGCACCTAAAGTTGTGTTGGTGGCGTGCACCCATTCACCATCAATGTAAGGCAGAATCGGGTCGGTGGCGAAGTTATGGTGGCTGCCTTCATTGGCTTGCGGCACCATATCTAAATGAGACTTATGGGGCAACTTTTTGCGGTTTTCCATACCTTTTTGTCGCCGGTTTGCGGATTAAAACGTTGCCCGTCTCGTCACGTTCTGCATAAAATCCTTTGCCTTTTGCCCAATTAACAATAAATTCCGCCAGTTCATTTTCTTGATAGGACGGGTGCGGAATGGCACAAATTTGATCGAACCATTTCCACAATGAAGTCGGACTGAGTTGTTGTATTTCTGACATATTTCCTCCTTAAAAATGAGTGAAAATAATAGCATAAAATGCCATTTCAGGTTATCCTAACGCCATTTTATTTCTTGGACTATGCGCCACAAAAATCCTGAAAAGGTGAATATTTATGAGTGAAAAATACGTTGTGACGTGGGATATGTTTCATATGCACGCACTGAGAAAATTATCGAACGTTTGCTTTCCTGCTTCTCAATGGAAAAGGCGTGATTGCCGTAAGTCGTGGCGGTTTATTCCCGGCTGCGGTGCTTGCGCGCAGATTAGGTATTCGTCATGTGAAACCGTGTGTATCGCCAGCTATAACCATGATAAGCAAGGTGAATTACAGGTATTACACGCGCACAAACAGACTAATGGCGGCGAAGGTTTTATCGTTATTGATGATTTTGAGTGGATACCGGCAACACCGCCCGCGCCATTCGCGAAATGTATCCGAATGCACGTTTCGTGACGGTTTTTGCGAAACCGGCCGGTGCAGAATTGGTGGATGATTATGTGGTGGATATTCCGCAAAATACATGGATCGAACAACCTTGGGATATGGGAATTTGCTTCGTTCCGCCATTGGCTCGAAAATAATGTAAAAAGCCACCGCACTTTTTATCAATCGCGCTTGATCGTTTGGTCTATTGAATGCGCTGTATAAAGCCCGCCGATTAGCCTTATGCTAAAAGTGGGTTTTATTTTTAATTACAAAGAAAGAATGTTAAAGGTTGCAATGATGATATGGAACTCATGCCGAAAAGATTAAAAACAGAAACGACGCTTTTTTTCTCTATCTTCCGTCTTCCATCAAAACGCTGTCGATGTTGACCGCACTTTTTCTGTGTTATGCCTTTTGGCTTTTGCTGCGCAAGGGGATAATTTGTCAAAAATTCATCAGCAAAATTAAACAGCAAGAACAAAAAAATTGCCGGACAGAAAGCCGAGCGAGCAAAAGTTGCAATCCACGCTAAAACATCAAGAGAATCAGATTAATATCGGTGATCGTGCAATTACGTCAAACGGAATCGGTTTAAAAGAAATTCGCAAAAATATCAGTGATACCGATGAGACAAATCAAACAGTTACAAAAACAAGAAAAAAAGAACAAAAAGCAAAATTGGCGAAGCAGTTGGATTCTGCCTATCGTTCCGGCACGAATCCCATCGGTGGCAGAGCGGATATTGTCCGATAAAGGGCAAAATGCGGAACGCATGAAAGCCTATTATGCCCATTTGAATCAAGTGCGAATGGGCATTAATTGAGGGATTTAAAGCAGACGCAGGAACAACTGGCGAAAACAAAAAGCCGCCATTGCAGAACAACATAAAAGCAACAAAGCACAGCTTGCCGATCAGAAAAAAAGCAACAACAAGAATTGCAAAAAGTGCAGAAGGAACGCCAAAGCACGCTGAACCAACTGAATCAAAACTTAACGCGTGATGAAAATAAATTAGAAGCGCTGAAAGCCAACGAAAATGCGTTGCGCCAAGAAATCCAGCGTGCGGAACAAGTGGCGCGTCAGCAAGAACAACGTGAGCGTGAGGCGTTAGCGCAGAAAAACAGGCGGAAGAAAACCAAAATCACAAAGCCTTATCAACCAACAGCGCAAGAGCGACAACTGTTGAACAGCACTGCCGGGTTAGGTACACCGAAAAAAACAATATGGTTTTCCGGTGGCGGGCAAAAGTCGTGAACAGTTTTTGGTTCAACTCAAATGGGCGAGTTGCGTTGGAAAAGGATCGTGATTGCGGCGGGCTGCCGGTACGCGGTGAAAAGCCATTGCCGATGGGCGGGTGATTCTCGCCAACTGGTTGCAAGGTTACGGCTTAATGGTGATCGTGAAACACGGTGAGAGCGATTTGAGTTTGTATGGCTACAACCAATCGGTTGCGGTGAAGAAGGGACAGCTCGTGAAAGCCGGACAGAAACTCGGTGAAGTGGGCAATAGCGGCGGCCAATCGAAAAAGCGGGTTGTATTTTGAGATTCGTCGCAAAGGTGTGGCAGTGAATCCGTTGGGTTGGTTGCGATGACCTTGGTGATCAGAAAAAAACGTTGTTGTTGGCGACCGCACTCTTTATCGGCGTCCTTTGCCTATTCCGCTAAACTTGCCATAGTGATTGACGATTTAGGCTATCACGCAAAAGAAGACGAACAAATTTTTGGCGATGCCGAAAAGCCGTGTCGGTGGCGATTATTCCGGCTGCACCTTACTGCCAAACAACGTAATCAACAGGCGTTCCAACAAGGGCGCGATATTCTCATTCATATGCCCATGGAAACAGCTGTCTAAAATGAAAATTGAAGACGGTGGGTTTGCATTTGGGGATGTCGCAAGGGAGGTGAGTCACCGCGTTCAAACGGCTCACAATATCGTTTCTAACGCCATTGGGATGAACAATCACATGGGCAGTGCCGCCTACGGCAGATGGGCCGTTAATGACCAAATGAATGACCGCACTTCGTGAGCGTCATTTGGCTTTCCTCGATAGCCGCACTATTGGTCGCAGTGTGGCGGGTAAAATGGCAAAAGAACAAGGTGTACGCACGTTGAATCGGCATATCTTTTTAGACGATAGCGATGCGTTTGCCGATGTGCAACGACAATTTCAAGCCGCCGTACAATATGCGCAGAAACACGGCATCGCTATTGCCATCGGGCATCCGCGAAAAAATACCATTGCCGTCTTGCAAGCGGGCATCGCCAATTTGCCGGCGGACGTGCAGCTTGTTTCTATGGGCAGTTTGTGGCGAAATGAAAAAGTCGCCCCGCCAAAAACCTTTTTATGCTTCTCTTTAGCGAAATGCCTGCCCCCACCTCCATTCCACCTTATACCGCTGTGCCATTGTTGCGTGGTGTGCCTTAGTCTTGTCGTTTGGTTACACAGATGCTTTAGAAAGCTTCTGTAACAGTCTATCCATCGCACGATAGCCCTAAGGCTTCTGCTAAGTGTCGCTGGTGAATTTGCTTTTCCCCTTCTAAATCCGCAATGGTGCGAGAAACCTTGAGTATGCGGTGGTATGCCCGCTGCAGACAGCCCGAGTTTAGTCAACGCATTTTCTAAAAATAACGCATCTTTTCTCCTCTAGTTTGCAATCCCGTTCAATTTCTTTGCTGGTTAAATGGGCGTTAATTTTGCCGGCACGTTGCAGCTGAATAGCACGGGCGTTTTAAGACTTTTCTCTCACTATGGCACTGGATTCGCCACGGTCACCACTATTTTGCAGACTACCTTGCGGCAGCAATGGCACTTCAATGGATAAATCGAAACGATCTAAAAACGGGCGGACAGACGATTTAAATAGCGCATGATTTGTTGTGGTGACGTGCGGTTATGACTGCCTTGATAATGCCCTGTCGGGACTTGGGTTCATGGCGGCAATCAGCTGAAATCTTGCCGGAAATTGAATCTTGGCATTGGCGCGAGAAATGATGATTTCACCGCTTTCTAACGGCTGGCGGAGCGCGTCTAACACCTTGCGTTCAAATTCTGGCAGTTCATCCAAAAACAACACGCCATTGTGTGCGAGGGAGATTTCCCCGGGTTTTGGAATCGAACCGCCACCCACCAATGCCGGTGTGGAGGCACTGTGATGAGGCGCACGGAAGGGGCGTTGTTTCCAGTTGTGAAAAATTCAGTTCATTTTTGCACCAAACTGGCCACAGAGGCGGTTTCAATGAGCTTCTGGTCGCTCATTTCCGGCAGTAATCCGGTTAAGCGACTGGCGAGCATGGTCTTTCCTGTGCCGGGTGGGCCTAAAAAATAACAAATTATGCTGTCCTGCTGCGGCAATCATTAAGGCACGCTTGGCATGTTGTTGCCGATGATGTCTGTCAGATCTTTAGGGATTTTCAGGAAAAAATCCACCGCACTGAGTTTTGATGTCGCCGGCAAGAGGCAGCTCCCCCTGCTGATTAAGAAATTGCACCACATCTAATAAAGAATTGGCGTAATGGGTTTCTTGCTCAGAAACCAGTGAGGCTTCGTTGGCATTGCCTTGTGCAATAATGCATTTTCAGCTTGGCTTGTTTCGCCGCCAGAATCGCAGGGATGACACCATGCACCGCACGCAGCTGTCCTGTCAGGAGCAAGTTCGCCGATAAATTCAAACTGTTTTAATTTTTCCGGATCGATATAACCGAAAGGCGGCAATCATACCAATCGCAATCAGGCAAATCAAAAACGTCCCGCCTTCTTTGGGTAAGTCTGCCGGGGCAAGGTTGACGGTAATGCGCTTGGCAGGATATTTGAATTCAGCATTGAGCAACGCACTGCGGACACGATCTTGGGCTTCTTTCACCGTTTTTCCGGTAAACCCAACCAGCGTAAAAACTTGGCTTACCGTTGCTCAAATGCACCTCAATGGTGACTCAGTGGCGCTTGAACGCCCATGGAGGCGCGAGCTGTAAACGATGGCTAAAGACATATTGGGCTCCATAATGCTGAAGAAAGAAGAAAAAGGCGGAGCGCCAAAAATAAAAAGTGCGAAATGAAAGATATTCACACCGCACTTTTTGCGATCAGAATCGCAGAAATGGCTTTTTAGGCAAAAACTGGGCGCAAACCAGGCGTCTAATTTGGCGGCTAAGCGATCAATCCCAGTACGTTTCAAGGCAGAAAAAGGCTTCCCACTTGAATGTCCCCTTGGAACGGTAAAATCGCTTCACGCACCATTTTGACTTGTTTGCTGCGTTCGCTTTGGCTCAGTTTATCCGCTTTCGTAAGCAGTAATAACTACCGGTATTTTCGGAGGCTACCGCCCATTCAATCATTTGCTGATCCAAATCTTTGAGCGGATGGCGAATATCCATCAAAATCACAATTCCGGCAAGGCATTCGCGTTTTTGCAAATATTCACCAAGGGCTTGTTGCCATTGCAATTTCATTTGTTCCGGCACGGCAGCATAGCCATAGCCAGCAAATCCACTAACTTGCATTGTGGCTCCACCTCAAACAAATTGATGAGCTGGGTACGCCCTCGGGGTTTTTGACGTACGAGCAAAGGTTTTCTGATTCGTTAAAGGCATTCAGTGCGGTTGATTTGCCTGCATTGGAGCGACCGGCAAAGGCGATTTCAACGCCGCTGTCTTCCGGCAGACTTTTGAGGTTCGGCGAACTGGTTAAAAAATGGGTTTTGTGATAATTCAGTTTAATCTCTGACATGATGTGCTTTGTGTCCAAGGTGATAAATTGCCGGCTAGGATACTTTATCAACCGCAAAAACGACAAAAATGCAAAAATGAGGGAGATTATGCGAAAATGCGCTCCAACTTTATTTCTATTTTGATTGTGGCATCCAATGACTCAACACGCTCTTTATCAATGGCCTCATCCTCTCGCTTTGTATCGGATCGAGGGTAAAAAATCGTATCGCATGAAACGTTTACGTTATCGCTTACGTTCCTTCTTCACTCGACACGCCATTAAAAAAATTTGAATAGTTTTGTCAATCAGAATGCGTCGCTCGTTGCCTCTGCTGAATCACCCGCCCAGATTTTTAGCTATCCGTTGGCGCATCGTTTTTGGATAAACGCTTTTAGTACGCAACAACGCTTTTGGACGCCATGTGCGACAACCTGACGTTTTTACCGGAAAAATTGACCGCACTTGGGTTTGCCGCCGTTGTGGCAACACGCCATTTCTTTTGGTGAAGTGATTCCTGACTTTTGAAATGCGGCTTAAATCATCAGCGAACATCAGCCGATGGAAGGCTTTTTGGACATTGGAACTGGTTCATTCACCAAGCCAAGAATTGGTGTATTTATTGACCTTTCGGCAAAAGTGCAACAGGCGCTTTTAGTGCGGTGATTCAAGGGGCCGAATTTTTGAAGGTTCAAAGACATGGTGAAATTGCTGACCAAGAAATGTCATGGATTGCGTCCCGGCTTATTTGATGGTGGAAACCATGAAAGCCCTGACCAAATGTGTTAGGTTATTCCGCTTTGTGGGGCATTCCGCATAAATATCAAAAACAAATCCCGCATTGTGCAAAGCAAACGTTATGTGGTGGATTATGATGCGATTTTCGCGGAATCTGCCGGCACGTTAAAAGATTATTGGGAATTGCCGCTGCATTTTGAGACCAAAAATATGGACGATATTCCAAGCAATAAGCGTTCTATGTACCGTAAACGTTATGCCATGTTGGAACAATTACAAGAAAATATGGCGACCGTACTCAAAGTGCGGTAGAAATTTAACAAAAATACGTTTACTTCCCCCATTTTCTCTTACAGGGAGATTAGAAATTTTATGAAAAAATTATTCATCGCCGTTTTAGTTGCCGGCGTGATGGGACTCACAGCTTGCCATGATAAAGACACCCAAAAAGCAAGCGAAACAATCGCCCAATTAAATGAACAGGTTGCGACCTTGCAAAAACAGGGTGACTGATTTGGCGGAAAATCAAAATGATTCGCGTAGAACCGGAGTGCTATTTCAAAAACAGAAAAATTCCTTCCTCCGCGAGCGAGAAAACGATCAGGAATGGCATCAAGTGAATTTGATATCACCACGTTAAAAACGTCTTCAGATTGGTTAACCGAGTTATTATTAAATGAAGTCATTAAACGGTTTAGCGTAGATAAAAATATAAAAATCGATAACAAGCAACAATTTATCAATTTTTACAACATAACATAGCAACGCACTCAAAGAGGCGAAAGAATACGAAAATGTCAGCCTATAGAGCCAAATGCTGACCGAATATTTAGGGCAGCGGGAAAATATTGCCACGTTTACCATTTTCTCACACAATTATACCGGTGGTGCACACGGTCTTTATGGGACGGATTTTGTCCTTGTGGATTTAAAGAAAAAAAGCAGTAATTAAAGTAGAGGATATTTTCGTTAAAACCCGCACAAGATAAATTAAAAATCTTTATTGTGGGAGATATAGAAATCAATATCGCAATGAACAAGGTGAGCTTATCGAACCGTTTATGTCAAAAGATGATTTCTATGTCGGTGAAAATGTCTATTTTTCTCGTGAGTGTATTACCTTTGTTTATCCGCCCTATGCATTAGGGATCTTATGCTGAAGGGGAAAAAGAATTGACCCTGTCATTTTATGAAAACGATTTAAAAACATATTAACCCTGAGTTTCAATTTTAGTCAAAGATACGCCCGAATAAATCGGCATAAAAAAGAGTTGATATATCAACTCTTTTTATATCCCATCAAATGACATGATGATATTCTGCTAATTATTCAGAATGGTTAATTCTCGACTTCTAAATAGAAGAATATGCGGTGATTGTTTTAATAATGCATATAATTCATGTGCGGTTTCTTTATTACTCATTGTACAACGGAGCGTTAATTTTTGTTTCACCGTTGCCCTGATCTTTAATATTCATATTTTTCAATAAGATGATGATGTGCTTTTAATAACAAGATAAATTGACCAATGGCTTCAGCGGAAGAAAGCGTGGCGCTAATGCGTGTTTTTCCTTTCTTTTTCGTGACGACGAACCCATTTATGCACATCAAGGACTTAAGCGAATCGCAACAAGGATCATCATCGTGGCAATAAGTGCATCAAAAATAAAATCCCGCACCTGACGCAATACCAGTACCGCCGCCCAAATGATCGCCGCCGTAGTTAACCCCTGAAATGGCATCATTGTGTTTACGCAAAATTACCCCAGCGCCAAGAAAACCAATACCGCTAATCACCTGTGCCGCCAGCCTCATAGGATCGGTGCGAATATTTTCGAACACTTGGGCATATGCTCGGCAGATTGAATGGAGACAATGGTTAGCACGCACGTCGTCACCGCAATAATCATGCACGTTTTTACGCCCACCGGTTTGGCTTTCAGTTCTCTTTCTAAACCGATAATTCCGCCAAGCACCATGGCAAAGAGGATTTTAATGAAGATGAAGACATGGCTGTCTTGGGTAAAATCAACGATAAATTGTGTTAAGTCTGTCATGGTTTTAGTCGGTCAGTTGCAGTAAGTGATAAAGTTGTTGAAGCTCGGTTGTCGTTAAAGTGCGGTAACTTTTCGGCGGTAAATTTTTAACATCAAAGCCGGCTTGCCGATAACGAATTAAACGTAAGGTAGGGAAACCAATATGGGCAGTCATTCTGCGGACTTGTCGATTTTTCCCTCGTGAATTTGAATTTCTAACCAAGAGGTTGGGAATCTGCTTCCGTTCACGAATAGGTGGTACACGCGCCCATAAAAATCCGGCGGCAAAATCGACCGCACTTTCGCCGGTTGTGTCATGCCATCTTTTAACAACACGCCTTTACGCAGTTGTTCCAACGCTCTTCGTTCGGAATGCCTTCCACTTGCACCCAATACGTTTTCGCCATTTTAAATTGCGGATTCGCCAAACGATGTTGAATTTCTCCGTTATTCGTTAAGAAAGTAAGCCCTCGCTGTCTTTATCAACCGCCCAATGGGATACACATCGGGAATATCAATAAAAATCCTTTAAGGTGGCGACCCTCACCATCGGTGAAATTGGCTGAGCACATCAAAAGGTTTATTAAATAAAATCACCTTTGTTTGCGAAAAACTTAAAGAGGGTTTCGACAGCATTTTGCCTTTTTCTAAAGGTTTTTCGTTATGCCTTTGCTTGGGTGTACGTAAATGATGCCTTTTTCATCACGGAGGCTATCCTCGTTATTCAAAATTGCGCTTAATCTTACTCTTTTCTTTTTAAAAAGAAAAGACTTCAAGTCGAACCACGTTAGCACCGCTAATGGGTAAAAATACTGTATTTTCAAATTATCATGCCGAAAACAGGTATTTTTATGCTTGTTACCCTGGGAGTTTGCGTGATTTTATTTTTATCCTCTGAGACGATTATTTCAGAAAAGTTGGCATATAATGGAAACATTGATGGATTCATTGACATAGTAACGATGACACACAAAAAGCAACGGGAATGTTTGGTGATGTTTGCAGGTCGAGATAGGGGCGCTGGCTTTATGCTAAGCGTTATCCTCCTTATCCTGCCGGTAATCATTACGATCCTCATACCGCACTTTTTTTAATGCTGAAGCAAGGAGACCGGTTCACGCTGCCAGTGCAATGTGGACGTTCATTTTCGGGAAAAATCGCTCGCATCCTCCTGCACCGTTACCTATCCTTAAACCGGATTGGACAACCTTTTTAGCTCCGGCATCCAAAGGTCGCTTTATTTGGTTTGGTCATTCAACATTGATGATGCGTCTTGGCACTCAAACGATTCTAGACCGATCCGCTGTTTTGGCAAAAGTGCCTCGCCTCTGCCAGTGATGATGCATCGTTTCCAAGATCCGCCTGCCCACTTGAAGCAGTTACCGGCGATCGATGTCGTGCTGATTTCTCATAATCATTATGATCATCTTGAGCGGAAAAGCATACGTACTCTTGCTAAACGCCAGTGCCATTTTATTGTACCGCTGGGAATTGGCGTGCTATTACAACGCTGGGGTGTAGCACCAACGCGAATTACCGAGTTAGATTGGTGGGACAGTGTGGAATATAACGGGGTACGTTATACCGCACTGCCTGCACGCCATTATTCCGGGCGCGGTGTATTTGATAATAGTAGAACACTGTGGGCCAGTTTTGTGATTCAACATAAAGAAGAGCGGTTTTATTTCCATGGTGATTCTTCTTATGGTCAGCATTTTGATGTGATCGCCGAACGTTTTTAACGGATTTGATATCGCTTTCATTGAAAATGGACAATATGATGAGCGTTGGCCGGACAACCATTTATTTCCTCATCAAACGGTTGAATTGGCCGTTAAATTAAATCCAAAACGATTTATGCCAATTCACTGGGGCGCTTATCCTTTGGCATTGCACGCATGGAATGATCCGGTATTACAAAGTATTCCGATGGCGCAGAAATTGGGGTTAAATCGCTTGACGCCGTTAATGTGGGCAAGTTTTTGATGTTGATACGTTAACGTCAGCTGGTTTCAAAAGCACCCTAGGCGTTTTCGGTGAATTGAATTCGTAACGCCGCACACATGTGATGGCCGTTCACGTATTTTAATACAGCGTTTTACAACGTATCAGAAGATTACGCTTTGGGACCTGCAGCAATCAATGCTTTACCTTCAGCATTTGTTGCATATTTTTCGAAAGTTCTTCACGAAACGACCAGCAAGATCTTTCGCTTTTGCTTCCCATTGTGCTTTGTCTGCGTAAGTGTCACGCGGATCTAAGATAGCTGGGTCAACACCGGTAAAGCGTTAGGATGCCAAATTAAGATTGGTAATTCGCCCATTTCAGCTTTTTCGATAGAACCATCTAAGATCGCATCGATAATACCGCGAGTATCTTTAATAGAGATACGTTTACCTGTACCGTTCCAACCGGTGTTCACTAAGTAAAGCTTCCGCACCTACCGCTTGCATACGTTTCCTAACACTTCGCATACTGAGTTGGGTGTAAAGTTAAGAACGCTGCACCAAAACAAGCTGAGAAAGTTGGGGTTGGTTCAATGACCACGTTCTGTACCCGCTAATTTTTGCGAGTAAAGCCAGATAAAGTAGTATTTGGTTTGTTCCGGAGTTAATTTGAAAACCGGTGGCAACACGCCGAATGCATCTGCAGTTAAGAAAAATTACTCGTTGCGTGGCCTGCACGGGAAAGCCGGTTTAACGATGTTATCGATGTGATAAATCGGGTAGGACACGCGAGTATTTTCTGTTTTGGAACCGTCATCAAAAGTCAACAGAACCATCTGCACGCACAACCACGTTTTCCTAATAACGCATCACGACGGATTGCGCGATAAATATCCGGTTCGTTTTTCTTCAGAAAGGTGAATAGTTTTCGCATAGCAGCCACCTTCAAAGTTGAAGATACCCACATCATCCCAACCGTGTTCATCGTCACCGATTAATTCACGTTTTGGATCGGTAGAAAAGGGTGGTTTTACCGGTACCGGATAAGCCGAAGAATACAGCCACATCGCCATCTTTACCTACGTTAGCGGAACAGTGCATTGCACCCACGCCTTTAAGTGGAAGGAAGTAGTTCATCATGGAGAACATGCCTTTCTTCATTTCGCCGCCGTACCAAGTACCGCCGATTAATTGAACACGTTCAGTCAAGTTAAATGCAACGAAGTTCTCAGAGTTCAAACCTTGTTCTTTCCAGTTCGGGTTGGTGCATTTAGAACCGTTCATTACTACGAAACCTGGTTTGAAATTTTTCAATTCAGCTTCTGTCGGACGAATAAACATGTTTTTCACGAAATGTGCTTGCCATGCCACTTCAGTCACGATACGTACCGCAATGCGGTCTTGTTCGCTAGCACCACAGAAACCATCAACCACAAATAGACGTTTACGGAAAGTTGTTTTAGTCACAATGCCTTTCAAGCTTGCCCAAGTTTCTTGGGTCATTGGTTTATTATCGTTTTTCGCTGCATCGGAAGTCCACCAAACAGTGTCTTTTGTGGTGTCATCCAACACAATATATTTATCTTTAGGTGAACGACCGGTAAAGATGCCGGTATCAACAGCTACGGCGCCGGTTGTGGTCAACGTACCTTTTTCAAAACCTTCCAAGCCTGGTTTAGTTTCTTCTTCAAATAATTGTTCATAACTTGGGTTATAAACAACCTCTTTGACATCATGAATACCAAGCGCTTCAAGTTCTTTAATAACTTTACTTAAGTCAGTCATAGATTACCTCTTTGTGTTAAAAGTGTTAAAAATAAAAAGCTGTCCTTATTCTATGAAAAATTTCTACCTAAAAACTGTTATCTTGATCAAATATTTGAACATTACTTTCTTTTTATTCGATTTTTAGGGAGAATTTATCCGCCTTTTGGAAAAAGCCGCTCACCGCTTTATCAAAACGCGTCCAAAAAGCACCGCACTTTCAAGTGGGAACTTATGCTTGAAGGCTCGTTCTAAGTTGCACAACAATTTAATGAGATAAAAGGAATCACATGAAATTACTCAAATTATTTTTACTTGCTACATTACTTTATATTCTCGGTGTACAAGCTGCCGAAGCAACGGATTTGAACATCAAATACAGCTCCAATTATCTCATGCCTGCTTATGTGCATTTTTCACTCCGATGGCTTTGAATATACGATCAATGCCAACATCAATATCCCTTGTACAAAATTCAATTTATCTCGAAAGGTGCGCAAAGTAGCAATGTTTTTAACATGTTCAGCTACAAAGACACGCGTAATGACAAACCTTATGCGGAAGCAAAAATTGCCAATCGAAAAATTGAGTACGGCAAGTAAAAATGGACTCAAAACTGAAGAGTTAACCTTACCAACCTATGATTTAGTTTACGGTAGCCTTTCCAGCTAAGTTATTACGGCAAGTTGCCAAATAGCTTCCAAAATCACGAATGGTAAAAAGCTTTATCCGATGGAAAACGTAGTGCTAAACACAACGAAAAACAAGTGAAATACAACAAACAAGAGGTGACTGAAATCACCTATCAATTTAAAACTGGTGGCAAAGATATTGTGGTAAAAAACACGAAGGAAAAAAATTCCCGCGCTTTATTTCCTACAGTCAGGGATGGTGATGAATACGAGCTTACTTTTAGCGATTTTTGTATTATCTCGACTTGTTTATAGTTACCAACTGTCTCAATATTGCCCTATATCTATATAACTTTCCATAAATCGCTGTTTCTTCTGTACTTTTGGGATATACGATGATGAGACTTGACAGTTCCATTTTGTGCGATAGACTGGAATCGTCGTGGTTTTACTTACCATGATAATCCTCATATATAGTTTGAATTTTGGTTTGTCAGCCTTGTTCATTATATAGCGAGATCTATTCATCAGCTTAAGCTGACGGCTCCATACGCATAGCGTATGGTTTTATAGCAGACTTTGGCTGGCTATAATGACTGACCATCACATCATGAATGTGATGGTCGTTTAATTTGACCACAATACAGCGTCTTGCAGATGCGCGAACAATTATGCTTTAGGGCCTGCAGCACAGTGTGCTTTACCTTCAGCATTTGTTGCATATTTTTCGAAGTTCTTCACGAAACGACCAGCAAGATCCTTTTCGCTTTTCGCTTCCCATTGTGCTTTGTCACGCATAAGTGTCACGCGGATCTAAGATAGCTGGGTCAGCACCTGGTAAGCGTTAGGAATTGCCAAGTTGAAGATTGGTAATTCGCCCATTTCAGCTTTTTTCGATAGAACCATCCAAGATAGCATCGATAAGACCGCGAGTATCTTTTAATAGAGATACGTTTACCTGTACCGTTCAACCGGTGTTCTACTAAGTAAGCTTCCGCACCTGCCGCTTGCATACGTTTGACTAATACTTCCGCATATTGAGTTGGGTGTAAAGTGAGAACTGCACCAAAACACGCTGAGAAAGTTGGGGTTGGTTCAGTGATGCCTACGTTCTGTACCCGCTAATTTTTGCCAATAAAGCCTGATAAGAGTGGTACTTTGGTTTGTTCCGGTGTTAATTTGAAACCGGTGGCAACACGCCGAATGCGTCTGCAGTTAAGAAAAATCACCTTTTAGTCGCATGACCTGTACGGGAAACCGGTTTAACGATGTTATCGATGTGATAAATCGGATAAGACACACGAGTGTTTTTCTGTTTTTGGAACCGTCATCAAAGTCAACAGAACCATCTGCACGCACAACCGTTTCTAATAACGCATCACGACGGATTGCACGATAAATATCCGGTTCGTTTTCTTCCAGAAAGGTGAATGGTTTTTCGCACAGCAGCCACCTTCAAAGTTGAAGATACCCACATCATCCCAACCGTGTTCATCGTCACCGATTAATTCACGTTTTGGATCGGTAGAAAGAGTTGTTTTACCGGTACCGGACAAAGCGAAAGAAGACTGCTACATCGCCATCTTTACCTACGTTAGCGGAACAGTGCATTGCACCTACGCGCTTTAAGTGGAAGAAGTAGTTCATCATGGAGAACATGCCTTTCTTCATTTCACCGCCGTACCAAGTACCGCCGATTAATTGAACACGTTCAGTCAAGTTGAAATGCAACAGAAGTTCTCAGAGTTCAAACCTTGTTCTTTCCAGTTCGGGTTGGTGCATTGAACCGTTCATCACCACGAAACCGGGTTTTGGAAATCTTTTAATTCAGCTTCTGTCCGGACGAATAAACATGTTTTCACGAAATGTGCTTGCCATGCTACTTCGAGTCACGATACGTACCGCAATGCGGTCTTGTTCGCTAGCACCACAGAAACCATCAACCACAAATAGGCGTTTACCGGAAAGTTGTTTAGTCACAATGCCTTTCAAGCTCGCCCAAGTTTCTTGGGTCATTGGTTTGTTATCGTTTTTCGCTGCATCGGAAGTCCACCAAACGGTGTCTTTTGTAGTGTCATCCAACACAGTATATTTATCTTTCGGTGAACGACCGGTAAAGATGCCGGTATCCACAGCCACGGCGCCGGTTGTGGTCAACGTACCCTTTTCAAAACCTTCTAAGCCCGGTTTGGTTTCTTCTTCAAATAATTGTTCGTAACTTGGGTTATAAACAACCTCTTTGATATCAGGAATACCAAGTGCTTCAAGTTCTTTAATCACTTTACTAAGTCAGTCATGAATCCACCTCGTCGTGTTAAAAGTACTAAAACATAAAGGCTGTCTCTATTCTATGAGAATTTCTACCTAAAAACTATTATCTTGATCAAAGATTCGAACATTCTTTCAAAAATTTTTATGACTCAAATGCCTAGAGAACAGTCTCAAGATCCCTTGATGGCTTAACTCAGTGATAACATGCCTTGTCGTTGAATATACGTAACGGCTGCATATCGCTATCACCGACAATCACCCGAGTCGGGTCGGACGCAAACAGCTCCCGGCATAATGTCCACCTACGGTAAAAGTGCATACCTGTACATATTGATCTTCTACTTTCGGCAAACACCAAAGTTGCTGGTAAATGTTTTCCCTGTTTATCAAAACGGCCGTTTTGTACTGCTCTAACACGGTTTTACATTCGCCAATGAGTTTTCACATTATCCCACGACGACCGGCAATTGGTTTTTGTGCATAGCCATTTTTAATTAGTTCTGGTGTCAGTTCAAATCCCGCTTCCAACAAATAACGGTGATTTGAAACAACGACCATAACACCGGCAAAATGGTCTTTGTTACTTGGAATGGCTGTCCACAAAGGTTCATAAACCAGTACTTCTGGGCGAAGTAACACGTCAATGTAACCGCACTTTATCTTCCGGATAGCCGGTACGGAATCGGCGGGCGACTTCACGCCCTGTGGCATCCTCGCGTAATTGTTCAACACGGTTTCCCACGCCCAGGTTTTTCCATACGCTTTGGACACGCTGAGTTTTTCATCGTCTAATAATTGTCCGCGCGTATCCCAGTGGAGAGCCTTCCGTGCCGTGAATAATCTTCGTTTAAAACCGGCTTGTGTCAGGGCATCACGCATAAACAAGGCATGGTAATCTTCTTCAGCATCGTAATCCTGCATAATATGGACTAACGATGTCGCATGGCTGTGTTTCCATGTATCTGCCAACGCATTAAGTAAACCTTCGCTCGGATCATGCCCCGCGGTGAGTCCGGCTTGTGTTGCCCAACGTGGCAAGATTGCACCCGCTTCAGCATGACAGAGGCGGAATCAGCATTGTATTCATACACTTTCAAACCGCGCTCATCGAGACGAAATCTAACCGCCCAGTGATGGTTTGATAACGACGATTTTGCCAAGATAACCGCAGGCGAGGCCAAAGCAGCTTTTGGGATGTTGAAATATTGCAATAAGTTATCGTCTTTGAGTACTTTGTCGGTGGCGTGCAAATACATGAGATGCAATTCATTTGTGGCGCGAATCAGTTCATGTTGTGCGCTTTCGGAAAAGCGCAAAAATAACGATATTGATCACCATGATTCACTCGATGTCCCTTGCATTGCTTTGACGTAAAGCCGCTCTCTAACGGTTTTGTTTCATCCAGCCAGTTTGCTGAAAACTGCCCTTGATTCTCAATATGTTTTGCATCAAATGTTGAGTTTATTCGGCGCCGGCATAGGTTGTGGCAGGCTGAATTCCTCGTTGTCCGTTTGAATCATCCAACCGAGGATTTCTGTATCATCAAAGGTATCATGTAAGCGATAGCCGTCCTCTGTTACCGTCATTGGCAATTCACGGGTCCATTGTTGACCGCTCGGCGGGCGGGAGTGAATCACATTTTGTTCTCGCGATGCGTACTTATCTGTCCAGCACCTCGGTGATAATAGCCACATGGCCGGTGTGTTTGAACTCACCCCTTCTCTGCCAGATCAGCAATGCGCCACATTCCGCGCTCGCTTTGCCACCATTGGCAAAGGCTTGTAGTGGTAACAATGCGTCATTCACCACCATGGCGCAGAAAACGCGGGAAAAATTTCGTACGCCATGCCAACATCGGTGAAGACCATGCCGTAATTGAGATAAAAGATAGCGACGGGCGAATTCCACACATTGCCACTTATAACCCATGTATTCGCCACCCAAGTAGCTACAGCGGCATCGTCAGGGTATTCCTGCGCATCTGCTGTATTATGGTCTGAAGAATAAATGGCAACGCCGTCGATTGCATAACGCAACAAGCTGCCGAAAGGATCATGTGTTTGCGATATTGGGAGAACGATCCGGCATAACAACTCCGAGAAAAAGTAAATCAGACCAATAGTATGAGATCTTTCCCCTACTGCCCCAAGTTACGTTTTATACATTTCGGTGGTTATCTTATCGGTCTGAAACTTCGCATGGCTACGCTGTGGAGATCTGCAGTAAATTCTGCTGTGCTCCGATGCGCACATTGCTGTTTTAATTGCAACAAATTCATGCGTAAATGTCTGCAGACGATGAATATGCTTAGCGATGTCTTGAATATGTCGATCGAGTAATTGATTAATTTCTGTTTTTGATGTTCCGATGCGGTGTCAAACTCAAAACAATTTGATTTCTTCAGGGACATATCCAAGATCGGCAATAACAAATAAATGACAAGCCAGCTGCGAAATGTTCGTCTGTGTATAAACGGAAAACCACCGGCAGAACGTGATGGGCGTGGCATGATGCCTTTTGTTCATAAAATCGAATGGCATCCACGCTACAACCAACCGCTTTCGCTAACTTTCCCTATTTTCATCTCATCTCCGTAAACGCCCTGAAAAAGACACCGCACTTTTATCTGCTCAGAACGAAAATTCAGGATTAATATAAAAAATGGGTTCGGTGATTTCCGGCAAATCTTGCTGAATAACGCCCAATAATGCCTGTTGGCGAACAAAAAGCTTTGACGAACCATGGCGTTGGCACCTCAATACGCAAACTCTGTTTGCTCAATATTGGCAATACGATACAGCCCGGCAGATTTCACGCGGGGAAGAACGCTTTTCATTGCTGATTTAATTCATTCAATCGAACGCCTTTTTGCATCATTTTCGCTCAATGGCGAATCTTGCAATAAGGTCTGAATATTGATTGGTTTTTGATAACGCATTGCCTTGTTTTCCCAGCTCTCCGCCCTAATATTTATGACATTGTGCGAAATTCCGCTACAATACCGACAACTCTCGATGGTGAAATCCCTATGATTGTCCAACAAAAGCAAACACAATTTTTGGTCGCGACTGCTCCTCAGCATGCTGGCGATTTTTGTTTTGCCCGCTACGCAGGAATTGAATGTATCACATGCTGTTGGTATTGAAAACTATCAAAAATACGCAACAGCAAAAATGCCTTATCAAATTTCTAACGGCGGTGTCTTTTATTACAACAAACCGCCAGCAACAATTTCAACCGCAACATGCATTACCGCAGTTGAAAGTTCTCTCCCAAAACGAACCGCACTTTTTACGCGTTCGCCGTTTATTCTCATGCGCCAATTCGCGCCGGGCCTGCATTGATTTAACCTCGATGTATCTAATTTTACGTCATCGTTTAATGTCATTAATGATTTCCATTTATCTGTTTTAAAAAGAAAAATTATGCTTAGAACTATTGCAGCTAAAATTTTTGGTAGCCGTAACGACCGTGTTTTGCATGCCTGTAATAAAATCGTCGTTAAAATTAATAAACTTGAGCCGGAATACGAAGCGTTAAAGCGATGAACAACTCAAAAGCCAAAACGGCGGAATTCCGTGACCGCTTTGCATCAAAGGCGCAACCTTGGAAAGTTTAATGCCGGAAGCATTCGCGACCGTGCGTGAAAGCCGGTAAACGTGTGCTGGTATGCGTCATTTCGACGTTCAACTCATCGGCGGGATGGTGCTAACAGTCGCTGCTATCGCGGAAATGCGTACCGGTGAAGGAAAACCTTAACCGCGACGTTTGCCATGCTGTTTGAACGCGTTACCGGGCAAAGCCGTGCATGTGGTTACCGTGAATGACTATCTTGCCCGCCGCGATGCGAAACCAACCGTCCATTATTTGAATTTTTGGGGTCTGACCGTGGCGTAAACGTGCCGGGTATGTCACCGGAAGAAAAACGCGCATACGCGCAGACATGACTTATACCACCAACAGCGAGCTGAGGCTTTTGACTATTTTGCGTGACAACGGCGCACGCACCCGCAAGAACGTTTTCAAAAAGATCTACTATGCGTTTGGTGGACGAGGTGGACTCCATCTTAATCGACGAGCGCGTACGCCAGTTAATCATTTCCGGTCAGGCAGAAGACAGCTCCGAACTTTATATGGCTATCGATAAAGTTGATTCCTGTGTTAATTAAACAAGACAAAAGAAGATGCCGAAAGAATATCAAGGTACAGCGATTACACGTTGGATTTAAAAACCAAACAAACACTTGACCGAACGTGGGCAAGAAAAAAATGCGAACAATGGTTAATTGAACATGGGTTCATGAAAGACGCCGAATCCCTTTATTCACCATCTAAAAATTTCTTTGTTACACTACGTGATGGCGGCATTACGCTCATACCTTGTTTGAACGTGATGTGGATTACATCGTGAAGGATGGCGAGATTGTTTATCGTCGATGAACACACCGGTCGTACGATGGCGGGTCGTCGTTGGTCGGACAGCACACCAAGCTATCAGAAGCCAAAGAAGGGGTTCGCATTCAAAGCGAAAACCAAACTGTCGCCTCTATCACTTACCAAAACTACTTCCGTTTATACGAGAAATTGGCGGGGATGACCGGTACGGCGGATACGAAAGCCTTTGAATTCCAAAAATTTACGGCTTAGAAACCGTCGTCATTCCGACCAATCGTCCAATGATCCGTGACGATCGCACTGATGCTGATGTTTGAAAACGAGAATACAAATTCAACGCCTATTGAAGACATCAAAGATTGCATGTGGCACGTAACCAACCGGTATTTGGTCGGGCACAATCTCCATTGAAAAATCCGAGTGACTCTCCAAGGCGTTAACCAAAGCGGGCATTAAGCACAATGTGTTGAACGCCAAGTTCCACACGCACAAGAAGCGAAATCGTCGCAGATGCTGGGTTATCCGGGAGCCGTCACTATCGCCACCAACATGGCGGGGCGTGGTACCGATATCGTGTTGGGAGGTAACTGGAAAGCGGAAGTGGATAAACTGGAAAATCAACGCCGGAACAAATTGAGGGCAATCAAAGTAGCATAGCAAGAACGCCATAACATTGTAAAACAAGCCGGTGGCCTGCACATTATCAGTACTGAACGCCACGAATCCGTCGCATCGACAATCAGTTGCGCGGTCGTTCCGGTCGTCAAGGGACCCAGAGTTCTTCCCGTTTCTATTTATCCTTTAGACGATGCGTTAATGCGTATTTACCTCAATGAAGCAAACTTAACATGATGCGTAAGCCTTCAGCCAACCTGGTGAGGCCATGGAGTCCAAGTGTGGCAAAAGTGATTGCCTCTGCACAGGCAAAGTGGAAGCGCACAACTTCGATGGGCGTAAAAACTTACTCGGGAATTTGATGATGTGGCAAACGACCAACGTCATGCGATTTATGAACAACGCAATGAGTGTTGAAAATGACGATGTTTCTGAAACTATCGAGTGTGATTCGTCAGGACGTATTCAACAGCGTTATCGATCAATATATTCCGCCACAATCACTGGAAGAACAATGGGATGTGCCGGCATTGGAACAACGTTTAAAACAAGATTTCGCGCTGGGATTTACCTATCAGCAAATGGCTGGATGAAGACAATCATCTGCATGAAGAAACCTTGCGTGAGCGTATTATTCAAGCGACTACTGATGATATAAACGCAAGAAGAATTGGCCGGTGCACAAACCATGCGCAATTTTGAAAAAGGCGTGATGTTGCAAAACCCTAGATGAACTTTGGAAGAACATTTATCTGCGATGGATCACCTACGCCGTGGTATTCATTTACGCGGTTATGCACAAGATCCGAAACAAAGGTACAAAAAGAATCTTTCCAAATGTTTACCGAAATGTTGGATGCCTTGAAATTAAGCGTGGTCACCACCTTAAGTCGCGTCCAAGTTCGCACACAGAGAAATGGAAGAAGCAGAACGTTTACGTCAAAATTGGCGCAACGCGAGGCGGCGACAATGCGATTATCACAATGAAGAATCACGGATGAACAAAGCGCTCAAAATGCGGTGGAAGAACACCATAAAATCGGCGTAATGAGACCTTGTCCATGTGGTTTCCGGTAATACAAACATTGCCACGGCAGTCGTGCCCAGACATGAGTGGAAATAAATAAAAAGTGCAGTTAGAAAAAACAGTGAAATTTTTAACCGCACTTTTTCATGAATATTCAGTGAAGGATGGAAAAAATGAGAAAACGCTAGTACAGGTTGCTTTTGCCAGGGATTATTCGATAACGTAATTCGGACAAATTTATTTAACCCAGCGCTTAGAAGGACAAGACTTTGCTCAGTCCCTAGAGTTTCCTGGCGGTAAAAGTTGATAAAAGGGCGAAAACACCGGAACAGGCATTAAAACAGGGAACTAGAAGAAAATCGGTATTGTGGTACTCAATGCACAGCTGTTTGAGCGTTTTGAATTTGAATACCCAACTAAGTGATTTCTTTCTTTTTTATCTGAGTAGAAGAATGGGTTGGCGAGCCCTTTGGGCGTGAGGACAAGAGAAAGGTTCTGGTTGGCACAAAACGAGACTGGATGCCGGTCAATTTCCACCGGCAAATGTCAAACTCATTCAACGTTTATTAGCCGAATCTAACTCTCGCCCATAAAAAGACCCAACAATTATTGGGTCTTTTGCGACAAAAAGCAATTATTTTCCCATTGCTGCTTTAGCTTGTTTTTAATTGTTCAGATTTGGCAGGAGCAAAGCTTGCTCTTGTGCTGACTTCTGGTAAAGCAGATAATTGTTGTTTGCTTGCGTCATATTGTTGTTTCATCATCGCTTGTTGTCTTGCATGGTACTGCACTCACAAAAGAATCGATTTCAACAAAATATGTTTCGCAGCTTTTTAGATAAAGCCAGCAGATGCGGACATTGCAAAACCGGATAATAATACTGCAACTAATAGTCAGTCTCCATAATGGTTTGATATCGTACTCAAGTCAGGCGACAGCCCATTATGAGACATTTTTGCTCGGGAAAGAAAGTAAAATTGAAAAACTAAAAGTGAAATGGCGCGCGAAAGGATTCAGACAGCTGACCCGCTCGGTTCGTAGCCGAGTACTCTATCCAGCTGAGCTACGGGTGCGTAGTTGGTGTTTCAATTTGCTCAAACCATTTTTAAACAATAGAGTCGATTTAAAATGGCGCACCCGAGAGGATTCGAACCTCTGACCGCTCGGTTCGTAGCCGAGTACTCTATCCAGCTGAGCTACGGGTGCGAGACAAATTAAACAAATGGCGGTGAGAGGGATTCGAACCCTCGATGGAGTTTTTTTGACCCTACTCCCTTAACGGGGGAGCGCCTTCAGCCTACTCGGCCATCTCACCACAATCGGTTTGTGGGCGGTATAATACGGGTTTATGACAATAAGTCAAATTATTTTTCCGAAAAAGTGGCTTGAAATCAAGTTAGTTGTGCGATTTTCTCGACAACTTCAAAGTATCCCTTCGCTGATTATTTCCCGCGTAAAATCGCCCGTAAATTGGCAATATGGCTTTGCGTTTTTGCTTGTTGCTGTTCGGCGCTTAACGGCGGTTTATCCCGTTCCCACTGCAAATCGTTTTCCGGCAACTCCAGTAAGAATCGGCTTGGCTCCGGACGAATCAATTCGCCGAACTGGCGTCGTTCTTTGCACAACGAGAAACCACAGATTCTGCTGCGCACGCGTAATGCCCACATACGCCAAACGGCGTTCTTCTTCCACGTTGTCTTCGTCAATACTGGTTTGATGCGGCAAAATGCCTTCTTCCATGCCGATTAAAAACACATGCGGAAATTCTAGCCCTTTGGAGGCATGAAGCGTCATTAATTGTACCTGATCGCTGTCGTCTTCCTCTTCGCCCCGTTCTAACATATCGCGTAACGTTAAGCGGGTGACGATTTGGTTCAGATTCATCGGCTCGTTAAATTCATCGCCTTTGAGCATATCAGCAGCAATCAAACAGCGTTGCCACGTTTTTACTCTGCATTTCAGCGGCTTTTCGGGGCTGGTGGCGTATTCGTATAAATATTCTTCATAATGTAACGAAGCAAGCATGGAGCGCACAGCGCGTTCAGGTTCGGAACGTTGTATTTGCATCATTCAATTCGACAATCCAACGGGCGAATTTTTGCAACGCATCATAGGCTTTCGGGGTGACCCTCTGAATCAGCTCAAAAATCAAAAATCGCTTCAAATAAGCTGACATGTTTTTCTTGTGCCAATGAACCCAATTTTTCCAGTGTTGCCGTACCGATTTCCCGTTTTGGGCGTATTCACAATGCGCAAAAACGCCGCATCATCATCTTGATTCACCACCAAACGCAAATACGCCATCATGTCCTTAATTTCCGCGCGGGAGAAAAAGGATGTGCCGCCGGAGATTTTGTATGGAATGCGGTTTTGCATCAGAATTTTTTCCAGCAAGCGCGATTGGTGGTTACCACGATACAAAATGGCATAATCACGATAATGGGTTTTGGCGATAAAACCGGTGAGCAATGAGTTCGCCCACGACGTTCCGCCTCATGTTCTTCGTTTTTCGCTTCAATAATTTGTAACTTTTCCCCTTCGCCTAAATTGGAAAAGAGTTTTTTGTCGAAAACATGATCATTGTTATCGATGAGGATATTGGCGCAATGCAAAATGCGTTGGCTGGAACGGTAATTTTGTTCCAGTTTAATCACCCGTAACACCGGAAAAATCATCGCGTAATCGCACCATATTCTGTGGTCGTGCGCCACGCCAAGAATAAATGGATTGATCATCGTCACCCACTACGGTGAAACGCGACGATCCCCACTAACAACAATCAACTCATATTGACTGGTGTTGGTGTCTTGGTATTCATCTACCAACAGATAGCGAATTTTCTCCTGCCATTTTGACCGCACTTCGGCGTTCTGTTTTGAACAGTAGGGTCAGCAACATAATCAAATCATCAAAATCCAACGCATTGTAAGCACGCAATTGTTTGTTATAGCGGTCGTAACAATGAGCGAAAGGTTTGTTCTTGCTTATCACGCGCCAATGCCATTGCTTGTTGCGGGCTACATAAATCATTCTTCCAGTTGGAAATGCGATTGATCAGCGTGCGTAGTAACTCTTTGTCTTCTTGCAAATAGATCGGCGGTGAGCTCTTTTAACAGCGCCATTTGATCATGTTCATCAAACAGCGTCATGTTCGCTTTAAAACCTAAGTGCTTATATTCACGCTTAATAATGTCAAAACCGAGGGTGTGAAAAGGTGGATACAATTAGCCCCTTTGGAGGATTCCTTACCGATAGACTGTGCCACGTTCTTTCATTTCATGACGGCTTTGTTGGTGAAAGTGACGGCGGCGATTTGCTTTGGAAGATAACCGCACTTACCAATCAGGTGAGCAATTTTATTGATGATGACGCGCGTTTTTCCTGAGCCTGCACCGCTAAAACGAGGCAAGGGCCGGACACATATTCCACGGCTTGTTGTTGTTGCGGATTGAGTTTCATAGTCATTGATTATTCACTTTGCGACCACGACATAAGGCAATAGTGCCGTATCCAACAGAAAAGACAACGGGCACATCCAAAATCAGTAGCCCCAACGTTTCGCCATCTCGAAAATCGTATTTGGTGCCGCGCATAAGCGCGATAAAGGCTCTGTCGGATCCACGAGTTTTACCACGGTGCCACAGGCACTGGTGGTGAAAAGTGCAGTCGAAAAAACAGTGTTTTTAAGGGTTGAAATTTCATAAGTGGGCGGATTTTCACCAAATAGGAAAAGGATGGGAAAGGTTTCCGTAAGATTGCATCAGGCAATGCGCCGTTGGTTTTCCTTCGGCGCAATCAAAATTTAAGATTACATTCAAATTAGAAACGATAGGTCGCGCTTGGTAGCTGAATGTATTGCCTTTAACATGTTTCATCATCAAAGCTGATGACCGAGTGCGTAAATATTCAACGCTAAGTTCAAAGTTTGGCTACAAGTGCGGCTTTACACCGCACCTAAACCATAACCTAAGTTTTGTAGTCGTTTTGCATTACTAGTCCATCGTGAGTATATTTGCATCAAATTTTCACCACTTTCGCCACTGAGTTTTTCGCATAAAGGCAAAAATAGATGGGTGCAACTTTATAACCTAGCAAATAGCCTACGCCTAAACGTCCTCGTTTGTTGCAAATCAGTCATAAGCGTTGTCCACTAATGTTGGAATCATGCGCTTTTGAGTTTTCCTTCAACGATACCCACGACATTTTTCATCAGGTTGAAACCATAGTCAGCGATAGCATCAGTATTGACATACGTTTTGCACCTTCGTATTTTGTTGTACCACGCCAGCACCTACTACCGAAACCGAAAGTGACATCAGAGGCGATTGCCGTTGTTGATACGATAGCAGCGCTAAAGTGCTAAAAAGTGTGAATTTTTTTCATAAGATCCCTCTGTCTGGATTGAGTTAAAAACGGTCTGAGTATAGGCATTTTTCACCGTCAGGATCAAGATCCATCAGCGATTTCACCGATCTAGACAAGACAAAGTGCGGTCTGTTTTTCGGTGTTTTTTAATCTCTGTTTTTCAGGGATTTCCCCATGCGCCCTTGGCTGATTTTCGCTATAATGCGACAACATTTTATCAACATCATGAGATGATTATGGCTCAAATTGCTGCAAATCCCCTTGTCCTCGTGGACGGTTCTTCTTATTTATACCGCGCCTTTCACGCTTTCCCTCCGCTTACCAACTCCAACGGTGAACCGACAGGCGCCATGTATGGTGTGCTGAATATGTTGAAAAGCCTGATTTCTCAGGTGCAGCCAAAGCCATATTGCGGTGGTGTTTTGATGCCAAAGGCAAAACTTTCCGCGATGAAATGTTTGAGCAATATAAATCTCACCGTCCGCCGATGCCGGACGATCTGCGTAAACAAATCCAGCCGTTGCATGACATGATCCGTGCCTTGGGTATTCCGCTGTTGGTGGTGGAAGGCGTGAAGCGGATGATGTGATCGGCACGCTGGCGTGCCAAAGCCTCAAAAAACGGGCAGAAGGTACTCATCAGTACGGTCGACAAAGACATGGCGCAGCTGGTGGATGACAACATTATGTTGATTAATACCATGAACAACAGCCTGCTGGATCGTGATGGCGTGATTGAAAAATACGGTATTCCGCCTGAGTTGATTATTGATTATCTGGCGTTAATGGGCGACAGCTCCGACAACATTCCGGGCGTATCCGGGTGTCGGTGAAAAAACAGCGCTAGGGCTTTTGCAAGGTATTGGCAGCATGGCAGCAAATTTATGCCAATCTGGATAAAGTCGCCGAACTGCCGATTCGTGGTGCGAAGAAACTCGGTGAAAAATTGCTTGCTGAAAAAGACATGGCAGATTTGTCCTACGCGTTGGCAACCATCAAAACCGATGTGGCATTGGCATTTTCTCCGCAAGAACTTGCGCTTGGTGACAGCAACAATGACGCCTTAATCGAATATTTCGGGCGGTATGAATTCAAACGCTGGCTGGGCGAGGTGATGAACGGCACCAGTTCTGTAACGCAACCGACGCAATCGGTGAAAAATTAACCATTATCAAGCGACGCCGGCAGTCAAAACCGATGAAAGTGCGGTTGAAAACTCGGTTAAATTTAACATCGACCGCAGCCACTATGAAAATATTCTGACTGAAAGCGGATTTAGCTCGCTGGGTGGAAAAAAATTGAGTGCCGAGAAACTGATTGCGGTGGATACGGAAACCGACGGGCTGGATTATATGTCACTAATTTGGTCAGCGTATCTTTTCGCGTTAGAAAAATGGCGAGCGGCGTATTTACCGTTGCATTTGGATTATCTCGGTGCGCCAAAAACGCTCGAAAAAGCACCGCACTTGCGCCCTCAAACCCATTTTAGAGAATCCCGAATATCGGTAAAAGTCGGGCAGAATCTCAAGTTTGATATGACCATTTTTGCCCGTAATGGCATTGCGTTGCAGGGCATTGAATTCGACACCATGTTGCTTTCTTACACCTTGGACAGCACCGGTCGACACAACATGGACGACTGGCGAAGCGTTATCTCGGGACACCAAACCATCGGCTCGAAGACATTGCCGGTAAGGGAAAATCAGCTGACGTTCAACCAAATCCCGCTAGAGCAAGCAGGCGAATACGCGGCGGAAGATGCCGACGTGACCATGAAATTACAGCAAGTGTTGTGGGAAAAAAACTTCAGTCGCAACCCGAGTTTGGTGGAACTCTATCAGTCCATCGAATTGCCGTTGCTCGGCGTGTTGTCGCGCATGGAACGTTGCGGCGTGCTGATTGATTCTGATGCGCTGTTCTTGCAGTCCAACGAGTACCGAAGATTGGCCGCACTTGAAATGCAGGCGCACGAACTGGCGGGGCAACCGTTCAATTTGGCGTCCACGAAACAGTTGCAAGACATTCTGTTCGATAAACTCGGCTTGCCGGTGTTGCAAAAACGCCGAAAGGCGCACCGTCCACCAATGAAGACGTGTTGGAGGAACTGGCGTACAGCCACGAATTGCCGAAAGTGTTGGTGGAACATCGCGGTTTGAGCAAACTGAAATCCACGTACACCGACAAATTGCCGCAAATGGTGAACCCGCAAACCGGGCGCGTGCACACCTCTTACCATCAAGCTGTAACGGCAACAGGGCGGCTTTCTTCAGTGATCCGAATTTGCAGAATATTCCGATTCGTAACGAGGAAGGCCGCCGCATTCGTCAAGCCTTTATTGCCCGTGATGGCTATAAAATTATCGCCGCCGACTATTCCCCAAATCGAGTGCGCATTATGGCGCATTTGTCCAACGACGCGGGTTTGATTAATGCGTTTCGCGCAAAGGCAAAAGATATTCACCGTTCCACCGCGGCGGAAATTTTCGGTTTGCCGTTGGAACAGGTGACGAGCGAACAACGTCGCAACGCGAAAGCCATTAACTTTCGGGCTGATTTATGGCATGTCCTCCTTCGGGCTTTCCCGTCAGCTTGGGATTTCCGCGCGGATGCGCAACGCTACATGGATTTGTATTTCCAACGTTACCCGGGCGTGCAAACCTTCATGCACGACATCCGTGAGAAAGCGAAAGCGCAGGGCTATGTGGAAACCTTGTTCGGACGCCGTTTGTATTTGCCGGAAATCAATTCTTCCAACGCTATGCGTCGTAAAAGGCGCAGAACGGGTTGCGATTAACGCGCCGATGCAAGGCACCGCCATCGACATCATCAAACGCGCCATGATTAAATTGGATGAAATCACGCGCGATAATCCGGATATTCACATGATCATGCAGGGTGCACGATGAATTGGTATTTGAAGTGCGGTCAGAAAAAAATCGCGTTTTTAGCGATCTCATCAAACAGCACATGGAAGCCGCCGCCGAACTTGTGGTACCATTGATTGTGGATGTCGGCGTGGGCGAGAATTGGGACGAAGCCCACTAAGGTTAAGGAAGAGCATGGCACACAAAATTATCTGTAGCGCAGATTTTACCGCCACCCGTGCTTGGGGCGGTTTGGATATCACTGAAATGAATGGCATCAGCGTGCGGTTACATTGGACGGATGAGCCTTATAAATGGCATATCAATGATGGCGAGGAAGTTTTTGCGGTGATGGACGGCGTGGTGGAAATGCACTACAAAAGAGCGTGGCGAAGCCAAGAGCGTTACTAGAAACCGGCGATATTTTCTACGCCGGCATCGGCACCGAACACGTCGCTCACCCGCAAGGCGAAGCACGGATTTTGGTGATTGAAAAAGGCGGGAGATGTTGATTAATAAAGAACTTAAATGTTGCAGAGATATAATAAAAATATGACCGCAGAATCCTCCTCCTAAAAGAATTTTTATTTTACAAAACACCGGCGGACACAAAGTTATCAAATGACATAATTTTTCGTATCAGCCATAACGTTTTAGTTTCCCAAGAGAAGTCATTGGCAAAGTGCGGTAAAACTTAACCGTCTTTTATAGGCTCCAGATGCAATGAACAAGGAGATCACCATGAAACTTTGGTATTCACCAAAGTCCCTTTGTGCGCAAAGTGATGGCTGTGCTTAAATATCATAAATTGGACGAACAAATTGAATTGTTACGCGTGACATCCGCGTTCGATCCCAATTCACCACATAATCAAGACAACCCGCTCGGACGCATTCCGGCGTTACAACGATAACGGAGAATGGTTGTTTGGTAGATCTATTAATCAGTGAATATTTAGATTCTATCGGACACAGTAAGTGTTTATTTCCACAAGGGAGAACAACGTTGGCAGAGTGCTGCAGGCGCATTCTTTAGTGGATGGCATTTTAGAAAATACTATTCCAATGATTGCTGAACGCATGCTTCGCCCACAGGAAGAATGGTGGACGACACGGCATGAACAACTCACTGAACGTAATTGTCGTAGTTTTTGTTAGTTGGAAAAGTATCTGACAAAAATTTGGTGAGCAGTTAAATATCGGTACGATAAGTGCCGTCTGTCTTATCGACTGGTGGGTATTCCGTCAAACTCAAATCGGGTTAGATTTAAACAAGTTCTCCCCAAATTTAGTAACTTGAGCGCACGTAGTGAATCAGCATTATAATTTTTAGCGGAGACCAAACCAAGATAAGACACCTAGGAAAATAACCGCACTTTTACGTTAAAAATACACGCGACTTTATGCTACAAAAATAACAATCCGCACGTAAATGTGCGGATTGTTATTCTAAATCTATATCAATTAACTAAAAGTTCTTGGCGTATATATTCTAAATTCATTAAAAATACCGCATGCGTTTTTACTTACTTTAGGAGATCTATGCTTTTTAACAGGGTTATTTTGTGGTATTTTGTGGCTTTGTGATGCAACGTGGACGTTTTTGTATCACCGGTGCATTTCGTGATTTATATGTCACCAAAAACAACAAAATGTTTGTTGCATTACTTATTGCCATTACGGTGCAATCTGTCGGTTTCTTTTTACTAAAAGAAATAGGTGTGTTGAATGTTGATCCGGCTGAAAAGCTTTTGCCTTTTTGGCTGTATTAATCGGCGCATTTTTATTTGGTATCGGCATTGTGTTGGCTGGCGGTTGTGCCACAGGAACTTGGTATCGTGCAGCAGAAGGTTTAGTCGGAAGCTGGATTGCACTTTACCTATATGCTGTTAAGCGCAATGATGAGAACCGGCCCACTCGGTGATTTTAATAAAGCATTGCGCGATATTAATATCGAACAACGCAATATTTACGATACCTTCGGCATTTCACCGTGGTGGTTGGTCGCGATACCAGCTTTGATTACCGGTTATTATGTGCACAAACATTTTAAGCAAACCAGCGCCCAAATTAGCTGACGCTAAACCAAGAAAAACAGGTTTAGCCCTCATTTTTATTTGAAAAACGCTGGCATCCTTTTGTGTCTGCCGTGTTGGTGGGATTAATCGCCTTGCTCGCTTGGCCTTTTAAGCGTAGCAACAGGACGTAATTTGGCCTAGGTATTACCAGCCTTCTGCCAACATCATGCAATACCTCGTTACCGCAATGACAAATTTATTAACTGGGGTGTTCCTCGTCCTAGAGATTTTATTGGTTTCATTTATTGGGGCGAAAGAAGCAATGAATTTCGTGTTCGCGTTCCCTGATGTCACGACCATTTTGCGTAGCGCACTAGGCAGGATTTTTATGGGCATCGGTGCAGTCTTGCAGGCAGTTGCTCTATTGGTAATGGCTTGGTTGAAAACCGCTTTTCTTCTCATGAGCAGGCTAGATTTCTCTGACGGTAATGGTGCTTGGCACGGGTTGCCGCCTACTTTACCATTATTCGACCGCAACGATTAAAAACCGTCACAGCTTAATTTTAGGAGATAAAAATGATTGTTAAATTACCTACACTCGGTTTAGTTTGCCCTTTCCCATTGGTTGAAGCCAAAAGAAGCCATGGCGAAACTCAATAAGGGCGATGGGTTGAAATTGAGTTGACTGCACAAGCCACAGAAGCCATTCCTGCATGGGCGACAGAAGAGGGTTACGAAGTAACTGATTTTTGAACAAATCGATGATGCTAAATGGAAAATTACCGTCATTAAATAAGGTACAAGGGCAGTCAAAATTTGCGGTATTTAAGTTGGAAAAACACATAGAAAAACCACCGCACTTTGGTTTGCCGTGTTATTGATGTCACTTTTGATTAAATAAGCCCTCCGATGGCGCAAGCATCCACGCTGTGCCAGTTTTCCTAGGTTAATCAATGAGCAAATGCCTTGCAAGCTCCCTTTACGTTGGAAAGGTCGCGTATCCGGTGATTGCGTACGCTGATAGCGCAAACGTCCACGTTTGTGCCTATTTTCTCAGGATTAATCAATGAGCATACGTCTTACAAACCCCACTTATGTTAAAAATACACCAACTTTGCCACCAAAAACAAAGGTCTGACGACAACATCAGACCCTTTATCATTGTGCTTTATTCGTTAGAACGGAATATCATCATCAAAGTTATCCATCGGTCGCTTCGGGCTGCCGGTTTGCTTGCCGGAGGTGGCACGTGGTGCAGACTTGCGCGCTTAGTGCCTTGGCAGGTAACTTGGCTGTGCTGCCGGCGCAGTAGCCGCCGGATTGACGATCAGAGCGGCTGTCTAACATTTTGTAAAACGTCGCCTTGAATTTCTGTGGTGTAGCGATCTTGGCCGTTTTGATCTTGCCATTTTTGCGGGTTCTTAAACGCCCTTCGACATAAACTTTAGAGCCTTTGCGTAGGTATTCGCCTGCCACTTCCGCCTGACGACGATAGAACACAGTGCGGTGCCATTCGGTCACTTCGACGTTCGCCGGTGGTTTTTATCATTCCAGCTTTCACTGGTGGCAACGGTAATGTTGGCAACCGCTTCGCCGTTCGGCATGGTGCGAATTTCAGGATCGTTACCTAAGTTACCAACAATGATGACTTTATTTACTCCTGCCATAATATCCTCTTCTTTATTCAATTTTGCTGTAAAATTTGCTCTATTCTGCCTGAAAATTCGGAATAAATCCACGCCTGTCAACAAAATTAACTGGATATTTGCACAGTTATTTAGGAATATGCGATAATTGTCGCAAATTTACACTTCTTTTCATTTTATAAAATCTATTATGGATACCATCGACATTCGTGGGGCGAGAACCCACAATCTGAAAAATATTAACTTAACCATTCCACGCGATAAATTAATCGTCATTACCGGTTTATCCGGCTCAGGCAAAATCTTCTTTGGCGTTTGATACGCTGTATGCGGAAGGGCAACGCCGTTATGTGGAATCCTTGTCCGCCTATGCGCGTCAATTTTGTCATTAATGGAAAAACCCGATGTAGACCATATTGAAGGCTTTCACCGGCCATTTCTATTGAGCAAAAATCCACCTCGCACAACCCGCGTTCAACGGTGGGTACCATTACCGAAATTCACGATTACCTGCGTTTGTTGTTTGCCCGCGTGGGCGAGCCGCGCTGTCCTCATCACAATGTGCCACTCACGGCACAAACCATCAGCCAAATGGTGGATAAAGTGCTTTCTCTGCCTGAAGAAAAGCAAAAATGATGTTGTTGGCGCCGGTGGTAAAGAAGCGCAAAAGGTGAGCACGTTAAATTATTGCAACAAATTGCTACGCAAGGCTACATTCGCGCCCGTATCGATGGTGAGATTTGTGATTTATCCGATCCGCCAAAACTGGAATTACAGAAAAAACATACCATCGAAGTAGTGGTTGATCGCTTTAAAGTGCGGTCGGATTTAGCCACAAGATTGGCGGAATCCTTTGAAACCACGCTCCGAGCTTTCCGGTGGCACGGCGGTCGTCGCGTATATGGACGATCCGAAGGCGGAAGAACTGGTGTTCTCTGCCAACTTTGCCTGTCCGCACTGCGGCTATTCGGTGCCGGAACTGGAACCTCGTCTCTTCTCCTTTAATAATCCCGCTGGTGCGTGTCCGACTTGTGACGGTTTGGGCGTACAACAATATTTCGATGAAAAACGCGTGGTGCAAAAATCGAGCATTTCCCTTGCCAATGGCGCTATTAAAGGGTGGGATCGTCGCAATTTCTATTATTACCAAATGCTCACGTCCTGGCGAAAACACTACCATTTCGATATTGAAACGCCTTTTCGAAGAACTGCCGATTCAACAGATTATTTTGCACGGTTCCGGCAAGGAAGAAATTGAATTCAATACATGAACGATCGCGGCGATGTCGTGTTGCGCCACCATGTATTCGAAGCATTTTTGAACAACATGGCGCGCCGTTATAAAGAAACGGAATCCATGTCAGTGCGGGAAGAACTCGCCAAACACATCAGCAATCGCCCTTGTGCCGATTGTGGCGGTTCGCGTCTGCGCCCAGAGGCGCGTAACGTTTATATTGAGCAAACCAATCTGCCTGATGTCTCGGAGAAAAGCATCGGGGAAGCCTTGAGCTTTTTGAGCGCTACAACTGAGCGGACAAAAAGCGCAAATCGCCGAAAGATTCTGAAAAGAAATCAAAGAGCGGTTACAATTTTTGGTGAATGTGGGCTTTGAATTATCTTTCCTTTCCCGCTCCGCTGAAACCCTTTCAGGCGGTGAAGCGCAACGCATTCGTCTTGCCAGCCAAATTGGTGCGGGCTTGGTCGGCGTGATGTATGTGTTGGATGAACCGTCTATCGGGTTTGCATCAACGGGATAACGAACGCTTGCTCAACACCTTGATTCACTTACGAAATCTCGGCAACACGGTGATTGTGGTGGAACACGATGAAGATGCGATTTTAAGCGCCGACCACATTATCGACATCGGCCCGGGCGCGGGTGTGCATGGTGGCAATGTCATTGCCGAAGGTACGGCGCAACAAATCATGCAAAAATCCAAACTCGCTTACAGGTAAATTCTTATCCGGCGCAGAAAAATCGAAATACCGAAAAACGTACCGCACTTGATAAGAAAAACACTCAAAGTTGTTTCGGCGCATCAGGCAATAATCTGAAAAACGTCAACTTAGAGATTCCGGTGGAGCTTGTTACCTGTATCACCGGCGTGTCCGGCTCAGGCAAATCCACGTTGATTAACGATACCTTGTTCCCGATTGCCCAAAACACGTTAAACCGTGCGGAAAAATGCCGAAGCAGCGCCGTATAAATCTATCGAAGGTTTGGAATTTTTCGACAAAGTTATCGATATTGACCAAAGCCCAATTGGTCGTACTCCGCGCTCTAACCCGGCAACCTACACCGGGCGTGTTTACCCCTGATTCGTGAACTGTTCGCCGGCGTGCCGAAGCCCGAGCACGCGGCTACAATCCCGGGACGTTTCAGTTTTAACGTACGCGGTGGACGTTGCGAAGCCTGTCAGGGCGACGGCGTAATCAAAGTGGAAATGCACTTCCTGCCGGATGTGTACGTGCCTTGCGACCAATGTGAGGGTAAACGCTATAACCGCGAAACCTTAGAAATTCGCTACAAAGGCAAAACCATTCATCAAGTGTTGGACATGACCGTGGAAGAAGCGCGCGAATTTTTCGATGCGGTTCCGATGATTGCACGCAAACTGCAAACCCTGATGGACGTGGATTTCGTCTTACATCCGCTTGGGCCAATCTTCCACCACCCTTTCCGGTGGTGAAGCGCAACGGGTGAAATTGGCAACAGAACTCTCCAAACGGGATACGGGTAAAACCCTGTATATTCTGGACGAACCAACTACCGGGCTACACTTTGCCGACATCAAACAGCTGCTTTCCGTGTTGCACCGCTTGCGCGATCAAGGCAATACCATCGTGGTCATTGAGCACAATTTAGACGTGATTAAAAACCGCCGACTGGATTGTGGATCTCGGCCCGGAAGGCGGTAGCGGCGGCGGACAAATTATCGCCACCGGTACGCCGGGCAGGTTGCCAAACGTGGAAGGTTCGCATATCGCGCGATTCCTGAAGAATTTCTGGCGAAAGGCTACTGCATTTTCGACCACTTTTGCGCTTTGTCGGATGTTTACCTTATTCGTGCAACAGTTTTGCGCTACGTTGTCCGTTTGATTCGCGTACATGCATCTTGATGCGCAAATACATTCTTAATTTTGTCATGGGTACAAACGTCTGCAGCCGTGCCTTTCAAGCACTCGTTTGTTTAATTCCGCCTTGTTCGTGCGGCACGTTGCATGACGACGTTGGTTTAATCACGTTTTTGGATTCTCGTAGCGTGCATCTTGATGCAGAAACACCTTCCGTTCATTTTGGTGGATGGATAAAAACATCCCCAACGATGACCGCGTTTCAGCACGTCGTTTGTTTAATTCCGTCTTGTTCGTGCAACAAGTTGCACGCTACATGACTTATGGTATCGGATTATTTACAAAATTTGAGATAAAAAGACCGCACTTTGATTTTGTCATTCAAAGTGCGGTCAGGGATTCAAGCGTTTTTGAGAGATTATTCCACGGTAACCGCTTTCGCCCAGGTTACGGGCTGATCCACATCGGTGCCTTTAATTAGGGCAATGTGATAAAGCCAACAGTCGCATCGGCACGGTGTAATAAATCGGTGCGGTAATATCATTTACCGTTGGCATGGTGATGATTTTCATGCCTTCCGCTTCACTAAAAACCAGACCTCTTTATCAGCAAACACATACAATTGACTCGCCACGGGCGCCACTTCTTCTATGTTGGATTTGATTTTTCCAGCAATTCATTGTTTGGTGCGACCACAATCACCGGCATATCGGCATCAATTAAGGCTAACGGACCGTGTTTTTAGCTCACCGGCGGCATAGGCTTCTGCGTGAATGTAGGAAATTTCTTTTAACTTTAACGAGGCCTCCATCGCGATGGGGTAGAACTCGCCACGACCTAAAAATAACGCATGGTTCTTTTCGGCAAAATCTTCCGCCAAGGTTTCAATGTGTTTATCGAACGCTAAAGCCTTTTCAATCTCCGCCGGCAACGCTTGCAATGCTTTCACAATTTCCTGTTCTTTCTCCGTAGAAAGGGTCTGTTTGCTTTACCAACCGCCGACTAACATTAACAATGCGGCTAATTGCGTTGTAAAGGCACTGGTGGAGGCTACCCCGATTTCCACGCCGGCGCGGGTCATGAATGCCAGATCCGATTCGCGCACGAGGGATGAGCCGGCTACGTTACAAATCGTCATCAGCCGCCATATAGCCTTTTTCTTTCGCTCAAACGTAAGGCTGCTAGGGTATCCGCCGTTTCGCCGGATTGAAATCGTAATCAATAAACTGTTTGGGCGTACTACAAATTTGCGGTAACGAAATTCAGAGGCAATTTCCACATCACAGCTCACGCCAGCCAAGCTTTCAAACCAATAACGAGACACCATCCCGGAATTGTAAGATGTACCACAAAGCCACAATTTGAATATGTTCCACTTTTTCGAGAATGTCTTTCGCACCGTTACCGATCCTTCCACCACTACGTTGTTGTGGGTTACGACCTTCCATCGTGTTGATAAGTGCGGTCGGTTGTTCGTAAATTTCTTTTTTTGCATGAAGTGGCGGTGTTTGCCTTTTTCCGCTGCATCGTTTTTCTAAGTGGAATCATGCGCCTCACGCTCGACTTTATGACCATCGCGATCGTAAATATCCACGGAACGGCGAGTAATTTCTGCAATGTCACCCTCTTCTAAGAAAAATAAAAGCGGGTAACGCTAACAAAAGCAAGTTGGTCAGAGCAAGGGAAGTTTTTCGCCGATGCCCAAACCGATCGCAATGAGACTACCGGAACGCCGCCACAAGATGTTCCGGATGCATACGATCCATCACGACCATACCATAAGCACCGGTTAATTGTTTTACGACGTTCTGCACGGCTTCCAATAAACTGCCTGCAGCTGCGCATTTCCCATTCCACCAAATGCGCAATGACTTCGTATCTGTTTGGGAGGTAAACACATAACCACGCGCTTTCAACAACGCACGCAATTCTTCATAGTTTTCGATAATGCCGTTATGCCCACCGCAAAATTGCCGGAAACGTGGGGGTGTGCGTTATCTTCGGAAGAGCGCGCCGTGAGTAGCCCAACGGGTGTGCGCGATGCCGGTAGCCACCGATAAGCGGTGATTTTCCACCATGCTCATTCAACGCTTTCACTTTGCTAAGCAACGTCACGTTGTAATTCATGTTGTAAATTGACTACCGCCAATCCTGCGGGTCATAACCACGGTATTCAAGGCGATGTAATCCATTAATTAAAATTTCTGCCACATCACGTTGTGCACGGCACCAACAATTCCACACATAACTTTTTGCTCTCCTGAAAATAAGCTAAAAAGCATTGTTTAAAATAACCGCACTTTTTAAGCACAAATGACGTCCACGCCATGGAAGCTCGATGCGTTTTTACTGTCTTCCGACAACAAATTGTCCGTAATCAACACATCAATTTGTTGCCACACCAATTCAACGTTAGGCATCTTTCGCCCAATCTTTTGAGATTCCACCATCACAATCACTTCGCGCCACCTCCGCCATCACTTGGCTTAGCCAACCAATTCGTTGAATGTGGTCGTTCCACGATCAAAATCAATTCCATCGGCACCGATAAACAGCTGGTCAAAGTTATAAGAACGTAATACTTGCTCCGCCACTTTGCCTAGAAAAAGACTCAGATGCCTTATCCCATGTACCACCGGTCATTAACAACGTTGGCTCATTTTCGAGGGAACATAGCTCGTTCGCTACATACATAGAATTGGTCATCACCACCAACCTTGCTTGTTGTTCAACTGTTTAATCAATGCCGCCGTGGTGGTGCCTATCAATAATAATACAGTTTGTGATCTAAAATACGTTCAGCTGCCCGTTTAGCAATGGCCAACTTTCGTTCCGAAAGAAAATCTTCCTGTTCGTCCTCAATGAGTTCCTGCGGCATCAAAGATCGCGCCACCGTAACGACGCACTAGAAACCGTTATTTTCTAACACCGTTAAGTCTTTACGAATCGTGACTTCCAGTATCAAACAGCTGAACAAGCTGATCAACGCTCACCTCTCCGCGTTCCAGCAATAATTGCATGATGCCGTGACGACGTTGTTGGGTATTGCGAGGCTGAATGTGTCGTTTAGTCATTTCCAAACCCAAATAGTTCCGTTTAAATTTCGGTTCGAAAGTTTATAGCCATTTAGAAAGGGATGTAAATAAAAAGATAGGGTCAACAAAAACCCTGTTTACTCAGAAACAGGGTTTTAAAGATCAATATCAGAACTGATTATTTAACAGCATCTTTTAATGCTTTACCGAAACGAATGCCGGTACTTTAGATGCTACAATTTTAATTTCTGCGCCGGTTTGTGGGTTACGACCGGTACGCGCTACGCTCATTGATTTTAAATGTGCCGAAACCGATTAATTGTACAGCATCACCTTTTTAAGCTTTCAGTGATTGCATCTAAAGTTGCCTCTAAAGCAGACTTTAGCTTGCTTTTTATTTAATTCATTTTGCGCTTGCAATAGCATCAATTAAATCTGTTTTGTTCATAGATTAGTACCTTCTATTTTTAAATTTACAGTGGTGAAATAAAATAATATTGTCATTACTCATTCAATAAAGCTGAGCTCACTATAATCAGTGCAGGCAAAAGCTTAATCTAAAGTTTGCACCGAAAGCAAAGCATGAATTATGATTTTGTGGAAAATATCACATTACCGTTCTATTTTTATACAAATATTCGAAACCGTATCTTCACGCAACGCATTTTTAAAATCAGAAATCAGTTCAACATCATGTCTTTCCGCGCTCTTTTTAACGCGCGATACAGTTGCCATTGCATCTAATTCTTGCTGGATTAAATCCGATTCCTTCAGTTCCACCTCGGATAAGGTGCGATCATATTCCGTTTCTAAATAACCCGCTACCGTTCCCAATGACAGTTGACTCACTTTTTCACCGCTTGCTCCAATGACGCGCCGGCAATGATCGATGTACAACACTTCCGCCAGCCCTTCACAAGCATCTAATGCCGGCACAACACCGTAAAAATCATAGTCATTCACATCCGGAATAATGTTTTCCAGTTTTTCTAACTGATTTTTCAAAAATTAATGTTGGCCTCTTTAACCGTTAAATATTCCACACTAAATTCAAAAATATTGTGATACACCTTAGCATTTTGTGGCTGTTCTGTGATTTGGCAGAAAAACAAATGATAGTTGGGATACATTCGCTCACATAGGCACGCCATAAAAAGTTAAATGCTGCCAAGTGGCGAGATTTTTCTAAACGTTTATGAATCGGATTTCGCATCATTTTTTTCTCCGCACTTTAGCGATGATAAAGGCTTGGATAGCTGGTGTACCATCTCACCAAGACTTTCAGGGCTTTCTTCCGGCACGTCCTGATGAATGCCATGCCCAAGGTTAAATACATAGCCGCTCCCTTCACCAAACGCCGCTAAAATTGACCGCACTTCGTCTTCAATTCGGTCGGCAGGCGCATAAAGCACGCTCGGATCCATGTTGCCTTGTAATGCCACTTTATGCCCTACGCGACGACGTGCTCCGCAATATCCACCGTCCAATCCAATCCCTACGGCATCACAGCCGGTATCGGCAATGGCTTCTAACCATAATCCGCCACCTTTGGTAAATAAGGTGACCGGCACACGACGTCCTTCATGTTCACGAATCAAACCATCCACGATTTTGTGCATATAACGTAAAGAAAACTCGGGATACTCACGATGCGCCAACACGCCGCCCCAGGTATCAAACACCATGACCGCCTGCGCGCCGGCTTTAATTTGCGCATTTAAGTAAAGAATCACGCTGTCATGCCAGTTTATCTAACAAGGCGTGCAATAAGTGCGGTTCGCTATACAGCATTTTTAATTTTCGTAAAAGGCTTTTAGAAGAACCGCCTTCCACCATATAAGTAGCCAATGTCCACGGGACTCCCGGAAAAAGCCGATAAGTGGCACTTCACCATTGAGTTCACGGCGAATCGTGCGCACCGCATTCATCACATATTGCAGTTCTTGTTCCGGATCCGGAATAGGTAAATTTTCCACCGCACTTTTTGCTGTCGATAACCCGTTCAAATTTTCGTCCTTCACCGGCGCCAAAAGCTTAAGCCAGCCCCATGGCATCGGGAATCGTTAAAATATCGGAAAATAAAATTGCCGCATCTAAGCATAACGGCGCAACGGTTGTAATGTCACTTCACATGCTCAAATCCGTATTGCGACACAAGGACATAAAATCACCGGCTTGCGCACGAGTGGCTTTGTATTCCGGCAAATACCGCCCGGCTTGGCGCATCATCCAAATCGGCGTCATATCCACAGGTTGACGTAAAAGGGCTCTAAATAGCGGTCATTTTTAATGTGGTCATAAAATCTCTCGTTATTATGATGTTGTTGACACAATGCCAGTGTCGCTTCAATAAGTTTGCGCGCAATCGTGCCATGGGGTGGCAACTCAGGTAACGGCTTGTCATAAGTAAAACCATTGCGCATCATGAATTTCTTCCGGCTGAATTTGAATCTCACCGCCGGCGTAATCGGCTAAAAACCCGACCATTTGCGAATTGGGAAATGCCCAAGGCTGGCTACCAAAGTAACGCAAATTTTGCACATGAATATGGGTTTCTTCGTAAACTTCTCGCCGCACGGCTTCCTCAAGGTTTCCCCACTTCCACAAAAGCCTGCCAGCGTTGTGTACATACCGCCTTTATGGCGACGATGATTGGCTAACAAAAATTTGTGAACCACGCCGAACGGCAACAATAATTGATGGGCAAATGACAGGATAAGTCCGAAAGCCGCAAAGCTTGGCATTGTACTGCCCATTCATCCGACATTTGTTCTGTTTTTTTCCACCGCACTTGCCACAAAAATTGATGCGTTTTGGTAAAAATGATTGAGCTCCACGCCACGGCTGAGCAAATTAAATTGTTCCAACGGCAATGATAGCTGATCACGCAAGGAAAAATACGCACGCCCATCATCCGTTTGAGATTCCACCAAATACAGGGGTTGTCCTGCCCACTCGCCAATACGCATGGCGTGAAGTCCGGTTAATCCTAACTCATCGGCACGACCAAAAGGAAGTTTGCCATCCACCCAATGAATCGATGACGCTTGCGTAAAAAGCCAAAAAGCCCTGTTTGTCAGGCTCAATTCGTTTCATTTTTAACACCTGTTGCAATACGCAGAAAAACACGTCCATTTTCTACCGCACTTTATGGTTCCGAGAAGAAAAAGTGCGGTCATTATAAAAAGGTATTTGTTTATTGTGAATGATCCATAAAAAACCCGAGACTTCGCTCGGTTTCTTCTGCAGAAATATTATTCTGCGTGATCGTCTTCTTCTACCATATTTAACATTTCAGCTAAACTGGTCCCTCGGCATCCTCAGAGGTCATGACGAATTCAGAAGCAATCTCTTCTTCATCCATCGCCGATAGTCTTACCGGCACCTCTTCATCTGCGATAACTGACGCGTTTTTATGACGATTTTGGTGATACGCAAAACCGGTACCCGCCGGGATCAAACGACCCACGATGACGTTTTCTTTCAAAGCCGCGTAATTCATCGCGTTTACCTGCTACTGCTTCCGTTAACACACGAGTGGTTTTCTTGGAAGGATGCCGCAGATGAAGGACTCGGTTGCCAGGGACGCTTTGGTAATACCCAATAATTCGCGTTCAAATTCCACCGGTGGTTTACCTTCCGCTTCACGTTTACGGTTAACGATTTTCACGCGTGCCACTTCCACTTGTTCCCCTTCAAGGAATTCAGGTCGTAAGCTTTGGTAACAATCGCTTTACGCAACATTTGGCGTACGATAACTTCGATGTGTTTATCGTTAATTTTTACCCTTGTAAAGCGGTAAACTTCTTGGACTTCATTCACGATATATTCCGGTCACTGCGTGTACACCGCGTAAACGTAAGATGTCGTGGCGTTTCCGCACCGTCGGAGATTAAATCACCGCGTTCTACCATTTCACCTTCGAATACGTTCAATTGACGCCATTTTGGAATCATTTCTTCGTACACTTCGCCTTCTGCCGGCGTAATCAATAGCGACGTTTACCTTTTGGTTTCTTTACCGAAGGACACGATACCGGAAATTTCTGCCAAGATGGCAGGCTCTTTCGGCTTTACGCGCTTCAAACAAGTCTGCCACGCGTGAAGACCACCGGTAATATCTTTCGTTCCCACAGATTCTTGCGGAATACGTGCTAACGGATCACCGATATGCACTTCTGCGCCGTCATCTAAGGGTTACGATAGCTTTACTTGGTGAAAGTATTGCGCCACTACATCAGTACCCGGAACGAAACAACATCGTTGCCTTTGTCATCTACCAGTTTGATTGCCGGACGTAAGTCTTTACCTGCGGTTGCACGCTCACCCACGTCTTGCACTACGATAGAAGAAAGACCGGTTAATTCATCGGTTTGACGGGTGACGGTTAAGCCGTCCACGATATCCACAAATTTTCACGAAAACCGCTCACTTCAGAGATAACCGGCATAGTATGCGGATCCCAGTTGGCGATGGTTTCACCGGCATTCACCTCTTGGTGATCGCCTTTGTTTAGAATCGCACCGTAAAGGCACTTTATAGTGCTCTTTGGTACGACCGAAGGTATCCACAACGGTTAATTCGGTATTACGAGAGGGTTAGAACTAATTTACCTTCGTTATTTGTAACGAATTTTGCATTAGCTAAACGCAATGTACCGTTGTTTTTCACTTGTACGCTAGACTCTTTGATTGCTGCAGATGCCGCACCACCGATGTGGAACGTACGCATGGTTAACTGTGTTCCCGGCTCGCCAATAGATTGTGCTGCAGCTAACTGGCTTCACCTTGGTTAATCAAGTGACCGCGCGCTAAGTCACGACCGTAACATTTTTCGCACACACCAAAGTCGGTATTACAGGTTACAACAGAACGGACTTTCACGCTGTCCACAGAATTTTCATCTAATACATCACAAAATTTTTCATCTAATAAGGTATTGCGTGGAATTAATACTTCTTCTGTACCTGGTTTTAAGATGTCTTCTGCCGCAACACGACCTAAAACTTGTTCGCGTAGAGGCACTTTTTCATCGCCACCCTCAATTAACGGGGTCATCACGATACCTTCGTATGTACCACAGTCATCTTCTACGATAACGAGGTCTTGTGCGACGTCAACCAAACGACGAGTTAAGTAACGGAGTTTCGCTGTTTTCAACGCGGTATCCGCCAAACCTTTACGCGCACCGTGGGTAGAAATAAAGTATTGTAAAACGTTCAAACCTTCACGGAAGTTCGCGGTAATTGGCGTTTCGATAATGGAACCATCCGGACGTGCCATCAAACCACGCATACCGGCTAACTGACGAATCTGTGCTGCAGAACCACGCGCACCGGAATCCGCCATCATAAAGATGCTGTTGAAAGAGCTTGTTTTTCCGGTTTACCTTCGCGGTTAATGACTTCTTCCGTCGATAAGTTTTTCCATCATAGCTTTCGCCACACGTTCGTTGGCGTACTCAAATATCGATCACTTTGTTATAACGTTCGCCTGCAGTCACAAGACCGATTGAAATTGTTCCTGAATTTCAGCCACTTCTTCTTCCGCGGCAGAAATATTCGTATTTCTTCGCCGGAATCGACCATATCGTCGATACCAACGGAAGAACCTGAACGTGCGGCATAAGCAAAACCGGTATACATAATGTGGTCAGCAAACATAACACTGGCTTTCAAACCTAAACGACGATAGCTTTCGTTAATTAACTTAGAAATCGCTTTTTTACCGAGTGTTTGGTTAAACAAGCTAAACGGCATTCCTTTCGGCGCAATCATCCATAAAATGGCACGACCGATGGTTGTATCTGTTAATGTGGTTTTTGATTCAAACTCACCGGCTTCATTTTTCACATACTCGGTAATACGGACTTTCACACGAGAATGCAATTCTGCTTGACCGGTACGATAGGCTTTTTCTGCTTCACGTGGGTCTTGCAATAACATGCCTTCACCTTTACCGTTCACTTTTTCGCGGGTCATGTAGTAAAGACCCAACACCACGTCTTGTGATGGAACGATAATCGGATCACCGTTTGCCGGAGAAAGAATGTTGTTGGTGGACATCATTAACGCACGCGCTTCTAATTGCGCTTCTAACGTTAACGGTACGTGTACCGCCATTTGGTCACCGTCGAAGTCCGCGTTGAACACTGCACAAAACAAGTGGGTGTAATTGAATCGCTTTACCTTCGATTAAGATCGGTTCAAAAGGCTTGAATACCCAAACGGTGCAATGTTGGTGCACGGTTTAACAAGAATCGGGATGTTCGCGGATAACTTCAGCCAAGATATCCAAACAATCGCGTCTTCACGCTCCACCATTTTCTTCGCAGCTTTAATCGTCGTTGCATAACCACGGCTTTCTAATTTTGCATAGATAAACGGACGGAATAATTCCAATGCCATTTTCTTCGGCAAACCACATTGATGTAAAGTGCAGTATGGACCTACGGTGATTACGGAACGACCGGGTAGTCAACACGTTTACCCAACAAGTTTTGACGAAAACGACCTTGTTTACCTTTAATCATATCCGCTAATGATTTTCTAACGGACGACGGTTAGAACCGGTAATTGCACGACCGCGGCGACCGTTATCTAACAACGCATCAACGGATTCTTGTAACATCCGTTTTTCGTTACGCACGATAATATCCGGTGCGATTAAATCAATAAACGTTTTAAACGGTTGTTACGGTTGATGACGACGACGTATAAATCGTTCAAGTCGGAAGTCGCAAAACGACCGCCATCTAACGGCACTAACGGACGTAAATCCGGTGAAGCACCGGTAATACGGTCATCACCATCCATTCGGTTTGTTGCCGGATTGTAAAAAGCTTCTAATAATTTTAAGCGTTTAGTGATTTTTCTTACGTTTGGTTTCGGAATTGGTTTCTTGTAATTCTTCGCGTAAATTTTTCGCATTCCGCTTCCAAATCGATACCGCGAATAAAGGCTTGAATGGCTTCCGCACCCATTTTGGCTTCGAATCTCATCTTGCCAGCGGTCTTCGGCGTCAAGATATTGTTCTTCGGTTAACAACTGACCGCGCTCAAGATCGGTCGTACCGGTTCGATCACAATGTAAGATTCAAAATAAAGCACGCGTTCAATATCACGCAACAGCATGTCTAACAATAAACCGATACGGGACGGCGAGTTTTAAGAACCAAATGTATTTGCCACCGGTGAGGCCAATTCAATGTGCCCCTATACGTTACGACGAACTTTAGTTTGCGTGACTTTCACGCCACATTTTTCACAAATCACACCGCGGTGTTTTTAAGCGTTTGTCACCGCACAAACATTCGTAATCTTTTACCGGTCCGAAGATACGGGCACAGAAAAGACCGTCGCTCCGGGTTTAAAGGTACGATAGTTGATTGTTTCAGGTTTTTTAACTTCACCGTATGACCAAGAACGGATCATGTCAGGTGAGGGCTAAACCGATTTTAATCCATCAAAAATCTTCAGCGGTTTTTGATTGTGCTTTTAAAAACAACTAAGTCTTTCACAGATTTGCTCCTGTCGGAGTTAAACTTATTCAAGTGCGGTCGTTTTTCAAAACGTTTTTAAAATCGACCGCACTCGGGCTCAATAGGGGTCAATACCCTGACTTATTCTTCGTCCAAGTCGATGTTGATACCAAGTGAACGGATTTCTTTCATGATTACGTTGAAAGATTCCGGTGTGCCCGGATCCATTTGTTGGTTGACGCTGACGATGTTTTTATACATCTTCGTACGACCGTTCACGTCATCGGATTTCACAGTTAACATTTCTTGTAAGGTATAAAGCTGCACTATAAAGCTTCAAAGTGCCCATACTCCATCTCACCGAAACGTTGACCACCGAATTGCGCCCTTACCACCCAACGGTTTGTTGAGTAACAAGACTATAAGAACCGGTTGAACGCGCGTGCATTTTATCATCAACCAAGTGGTTCAATTTGAGCATATACATGTAACCTACCGTTACCGGACGCTCGAATTTCTCACCTGTACGACCATCATAAAGGGTAATTTGACCGAAGTCGTAAACCACCAAGCTCTAATAAAGCCTTTTAATTTCTTTTTCATGGGCACCGTCAAATGCCGAGTCGCAATCAGCAAACCTTTACGCAAGTTTTGTGCTAAACGCATCACTTCTTCGTCAGTAAAGGTGCTGAGATCCACTTTTTGTGAACCGCCGCCAAGGTCATAGGCTTTTTGCATATACTCACGCAATTTCGCGATAGATTGTTGTTGTTTAATCATCGCGTTAATTTGATCACCGATACCTTTTGTCGCCAAACCTAAGTGAGTTTCTAAGATCTGACCGATATTCATACGGGACGGAACGCCCAGCGGGTTCAATACGATTTCAACAGGTTGACCGTTTTTCATCGTATGCATGTCTTCCACTGGGTTAATTTTGGAGATAACCCTTTGTTACCGTGACGACCCGCCATTTTATCACCCGGTTGAATTTGACGTTTCACCGCCAAGTACCTGCTAACGACTTTCTAACACGCCCTGGTGCCAAATCGTCGCCTTGGATAATCTTGTTGCGTTGAACTTCTAATTTACGTTCAAATTCTTTGCGTAATTCTTCGTGTTGTTCCGCTAACTGCTCTAATTGGTGTTGTTTTTCCTCGTTATCTAAGGTTTGTTCCAACCATTTAGTGCGGTCTAATTTATCTAAGGATTTCGCATCGAAACCGCCGGATAACAATAGATTGCGGACACGCATAAACAAGCCGGCTTCCAAGATCTCAAACTCTTCGCTCAAGTCTTTTTCGCTTGTTTTAATTGCATTTCTTCGATTTCTAACGCACGTTTGTCTTTTTCTACGCCATCGCGGGTAAACGCTTGTACGTCGATAACGGTACCGGAAACGCTGTTTGGTACGCGTAAAGAAGAGTCTTTTCACATCAGACGCTTTTCACCGAAGATCGCGCGTAATAATTTTTCTTCTGGAGTTAATTGAGTTTCACCTTTTTGGTGTCACTTTACCCACCAGAATATCGCCGCCTTTCACTTCTGCCCGATATACGATACCGGATTCATCCAATTTGCTTAATGCGACTTCACCGACGTTAGGAATATCTGCAGTAATTTCTTCTGCACCTAATTTGGTATCACGTGCCACGCAAAAGCTCTTGAATGTGAATAGTTGTGAAACGATCTTGTTGTACCACGTTCGGAAACCAACATGGAGTCTTCGAAGTTATAACCGTTCCATGGCATGAACGCCACGCGAATATTTTGACCGAGCGCCAACTCACCTAAATCGGTAGAAGGACCATCCGCCAAAATTTCACCACGCTCAACCGGCTCACCTAATTCCACACAAGGAATTTGGTTGATACAGGTGTTTTGGTTAGAACGGGTGTATTTGATTAAGTTATAAATATCAATACCGGCTTCGCCTGCGACGGTTTCGTCTTCATTGACTTTCACCACAATACGGGAAGCGTCCACGTATTGAATCGTACCACCGCGTTTTTGCAACAACCGCAACACCGAGTCAAGCGCTACCGCTTTCTCAATACCGGTACCGACCAATGGTTTGTCTGCGCGTAATGTTGGTACTGCTTGACGTTGCATGTTCGCACCCATCAAGGCACGGTTAGCATCGTCATGCTCTAAGAATGGAATCAAAACTGCCGCCACAGAAACCACTTGTTGGGTAGAAACGTCCATATAGTGAATTTCTTCAGGTTTATAAAGACCTGATTCACCATGTTCACCACGACAGGTAACAAACGCGTCGGTAAAGCGGAACTCTTCATCAAGATTTGAGTTCGCCTGTGCAACGTATTTACCTTCTTCAATCGCAGAAAGGTATTCGATTTCTTCAGTCACTTGACCATTGACGACTTTTACGATACGGTGTTTCTAAGAAACCGTAGTCGTTGGTACGTGCATAAACGGAAAGCGAGTTAATCAAACCGATGTTCGGACCTTCAGGTGTTTCAATCGGACACGCGACCATAGTGAGTCGCATGGACGTCACGCACTTCAAAAGCCTGCACGTTCGCGAGTTAAACCGCCCGGTCCCAATGCAGAAATACGACGTTTGTGTGTAACTTCTGATAATGGGTTGTTTTGATCCATAAATTGAGATAATTGAGATGAACCAAAGAATTCTTTCACCGCAGCAGAAATTGGTTTCGCATTAATTAAATCTTGTGGTGTAACCGCTTCCAGGTCACCCTAAAAGACAAGCGCTCTTTACCGCGCGCTCAACACGCACTAAACCAATACGGAATTGGTTCTCTGCCATTTCACCCACAGAACGAATACGACGGTTACCCAAGTGGTCGATATCATCCACTTCACCACGACCGTTACGAATTTCGATCAGTTTCTTCATGACATTAACGATATCTTCGTTACTTAATGTGCCACTGCCGGTAGTTTCTTCAATGCCTAAAGAGCGGTTGAATTTTCATACGACCTACCGCAGATAAATCATAACGGTCAGAAGAGAAGAATAGATTATCAAATAACGCTTCAGCCGCTTCTTTTTGTCAGTGGCTCGCCCGGACGCATCATGCGATAGATTTCGACTAGCGCACTCAAACGGTCATAAGAAGGGTCAACACGTAAGGTTTCGGAAATATACGGACCATAATCAAGATCATTCGTAAACAAAGTCTCAATTTGTGTATAACCGGCTTGTGCTAATTTAGCTAATAGCTCAAGGGAAAGCTCCATATTGGCAGGGCAAACCAATTCACCGGTTTCAAGATCCACATAATCTTTTGCTGCAACTTTGCCAACAATATACTCAGTCGGCACTTCAACTTGTGTGATGTTGTCTTTTTCTAAAGCTTTTAATATGACGTGCAGTAATGCGACGACCACGTTCAACATACACTTTGCCATTAGCTTCAATATCAAATGTCGCCGTTTCACCACGTAAACGTTCAGGCATTAGATTCATCAGTAATTTATTATCTTTAATTTCGAGACAACTTTATCAAAGAAAAGATCTAAGATTTGTTCAGTGGTGTAACCTAGCGCACGCAAGATAATGGTTGCCGGTAATTTACGGCGACGGTCAATACGCGCATATAAGTTATCTTTTTGGATCAAATTCAAAAATCCAACCATGAACCACGGTAGAGAATAATACGCGTTATATAGCACTTTTACCTGAAGAGTGCGTTTTACCTTTGTCACTATCAAAGAATCACACCCGGACTACGGTGTAATTGAGACACGATAACACGTTCAGTACCGTTAATCACAAAAGTACCGTTATCGGTCATTAAGGGGATTTCCCCCATGTAAACTTCTTGTTCTTTAATATCTTTGATCGTACCCGGTGCAGCGTCTTTATCATAACTTACTAAGCGTAATTTCACGCGTAATGGTGCTGCATAGGTGGTGCCACGGATTTGACATTCACGCACATCAAATACCGGCTCGCCTAATCGATAGCTAACATATTGTAACTCGGTATTTCCATTGGTACCGACAATGGGAATACTGAACGAAAGCTACTAAGCCTTGCTGACCATCCGGATCTCGTTGAATAAATTTCTCAAAAGAATCAAGCTGGATTGTTAATAAATAAGGAATATTTAAAACTTGCGGACGTTTGCCGAAGTCTTTACGAATTCGTTTTTTTCTCGGTATAGGAGTAAACCATAGGGTTCCTCTGTTTGCTGTTCAGTGACCTATAATCAACACACAATAATTTGGGACAAAAATTGGTGATAACATATTAGATACCGTTTTTGAGATGACCGCACTATGAACCTTACTTCTTGAGTGGGTGACTCAAATTAAAATGCTGAAATTTAATCTGAGGAAACAAAAAGTAATTAAACGGCAAATTTGACTTCTGTTTTTGATAGCACAAAATGGCTGATGGTCACCCACCAGCCATTTAGCCTGAGAAACAGGACAAAATAAAAATCAAAAATTATTTGATTTCTACTTTCGCGCCAGCTTCTTCTAATTCTTTTCTTAAGTGCTTCTGCTTCTGCTTTAGCAATGCCTTCTTTCAATACAGCCGGTGCAGATTCAACTAAGTCTTTAGCTTCTTTTCAAGCCTCAAACCGGTTGCACCACGTACTGCTTTTGATTACTGCTACTTTTGTTAGCACCCGCTTCAGCAAGCACTCACATCGAATTCAGTTTTTCTTCTGTCGCCGCTGCTGCACTACCTGCTGGCGCTGCTGCTACTGCCGCCGCTGCTGAAACACCGAAATTTTTCTTCCATCGCTGTGATTAATTCAACGATTTCAGTTACAGATTTAGAAGCAATCGCTTCAATGATTTTGTTCGTTAGTTAATGACATAACAATCAATTCCTAAAGTAAATAAAGTTAATTGGATGAAGAAACGCTTGATTAAAGTCCGCTTCTTGTAATTTGTCGCGTAATGCCGCAAAAGTGCGAACAAGTTTGCCTGCCGCAGCTTCTCTTTTCATTGTGCCCATTAAACGTGCAATTGCTTCGTCGTAAGTCGGTAATGTTGCTAAGAATTCAACATCTTGGATCTTACCTTCAAAGGTCGCACTTTAAGTTCAAACTTATCGTTTGTTTTGCAAATTCTTTGAACAAACGTCTGCAGCACCTGGATGTTCAGTAGAGAATGCGATAAGTGTTGACCGGTGAATGTGTCTTTCAAACATTCGAATTCAGTGCCTTCTACCGCACGACGTAATAAAGTATTACGAACAACGCGCATAGAAACACCGGCTTCGCGTGCAGATTTACGCAATTCGGTCATTTTGTCTACTGTCACACCACGGGAATCCGCGATCACAGCAGAAAGGGCACCTTTGGTCGCTTCATTTACTTCGCAACAATTGCTTGTTTGTCTTGAAGATTTAATGCCATTGGCTGTTAGCTCCTGAATACACTCCGATTGCTCGAAATTTAAATACCTAATAAAACGACTATTAGGACGAATTCGGTGCACAGAAGCAAGAAAAATTCTTATTCTGTTCACCATCTACGTAGGATGATTAAGATTGCTCCCCTACGGTCTTGGACGGGGCTTGAATGAGGTCAAGCACCAACCAGAAATGCTAAACCGCAAATAAACTACGGTCTAAAAAGGTCAAAGATTATAACGGTCGAAATATCGTTTGTAAATGCTTGATGACAAAAATCACCACTCAACAATGATAAACACCGGAAAAATAACCGCACTCACAAAAAGTGCGGTCATATTTCATCGTATTTCTACGGATTACAGTGAAGCTTGATCGATGGCTACACCGGCACCCATTGTCGTAGAAAGACTGACTTTCTTAATGAAGATACCTTTAAGTTGCAGGTTTTGCTTTTAGTTAAAGCGGCTAACAACGCTTGAAGGTTTTCTTTTTAATTGCGCTTCAGAGAAGTTTGCTTTACCGATAGTGGTGTGAATGATACCGTTTTTATCATTACGGTAGCGAACCTGACCGGATTTCGCATTTTTAACAGCATCCGCAACGTTTGGTGTCACAGTACCCACTTTCGGGTTTGGCATTAAACCACGTGGGCCTAATACTTGACCCTACTGACCAACAACACGCATTGCATCAGGAGAAGCGATTACAACATCAAAGTTCATTTCGCCTTTTTAACCTGCTCTGCTAAGTCTTCCATACCGACTAAATCAGCGCCCGCGCTTAGTCGCTTCTGCGTTCGCACCTTGGGTGAACACAGCCACGCGAACTTCACGACCTGTACCATGTGGTAACACAGTTGCACCACGAACGTTTTGGTCAGATTTACGAGGATCAATACCTAAGTTTACTGCAACATCAACACTTTCAACGAACTTGGCTGTTGCGAATTGTTTTAATAACGCGATTGCTTCGTTGATTTCATATGCTTTAGTAGAATCTACGCCAGCTTTGATTGCTTTCATTTTTTTAGTCAATTTTAGCCATCGTATTATTCCTCCACCACTAAGCCCATTGAGCGAGCAGTACCAGCAATTGATTTCATTTTGGTTTCGATAGTCGCACCAGTCATATCTGCCGCTTTCGTTTCAGCGATTTGACGAACTTGATCTCAAAAGTCACTTTACCCACTTTTTTATCTTTGTTTGGTTTACCAGAACCAGATTTGATACCTCGCCGCTTTTTCAATAAAACTGCTCGCCGGTGGGGTTTTAGTCACGAACGTGAATGAACGGTCTGCATAAACGGTGATAACAACCGGAATTGGTAAACCTTTTCTAAGCTCTCAGTACGAGCGTTGAATGCTTTACAGAATTCCATGATGTTCGCACCTTGTTGACCCTAATGCCGGACCAACTGGTGGTGATGGGTTTGCCACTACCAGCTGCAACTTGCAACTAACGTAGGCTTGGACTTTTTGCCATTTTAGTTTCCTCAAATGGGTGATAACGCTATTACTAGCTCCCTGTTGATAAAAAGGGTTGCATTCTAATCAAAGGCAACTCGGTTTTTCAAGTAAAATACTTGAGAAAGTCACCGCACTTTATCCTAGTTGATTTAAAGTGCGGTCAAATTTTTGAATATTTTTAACTAGCTATTCTTTTCCACTTGACCAAATTCAAGCTCAACCGGTGTCGCACGACCAAAGATAGATACAGAGACTTTCGCTGCCTTTTCGTAGTCGATTTCTTCGACTGTACCGTTGAAAATCCATAAATGGTCCTTCGGTGACGCGGACTTCCTCGCCCGGTTGGAAAGTCGTTCTTGGTTTTGGCTTTATCGCTATTTTGCTCTAAGCGATTTAGAATAATATCCGCTTCGCGATTGCTAATTGGTGCCGGTTTATCCGGTGTACCACCAATGAAACCCATCACACGTGGCACGCTACGCACCAAGTGCCAAGTATCATCGTTCATTTCCATTTGTACTAACACATAACCCGGGAAAATATTTACGTTCACTTTTTGCGACGTTTACCGGCGACATTTTCAACGACTTCTTCTGTCGGCACCTAACACTTCACCGAATTGATCTTCCATATTGTGAAGTTTGATGTATTCACGCAATGTGGTCGCAAACAGCGCTTCAAAAACCGGAGAAGGCCTGTAACACATACCAACGTTTTTACTTGCGGTTTCGGTCATTTTAGAATCTCCAGTCAGTTAAGAAGGTAATGATACTCACGATAATTGAATCCAAGCTCCCAGAGGATTAAAGACACAAAATACGGTCACACCAACAACGATAAAAGTTGTTTGCGTTGCTTCGGACGGCTTGGCCCAAACAATTCGACGTAATTCAGTGCGGGCATCTTGGAAAGAAACCAAGGGCTTTTTCTGTCTTGATTGGTTGTCAGCGCACCCCTAAAGAGATCAATAACAACACGATAACCACAACAACACGGATTGGAGTGGAATATTGATCTCGAAAATAAATATTACCGAAAGCTGTTGCGCAATGATCACAACTGTCAACAACCATAAAAAGTATTTAATCCTTTAGACTTTTCTTCAGGAGCCTCAGGCGTATGTTTTCTTTTCTATGTCTAATGCCATAAATTTAATCCATCGTAATAACGTAAAATAAGGAATCTTGTTGATAAGGCGCGAAATTATAACAACTAATTCCTCAGTTAGCTATAAAAAGTTCCCACTGCAAAAACAAGAGATGGCAATACAGAACATCGCTCAGCAAAGTAATTAGCACTGATCAGAGGCGCAAGATATGGTCTTTTTGTATTAATCGCATCCTCATTGCTACCCATTGCATCTATCAATGATTGCATTTTGCGTAAAATCATATTGAGAACAATGCCATGCAGGCAATTTTCGAATAATAGAACACCAATAAAGAGTTTAAATAAATAATCGACAAAACCGATTTCAACCCAGTGTTCCGCCATAAATGGATCGTCGCTGGCATAAAAAGCTATTGCAAAGAACAAATAGGTATCTGCCATTGAACCAAATACCATGGAGCTGAGTCGGTGCAATCCACCACGTTTTTCAGTTGACGGAGTCGGTTAAAGACCACAACATCCAGCAACTGCCCAAAGACATAAGCACAGAAACTGGCTACCGCAATACGAAAGACGAAGACGTTAAATTCACTTAACGCAGAGAATCCTTGATATTGGCTTTCTGAAAAGAGTGTAGAAACTAAATAACTGATAATTAACGCAGGAATCATGACAATAAAAATAATCCAACGCGCTTCTTTTGCACCAAATACTCGCACGGTCAAATCGGTTGCTAAGAAGATAAATGGGAACGTGAGTGATCCCTATGTGCTGTGAAACATGAAATCTTCCTGTGCACCAAACAAGGTTAATGGCACATGAATTTCAAAAAGGAATTTGGACTAAGTAGTTGCTGGCAGCAATGATAAAAATATGAAAGAAACTGAGCAGAACAAGCGCTCGACGTTTTTGGCGATCGTTGAAGATCGAAAATGCCTGTGTCATTTTGTGTTACCTTTTTAGTTTAAATTGGGGTTAGGGAACCCAGTAAATATGTGATTCTGCAAAAAATTGCAGGGCGCAAATAATACTTCATCAAAAATAATTCAACTGAAATATCACGCACTTCAAAAGGTCAAGATTTTTCTGTATCATGAAAAAGAATTGTCTTAATATTAAAAAGGACCTTTATGAAATCATGCATTAAACTTTCTCCTATTAGTTTTAGCTCTTTTTCTGTTTCTCGACTCAAACATTCGCAGAGGAACAAACGCTGAAGCATTAGCACCTATTGTTGTCACCGCACTGGCACCTCTCAAGATTTAAAAGATGCCCTGCCAGCATCAGCATTGTGAATAAAGAACAGCTTAAACAACATCCATCCAATCGTTTGGAAGAAGCGTTACAAGATATTCCGGGCGTAAATGTCAGTGAGAGTAATGTAAACTAAATCAGATATTTCTATCCGTGGTTTACCGGCTGATTACACATTGATTATGGTGATGGTCGTCGTCAAAATACCCGTGAATCCCGCCCAAATGGTAACGGCGGTTTTTGAAGGTGCATTTATCCCGCCGGTAAATGCAATTGAGCGCATTGAAGTGGTACGTGGGACCAATGTCCTCTGTATGGTTCTGATGCGATGGGCGGCGTTGTCAACATTATTACCAAAAATGTTACCAAAAGAATGGACAGGATCTGCTTCTGTCGGCTTTACCGCACATGATAAAAGCACTTTTGGTAACGGGCATCATGGTAATTTCTTTCGTTTCAGGTCCATTAGTTCAAGATAAGTTAGGGTCTTCAAGTTTATGGCGGTGCAGACTATCGTCCTGAAGATAATATTATCGGTGGTTCTAACCGTAATAAAAATCGTAATATCAATGCCAAACTTTCCTTTACACCAACTGATAAACAAACATTTTATCTTAGAAGGCGGTCGCCGCTTACTCGAAAAACAGGAAACACCGGGAAAAATCCTTAGCGTTAACTACAACACGTGGTGCCAGTGTTGCACACAACCAACCGGGAGCTACGCACGCCATCAGAAATCACTGGTCTTTAACCCATCAAGCCGATTGGGATGTGATAAGTTCTGAATTGAGTTTATATCAAGAAAAAGCCAAACGTGAAGAAGCACAAATGGCGTGGTAGATTCTCGTAAACCGAAAATCACAAACACCGTATTTGATGCGAAATTCATGTTACCTGTGGCAAATCATTTCTTCGTATTTGGTGGTCAGCATCAAAATGCCAAATTGGAAGACGATTCCGTTACCAAAGTCAATCGAATGACAAGAACAGTGAATGGAAAAACGCAAACACGCTCAGTGCCTGTTTATAAAAATACGAAAAATAACGTTCACCAGTATGCATTTTTCCTTGAAGATGAAATTAATTTCACCGATAAAATTCTATTAACCCTAGGAACTACGCTTGGATCATCACCAGAAGTTTGGTACGCATTGGAAACCCAAGAGCCTATGCGGTTTACCATATTGATGATAACTTCAGTGTAAAAGGGGATCGCGAAAGCTTTCCGTGCACCAAGTATTCGTGAATTGAGCGAAAGCTATGTTACTGCGACAGAAGCGGGCGCTGGTGTCATTTACGGTAATCCAAACTTAAAAGCCGGAAACCAGCGTCAATGAAGAGGTGAGTGTCGTTTACAATCACGATAGCGGTGCCAATGCTACAGTAACCTTGTTTTAATACAGAGTTTAAAAACAAACGACTGAGCCATTACACCGGCAATCCGGATCCGCTTACCGGTGCTAAACTTTATAAATACAGCAATGTCGGTCGCGCCAATATTAAAGGCGTTGAAGTGAGTTCCATATTCCGTTTGACGAACACTGAACGTAGATTTGTCTTATCGACATACCAGCATTCAAAACGTAAATCGGATGAAGACATTTCAGCTTCAGGCGTGAGTTTAAGAGATTGCCATTGGATAACACACCCTAAGCATTCCGCTGGCGGAAAAACTCATTGGATCGTAAATGATCGCTTAGCGCCTATACTCGCGTGGCTTATAAAGGTAAACAAATTTGGGCAAATCCGTAATGGGGACAACCGAAATGCTCTACCGTACTCAGCGGTGGATATACCACGGTGGATTTGGGCACAACCTATAAGGTTAATCCAAATGTCTCTCTTAACTTTGCGGTATCAAATATTGGTAATGAAATTGGCGAGCATGTGGATACCAACGGCGGAAGCTGGACGGTAGAAGATGGTCGTCGTTTCTGGACAAACCTTTAATATCACATTCTAATCCAATCACAATAAGGCACATTTGATTTCTAAAACATGCCTTTATTCTCCCTAAAAGTGCGGTCGAAAATTGACTTTTAAATACTATAATTCAGGTTCATTTAATACGTTAAGTAACGCTAAACGTTTACGATAATTTTTAAGACACAATCGATATGTGACTGTGGCATAAATGATTGCGAATAAATCCGCTCTGACCTTCTCTTCTTGTGTAATTTCAGGAATGAATTTTTGAATAATCACGATTCTTACTTAATCCAATATTTTCCCCAAAACTCGACAAAATCATCGCCGATATATTCTGCCGTATTGAGTATTAAATCCTTTGGCGAGTACGGCATTACCTTCTTCTCGCACTAACAATGGTAGGGCAAGTAGCATTGAGTTAAACACCTCAGGATAAAGGCGACACCGACACAAAATCATAAATTGGTGCAAGTTTTGGATAGTTATTTTTGGGATAAATAAATGAAAAATTACGTAGTGGAGATCATTACTGCCCAATAAATAAGCATAAATAATTCGACGGAAAATCTCTCGTTGTTGTGCCAAATGGTTTTCCGTATGCTGTAAAAATAAACTGCGCACTCGTTCATAACTCACATATTGCTCATTATTAGTACCTATTTTTCCATACTTTTCCCGAATATTTCATTGCACCCATCAGTTGTTCTGTGAATCGCTTTTTGCTGTTCATCACGATCAGAGCGCTTTATCATGAAAGCAAATTCTGGTTGATTTTCATGCGTCAGCAAAAACACTAAACCATTTTCTGGTACTTCAAACCCTAGTTCTTTCATCCACACATGGTGGCATGTTCATTTTCAGCTAAAAAGGATACTCTTCAGGAGAAGGCTTTAAAATGTAATTCCTTGTTGATTTACGCTGTCAAAGTGATCCTCTTCAATAATAAAGCTGTAATTTGGGTTGAAAACCTGAAATGCTCATGCCTTGCTGTTTTTGGGCTTCACTGTGATAAATTCTTGGCGGGAAAAAGGGCAATTCAGGGTCAAAACGTTTATTACCTGTAGGTAATGCAAACCTTCAGTGCTGTAACCCGAAAGTACTTCATCAACGGTTTTTAATAAAATACGACAGAAACTCATTGTTTTTCCTCCTGAATTTGCACAGCGCAACATATTCTCCCCATTGTTAAGTAAAAACGAAACATATCGCCTTCATCAATTCGTTGGTGAAGGGCATATTTATGTTTTAGCCAGCCTTCCGGCACCAGTGATGCAAAATAAAGGGAATAAGGTTTCCGAATGAAAAGGGCTTTGATTAATGGTAGCTGAGAGAGAGCGGTATTCCTTGATAATCCGGATTATACGCAAAATGAAAACCACGATGATCTTCTCGAAGTAGCCAATAAATTCACCGTGAGAAAGACTTTTCCCGAGCGGACTAAATTGCGCACTAGCGACACTCCTAATGTTTGAGCAACAAGAAAAACGGTGGTAAATCGAACTTGGCTTGGATCTTGAAATAAGCGGTTTAAGCGTAGAAATAGACACGCTGGTTTGTAACTCCAACATACTTAACTCAATACCAGTGATTTCAGTTATCGTTTAACATTTTTCCAAATGCCTTGAGATCGGTAATCTTCCCGGCATAAAGCTGTTGCCTTTGTGCTTGCTCATAAGCAATCACAGCCTGTTGAAGCTTTTTCAACTCATCAATTTGACTCTCTAATTGCGTACTCAGATTATTCATATTTGATATTTTATGTTTAGTGTTTGGATAAAGTTAATCATATATGATTTTTCACGCTTAAAAACCTCTTTTTAAGATTTTTAAAGAAAAATCTAATTAATTACTCATAAATGATATTTTTGAAAAACCTTTCTCGAATCAATGGGTGTTTAGTCTCACTTTTTAGAGCGCTCTCAGATAATCTTCTCCCTCAAAGAGAGAGGATTCATCTCAGTGGACTCGACAACGATGCCATACCAGCGCAACATGAAAATACAGAATAAAGTTGTACTGTGTGGCAGTTTATGAAACAATTCGCCGTTATTTAGCGTGAAAAATAGAACAATTTAAGGGATACTGATAGTGATCGATTTCGATGGCTACCGTCCGAATGTAGGCATTGTTATTTGTAACGACAAAGGGCAGAGTGCTGTGGGCGAAGAGATACGGACAGAATTCTTGGCAATTTCCGCAAGGGCGCATTAATGATAACGAAACTCCCGAGCAAGCGATGTTTAGAGAATTATTTGAAGAAGTGGATCACACGCTAAAGATGTGCGTGTTCTATATGCGTCTAAACAGTGGTTACGTTATAAATTGCCGAAGCGTTTATTGCGTCATGATTCCAAACCAATGTGTATCGGGCAGAAGCAACGCTGGTTTTATTGCAGTTAGTGACTGATACCAAGAATATCAATATGCAGTGCAGTAAAACGCCGGAATTTGACGGATGGCGTTGGGTGAGTTTTGGTATCCGGTGCGCAAGTGGTGTCTTTCAAAAGAGGTTTATCGTAAAGCCATGAAAGAGTTTGCGCAGGTATTGTTTGATGAAAAAACAGTAGACCTTTGGCGCAGACTGAAACCGTAACATTCGGCGATAAAGAAACCCGCTTTCTCTTCTCACAAAGCAACATTATTCAAAACCATCCAAACGTGCATCGCATAAATATAGAGGATAAGTATGTTAACCTTCTTTCTTTCTTTGTTTGCTTGCCGGTTGTGTTGCCGGCTTCTTGTCAGGGCTTTTTCGGCATTGGCGGTGGCATGGTGATTGTGCCGATGATGGTATATTTACTACCAATTGTGGGCGTGCCGGATTCATTGCTCATGTCCACCGCATTTGGCACGTCCTTTTGCCACCATCGTGGTTACCGCGTTTTTCTTCCGCACAACGACACCATAAACTTGGTAACGTGGTTTGGTCAACGTTGAAATATTTTGCGCCTGCGTTAATGATTAGCGCATTTATTTCCGGGCAATACATCAGTAAATTGCACCTGAAATTTCCGGTAAGTTATTTGCCCTGTTTAGTCACCTATCTGGCGATTAAAATGATTTTGTCCATTAAGCCGAAAAATCTCGATCCGAATATCACACCGTTATCCTCAATTATCGGCGGTGCTTTAATCGGTATGATATCAAGCGTTGCCGGTATTGGCGGTGGCGACTTTATCGTGCAGTTTTTAAATTCACGCAATGTGGACATTAAAAAGGCCATCGGCACCTCCGCATTTTGTGGCATGTTAATGGGCATTGCCGGTATGTTGAGCTTCATGCTGAGCGGTTGGGGACGCGCGGAATGCCGAATTATTCCCTCGGTTTTTGTATACCTTCCTGCCGTGTTTGGGCATTACTGTCACCTCATTTTTACCTCCAAACTCGGCGCCAATATGACCAACCGATTACCGGTGTCAACCTTGAAGAAAGGATTTGCCGCCTTCTTAATTGTGGTGGCGATTAGTATGTTATTGAAATAAGGAACGTTATGAATTCAGACTATTTGGTTTTACCCCATTTCGACCCGGCGATTTTTGAATTTGGCCGATCGCTTGCGCTGGTACGGTTTAATGTATCTACTTGGTTTTATTTTTGCCCGCTGGCTTGGCGTACGTCGTGCCAAACAGCCAAACAGCGGTTGGACGGTGGATCAAGTGGACTCTTTTGCTATTTAACAGCTTTATGGGGTTTTTCTTCGGCGGACGAATCGGCGATGTGTTCTTTTATAATCTGGATCGTTTTACAGGATCCACTGTATTTATTCCGCGTTTGGGAAGGGGGAATGTCTTTTCATGGCGGTTTTAATCGGTGTGATCATCGCCATGATCATCACCTCTAAGATACAAAAACGCACGCTTTTGGGCAACAGCTGATTTTATGGCACCTTAATTCCGTTCGGGCTAGGCATGGGGCGTATTGGTAATTTCATTAACCTTGAATTATGGGGCGTCAAACCGATGTGCCTTGGGCGATGATTTTCCCAACAGATCCACTGCTCTTGCCACGCCATCCGTCTCAGTTATATGAGCGGTGTTAGAAGGTTTAGTGTTGTTCTTGATTCTCAATGGTTTTATTCGCAAACCACGTCCGACAGGTTCGGTGGGCGGGTTATTCCTTATCGGCTACGGTTTTTTCCGTTTTATCGTTGAATATGTTCGCGAACCGGATGTAGAACTTTTCCTCAATGTGATCACGCGCGGGCAGTTACTTTGCGTACCTATGATTGTGGGGGGCATTGCCATTATGCTTTGGGCATATCGTAAAAGTGCGGTGCAAAAATCTGTTAAATAATGCCTTTCGGCATGATTTCATTTTCTTCATATTATTAGATAAACGACCGACTTTTAATCAAAAGTCGGTCGTTTTGTATTGGCTTGCCTATGCATCAATCCACGTCAAAAACTCCTCCTCACTCAACACCTGCACGCCTAATTCTGCTGCTTTGCTGAGTTTGGAACCTGCCGCTTCACCGGCGATCACATAGTCGGTTTTGGCTGAAACACTGCCGCTAACTTTGGCACCGAGTTGTTGTAACAGCGCTTTGGCGTCGTTACGTCCCATTTGGGAAAGTGTGCCGGTGAGCACCACGGTTTTGTCTTTGAACGGATTTTCTTTCACATCCTGTACTTCAACGGTTTCCCAATGCACACCTTTTGAGCGATGAGATCATTCACCACCGCTACATTGTGTTCTTCACGCCAGAACACAAAAATGCGATTTGCCACGACTTCGCCCACATCAGGCACTTGTTGCAGCTGTTCTAAATCGGCATTTTGCAACGCTTCTAAGTTTTGAAATGGTTTGCCAGATTTAATGCCGTGGCTTCACCCACATCACGAATACCCAACGCAAAGATAAAACGGGCGAGGGTCGTGTGTTTGGCTTTTTCTAAGCTGGCTAACGCATTTTCAGCCGATTTCGGCCCCATGCGTTCTAAGCGGGTGAGTGTGGTTAAATCCAACTTAAACAAATCTGCGGGAGTATGAACCAATTCGCGATCCACCAGTTGCTCAATCAGTTTGGCGCCTACACCGTCAATGTCCATGGCTTTTGCGTGAGACGAAATGTTTTAGCGCTTCTTTGCGTTGTGCCGCACAGAATAACCCACCGGTGCAACGTGCCACCGCTTCGCCTTCAATGCGAACAATTGAGCGAATCGCACACCGGACAGTGTGTTGGAAAGACAATTTGGCGCGCATTGGCCGGGCGGCGATCATGTACGACGCCAATAATTTGTGGAATCACATCGCCGGCGCGACGAATAATCACCGTATCGCCGATAGCTATGTTGAGGCGCTCGATCTCATCGCCGTTATGTAAGGTTGCGTTACTTACCGTTACACCGGCAACGAACACCGGTTGTAGTTTAGCCACAGGCGTGATGGCACCAGTGCGACCGACAGGAATTCCACGTCATTTAATACTGTTAGTTCTTCTTGTGCAGGAAATTTGTAAGCGATTGCCCAACGCGGTGCTTTGGAAATAAAGCCCAGTCTTTGTTGCAATTCGATGTCATTGACTTTTAATACCGTACCGTCAATGTCATAACCCAAGGAACTGCGTTTTTCCATCATAGTGCGGTAGAAATTCAGCACGTTTTTCGATACCGATCGCATAAATGGATCTCGCTATTTACCGGCACACCGATGGATTTCAACCATTGTAGGCGTTCATAGTGTGTTGGCGGCAAATCTACGCCTTCGGCAATGCCAATGCTGTACGCGTTGAGCATTAATGGACGTTGGCTAGTGATTTTCGGATCCAATTGGCGTAAAGGAACCAGCCGCCGCATTACGCGGATTAGCAAGGTTTTTCGCCCTGTTCCAAGCGCGCTCGTTTTGACGCTCGAAAACCATCGTCGCAGGCATAAACACTTCGCCACGCACTTTCCAAGCGTGCTGGTGGATTGTCCGTGAGTAGTTGCAAGGGAATGTTGCGAATGGTACGAATGTTTTGCGTGATGTCTTCGCCCGTTGTGCCATCGTGCGCGTTGCCGCTTGGGTCAGCACACCATTTACATACAAAATACTGACCGCCAATCCGTCCAATTTAGGTTTCACAACAAAGGTTAATGGCTCAGGCACGAGGACTAAACGATCCTGAATACGTTTCACGAACGCCAGAAACTCCTCATCAGAAAAGGCGTTATCTAACGAGAGCATCGGAAGTTCATGTTTAATTTGCGCAATTCCGACAGCGGCCGCGCCCACAGCGTTGGGCTCGGCGAATCGGTGGTAGATCAGCTCGGGATGTTGTTGTTCTGAAAGCTTTGAGCTGATGAAACAAGGCGATCGTACTCGCTGTCGGGAATCTGCGGATCGTCTAACACATGATATTGATATTCGTGATAACGCAGGGTTTTTCTGAGATCGTCAATTTGTTGTTGATTGAAGTTGTCATTGTTATTCCATCAAAAATAATCGAAAAACGACCGCACTTTAGGGGCGGTAAATTGAAGAGGGCAATGTGATGCACCGCGTCTAAAACCATGGTGCGAGGACATCAAAGCCGTTCAATGAAAAATACGGCACATTATAAGGGAAAACCACGCTAACCAAGCAGAGCAGTAATCAAATTTTCCACTGAATTTTAGGCGATGTTCTACGGCGTTATTGTGCAAACTTCTACGGCAGATTCTGATAGAATAGCCCGACTTAAATCAATCGATAAACCCATGAACCCATAGGGAAAAATATGAAATTTATTGATGAAGCTTTTGATTCGTGTCGGAAGCCGGTGACGGAGGCAATGGGTGTGCCAGTTTCCGTCGTGAAAAATACATCCGAAAGGCGGACCGGACGGTGGCGATGGCGGCGATGGCGTGATGTCTATTTAATTGCTGACGAAAAATTTAAATACGCCAATTGACTACCGCTTTGAAAAACGTTTTTCGCTGCCGAACGCGGCGAAAACGGTCGTAGTGCAAATTGCACCGGACACCGCGGCAAAGACATTACGTTACGCGTGCCGGTGGGGACGCGCGCCATTGATAACGACACCCAAGAGGTCATTGGTGATTTAACCCAAAACGGTATACGATTATTGGTTGCCAAAGGCGGTTATCATGGGCTTGGTAACACGCGTTTTAAATCCTCTATTAACCGTGCACCGCGTCAAAACCATGGGCACCCCCGGGACGCGATTTATTATTAGAACTTATGTTACTTGCGGATGTGGGTATGCTGGAGCCACTAATGCCGGTAAATCCACCTTATCCGTGCCGTTTCGCTGCCAAACCGAAAGTCGCGGATTACCCGTTCACCACCTTAGTGCCAAGTTTGGCGTGGTGAAAGTGGACGATAACCGCAGCTTCGTGTAGCCGATATTCCGGGCTTAATTGAAGGTGCCTCCGAAGGAGCGGGCTTAGGCATCCGTTTCCTAAAACATCTAGAACGTTGCCGCGTATTAATTCACTTGGTGGATATTCATCCAATCGATGAATCCGATCCGGCGGACAATGTGGCGATTATCGAATCAGAATTGTTTCAATACAGCGAATCTTTTGGCAGAAAAACCGCGTTGGTTAGTCTTCAATAAAAGTCGATACCATGAGCGATGAAGAAGCCCATGAACGCGCAGAAGCAATCGCCGAACAGCTTTGGCTGGGAGAAGATTATTATTTGATTTCTGCCGCTACGGTAAAAACGTGCCGCAGCTTTTGCCGTGATATTATGGACTTTTGGAAGCTAACCCACGTGAAACAGAAGTCGCAGCGGTTGAAAACGAAGAAGTGAAATTGCGGGAAGAGTATCATCAAGCGCAGTTAGAAAACGCCGATATTGATGATGAAGACGATGACGACTGGGATGACTGGTCGGAGGAAGACGAAGAAGGCGTAGAAATTGTTTATAAGCCCTAATCCGATATAAGATGAGGGAGAGCCCTAGAGAGATAGGCTCTCCCTATTGTCAATTTTTCGACAGACAGTTTAAACATGCCTACTGTGAAACGGTATTCTGCTGACTTGCTAAAATATTCCCTAAATTTGTTTCCAACCAATCCATCAACTCAAACATCTTATTAGAAGCCTCTGCTCAAATTCTGTTATATGTAATCCACTTGTGGCGGCACGGTAGTTGTAGGATTTGCATGAATTAACATGCCGTCCGCTTCCAGCTCCTGCAGGTTTTGTCAACATACGTTCGCTCACGCCATCAATCGCACGGCGAAGTTCACTAAAACGCTTGGTGCCGGAATGCAAACTCACTAACACCAATGCCCCCCAGCGACTGGTTAAATGCTGCAAAATTTGCCGGGAAGGACAGGCAGAGGCTAACACATTGCCACGCTCAACACTTTTTCCATTTTTAATTTCCTTAAAAATCAATCAGATTAAAATTATTTTCAAAACTCTCAAAACTTACATTTATGTGAGTACTTCTCAAAAAGTAAGTATTGAGAATATAATACGCTATATCAAGAGAACAATCAAATGTTCAAACATCATTTCAACTTAACAAGAAGGAAAAACATCATGACAACGAAAACTATCGCACATCACCGGTGCAACAGGTCAATTCGGCTCAATCGCCCTAAATTTATTAAAAAGCCAAAACACGCAAACGTCATCGCGCTTGTGCGTAATCCCAGCGAAAAATTTCCGGTAGAAGCTCGCAATTTGATTATTCAAAACAGAAGGACAGAAGTAGAGGTGATTACAAGGCGTGGATACGTTAATTTTAGTGTCAAGCAGATAAAATCGGGGCAGTGATTCAACAACATAACAACGTGATTGAAGCATGCAAAAACAGGCGTGAAAACACATCATTTACACCAGCTTTACTCTAGGCGCCACTAACGACAAATACCGTCAAATCTCTTGCCGGTGAACACGTTGAAAACAGAAGCCGCCTTAAAAAGCCTCCGGTATCACTCTACACCATTTTACGCAATGGCTGGTACACTGAAAAACTACACGGCTTCAATTCCGCCGCATTAGCAAAACAATGCTTTCTACGGTTCAGCAAAAACAGGCAAAATTTCGTCCGTACTCCGTGCAGAACTTGCTGAAGTAGCGGTAAACGTTGCATTGGGTGAAGCCATGAAAACCAAACCTACGAACTCGCCGGATCAACCAGCTGGACGTTAGCCGACCTTGCCGCAGAAATCAGCAAACAAACCGGTAAAGAAATCCCGCACGTAGATATTCCGGCAGAAGACTACGCTGCGGCGCTTGTTCAAGCCGGTTTAGACGCGGATTTTGCAAGCTTAATTCGCACAATGGGATGTGGATGCGTCAAACGGTGCATTATTCTCGAAGACAAAAACCCTTGAGAAATTGCTAGGGTCGCCCAGCAGCAGGATTTTGGATGTGGCGGTGAAACAGGCGCTGTAATTGTTCATTTAATCTGTGCTCCCTGAGATTGGCGATTTCATCAAAAACTATTGGCAAAAGATAATAAGAAAGTGCGGTTGATTTTAAAAACATGTTTTTACCAACCGCTACTTTTTATTTTTCAATACTCCCCGCCTTTTCAATCACCCAAAATCCGTGCTTCGCCTTGCGGGTGGGCATCATGTTCAGTACCAATACCGGCAAAGAATCGTGGCGCATCGAGGTTCATCATTCATCGCATCAAGATGCACGTACATGCGAAATCTACAACGCATTGAGGTTTAATCCTTCGTGCAACAAAGTTGCACGCTACGCATGAAATCATGAATTACGCATCGAGGGTTAATCATTCGTGCAACAAGTTGCACGCTGCGTGCATGAAATCATGAATTACGCATTGAGGTTAACTATTCATGCAAACAGATAGCCAAACTTTGGCTGGCTATGAGGGGAAAAAGTGCGGTCAAAATTTACCGTGAATTTTGACCGCACTTGGTGGAAAAGGATTAGTGGGTTTTCAATTTTGCTCCAATATTTTTCATAAATATCGACAGCTCGCCCACATCGCTTTTGGATAATGCCTTTTTCACTTCCCTCAGCCGGTGGGAATAAGGTTGGGTTTTCGCCATAGCCGGTGTCAACAAAGCTTTCACACCATTATTTGGCATGGAATAGCCCAACGTTCTAACACCACTTTGGCATTTTCCGACGCAATAAAGTCGATGAATTTGTAAGCATTTTCGACATTTTTGCGCTTTTGGAATGGCATAATTATCCATCCAGAAAATCGCACCCTCTTTCGGATAAACAAAGGCAATTTGTCGTTCTCTTTTATGCGCTAAATAAGCGGAACCGTTCCAAATCATGCCTAATGCCACTTCGCCTTGCACATAAGGCACTTCCGGTGAGTCGAGTTAAACACCGCCACATTTGGCAGAAGTTTCACCAAACGTTCATAAGCGGCTTTTGATGTCCTCTTCATTCGTGGTATTTGGAGACTTGCCGTCTCAACAATGCAATATAGGAAACACTTCGCGCGCGTCACTGGTCAACAACACTTTGCCCTTGTATTCCGGGTTCCACAAATCTGCTCAACTGGTGATTTTTTGCTCAGGTCTATATCTTCAGAATTCACTGCTAATCCTGTTAAACCATACACATAAGGCAAGGAATACTCGTTGTTCGGGTCGAAGTCTTTATGCAATAAATTGTCCGGAATTTGTTTGAAATTGCTTAACTTCACTCGTGATCAAGCTTTTTGCAACATGCCGTCTTTTTGCCATTTTTGTTCACATAATAGCTTGACGGAAACACCAAAGTCATAACCGGCATTGTCAGAAATCAGTTTGAGTTTGGCATACATTTCTTCGTTGCTTTCAAAAGGTGGAACAAATCACTTCAATACCGGTTTCTTTGGTCAAATTCGGCAACGAGGTTGGAAGGGACGTAATCGGTCCAGTTATAAACGTAGAGTTTTTCTTGCGCAAAGGCGGTGGTGGAAAGGAGAGTCAGCGTCGGCTGAGATTTTAAGCGTTTTGCAAACAAATTTTTCAATTTATTGTCCTCCAAAGCTAACAATAGCGAGTGGTTAATTTTCAGAAAAAGAATTGAGTAAAAACTCGGCGGGCAGTATAGCAGATTTTTAGGTTTTGTCCTGCTCTTTCAGGTGGAAGGCGTTAAGCAGAAAAATGCTTCATACAAAACAGACCGATATGCACGCTTCCGCATTCGGTCTGTTTTCGGGATCGGTAATCAAATTAGTGTGAATTGAAGATTGTCAAACCAAACCCTAATCCTTGCAAAAAGCGATGTTCAAGCAGCAGTTCGTTTTTGATTAATGGGTTATGTTGCAGTAATCCGCTGAAAATTACAACGTCCAATGATGCAAAGTGCGGTCGATTTTTAAGGCGATTTCTTCTGTCTTTTCTGTGGCTTGGCGGGAACGATTAAGAATAATCGCCAAGCGCAAGATCCGAATCAACGCCAACACATCTTTTTCATGATAACGGTAGAATTTGAACATTTCCGGTAATTTAAAATTCCCTATGTGATAACGCACCAGCGTGGAAAGAAGACGATGTTGTTCGTTGTCGTAACCCGGTAATTCAGTGTTATATAAAATATACGCAGAGTGTTTTTGTCGGGTTCTGTGATTGATCACAATGCCCACCTCATGCAAAGCGTGCCGCCCAAAACAGAACGTCTTGCATATCGTCAATCAGTTTTTGGATTTTGCCAACATGAATATTGTCCGAATAACAATGTGGCTGTTTGATATACCCTGCTCCGCCTGCGCTTGGTCGATATTAAATTGTTCCGCCAAGCCCTAACGCGGTGCGCTCACGAATGTTATTGACCTGAAAATTTTTCCAAGCTATACATCACGCCTTCACGCAATGCACCATCGGAATAACGCATTTTTCGATTTGGAAATTTTCAAATATCGCTTTTAAAATCGCTAAAGCCGGGAACAAAACACATCAGCACGATCAGGGTTTAAGCCATGAAATTTCAGTTCGTTAAAAGTGAGAAAACGGCAAGGTTTGTTGAATAAAGTTGATCCAACCGTTCTGCGGTGATAATACCGTCCGAATCGATATTTTCACTGATCACTTGATGCACGGTTTTAATCGTCCCCGATGAACCGAGCACCGACTGCCAGCCTAAATTGCGATATTCCCATGCCAAATCTTCGATTTTATTCACCGCACTTTGTTTTAGCTAAACGGAAATTTTTCTTCGAAATTTCGCCATTCGGGAAGAATTTCTTGGCAAAACCGACACAGCCCATGTGACGGCTTTCATAAATTAAAGGGGTGAAATTATCGCCGATAATCATCTCAGTGGATCCGCCACCAATATCAATGACAAATTTTCGCCCCATTTCCGGTTGGGTGTGGCAAACACCGGCATAAATGGTTTTAGCTTCGGTTTTGCCGCTGATGATGTTAATCGGATAAGGAAAAACGGTCGCGGCTTGACGTAAAAATTCTTCGTTATTAATGGCACGGCGTAGCGTGTAAGTGCCAACCACGCTGACATTCTCCGCCGGGAATCCCGCAAACGTTCGGCAAACAATGCCGAGCAATTTACCCCGCGTTCAATCGCACGCTTGCTTAACACTTGATTTTTCATCCAAGCCTTCCGCTAATTGCACTTTTGTTTCAATCGCGATAACACTTGCAATGTGCCGTTAACGATGCGGGCAACGATCATATGAAAGCTGTTGGAACCGAGATCGATGGCGGCAATTTCGCGCACCTCGCCCCGTCGTGCGTGCAATTCGCCGGCTTTGCTCAATAAGTTTTCGTTATTCATAATTCGGGAAATCGTTATTGGCTAAAATTCAAATTGATGAGAAATCAAAAGGCCTGATTGACACCTGACACGGATTGTACATAAAGTTGCGGTAACAAGCGATAGCGCAATGTGACTTCGGCTAAGCCGTCAAATAGTCCAACGCCGTATTTTCACTTGTAAACGCTTGACGTAATCTGCCGCTACTACCACTTTTGAGCTGTCGCCAACCCCTTGCGTGCCGAGGTTCAAATCATTGATCCCAAATGCTTTTCCGATACCGCCGACCACCTTGCCTGTTTTTGCCAATCCCATGCCTAACAAAGCAGCTCCGACGGAACCGCTGGATGTCGAATCACTGCTATTTTCTAATGAACGACCAGTTAAAATATGAAAGCGCCTGATCTTGCGGCATGCCCGGTTCAGCGAAAAATCGTCACGCTTGGCGCGCTAGCGATACCGGTGACTTTCACCCCGGCGGTCACATGGCTGTCTTCCATCGCTTCCGGATTGCGAATGGCTTCAATGTTCAAAAGAGGGTTTGCGACGGCTGTCCCACGAAACTGATCAATCCTTTGCGAATCAATAAATCTTGACCAAAAGGGCATAGCGCCCGTTTTTCAAATTCACTTCGCCATACAATCCCAAATTGCCGCGTTCTTGCTTCACGGAGAGTAAACCATGCAAATTCGTATTCAATCCGTAAGCATTTAAAACGGACATCATCACCGATTTTTAATTTTAAGATCTGATCGAGTTTCCATCCCACTCGTGTTTCCGATGGGATCGTTTTGGCAAGGCTGCGGCTTTTTCCATCTAAAAATAACCTCATCGGCACTCACTTCTACGGCACTGTCCGGCAAGGACTCAATCGCAATCCTCGCCCATGGAATATCCACATTACCGGACAAGGTCAATAATTTCGCAGTGAGCGCTGATTTCCACATCCGGGCTGATTTTTAAAGCTCGCCATAGACGGAATATTCACTTTAAATTGATCCGCTTGCGCGCGTAAATGAGTGCTGCCAATCGTTGATATTTTTCCGGTGGGCATCGCCGCTAAGGTTGAGTCGGCTGTCGGCTGTTTGTAGATGACCTTTGAGCGTGGATTGCGTTCCGGTAAAGTGTAATGCCAGTTCACCTTCTTTAATATCAAACGGCAAAGAACGCATTTTTGGCGGTGAGTTTATCTAAATTCACGCTTCCATTTAAGGTTGGCACATTTGGGTTACCGCTCTAATGTCAGATTCGCCTTGAGTTCGCCATCAACCTTTTCATCGCTGGCTAACAATTGATTGGCAAGGCTAAATTTAAGTTGTGAATATGAAAAAGTTCCACCAAGTTTACGATGCGTTAGAATATCCTGTAAGGTTAAATCGGTGCTGATTTTGCCTTGGTTGTGAATGTTCACTTCCGATTTAACCGCCAAATTATTATTGGCTAAATTTCCGTTAAGGCTAATTTGCGGAAAAATCCAATTTGAGTGCGATTCTCCAACTTTTGCGTCAGGGAAAGATGATTGCTTTTTCACTTGCAGTTCCGCCAACATCGGCTTATCGCTAAACCAAGCCACGCGCCCCTTTGCCGGAAAAGATGACCGGTGAGCATCTCTTGTGCCAAGATTTTTATTCACTAACGCGAGGTCAAAACGTTTAATCTCAAACGGCACATCACCATTCGCCCCTACCTTGAACGTCTGTGGAAAAGCAAAGATCCGTGTTGCTGTGCATCCAACAATGGGCGGAAATTGTCGTTTCCGTGGTTTTTATTATCAAAGGTTATCGCCACGTTTTGGTTGGTTTGGACATTACCAAATTCCGATTTAATCATGGCTTGGCTTAACGTGCCTTGCCAGCGCTGTAAAGTGCGGTCGAAATTGCCGGTTAAATTCAGGTTTGCCGCCACCGGCTTGCCATCAGAAGTCAGGGTGCAGCACGTGTTTTTGCTCATCGCCCGAGGCAGTAAGTTTCAGCTGGTTAATACTAATATCGTTATAATGAAAACCGTTAGGGTGAATATCCAGTTCGCCTTTTTACGCGTTCTTCGCCGTTAATTTGACCTTTTATCACCGCTTGATTCAAATGCATTTGCTGAAAAAGCCACGTGGTTAGCTGTGAGATCCACATCCACCTGTGGGCGCATCACATCGCCATTTAATTTATGTGACCGGCAACCCTGCAGATAAATCCGCCCATAACCCACGCAAATTCGGTGCGTGAATGTTTAAGGTGAAATCCGATTGTTTCCCCATCGAACCTTGCGCATGGATCTTATTTTTCCCCCGATAAGTCAGCACAACTGCGGAATCGATACCCTGTTGGTCTCCGGCCGTTAAACCGCCCTGTAACGCGAGAGAATGTTGTGCCAAGGTGCCTTGAATATCCACTTGCGGTACCGCCACTTGCCAACCTTTTATGATTAACCTGACCTTGTGAGCTTTAACTCGCCCGATAACACGGCAGAAACGCAGACAAATAACGACCAAGATTCATTTGGCTAACTGCAAATACTATCCCATTCCACCATCCGCCATGGTCATCATCGCCTTTCAGTTCGGCTGAACCACTCTAAAGGCGTTAAGTTTTAAGTGATGTATTTCAATGTTGGATAAATGGCCGATCGCCCTGTAAATCAAGACTATTGGCAGGGAATGCCCATCTGCTGACAGCGCCGTTTAACTGAATTTGAGAGGTCCAATATATCGCCGTTAATCGTTAAATTAACGTCTTTTATGCTTAACGGATCATTGCCGTCAAAAGGATATTGACCTCGGCGACGGCTAATTTGATGTTTAATGGTGTTTTCGGCGCGGTCAACTGGGCTGTCAGCCTGAGCTCGGCATCGATTGCACCTTTGTCGGTAACAAAAGTGCGGTCTGTTTTTTGGCGTTCCTGACAGCGTTAAATTCGCTTTTTGTTGCCGGCGTAGCACCGTCTCTTTCTGTTTTAGAGGCGTTTAAATCGGCGTTGATATTCAGTTGGAGCGGGAAAATCGGCTTGCGACTGGATTTGCCGCTTTCAGCTTACGCCGTAAGTGAACTTTGTCACCTGACAATGTCTGTAGTGCACGTTATCCCCGGTAGCATCCGCCAACAAATCAGCAGAACTGACTTTAATCTCGAATTCGCTTTCACCTTTTGTGTTAATGGCTTGGTACTTGCCAGTTTGTGCCGTGAATGCCTTGAATATGCATATCAAAAGGCAGTTCGATTTGTTGCCCCTAAATCAGCGAGAAGCAGTTGGCTGCGTTGTTCTAATGCCGCTTAATCAATCGGGTTATTGGGCGTGGCTTTGCGGCTGAGGGCTCATCTTCGGGCATCACTCATTTCGTAGATGAAGACAAAATCCTGGATGTTGCTGGTGCTAACGATTAAACCGCTTTCATTATTGAGAGACGCTGACCGTTTGAAAAGTGCCTAACGTCATTTTCTGCTGATCAATGATGAGGCTCAGATCATGAACGGCGACCTGATGAATGTCTATCCCGATAGGCAGTTGAATCCGCTTCATAGGTGCGTTGTCGGTGTCCGGTTCATCTTCGGGCGGCAATAATGCCGTATCAATTTGAATGGAGGCTGTTGCAAGCGAATGTCGTCAATGCAAAGTATCCGCCCGCCATAAACAACTTAATTGCAGTTGCAGACGGGCTTCCGCCCTGCGTATCGACTCTCGGCTGTTTGGAAGCGAAGGTTTTTTAGCACCAATCCATCGCTTAAGTTTCCTTCGATTTGCCCAATCGAAAGTTCATCAAGCAAGGCATCTGTCCATTGGATGAGTTTATGCTGTCCGCTTTTGGGTCGCGAGTAGCCCGAGCAGTGAAAAACAGGCAAAAATGACCGCACATGATACGCATCCAATGCGACACCAAAAGGGATTTTTCTGTTTTTGGGGTTTAGGCGCTTCAGGCGCTTGTTCCTTAGTGTTCTGTCATTATGGTATCCGTTTGGCGTCTAGATTTCGGCGCAAAGCCGATATAAAATTGAATATTTTGCTGTTGTCTCTGTCATGTACCGGTGTGGCAATATCGAATTTAATCGCGCCCACAGGCGATGCCCATCGTACGCCAACGCCGGTGCCATAGCGTAATTCGTCCGGATCAAACGTATTGGCGCCAATCACTATCCACAAAGGTCGCCAACCACCAATTCGGATAAACCTGATATTGATATTCAGCGTACCGGTCAGCAAGCGTGAACCGCCGATAAGTTTGCCGTTGCGATCTTTCGGTGAGATTTTTGTATCCGTAACCACGTACACTACGATCGCCACCGGCAAAAACGTAACGCGGGAGGAAGGCGGTGAATGTTGGCGGTATTCAATATGCCCACGTCACAGGTCGAAAACGGTGATTTTGCGCATAGGTGCCGAATCCACGCGGTAGAGTCTTGAATTTTCCAGAAATTCACATCCGATAGCCTGAGTTACGTCGAAATCTGTCGTAATGGGTGCGATCCCCATCAGGAAAAAGCCCACCGCGTAAACGGGTACGGCTACGAGGCTGTTGGATAGGTAATAGCGTGCTGTCGGAAATATCCGCTTGCGTAAAGGAATCATGGCGCATCCGCAAACCGAGCGAATATTGCCAGCCAGTCAGGTGATTCCAATAACGCAAGCGACAACCGTCGTGGCGGTGGTTTGGGTATCGTTTTTATTTTCACGCTCAAAACCTCGCCGAATATTCATAGTAATAATTCAGCGGATTTTTACAACGGCTGTTTATAGGTTAATTCAAGGGTTTGTTTCGGAGAAGAAAGATACAGAATTGTCACGAATACGTGCCCGCGATCATTAATCCAGGTTTGGTCCAACTCCATTGTAAACGAGGGCCAACATCGGTGGAATAGCCTATCCCGACGCTCATAATGTTTTTCTTACGCGGATACAGTAACACATCTAAATCCACCGATTTGCTTTCATCATTAAGATGCGGCTGTAAATAACACGGAGCTAAACCAATTACTCGAAGAATAGTTATTATTAGCGTGGAAAGATCCGCTTAATAAATAGTTCTACCCAGGTTTAATATGAGCATATTGCGCATTCTTCACGAATTTGGGCGTGCAGAAAGATTAATTTTTCCATAGCGGTAACGTTTTTGGCTATTAAAGGCGAGTTTCCACCATGCCTCATGAGTGGATTTCATCACTTCCAAGCGAGAAAGCTCAAATGCCGCATCAAAATAACCACGGGTGAGCGCCAGTTGTTGTAGTTGGCTTTTATAGTCCTCATACACTTCATGATTTCAACACCGTGCCGACTTTCGGTAGTTGGGTCTTTAGCTTGAGAAAAAGAACGGATCTGTTCGGCATCACCGCGAATCATGACCTCGGTTCCGGCAAGTTTCACCGGTTCTCCCGGTGACACGTGCGCACAGCAAAAGGCGCTTTGCCTTCGCGGGGTTTCAGCTCAAAGACCGAATCGTCGAATCGTAGTAGCCTAAGGCGCGTAATCCCTTATCAATCGCAGACGCTGACCACATCCCGATAGCGTGCACTATCCGTCGTATCATATTTCTCAACGGCACTGAGGTGAAGTCGAATATTTTCATCCAAGGCATGATTTTTAACGCCTTCATGCGTAACTCCACCGGATTTTCCGCCCAAGCAACGGTAGATCCCGAAACAAGCCGAAAGAAGAAGCGCACACAGGCGCCATGTCGTGATATTGCTACTCGGTTGCGCATACTACCCCTAAAATTAAAGGCTTGTAGTGTAACGTTAGAACCGCAGCCCTGCAATGTAAAGTGCGGTGGATTTTTAAAAAATTTCCGGAATCCGGCAACGATGAAAAACAGAAAAATAGCCGAAAGAAACCGGCTGTGCAGAAAGGAAAAACGTTATCCGTTTTGGTGTTTAAAATATAACACGATGGCGGCAACGCGTGAATGTACTGTTCCGTTTACGCAACAAATTGCGGATATACTTTTAACGGTTTCTTCCGAAATAAATAATTGACCGGCAATTTGTTTGTTGGAAAGTCCGGTGGCAATTAAACGCAACACATCCATTTCACGATCCGTTAAAAGAATAAATCGGCTCTTGAGAAGATTGGCGTTCAATCAGTAAATCTTTAATGGAATCACTTAAAAATCACTTCCCCTGCGCAATGCGTTTTAGCTGGGAAAGCAGGGTATCCGGCTCGGTGTCTTTGAGGTAAATAGCCATCCGCACCGGCATCAATTAAAGTGAAAATATCACTCTCGCATCAGATACCGTTAGAGATCACAATACGGGCATCCACGCCTTCCGATCTTAACGCTTTTAGCGTATCCAAACCGGACAACCCTTTCATATTCAGATCTAAAATGATGAGATCCGTGACGTTTGTACATGCCAAGCTAATGCCTTCGCGCCGTTCCCCGCACCACCGACGCACCTCAAAACCCCTCTTCCAATTCAACAAGTTGTTTGATGCTCTCGACGCATTAACGGATGATCGTCAATAATTAATACTTTTAATTTATCAGTCATGTGACCCCCTAAGATAAGTGCTGAGCGACTATGAAACGGCACGATAGTCATCCCGTCCTTTGTCGTTAATAGCTGGTAAAATTGCGGATAATTGAAATCACGTTGCACGATTTTTATACGGATTGTTATTTTCATCCAACCCTGACGCTTGATAAATTCGGTTAATTTCGTGAATTTTCTTTTTGTAGCCATCACAGTTACGATAAATCTCAATGCGATTGAGCTCATCTAAAATGTACATTGAAACTCCCGTTGGATTATCTTCAAAAAGAATTGCAAGAACCCTTCACTGGCAAAGGCGTCAATTTCACGCGGGTATTTTTATGATGTTTCACCACGGCAGGATAAGTCGGATTGACTTTGTAGCTAAGTGCGATGTCAATTTGACTTGTTTTGAGTGAAGTTTAGCATTGTGATTTCTTGCAAACTAATCTCGGTTCTTCAAAGAAAAACTGCCAGTTTTTCCCTGCCACGCGCAATAAATTATTTTTCGGTGGTTGCGCGGCACCGATTTGAATGCTAATGCATTTATTAATCAGAGTCGTCACAAATGCGACGTGGCAAAGGCGCGGCGATAATACCGACTGTAACAAAACACCTGCACCAATTTTGGGCAACGCGCGCACGATAAATTTTGTTGGAAAGCACTTTAACGCCAACAAAATGGCATTCGGCCCTTCAAAATGCAATCGTCCGCACTTCGTTCCAAACGTTGCGATACGTGAGATCAATGCTGCCGACTAAACTTTCTTCGTTCGCACCGAAACCAAATAAGTCGCTGATTGGATGCTGGATTTAATGTCGGTTAAATGTGCGGTCGGATCTTGGAGTTAAATTAATAATGACCGCAAGACTGCGAATTTCGCAAGGATGGCTCAGGTCAGAATTGCTGGCGAGGCGTTGTCGATAGGAAATGTCAACCGCAAAGTCCGTCACAAACTGGCGCAACGTGTTAAGTTCGACATTTTTACTGGCAACAAAAGAGCTCGGTATTTGCCGTAAGCAAACGATTGAAATACGCCCACGCCACTAATTTATTCAGGCTTTGGCTATATTCTGTATAACGCGGACGACAAAAACCGTGAATGTCCGGTGTTTGGTTAATCATGTACCAACCGTCCTTAAACTGACGGTTATTACGCACTTCAATAAACGTTAGATAGCGTTCCGATAAATCCACCGCAAACTGTGGATTCAGCAAGGTCACTTTGCCCGGCAATTCTTCAAATGCCGGTAAAGTTTAGCGGTTAATATGCTCATATCTTGCGGCATAATGCTGACATTGACCTGATGTTTGCGGGCAAAATTCACTAAGTTACGATAACTCAACATTAAAAACTTAATCAGGTCATTATGCATTTTTTCGGCTTGCTTAATTTTCCATTGTTGACGCTGAGTTTAATAATTCCACTTGCCCACAATGCCAGCCCCATTGTTGCGTCAGCTTAGCAACGCATCCAATCGCCAGTTACTTTTACTTTCACCTCCGCTTCGTTCTCATGCACTTTGATATAAAAGCAACAACGCACAAAAATCCAGCCGTTTTATATTCTTTTCGTTCAGTCAAATAGCAGTTACCCGTTGCGGCATCGCCAAATAAGGATCAAATTGATGAGCAACGTTCAATTCACCGGTCAATAAGGCGTGTTTAAATTCACGAGAAATCAAATACGTGTTTGGATAACGCCAAGAATAGGTTTCTAACAACAGATTTTGCAGCAGGGATTTATAGGGTAATCAACTTTATACAGCTGCCATAAGGTCGCACCAAAATACTCATTGGCGGACAAGGTGCCTAACCCCGAAATCCGCAATCATTTAAATCCAATTCTGCGTTTGCGTTAAGCGTTCGATTTCGCTTCTCGTAATCCGCTCATTTTTCAATCAGCAATGCACGCACAATAACGGCTTCCCGGCAAGGCGTATGGCTGAACGGTAAAATCATCCAGCAACTAACATATATTGTGCCGAACCACAATTCTCGGCAGTCATTGGCTCGACATGAGAAACACCGAAACCGTCTTTGATCCATTAAATAGAAATTCATTTCTACGTGAACACGCTTTGCCCATTGTTGAATGCGCTCGACTTTTTGCTGTAAAAAGTTCACGTGCTGATGGACTCAAATCTTCTCGATGACACAGCCAAATATCTAACCAGATTGTCGGCGTTTGGGCAATAGAGAGCATCACGCCCATCACATAGACGCCAAGAATGGCTTCCGATTCAAAAAGTGCGGTGTTTTGAGGAAGTTTTTCACGCATCATCTGTCAGCGTATGCGCAAGATATTCCTGTTGGAATGGCGTTGGGGAAAATGGGCAATGCCGGTGGGCGCATCGGGAACACTAGCTCCAGCAAATCAGCATGATTGAAAATTAAGCAATAACAGGATAAGTTTGAAAACCTGTTGAAAGGATTCAGGCGTGTCGGATAAAGCCCGCTGGATACGCAACTATCTAAATCGTCCACACGTTGTTTAGCTTTATCGAGATCAAACTTCAAGTAATATCCTGTTTTTACGACGGTCATGCTTCGCTGGTGGCTACTCTATCACCAGTATTGACGGAAAGCAAAATTAAATGAACACTGACTTTTGAAGTTAACAGTGATAGGATAATCCCTCATTAGACCTGATCAATATGTTGTTATTATGCTTGAAAACCTTAAAAATTGCGACTCGTCAAAGCCGTTGGCATTATGGCAGGCAAATTATGTGAAAGACCGTCTGCAACAGTTATATCCCGATTTAACTCATTGAATTAGTGCCGATGGTAACTAAAGGCGATGTGATTTTAGATTCACCACTGGCGAAAATCGGTGGCAAAGGCTTGTTTGTTAAAGAATTAGAAAATGCGTTATTAACGAAAGAAGCCGACATTGCCGTGCATTCCATGAAAGATGTGCTGATGCAATTTCGAGCCTGGGATTAGCCGTGACTGCCAACGCGAAGATCCGCGTGATGCCTTTGATGTCTCATTCTTACCGCACTTTTGCAGAGTTGCCACAGGCGCAGTGGTCAGGACATCAAGTTTGCGTACGCCAATGCCAATTAAAAGCCTTACGCCCCTGATTTGGATATCCGCTCTTTGCGTGGCAATGTAGGAACACGTTTAAGCAAATTAGATAACGGCGATTATGATGCCATTATTTTAGCTTCTGCCGGCCTCATTCGTTTGGGCTTAGCAGATCGTATCGCATCTTTTATTGACGTTGAACAATCCTTACCGGCTGCCGGACAAGGTGCTGTGGGGATTGAATGTCGTACCGATGATGCGCAGGTGCAGGCATTGCTGAGCGCCGCTTGGCTGATGCAGAAACCACTTACTGCGTATTAGCAGAGCGCGCCATGAATAATCATTTACAAGGCGGTTGCCAGTGCCGATTGGCGGTTACTGGCGTATTGCAACAAGGCGCACTGTGTTTAAGAGCCTAGTGGGCGATATTGACGGCAGTCGCATTATTCGCGCAGAAGGCAAAAGTGCGGTGGAAAATGCTGAAATTTTAGGCGTGAAAATTGCCGAACAGCTTTTAGCGCAAGGCGCTGACAAAATTTTGCAAGCAATTTATTCATAAATCGTGGGGGCACATATGGCCGTTTTGGTAACTCGCCTGCATGAACGTGGGCAACAACTCGTGGAGATGCTGGCAAAAGCCGGAATCGTCGCCATTCATTTGCGCTTATTTACCATTGAAGCCGGTGCGGAACTCAATGAGTTACCGAATAAATTTGCCAAATTAAAAGCAGATGATTATGTCTTTATCGTCTCCAAAAAGTGCGGTGGATTTTGCCGACAAAAGCCTGCAAAAGACACCGGTTTTGCATGGCGCGATGATTTGCATTATTTCACCGTAGGGCAAGGCACCGCACAGTATTTTTGCCGCCACAACCGCCATGGCTGTGCATTATCCGACAAGCCAAGAAACAGCGAAGGCGTATTACAACTTCCTGCAATACAAAGATTTACAAGGCAAAACCGTTTTGATTTTGCGCGGTAATCGGCGGACGCGAACTCCTCTCAGAACAAGTGCAACAACGCGGTGCCACGTTGAGATCGTTGAATGTTGCCGAAGAACCGCTTGTTTATAATAATGTGGAGCAAACCAGTCTGTGTAAGCGTGCCGTATTCAAATTATTGTGGCGACCAGCGGGAAATTCTGACGCAACTGCTGGATTTTGTCCCACGAAATGAACATAATTGGCTAAAAAGTTGTCAACTCATTACCGTCAGTGAGCGAATTTCCCCTTTGGCGCAGGGCGATTGGGCTGGCAAAATGTGATTGTTTCACCTGCGTGCGGATAATCAAATATTATTACAAACCTTATTACAATGTCGTTAACGCAACATGTCACTTTTTATAGGTAATCAATATGGCTAACAAGAAATCGAATCATCTGGAAAATCATGCAGAGTGAACACAAAATTGATGTTGAATAAGGATCTTGATTTAGCAAAACAAGACACCACAGAAAATGAACACGTTGACCCCGAGGTAGAGGATAAACGAAAGCAACCATGCAGACAAAGAGAACGAAAATAGACAGTCTTCGCGTCCACTCCACACGGAAAACCGTTATTGTGAAGAAAAACGGTTCTGCGTTGAGCGTATTAGCGATTTTGATTGCCCTTTAGCTTGGGCGGTAGCAGTTATTATTTCGGCGGCAACAGGTTGACGAAATGCAACAAAAACTGACCGCACTTCAAACGCAACTAACAAAAATACGGCTGAACCCGTCAATCTCCCCAAGCTTTGAAGCAGAAAAAGTCAGTTAGCGAAGTTAGCCGATTTTTCTCAAGTGGCGAGCGACCAAATCAGTGCCTTGAATCAAGAATTAGCCGCCAAAGAACAACAGTTATCTGCGTTGCAACATACAAGTCCAGCGTTTGACCAATCAAAGCAAAGCGGAACAACCAAACGATTGGTTACTAACCGAAGCAGATTTTTATTAAACAATGCCTTGCGTAAATTGGTGTTGGATAACGATGTGGACACCAGTGTATCCGCTATTAAAAGTGGCTGGTGAGACCTTGTCCAAAGTGGCAATGCCACAAAGTCGCCACTGTTCGTAGCGCAATTAATGCAGATTTGAAGAAGCTGTTATCCCTCAACAACGTGGATCAAAAACGCTATCATGCAGGGAATTGTCTCAATTGGCAAATGACGTGGATGAGTTGAACGTATTGAATGTGAATTTTGATGAAGATCCAAAACACGGACAAACTCACCGATTCTTTGGAAGATTGGAAATCCAACGCAGAAAAAGTGCGGTCAGTTTTTAAATCATTTATTCGCATCACGCCAGCGTGATAACAAAAGCATATTAGCACCAAATCAAGACATTTATTTGCGTGAAAACGTTCGCTTTACGCTTACAAATTGCGGATTTTAGCACGTGCCACGTCAACCAAGATGATTTATATAAACAATCTTTGGAAACAGGTGGCTTCTTGTTCGTACCTATTTTGATACCAGCGAAGGTACACACACTTCCTGAAAAACTGGATGAATTGGCAGAACAATCCATTTACTGGATGTAGCCAACCCAGCACGACTTAAATGCTCGATCATTACTGAATAAACAGCCACAAGAAGTGCAAAATCACGCTTTCCGCTGCAGATTTCGATCCGGAAAATGTCAAAGCGACGAAAACCATGCCACAAGCCCTGCAGAGCAAGGAAAGTGGCGCAGATACAGAAACACTGCTCCGAATCAGCCCTGAAACAACAGGAGGAAATAGACCATGATAAGACTATTTTAATGACGCTGTATTAGCCAGATTGCTTTGCGGTCCATATTTATCCGGCAAGCAAGGTTGTATCCGTATTGAAACTGCCGACAACATTGTCGAAATGTCTCTTACCATTGGTGATTTTGCTTTGTGATTTCACTGGCGGTGGCTCCTATAGCATTGACGGCAATCAGCCCGTGTTTTTGCCGTTTAAGTAATAACACTACAGTTGGTTTTCCCGCCGTAAACGCGTAAAAGCGCAAAAACAAACCTGGAAGGGTTAATGCGTATGGATGGGGCGATTATTCAGCGGAAAAAGCTTCATCGGCAAAAACGCGAAACATTCCGATGAACCGGTATTAAACTTTATTAAAAAGCGGCCGAGCGGCACAACAGCGTGGCGATGAGTTCAGCGCCAACCGTTGTTAATTCAAGCGACAGAACTTGCCGGTACCGACAGCCTGATTCAGAAATTGCCCGCACCCGCATTTTAGTGCAACAAAACAAATTGACTCTGCGCGCAGTTCCGTAGATAGCCTATTGGTCATGGCGGGTCGCAATAAAAGAAGTATTGAAGTTTGGCCGTAGATATTTATTTGAAATCAAAAAGCATCAAGCCTTGGATAATATTCTTGAACAGGTGGAAAAATCCGCTCTCTATAGCCACGCTGGCTCGAACAACTCAACACCAAGTGAAGACGGCCGTGGATAGAAAAATTAACGAAGAAGGCGTAGATGGTTTGCGCGTGGTGGAATGGAACAACCGCGCCAGCCTGCCCTAAGATAACCCTATGTGAAGTAGTTAGGGATTCGCCGTTTTGATTGATGAGCAGCCAAACGAATCTGCCCTATGAATTAACGTTGGAATTGGCGATTGAGACCGACAGTCCGCTAATGCAACCGTTATTTAAACAAATTAGTCGCCTGACAGAAGATAACAGTAAGTTAGTCAAAATTGTTGCAAGTGGCTCAAACCGCCGGTCGTCAATACAATCGCGCCCAACGCGCATTGGGGTATTTGTATGTACAACAACGATTTTAGTTTCATGCCAGTGAGTGTTTAAAGAACTGATTACCCATAAAGATCAATTGGAATCCTACTGACATTCCACACTGGCCTCTACGCTCTTTGAACAAGTGAGAATAACGAGACGAGCAAAATTACGCGAAGAAGGGTTGAAATCCGCCATGTCGGTAGCACCTTATCCTCGGAAGAAACATCGGAAATCCACTGCACTTCTGCGTGGCCAATCACGTAACCCTCATTAATGCGCCAGAACGCAAACCGGGCTGGCGCATTTTCAACTATACAAAACCGACATTACATACAACTTGTTGGACAAACAGGCAGATCATTCTCTTAAAAAGTGCGGTGGTTTTGGGGCGTGTTTTTAGCTTATGCGTTCAAATTCAATGAGCTTTTCATTTCGTGCATCAAGATACACGCAACCGTCTCAAGGTAGGCGTGCAACCATGTGCACCGAATGAATAGAACTAAAAGCTATTTCCGTTTCTCTTGCAACGCCTTTTTAACACGACTGGCGGGACAAGTTGACTCATGTCGCCGTTGTAAATAAATTTCGCGAATCATGGTGGAAGAAACGTAAGACCACTGTTCCACTGGAGGGAAAAACAGGCTTTCCACGCCATGGGTAAGAAGTCGGTTAAGATGGTAACTGTACTTCATATTCAAAATCCGTCGTACCTCCGCACCCCGAATAATGGCTTTGACGTCATGCTCCGCAATGGTATGCGCAAGCAAATTAGCAGACAATAGCGTCAACATTCGACAAATGCGCCACCGATTGACGTACCAACGCGCACGTTCGTCTAACGTAAACAAGGCTTTTTACTTGGGCTTTTCCGCCACCGCTACAAAACGTTTGATCACCGCACTTCGCTCAATAATATTCAAATGCCCTTAGCAAGCGGGTCAAATGTGCGGATAGATTACGCTGTCATTGCTTCATCCTAGTTCAAAGTAAGGTTTTAATAAATTCATCACGCGTTGTCAACGCGTGCGATTTCATTTAACACGGCGTAACCGCCCTGACCATAACGTTCGCCAAAGCTCAGGCGACCGCAAAAGGTTGCCACCGCTTTAGCGCACGGCTTTGCGGCGTGTCTTCCGTGATTAACACCTTGCCGTTCAATTAATTTTGTGAAAATCTCAGGAAAGTTAAAGGTATATTTTCCGCTGATCACCGGCATCGAATGCCAACGGTTCTAAGGATTATGCCCACATGTGCGCCACCACTCGCGCCTGCCAACCAACGCTACCTTTGCCGTACCGTGCATAACAACATGAGTTCGCCCGTGGTATCACCAAGCAAGACCCATGTTTCTTCTGTCGGTATTTCGTGGTCTGTCGCGCGAAACTAAAAGCCCTCTTGTTCAATCAGTTGAGCCACTGAATTAAAACCGCTCAGGATGCGTGGCACCAGAATCAGCAACAAATCCGGATATTGGCACATACAGTGCGGTGACTTTTAGTAGATTTCACTTCCGCTTCGTGTGTGCTGAGCGGAAATCCAGAATGGCGTTTGCATGTTCCAGCCCCTTTCAACGACCCGTCATGTGAAAGTTTCATCACTCACATTCGTCAAGCTTGATATTGCCGGTTACGACTAATCGTTCGGGTGCGCAATGCCCAATTGCGCATAACGTTGCCCACGCATCATCTTGCAGGGGCAATCAGCGTGATGTTATGTTAATAGCAGTTTTAACGGTTCTTTAAACCAACCGTAAGCGCGTGGCAGAACGTGCGGATAAGCGAGCGTTCACAATGACAAAGATATTGCGCTGTGCGCATGGTGAATCAGGTTAAACCAAGTTCCGTTTCGATAACAATGCCACGCGCGGTTGTACAAATGCAATAAAACGGGGCACGGCACCCGGCAAATCATAAGGCAAATACACATGGGTCACGCTGTTGCCAAAACCCGCTTTTACCCGTTCGGAACCGGTAGGCGTCATTGTGGTGACCGTAATTGCCAGTTGATGATAATCTTGCTGAATCCTGATTAAAGGAATGGCGGCAATCACCTCTCCAACAGAGCGTGATAGTAAGACACCATTCAGCGAAGGAGATTGCATGTACCATATTAGCCATAACGCTCGGCGAGACGTTTACGATAATGGGCGCGCGAAAAACTGCGCAAGACCATAAAAGGCACAGCGGCGACTGAGCAAGATACATCAAACAGGTGTAGAAAAACGTAACACCAGCAAAAGTGTCGAGCTTATGCTAGAGTAGCAAAATTAATCAAGACAAACAGGCGTTTTAGTATAAGCGTTTGTATACTCATTCACAAAGGATAAAACGATGCCGACTCTTAGTGTTTGATGATTGTTACAAGCCCACCACTGCACACAATGTTTAGATACAGTAAACACGTGGGTGGATAGAAATATGATTTTAGATTCCGGCGGCACTGATGCAACCCAACAGATTGCTGAGCAATACGGCGCAAAATTCACCAAAATACCGATTGGCGATTCGGCAAACAGCGACAATTAGCACAACAGTATGTCACCTCCGACTATGTTTTATGGCTCGATGCAGACGAACGGGTAACCCCTGAGCTACGTCAATCTATTCAGCGACTATTGCGCAAGATGCACCGAATACCGCCTATAAAATCCACGATTAAGTGAAATTTTTGGTCATAAAATTCGTCATTCCGGCTGGTATCCGGATTATGTTATTCGGTTATATCCGCAAAGATTTTGCCCATTGTGCGCGATCAACTGGTGCATGAAAAAGTAGACGCCGGCAAACGCCAATATCCAAAAATTACAAAGTTTGTTGCATTATACATACCAAAATATCCATCATTACCTGGTTAAATCTGCACGGCTATGCCAAAGCGTGGAGCAGATCAACGAAAAAAGCCGGTAAAAAGCGACGTTATGGCAAGGCATCAGCCATGCTGGCAGGCTGTTTGTCAAAATGTATGTGATTCGTTTGGGATTCTTAGATGGCAAAGCCGGCTTATGACTGCGATTCTTTCAGCACATTCCACTTTTTGAGAAATACGCTGATCGGTTATGGGTGAGAACACAAAAATCAGGCTCATAAAAACGCACCTTAGCAAGGTTACTTACTAGGGTGCGAATCATCTGGATGTGAGACAGAATCGAGTTACATCATTTCGCCCGCACCTCCATGCCACCCATGCCAGCGACTCCCGAGGTCGGCTTTGTCATCTTTTGGTAATTCGGTCACCATACACTCGGTGGTGATCATCAAACCGGCGACAGACAGCTGCAAATTGTAAAGCAGAACAGGGTCACTTTAGTCGGATCAAAATACCCATTACAAATCATATCGCCATATTGCTCAGTACCTGCGTTATAACCAAAGTTTCCTTCGCCATTTTTCACCGCACTTGCAACCTACAGAGCTTCTTCACCTGCGTTCGTCGACGATTTGACGTAATGGTGCTTCCATAGCGCGAAGAGCAAGTTTAATACCCGACGTTTTGTTGCTTCGTTGTCGCCACGTAAATCAGCAACTTTGTTGGCTACGCGAATTAACGCCACACCACCGCCGGCAACCGCCTTCTTCTACCGCGGCACGGGTAGCGTGTAGTGCATCTTCAACGCGGGCTTTTTTCTCTTTCATTTCTACTTCCGTTGCTGCACCGACTTTAATTACCGCAACACCGCCGGCGAGTTTCGCCACGCGTTCTTGTAATTTTTCTTTGTCGTAGTCGGAAGTGGATTCTTCGAGTTTGTTGACGGAATTTGTGCCACACGACCTTGGTTGCGCTTCATCGCCGATACCGTCGATGATTGTGGTGTTGTCTTTATTAATGACGACGCGTTTTCGCTTTCGACCTAAATCTTCTAATGTCGCTTTCTAACTCCATACCGATTTCTTCAGAAATCACCGTACCCACAGTTAAAATCGCAATGTCTTGTAACATTGCTTCGACGATCCTAAAGCCGGTGCTTTCACTGCGACCACTTTTTACGATACCGCGCATGGTGTTCCGACCAATGTCGCTAACGCTTCGCCTTCTACATCTTCCGCAATGATTAATAACGGTTTACTGCTTTCGCGAGACCTTCTAATACCGGTAATAATTCACGAATATTCGAGATTTTTATCAACTAATAAAATGAATGGGTTATCTAATTCTACGGTCGCGGTTTCCGGTTTGTTGATGAAGTACGGGAAAAGGTAACCGCGATCAAGTGCATCCCTTCAACCACATCAATTCGTCTTCTAAGCCGGTGCCGTCTTCTACGGTAATCACGCCTTCTTTACCCACTTTTTCCATGAGCTGTACGTTAATTGACCCACAATGCTGTCGGAGTTTGCGGAAATGGTACCCACCTGTTCGATTTCTTTGGAGGTTTCGCAAGGTTTAGAAAGGTTTAAAGCTCGAGCAACCACGGCAGTGACCTTTGTCGATACCGCGTTTAAATCCATTGGGTTCATACCTGCCGCTACGGCTTTTAAGCCTTCGTTCACGATGACTTGCGCTAATACCGTTGCAGTGGTTGTACCGTCACCGGCGGCATCATTGGCTTTAGAAGCCACTTCTTTCACCATTTGTGCGCCCATGTTCTCAAATTTATCTTCTAATTCGATTTCGCGTGCCACAGACGCCCCGTCTTTGGTGATGGTTGGTGCGCCGAAGGATTTTCGTCTAATACTACGTTACGACGCTTTTTGGACCAGGGGTGACTTTTACCGCATCGGCTAAAATGTTTCACCTTTTAACATTTTTACGCGTGCGTCGTGCCGAATTTTACGTCTTTTGCTGCCATGTTTAATTTCCCTTTTTATTTTTGTTGTGAGATTGCTCCCTGCGATCTATTTCATTTAAAGTGCGGTCGTTTTTCAGCGTGTTTTGCTTATTCAACAATCGCTAAAATATCCTCTTCGGAAGGGATGAGCACTTCCTCACCATCAATTTTTCTGTTTTTACACCGTAGCTGTCGCTGAAAATGACGATGTCGCCCGCTTTTACGTGCATTGGGTGGATGCTACCGTTTTCTAATAAACGACCAGGGCCGACCGCTAACACTTTCGCGCGGGTGGATTTGGTGTGCTGCAGAACCGGTCAATACGATACCACCGGCAGATTTGGTTTCCACGTCTTCACGTTTTAAAAATCACTTTGTCGTGTAATGGACGAATATTCATCTGAAATTTCCTCTATTTCTTGGAATTAATAAAAAGCTTTTCTCTTATATGGGAATCATTTTTCGGCTTTCAAGAGGGCAGAGGTATTTTCAACCGTTTATGTTCATCGGCTTCTTTTTCAAATTCAGCTCAAAAATTTCGCTATCGTTATGGGCGATTGCCTTGGGACGAATAAAAGTGCGGTCGGTTTTCAGATGTTTGTTGGAAGAACACAGATCGGCTACTGAATGAGATGTATTTGTCAGGTAACGACCGAGCCAGGCTTAACAGCACGCAAGCGAGAATGTCAGTCACCAAAACCAGGGAATAACAAAAAGGATGCCGGCAACAAGCCAGCGCAAGCGAGCCAAAAAGCGCATCGGTGGGCAATTGACCTTGGGTGAGTTGCTGTTTATCCGTAGTGAGGCTGTACCAACCACGAACACGAATGAGTAATGCCCGGTAATGAGGAGCCAATCAGTAACAAAATGAGCATGAGAATGCCGAGTGACTTCCTATCAAACCAGTAGGCTCAGTTCCACATAAATAAACAAAAAACAGCAAAAGAAAGGCGATAAACAGCATATGAGCTCACTTAAAAACACGTTGGATGTGCATATTACCCGCTTTATTCTGCGGTGCAACTTTTATTCATGGCTACATATTTCAGGGTTAGAAAAACTAATCTGAAAAATAAAAATAACTCTTAAATGCGTATAAAAAATCTGTGACTTGGATCAATTTTAATTTTTAATCGAATTTTCTATAATTTAGACAATTCAACAAACGTATTTAAGCATAAAGGAGAACACAAAATGACACAATATAGAAAGGAAGTGGATTTGTTAGGGTGAACGTGAAGTTCCTGCGGATGCTTACTGGGAGTATTCACACCCTAAGAGCGGTGGAAAATTTTTAACATTTCAGTAACGATTTCTGATGTGCCGGAATTTGTTCGCGGCATGGTGATGGTGAAAAAGCAGCCGCATTGGCGAACGGTGAGTTGGGTGCGATTCAAAAAAATTGCAGAAGCAATCGTAAAAAGCGTGATGAAGTGATTGGTGAACGGCAAATGTTTGGATCAATTCCCGTCTGATATTTATCAAGGCTGAGCAGGCACTTCCGTCAATATGAACACCAATGAAGTGATTGCCAACTTGGCGTTAGAAATTTTAGGTCACAAAAAAGGTGAATATAAATACCTCGACCCAATGGATCATGTGAATGCCAGCCAATCCACCAACGATGCGTACCCTACCGGTTTCCATATTGCCGTGTACAACAGCGTAATCAAACTTCTCGAAAAAGTCGCTTATTTACAACAAGGCTTTTGAAAATAAAGCGAAAAGAATTCGAAGAGTGTTGAAAATGGGACGTGCCAATTACAAGATGCAGTGCCAATGACTGTGGGTCAAGAATTCAAAGCGTTTGCGGTGTTAATGGCTGAAGAAGTGAAACATTTAAAAGCTCAGCTGAGCACCTGCTTGAAGTGAACATGGGCGCAACCGCAATCGGTACCGGTTTAAATACCCGCAAGGTTATGTACCAACTGTGATTAAATATTTATCACAAGTCACCGGATTACATTGCAGAGGCGCAGAGAACTTAATTGAAAGCGACTGCTGACTGTCGGCGACTATGTTTCCGTGCATGGCGCGTTAAAACGCACTGCGGTGAAATTGTCAAAAATCTGTAACGACTTACGTTTACTCTCTTCCGGTCCTCGTGCGGGTATTAAAGAAATCAACTTGCCTGAATTACAAAGCCGGTTCTTCCATCATGCCCGGCAAAAAGTAAACCAGTTGTGCCTGAAGTGGTGAACCAAGTGTGCTTCAAAGTGATTGGTAACGACACCACCGTGACCTTCGCGGCTGAAGCGGGTCAATTACAATTAAACGTAATGGAGCCGGTAATTGTACAAAGCTATGTTTGAATCCATTGAGATTCTAGAGCAACGCCTGTGAACTTACGTGATAAATGTGTTGATGGCATCACTGTCAACAAAGAAACATGCGAAAAGCTACGTTTACAATTCTATCGGTATTGTCACTTACTTGAACCCATTTATCGGTCACCACAACGGCGACTTAGTGGGTAAAATCTGTGCGCAAACCGGTAAAGGCGTGCGTGAAGTCGTCTTGGAAAAGACTTGTTAACCCAAGAACAATTGGATGACATCCTTTCCCGTAGAAAACTTAATGAATCCAACTTATAAAGCAAATTGAATAAATAAAAGTGAACAAATCCGACAAATAGTACGTCGAAGAATTAGCTTGTTTATTTAGTCAAAATCAGCGTTCTAATGGATTAGACGCTGATTTTTGTCTACCGAAAATAAAAATGACATACAAAGCGTAAATTCCTTCAATATCCATGAATTCTCTCAATTGACCTCAATATAGTTTGCATATTTCTGTTTTTATAAAGGACAACATTATGACTACGATTGTAAGTGTACGTCGCAACGGTAAAGTGGTTGTTGGCGGTGACGGACAGGTTTCCCTTGGCAATACGGTGATGAAAGGTAACGCGCGCAAAAGTGCGTCGTTTATATAACGGCAAAGTGTTGGCAGGGTTTTTGCGGGCGGCACGGCAGATGCCTTTACATTGTTTGAGCTTTTTGAGCGTAAATTAGAAATGCACCAGGGCATTTTGCTAAAAGTGCGGTGGAATTGGCGAAAGATTGGCGTACCGATCGTGCGTTGCGTAAATTGGAAGCGATGTTAATCGTGGCGGATGAAAAGAAAGCCCTGATCATTACCGGTATCGGCGATGTAGTACAACCGGAAGAAGATCAGATTCTTGCTATCGGTTCCGGTGGCAACTACAGCTTTATCTGCCGCCCGTGCGTTAGTGGAAAACACGGAATTATCGGCGCGTGAAATTGTGAAAATCTCTCAAAATTGCCGGTGAAATTTGTGTGTTTACCAATACCAATTTCACTATTGAAGAATTGCCGAATTAAAAATTTATAAGGAATAAACCATGTCTGAAATGACGCCTCGTGAAATAGTTTCTGAATTGAGATCAACATATTATCGGTCAAAGTGATGCCAAGCGCGCAGTAGCAATTGCCCTAAGAAACCGCTGGCGCAGAATGCAGCTGCAAAGAGCCAATGCGCCATGAAGTCACACCGAAAAATATTCTCATGATTGGACCGACCGGCGTGGGGAAAAACGGAAATTGCCCGCCGTTTGGCAAAGTAGTCATGCGCCGTTTATTAAAGTGGAAGCTACCAAATTTACCGAAGTAGGTTATGTGGGCAAAAGTGGATTCTGTTATTCGCGATTTAACCGACAGCGCCATGAAAATTGGTGCGTCAACGGAAATCGTCAAAAATCGTGCTAAAGCAGAAGAAGCGGCAGAAGAGCGAATTTTTAGATGCCTTATTGCCTGCGGCGAAGAACCAATGGGGCAAGTGGAAAAACCGTGATAGTCAAAGCAACACCCGTCAGATTTTCCGTAAAAATTGCGCGAAGGCTTGTTGGACGATAAAGAAGTGAAAATCGATGTCGCCGGTGTGCCGATGGGCGTGGAAATTATGGCACCTCGGGCATGGAAGACATGACCAGTCAATTACAATCCATGTTTGAGAACCTTTCCGGTAGCCAAACTAAAAAACGCAAAATGAAAAATTAAGGGATGCGTTAAAAAAACCTTAATTGACGATGAGCAGCGAAATTGGTGAATCCGGAAGAGTTAAAACAAAAAAAGCCATTGATGCGGTGGAGCAAAAACGGCATCGTGTTTATCGACGAAATCGATAAAATTTGTAAAAAGGGCGAATACAGTGGCGCAGATGTTTCCCGCGAAGGTGTGCAACGTGATTTATTGCCGTTGGTGGAAGGTTCAACCGTTAACACCAAACACGGTATGGTGAAAACAAATCACATCTTGTTTATCGCTTCCGGTGCGTTCAAGTGGCTCGCCCGTCAGATTTAATCCCGGAATTACAAGGCCGTTTGCCGATTCGTGTGCAGACTTTCTGCACTGACGGCGGAGGATTTTTGAGCGTATTCTGACTGAGCCGAACGCTTCTTTAACCGAGCAATACAAAGCCTTAATGGCAACAGAAGGGCGTGAATATTGAATTCACACAAGATGCTATTAAGAAAAATCGCCGAAAGCGGCATTTCGCGTCAACGGAAAAACCGAAAACATCGGCGCCCGCCGTTTGCATACCGTGATGGAACGATTAATGGATAAAAATCTCTTTTCAACGCCAGCGACATGGATGGACAAACCGTAAACATTGATGCCGCGTATGTCAGTGAAGACATTAGGGTGAAGTAGTAGAAAATGAAGATTTAAGTCGCTTTTATTCTTTAATCTTTTCTTTTTCATAAAGGGTACGATAAATCTCGTGCCCTTTTTGTTTATCAAGTGCGGTGGGTTTTTAGAAAGTTTTTGTAGTTAGTCACTAAGTTGTTTATAATGTGCCCACTTTTTCATTCGCCTGCAGAGTACAAATTATGCAGACAAAAATTATTCATTGCGCTCTTATTAGGCACGCAACACTCACCGGTTGTTCATCAACCATTGATCCGGAAACCGGAGAACGTAAAAGATGCCTTAGAGGGTTTTAACCGTAAAATGTGGGATTTTAACTATCATGTTGCTGATCCTTACGTATTAAAACCTCTTTGCTCAAGGCTGGAAAAGAATATGTCCCTTCCCCAATACGCACGGGGAATTGTTAACTTTGCCAATAATCTTGATGAACCAGCAAGCTTTGCTAACCGTTTGAGTGCAAAGGTGAATTTAAATTGGCAATGGTTCATTTCAACCGTTTTTGGTTAAATAGTATTTTTGGTTTAGGTGGCGTAATTGATGTTGCAAGCTACAGCGCACCACTTAAAAGAAGAAAATTCCCGATTCGGCGACACATTAGGTCGCTATGGCGTAAGAACCGGCCCATATATTATGCTTCCTGTCTATGGCCAGCAACACCACCGACAAGATATTGGTAACCTAGCAGATACCACTTATCCGATGTTGTCATTATTAGGTCCTTGGGTTTATTAAAATGGACGGTTCAAGGTATCGATACGCGTGCAAGTTTAATGGATAAAGAAGCATTGCTGAGATCAGGGCTCAAGATCCTTACGTTACTTTCCGCGAAGCTTATTTTCAAAAATATTGACTATCGTATCCGTGCTAATAAGAAAGAAGAAAAAGCAACTCCGGCTTTGTCAGAAGATATTCTTAATCAAATTGACTGATTAATTTTTCTCTTTTAATTCATAATTAGTGAATCGTGGCCTGCAACTTGTTGCACGAAATCGTGAATACCCGAAAGGGTTAAATAACGTTCCGTGCATGATTTGATCGTGTTGTGAATTACGCACAAGGTTAATCGTTCGTGCAACAAGTTGCACGCTACGAGGGTAAATAATCTTCCTATATATTGAGTCTCGGTTGTCAGTCTTGTTTTCGTTATCATTATATGGCGAGAATTTTTCTGTTCATCGCTTAAGCTATTTGCTCCCATACGCATCGCGTATGGTTTTATCGCCAGACTTTGGCTGGCTATAATAAAAGGACTGACTCTCTTAGGAATCAGTCCTTAATTTTTATGAAATCACTGTGTCCACTGTAATTAACGTTTAGATTTCACTAACTTCTCTGTCAGTTCGTAAGCACGAAGTTTCGCTAATTCTTTAGAAAGTTTAAGCATTAACAATTCATAATCAGCATCATGGTGATGTTGATGAATGTTTTTCTTCCGCACGTTTCTTAGCGACAAGAATACGCTCGCTATCAAGCTCTTGACCACGAGTGCGACATCCGCAAGAACAGTCACAATCGTTGGTTGAACCTCTAAAAACCACCGGAAACATAGATAACTTCTTCGTTATCATTTTCTAAAGTAAATTTAACAATACCCGGCTTGATCGCGGTTAATAAAGGGGTATGCCCCGGTAAAACACCGAGCTCACCCTCAATACCTGTTGCTTGAACACTTTTTCACGTTGCCGGAAAAAGATTTTTGTTCTGCACTTACGACTATTAAATTAAATGTTGCCATGTTTTTCTCCTTCAAGTTTGATATGCATCAGCTTGAAGTGATTACATATTTTTGGCTTTTTCTGGCGCTTCGTCAATTGAACCGACCATGTAGAACGCTTGTTCCGGGGATCATGATCGTATTCGCCGTTTAAAATACCTTTAAAGCCACGAATGGTTTCTTTTTAACGGAACATATTTACCTGGTGTACCGTTAAATACTTCGGCAACGAAGAACGGTTGTGATAAGAAACGTTCGATTTTACGCTACGCGCTACCACTAACTTATCTTCTTCTGATAATTCATCCATGCCAAGAATTGCAATGATATCTTTCAATTCTTTATAACGTTGTAAGATACCTTGTACGCCACGAGCAACATCATAATGCTCTTGACCAACAACTAATGGGTCTAATTGACGAGATGTAGAATCTAGTGGGTCAACCGCAGGATAAATACCTAAAGACGCAATTTGACGGCTCAATACAACGGTTGAGTCTAAGTGCGCAAGGTGGTTGCCGGAGATGGGTCCAGTCAAGTCATCCGCAGGCACATAAACCGCTTGTACGGACGTGATAGAACCTGTTTTAGTTGAAGTAATACGCTCTTGTAATACACCCATTTCCTCAGCAAGGGTTGGTTGGTAACCTACCGCTGATGGCATACGGCCTAAAAGTGCGGATACTTCCGTACCGGCAAGAGATATAACGATAGATATTATCCACGAAGAATAATACATCACGACCTTCATCACGGAATTTTTCCGCCATAGTTAAACCGGTTAACGCAACACGTAAACGGTTACCCGGTGGCTCATTCATTTGACCGTAAACCAAAGATACTTTATCCAATACGTTGGAATCTTTCATTTCGTGGTAGAAGTCGTTACCTTCACGGGTACGCTCACCTACACCGGCAAATACGGGTAACCTGAGTGTTCAATCGCGATATTACGGATTAATTCCATCATATTTACGGTTTTACCTACACCCGCACCACCGAATAAACCAACTTTTACCCCTTTTGCAAATGGGCAAAATTAAGTCGATCACTTTAATACCGGTTTCTAATAATTCGGTACTGTTTGATTGTTCTTCGTAGCTTGGTGCAGAACGGTGAATAGACCAACGTTCTTCTTCACCAATTGGACCTTGTTCGTCAATTGGATCACCTAACACATTCATAATTCGACCAAGGGTTTTTGTTCCTACCGGTACTTGAATTGGAGCATTTGTGTTTTTCTACTTTTCAAACCACGTTTTTAAACCATCGGAGGCACCTAATGCGATACAACGTACCACACCACCACCTAATTGTTGTTGAACTTCAAAGGGTTAAAACCTGTTTCAACATTTAATGCATCATAAACTTTTGGTACTGCATCTTGTGGAAATTTCGACGTCAATCACCGCACCGATGATTTGTACAATTTTACCTGTCGCCATTACCGTTCCTCTTCTATTAAATCGCAGTACGCACCGGCAACGATTTCATTTAATTCATTTAATGATACTTGCTTGACGAGCTTTGTTATACACCAACCATGGGTCATTAATTAAATTACCTGCATTATCTGTTCCGCTTTCATCGCTACCATTCAGTAGCTTGTTCTGAAGCTAAATTATCTACAACCGCTTGATAAACTTGAGATTCTAAATAACGAACTAAAAAGGCTGTCTAATAACACTTTTGGTTCAGGTTCGTAAATATAATCCCATGCCTGTTGTCTTTCGCTTAAGTGATCGTTTTCCATTTCCGGTAAAGGAACTAATTGTTGTACAACCGGTTTTTGCGACATCGTATTAATGAATTTATTGTATGCAATATAAATTGCATCAATTTCTCCATTACGATAAGCATCAAACATGTATTTGCTACACAATTAATTCTTCTAAAGAAGGGTTATCGCCCAAACCGGAAAGTTGGCTTTTTACCTTAAAACCAAGGGAACGGAAAACTAATCCTAGAACCAATCAAGCCAAGCTCAGTTGTCGCATTTTGTGATTTCCAATCTTTAATTTGGTTAAGTGTGGTTTTTAAACAAATTCACGTTTAAACCACCGCACATTCCGCGATCGGTAGAAATCACTAAAACACCAACTTTTTACATCCCGTTCAACTAAGAACGGGTGTTTATAAACTCGATACTTGCTTTAGACACATGGCTGATAACACTACGGATAGTTTCAGAATACGGACGAGATCTGCTCATACGGTCCTGCGTTTTACGCATTTTCGAGGTTGCAACCATTTCCATTGCCTTGGTAATTTTTCTGCGTACTTTGTACGCTGGCAATTTTGGTTTTTATCTCTTTTGCACCTGCCATCTTATTTTCTCCGTTACTACCAAGCACTATTCGCTTTGAAACTATCCAAAAATACCTTTTTAATGTATCTTTTGATTTCATCATTATAGTTACCGGTTTTAGTAAGCTCTTGCATAAACTCGGCATAATTACGATTTGCATAATCTAAAAGTGCGGTCTCAAAACTTGCAATTTTAGATAACTCAACATCGTCTAAATAACCAAATTCAACCGCAAATAACACTACTGCTTGCTCAGCAACAGAAAGCGGAGAAAAATTGTTTTTGTTTCAACAATTCGGTTACTTTTTCACCGTGAGAAAGTTGTTTACGAGTTGCATCATCAAGATCTGAAGCAAACTGAGCAAATGCCGCTAATTCACGATATTGTGCAAGTGCAGTACGAATACCACCCGCAAGTTTCTTAATCACTTTAGTTTGTGCAGAACCACCCACACGAGAAACCGAAATACCCGGGTTCACTGCAGGACGAATACCTGAGTTAAACAAGTTAGATTCTAAGAAAAATCTGACCATCGGTAATAGAAATCACGTTAGTAGGAACGAATGCAGAAACGTCACCCGCTTGAGTTTCAATAATTGGAAGAGCAGTTAAAGAACCGGTTTTTCCTTTTACTTCACCTTTTGGTGAATTTTTCTACGTATTCTTCATTTACACGAGAAGCACGTTCAAGCAAACGTGAGTGTAAAGTAGAATACGTCACCAGGATATGTCTTCACGACCCGGTGGACGACGTAATAATAGGGAAATTTGACGATAGCTACCGCTTGTTTAGAAAGATCATCGTAAACGATTAATGCATCTTCACCACGATCACGGAAATATTCACCCATTGCACAACCGGCATAAGGTGCTAAATATTGCAACGCTGCAGATTCAGACGCAGACGCCGCAACCACAATAGTATTAGCTAATGCACCATGTTCTTCTAATTTACGTACTACGTTAGCAATTGTTGACGCTTTTTGACCAATTGCCACATAGATACATTTAATGCCTGAATTACGTTGGTTAATGATGGCATCAATCGCTAATGCTGTTTTACCGGTTTGACGGTCACCGATAATCAATTCACGTTGACCACGACCGATTGGCACCATGGAGTCAACCGCTTTATAACCGGTTTGTACTGGTTGATCAACGGATTTACGTTCAATTACACCCGGCGCGATAACTTCAACCGGAGAAAAACCGTCATTTTCAATTTCACCTTTACCATCAATTGGTTGACCAAGAGTGTTTACGACACGACCTAATAAACCACGACCAACCGGCACTTCAAGAATACGGCCGGTACATTGCACTTCCATTCCTTCGGCAAGATCGGCGCAAGGCCCCATAACTACCGCACCAACCGAATCGCGTTCAAGGTTAAGTGCCATGGCATAACGGTTGCCCGGTAAGGCGATCATTTCGCCTTGCATCACATCGCTAAACCATGGATACGAATAATCCCATCACTAACAGAAACAATCGTTTCCTGTATTGCGGGCTTCGCTCACCACATCAAATTGAGCAATGCGTTTTTAATCAATTCACTAATTTCAGTTGAATTTAGTTGCATTTTCTAATCCTCTTATAATTGCAACTCATTTGCTAAACGGGCAAGCTGTCCGCGACTACTGCCGTCTATGACAAAAATCTTCTGTACGAATGATAACACCGGCAATGAGCGAGCTATCAACGTTGCAATTTAACTTAACTTTTTGGGCTAATCTTTTTCCATTGCGGCTGCAATTCTTTCTTGTTGCATAACGCTTAATGGTTGAGCCGATATGACGTTCACTTCCGCAATAGCTTTATATTCCTCAACATAATGTTGGAATTCTTTAAAAACTTGCGGAAGAACAGTTAAACGCTTATTTTTCAGCCATTAACCGAACTAAGTTTGCCCATATTGATCTAATTGTTCACCACAAATTGAGATCACCGTATCTGCTAATTTTTGTGCAGAAAGAGAACCTATAGATAATTTTGCATTGTTTCGTTTTTCACTAATTCAGCAAGAAAAACCTAACATTTCATTCCATTTTTCTACCGCACTTTTTGTCAGATGTACTTTGTTCAACGGCAAAATCAAAACGCTGCTTTAGCATAAGGGCGAGCTATGGTAGTTAATTCTGACATAAGCTCAACCTTCTTATAGTTCTGCAACTAATTTATCAATAATGTCATTGTTGGCTGCTTCATCCACAGTACGTCCAACAATTTTTCAGCACCTGCAATGGCCAAAGACGCAACTTTTACACGTAATTCTTCTTGAACACGTTTTACGTTCAGCTTCAACCTCAGCATAGCCTTGTTCAATGATTTTCGCTTTAAGTTCTTCGGCTTCTGCCTTCACTTCGATCTAAAACTTCATTGCGACGTTTATTAGCTAAATCTAAAAATTTCTTGCGCTTGAATTTTCGCTTCAGAAATTTCCTTTTCAACAAGCATTTTAGTATCTGCTTGTTCTTTTTAGTCGCTTCAGCAGAAGCTAAAGCATTCGCAATTTGGCTTTGACGTTTTTCAATTGCACTAATAATTGGTGGCCAAAACAAATTTCATGCAGAACCACACGAAAATTGCAAACGCAATCAGTTGACCAATTAATGTTGCATTTAAATTCACAACGTCCTCCTTAATCTGCTTGTTTTACGTTGATAAGCAAATAAGGTGATTATTGTAATAAACCGATGAATGGGTTTGCGAAAAATGAAAAAGTAAAGAAATACCAACAGCAATCATCGCAATCGCATCCAATAAACCTGCAACGATAAACATTCTTGTTTGCAAGCTAGAAGCAAGCTCAGGTTGACGAGCGGAAGATTCTAAGAATTTACCGCCTAAAATCGCAAAGCCGATAGCTGTACCTAATGCATGCGAATGCAAGAAGGATTGATGCACCGATAATTGTAGCTGTAATTACAGTTTCCATAATGTTCTCCAATAGAAGTTAAGTTTAGCCCTAGAGCCGGTTAATAAAAAAATAAAATTAATGATCTGCTTTGTTATAAGCGATACTTAAAGTAAACCACCGTCAACATCATAAAGATGAATGCTTGTAACGTAATGACCAAAATATGGAAAATCGCCCAAACAAGGTGTAATGGAATTCCCAATGCCGCAATTGCCATATTGGCAGAATACATCACAGCAATGAGAATAAAGATTAATTCCCTGCATACATATTACCGAATAAACGGAATGCGAGAGAAATTGGTTTAGCCAATAAAGTAACGGTTTCAAGAATAAAGTTAACCGGAATAAACGCCCAGTGATTAAATGGGTGTAAGGTATATTCCTTAACCAATCCACCAAAACCTTTAGATTTTACTGTATGAAAAGAATTAAGAAAAGACACAGATTGACATGCCGAGCGTTGCACTAATATCTGCTGTTGGCTACAGCTCTCAAAGTAGTGAATACCGAACAAACCTGCGAATTGTGGAAGAAAAATCGACCGATTAAGTCGATGGCATTCATAATGAATACCCAACAAAAATGGTTAATGCTAACGGTGCAACAACATTGCGTGGGACCATGAAAGTTTTCTTTTACGATACCATTGACCCATTCCACTAAAAATTTCGACCAAACATTGCATTTTGCTTGGTACGCCCGGTGTCGCTTTTTCGCAACACGTGAAAAACGAAAAAGGAAAAATAATGGCTGATACGATGAGAGAAAACAGCGTATCGACATGAATATGCCAAAAACCCTCACCGGTCTTTAAAAAAAGACAAATGGTGGCTGATATACTCAGAGGTTGTTTGTCCGGACATAGTTGACCCTTTATATAGAACTTAAAAATTAAGACCTGTTCAGCAAAAATGGAACGACATTGTTCAACACTAATGCCACGAAAAACCTGCAAAAATAAAATGAATTCACTTACATGAAATCCTTTAAACGCAGCAATAATACATAGTATCGTTAATGCAAACTTTACCGCTTCCCACGATAAAGTGCGGTCAATTTTGTTGATAAATACTGTTTACGATAAAAATAAGATACAAAAAAGCACAAAAAGGCAGAAAAAGCACAGAAAAAAATCCAAGACAGAAATCAACCGCACTTTTCCACTGCCAAAGTGAAATTAACGCACCGATAATGAGTAAAATACCCATTTCAATCCATATTGATTTTTGGTAACAATGCTTTCGCTTGCGTTAAAACCCTAGACATCACATTATTTTTAGTATGCAAAAACTGGCTAATTATACATTTAACTAGAGAGATTCAACTTAAAAAGGGGAAAAACTGTTAAATAAATCACACTTTTAGAAATTTAATGCAGAATGATTAAATGTCGTTCACCTACAAGCTCAGGAACATGGAGTTTAACCACCTCTTTAACCATAAATTTCCCCTCCAAGGCTTGAACTTCCTCATCGTGATAAAGGCCTTTTAAGGCATAAAAATGCCCCTCTTTTTTCGGTAAATGATGGCACCAGTCGGGTCATCTCTTTTTAACGACGCAAAAGCACGACTTAATACCCCGTCAAATTGGTGATCGGGTTGATATTCTTCCGCGCGACTCAACACTGCTTCAACATTGGTCAGTTCTAACTCACGTACCGCATTGCGAATAAAGCTGATCCGTTTACCCAAGCTATCTAACAAAACAAAGTGTTTTTGCGGATTAATGATAGCTAAAGGCAAGCCGGGCAAGCCCGGACCGGTGCCGACATCAATAAAACGATCACCTTGTAAATAAGGGCTAACCACAAGACTGTCTAAAATATGTTTAACCATCATTTCCTGCGGATCACGCACAGACGTTAGATTATAAGCCTTGTTCCATTTATTCAGCAGCAAAACCAGCTTCACTAACTGTTGTTGCTGTGGTTCTGTCACAGAAAGTGCGGTCTGTTTTAACAATGTTTTTAGCTTATCCGTTAATTGAAGTGTCTAAATTAGTCATTATTCACCACGTTTTAGCATGCCTTGCTTTTTCAAATTCACCAGAATGATGGAAATCGCTGCCGGCGTAATACCGGAAATACGGCTCGCTTGTCCGATAGAGACCGGACGATGTTGTTCCAATTTTGCCCGCACTTCGTTAGATAAACCGGAAACTTTGCTGTAATCAAAGTGAGCCGGAATAGCTGTATTTTTCGTGGTGTTTTTGTTTTTCGATTTCCTCTTGTTGATGCTCGATATAGCCTTGATATTTAATGGCGATTTCTACTTGTTCTACTGCTTCTTTATCTTCCATTGCCGGTTGATATGGCGTTAAGGAAGTCAAAATATCGTAAGTCATTTCCGGACGGCGTAATAAATCTTCACCGCTGGCTTCACGCACTAATGGGCTATTTAATACTTTATTGGCTTCTTCGAGGTATTCAGAACGTGGATGCAACCAAATACTGCGTAAGCGTTGACGCTCTTGCTCGATATTTTTCCATTTTTGGTTAAAACGAGCCCAGCGTGCGTCATCAATTAACCCTAATTCATGGGCAATTGGCGTTAAACGAATATCGGCATTGTCTTCACGTAATAACAAACGGTATTCCGCACGAGAGGTAAACACGCGATAGGGTTCTTTTGTTCCTAATGTACAAAGGTCATCCACCAACACACCGGTGTAAGCCTGATCACGGCGCGGAAACCAGGCTTCTTTCTCTTGTACGTAAAGACCTGCATTAATCCCAGCTAATAAGCCTTGTGCTGCTGCTTCTTCATAACCGGTCGTACCATTAATTTGACCGGCAAAGAATAAACCTTGAATGGATTTGGTTTCTAAGGTGGGTTTTAAGTCACGTGGATCAAAATAATCATATTCAATGGCATAACCCGGTTTCACAATGCGGGCATTTTCCAACCCTTTCATGGAATTGACGATACCCATTTGCACGTCAAAAGGTAAACTGGTTGAAATCCCATTCGGATACACTTCATTGCTGGTTAAGCCTTCCGGTTCTAAATAAATTTGGTGCGAATTACGATCCGCAAAAGCGCATTACTCTATCTTCGATCGATGAGGCAATAACGTGGCCCGATCCTTCAATGACACCGGTATACATCGGGCTACGATCCAGGTTATTACGGATCACATTATGGGTTTGTTCGTTGGTGGGTGATATAACAAGGAATTTGTTGTGGGTGATCAGAAACGGATCCCATAAAAGAGAACACCGGCAATACTGCATCACCATGTTGTTTAGCTAAGACTTCAAAATTGATCGTACGTGCATCAATACGTGGCGGTGTTCCGGTTTTTAAAGCGATCCACACGTAAACCAAGATCTCTTAAACGATGAGAAAGTGTAACCGAAGCGGATCACCTGACGTCCCCCTTCATAATTTTGTAAACCAATATGGATCTTACCGGCTAAGAAAGGTGCCGGCGGTTAAGATCACAGATTTTGCATGAAACGTAAGCCCCATTTTCGTTGTAACACCGGTTACACGATCTTGTTCAGATCAAAGATATCCGTGGCTTCTTGTTGGAAAATATCTAAAATTCGGTTGATTTTCAAGGGCGATTCTGACGGCTTGACGATATAACACATGATCCGCTTGCGCACGTGTTGCGCGTACGGCCGGACCTTTACTGCTGTTTAATGTACGAAATTGAATACCGGCTTTATCGGCGGCATGCGCCATTAATCCGCCCATGGCATCCACTTCTTTTACTAAATGCCCTTTGCCAATTCCGCCAATCGCTGGGTTACAAGACATTTGTCCGAGGTATCTACATTATGAGTAAGTAATAGGGTTTTTAATCCCATACGTGCAGGTGCCAATGCGACTTCTGTTCCTGCATGACCGCCACCGATTACGATGACATCATAGGTTTCAGTGTAAAACATGATTATGAATGATCTCTATTTTTAAATGAGGTACGGATCTGTTGATCCTTGAAAAATTGGTCGTTATTTTTTACTGAAAATCTTAGGTGGTTAAAAGATGCGTTTCAGTGAAAAGAAAAAGAGAGGATCGGGAGAAGGATCTTCGCTAATAAGAAATAAGATCTTTATATAGAGATCTTTTTATTATTCTATTATAAGGATCACCAAAACCGTTGAATAAGATCGTTTTTACGTTGTAAATGAAATACATAGATCATTTTCAAACGTGTTGAGATCTTCCCGATCGATACCATTAATTCTTGTGTATAACTTCCTTATTTATCCACAGGTTGATTAGCATCAAATTTATTCATCACATAAAACAGATTTTTAACAATAATCAACGAAGTTATCCACACGCTGTTTGCTTTTTATTGATTAAATATTATGCGTAAAATTAGGTAACCAGTCTTCTGCGCACTGTTCTTGATCAGATTCTGTTAAGACATCAATACGTAAAAGCATCGGTTATTTTGACCGCACTTTTTGCCAATAAACTTTGTTCTACTTTGTCACGGCAAAAGCAAAAGGTATCGTAATCAGAATTTCCCTAAACCGATCACCGCAAATCTTAAGTGGGAAAGGTTATTATTACTTGCATCCAGAGCTTCAAATAACGGTTTGAGGTTATCCGGTAATTCTCCTGCGCCATGGGTGGAAGTCACTACTAGCCATAATTTTTATTGATTACGTCATTTAATGCCGGGCGTGGTGCAATTCAGTACTGAAACCCTGTTGTTGTAATCGGCTTTCTATGTGTTCGGCAACATATTCGGCGCCGCCTAAAAGTGCTGCCGGTGATTAAGCAAATGTGAGGTTGCATTTTTCTCCCAAAAGAAGGCTTAGATTAACTAAGCCTGGGTTTAATAAAGAATCATTAGATACTGTCAGTGATGCTAAAAGTGAGCGTAAACGTTCTTGAATATTTTGATGTTCGCTTCTTAATTGTTCGTTTTTCACTGCGTAATGCATCGTTTTCTTGTTGTGATCTGCCGTTTTTCTTTTTAGTTCATCCACTTCGAGTTGAAGGAGTTGAATGGTTTCAACAGCTTGTTTAATTTTGTTTTCTAACTGATCTAAAACTTCTAATGACATAATGATTTCCTCTAAAAAAATGGATAAAAAGTAGAGGTATTCTACCGACTTAATTGATTTTTATTAAAGCAAAGAATCGCATTATCTGTTAATTCATGGGGCTAGTCGTCCTCTGTAAAGGAATTTTCTTAAAAATTCGCCATGATGCAACAAAAACATTGAAAAACTGACCGCATCTTTTTGAGTTGATGAAGACGTCAGTCCGTCTAGGGCAGACGCATTCATGGAAATCTCAGCAGTCTTCACGGCTAGATTGTTATTTTTATTCTTTTTATTAGAATATTGAGACAATTACTAAGGTTATTTCAGGAATCAATTATGGCGAATTGGAACGGACAATACATTAGCCCTTATGCAGAACATGGCAAAAAGCGAACAAGTGAAAAAATTACGGTTTCCATTCCAATTAAAGTGCTTGAAATTTTGACAAATGAACGCACTCGTCGCCAAATTCGTAATTTACGCCACGCAACAAACAGTGAATTGCTTTGTGAGCTTTTCTTACACGCCTTTTACCGGCCAGCCTTTGCCAACAGATGAAGATTTGCTCAAAGAGCGCAGACGATGAAATTCCTGAAGAAGCGAAAGTGATTATGCGTGAGTTAGGTATTGATCCGACCAAATGGGAATATTAATTTATCATTTCTCTCTTTGCCCTCTTCTTTTCTGTTATGATAGAACCATGATTTTTAGTTAATGTTCTATTATGCAGTACCTAGAATTTATCATCCCTACATCGTTGAATCATCTCACTTTTTGCACCTTGTCTGAAGATGGTGCAAATCATGTGGGACGTGTTTTGCGTATGCAACCCGGCGACCATCTCGAACTTTTTGACGGCGGTAATCATATATACCAAGCGGTGATTACGCAGGTGAGTAAAAAGCGTCGATGTAGAAATTTTAAGCCAGCAATTTGACGATCGGGAAAGCCCATTGTTTATTCATCTTGGGCAAGTGATTTCGCGTGGCGAACGTATGGAATTTACCATTCAAAAATCCGTTGAATTAGGCGTGAACATGATTACACCGCTGTGGTCGGAACGTTGTGGCGTGAAATTGAGACGGTGATCGTATGGATCCAACAATGGCAAAAATCGCCATTGCGGCGTGTGAACAATGCGGCCGGAATAAAAATTCCGGAAATTCGCCCATTAATGAAATTACAACAATGGTGCGCCGAACAAGATGGCGCACTGAAATTAAATCTTCATCCGAGAGCAACACATTCCATTCGCAGTTGCCGACTATGCCCACTGCCGGCGTGCGCTTATTAGTGGTTCTGAAGGTGGCTTATCAGCGCAAGAAATTGCACAAAACCGAACAACAAGGTTTTGTGGAAGTGTTATTAGGAAAGCGAGTATTACGCACCGAAACAGCAGCGATGGCGCAATAACCGCATTACAAGTTTGTTTTGGTGATTTGGGGAAACATTATGATGGATTTACAAGATCATTTGCTTATTGCTATGCCAAATTTAGAGGATAGTTATTTTTATCGGACAGTCATTTATATTTGTGAACATAATGAAAGAAAGGATCTATGGGATTGGTGATTAATCAGCCTACCGACTTAACCATTGCAGAACTGAGTGCAAAAATGAATTTCATGATGGTAACCGACCGCACTTATAACAATAAATTGGTGCTTGCCGGTGGGCCGGTGAATGTTGATCGCGGTTTCATTTTTGCATACGCCTGTTCCAAAAGTATTTAATCACAGTTATAAGGTGAATGATAATCTTGTGCTGACAACCTCTGCCGATGTGGTAGATACATTTGGCACCTTTGAAGAACCGGAGAAATATTTGGTTGCTTTAGGTTGTGCCAGTTGGGAAGCCAATCAGTTAGAGCAAGAAATCGCCCATGATTCTTGGCTGGTCGTGCCGGCAACGGAACAAATCCTGTTTGATTTACCATGCGATCAACGCTGGTTGGCTGCCAATCAATTGCTCGGCATTGATATGTATAATTTTGTCGGCCAAGTGGGACATTGTTAATGGGCATTACGGTTTTTAGCCTTTGATTTCGGCACAAAAAGCATTGGTTGTGCAGTGGGGCAAAGCATCACCGGCACAGCACAGTCGTTGCCGGCATTTAAAGCACAAGACGGCATTCCTGATTGGGATGCTATCGGTAAAGTCATCAAAGAATGGCAGCCGGCACGATTAGTTGTTGGTTTACCGCTGAATATGGATGGCACCGAACAAGAACTGACCTTACGCGCTAAAAATTTGCCAATCAGCTTGAACGGACGCTTTAATTTACCGGTGGAATTACAGGATGAACGTCTCACAACCACGGAAGCTCGCAGTGAAATTTTCAGTCGCGGCGGTTACCGTGCTTTAAATAAAAAGCAAAGTGGACGGCATTTCCGCCTGCTTAATTTTTAGAAAGCTGGTTTGAACAACACAGCGAAGAACCAAGTTGAAAAACACATAAAAAGCGACCGCACTTTTGAGGTTGATCAGATAACAAAAAGCCATTTAGCATTCACTAAATGGCTTTTGTTCTAACTTATAGCCTCTAGCAATAAATTTATTTTTGATTTTAATAATGCTATAAGTTCTTTTAATATCTTAATTTCCTCATCCTTTTGCAGGCTAATAAGGTATCCTTCATTTCAAGTAAAGCTGTTCAATTTTTCATTTTCAGATGCAGTGCTTCATTGGTACCAAAATGACTATTTGTTAAGTTATAAAATTATCGCCACCTACTGCAAAGAAAATCGATCGATCCTTACAAGTAATTAATTCGCTCATATCAATAATAAACACATTCGCAATTTGCTGTAGCTTATCCAAATTGATACTACTTTGTCCACGTTCAATTTTGGCATAGCCATTCAGCGACATTGAAAGCTTCTCAGCCATCTCTTCCTGCGACCATTGATTAATTTCTCTCATTACACGAATTTTATCGTGGACTTCCATTTTGTTTCCTTAAAGTGCGGTTTTAGACAGTAATAGATGAGTTTTTAACACTGCTAGTTTGTGGTGAAAAATTGGAGTGCAGTATAACATTTAAACAAGATTTATCCAAAAATTTTATGGAGTAGTAATGATGGATGACTCATTTTTAGGCTATGCAACTAGCATTTTAGCAGATACTAATGAAGGATTAAGTGGTTCAGAAATTTGTAAACTCTGTAGTAAATATGCAGTTGATTATGCAAAAACAATCATATATACAGCTCAGCCCTTTAAAAAGGGAACATCAAATATCAACAAAGCACAAAGCTTGCAAGAAAATTTAGCTTGTTTTGAACCTGAACAACAATTTTTAATTATTAGAGATTTATGTGATTTAGAAATTTACTAATAATTCAAAAGTAACAAAAACTGAAACTAGCTTTAGTAAAAATTATGCACATCTTGCTCCACAAGAAATAGCACAACAAATTTTAGAAATAACAAATCAAGTTAGACACTGGTTAGATAATTACCCTGAAGCTAAATTACATTATGAAAGTGCATTAGAGAAAAAGAATAACAAATTATATGAAAGAAATTTGTGATGATTTACGTTTTTCTCTTGAATCTTTTAGTTAATAAGATTCTTAGAAAAACAAAAATCATTAGAAAAATTTAAAATCTGAGCTAGGTAAATTTCTAGATGAACGAAACATTAATGTAGAAGTTAAAAATCTTTATATCTCTACTGTATTTGATTTACGAAATATCAAAATGAAAATGTAAAACATAACTCAATTTTTAAGGAAATTGAAATAGATTTTTATCTTTAATCAAACCACGGTGATAATGCAATTTTTAATTGCATTACATAAAAAGATTATTAATCAACCATAAGGATCTTATAATGAAATTAACATTCTCAAAACGTTATTAGCAACGGCTGTAATGCTAGGATTAACTGCTTGTAGTTCAGGTGGCGACGGTGGTTCAAATGAACCAACAACTTCAGTGGGAACAATACCGCTTCAATTACCGTACCAAATGTTGATGCAATAATTCTAACACGGTGAATAATTCAGCGAACGCAACGAAACCTAATGCAACAGTTGTAGTTCTTTCAATCACTCCATCGACATTTAAAGTCGCTTCAGATGGCTATGCAACAGGTAAAGCAACTTATGCTTCTGCGACAAGCTCAATAAGATTAGATGCAGATTTTGACAATAGAACTATCTCCAGGTAGTGCAGTAGGAAAAATAGACGACCAAAATGTAAATATTGCTTTAAATAACGCAACCTTATATAAAACATCATCGAAATATAATATCTATGGAAATTATGCTAGCTACGATGAGAGATATCAATTTGAAGGAGATGCTCTGCTATACATAACCAAGAAAAATTCTCTGGTCGATATGACGGTGTTATTTATGGTGAATCTAGTCCATTCTCTGAATGAGGGTGAGGTATAAAGTAACCTCCGAAAATGATTCTAATCGTGTAATAAAGTGAAGCAAACGAGGGGATATGACGTTGGACTGCTGAAACTACTTTATACAGACAATAGTTATTGTCCCACAATAATTTTATTGTGGGATTTTTGAATATGAAATATAAATCTTATATTGTTTATTTGGTAGTGTTGCTATTGCAAATGATACAACCTACTCTATTGCATAATTAGAACAAGATCAAAATCTTACAGAAAAATTTACTTTCCAGATATGTTAAGTATTGATCGAATGGATTTAGTGAGATCGTTTGTTACCGATTTATCAAAAATTTTTCAGAAAAATCCAAGATTAGTCAATTACGCTAAAAATAAGACAAGCGAGATCATTATTTTTAGATTATCAAAGTAACAATGCCAAAAAGGCTTTTTCAGACATTGCAAATAGAAGCAAATTTAAATGATGAAGAGCGGTCGATTATTCAAAATTATTTGCAAGCGATTGAAAAATCAAGAACGTTGGCAATTTTTCATTAGGTGGGGATTATTTACAAACAAAGAATGTAAATAATACGTCCAACGAGCGACATATTGAAAATACTGGTTTTGTGAAAAATGATGATATGTTGCCACAATCGGCACACGGCTTTGCTTATTATCTTGATACACAGAAAAATTGGAACGTAGTGGGTTCGCATTATCTGCATTTTGCGAATAATCTATAGCGCAAAAATTATTGGGATAATCACGATTATGATGAAATCACTAATCGTACATATTTAGGCTATCAATATCAAAATGCTAAATATAAATTGGTGTTAAAACCGTTTTATGAGCGACAATGGTTGGGCGGACATCGTTATAACCGGGCAAATGGTGCTAGAGCGGAATATAGCTTAAATTTTTCAAAAATTGGCAGATTTCAACCGCACTTGAATTAAGTCAGCCACGTTATTTTACTCAAACAGATCGTAATGGAACAATTAAGTTAGCTTCAGTAACCTTTATTTGGCAGCCATCTGAGAAAGGTTATTATTACTTAGGTTCGGATTTTATTCGAGAAACCACACGTATAAAACAATATAGCAATGATATGAAAACACTGCGATTAGGGTTGGCGGCAAAATTTGGGTTATGCAATTGCAAGTCAAATTAATGGGTCTATTGCGTTGAAACAGTATAAGGATTTTTACTTCTCTTGGTGGAATTTTTGCCATTAAATAAAAATTCGTAGAGATAAAATTTATTCTCTAAATTTAACTTTTATGGAAACAAGATTGGCAATATTTAGGATTTGTACCAAAAGTTCAATTCCGTTGGACAAGAGAGAGTAACATTCCTTCAATGTTTTCTTATTCAGAAAAAAATATGTGCAGATGTTAGTAGAAAAGGATTTTTAATCTAAAGAAGTGCGGTGGATTTTGACCGCACTTTGAAGTTGATAAGATAACAAAAAGCCATTTAGTATTCACTAAATGGCTTTTTGTTTTTATATTTTATTGTTTTGCCACAATTTTGCCGTCAACGTAATCCACGCTAATCGGTTTTTCCGGTAACAAACTACCAGAAAGGATTTGTTGCGCTAACGGGTTCTCAATTTCTTGCTGAATCGCACGTTTTTACTGGACGCGCGCCGTAAATCGGGTCATAGCCGATTTCGCTAATGAGTGAGGGTGGTATCCGTAAAGTGCAACACATAGCCACGGCTTTCCATGCGGTTGATTAAGCGTTTTTAACTGAATTTCCGCAATGGCGCGAATGTTGTCTTTATTCAACGGATGGAATACTACGGTTTCATCAATCCGTTAATAAATTCCGGACGGAAATGTTGGCTCACCACAGACATCACTAACGCTTTCATGTCATCGTAGCTTTCTTTTTGGTTGCCTTGAATCAAATCGGAACCCAAGTTAGAGGTCATGATCACCACCGTATTGCGGAAATCCACGGTTCTGCCTTGTCCGTCGGTTAAACGGCCGTCATCCAACACTTGCAACAAGATGTTGAACACATCATTGTGTGCTTTTTCCACTTCGTCGAGCAAAATCACGGAATACGGACGACGACGCACGGCTTCGGTTAAATAACCGCCTTCTTCGTAGCCCACATAGCCCGGAGGTGCACCGACCAAGCAGGACACGCTGTGTTTTCCATGAATTCGGACATATCGATACGCACCATGGCATCTTCGCTGTCGAATAGAATTTCGCCAAAGTTTTGCACAATTCGGTTTTACCCACGCCGGTTGGTCCTAAGAACAAGAAGGAACCAATTGGGCGATTTGGATCGGAAAGACCAGCTCGACTACGACGAATCGCGTTCGCTACAGCGTCCACGGCTTCATTTTGTCCGATAACACGTTTGTGCAATTCTTCTTCCATGCGCAAGAGTTTTTCTTTTTCGCCTTCCATCATTTTGGAAACCGGAATGCCGGTGGCGCGAAAGCACTTCAGCGATTTCCTCATCGGTCACGCGGTAGCGTAATAGGCTCATTTCCTTGCCTTCCGCACCTTCTCGTCGCCGCTAATTGTTTTTCTAATTCTGGAATTTTTACCGTATTGCAATTCGGACATTTTGTTCAAATCACCGGCACGGCGGGCTTGTTCCATTTGCGTACGGGCGTTTTCCAATTCCGCTTTAATGTGTTGCGCACCGGAAAGCGCCGCTTTTTCAGATTTCCACACCTCTTCTAATTCAGCATATTCCCGCTCTTTTTCCGCCAATTCTTTTTCTAACATTTCCAAGCGTTTGGCATTGGCATCATCATCTTCTTTTGTAACGCCTGTTGTTCCAATTTGAGTTGGATAATACGGCGATCTAAAGCGATCCAACGGCTGTGGTTTGGGTCGATTTCCATTCGAATACTGGATGCGGCTTCGTCGATCAAGTCGATGGCTTTATCCGGTAACTGGCGATCGGAAAATGTAACGATGAGACAATGTTGACACGCCACAATAGCCGGGTCGGTAATTTGCACGTGGTGGTGGATTTCATAACGTTCTTTAAGCCGCAAAATGGCGATGGTGTCTTCCACACTCGGCTCACCCACAAACACTTTTTGGAAACGACGTTCAAGTCGCGTCGTCTTTTTCAATGTATTAGCGGATTCGTCTAACGTGGTCGCACCCACACAATGCAATTCACCACGTGCCAAACTTGGTTTTAACAAGTTACCCGCATCCATGGCGCCATCGGTTTTACCCGCACCCACCATGGTGTGAATTTCATCAATAAATAAAATGACGCGACCTTCTTCCTGCGCTAATTCTTTCAAGACGGCTTTCAAGCGTTCTTCAAATTCACCGCGATATTTTGCCCCGGCGATTAACGCGCCCATATCAAAGGAAAGCACACGTTTATTTTTAAGCCTTCGGGCACTTCGCCATTCACAATACGCTGTGCTAACCCTTCCACAATAGCGGTTTTACCTACGCCAGGTTCACCGATAAGCACCGGGTTGTTTTTGTGCGGCATGTTGCAACACCTGAATGGTGCGCATGGATTTCTTCATCACGCCCAATCACCGGATCCACTTACGCTTCCGCGCGGGCGGTTAAGTCGATAGTATATTTTTCTAAAGGCTTGGCGCTTTCTTCCGCATTTTGGTCATTCACGTTTTGTCCTCCACGAATATGATCGATGGCTTGTAAAATTTGTTCTTTTTCGCACCGCACTTTTTCAGTATCTCGCTGACGTATGCCTTTTTCTTCCAAGGCGACAAGTAAAAAGAGTTCGGAGGAAATAAATTTATCCTGCCGTTGTTGCGCTAATTTGTCGCATAAATTCAACAGGTTAAGCAACTGACGGGAAAGTTGCACATCACCGCCATTGCCGGAGACTTGCGAAGTTTGGCAAGTTCGTTGTTGAGTTCGTTACGCAATGCGGCAACATTCCGCCACTTGCGGTTAAAATCGAGCGCCACTGAACCGTCTTGTTGATTTAACAAGGCACTCAATAAATGCACCGGTTCAATAAATTGATTATCCTTGCCAATTGCTAAAGATTGTGCTTCAGCAATGGCTTGTTGGAATTTAGTGGTAAATTTTTCAATATTCATAAGTATTTCCTTCTGTTCCATGGATGTTCTGTTGAACATTTGTTCGCCAAATTTAAATAAGATCGTTTTGAGGGATTTCAAGGAAAAATGAAAAATTTAGTCTTACTGATTCATTTGTAGAAATTTGATAGGTGTAATTTATTTAAAAACACACCGCACTTTGGTGATTGATGGGGAATCCCCTTTGGAGCAGGGCGGAGAGGTTCGACAACACGCATGCATATTTTTATGATTTTTACTATAGCAACCGTTTGCTTGGTGCTAGAATAAGCCGATTTTTATTTCTCATTTTTATGATTATGCCATGAATAGATCATTAGCCATTGAGTTTTCGAGGTAACCAGTTGCCGCCCTTGCCGGTTTTTGCGTGGTTGGGGCGTGGGGATAAACATTCGGCTGATGATCTGCCGCTAAAAAGCCATGCGTTATATGCTAAATTTGATTCATATGGATGCGGAAATCGTGATTGGGAAGGCGAAATTGACCACGCGCCGATGTTATATATCGGTGAAAAAGTAGGTTCAGGTATGGGTGAATTGGTGTCATTGCGGTCGATCCTGTTGATGGCACGCGCATGACGGCGATGGGGGCAGTCTAATGCGATTTCCGTGCTGGCGAGGTGTAAAAATACTTTTTGAAAGCACCGGATATGTATATGGAAAAATTGGTAGTGGGGCCGGAAGCAAAAGGCATTGTTGATTTGAATTTCTTAGCTGAACAAAATTTGCGTCGTGTTGCTTCAAAGTTAGGCAAACTATTATCCGATTTAACGGTGATGATTTTAGATAAACCTCGCCATGAAGCCGTGATTGAAAAATGCATCAACTGGGCGTGCGCGTATTTACGATTCCTGATGGTGATGTGGCGGCTTCGGTATTATGTTGTTTGCCGGAAGCTGAAATTGACATGGTTTATGGCATTGGTGGTGCGCCGGAAGGCGTTGTGGCAGCGGCTGCGATTCGAGCTTTAGGGGCGATATGCAATCCGTCATCTGTCGCGTGATCAGGTGAAAAGGCGATACGCCGGAAAATGACGCATTGGCGCAAGAAGAAATTCGTCGTTGTGAAGAAATGGGTGTTCAAGTCAATACGGTGTACGCAGCTGGAACAGCTTGTGCGTGATGATAATTTGGTATTTGCCGCCACCGGAATTACTCATGGTGATTTATTAAAAGGTATTCGCCGTAAAGGCAATTTAGCCACAACGGAAACCTTATTGATTCGAGGTAAATCCAGAACCATTCGTCGAATTCAATCGACCCATTATTTAGACCGAAAAGACACCGCACTTTCCCGTTTAATCGGCGCGTAATTCCAAAAAGAAAAGGGCTAAGTGACAGGAATGAAATGCACTTAGCCCATTTAATATCGCTTGCTTTTTCGTGCAATTTTTAATTCATTTTATCGAACAAGATTCACTGCACCTTGATACTCAGCTGGCGCCATGCTTCATACACGGTGACGGCCACCGAGTTTGAAAGGTTCATGCTGCGGCTGTTGGCAGTCATGGGAATGCGGATTTTTGTTCCGCCGGCATGCTGTTTAAAAATGTCCATCGGAATGCCGCGGGTTTCCGGGCCGAACATTAAATAGTCGCCCTAATTCAAACTGTCACTTCGCTGTGTGCCGGCGTACCTTTTGTCGTTAAGGCAAACAAACGTTTCAGTTGCTCGCTTTGCAAAAATGCCTCGAAAGTTTTGTGTTTTTAATGTCGGCAAATTCGTGGTAATCAAGCCGGAACGACGCAATTTTTGTCATCGAGTAAAATCCTAGAGCTCGATTAAATGTAAGCGAAAAGCCGGTGTTGGCACATAAAGCGAATAATATTGCCGGTGTTTTGTGGAATTTCCGGTTCGTATAAAACAATATCTAACATGGTGTTCTCGATGGAATAAAAAGTAAACGGCTTATTATAGGCGCAAAAACTGAGTGTCTAAAAGTGCTCATAAAAATCCTCGTTAATGTGACGAGGATTTTTCTTAAACAGATGCATTAAACGTTATACCAACCTACTAAATAGGCTGATCTAAAATATGCCCTTGCATGGCGTAATGGAGCTCGTTGAAGCGGAAACCCTGCAGCAAATTGAGTTTGGTATCTAACGCATAGACATAAAACTCATAGCGATGGTTTTGAGTTCGGTGGTGCCATACCGCCGTAAGCAGAAACTTCTTTGATGTCAAACTTGCCTAATACGCTTGCCCAACTGTTTGCACCTTGCACGAAATCGGTCGCTGTTTGGCTTTCGTTTTCTTGCACGGAAGTGCGTTCCAAGTCAGCAATGAGCCAGTGTGTCCAAACAAAGCCGGCAGCACTGATGGCGTCTTTATCTTCTAGCACTACAGCAAAAGGATTTTTGTGCCGGCAGGCCATCGGTGATTTCAAAAGGAATGGAGTAGGTGGGCATGCCATTTGGGCTAAACTGCGAGCCTCGCTTGCCGTATGTTGTCGGCGTAATGTCCGTTTCTCAATAGCTGAACTGGTGACTTTCATCTTGATTTCCTCCGTAAAAACGTGTAAAAAAGACCGCACTTTGCTTTTTCATGGCTTAAAAGTGCGGTCTCATTTACGGTGTTTTTATAGGGGCTTCAAATTACCAACCTTTTACGACTGCCGTCTTTAAAAGTGTTTTTCGCTTCTTGTTCTACTTCCGGTGTTTGGTAAGCTTTCACGAAATCTTGGATAGCTTTGCTGTCTTTGTTGTCAGTACGTGCCACGATAATGTTCACATATGGAGAATCTTTATCTTCCACGAACACGCCGTGATCTTGTGCATTTAAGCCCACTTGGCCGGCATAGTTGTTATTGACAACGGCTAAATCCACGTCGTCTAAAGCGCGTGCCGCAACAGAGGTATCCACTTCTTTGACTTTGTAAATGTTTTGGATTTTCAACGATATCCATTGAAGTAGAGAACAAGTTTGGTCGGATCTTTTAATTTAATTAAATCCTTGTTTTTTTCCAATAAAATTAATGCACGGGCAAGGTTGCTAGGGTCGTTTGGTACCGCAACCACCGCACCATCTTGCAACTCATTTACGCTTTTGATTTTTAGAGTAACCCGGCTAACGGATAAACGAAAGGTGTTGCCCACGATAACGAGGTTGTTTAAACCTTTTCGCTTGGGAATCTTTGTCTAAATACGGTTTATGTTGCATAGCGTTCGCATCTAAATCGCCTTTAGAAACGGCGGTGTTTGGTAAGGCGTAGTCGTTGAAATAGAAACGTATTCTACGTCTAAGTTATATTTTTCTTTTCGCGACTTTCAGCAGCGATCTCAGCCACTTCGTGCTCAGGGCCAGCCATCACGCCGACTTTAATTTTTAGCCGGTGCTTCTGCTGTCGCTTCCGGTTTTTCTCTTCGTTACACGCTGTTAATGCAAATACGGAGGCAAGTGTTGCTACGCCGAGTAATTTTTAAGTTCATAAAAGATCCTCTTTTAATGTTAATGCTAAGTGAATTAACGATGATCGACGCGTTTTGCTAAATCATCGCCAAGTTTTTGTGAAATCATGACGAATACGACAATAATAATTGTGGCGACCCATTTAACGTACACCATGTTGCGATATTCGCCGTAGTTAATGGCAGAGGCTACCTAAACCACCGCCACGACAATGCCCGCCATGGCGGAATAGCCCACTAAGGGTCACTAAGGTCAGTGTGATGCCGTTAATTAGGGTTGGTAGCGCTTCCGGCAAAATAGAATTTTGCGGATGATTTGCCAGTTTGTCGCGCCCATCGCTTTTGCGGCTTCCGTTAAGCCTTTTGGGCACTTCCACCAAAGCATTAGCAGTCAAACGTGCCACAAACGGCATTGCGCAAATGCTTAATGGGATAATTGCCGCCGTGGTACCCAGCGTTGTGTTCAAAAATGAAACGGGTAAACGGTAACAAAATGATTAATAAAATAATGAATGGAATGGAGCGTCCGATGTTAATCACAATGTTTAAAATGAGATTTAAACCGTGCGTTTTGCAGAATTTCGCCTTTGCCGGTGAGGAAGGTCACTACACCAAAAGGGTAAACCGATGATCACGGCTAACAAGGGTAGATGCAAAGCTGATATACACGGTTTCATAGGTAGAAACCCACACTGCTTTGCCACATTTGAGGTGTAAGTTGCGTTAAAAAAATCATTCCACATAGCCTAATACCTCAACGCGTACGTTATTTTCCATTAAATAGATTTTTGGTTTGTGTAATAGCATCTTCATCACCTTCTACTTCAGCTACGGTGAAACCGAATTTTCACGCCACCCGGCATATTCAATTTGGGACGTTAAAATGCTCAATTCCACACCGAATTTTTGGAGGCTTGGGACAACAATGGGGCATCCACCGAGCGCCCGGTAAACTCGAATTTGATAATCGGGTAAGACTTGGCGTGCTTTTCGGTGTTTGCAGTAGATTATCTAAATATTCATCAGGCAAATTGAACGTAAAGGTCGAACGAATAAATTCTTGTGCCAATTCTGTTTTCGGATTGGAGAAAATGTCGCTCACTGAGCCTTGTTCTACAAGTTTGCCGTGATCGATGATGGCAACTAAATCACAAATACGTTTAACAACATCCATTTCGTGGGTAATTAAGAGAATCGTGATCCCTAAAGTGCGGTTGATTTCTTTTAATAATTTTAAGATGGAATGGGTGGTTGCCGGATCAGTGCGCTGGTGGCTTCGTCGCATAATAACACTTTTGGGATTGCTTGCTAGTGCACGTGCAATGGCGACGCGTTGCTTTTTGACCGCCGGACAAATTGAGACGGATACACATGTCGCTTAATCCTACGCAAATAGAGTAACTCATTGACTTTTCGCTTCGATTTTTCTTTTGGTATACCTTCTAATTCTAAAGGCAGCGCGACATTACCAAAGACGGTGCGGGAGCTCAATAAATTGAAATGTTGGAAAATCATGCCGATATTACGGCGTTCTAATACAAGTTCAGCATCGCTAGGTTGAGTGAGATCTTTGCTGTCAATGATCACGGAACCTACGGTTGGTTTTCTAATGAGGTTGACGCAACGAATCAGGGTACTTTTACCTGCACCGGATGCGCCGATAACGCCACAGATATGTCCTTTTCGGAATATCTAAAGAAACGTTATCAAGTGCGGTCAGTTTTTACCTGAAACGTCGAAAAATTTTGCTGACATTCTCTAGCTTAATCATATAAGCCCTTTTTGCTGTTTAATTTTTATCGAAAAAGAATTTTTGTATTCTAGACGTCTAGAATGCTATCAACATTTATCCGCGACATTCTTATAATTATTTGTTTCTCTATAGAACAAAAATAGCAGAGGGTTTGCACGAGATAGAAAATAAAGAAGATAATCGATAGCTATGCATAGATAGACAGGATAAACAGATGAAAAAAGCGGTTTTTAGATCGAGACGGTACGTTGAATATTGACTATGGTTACGTGCACTGACATTGATCATTTTCATTTTATTGAAGGAAGTATTGAGGCGCTAAAAACTGCAAAGAGATGGGCTGATTTTGTTGGTTCTGGTGACAAATCAATCAGGCATTGCACGAGGTTTTTACCGAGGAACAGTTTTTGCAGTTGACGGAGTGGATGGATTGGTCGTTGGCGGATCGTGGTGTTGATTTGGATGGCATCTATTACTGCCCTCATCATCCGGAGGCAAAACTTTGCAGAGTTTAAACAGGATTGTGATTGCCGTAAAGCCGAAATCGGGGATGTTATTAGCAGGCGATTGAAGAGCTGAAAAATCGATCCGTCAAAATCTATTATGGTCGGTAGCAAAGTTGATGATCTGCTTGCAGGGAAAGGGGCAAAGGTGAAAAACAAATATCTTTAGTGCGAACTGGTAAACCGATTACGCCTGAGGGAGAAAAATGGCAGACTATGTATTAGATTCCATTGCAGATCATCGCTAGTCTGATTATTAGTCAAAAATGATCTATAAAAATAATCAATTATGTAAGTGAAAAAGGTTGCAGGCTATGATAAAATGCCTATAATACGCTCACCACAACGACGCGCGTTGTGAAAGCATTAAGCTGCGCGTCGTTTTTTTGTTCTTTAACAATCAATCAGACAAACTGTGTGGGCGCTTGAAGATTCATTTTATCATTAAAGAATTTTTAAAATTGAACTGAATAGTGCTACGAAAGATTCGTTTATTTATATAGATGATTAATTAAGTCAGCAGTATTGAGCGATTAAACTTTTTGAATTGAAGAGTTTGATCATGGCTCAGATTGAACGCTGGCGGCAGGCTTAACACATGCAAGTCGAACGGTAACAGGAAAGAAGCTTGCTTTCTTGCTGACGAGTGGCGGACGGGTGAGTAATGCTTGGGAATCTGGCTTATGGAGGGATAACGACGGGAAACTGTCGCTAATACCGCGTAGAGTCGAGACGAAGTGCGGGACCGCAAGGCCGCATGCCACAGAGATGAGCCAAGTGGGATTAGGTAGTTGGTGGGGTAAAGGCCTACCAAGCCGACGATCTCTAGCTGGTCTGAGAGGATGACCAGCCACACCGGGACTGAGACACGGCCCGGACTCCTACGGGAGGCAGCAGTGGGGAATATTGCGCAATGGGGGCAACCCTGACGCAGACCATGCCGCGTGAATGAAGAAGCCTTCGGGTTGTAAAGTTCTTTCGGTGACGAGGAAAGGCGTGATGTTTAATAGCGCAACAAATTGACGTTAATCACAGAAGAAGCACCGGCTAACTCCGTGCCAGCAGCCGCGGTAATACGGAGGGTGCGAGCGTTAATCGGAATAACTGGGCGTAAAGGGCACGCAGGCGGCTATTTAAGTGAGGTGTGAAATCCCCGGGCTTAACCTGGGAATTGCATTTCAGACTGGGTAGCTAGAGTACTTTAGGGAGGGGTAGAATTCCACGTGTAGCGGTGAAATGCGTAGAGATGTGGAGGGAATACCGGCGAAGGCAGCCCCTTGAGAATGTACTGACGCTCATGTGCGAAAGCGTGGGAGCAAACAGGATTAGATACCCTGGTAGTCCACGCTGTAAACGCTGTCGATTTGGGGATTGGGCCTTGAGCTTGGTGCCCGTAGCTAACGTGATAAATCGACCGCCTGGGGAGTACAGTGCCGCAAGGTTAAAACTCAAATGAATTGACGGGGGCCCGCACAAGCGGTGGAGCATGTGGTTTAATTCGATGCAACGCGAAGAACCTTACCTACTCTTGACATCCATGGAATCTTGTAGAGATATGGAGTGCCTTCAGGAAACATGAGACAGGTGCTGCATGGCTGTCGTCAGCTCGTGTTGTGAAATGTTGGGTTAGGGTCCCGCAACGAGCGCAACCCTTATCCTTTGTTGCCAGCGATTGGGTCGGGAACTCAAGGAGACTGCCGGTGATAAAACCGGAGGAAGGTGGGGATGACGTCAAGTCATCATGGCCCCACAGAGTAGGGCTACACGTGCTACAATGGCGTATACAGAGGGTGACGAAGCCGCGAGGTGGAGTGAATCTCACGAAAGTACGTCTAAGTCCGGATTGAGTCTGCAACTCGACTCCATGAAGTCGGAATCGCTAGTAATCGCGAATCAGAATGTCGCGGTGAATACGTTCGGGCCTTGTACACACCGCCCGTCACACCATGGGAGTGGGTTGTACCAGAAGTAGATAGCTCAACCTTCGGGAGGGCGTTTACCACGGTATGATTCATGACTGGGGTGAAGTCGTAACAAGGTAACCGTAGGGGAACCTGCGGTTGGATCACCTCCTTACCAAAAGATAGAATCGACTAGTGTCCACACAGTTTGTTTGATGGTTGCAGACACGAGCAGAAGACAAAAATCCATTGGGTCTGTAGCTCAGTGGTTAGAGGCACCCCTGATAAGGGTGAGTCAGTGGTTCAAGTCCATCAGACCCACCACTCACTGAGTCAGTAGATGGTGGATGAATAATCTTGATACATCATGTTGTAAAGCCCATCGATTGGGGATATAGCTCAGCTGGGACATCGCCTGCCTTGCACGCAGGAGGTCAACGTCGATCGCTTAGTCTCCACCACTTCGTCACGTGAGAAGTTACTCATTTAATGGTTAAATATGCATGTGTAGTTATGATCTTTAACGATGATAATGACATGTTGTATCTGTTCTACAAAATCTGAAACAAGCTGAAAACAGAGACTTTCAAGAAAGTCTGAGTAAGGTCATTGATAAAAGAAGTCTGAATAAATACTGTTAGATGATAAATCTGTTTTAGCTCAATCATATTGAAAGTAATTTCATTGTTTTAAATGCATTTTATACATCAGATACATCTAAGAATACTTGAGGTTGTATGGGCTAAGTGACAAAGCGTACAAGGTGGATGCCTTGGCAATCAGAGGCAAGAAGGACGTGCTAATCTGCGAAAAAGCTTGGATGAGTCGATAAGGGCGTTTAATCCAAGATGTCCGAATGGGGAAACCCAGTAGATGAAGAATCTACTATCACTTATCTGAATCCATAGGTAAGTGAGGCGAACCGGGAGAACTGAAACATCTAAGTACCCCGAGGAAAAAGAAATCAACCGAGATTTTGTGAGTGGCGGCGAGCGAAAGCGAAAGAGCCTGTTAGTGATAGCGACAGAGACAGAGGAACAAGCTGGGAAGCTTGTCGACGAGGTGATAGCCCCGTACTCGAAAAGTCCAGGTCGTGGTACTAAGCTAACGACAAGTAGGGCGGGACACGTGATATCCTGTTTTGAAGATGGGGACCATCCTCCAAGGCTAAATACTCCTGATTGACCGATAGTGAACCAGTACTGTGAAGGAAAGGCGAAAAGAACCCCGGGTGAGGGGAGTGAAATAGAACCTGAAACCTTGTACGTACAAGCAGTGGGGAGCCCGCAAAGGGTGACTGCGTGCCTTTTGTATAATGGTCGAAGCGACTTATATTTTGTAGCGAGGTTAACCGAATAGGGGAGCCGAAGGGAAACCGAGTCTTAACTGGGCGTGAGTTGCAAGGTATAGACCCGAAACCCGGGTGATCTAGCCATGGGCAGGTTGAAGGTTGGGTAACACTAACTGGAGGACCGAACCGACTAATGTTGAAAAATTAGCGGATGACTTGTGGCTGGGGTGAAAAGGCCAATCAAACCGGGAGATAGTTGGTTCTCCCCGAAATCTATTTAGGTGGAGCCTTGAGCGGACACCTTCGGGGTAGAGACACTGTTTCGGCTAGGGGTCCATCCCGGATTACCAACCCGATGCAAACTACGAATACCGAAGAGTGATACTCAGGAGACACACGGCGGGTGCTAACGTCCGTCGTGGAGGGAAACAACCAGACCGCCAGCTAAGGTCCCAAAGTCTATATTAAGTGGGGAAACGAAGTGGGAAGGCTTGAGACAGCTAGGGATGTTGGCTTGAAGCAGCCATCATTTAAAGAAAGCGTAATAGCTCACTGGTCGAGTCGGCCTGCGCGGAAGATGTAACGGGGCTCAAATATAGCACCGAAGCTGCGGCATCAGACGTAAAGTCTGTTGGGTAGGGAGCGTTGTGTAAGCGGATGAAGGTGGTCTCGAGAGGGCTGTTGGACGTATCACAAGTGCGAATGCTGACATAAGTAACGATAAAACGGGTGAAAAACCCGTTCGCCGGAAGACCAAGGTTCCTGTCCAACGTTAATCGGGGCAGGTGAGTCGGCCCCTAAGGCGAGGCTGAAAAGCGTGAGTCGATGGGAAACGGGTTATATTCGTATCCGGTAAAAGCGCGATGTGGGGACGGAGCAGGTTGGAGTTAACGTACTGTTGGATAGTGTACGTTTAAGTTGGTAGGTGGGAAGTTTAGGCAAATCCGGACTTCCCTTAACACTGAGAGATGATGACGAGGCTCTACGGAGCTGAAGTAACTGATACCACTTCGAGGAAAAGCCACTAAGCTATCGGCTTTATCTAAACCGTACTGAAAACCGACACAGGTGGTCAGGTAGAGAATACTCAGGCGCTTGAGAGAACTCGGGTGAAGGAACTAGGCAAAAATAGCACCGTAACTTCGGGAGAAGGTGCGCCGGCGTAGATAGTCAGGCTTGCGGGCTGAAGGTTGAACCGGTCGAAGATACCAGCTGAGCTGCAACTGTTTATTAAAAACACAGCACTCTGCAAACACGAAAGTGGACGTATAGGGTGTGATGCCTGCCCGGTGCTGGAAGGTTAATTGATGGTGTAATCGAAAGAGAAGCTCCCTGATCGAAGCCCCAGTAAACGGCGGCCGTAACTATAACGGTCCTAGAAGTAGCGAAATTCCTTGTCGGGTAAGTTCCGACCTGCACGAATAGCATAATGATGGCCGAGGCTGTCTCCACCCGAGACTCAGTGAAATTGAAATCGCCGTGAAGATGCGGTGTACCCGCGGCTAGACGGAAAAGACCCCGTGAACCTTTACTATAGCTTGACACTGAACATTGAATTTTGATGTGTAGGATAGGGTGGGAGACTTTGAAGTAGTCACGCCAGTGATTATGGAGTCGTCCTTGAAATACCACCCTTAACGTTTGATGTTCTAACGAAGATTGCGAAACGCGGTCTCGGACAGTGTCTGGTGGGTAGTTTGACTGGGGCGGTCTCCTCCCAAAAAGAGTAACGGAGGAGCACGAAGGTTTGCTAATCACGGTCGGACATCGTGAGGTTAGTGCAATGGTATAAGCAAGTTTCAACTGCGAGACAGACAAGTCGAGCAGGTACGAAAAGTAGGTCATAGTGATCCGGTGGTTCTGGATGGAAGGCCATCGCTCAACGGATAAAAAGGTACTCCGGGGATAACAGGCTGATACCGCCCAAGAGTTCATATCGACGGCGGTGTTTGGCACCTCGATGTCGGCTCATCACATCCTGGGGCTGAAGTAGGTCCCAAGGGTATGGCTGTTCGCCATTTAAAGTGGTACGCGAGCTGGGTTTAGAACGTCGTGAGACAGTTCGGTCCTCTATCTGCCGTGGGCGTTGGAGAAATTGATTAGGGGCTGCTCCTGGTACGAGAGGACCGGAGTGGACGCATCACTGGTGTTCCAGTTGTGTCGCCAGACGCATTGCCGGGGTAGCTACATGCGGAAGAGATAAGTGCTGAAAAGCATCTAAGCACGAAACTTGCCAAGAGATGAGTTCTCCCACGCATCTAAGTGCAGTAAGGGTTGTTTAAGACTCAAGACGTAGATACAGGGTCTGGTGTGTTGTTGTGCGGAGCCGTTGAGCTAACAGATACTTGGTTCTGCGTCGAGAGGCTTAACTACACAACGCCCAAGGGTTTTGAGGCTGTAAGACTAAAACGAGACGAACCAGAGATGAGGTGAGAGTTTTGAAGGTGAATCAGTTTGTTTGGCTGTGAGCGCTAGAGATAGTGAGAGCAGAGAGAGAAAGTTATTAAAGGAATAACTCCTGGCGGCGATAGAGCGGTGGTCCCACTGACCCCCATACCGAATCACCAGAAGTGAAACGCCGATGCGCCGATGGTAGTGTGTGGGCATCCCCATGTGAGAGTA